>QQTW01000011.1_pt1 | contig 234030 bp, 201 predicted proteins | sample 1904831 | NCBI WGS metagenome assembly QQTW01 (sample SAMN09435610, study PRJNA476489) | Subsurface metagenome, whole genome shotgun sequencing project. | reverse complement strand
CCAGGGCGAAGGCTCGAAGTCGCCGGACCTCGGCACGCTGAACGTGGTGGCGACCGACACGCTGAACGGCGGCTCGGTGACCGACCACATCACCGCCAACGTGGTCGACGATCATCCGACGGCGAACCCGGACACTGCGACGGCGCAGGACGGCGGTCCGGCGGTGACGGTGCTGACCGGCAACGTCGCGAGCGTGATGGCGAACGATGTGTCGGGCGCGGATACGCCGATCAACGTCACGGCGGTGGTTGCGACCAGCAACGGCAATCTTGCCGGCACGGTCGGAACGGCGCTGACCGGCGAGTTCGGCAAGCTGACGCTGAACGCGGACGGCACCTTCAGCTACACGGCGAACCACAACGTGCTGGTCGGCTCGAAGGACGTGTTCACCTACACGATCACGGACGATGACGGCACGACGTCGAGCACGACGCTGACGATCACGATCGCAGCGGGCCAGGTCCCGGTGGCGGGCAGCGATTCCTCGCTGTCGGTGAACGAGAGCGCGCTGGCGCCGAACGGCTCGGGCGCGCATCTGACCCCGGACGTCGCGACGACCCAGGTGTCGTTCACGGCCGGGGCGGACGACCTCCATGTGACGCTGAACGCAAGCGCGCTGACGACGCTGCTGGCCGGCTTCCCCAACCTGGTGTGGACCACCGCGGCCGGCGGCCAGGAGATCGTCGGCACGCAGAACGGCGTCACGGTGGTGAAGTTCGACATCACGGCGGGTGCGACGATTGCGGCCGGGACCACCGGCCAGGTGACGGTGACGGAGACGCTGGTTGCGGCGATCCAGGGCGAAGGCTCGAAGTCGCCGGACCTCGGCACGCTGAACGTGGTGGCGACCGACACGCTGAACGGCGGCTCGGTGACCGACCACATCACCGCCAATGTGGTCGACGACAAGCCGATCTGGACGTCGGCAGACCACGGAGTGATCGCCAATGTGGCGGGCATCAGCGTAACGGGAGGTCTGCAATTCGTAACTGGCGCGGATGGTCTGGGATTGATCTATTTCACGGGCGTATCCACGGATCCGCTACATCCTACTGCGACGACGATCCAATCGGGGGGATTTGCGGTCTCGGAGTATGTTGACGCAAATGGCGTCCTTCACGGTGTCGCCAATGGGGCGGAAGTCTTCAAGGTCGTGCTCGATCCGACAACGTCGACTTACACGTTCTACCTGGAGCATGCGCTCGATTCATATACGCCGCTGGCCGTCAATCCGGCCAAGCTAGGTGGTTCCGGGCCGGTTTGGTATGCCACATTGGCAGACACGAGCGGCAATCCCGTCACCATATTGACGGGCTACCACACAACCCCATTTTTCGACGTCAATAGCTGGTTCAACGAAACCCACGACACGCTGAATTTTTTCCAGCTGAGCCAGGACACCGTCAAGGCAAGTTCGACAGGCGAGGGTGTCCACAGCAACGTCTTCGACGCCGGCGACTTCATGCGCTTCGATTTTGGAAGTGTCGGTGACAACAGCCATGGCGATACCTGGATCTACGGTACAGCATTTGGTGCTCCGGCCGTTGCAACGGGAAATCAGATCTCATTCTCCGTCAAAACCCTTGGCGGTGGTCCGTCCATTATCGATTATGTCGTGCACAGCATCGATGGCACGGTGACTCACGGCGTTTACAATTCGTCGACCGATGGGGCCGGCTTTACGGCGAACGGACACGGAAATATCGACTACGTGGAAATGTATGAAGTTTGCGGCAAGTCCAAGATTCTGTTGGCTGGAATTACGGAGCTCGTCAACAATGGTCAAACCGACGTTCCCTTCACTGTGGGCGTCAAAGACGGCGACGGAGATATCGCTTCGGGGTCCTTCGATGTGAACGTGAACGGCGGAACGACTCTTTCGGGGACCGCCGGCAACGATGTCATCGTCGCCGGAGCGACCAATGAAACGCTTACTGGTAACGGTGGCAACGACAAGTTCGTTCTCAATCTCGCCGCCCACTTTACCATTAGTGATTTCAACAGCGGCGACTTGGTCCTCCTCGACGTGAGCGGTCTAAGCCTCCCGGCGGGCGCCTCAAATCCTCTTACGGCGAGCCAGTTCACGACATCGGCAGCCACGGGCGGGACCGAGAACAACGCGACCGCCTGGAACGAGAGTGGAAGCGCGAACAAGTTCTTCTTCAACAATGCGACGCATGAGCTCTGGTACTCGGCAAATGGCACGGGCTCCGACAAGGTGGACCTCGCACATCTGAGCACGGGCGTGCCGGCGGCCGCGAACATTCACATTTTCTAGGCGAGGCCTGCAGCAAAAGCGAAAATCCGCGGAGACTACTCCGCGGATTTTTTTCGCGATCGGATTTGCGTTGCTCGCGCGCCGCTACATCAGCACGGGCAGGAAGCCCGGGAGCGGGTCTGCGGCCTCGATCGGCTCCGCACCGCTCCATTCGCCGTCAGCCGCGTTGGCGGCCGCCGGCGCGGCATCGAACTCGTCGTTGAGCGGGAGCCGCTTGGCGTAGGGCGCCGCAAGCAGCTGGACGCCGCGCTCGTTGATCGCAAACATCGGCGTGAAGTTGGCGACCTCGCCGTTGTCGACCAGTTCGGAGCGGCGGCTGTCCAGGATCAGCCAATGGCCGTCCAGGCGCGCCGCCAGCACGGCATGATCCTGGCGGATGGCACGATCGCGGCCCAGCACCAGGCGCAGCTCTTCGCGCGGAACGCCGGCTTCGATCAGCGCGATGTATTTCGCGATCGCGTAGTCTTCGCAATCGCCCTTGCCGGTGGCAAAGGTGGCGAGCGGCGCGGTCCAGCGATCGGCTTCGCCAAACTGTGCAAAGTCGCTCACATAGCGGATCGCCTGGTTGACCGCGCGGTTGGCCTCGTCCAGCCGCTCGCGTCCGGACTTGGCCTTGACCGCCTTGATCAGGCGAAGGAATTGCGCGGCATTGGGCGGACAGGTGGTCGCGTTCTCGCGGCATTGCTCGCGGACGGTCTGCTCCCTGGCGAGGTCGGCCTCGAGGCCGCGCCATTTGCGCCACACGCCGTTCTCCGGTGCGCGAAAGCTGAACAGGCCGAACGGCTCGGTGCCATCAGGCGCAGGTGGATTCGCCGCCGGCAACGCGTCACTCGCCGTGTTGAGGGGCGTGAGCGAGGCGGTGCGAATGGCGTTCGGGCCACGGCCGCGCTGCAGGTCGAGCTTGGCCAGGACGTCGGTGATGGTGAAGAAGGTGGCGGGCGGGCGGTTCGATGCGGCATCCGAGGCCGGCGCGAGCTCGCTGGCGGGGGTGCCGAGAGAAAGCTCGTCCGCAGCAAATGCGGACGGTACGACGCAAAGGCTCAATGAAAATGCAGCCACGGCCATGACCGCTGACGAAGCAAACTTCAGCGACTTCATATGACGCCCCAAATGTCGGGGACCGTCAACGTCCGTGCGTCGATCTGCGTCCCCGCTGTTATCGGGACGCAGACTGGCGCTTTGGCGGCTTAAGCTGAGTTAAGTGGAGCGGGCCGTACCCTGGATTGTCGGGAAGGCGGTCAATCCGGGGTTTGCCGGTTCGTTCGAACTTGAACGACCTGATGTCACGATCGGTTAACCACGTACCTTGAGGCTCCGATCAGCGTTCGCGCAGGGCTTCATCACGCAGCAGGCGGGCGGGCTTCATGATGTAGTCCAGCACGGATTTCTCGCCGGTCAGCACTTCGACCGTGGTCACCATGCCCGGAATGATCGGCAGCGGATGCTGCTCGGTGCCGAGGTGGTTCTTCTCGGTGCGCACCATGACCCGATAGAAGGTCTCGTGACGTTCGCTCTGCTCCGCCTTGTCGTCGACGATGGTGTCGGCGCTGATGCGCTCGACCTTGCCCTTCAGCGATCCATAGACCGAGGAATCATAGGCGCTGATCTTCACCACCGCGTCCTGGTTCGGACGGATAAAGGCGATGTCCTGCGGACGAATCCGGCCTTCGACCAGCAGCGTGTCGTCCAGCGGCACGATATCCATGAGATTGGCGCCGGGCGCCACGACGGCGCCGATGGTGCTGACGTTCAGCTTGTTGACGATGCCGTGGACCGGCGCCTTCAGGTCGGTGCGGCGCACCCTGTCCTGGGCGGACTTGATGTTCTCGTCGAGCACGGCGAGGTCGCCGCGCGATTTGGCGAGATCCTCGTCGGCCTGGGAACGGAACGACGTGGTGATGGTCGCGATCTTCGACTGCGCCTCGGCCAACTGGCCCTTCATCTCGGTCGCCTGCCGGTCAAGCCGCAGCATCTCGATCTCGGGCACCACCTTCTGCTCGTAAAGCTTCCGCGTCAGGGTCTGCTCGCGTTCAAGCAGCTTAAGGGAGCCGGTGAGGCGAGTGACCTGTTGATTGAGGACGTCGATGTCCTGCGCGACCTTCTGAGACCGCATTTTGAACACGCTGGCCTCGGTCGCGACCGCGGCAGGAACCATTTTGTCGAGATCGTCCGGAAAGGCGATCTCGGTCCGTCCGCGTGCCTCGGCCTCGAGGCGGGCCACCCGCGCCGCCATCGCCGCACGGCGTTCGCGGATTTCGCCGAACTCGGAGGCGAATTTCGTGTCGTCGATGCGCATCAGGGACTGGCCCTGCTGGACGATGTCACCCTCCCGGATCAGGATGTCGCCGACGATGCCACCTTCGAGCGATTGGACGACCTGCATTTGCCGCGACGGCACGACGCGGCCGTTGCCGCGCTTGACCTCGTCCAGCACGGCAAAATGAGCCCAGATCAGGAACGTCGCGAGCAGCGCGCAGGACGTCCACAACAGCAAGCGGGAGGTGCGGGGCGTGCGCAGCAGCGCCGCAGACCGGATATCATTTGCAAACGCAAAATCGGAAGACGGCATAATACTCGCTCGCTATGCGGATTTCGGCTGGATCGTGTTCTCCGGCGCCGGAGCCGTCGACGCCGGCTTGCCCTGGAGAAGGGCGAGCACCTTGTCGCGCGGACCGTCGGCCACCAGGCGGCCGTTGTCGAACAGCAGCAGTCGATCGACCATATTCAGCAATGACAGACGATGGGTCGAGATGATGATGGTCATGCGCTCGTCGCGCAGCCCTTTGAGTCGCTCGAGGAATTCCTGCTCGCTGCGAATATCGAAGTGGGCGGTCGGCTCGTCGAGGAAGAGCACGCGCGGCTTTCGGATCAGCACGCGCGCCAGTCCGATCGCCTGCTTCTGGCCGCCCGACAGACTGCGGCCGCCTTCCGAGATCGGCATGTCGTAGCCCATCGGATGGCCGGCGATGAAGCTCTCGACACCCGAGAGCCGCGCGGCGAGCAGGATTTCCTCGTCGGTCGCTTCCGGCTTGCCGAGGGCGATGTTGTCGCGCAGCTTGCCGTAGAACAGGTCGGTGTCCTGCATCGCAAAGCCGATGCCGGCGCGCAGGTCCGCAGGATCGTATTGGCGCGAGTCGACGCCGTCGACCAGGATGCGGCCTTCCTTCGGCTCGTAGAATCCGAGCAGCAACCTGCCGACCGTGGTCTTGCCGGACCCAATCCGGCCGATGATGCCGACTCTTTCTCCGGCCTGGATCTTGAAGCTGACCTTTTCGAGCGCGTTGCCCGGCGCTTTGGGGTAGGCGAACGTCACGTTCTCGAACGCGACGTTGCCGTCGTCGATCCGTCTAGCGACATAGGATCGGGTCGGCGATCGTTCCCGCTCGATCGACATGATGCGGTCGATTGCCTTGAGCGACGTCAGCGTCTGCGTTCCCTTGGTGATCACGGACGCGATGCCGGCGATCGGCGCCAGGACGCGGCCGGCCAGCATGTTTGCGGCGACCAGCGCGCCGACGCTCAGCTTGCCGTCGAGGATCAGGAAGATGCCGACGACGACGAGCAGCAGGCTCGTGATCTGCTGGGCGGTGCTCGCGCTGGTCAGCGACATCGACGACCAGAAGTGAACGTCCTCTCCGGATCTGGCGGTCGCCGCGACCGAACGCTCCCACAAGGTCTGCATCCGCGCCTCGGCGCCGGTTGCGCGGACGGTTTCCAGGCTGGACAGCGACTCGACGAGCACGCCGTGCCGGGCGGCGGATTCGGCCTGCAGGCGCTTCATCGCGCGATCGAGCGGGCGCTGCAGCAGGAAGCCGACCAGCATGACGAGCGGGAGCATGATCAGCGGGATCCAGGCCAGCGGTCCGGCGATCATGAACAGCACCCCGACGAACAGGATGGCAAACAGCAGGTCAGTCGCCGAAACCACGCTTCCGGACGTGAAGAATTCGCGCACCGAGTCGAAGTCGCGGAGCTGGTTGGCCACGATGCCGACCGAGCTCGGCCGCTGCGCCATCTTCACCGACATCACATGCTCGAAGATGTTGGCAGCGAGCACGACGTCGATGGTCTTGCCGGTCACGTCTATCATGCGGCTGCGGACCATGCGGAAGATGAAATCGAACACGATGCCGAGCCCCATGCCGATCGAGAGGGCGATCAGGGAGGGGATTGCCCCGTTGGGGATGACGCGGTCGTAGACGCTCATCGTAAACAGCGGCATCGCCAGAGCGAGGACGTTGGTCAGAAGGGCGGCGATCGCGATGTGCCCATAGCTGCGCCAATGCGCCTTCACCACCGACCAGAACCAATGGTTCCTGGGAATGTCGCCTGCGGCGGCGGTGCGCGCATCGGCCTGTGCTGCGCTTCTCACCAGGAACGCGTAGCCGGTGTAGTCGGCGGCAAGCGAAGCGATGTCGGTGGCGCGTGGGGCGTTCGGCGTCGTCGGATCGACGATCCTGATCGTCTTGCCCGCTGCGTCCACGCCGAGAAGGATAAGCGCGGAGCCGTTCTTTAGAATCAGGACGGCCGGCAGGACCAGGGCGGGAATGTCGGAAATGTCGCGCTTGATGGCCTCGGTCTCCAGACCCGCGCGTCTTGCCGCGCGATCGTAGAGCGAAACGGACAGACGCCCGTCCGTGATCGGAAGTCCGCCGAGCAGCGCCTCGCGGCTCACGGCGCGGCCATGATGAGCCGCAAGATAAGTCAACGATGCGGTGAGGGGATCGTCGCCCATTGCGGGCCGTCGACTTGTCGCGGCAGGTTTTGAAATTGGGTCATCCGGCGAGGGGCGGACGGCGTCTGCCGCCGCGCTGGGGATTCGAAATGACAACTGAAACCTCGACAACCAAAATGGAAATGCAGCAATCGCATTCGATGATTTCGGGGGTAGGCTACAACAAATGGCGAACAAAATCAGCGAAACATGCTTTAAGTATTAATACGGGAATCGAAAGGGCCCCGTTCGGGGCCCTTCGTCCTGATCCTGGTTGGCGGATCTATTGCACCGAACTCGGGAAGGCCGACAGCAGCCAGTGGGGCTTCGTCGACGCATAGGAACTCGCATTCGCCGCGTCCGACGGGTCCGCGTAAATGACATTCGGGCCGTCCGCAGCGCTCTTTTGCTGCTGCATCCATTCCGAGGAGCCGGGCACGGAAGCGATCGTGGTCGAGCCGGTGAACCGGTCAGCGAAACCGACATCCTTCGGCTGGGCCGCCGCATAGCCCTCCTTGTAGCCCCTGGCAGGGCGAACCGAGCCGGCCGGCGCCGGAACGGCGACATGCACCGGCTCAGGGCCGGTTTGCGGCAGGTTCACGCGAAGGGTCGGGAACGAGTAGCGCGGCAGGCCGATCGACAGCATGTCGGTGGGTGCCGCGTCGACCGGCGGCGGAGCCTTCAGATACTCGATCAAGGTGCCCATCGCGGCGAGCAGCTGGTAGTCGGCGAAAACGACGACGCTGCGCGCGGAGGTGAGCGAGACCGACGCGTTGAAGAACTGGTTCTGCGCGTTCAAGAGATCGATCAGGGAGCGCTGGCCGAGCTCGTATTCCTTCTGGAAGGCCGCGATGGTCTTGCGGTCCGCTTCGAGCTGCCGCGTCAGGGCCGCGATGCGCGTGGCCGTAATCGTACGGGCATTCCACGCCTTGTCGATCGATTCATAGGCATCACGCTGCAAGCGCGCGTGGCGCATGGTGGCTTCGGTATAGCGCTCGGCCTTCTCCGACCTGTTCCAGGCATCCTGGCCGCCGCGGAAGATGTCCCAGGACATCACCACCTTGCCACTATAGTCCTCGTGCGTAATGGCGGGAGTTCCGGTGGCCGCCACGTAGGGGAAGGAGTTGTCGTAGTGGGTCGCCCGTCCCTCGAGATAGAATTTCGGGCCAAACGTTCCGTCGGTCGCCTTGAATGCGTGCTTGGCGGCGTCGGCGTCGGACTGCGCCGCTGCAATCGTCGAATTGAACCGCAGCGTGGTCGCCAGCGCTTCGTCGCGGCTGTGTGGCAAGCCGCCGAGCGGGGCGGGGAAGCGAAGGTTGGTCGGCTCGAGACCGACGACCTTGCGGTACTTCGCCCTCGCGTCATCGAGGCTGCGCTGGAATTCGGCGAGGGCCGCGCGGGCGCTCTCGACGCGCTCGCGGGCCTGCTCGAGGTCGCCTTCGCCGGACCGGCCGCCCGAGAAGCGGGAGTTGACGTTCGCGAAGATTTTTTCGTGGTTGGCGACGTTCTGCTGGGCGAGGCTCACGAGCCGCATGTAGCGCACGACGTCCATGTAACCTTCGGCGGCGTCGAGGGCCAGCAGCTCGGTTCTTTCCTTGACGCGGGAGGCCGCAGCATTCACCCGCGCGGTCTGGCGCCAGACGTCATAGATCGAGGAGAAGCCGTCCCAGAGCAGCTGACGCACGACCACCGATTCCTGGCTGCCATTGCGCCACGGTCCCGAACCCACCGTCGGTGCCGACTGAATGGACGGGGTGATGAAGCCCGGCGGTTGATCGAATTTTTCCGGTCCATAGCTGGCGTCGATGCGCACCTGCGGCAGCAGCGTGCTCTGAGTCTGTCTCAGCTCGCTTTCCGTCGCGCGCCGGTTGGCAGACGCTTCACCCACGCCGGGATTGGTCAGCATTGCCTGGCGCAACGCATCGTTGATGGAGAAAAGCTCGGCATTTGCTGGCGTCGCCGCCAGGCAGAGGCACGCAATCACCGTGTACGCCGACCTCATAATTCCGTCCCTACTCAAAAAAAATATTACGTATAATCTGGATGACGCTAACAGCGGACGGTTCCGCAACCTATGATATTTCGGCCACACCGTCGCCTTAAGTGGGGCAGAGCGATCGGGCGCCGGTGACCGGAACACCGAGCATTTTTATTAAAATTCAACGGTTTATTCGCGCTCCAGGGATCGTTTCGGTTGGTGCCGGCGAGCGACAACGTCGGTCGGAACAATCAAGATCGGTTAAATTCGCCCTAACGGCCAGCCACCACCTCCTGCTGGCGGCAGGTTGCCAGGTAGGTTGCAACGAAGGGCGTCGCCTCGGCATCGGGTTGCGCGCCTGCGAGGTGGCTGGTCAACCCGTAGAGCGACTTGCTGGAAAAATAGAACCGGAAGATCTCGGCCCGTGGACTCGTCCAACCTGGTCGCAAAGATCGATGCAGCAGTACGGCGGGCGGCCGCAGTTGCGTCGCCCGAGAATACCGATGTCTCCGCGCGGCCTGCGCAACTCGGTGATCTACGGACGCGGCCGGCCGCGTCGCGCGCTCTGCCAGCGCGAGCCCCGCGGGCGACGCCGGAAGGCGCTGGCGACCTCACTCCGGCGCAATCGGATGAGCCGGTCGCTCGATCGACGGCCTGAGGCTGTCGAGATCGACGAACACGTCAGCGTGCCTGCGAAGCTCATCGGCGATCATGGGAGGTTTCGTTCGAATGCTGGAAACGACGGTGACGCGTACGCCCATCCGCCTGACGGCCTCGACGACGGCTCGCAAGTCACCATCGCCGGAGAACAGGAACGCATGGTCGATGCGGTGCGCGATTTCCAACGCGTCGATCGCGAGCTCGATACCGATGCTGCGCTTCATACGCCGCCGCCCGTCGCCGTCGTCATGCTGCTTGGCCGACTTTCGTCGGACCGCGTATCCGTTGTAGTCGAGCCAATCCACCAGCGGCCGAAGGCTGCTGAACTCGTCGTCGTCCCTCACGACAGTGTAGAAATAGGCGCGGACGATTTGGCCATGCCTGCCGAACTCCACGAGCAGTCGTCGGAAGTCGACCTCGAAGCCGAGGCTCTTGACGGTGGTGTGGAGATTCGCACCGTCGATGAAGAGTGCAATACGATCGGTCATCTCAAGTCCCCATGAGGCCCGGATCAGCTGTTGTACGTTTTGGTTCTAAAATTCCTCGAGCGCATGATGGGGGAGCGCTCTCATCGAAATGGCCGATCCTAGAACATGGAACCCGTGGGGACGAAGCGGAAATTTTTGACAGCGCCGATACGTTCTGTCCCGGCACATGTCGATCCGATGGCGGCGGGCCGATTTTCACTAAGGGCAACCCGATCGTGCGCGTGTTGATAAGACGCCGGTCGATGCGGCGGGGCCGCACGCCACCTGCAAAAGCACGACGGCTTGCGACGAGGAATTTCCTGCTATCGCCTCGGTCGGCACGGCTGCACCGACTACATCCGCGTGGCTCGGATAGCGCACGCAACGGTGCGGCGGGCGGCTGACGAACTGTCGAGCCGCTGCCCACAAGGTGATCATTGCGCCACGAACAAGACTACATCTAAATTGATTGCCGCGTACCGGCGCTATTTCGCGCCGATGCAATATTTCGAGATACCACTTTTTTGCACACACGATTTTTGCGGATGCGAGCTTCGGATCGCTCGTCTTGGACGGCCACCGACAGCAACAGGAGCCGATGGCGCGGTGATCACGCCGCGCTCATGGCGACGGCTGTGGGGGCGGGGTGCGCGCGCGACGGCAGGCTTGCGGTGACCGACGTGCGCGCGATGCCGGGTCGCCCTTGCGCTCTGCGGCCTGCTGTCTTGTTGTGAGGCCGCTCGCCAAGCCGTTGAAGGGGAGGCGGAACAGGCAACGGCAACGGCGTCCGAAACGGTCAGCCTGAACGGCGCGCTCGCGGAATGCCGCAGCGGCTTTCCGGATCAGATCGCGCAAGCGGTGGCGCGGGCCTCGTGCATGATCAAGGCGATCGGCCGCGTCCGGCCGCTGTTGCAGTTTCCCGAATGGCTCGATCGGGAAGACGCGCTGCGCAAGTCGTTGGCCGAGCAGGTTCAAGCAAGAACGATGTCCCTGCTCGAGCGAAACGTCCAGATCCAGAAGCTTCATTCGCAGTTCCTCGACGAAGAGCGCAGCAGGTTATCAACTGCGCCGGCCGACGCGAGCAAGCCGCCGGCGGCGGTCACGCAATGGCGACAATTCAACCCGGAGGGGTGTGGCCGGCTCGGAGGCGACGCCGCGACCTGTTATTGAAAAGTGCGATTTTCGGCGATTGCCGGGTGGCACCCATCGGTCCGAGTCGATGATGATCGACAGCGAGGGTCAGAAAGCATGCAGTCAAGCGGCAACTCGCTTCAGGTGAGCAACGAGACGGGGCCAGGCGTGAATGCCAGGCGCAGCGATTACCTTCGGCCCTGGCTGCCGCTCCTGCTCGCTGCCACTGCCTATCGTCCGCCCGCGCGGCTTAGAGAAATTCCCGAAGCCTGGAGAGCTCGATCACATGCTCGGGCGATAGCACATCGGGCACGAGGGGAGGCTGCGACCTGGTCCGGATCTCGTAGAGGTGTCGGGTCTTCTCCGGTTTGCCCATGAAGTCCCGGATGCATTGGTCGAGCGTTCCGTTGACGATCATATAGGGCGCGCGATCCTCTCGCCTGGAATTGCCGAGAGAAGGCCATTTGTAGAGGTAGGCCGCGGCCTGGAAGTCCACCTGATGAGAGTGGTCGGTCATGACAGGATATCTACCCGAAAAAGCGCGTTCGTCAAAGCAAGCCCGGCCGTTGGGTGCGACGCGATGCGCGAGCCGTGCGTCGTCGCGCTTGGACGCCGCGCGATCTGCAGCAGGCAACTCCTTCGACATCGCGCGAGCCGAGACGTGTCGAAATGGAGCGTGCGCCGACACCCGCTGACGAAACGGCTTCGCTTGGGACGCGAGCGCCCGCGATAAATTCCGGCTTGATCGGGCTTTAAGTATGTTCTTGTTTTGTTCTTACAGCTGTCGTAGAGTCCAGGGACCGGCAATCTTGCTCGGGTCAGGGTTGACGGATCGAGATGGCAGAAGCGGCCACCATCCTTCACGCCGACCTGGACGCGTTTTACGCGTCGGTCGAGCAGCTGCTCGAACCGTCGCTGCAAGGCAAGCCGATCGCGGTCGGTGGCGGAGTTGTGCTTGCAGCATCCTATGAGGCCAAGGCTTTCGGGGTGCACGGCGGCATGTCGGGACGGGAAGCTCGCCGGCTCTGCCCGCAGCTCATTTTCGTCGGTGGCCACTTCAGCGATTACCAACGGCTGGGTGACGCGGCCATCAAGGTGATCGGCGACTTCACGCCGCTTGTCGAGCGCATCTCGATCGACGAGGCGTTTGCCGACGTTGCCGGCTGCACGCATCTGTTCGGAGCGCCCGCCGAAATAGCCGCGGCGATCCGGCGGCGCGTGCGCACCGAGCTCGGCCTTGCGATCTCGGTCGGCGTCGCCCGCACCAAGCACCTCGCGAAGATCGCCTCCCAGGTCGCCAAGCCCGATGGACTTGTCGTCGTTGATCCCGACGCCGAGCTCGGCTTCCTGCATGAATTGCCGGTCGAATTGATGTGGGGAGTAGGGCCCGTCACCAGGACGCGGCTGGACGCGATCGGCGTCGCGACGATCGGCCAGCTCGCCGAATTGTCGGAGCGGACGCTGACCCGGCTGCTGGGTCCTGCGGCGGGCGAGAAGCTGGCTGCGCTGGCCTGGAATCGCGATCCGCGACAACTCAAACCGCATCGGCGCGCACGCTCGGCAGGAGCACAATCGGCGCTTGGCCGCAAGCCCGCGAGCGAACACGTCATCCGGCCGACGCTGCTTCATCTCGCCGACCGCGTCGCCACGCGGCTGCGGGCAAAATCCCGGCCCGGACGAACCGTGACGGTGCGCGTGCGTTTCGCCGACCTGAAGTCGGTGACGCGCTCGATGACGCTCGATGCGCCGGTGTGCACGACAGTGATCCTGGCCCGGCTTGCAGAGAGGCTGGTGCGCACAGCGCTTGCCGATCACCCCGGCGAGAAGTTCATTTCGCTGCTGGCGATTTCGGTGTCGCATCTCGAGGAGCATTGGGACCTTGCGCTCGAGCTGCCGCTCGGATTGGCCGATGAAGCGCTGCGCCCTGGAAGCCCGGCAGGGATGGCGCGCTGGGCGGCGGACCGTGCCATCGACAAGGTCCGCGACCGCTTTGGCTGGGATGTGATCGGATACGGTTCGGCAGCGCTGGAGGTCGTTCGCTCGGTGCCCGACGACTTTCGCAAGCTGGCCGAGAAGGATCTTTAGCTCTCCGTCGAATCACCGGTTCGTCATCGCATTAAGAAACGGCAATTTGGAATCGCGGGCTTGTGAGTGGCGGCCGGGCGCGCCCGGCCTATCCTCGGGATGCGGAGGACAGCCATGAAGTTCAGCGCCGAACTGATCCAGACGATGCGCGATGCGCTAGACACGGTGATGGCAAGCGTGCCGGCCGATCAATCTGTGTTCGGTCTCAAGGCGGCCGTCGCCGAGTGCATCTTGCGGACGGCGGCTCACGGCCAGACATCGTTCGACGGGCTCGTGACGTCAGCATCCGATCGACTTCAGTCGATCATTGCGATGCTGACCTAGGGCATGATGAATCTTGGATCGAATCGCTGTGGTGGCCACGTGTTCGCTTCATCTCTTCCCGTCGGGGACAGGTCGATTTGCGAAGCGCCTACGATGAACCGATGCCGTCCCTGGCGATCCTGGTGAGAGCTTCGTATCCGGACGGCGTCAGGTGCAGGAGGTCGCTCTTGTAGTTGGCACACGGCGTGGTCCGCCCGCATGCGATGTTGGAGGCATCGATCGTCCTGATTCCGAGTTCCCGGCTTCTTCGGCTTAGTTCGGAATTGACCGATCCAATATTCTCGGCTGCGCCGCCGGCGCGCCGGTTGAGTATTCCTCGCGGCTGATCTCGTTTTCGGGTGTTAGGCTGGGACGCGGAGAGACGTATCCGATCTACATCGGGTCGGACTCATCGGTCCGCGGCCTGATGGTGAACTCAGCAGCCTGCAAAAGCGTGCTGTCGATCGACGGAGACAGAACCTTCTACAAGAACTTGCGTCTCAAGCCCTATCATCCGACCAATTTTGAGGCGCGGCTCATTCCGATTTGCCGGCCAATTCGGGACCATCAAGGCATGGTGAGGTTGTCCCTGACAAGCCAGAATGTTCCCATGAGCGATGTCACGCATCATAGCTCGGGGGACGAGAACGACGAAGGCTTCATCGAAGTTGCCGATCTCGTCGTCGAGCGAGGCTACGACCTCGTGACTTACACGACCACGCGGCCCGCCGATCCGGCTTCGATCAAATGGATGCCCGATTGAGGCGCGATTTGATGAGGCGGTCGACCCGTTCGAACTGCTATTTGAGTCTTGACCGAACCTGAGCCCGCCCGTGTCGCCACGACGAGCATTGCTCGCTATACTCCGGGCCTTAGCCGATCAATGGTTTGCCGCGCCGCTAAAGCGCGATGAAATTGGGTTGAATCGTCATCGGGCTTTAGCTCCTTGTTTGAGCATGATCTTTTCGGAAAACCGCTTCGCACTTTTCCGGATCATGCTCTAGGCGCCCGCGTTGAAAGTCGATGGATAAGTCGATCAGCCGCTTTGGCTGACAATGTCCTTCCGCTGTAGAATCATGCTGATTCGAAAGCGGTCTTCATATGACATTCCGAGCCCTCCACATTGGCCATGACGCCTACAAGCTCGAGGCCGCAACGGCCGCTCGTCGGCGCGGCTGGTGGCGACAATGACGTCGGGCTATTGGGAATTCCGCTCCAAGGGCGGCACGTTTCGGATCGTGCCGCTCAATGGCCGATTTCACTTCTTCTTTGAGGAGGAGGATTTCGGGTCCTATCACTCGGCGGTGGCTGCGCTCGAAGGCCTCCTCGGAGGTTATTCCCATTATCCGGCGACTCGCGGCCTGCCGTTTGAAGTCCCCGAGTGGACGTTTGTTAGGATGGGATGAAGACGGTTATGGCTACGGGCTTCCGGGTCATTTGATTGCGCGGTGTGTTGACACGCGACGATCCCGTAGGACACGACTACAGAAGGCTCAGGATGTCGTGTGCCGGGTGAGCCTGTCGCCGGCGCGGCCGCCCGCGAGTGCGAGGTACGGACCGAGAGTTTCCGTTCCGGGCCGTTAAACGGATCTATCGCTTTTCATAGGTGACTCAGCCCGTTTGCCTCGCTCGATGAAGCGCTCTCGAAGGCGGAGGCATGCACGCGGGGACGACGCGATCTTGCACCGGGGCGCGCCCGTTCAGCCAGAGAACCTGACCTACCGCCTGCGGCAAAGCGCAGGCCTATCATGCTCGGCGAAGTAACGACCCATGCGACCGGATCGCAGTCGATGCCTGGCGCATGCTCTTGGAGCACAAGCAGACTTGCACGAAGTTGGAGCGGACCAAGTTAAGGAACTCTTCCAGGCGATGATGACCGAGCCGGCAGAGCCGTTCAGTGTCGGACTAATGCCCCTTGCAGTCCACGCGGGCTCAAGCGCATCGGACCGCTTCCCTGCTTGCCTAAGCTGCAGTAGGCTATCCGCCCTCTCATTTGCGCATTTTAATGGACTGCTCAGTCGGGGCTGTTGATGCCCTTGGCTCTGTTCTTAGTCGGATCATATTGTGTTTGTTTCGGAGCACCAAATGGACTCCACGCTGGATAACAAGGTTGCGGAAGCGCCGCTCGCGAGCTTGGAGGAGCAGCTTTCGAACCTCGCGCGCGAAGCGGGAGTCAGCCCCTCGAGTCCAACGACCAGTGTGAAAGAGCCTCGCGCGCTGCGGGCAATGATTCATCGATTGAGAGATCGGCGGTACCCGGTCTCAGTCGGTTTGGTGTTGCTGGCATCCATTGCGGGCGGAATTTGGTGGTGGTCCTCGGTTGGTACAGCAGTCGTACCCTCCTCAAACCCCACACCTCTCACACAGGTCCCGCCGAAAGACGTTGCGCCAACTGCCGTCGTGGTTTCCCCCGATCTGGCACAGCAGCTCCAACCGATGGAGCGCGATCTTGCCTCCTTGAGGCAAGCGGTTGAACAGCTACAGCTGAGGCAAGAACAACTGGCCCGCGACAATGATAGCCTGGCAAGACAACTCGCGGCAGGGCGAGCGGAAATAGCGCGCAACAACAATGCTATCGACCAGATCAAGACTGTCCAAATTCAGATGGCGCAGGAAAGCAAGACCGTCACCGAGCGGCTCAGCGCAAGCCAGGAACAACTGGCCCGTCTGATCGCGAACGCTTCAGCGCCAATGGTGGCGCCCGAAGAGCCTGGGCAGACGTCAGACCAACCAAACGTAACCTTCGACGTACCCGTGCCGCGTCCGCGGCCGACCAATGTTGCCCAGACGCACAAGCCAATACGCTCCCCGGCGCGGCCGCATGCGAACAAACCACAACCTGCGGCATGGCCGTGGTCAGCGCGCTGATCTGCGCCGCCGCCGCCGCTTCATGAAGCACCAGACTGCCGTGTCGCCGTCGACCTGGATCGCGAAGTAAGCTCCGTTCTGGTGGGAGTGCGAATAGCCCGTCGGAGAACAAGCGGAAGCCGCTGCCGGAAAGCAGCACGATATCGGTTAACTGAATTCCAGTTCTGAACCGCCTGAATGCCATCTCTGCGGGAGATGCGGCATTGCTTCCTGGTCCAATCTTTGCCAACGCCGCCATACATCTCGTCCTGGGCCGCGCTGCTCGATTGTGCGTCAAGGAATTGTCTCCCTGACGTCATCCAGAGTCGTAGCCGGCAATGCTATTTTGCTGGCGTGTCGTTGCCTTGGCCGCCATGGCGGCGCGTCGCGATCAGCCGCAGGAGTAGCTTATGGGCACGCGCCTTGCAGTGTGAGCGCTACTGGGATTTTCAGTGTCCCAGTTCAGGAATAGGCCGTCACCCGGTGTGCATTTTTTTGAGACCGGTGGCTCGATCAATTAGGAGATAATCTTTGAACCACACGCCGCCGCTAACGGCCAGATTCCTCGTTCGAAGAGGAACCACTGACTGGATGGTTTACGACAGAGAACTCAAGGGGCCAGCGCAGCTCGAAAAATACGGCAGCTTCGCTGAGAAGCTGACCAAGGAGCGGGCGGAACTCGTGAAGCAATCATTGACGGACGCGCTCCCGACCAATGCGCCCAATCCTCGCCGGTGATGGACCATTGTTGAACAAAGAAGGAACAAATGACATCCGTGTTACCTAATAAGGTATAGGAACAGAGTTGGGCAACGTGAACAAGGTGCGGCGAAGTAACGGCGCATCGGTGAGGGAAAACTTCGGCCGCAGCGGAATTCAACTTCGGTAGCAGGGCATTGAGCGAGGCATCGCTTGGCGGCTGCGACGGAACGACCCGGGAATGGCGGTCTGGCGCAGGAAGCAGCCTCTTCAGATCGCCTTTGAGGTGCCAAGTACGAGGGCATCCGCCCTCAGCCTCTGGATCGCCGTCTGTTCTTCCGTGAGGCGCCTTTCGACGAACTGCCGCTCCTCTTCGGTCAGGTTGCCATTGAGCAATCGGCGATAGCGCTGGACGTTGTTGCCGTAGACTTTCAGGCGCATCAACTGCTCGTCGGTCATCTTGATCTCCATGCGGGACCGGAAATAGGTGAGAGCCTTTCGGTCGTGATTCTAAAACCGAAAGGGTTCCCGCAATATCAAGTGGACGTCTTGGTCCGCTTCTTGCGGTACGATCAAAGTCGGGCAATGAACAATTTACTTCCGCTGCAATGAAGCGAGCACCGAATAATTACTCTGCTTTGCAAGAGGCCGGCCAGAAATTCCGAGGTACGCTGTCGAACACGGAGTTTGGTTAAGGCTATGGCAGAGCCGCCCGACATCGCGATGAACTCCAGCAACCACCATTTGCCTTCCTAACATGCCGTTCTGGATACCATCTCATGCGCATCCCTTCCTGTAGAAGCTCACGCCATTAAGGCCGATCGCGGCATCGCGGCTCAGATACGGATTGGCCGGCGGCAAGCCGGCACTGAATGCCCATCTGATCAGCTGCGCCGGTAGTCGTCCTCGATGCGGATGATGTCGTCCTCGGCGAGATAGATGCCGGTCTTCACCTCGATCAGTTCGAGTTGGATCTTGCCGGGATTTTCGAGCCGGTGCGCTGCGCGGCGCTTCTCGCGTGAGGTGATGCTCCGGCTATTGCGGCGTCAGGTCGCGGCAGGCAGGCATACTCCGGAAGGAGTAGGTGGGCTCCTCCATGGGGGGAAATAGCGCGCGCGGGCGAACTGCACGAAACTACGACGAAATTTCGGATCGGCGAAGGCAGAGCCCGATGGGTAAAGTGATCGTAGCAGTGGCACGGACCGCAAAGGGCGGGTTACGCCCGTCACGTTGTAATGGCGGCGCCGGTGCTCACGAACATACCGCGGTTTAGCGTGGATGCGCTGGCGCAAGCTGCGGCGTCTCGTCAGTTACGGCGAGAGCGACAGCCGGAGCCGCAAGTGACGATGAATGCCAGCACGATCGGCCCCGCGGAGGCTTACTCGAGGGCGCGCCGAGGTAGGGCACCCAATGTCGCACCTCGCCAGATCGCGTCGCCATACGAAAGGTGATTGCGGATGGATCGGACGGTTCTCCTCGACAATGAAGTAGGCCCTCCCTGCGAAACCGCGGGCGCGTCGCCGCGACGCCTGCTCAGGGGAGCACGGCCCGTGCTCTTGTGGACGACGACCGTCGCCGTGTTCGCAACCGCGTGGGCACCCGTTGCGACACTGGCGGAGACCGATCCCGTGCGTCTTGCGGCGGATACGCGGCAAGCCGTGGCTCTTCGCGATCTCAATTCTGCTGCAGCGGCGGAGGACGGCGAGTCCAAAGCCGCGCCGCGGGACGGAGGCGATAACAAACGGTCGGTGCTGATCGTGCAGGGAGCGAGCGCCCAGAGTGGGCTTGCCTCGGAGGAACCCAATTGGGGTGAGAGCCTGTCCTGCGATCTCTCAACTGCAAGGCTCGATATCGGCCTGTTGCAGCGGATCGAGCTGGAGCGCGGGCGGGCGGAGATGTTGGAGCAGGGTCTTGCCGCGGCTCGTCACGACCTCGAAGTCCAGACTGCCTTGGCCACGAAGGCCGTCGAAAATGCTGCCCTAGTGAAGCAGGACGTACAGGGTATCGCGGAGCTGCAGGATGCGCTGCAACGCGCGCGTGAGAGGGCAGGAACGCTGGAACAGGATCTCGCGGCGGCGCGGCGCGATCTCAAGATCCGGACTGCGCCGGCGGCACAAACAGGAGAGGAAGAATCGCGGCCGGAGCCAGCCAGGGAGGGCGGCGCAGCCGAGACAAGACAACCGCCCGCAATGGCCGGCATGCCGGCAGGCGGCTTTTCGTTGACGCGCAGTGCAATCCTGGCCTACGAGGCCCAAGCCCGCGCGTTTGGAGGAGAGCTTGTCGAACTCGGACAAGCTGCTGCGAGCGATACCGGGTTGCCTCGCTACCCGGAGCGGTTCGCAAGTCTCGAGCAGGATCTCGCGGTCGCGCGAGGTGAACTCGAGACACAGACCACAGTTGCGGCTAAAGCGAGCGAGGAGGCGTCCCGCCTCAGGCAATCGGGGGAGAGAGACGCAGCCGACTTGCAGCAGGAACGCGAGCAATCTGCGCGGCTGCAGCGGGATATAGCGACGGCGCGGCGTGATCTGGAGATCCAGACAGCACTGGCAACGAAAGCGAGCGAGGAAGCGTCCCGGCTGAAGGCAGCGGGAGAGAGCGGCGCAGCACAGCTGGAGGTATCCCTGCAGCGGGAACGCGACCGGTCTGCGCGGCTAGATCAGGATCTCGCGGCGACGCGGCGTGATCTGGAGATTCAGACTGCGCTTGCGACGAAAGCCGCGGGTGAGAGCGGAACGCCGGACCTGCGAAAGGAGGAAGAGAGGTCCGCCCAGCTGGAGCAGGATCTCGCTGCGACACGGCGTGATCTGGCGACCCAGACTGCGTTGGCGGCAAGGGCGGGCGAGGAAGTCTCGCGTCAGAAGCTGTCGATGGAAGCTGTGGCTGTCGATCTGAGGCAATCGCGCGCAAAGGCCGACGCGCTCGCACAGGAGCTCTCTCAGGCGCGTAGTTCGATCTACGCACACGAGGCGCAGGCCCTCAAGGCTGGCGAAGAAGTGGCGGAGCTGAGGCGGGCGGCTGAAGGCAGCGCGACCTCAGCTCACAAAGCCTCGCCGGACGAGCTCAGCCAATTGGCTCGGCTGGAGCAGGATCTTGCAGCGGCCCGCAATGATGTCGAGGCCCAGGCCGCACTGGCGGCGAAGGCAAGCGACGAAGCAGCTCGATTGAAACGGGAGAGGGAGAACGGCGCGGCAGAGGCGCAGAACCTGCTGCAAGCGGCACGTCAGCGCGCTGACCGGCTGGAGCAGGATCTGGTGGCCGCGCGACGTGATGCCGAGAGCAAGACCGCGCTGGTGACGCAGGCAAGCCAGGAAGCCACCCGGCTGCAAGTCGCAGGCAAGAGCACTGCCGCAGACCTGCAAAAAGAGCGCGAGCGATCCGCACGGCTGGAGCAGGATTTGGCGACGGCACGACGCGATGTCGAGAGTAAGACCGCGCTGGTGACGCAAGCAGGCGAGCAAACATCCCGACTGCAAGCAGCAGGCAAGAGCGCCGCTGCTGACCTGCAAAAGGAGCGCGAGCGATCCGCGCGGCTGGAGCAGGATCTGGCGGCAGCGCGGCGCGACGTCGAGTCCAAGACTGCGCTGGTAACCAAAGCAGCCGAGGATCTGTCCCGGCTGACATCGGCAGGGAAGAGCGGCCTGGCGGATCTGCAAAAGGAGCGTGAGCGGTCCGAGCGGCTGGAACAGGACCTCGCGGCAGCGCGTCGCGAGAGTGAAGCCCAGACGGCGAGGGCCGCAAAGGCAAGCCAGGAAGTCTTGCAGCAGAAACAGATAGTAGAAGCCGGTGCTGCCGAGTTGAGGCAGTTGCGCGCCGAAAGCGCTGACGTAAAGGCGCAGAACCTCTTCCTGTCGCGGAGCGCGATCCAGGCGTATGAGGCGCAGGGGCGCAAAGGACTTGGCGCTGCGCCAGACGTCTTGACGACCGGCTCGCCCGGCCCGGACAAGTCCACCTCGATCGGAGCGGCCGCCACTCCGGTAGCAGAGCCGGCACCCCTGGCGCCTGCACGCGCCGTCGCTCAGCCTGCTTCCGAGCAAGTGGCGGACGCTGCAGGGTTGGTCGCGCGCGCGAGTTTCCTACTCCGGCAGGGCGATGTCGGTGCGGCGCGGCTTGTGCTTGAGCGCGCCGTCGAGATGGGCAGCGCCCAGGCGAGCTTCGCGCTGGCGGAAACCTACGATCCGCTGGTTCTCGCGAAATGGGGAACCTACGGCACGCGCGGCGATGCGAGCAAAGCGAGAACCTTGTACGCCAAGGCAGATGCCGCAGGAATCAAGGAAGCGAAAACTCGGCTGGACGCACTGCATCGCTTACAGACACACGCCAATTAAAGCATGATCCGGAAACGTGCGAAGCGGTTTTCCGAAAAGATCATGCTCAAACGATGAACTACAGCGCGATGGCGATTCAACCCAATCTCATCGCGCTTTAGTCTCGCGGGCTTGACCGACCGGGCCGACCTCATCACCTGGTGCCGGCCGAAGCCGCATCAGCTTCGGTCACGGCAGTTCGGCCCGTCGCCGATGAGGGACTCAAACCGCTTAGCTTTCGGGAAGGGACGTCCGGAAGGTCCTGGTATCGCAAGGAAACCTCGACGGTGTCGCCTGGTTGCAACTCGGTGTCCTCGCTCGCGGCAATCTGTTCCGGCCCGTTCTCACCCTTTCTGAAAATGGTAATGTCCGGCTTGCTGCCCGCGCCTCGCACGAGCTGCGATCGAACCATCGCAGTGTACTGAATCTTCTCACCCACGGCCTGCAGTCTCTCGCGAACCTGGTTAAGCCTCAAGCTCGTGTCCTGCAGCTCACGTAGCAGGTCAAGTCGCCGCTGATCATCGAGCTTTGTCAGCCTTCTGACCAGATCATCCTGCTGCTTCTTGACTTGCAGCAGCTGTGCTGAAGTCTGCAACTTCCTGGTTGACGACAGTAAGACCGCCCGACGTGCATCCGTGACGCGCGGGCTGGTCAAGGTTCCTCTGGCGAACATGTCTTGCGCTTTTTGCAGTTCGTCCTGGTCCGACTGAAATCCTTCTTCTTCCCTTTTCTGTTGCTCGGACAGCACGCGTACTTCATCGTCTCCCTGCCGAACACCGCGCTGGATGAAGTCCTTCTCCTGCTGATAGTCACTCTGCTTAACCTTCAAATACTCAGTTTCGGCATTGAAGATTTCTGAAATCGCCGATCGAGCTATCGGCGAGTCCTTCGCAGCATTTGGAACGATCTGGGGCGCCTCTCCGAGTTCCGTCTTGATACGCCACAGGCGCGCCTGCTCTTTGGCGAGTTCAGTCCAAAGCGACCCGTACTCGGCCCTCAGGTCCGCCAGATCAAGATACGGATTGTTCATTCTGACATGCATGATGTCGTAACCGCTCGCCACAGCTATGAGTTGGCGTGCGGTGATGGCCGGAAGGTAAGGGTACTGGCCAGGCTTCGATACGTCGCCATTGATGTATATCGGCCTGTAGTCCGCTACGGTCGCCGTGATTTCATCTGCATCGATCACGATGACACTTTCGCGCCCTTCAGGACTTCTCTGCCGAAACACCTTGTTCGCCAGTGCGGCGCCGATCTTGGTTCGGATCTGCGGCAAGCTCAGGCCCGCTACCTGAAGCACACCGACGAGCGGCAGTGCAATATTCCCGTCCGTCTGGACAGCTGCACGGGATCGCAACTCCGGCACGCCAGCCGCCGCGACCTCCAGGACGTCTCCGACATTGACGAGATACTCGGCCTTTGCTTGTGCCACCGAAATCGTCAAGCCGAGGACCGCCAAGCCCCATTTGATGTAACCGCCGAGGCCGTTGCCGATGATACTGGCTCTGAAACACTTGCGCGGTGCGTAGTTCGGCATGACGGCAACTTTCTCTACGACCTGGTCATCAGGGTGAAACGCTCGGAATCCGCGGCGTACCAACATGTCAACATCGCTGACGCTCGGGTCACCATCGAGACGGCCGGATCGGCAAAACGGAGGTTCTTTCCCTCAATTGCTGGGAAACAGGGCTACCCGCCCATTTCTCGATTGATCGGCCCTGTTGATCGACAATTTGAAGTTGCATCGGACCCACTGGGATGTGCGAACGAGTGGATTGCCGCTCGAATTTAGTCCGGTAGTGCCGCGGCTCAATGGACCATCGTAATTACCCATTTATTGCCTTTCCCAACCTGTGACCCGGAATGTACTGATTCAGTGGGAAATGAGCGGTTGGATCGTAGCGTCCATGAACGAAGCGTTCTTGATCAATTTGCCGGCCTCCGCCAACCCTCCGGCGTGTCCGGTCTATGGCCGTTTGGCGAATTCAGCGGATACCGGCACATTTCGCGGCCACCATCTGTCAAAAGTTGGTGCGGCGACCACACGTCAATCTGCTGTGCTTTCCGCTGACCGTGCGTCCTTCGGTGAGTGCCCTTGGGCCATTTGACCTCACCTCTGCAGCAGAATTCAAATTATCAACGCTGGTACGAAGATGTTGCAGAATACAACGGATAATTGGGTGAATCGGGAGAATCCGCCGCCGCCGGAATTTCGTCCTACGCCGGTCATTTCCCTGCTGGCGGTGGTAACCTTCGTACGGCGACGCCTGTTGACCATAGGGCTGGGATGTTGCGCAGCGCTTGGCGTTGCCATGCTCTACCTCGTCATGGCGGTACCCACGTTTACTGCCAAGGCGCAACTTATCGTAGACTCGAAGGCGACGCCCGGAGACGTAGCGGCAGTCGCAACGATCGTTGAAAGTCAGATCGGAATCATAAAGTCTGAGAGCATTGCGAGCGCCGTGATCGAGAAGCTCGGTCTCGCAGAGAGCCCGGAATTTGCGGGCGGTCAGGGTAACAGCATTCTATCCGTATCGCGTCTGCTCGGCTGGACCAGACCGGAAGGCTCAGGTAGCGCGATGCGCTACGCCGTTGAATCGTTCGGACAAAGGCTTTCCGCCAAGCGCGTGGGCCCTACCTATCTCGTCGAACTCACCTTCGATTCCAGAGATCCTGATCGGGCAGCGCAGATCCTGAACGCCGTCGCGGAAAAGTATATTACTCATCAAATGGACCAGGGCGGCTCGTTGCAAGACGAGACGTGGGTCCGGGATCGACTGAACGGATTGAGCATACAAGCGTCAGCTGCGCAAAAGGCACTCGAGGACTTCAGAAGCAGAAAAGATGCTTCGGATTCCGCTGTCAGTATGGACAGACTGGTCGCTGCTGCGGAATCATCCAAAAGCGCTTATGATAGTTTTCGCCACATGCTGCGCAGGCTGGAGGCTACGCGACAACAGTCAACGCCAGTGTTTGCCGCGAGTCTCATTACGCAGGCTTTGCCTCCCCTGAGGGCCGCTTCGCCAAAGCCTAAGAGTGTGCTTGGAATAGCGATCGTTGGCGGGCTGCTTCTTGGCCTCGCCTTCGCCGTGGCGCAGGATCTGATCGATGGCCACATGCGCTTCGGTGCGTGGGACCTCTTGCGCGCACACGATGATAGAGCCGAGTGGCCTGTCTCGGACACAGTTCGACCGGATCATCAATCTGAAACATCGGCAAAGACCAGGCCGGTACGTCTTACCGGTTCGGGGTGAGCGTGGAGTTGCCGTTTTCAACGCTCGGGACAATTTGGTTTCGACGGCGGTCGGGTAGGCGCCATCGGGCGATCAGCAGTCGCGCGCTCGAGTTCGGTTGCGCCGGAGGGCAAGGAGCCGGCCCGTGACCAACGTTGCGGTAAGATATGGCGGCCGAACGCCCTACCATCGGGCGCAGGCGGATTCGCTCGGCCAAAGTGCAAAATGGCTCTTTCTGGCGATCGTTTTCATATTGCCGTTTCAACGCGTGCCGTTCGTCAATACGAACCTGCTCGGCATACAAGGCTGCAAGCCCTTCAACCTGCTGTCGGCGGGAGTCTTGGTCTATCTGCTATTCCAAGTCCCGCTCCTGTCAGCGAGCGACAGGATCGAGCGGACGTCCATTCGCGTTCTTTTGCTATACTTCGTCACCTTTGCCATCGCTTTCGCTAGATCAATCCCAAATGCCCCTCTGCTTCATGATCGCCTCCCGGACGTGTTTCCAGAGTCCTATCTGGATTACATCATGTCCTATGGCATGGTTCCGGCGTTCTACATTTTGCCGTTTCTGTTCATTTTGAAGCGATGTCGTTCATTTTCTGAGATTGAGACAGTCGTCGACGCAATCTGCGTTTCAATTCTGCTCTTGTCGGCTAGTTTCATCCTCGTCGCTCTCATGAATCCATCTGCCGCACTTTCAGGGCGCGCCTCCGTCAACGCGCTATGCGAATCCTACTTCGGCATCCACTACAATACGATGGGCACGATATACATCTGCACGGCGCCTTTGTTGCTGTACAAAGCGCTTACTCGCAGCTCACTCTGGATAGTGCCCGTCGCCTTGTCGCTTTTGGGGCTCCTTCTGCTCTCGTCGCGTAGCGCGCTTCTGACCGTTGTCGGCACTTATGTTCTGATCCTGCTTTACAAGCGCAAATTCGCCGTCCTGGCGGTCGGCGCGGCGATGGTTGCCATCGCATCCGTGCTCTGGATCGCGCCAACTGTGGTCGCCATCTTTTCCATTGGTTTCGACGGGTCCTCGGAGGTGTCGGCTGATGAATTGCTCACTGGCCGCGTAGATTTCATTTGGATACCGCTGCTCAATGAGTGGACGAGTGATCTCGGCCTGTTTCTGTTCGGCGCGGGACGGTCCGGAATAATAACCAGCGAAGCTTGGTACTCGGGGACGCTGATACAGGCTACTCATGCGCACAACGCGATTATCGATTTCTTTCTCGACTGCGGAGCGATCGCTACCGGCATTCTTCTGGTTCTTATGTGCGTCGGGATATCGACCGCTTGGCGCGTCGGCCGACGGTTGCATAACGACCTGTATTGGGCCTTGTTTGCGTGCATCGTCGGCTATGGAATAAGCATGTTCACTGAGCGGGAGGTATTTCCATCGTTCGAGAACATGTACCTGTTCCTTCTCATCGCGATGATGGTCAATCTGGCACGCTTATCCTCGCGCGCAGGCCATACCTCGGCATGAGCTGCTGACCATCGCAATCTCTACTGTTACCACGCCGACGCTGATGCAATAGCGGGGGCGTGGACCATCTGCGCGATTGTTGCCGTGGCTCGTGCCGCAAACGCGGCCGCAAGCCAGTGGGGGTAACTCCAGTTCCCCATACCTGAACGAAGTGGCGTTCTTGAAACGGAGCGATTGAGCCCGCTTAATGGGGATATTTCACCGTGTTGAGTTCTCGTGTTTTGATGGATTCCAAATGACTATGTTCGGGCGGGAGATAGCGGTTCGCAACAGCTCGATCGAAGTCTGGAGCCAGCGTGCCCGTGACGAGGAGACCGTGCCGACCCGCTTCGTCGGTCGCCCCGGTTGTAAGCCCAATGCGATCCGCCAAACGTCGCCGTCTCACGAATTCATCGCGCACGGCGATAGGTCCTACGCTTCGGATGGAGTTCCGTCCGAGTGCGGGCAGAAGGGCTTCGATGGAATGCACCGTCGCTTGATCAAGCCGGGCGAGCAGGGAGCGCTCCGATGATGGGCTCGCTCAAGCGTATCACGCAGCGCCTGCTCATCGGCGCGCTCGGGTTTGAAAACTATCTCTTCTTCGTTGCCCAAATGCGCATCGCCACGATCAAGGCGTTCCGTTATGAAGCCGACTTCCTGTACTTTCTTAGCATGGTGCCGGACGACGGCGTGATCCTTGATATCGGCGCCAATATCGGAGTGACGGCTTACTTCCTGGCGGCCGCGAAGCCTGGCTCCCGCGTTCATGCGTTCGAGCCGGGGCCTGAGAACTTCAAGAGTCTGACGCGCGTGGTCGCGCGGCACACGCTCGCGAACGTGACAGTTCACGAGTGCGGCCTGGGCCGTCAGGCTGCGGAGCTTCCCATGATCATGCCCGTGATCGGCGGTATTAAACGTCACGCACTATGTCAGGTCGACGACGGGCATTCCGAATACAAGGATGGCATCCGCTTCCGGATCAAGATAGAGGCGCTGGATGGCGTTCCGGACCTCAAGACGCGCACGGACGTGCACGCGATCAAGATCGATGTCGAGGAGTTCGAGGCCGAGGTCCTGAAAGGAGGCATGGAGCTGATACGGCGCTGCCGGCCGCTGATCTTCTGCGAGATATGGAAGCCCAAGAACCGCGATGAGATTCGTACGCTGTTCGAAGGCGAGCGCTATCGGATGTACGGTTATGAGCACGGCGTGCTCAAGCCTGCAGGCTCTGGTATCAAGAACTTCACGGGAAATTTCTTCATTATCCCCGACGAATGTCCGCTGCCCCAATAGAGGTCGCGCCACCGTTCCGATGCCCGGCATGTACTGTGCCGGCTATGCGTGAGCCGCCGGTTGCAGCCTGTTCTGGCGTGCGCCGGCCGTCGATGCCAAAGTACTACTCACGAAGAGCAACGGAGCGAGGCGGAACGTTTCCATTGGGAGCGTCACCCGCCGTTGCGCCGGACTGCCAAATGAGCTCAAATCGGCTTGAAAAGCTCGGCTCCACTGGATGGATGAAGGGGCCGAGCCAATGGTCTGGTCGCATCATGCTGCGCCTGAGTCCGCTCTACTGCAGTCGAAAGTCAATGAATTGTCGTGACGCGCATCCTGGTCGTAACGCATAAGCCGCTCGCAAGCCTAACCAATGGCCATGACCTCCGCGTGTGGCACTTGTGTCGCGAACTGGCGAAGCAGCATGAACTCTACCTTTTGACGGTGAACCTTGGTTCGACGGATGAATCGAGCGGCGGTCTGGTCGGCTTGTCCGATGTGTTCCAAGAGATCGTTGAAACGCCGAAGTTTCCGACTCACAGGCCCTCGCTGAAGCGGCACTTCCGTCGAAATGACTCGGACTATTACTCGCTTTCCTATCCCCATCACCTTTCAGCGATCACCAAATCCATCGCTGACTTCTGCGAAGAGCACAGTATCACTCATATGATCGTCTTCTGCCTGGTGCTTGCGGAGTTCGTCCGTCCGTTCTCGAGCGATAAGAAGATACTCTTTGATCTCATCGACAGTGAAGTTCTAACGCTGACCAGACAGATACAGTTCTTTCCGCCGTGGCCCGCGCAACTGCGATCGCGCCTGGACGCGCACGTGATGCGCGCGCGCCGTGCAAGGGCGGAGGCCTGTTTGCCCCATTGGTTCAATCATGTCACAACGGTCAATGAAGCAGATTCCGATACCGTATGCAGGCTGTCTGGCAGATCTGCGAACGTCAGCACCGTGCCGAACGGGGTCTCGCCCGACCTGGCAGAGACATTTGAGTCAAATGCGCGTGTCGCCAAGCGGAGGGGAGTGGCATTCTGGGGCAATCTTGCCTTCAAGCCGAACCGCGACGCGGTTCGTTTTTTCTACCAGGACGTCTATCGACCGTACCTGGCTCCAGCTGGAATTGAGTGGTGCGTAGTGGGCAAAGATGCGGAAGGGTGGCTTCTGGAGGCTGCAAGGCGAGACGACGGTATTCGCCTCACTGGGTTTGTCGACGATATCTGTTCAGTGCTCGCTGAGTATCCGATAATGGTAAATCCAATGCGAATTGGCAGTGGATTGAAGAACAAGGTACTTGAGGCATTTGCCATGGGGTTGGCCGTGGTTTCAACGGGAGTAGGCATCGAGGCGCTTGGCAAGGCGCGCGAAGGCGTCGACTACGTGCGCGCCGACGATCCCGAGAAAGTCGCGACTGCGATCAAGTTGCTCATTGAAGACGAAGGCCGTCGACACTCCATGATCCAGAGCGCCCGAAAGGTGATGCTGGAGCATTATACCTGGAGCAGGGTCGCTCGTGACCTCGATGCGCTCGTGGGCTCATTGTGAGTGCCGCGACAGGTTCGTCCATGATTTACAGGTTCGTCCATGATTTGATGTCGGTTGGCGCTGCCGTCTGACGAGGTGCACTCAAACTGGTCTTGCGAGACTGATGAGAAGTGGTTCGAGAGAGGTGCACTGTGAGCAAGCTCATTGTCATCAAGTCCTTGTTCGCTTGATCCGTTGTTTTTCAGTCCTGCGGTTCCGGAGTTCGTCGGTGAGTTATGATCGCTTTTTTGCAAGCTATGCGGGCCGCCGTTCGAGCGTTCGGCGGTCGATGCTATCGCGAGGTCGCTGATCCATGGCATCGATACTGCGTCAAGGAATTGCACTCTCGGCTGCGCAATACACCGAACAGGTGATCATGCTATTGACGCCGGTCGTTCTGGTGCGAACGATTGGTCCAACAGCGTTCGGTGAATACCGGCTGTTCTGGCTACTCGTAACGACGGTGGCCCTGTTGTTCTCCTTCAACATGCCCCGCAGCCTGCTTTTCTTCTTTGTTCGGCTGGGTCCGGAGGCGCGGCGGGTTTACGTCGGGCAGACGGTCTTGTTCCTGCTGGCCACAACGATGATTGCGGTGCTACTGGTTTTTGCCTTCGGTTTTGCCCTTCCATCGGGTATGAGAGATCTGCTGCAGGCTCACGGAGCGCTACTAGCGATTTTTCTATTCGTCTGGAATCTGGGCTTATTGTTGGACGTGTTGCCCAACGCCGTAGGGCAGATCCGCTGGCAGGCGCAAGCCATCCTGGCTTCATCCGTGCTGAGGGCCGCGCTGATCATTTCAGCGGCCGTCGTGTTCCATCGATTTGAAGAGGTGCTCATCGCAGCCTTGATTGCCGCTGCCGTGCGCGTAGGGCTTCTGGCTGTCTTTATCGTACGGCATTGCGGTATCCGACTGTTTCCGATCGAGAAAGAGCAGTTGCGCGTACAGCTTCGCTACGCCCTCCCGTTCGGTGTGGCCGGTCTGCTGTGGAGCGTACGGAAGCAGGCGGAACTATGGATTGTCGCAGCGATGTTTTCATCAGGCATGTTCGGCATCTTTTCAATAGCGACGACGTTGCTCATGCCGTTCGAAGTGTTGAGAGGTGGGCTGGGGAATCTGCTCCTGCCAAAGATGAGTCATTTCCATTCATTGGGTCGCCACGAAGAGCTGTTGCGCCTGAACAACCAAGGCAACGTTATCATCAGTGCGGTCATGTTCCCCGCCATCGCGGCATTGTTCGTCTTTGCCGACGAAGTCATTCAGTTGCTGTTTACGAAGGAGTACGTGAGTGGCTCTCCCGTGCTGCGGATCTATCTGATTCAAACGTTGATCTCGACTGAGATCACCACGCTGCTCAACGTGTTCGGACAGGGCTCGGCCAACATGCGTTATGAAGCTGCGATCCTGCCCTTTGCCCTGTTAACGAGCCTGGCCGGCGTCTGGTATTACGGTTTGCCGGGGGCGGCGATCGGGTCGGTACTAACAACCTTCGTTGTGTATGTGTTCTTTCTGAGAAGACTTTCCCAGGTGATGAGCATTCCGATCGCAAAGTTGCAGGATTGGAAGAACCTTGGGCTGATTTTGGTTGCATCGGTGTTGGCGGCAATGCTGGTGCGGCTTTCGGTTGATTTGCTGCAGCCGCCGGTTCCGGTTGCTGCGCTGGTTGGGCCGGCCGCGGTTCTGGTGTGTTATGCGGCTATGTTGTTTGTGACCGGATACTATCGGACCCTGGCGGAGGTTCGGCGAGAATGGGGAGTTCTCGGCGCGTGACGCAACGCGATCGCGGAAGAAGCCGGCGCGAGTTGGTAGAGCTCCATGGCGGGACGATGGTCATTCGTCAGTGCGCCATCGGCCAATCGTATTCGGCTGCAATGCTCCGCATGATTTCGTTAGCCAGCTGGCCGCCTTGATCTCCGTTCGTCATGATAACAGCGCCATCTCCGTTTTCGAACATGGTCATCAAACTGACGAACCCATCGTTGACGCCCGCATGCAGGAACCGTCGATGCGGTGCGACCCCAACAACGATGGGACCAAGTCCATAGTTGCCAAGGCCGGGCGTGAGCATTTGGAGAGTCATGGCCTGGGACAGCACGGACGTATCTCGGCCGCTCCAGGCGCGGACCACGCCCAGCGCGAATTGCGCAACGTCCGTTGGCGTCGTCCACAACCCTGCGGCAGCCAGTTCGGGATAGATATGCGGGCCTCCCGGCACCGGCGCTCCCGCCGCTCGGTAGGGCGTTGCGGCCAGTGGAGCGTCATTTATGGGTAGCGGTTGGAGAAAGCTGCTGTGCGTCATTCCGAACGGCTTGAGGACAAGCTCGTCAAGTAGTTTTGGGAACGGTGTCCCGGTTACGTCGATGAGCAGTTGTTGCACGATCGTGTACCCGCCGCTGGAGTACTCGAATTTTGTTCCGGGCTCGTGATCCACGACAATGGGGGCGGTGTTTACAGGCGCCGTTCCGCCGCTCGTCAGCGTCGCTGTGGGCTGGCCCGTCCGTCGCGCAAGGAAGTTTGGTTCGCGCTCATAGTACGACGCGCCATTGAGAACGTCGACGAGCGATGGAATTGGTGCGCCTACGGGATATCCCGGAAAGTAGGGGACAGTTATGCCAGCCGAATGGTTCAGCAGTCTTCGAAGTGTGACCTGGGTTCGATCAGTGAACGAGTTAACGGGAATCTTCCAGCTTTTAAGGGAGCGATTGACGTCGCCATCGAGATCGAGAGTTCCGGCCTGAGCTAACGCGAGCGCTGCTACAGCGGTAACGACTTTGCTGATTGAGGCTGCCTGGAACAGCGTTTCAGGAAGCACAGGCGGACCACCAATGGTGGCAACCCCGAACCCGCGGGCCTCGATGACGCCGTCATGAACCACGGCGATGCTGACGCCGGGAACGTGCAGTTCGTCCATCCGATCTGCAAGTTTCATCGGAGACTCGCTTGCGGTGGCAGCCCGCAGTCCATTCACGATACGCTGCAGGCGCTGCTCGAAGTCGCCGGTGCGCCCTGGGAGTGCGCCGTCTCGTGCGAGCGAAGCCGGGAGGGTTGCGATGCTTGCTGCGATGACGAGCAAGGCGATGCGGCCGACGTTGGGAATCATCGACGTGGAGCTCCACGGGCGGCCAATGGATTGGGCCAGGCGAGCATATCTAGCAAGAACACGGTACCCCGGGTAGGGATGGCGTCAACCGTTGAAACCGCCGCCGCTGCCGGCGCACTCTGCTGCCCGTGCGCGCCTACAATCCGTGCCAAGCCAAGATCTCCTCCAGACGATTGCTGAGCTCCCAAAGCTCCCCTGGTCGGGGCACATTTGGAGCCGGCCGGTCTGGATTCCAGCAGCGATCGAGAATGGGTAATCCGAAAGGGTCGAGCCGCGTATCGATGCAAAAGATTATGCTTGTGGGCATGGCGACGCGGCGAAACTCGAGCTCTTGCGGATTGTTGACGACCAGGAGAAGTGGACGTTCAATCGATAGAATTCGAGCGACCCTGAGAGAAGCGAGCCGGGCGGAGGGTACAATACATGGCGGTTCTGATGCGCTTCTCCGGAGATCTTGGGGGCGGCGTGACTTTGAATGCAAGGGACTTTCTGACGGAAGGTGATGTCTTTACGCAGACACAGGAAGCAGCGTTCTTCGCCTCAATTCGTCTGCGCAATGGCACCTACAAGACCACCGATCATCATCGCCTCGATGATCTCAATGAGATGGTTATCGGTGAGTGGAAGAAACTCGGCAGCAAGCCGAGCCAGATCATGGACGTAGGCGTATCGTCGGGGATTTCGTCGCTCGAATGGGCGGATGCTCTGACGCGTGCCGGCGTCGAGGCGAAGATCCTGGCGAGCGATCTGTGCATGCGCGGGAGCCTTTTGCGCCTGTTGCCGGGATATGATGTTCTTCTCGATCGTGATGGCAGGGTGCTTCAGCACATCGTCGCCAATCGTCCGGTGCGCTGGTATCTGAATGGTCCGCGGGACTTTCTGAAGGGCACCGGATTCGTGGTTGCCGCGCTCAACGCACTTGCAGGCGCGCTCCTGCCTCTCGCCAACGCGAGGGGGGAGGCGAAGGACATACTCCTGGTGAACCCGCATGCCCGCGACGACGCACGTCTGAGCTTTGCCGACGATGACATTCTGGCGCCGAACCCGGCGCAACTGCGCCGCCGGTTCAACGCGATCCGCGTGTCAAATCTGCTCAATCATGGTTATTTCAACGATGCGCAGTTGCTCGGCGCTGTCGGCAATCTCAGGGATCGCCTAGTCGGTGCCGGCTCGTTCCTCATCGTGAATCGAACACTCGCAGACGGCACCAATCACGGCACGCTCTTCCGGCTCAACGACGCGAACGAATTCGAGGCGGTGGCCAGGCTACGGGAGGGGAGTGAGATTGAAAGTATCGTGTTGGCAGCTTGACGCGAGACGATCGAACTTCTTGATGAAGGCAAGGCTCGCTCTTTGGCTGCACAAACTGAGAAGCCATACACCTTGCGTTCACGGGCAATGCCGCGTTCATGTCGCCGAGCTTCTTTTCATGGAACGGGCCCATTAAGAACGGGGTGTTGAGTGCGTATTCTCTCGATGGACTTTTCCATTCCTTATCTGATGAGAGATGAGAACTATCCGATTGGCGGGTGGGCGATCGAGCTCGCAGTGTGGCTTCGCGCGCTTGAGAACGCCGGCCATGACACTGCTGTGCTCACCTGGAAGGGCGCGCTGGAGCACGTGGGTTCGGGACAGCAAATCAAGCTTATCGAAACTTACGATCCCGCCCGCGGCATTCGGGTCGCGAAGTATTTCTATTCATATATTCCGAAAGTATTGGCGGCTGCCCGCAGCTATCGCCCGGATGTTCTGGTGCAAGGCGTATGTGGGATACATACTGCCATGATGGCGTTCGTGGCGGACCAACTAAGGGTGCCGTTCGTTTATCGCGTTGTAAGCGACATAGATGTCGACGAGCGATGTAAGGCTCTCCTTCCATCCTATGAATGGATATCCTATTCGTGGGCCAGGCATCGCACCGCCGGGTTTCTCTGTCAGAATGAGTATCAGCGCGGAAAGTTGGCAGCGCTCTTTCCGGGCAAGCCAGTGCACGTTCTCCACAATCCGTTTGCTGTAGCAGAGGATGCGGCTGCCCCTCTGCCGCGCACGAAGCGTGGATACGTTGCCTGGCTCGGTGTCTTCCGCTATCCGAAGAACTTGCCTCTGCTGTTCCGGATTGCTCAGGCCCTGCCGGCCGTCAACTTCCGCGTGGCGGGGATGACGTCACCGAACACTGATCAATCGACGCTGGACGCCGTGAATGGTTTGCGTCAGCTGCCGAACGTTGAATTGGTTGGCTATGTCAGGCGAGCGGACGTCCAGCGCTTTCTGTCAGAAGCAACGATGCTCCTCTGTACGTCGGATTTCGAGGGATTCTCGAACGCGTTTCTGGAGGCGCTCGCCGTAGGTGCCCCCATCGTGACGCGTCGGCATGTTGATCCGGACTCGATTGTCGAGCGTCATATGCTGGGTGCATCGGTCGAAGACGAGTTGGAGCTTTCCAATTCCGTGAGTGCGATTTGGAATATGGACGCGGGTGAATACGACGCACTCAGCCGGCGATGTCAGATCTACGTCAAGGCCAATCACTCCCCGGCGGTAAAGACGCACGAGTTGATGGCGGCTTTGACGCCTCTTGTCGCCGGGTCAAAAGGCTCGGGCGCGACTGTTCTGAACTGAGCGGCTCGCTCGTTGCGCATCCAGATTGGGGACGAGTAAACCAGGACGCCGTGCGGTGAGCCGTTCAGCTGAATCCGGCCGGCGGTTCTGCGTCCGGCGTCAACAAGCGCCACAGGGGCCTTATCGGCACAACAGCCATCGAACGCTCTGGTGGCATGGTCCGCTAGCAGGCATGTGCGCTTAGCTGCGCTTCTGGGCGCAGCGATCATTTCTTTGGAACTCGCGCCCGGCGGTAGTCCTTATTTTCCGTCGATTGAATCCGGTGAAAAATTGCGTCGAGAATTGAATAGGTTACCTTTGGATGTGACGACGTGCATTTTATGACAGTAGCTGGTCGAATAGGGATAGCAATGAAGATAGTCTTGCCCTTCATCTTTGCGCTGACTGGGAGTGTGGCAAATATCGCTGGTGGATCGACGGCGCTTGGCGCCGATGCTAGTGATCAGAGGAAGCTGTTGGCTGAGGGGCCGTCCGCCGCTATTGACACTGTTGCTGGCGCCAACGGGAGTACGGCTAGTACAAGAACAGCTGCTCCGTCGATCACGTCGTTCTCCGGCAAGCCGCGAACCCGCTTTCAGATCGGCGAGGATGCCTACGGCGTTCACGTTGCTGACCAGAGCTACAGTCTGACCAATCCTGCTCCTCAAACCCTGCGCTTCGAGGTCCACAAGGGCGACTATGCCTGGTACGACAGCGCGTCTGTCGATCGTGCCGAGATCAATTCCGCGGTGACCTATCCTGCCGGCACGCCCATCACGCTTACCTACCAGTTCATGGTGGAGGCGAACGGCAGCAACGGAGCGTTCGTGAACAGCGCGACCGGCTGGTTCATCGTCGGACAGTGGCACAACGACGACGACGCCTCGGGTGTGGGAACCTCACCTCCGGTCGCGCTGAATATGCAAGGCGATCACCTGCAGGTGCTCGTACGCTACTGTCCGCCCGGCAAGAGCCCGAGCAACGGTGCGGGCTTCGTCGTCACCAAGACGCTCTGGACCGACCCGACCCCGGTCGTGACCGGCCAGTATCACGACGTGAAAGTGCAGGCCCGATTCTCGAATGATGCCACTGGTTACCTGAAAGTCTGGATCGATGCGGCACCGGTCGTGAACTACAGCGGACCGCTAGGCTATGGGGTCGGCACCAATTGGGGATACGGAATTTATCGGTCGTCGGCGCCCGAGATTGCTGCCGTCAATTATCGGCGTTTGACGATAACGAGCGGCTCGTTAACGCCCATATCGTCAGGGCAGCCATGACCCGCGCTGCGCAGCGTCACTGCGGCTCAGCTCCCGAGCCCGGACCGATGTGGCCTGCCGAGCGGAGCCGGTCTGCCAGTCGCCTTGGCGTACCCGCGCAAAGCGGCCACTTCGGCGATACTCAGGTGGTCTGAACTATGGGCATTCTGCGACGGGGATCACGCGTCAGCTGAAGCGCGGAGAGAACAAGTTTCCCTATTTGCCCCTCAGCTTGAATACCTTTTCATAAGCGGCCAGAAGCTTCGTCGATGCGTGATGCCAGGCGAGTTCGCCATTAATTCTGCTCTGACCGAATGCGCCCATGGCTTCGCGCCGCGCCGGATCTTCCAAAAGCTCCAGTATTTTATCGCCGAACTCGGCGGTGTCCGCATTCTGGACATACAACGATGCCTCTCCTGCGGAAAAGCGGCCTTCCGTGAGATCAAACTGGACGATGGGCTTGCCCAACGTCATGTACTCCATGATTTTGTGCATCGTCGATTTGTCGTTCATCGAACTGGGGCGGTCCGGATTTACACAGACGTCCGCCGTCGACAGAATTGTGAATAGCGTATCGTCATCGACCCGGCCCGTGAACGTGACCACATCGTCCAGTTCTAGCGCCACTGCGAGCTTCTTGAGCTCCTCCAATTCGCGTCCGCCTCCGACGATCACGAACTGGATATCATCGCGGTTCCGAATGCTGCGGATGTGCTTGATTGAATCCAGCAGCAGGTCGAGCCCCTCCTGTCTCGCGATAACACCGACATATCCGACGAGATACTTGCGCCCCTTCTTCCAGGCGGGGTCGGGTGGAAGCGAGCGAACGCGGGAAACATTCGGAGCGGAGCGGACAACGAACACGCGATCGGGGCTCATTCGGCCCCGCTCGATCGCAATCGAGCGATACGATTGGTTGGTCGCGATCGATACGTCCGCCAATGCGAACGTAACGCGTTCAAGCAGAACCATGACGCGCCAAAGAAAACCACGACGTCCAAATTTCGCCTCGTAGAGCTCAGGATTGACGTCGTGCTGATCGAAAACAAAGGACTTTCCGAACAGAAACTTATGAAATGCACCAACCAGGAAGATGAGATCGGGCGGATTGCACGCATGGATCACATCAAATCCGCGCGTGGCCAGAATTCTCACGCTCAACACGAATTCCCAGAACAGCGCCACGCTGTACTCGACCGCATAACCCAGCACCCCACGGCCTTCTTCAGGCATCCAGTGGCGATAGACTGCGATTCCCTCGAGCATCTCGAACGAGGCCGTTGCGCCCGGTCCCTTGGGACAGATCACGGACACCTCGTAGCCATGCCGCGCCAACGTGCTCGCTTCCGACCATACCCGGCCGTCGAACGGTACTGGAAGATTTTCGACGATAATCAGCACTCGGCCACAAACCGAGCCAACGCTCGCCAATTCGGATTCGCGCGTAACGGCGTCGTCACGAGAGAGTGTTGACATCAATTACCCGCTTTGCATTCAGCGCCATTTGTTTCGCCCACCCTCTGGTATCAATGACAAGGTCGAACAGCTCCGATTCAGCGGTCGATTTCGGGATCAGCAGTTTGCGGAGCGCGGGCAAATTGGAGAACGCGTAGCCAAGGTTCTGCCCCAGCAGTTTCGATGGCTCGACATGTGGATCGTAGATCGACAGGCCGATATGCAAGCGGAGGAATTTGCGAGCCAGGTCGATATTGGGGCTCTCGCGAAGATCGTCGCTGTTCTCCTTGAACGCGAGCCCCAGCATAAGCACCCGTCCGCCGGGTTGAACCGCCTTTAGGCAATTCTCAAACAGGAAATTCTTGTGCTCATCGTTCGACCTGAGTACCGAGTCCACGAGCCAGGTATGCGCGCCAACGTCGCTTGCGATGTACTGGAGCGCGCGAACGTCCTTTGGCAAGCATGAACCGCCGAATGCGCCGCCCGGCCTCAAATAGTAGGGTGAGATGTTGAGCTTGGTGTCAGAAACGAAAATCTTGTGAACGGTGGTCGCGCTAATGCCGAGCTTGTCGCAAACGCGACCGACTTCGTTGGCAAAGGCAATCTTGACTGCGTGAAACGAATTGTCGACGAATTTGGTCATCTCCGCCGTACGATAGGTCGTGTAGAACACCGGCACCGCGATGTTCGCGTTCAATTCGTCGAGGACCGTGCACCGTTCCCCGTCTCTCGTTCCGATCACGATCTTCGGTGGATTGAAGAAATCCTCTATCGCCACCGACTCGCGCAAGAATTCGGGATTGTAGACGACCTCGATGAGGTCGATCCTGCCGTTCAACGTGCTCTCGAAGATCGGAAGGACCAGATCCTCGATTGTGCCGGGCCGCATGGTGGAACGAAATACGACGGTTAACGTCGTCGTGCGCGTGGGCCCGATGAGGTCCGCGATCTGATGGGAGACTTCAGCGACAAAGCTCATGTTGTGGGATCCGTCCGGCGCGCTTGGCGTTCCCACGCACACTATTGCCAATGTGCAGCTGTCGAGCTGCCCGCTCGCGTCCTTCGTTGCACTCAGCAAGCGCTTTCTGACGGCGGACTCCACAAGTTGATCGAGGCCGGGTTCCGTGATTGGCGATTTCCCCGAGTTGACGATCGCGACCTTTTCATCGCTGATGTCGACGCCGATGACTTCGTGGCCTTGCCTGGCGAGGCAGGCGGCTGTCGTCATGCCCACGTAACCCAGTCCGAACACGGCTATTTTCATTTTTATCCATCACGCTGACCAGGTTGCGTTGGCAACACCGGCGGCTGCTTAGGGGTTGGCTGCAAGGTCGACGGTTTCGTTCAGGGGTGGTCTGCGAACCCGCGCCCTGGATGGGTGTCAGGCATCCGCAATTCCCTCCAAAGTGCGCGAGGTCTCTAACTTGGGATCACAATAACGAGGACTTCAAACCTGTGCCCAATTGTATGCGTTTAGGCCGGCGGAGCGCCTACTTTTTCGGGCTACCTATTCCGATTGCGGCAGGAGAAGGCGGACCGGAAAGGCTTCGTCATGATTGCGATGGAAGTTGATTGATTGTGAGCATCGCTGAGCGATCAGCCGGCCCGGAGCGGCTGGATAGGTCTCTTTGGTTCGTCTCCGGCTAGGCGCGAATGCGAAGCAGGTAGCCGTAATTGTCACGAAGTTCGGATAGATATCGCCGAATGGCCACCCCGAACCGGTATCGGATCGGTTCTGAAGCCGGCGAGGCATCCAGCTGTTCGTGATAAACGCACCGTATGTCCGCAGAGCCGCCGGGAGGGACATCAATCATCAGTCGAACATGTCCATCGATGTATTCGTACGCGACCATGCCTTGGTTGACTTGGACGCCCTTCAAGTAAGCGGCCTGCGGTTCTTGTTTCATGATCCAGACCCGTCGCGTCATCGCCCCGCTGTTCTCGAAGAGGAGTCGTTCGGCCAGCATCTTTACGACGGTTGCGTTGCCGTTGGATTGAATGCTGTAGCTGTGGCAAACGGCATCCTCGAGCGGGCGCCAGCGGAGTTTCCATCGCAAGGATGCGAGCTGCCGGAGAAATGCCGCCAGTTCGCTACCGTGGCCGCGGAGAAGGTCGTGATGCCCGGCAATAAAGCACGGCTTGCCCAGGAGTCCGTCAAACGCGAAGTTTTCGACGCCGTGGTGCATGTATCGTCGGGTATAAATTGGGAAGCTCCCATACCTGACGATGGCAACACTCCAGAGATCTGCGAGTGTCGTTTCGTTCAGCGCGTCATCGGCTGGTGCGACCTCTGTGTTAACGGCCGCGACGAAGCCATTTCGCTTGAGCGCCGAGGCCGCCTCAGGCGAGAATGCCCCTTGCGGGAAAACCATCACGTTTTCGTGGTCGAGCGCAGTCCTGTCGCGAAGGGCCTGCATCCGAAGTCGCGCGGTCTTCAGCTTTCGGTCGAGCTCCTCAGGTGAGCGGGCTGCAAATTCACCACGTGTGTGATCGCAGCCGTGCACGCAGACGGACAGTTTCCCACTGCTTTTCTGGAAGGCGGCAACAGTGTCGCGATTTGTTCGTCGCCAGTTCCATGGAATAAAGGCGATGGTCGTTGCGAATGTCAGTTTGTCAGCCAGCTGCAGCAGTTCGCTAAAATCGAGGAGACCGTACCGTGGCCACAGAGGCGGATCGTCAATGATCAGGCAAGCGCTTGTCTCTGCGGTCGTCGCGCAAACGCCGCGGAACGCCCACTTCAGATACATGACAATTGGTACCGCGCCGGCGAAGCATTTCTTCACATCAAAATACGTTGCGGTGCGTTCGTGAATGTCCACCATCGCCGGGGAAGAGCCGGCAAAGAAGCGGACACCGGAATATGTGAACCCGACAAACAGGTCGCCCTCGGGAGCACCCACGATGCTCTGCACGTTGCCATTATGAATGACGAGCGCGGTATCGGCGGCGGCGCGCTCCACTTGGATCTGTAGTCCCGACATTGGGCCGCAGATTTCGGGAAGAGCATCGGTGACCGATACGGTCATTGGGGACTGGCCAGAGCCGCGGATCTCCGCCTCGGGGTCTCCAGTGATCTGGCGCAACAGAGCCCTGCAGGGATCTGCGGCTTGAAATCCATAAACGAAGATCGAACTGGCCGCTGCCAGCCAGGCCGGAAGCGCCTCTGTCTTGCAGCGCTGCAGGACTTGGGCGAGACAGGGCGCGGAAGCGAGGATAGAGAACTGCGGATGGCCTGCTGTCAGCGCGGCTGCATGGTTACCGTCCGCTTCGGCGACTGTCAGCGCCGTCCATGGAATTTCAAAGAAATCGAGAATTGCCGCCAGGTTGCAATCATTGGGCGATGGTACGTCGCCGCGGAGCAGGAGTGCGATCGAGGAGCCTTTGTCCATAGCGTCAATGTTCATCCGGGGGGCCTCATCTCTTGGTAAGGCCGTCAGGCCTTCCGGAGATCATTCGTGCCCCCGCGCTTCTGCAGCAGTTTTGAGGAGTCCTATACGAAGGGGCGCCACGTTTCCACCGAAGGACAGATGCGCAATGGTCGCTCCGGCCAACTAATCCGCGGTAGGCGATAGGACGACCTTGTCATGATCCGATCTGGCCCCTCGTGGTGGGGCGATTTGTGAATCCCGACGTGAGCGTGGATTTTCATTCGCAGCGCTGACATTTGGCGCGAGCCCTGCCTCGGGCACAAGACGATCCCCCGGGGTGCCGCAGACGAATCAGGACGTCAGGCATTCCCGCAGGCCTGATGCGAGGACGGCCAGGTGCTGTTGATCTCTGTCCGAACTCGCCAGCCGGCATTGAAAGCCGAAAAGGCGATGCATTACAACGCGGTGCGCCAACTCTTTGACGCACCCGGTCCGGCCATTGCGCAACGTGCGAAGCTCTCCGGCTCCCGCTGCAAGGGCGGGGGTACCCCCGATGGGCGTGGGTCATAATCCGTGTTCTACAGCGGCGCGCGCGCTCAACCGGCTATCCTGCTCGAACGCACGCTAAGGCCTTCAAACAGGGAGCCATCATGGCGAGATAACCGTGCTCGTAAGGATACTGACGTTCACCATTGCTTTCCTCTGGCGTGATCGTGGCAAAACATGTCGAAACAATTATTTTCCAAACTCGTTCATACTCACAACCAGGCCGCCGGCGCGGAAATTTTGACCGCAAAAGCCGAGCCATCGCTCGCAGTCATCGGTTGCGGCTACTGGGGCGCAAAGCACATCCGCGTTGGCCACGATATCGGCGCAAGAGTGTCGATGGCCGTCGACATGGGCTCTGACAGGCTGGAATACATCAAGTCACAGTATCCCTCTGTCGCTGTTGCGCGTGATATCGACGCGATCCTGAATAACTCTTCCATCGACGGCGTGATTATCGCCACCCCCGCCGTGACGCACTTTGAGATGGCGCGGGCCGCGCTCCAGGCCGGAAAGCACGTGCTCGTCGAGAAGCCGTTGGCCATGACGAGCGCGCATTGTCGCGAACTGATTGCGATAGCCGAGGAGCGGGAGCGTGTGCTGATGGTTGGGCACACGTTCGAGTATCACCCGGCGGTGAGTGTCATGCGTCAAATGATCCGGAGCGGCTCTCTCGGCGAACTCTACTACATCGACTCGCGGCGCCTGAATCTCGGTCTCTACCGGCCCGATGCCAACGTCCTGTGGGACTTGGCGCCACACGACCTTTCCATCATCTTCTTCCTGCTCGAGGAAGCCGCGCAGAACATCGGCGCCTGGGGCTGCGCGCACGTCTTGCCGGAAGTTGAGGATGTTGTTTACGCAAAGTTGGGCTTCAAGAGCGGACCGACCGCCCATGTGCACGTTTCGTGGTTGGACCCCGTCAAGGTGCGCCAGGTCACGGTCGTCGGAAGCGATGCGATGCTGGTGTTCGACGACGTGGAGCCGTCGGAGAAGGTGCGCGTCTATCAGAAGCGCTTCAGGCCGCGGATCAACGGCGACTCGTACGCCGACTTCCAGTCAGCCTATCATCATGGCGACGTACATATCCCCGCGATATCGAGCAGCGAGCCGCTAAAGCTCGAGTTGCTCGATTTTGTCAACGCGATCAAGACTGGCGCACAGCCCGTTGCGAGCGGTGCACATGGCCTGCGGGTTGTCGAAGCGCTCGAAGCTGCATCGGAGTGTCTACGGCTCAACCAGGAGCACCGTGTCGGCGCGACACATCAACCGGCGTTTTTGCGGCGGAACGCGTCGGCGGGGGCCGCCGAAATTGTCGTTGGATGAAGCCGTGCGATGGAAGGCGATCCCGCGGGAATTCGTTAAGCGGGTGCTGGACATTGCGGTCAGCATCACCGCGATCCTGATACTCGCCCCTGTACTTGTCGCGGTCTGGGTGGCGATCCGCCTCGACAGTCCCGGGCCGGCGTTCTTTTGCCAACGCCGGGTCGGGCTGGGCGAGAAGCGGTTCAATTGCTTCAAGTTCCGGACGCTACGTCATGAGGCCGACGAGAACGTCCATCGCGACGCCATTCGGCGGGCTTGGGCGAAGGAGGTTCTCTCGAACGACCCCAATGCCCCCTACAAGCTGACAGATGATCCCCGAGTGACGCGTGTGGGGCGGTTGCTGAGGCGAACCAGTATCGACGAGCTACCGCAACTCCTCAACGTACTGCGAGGCGAAATGAGCATTGTCGGTCCACGGCCAGCGATTCCCTATGAACTTGAGTACTTCCGCGAATGGCATCACAGACGTCATCTCGTGAAGCCCGGCATCACCGGACTTTGTCAGGTTCGTGGCCGCGGTCGACTCTGCCCGGAGGCGATGCTCGAGATGGATGTCGAATATGCGATGAACTGGACCCTGTGGACCGACCTGAAGTTAATTGCTCTGACAGTTCCCGCGGTGCTGCGGGGCCACGGCGCTCGATAGGTTCTCAAGTAACAGAGATGGAATCTGGTGAGGTGCGAATAATGAAAATTCCGTTCGTAGATCTCAAGGCACAATATGCGACGCTGAAGGATGAGGTAGCCGACGCAATTCGGGGCGTGCTCGAGTCCGCGCAATTCATCGGTGGCGAGGCAGTTGCTTCGTTCGAAAGAGACTTTGCCGCGTATTGCCAGGTGCCCTATGCGCGCGGCGTGGCAAGCGGAACGGACGCGATTCATCTGGCGCTGCGGGCCTTGGGTGTTGGCCATGGTGACGAGGTGATTACGACCGCTCATACTTTCATCGCCACCGCCGCCGCCATCGTAGCGACGGGAGCGCAGCCGGTTTTCGTCGATATCGATCCCGATACCCACACGATCGATCCGAGGATGATCGAGCGGGCCCTGACAAGCCGCACGAAGGCGATCGTTGCAGTTCACCTCTTTGGCCAGCCCGCGGACATGGGTCCGATCAAGGACCTCGCACGACGGCGCGGTCTGTTTGTAATTGAAGACGCTGCCCAGGCGCATGGAGCCGAGTATCAGGGGATCCGAACCGGGGCGCTCGGCGATGTCGCCTGTTTTTCGTTTTACCCGGGGAAGAATCTCGGAGCATACGGTGATGGAGGAGCGGTCACCACCAACAGCGCAGCGATCGCCGAGCGGATCGAACGATTGCGCGACCATGGTCGAACCACGCACTACAACCACGCCGAGGTCGGGTTCAACAGCCGGCTCGATGCTCTTCAGGCCGCAGTTCTGCAAGTCAAGCTCCGGCGTCTGGATGAGTGGAACGACCACCGGCGGCGTGCTGCGGAATGGTACACTGCGGAGTTGACGCACGCGAGCGTCGGGACGCCGTTCGTCCGAAAGGGATCCACCCACGTCTACCATTTGTACGTGATCACGACCAACGAGCGGGACGCAATGCGCAATAGGCTCGACGAGGTCGGCGTGGCGAGCGGAATCCACTATCCGTTGCCGCTCCACCTACAGCCTGCGTTTGCTTATCTCGGCTACAAGCAGGGCGATTTGCCGTGCTGCGAAGCGATGGCTGCGCAATCATTGTCTCTTCCCATGTTCCCGGAGCTCACGCGCGACCAGGTGCGCGATATCACTGCGATTGTGCGTGCTGTTGCCGATCGGAAAAGCCATAGGGAACCGCAGCGGAAGCCCGTCGCGATGCACGCGGATGGCGGGAAGGTGTGACGATGAACCGAATTAGTGCACGGGCGGTGGTCGAGACCGAGGCGATCGGTGCGGACGTGACGATCGCAGAGTTCGCCGTGGTGCGGTCTGATGTTACGATCGGCAATAGGGTTGTCATTCATCCGCATGTCGTGATCGAGAGTGGGGTGAGAGTAGGGGACAACGTCGAGATTTTCCCGGGTGCCTATATCGGAAAAGTACCCAAGGGGGCCGGCGCGTTGTCGCGGGCCCCGCAGTTTGAAGCATGGATCGATATCGGCGCCGATTGTTCGATTGGACCGCACGCAGTTATCTTCTACGACGTCTCGCTCGGCGCGGGGACCCTGATCGGTGACGGTGCCTCGATCCGTGAACAGTCGCGCATAGGCTCGAAGACGATTGTCGGGCGTTACGTTACGGTCAATTACAACACGCAGATCGGCGATCGCGTACGGGTGCAGGATCATACCTGGCTGGCCGGCAATATGACGATTGAAGACGACGTGTTCATATCGGGCTGCGTCGGCACTTCGAACGACAACGCGATCGGCAGGAACGGTTACGACGGTTCGCCGATGCTTGGGCCCACTATCGCGCGTGGCGCGGCGATCGGCGTGGGTGCCAATCTCCTGCCGGGCGTCAGAGTCGGGATCGGCGCTATGGTCGGCGCCGGCGCCGTAGTGACAAAGGACGTTCCTGACGGTGTGCTCGTGACGGGCGTCCCTGCGGAGATCCGACGAAAGCTCAACGGGGGTGGCAGCAAAGACCAAGTGACTCGATGACGGTTCGTGCCAAAGCGTCGAGGGAGCAATCGTGAGGATCCTCTGTGTCACCAACATGTATCCGAGCCCGGAGAGGCCGGGATCCGGCGCTTTCGTGTATCAGCAAGTACAGCAGCTGCGCCGGTTCGGGCACTCGGTCGACGTTGTCAATATCGTCGGTTCGCAGTCCAAGCTGAACTATCTGAAGGGCATCTTTGACGTCATCCGAAGGACGAGTGCGACGCGATACGACATCGTCCACGCGCACTATGGTTACTCGGCCTATCCCGCAATGTTTCGGTTGCGGGCGCCACTCGTCATCACGCTGCACGGGACCGACGTGCTCGGGAATATCTTCGAGCGGCTGGCCACGCGGGTCGTGTCGCATTTCGCCGATGCCATTATCGTCGTGTCTGAGGAGATGCGGAAGCGGATTCCCGGAATCGTGATTCCCTGCGGGGTCAACCTTGGCGCATTCAAGCCGTACGATCGCGACGAAGCGCGCGCGCGGCTGCGATGGCCTAAAGACAAATTTATCGTCCTGTTTCCGTTTGATCCGACACGCCCTGAGAAGAGATATGATCTGGCGCGGGCGTCGGTCGACCGGCTGGTGCAGAATGGCGTCGACGCGGAGTTGATGACGGTCATCAACGTGCCGAACGAAGAGATGCCCTGGTACTACAGCGGGGCAAACGCCCTGCTTCTGAGCTCAGACTATGAAGGGTCACCGACTTCAATCAAGGAAGCTCTTGCGTGCAATCTTCCGGTGGTGTCGACCAGGGTCGGTGACGTCCACGAACAGTTAAATGGCATCGCGGGAACGTGGATATGTCCACCGGATGCCGCCACGATAGCGCGCAGCCTTCGAGCGGCGTTTGACTGGTCGCAGAACGGCGAGTTTCAGGGGCGTGCGGCGGTGGCGAAATACGACCAGGCGCTGACCGTGGAACGAATTGTCGGGGTATACACCGACGTCCTCTCGAACTTCAGGGCAAGAGGGGTAGGCCGGCGTTTGCTGCGGAGCGGAGGATAGCAATGGGCGTCGTGGAGAAAGCGCCGTCGCAAGCGGCATGGTTTCGGCTAGCGGAGAGGCGCCAGTCCCGCTTTTACGGTGAGTTAGAGTGAAGCAGGCTCTTGCGGACAGCATGATCGAAATGGCCCGTCGGTCCGGCCTGTTGCCGGCCTTCCGCAAGATCTTTGCGGGCCGGGCGGCTATCGTCATGTTCCACGAGATCCAGCAAGATAGCCGCTCGGAATTGATGACAGGGACGTCAGTCGGCCTCTTTGAATATTCGCTCAATTGGCTGCGGCAAGAAGGATGGGAGATTGTCAGTCTTGAAGCATGCATCGAGCGGTTGGCTACGAATGCCGGGACGGGCCGCTATGCGGTGCTTACCTTTGACGATGGCTATCGAGACAATGTCGTGACCGCGCTTCCAATTCTGGAGCGATACAACGCTCCGTTCACGATCTACGTTCCCACTGGCGCTCTGAAACGGACGTTGCAGGCGTGGTGGCTGGGTTTGCGCGAAATGTTTCGTTCTGGAGACACAGTGACGATCGACGCGATGGACATGCGATTCCATTGCCCCCGGTTGCGCGAAAAGATGTCGGGTCTGAATGAGGTTACGGATTGGATTCATCAAGATTATCGCCGGATCGCAATGCTTGCCCCGACGTTCAGCAAGGCGGGCTTGTCATTGTCGGCCCTGAATGAGGCGTACTTTCTGGATGAGCGCGAGCTTCAAAGCCTGGCGCGGCATCCTCTCGTGTCGATTGGCGGGCACACTGACTCGCATGCCGCCCTATCGTGCCTGGATATTCAGTCCGCACGGGCCGAAATGGCAGATAACCGCTCCTATCTGGAGCGATTGCTGCAGCGTCCGGTGCGGCACTTTGCTTATCCCTACGGTGACTCCAAAGCATGTGGCCCCAGGGAAGCGCAGCTTGCAAGGGACATCGGGTTTTCAACCGCAGTGACAACCCGGCACGGGCAGTTGTCTGGTCTCAAGTCAGATCATTTTGCGCTTCCTCGTCTCGGCGTCGGGGGGCAATTCGATACGACGGCCAGGTTCGAGGCGCGGATCAGCGGCGTCCAGTCGGCCGCTCACATGCTGCTGGGGTCCCAACGTTGAATGTAGCGCTGAATCACTCACCGCGAGGTGGACTGAAGCAGTTCACTCGAGAGGGCGCTGAGATGCGCATACTGCATGTTATCGAACGTCTTGCCCCGGGAGGGAAAGAACGACAAGTCGTAGAACTGCTGAAGGGGCTTGCCGCTCACCGTGACGTAAGGTCATTCGTAGCTGTTGTGGACCAGGACGAGGTTAACCTCGAGATTGACCGCGAACACGCGGAAGTCATTCAGCTCAATCGGAGAGGCAAGAAGGATTGGCGCCTTTTCAAGACGTTGTACGAGCTCGTCTCCGACCTGAAGATAGATATCATCCACTCGTGGGGCTCGATGAGCTCCGTCTATGCGACGCCGGTTGCCAAGGTGTGCGGTACGGCCTTCGTAAATGGGTTTGTGCGAGACGCGCCCTCGCATATGTCGCTGTGGAGAAAAGGCTACCTGAGAGTCAAGCTGACGATCCCGTTTTCGGACGTCGTTGTTGCCAATTCTCGTGCGGGGCTGGCTGCCTACGGTATTCCCGAGCGCAAAGGTCTCTGCATCTACAACGGATTCAGTCCTGAAAGGGTGTCCGGCCTAAAGGATAAGACCGAGCTTCGCAGCACTCTGGAGATTGTGACGCCCCACATTGTCGGGATGGTCGCCAACTTCACGCCCAGAAAGGACTATGAAACCTTCGTCGAGATGGCACGCCGGGTCTGCGATCTAAGGGACGACGTCACCTTCTTGGCCATCGGTAGCGGTGAAACGCTGCAGCGGGTGCGCGATAGCATCCCGACTGAACATTCGCTGCGCATCAAGCTTCTGGGGCGGCGGAACGACGTCGAGAGCATTGCCAATCTCTTCACTGTTGGTGTTCTCACCACCAATAGCCGTTTACACGGAGAGGGAATTTCCAACGCGATAACCGAATGCATGGCGTTGGGTAAGCCGGTTGTGGCAACAAACGATGGGGGCACTTCTGAATTGGTCCTGGACGGTCAGACCGGATATCTTGTGCCGAGCCATGACGTCGGCGCCTTGACCGATCGCGTGCTCGAACTCCTCGGCAACGCTGAACTCGCCGATCAATTGGGTGCCGCAGGACGCCGGCGCGTCGAGACGGAATTCTCGCTGGACGCGATGTGTAGCGCGTATCTCTGCCTTTACCGGAAACTGGCGGGCAGGAGAGCGCGCGCGACATGGCAAGGTGGGACTACGAGCGATGTAGTCGATTGATCGTTTGGACCGGTTTTCCGGGGGCGTTCAAATCGGCTCCCGAACGGAATGCCTCGCTCGAGTTTCCAGACTTGACGGCCTGAAGGCTCGCAGGAATAGCTCCAGGTTTGCCAGAGACCAAAGCACCTTTTCGTGGTTTTGACGGCGGGCGAGATGCTCGTTGACCAGCTGCCGCAAGACATCCCTGTTGCAGAACGATGCCACACGCGCGCCATCACTGACCAGCAGATCGGAGATAAATTCGCGATAGGGACCGCGAAACCACTCCTCAATTGGCACGCGAAAGCCGATCTTCTTGCGCGTCAGAATCCCCGGTGGAAGAGTGTGCTGCATCGCTGCTCGCAGGACTGACTTGCCGCCGCTGCGACCGACCAGGAAATTGTCCGGAAACCGCGCGACAAGTTTGGCGAGACTGGTGTCCATGAACGGCATCCTGCCCTCAATTGAACCTGCCATCATCATTCGGTCAGCGCGTTCGAGGAGGTTGTCGGGTAACCACGACGTCTGATCGAAGAACAGCGTGCGCCGCACATTCGACCCGATGCCGATCGAAAACGGATGGGAATCCGGCAGCGCTACGGGCAGGGGACGTCCGATAATCCGGTTCCTTTCGCCAAGGGAAACTCCGCCGAACCAGAGTTGCATCCGGCTCGGCCAATCCCGCTCGCCCGCCGCGGTCGTCACGATCTTGGCGCGGCGCATATCGTACGGCAGCGCGCGCATTGCGGGCGATATGATGCGGTCATGAATCGCCTGGGGAACCAGTCGCTGGTAGAGCTCGATCCATTGTTCGGCACGGTGCTTGGGATAGCCGCCCAGAAGTTCGTCTGCGCCTTCTCCGGTAAGGACCATTTTCACCTTGCTCGCCGCCATATGCGACAGCATCATAACCGGAATATCGGCCGGTTCGGCCGCAGGTGCGCCGCGACGCAGAATTGCGGTCGGCCAGCTCTTCAAGAAGTCGTGCGGCTCCAGCACGATTTCCTCGTGATCGGTGTCAAATTGACGGGCGATGGTACGGGCGTGATCAAGCTCCGAGTAGCTGGCTTCACGAAAGCCGACTGAGAAGGTGCGCACGCGCTCAGAGCTATGGCGGACCATGGCCGCGACAACCGCAGATGAGTCGATGCCGCCGGACAAGTAGGCTCCGAACGCAACGTCACTGCGCATGCGAATGCGCACGGCATCGTCGAACGTCGCCTTGAACATCCGGACTGCCTCGTTGAAGTCCGTGATGTCGGGCTCTGCCGACGCTAGCGGTGGTATGAAATACCGGGTGATGTTTGTCCGGCCTTCGCGCCATACCAGGTGGCAGCCGGGGGGAAGCTTGCGCACGGCTTGAAAGAATGTCCTGGGGCCGGGCACATATCGATTGAGGAGATAATGCTCGACGGCATGCGGGTCGATCGAGGTATTCATGCCCGGGAATTGGAGGAGCGGCTCGATCTCCGATGCGAACAATAGGCCTGCGTTCTCGGCTATGAACAGCGGCTTCTTGCCGAACGGGTCGCGCGCCAGGACGAGCTGTTGGGCCCTCGCATCCCACAATCCGAAAGCGAACATGCCGCGGAAGCGTTTGATCGAATCGACCCCCCAAGCGCGGTAGGCTTCGATCAGAACTTCGGTATCGGAGGATGTGCGAAAGGTGTGACCGAGCGAGTTAAGCTCCTCGCGCAGCTCGATGTAGTTATAGAGCTCTCCGTTGAAGACGAGCCCGATCGAGCCGTCGGCGCTCCACATCGGCTGGGCTCCGCCCTCGAGATCGATGATCGAGAGACGCCTGTGCCCCAAGCTGACTTGATAGCGCTGGTCGGCAGTGTCGCTCTGCCGGTAACCCGCGCCGTCAGGGCCCCTATGCTTCATCAGGTTGGTGAGGCGGACAAGAGTGTCGTAGTCTTGCCGGTGCTCTCCCCGGAGTACCCAGCCAAAAATCCCGCACATGACTCCTGCCAGTTTCTTCCGTGCTGACAGTGCTGGAGCCACGGACGACCATCAAGGAGGAAGGCGGATTAATCCTTCCAGGGTTGCGTCATCGTGTCCTCTCGACTTCCTCGAGAGGCGTGCGCGCGCCCTGGGTGAAATTGCCAGGGGTCGCTGTGCGGTCGGGCGCCGACGGCTGAAGCTTGTTCGGTTCAGCAGCTGATGGTGCAGACAGCTTGGTGGCCCGTTGAAAATGTGCCCACCGAAAGCGTCAGTGCGCCGTATGAGATCGGTGCATGCCCAATCGGTGTCCGCGGCCATTCAAGAATCCTCGCGCGGCGCTCATGGGTGTCGAGGATGATCTTGACGTAGGAGAACCTGTCCACGGCAGCGATCGAGTTGATTGCCTCAATGGGCGCAGTTCGCGACCGCTCCGTTATCCGTAATTCTCCGTACTCGATCGCTGCGTTGCTTGCCGCGCGACCTCGATCATTCGTGATGGCGAGCGCCAACATTGACGCTATCGGTTGAAAACTTTTTTGCGCCCCTACGGCGACGGCGCTGAATTCGACAGCGACGGCAAGCATATGCTCCAGGCGCTGTTGTTTGGACGCTTCAAACTACAGCCAAGCTGGGTAACTCTTTTTTGCCATACTCCCTGATTAACCAGCGGGCTCTGCAGTTGGGGATGGGCGATTCGCACTGCATCGGAATGTGCACGCAGTAGATCCTGTGAGGCATCGAAATCCGCTCGTGGCGCAAGGCGTTGCGAGTGCGTGGTATGTCGCGCGCCTTCGCGCCGCGGCCGTAAATTCCCTTGTAAGCGTCAAAGAGAAGCAATCTCTGCGACCGATGGAGGCCTGAATTGGATACGACCGGGACAATCACATCGTTTTCTTCCGCACCGATGACAAGGTTCAATATCGGTGGTGACAGCTACGGAGTTCAGGATGCGAGCACGAGCTATGCCCTGACCAATCCTGACTCGCAAACCCTGCGCTTCGAAGTGCAGCAGGGCGATAATGCCTGGTACGACAGCTCATCTGTCGATCGCTCCGAGGTTTCAGCTGCCGACAACATTCCCGGCAGCACGCCTATCGCCTTGAATTATCAGTTCATGGTGGAGCCGAATGGCCCTAACGGGTCGTTTGTGAATACGGCAACTGGCTGGTTCATCGTCGGGCAAATGCACAATGATGACAATGCCAGTGGTGTGGGCACCTCGCCGCCGTTCGCGATCCAGCTGGATGGCAATCATCTGCAGGTTGTCGCCAGATATGTCGCCCCTGGTCTCGATCCCAGCAATGGCGCCGGCAACGTGCAGATGCTCACGCTCTGGACCGACCCCAATCCGATTCAGGCGGGCGTGTATAACAACATTCAGATCCAGGCCGATGTCTCGAACACCGGTGGCGGGTATTTGAAGGTCTCGATCAACGGGACCCAGGTCGTGAATTACAATGGCCCGTTGGGCTATGGCGTCGACACCAATTGGGAATACGGAATCTATCGGTCGTCGGCCCCCGAGACCGTTGCCGTCGATTACCGAAACATGACGCTACTGACGGGGGCGGCGGCCACTGCCTCGTCACCGTCGACGACGCCGACGCAGCCGACCACGCCGACCACCCCCACCGTCGCGCCGACGGTGACACAGGCCTCCGCTTCGCCGGGGACCGGAACCGAGCATGTCGGCGATGTTGTCACCTTTACGCTCGCTTTTAGCGAAGCCGTGACCGTCGCAGGTACGCCGACGCTGTCGCTCAACGATGGCGCAGGAGCCACCTATGTTGGCGGCTCCGGGACAAATACGCTCACCTTCCAGACGAAAGTCGCGTCGACTGATACGAATACTTCGGCACTTGCGATCACCGGGGTCAATCTTGCGAGCGGTGCGAGCATCAAGGATTCCGGGGGGCTTGCCGCTGATCTCTCGGGCGCGGTGAAGACATTCTCCGGTCTGCAGATCTCGAACACGCCGATCATGCCAACGCAGCCAACCACACCGACGACGCCGACAACTCCGACGACGCCGGTGGTGACCGCGCCGGTGCTCTCCATCGCGGACCACGCGCTCTGGGTGGCTGGCAGGGGCGGCCACGTCAGCCTGGGGACGACGGTGTCGACGACCGATCCCAACGACAGCGTCAGTCTGAACATCAAAGGGCTGCCGAGATATGAGACGATCACGACCGGCGATGGCACCACGTTCAGGGGCAGCAACATCACTCTGAGCGCAGCGCAGGTTGCCAGCGGACTGACGCTGACGTCGCACTACAGGGGCAGTCAACATCCGGTCGCGAACCTCACACTGACTGCGACCGCGAAGGACCCGGTTACCGGCGCAGTGGCTTCCTCGGCGACACAGACCATCAAAGTCACGGATCCGCTGCCGTCTACCGGCACCGGGAGCACGGCACACCACGGCCATGGGCTGCACCACCACCTAGGGTCAGGCCGCAGCACGCTGGCAGCTACCGTGCCGCAGACAACCTCTTCGGCGAATTACGAAACGGCCAAAGGGTCCCAAGCAAACCACAGCTTCGCGCTGCTGAACCAATATTTGGCTGGTGGCTCCGGTCGGGTCGACGGCGGTCAGATCGCGGAAGCCGTGTCGAACGGTGCCGCCTGGACGCAGAACGCGTTCCTGACGAAGCCGCATCACTAACGTACTGCCGCACCCGGGCACTGGACGCCCGGGTGCGGCACCGCCAATTTTGGGGACGCCGCACGGCAAAATTGGTCGGTCGGTAGCCGCGAAGGGGAGATCGAAAAACCAATCCACAACGGACGGTTGCCGGCCGTCGTCGTTTGGCGGACAATCGCCGAAGGGATTCCGATTCGATACTTCATTGAGAGCGTAAAACGCCTGAGTTCAGGTCAGTTTTCGGGCACAACTTGCGTGTGTATGAATCCACAATTCGAAAGTTTTTTCGCCATTTTTGCTCGTTAACCAACCTGCTCAGCCTGTCGGGGGGGCAATTCAAAATATCCCGTCGCGCTGAAATCTCCTCGCGGTTCGAGGCCTTAACGCTCTGATGATTGCTTGCGCCGTTTTGGCTGCGAGCACGCGTATGTCGCGTATCTTCGGATAGGCGTCATTGGAATTCCATGTGCATGCAAAGGACCACAAACGCTGGCGGTAGCCGCGAGGGGTAGAGTAACGAAATGGCGATCCAGAACGGAAATGCCCACGCAGCTCCAGATCTGGGGCTTCGAGCGCTGGCTCTGTTCCTGCGCTTTCATGGCGTGAACACCGAGCCTGATCAACTCCGCGATCACTGCGGAGAGGATGGGATAGGCATCCGCGCAATGCTGCGTTGTGCGCGCGAATTTGGGGTCAAAGTCCGCGCGACGACGATGGATTGGTCGCGGCTGACGGGCATCCAGCTGCCTGGAATCGCCTCGCTCCGTGACGGCGGATTTTTGCTTCTAGGAAAAATCGAGGATCAGGTTGCGCTTGTGCTGCACCCGACCTCGTCGCATCCGCGACGAATGACGCGCGCGGAATTTGAAGCGATCTGGGATGGCGGTTTGATCTCGCCTGGCTCACCGAGCTTCGCTCATCTCGCACTTCATGCAATTGGCGACATCCGCGCGCGCGGCGTTGAGCTGGGTAGCAGCCTGTTGCGCCGCGCGGGCGACGTGCTGGTCGGGGCCCGCGACGGCCTGGTGCGGATCCGCGATACAATCTCGACGAAGGCGCCCGGCGCCCTGATGTGGGCGCGCTTTGTTGCTCGCGGCGATACTGCCGACGAGGCCGCGGATATCGGATCTCCGGCTGCAGACGTCGGTTTCGAAGACGGCGATGAATCCGGGCTGATTGCGCTCGCGATCTTGCTGCGTTGCCATGGAATCGCTGCCGATCCCGGCCAAATCCACCACCGGGTGGGGGCGACGCGCCTCGGCGTTACCGAAATCCTGCGCTGTGCCAAAGAGTTTGGGCTCAAGGCAAAGGTGCAGAGGACGAACTGGAACAGGCTTGCGGTCACGCCGCTGCCGGGAATTGCGCTGCTGCGCGACGGCAGCTTCCTGATCCTCGGCAAGGTTATCGACGACAAGCTTCTCATTCAGCGCCCGCTGTCTCCGCGCCCCGAATCCATCACCCAGGCGCAACTCGAGGCGATCTGGGACGGCGGCATCATTCTGATGGCCCGGCGTACCAGCCTGACCGATCTCGCGCGGCGTTTCGATATCTCCTGGTTCGTGGGCGCCATGCAGAAGTATCGCCGCCTGCTCGGCGAGGTGCTGGCGGCGTCGTTCTTCCTTCAGATATTCGCCGTTGTCTCACCGCTGTTCTTCCAGGTGGTCATCGACAAGGTGCTCGTGCACCGAAGCATGAGCACGCTCGACGTTCTGGTCATCGGCCTTGTCGTGCTGACGGTGCTCGAGGCCGTTCTCGAGACGCTGCGCGTCTATGTGTTCGCGCATACGACAAACCGTATCGACGTCGAGCTCGGGGCCAGACTGTTCCGTCACCTGATGGCACTGCCGATTGCCTATTTTCAGACCCGCCGCGTCGGCGATTCGGTGGCCCGGGTCCGCGAGCTGGAGAACATCCGCCAGTTCCTGACAAGCTCGGCGCTCACGCTGGTCATCGACCTTCTCTTCACGGTCGTCTTCCTTGTCGTGATGTTCTATTACTCGACGACGTTGACCTGGATCGTGCTCGCGTCCTTCCCGTTCTACATCGGTATCTCCGCGGGAGCCACGCCGCTGTTCCGCGCGCGCCTCGATGAGAAATTCAATCGCGGCTCCGAGAACCAAGCCTTCCTGGTCGAGAGCGTGACCGGCGTTGAGACGCTCAAGGCGATGGCGGTCGAGCCCCAGATGCAGCGCCGCTGGGAGGAGCAACTCGCCGGCTATGTGGCCGCAAGCTTCCGCGTGCTCAGCCTGAACAACACGGCGAGCCAGGCGGTCCAGATGATCAACAAGCTGGTCATCGCTGCGACCCTTTACTTCGGCGCCCGGTTGGTCATCAGCGGCGACCTGACCGTCGGCGAGCTCGTCGCGTTCAACATGCTTGCGGCGCGCGTGAGCACGCCGGTGCTGCGCCTCGCACAGGTCTGGCAGGACTTTCACCAGGCGCGTGTCTCGATCGATCGCCTCGGCGACATCCTGAACACCATTCCAGAGCCGAGCTTCACCCCGGCCCGCGCCGCTCTGCCGCCGATCCGCGGCCACGTGAAGTTCGAGCACGCGACCTTCCGCTACCGCATCGACGGGCCCGAGGTGCTGCATGACGTGTCGTTCAGCGTGGAGCCGGGCCAGGTCATCGGCATCGTGGGCTCGTCTGGCTCAGGCAAGAGCACCATCACCAAGCTGATCCAGCGTCTCTATGTTCCGGAGAGCGGACGCGTCCTGGTCGATGGCGTCGATCTCGCAATGGTCGACCTGAGCTGGCTGCGGCGCCAGATCGGCGTCGTGCTGCAGGAAAATGTGCTTTTCAATTGCACGATTCGCGACAATATCGCATTGGCTGATCCGGCCATGCCGATGGAGCGCGTTATCGAGGCGGCAATGCTGGCCGGTGCACACGACTTCATCCTGGAATTGCCCGAGGGTTACGACACCGTCGTGGGCGAGCGCGGCAGCAGCCTGTCTGGCGGACAGCGCCAGCGTATTGCAATCGCGCGCGCACTGATCACCGATCCGCGCATCCTGATCCTCGACGAGGCGACCAGCGCACTGGATTACGAAAGTGAACGCGCGATCCAGCAGAACATGAGGCGGATTTCCGCCGGAAGGACCGTGTTCGTCATCGCTCATCGGCTGTCGACGGTCCGCAATGCGAGCCGGATCATCACGCTGGAGCATGGCCGCATCGTCGAAGACGGCAGCCACGATGAACTGATCCGCAGCAACGGGCGTTACGCGAACCTTCACTATCTCCAGGCCGGTATTCATGACCTCCGCTAGCCGCAATGTTGTCTCGTTTCCGAGGCGCGAGCCTCGCCGTCGCCAGCACGAAATCGCGTTCTTGCCGGCGGCGCTTGAGATCACTGAAACGCCGCCGTCGCCGGTCGGCCGCGCGATAGGGGCGACCATCATCGCGGCGTTCTGCATCGCGCTGGTATGGGCGACGCTTGGCAGTGTCGACATCGTCGCCACCGCGACCGGCAAGATCGTGCCGGGCGGGCGCACCAAGCTGATCCAGCCGTTCGAGACGGGCGTTGTCCGCGCCATCCAGGTCCGCGACGGCCAGACCGTGAAGGCCGGCGACGTTCTGATCGAACTCGACCCGACGATGACGGAAGCCGATCAGGAGCGCCAAAAAGGCGATCTGCTTGCGGCCGAGCTCGAGGTCGCGCGATTGCAGGCCGCGCTCGCAGCCGATCCGCTCGCCGCCTTCCGTGCTCCGCCCAACGCCAGCCCCGCCGAGATCGAGATGCATCGCCAGTTCTTGATCAGCCAGCGCGCCGAGCAAGATGCCAAGCTTTCCGAAATCGAACGACAGCAAGGTCAGAAGGAGGCGGAGCGGGCAACCACGTCGGCAAGCGTTGCCAAGCTGGAAGCAACAATCCCCGTGCTGCAGGAACGGGTCGATATCCGCAAGGGCCTCGTCGAAAAGGCACTGGCCTCCAAGGTTGTCTACCTCTCCGAATATCAGGACCTGGTTGCCATGCAGCAGGATCTCGTGCTGCAAAAGAGCCGGTTGCGCGAAGCCGACGCGGCGATGGCGCTGCTGAAGGAAACAAGGGACAAGACTGTCGCGGAGTACCGCCGCGCGACCTACGATGCACTTGCAAAGGCCGAGCAGAAGGTTGCGAGCGCGGCGCAGGAGGTGGTCAAGGCGGATCGGCGCACGAAGCTGCAGCGTTTGACCGCGCCTGTCGATGGCGTCGTGCAGCAGCTTGCCGTTCACACGGTGGGCGGCGTGGTGACGCCGGCTCAGGCGCTCGCAGTAGTGGTCCCGAGCGAGAGCCAGCTCGAGATCGAGGCCATGCTCTCCAACCGCGATATCGGATTCGTCCATCCGGGGCAGGCGGCGGAGATCAAGGTCGATACCTTCAACTTCACGCGCTACGGACTGCTTCACGGTGACGTGCTCAGCGTGTCGACGGATGCCATTGCGCGCGACAGGACGCAGGGGTCGAACGACCGCGCGTCAGGCGCCACGCTGAGCAGCAGCGAGCCGAAAGGTCAGGAGCTCGAATATGCCGCGCGCGTTTCACTCGACCGGACTCACATGCAAGTGGAGGACAAGGTCGTCAAGCTCGGTCCGGGCATGGCGGTGACGGTCGAGATCAAGACCGGTACGCGCAGGATCATCAGCTACCTGCTTTCGCCGCTGGCGAGATACAAGCAGGAAGCGCTGCGGGAACGGTAGGAAGCCGTCTTTCTTCGGCGCGCCCTCGGAGCACCGCAACTGGCGCCACGCGGGCCCAAAAGGCGATGTTGGAAAGGCCGGGATCGATCGTATCACGATCCCGGTCGGGCATCAGCGCAGAGGGTGGCGCAGCCCTAAGGCAACAGCTGTTGGGATCGCCGCTGAACGGCTGGCGTAGCGCGCTTTGGCCTGCGGATGATCGAGTCAAGGCCCGATCCGCCGTCCAGCGGATCACTGGATCGGTTGGGCGCCCGCCTGACGTGCGGACACGGCACGAGGCCGCCGCCAACAATCTCGACGCCGGGACGTTCGTCAGCTGCGCCCGTCGCGCACCGGTCCCGCCGTCGATCCGAGGGCGCAACACGGGGCCTATCCCGGAGCCTCTCAACGCATTCTGGTTACTTCGGATTGTGCGCTGTTCAGCTGGCGAATTCAATGTCACTGTTTAGGCATTGCGGTTCAAGGCGAGCGCTGATTGTCGTGACGTAGATCAGCCGGCATACGGAAGGGTTATCACCTTGTGCGGCTTCGTCGGCATATTCGAATTTACGGAATCGTTTGAATCGGCACGCAGCCGCGCGCTGGAGATGGCAAAGACGGTTAGACACCGCGGGCCGGACTGGAGTGGCGTCTATTCCAGCGAACGCGCAATGCTCGCGCACGAACGCCTTTCCATCGTCGATGTTGAGCACGGCGCCCAGCCCCTTCTCGACGTTACCGCGGGTCGGGCGTTGGCTGTGAACGGAGAGATCTACAATCATGTCGCATTGCGCGACGCCCTGAACCGGCCGCACGCCTGGAAAACGAAGTCGGACTGCGAGATTATCCTGTATCTCTATGACGAGTACGGACCAGCCTTGTGCAATATGCTGAGTGGCATTTTTGCGTTCGCTCTCTTCGACGAACGTACCGGCGACTTCTTCGTCGCCCGAGACCACCTCGGAATAGTGCCGCTTTATATTGGATGGAGCGAGGACGGCGCAACATACGTCGCCAGCGAAATGAAAGCTCTCGATCGCGTGTGCGAGACGATTCAGGAGTTTGCGCCGGGACACTACTATAACGGCAAAACCCGCGAATTCGTCAGGTGGTATGATCCGGAATGGGCGCATGCATTGCCAACCAGGAAGGTGGTGTTGCACGAGCTTCGGACTTCGCTCGAAGCCGCAGTCAAGCAGCAGATGATGTGCGATGTGCCTTACGGGGTACTTATTTCTGGTGGGCTCGACTCGTCCCTCATCGCAGCCCTCGCAGCACGGCACCGCTTCAAGCGGATCGAGTCTGGGGAGACCGAGGAGGCCTGGTGGCCAAGATTGCACTCGTTCTCCGTGGGTTTGGAAAATTCACCCGACATGATGTATGCGCGAAAGGTGGCGGCTCACATCGACACCGTCCATCATGAAATTGTTTTCACCGTACAGGACGGACTGGACGCGTTGCCCGATGTCATCCGGCACCTGGAAACCTTCGATGTCACCACCATTCGTGCCGGCACGCCGATGTATTTGATGGCGCGCAAGATCAAGGCGATGGGCATCAAGATGGTGTTGTCTGGCGAAGGCGCTGACGAGGTATTCGGCGGGTATCTCTACTTCCATATGGCGCCATCGGCAGAGGAATTCCACGAGGAGACTGTTCGAAAGCTCTTTGCGCTGAGCAGGTACGATTGCTGTCGCGCGAACAAGGCGACGGCTGCTTGGGGAGTCGAAGCCCGTGTGCCCTTCCTGGACAAGGAATTCCTGGATTACGCAATGTCGATCGACCCTGCCGAAAAAATGTGCCCCGGTGCGAAGATCGAAAAGGGCATATTGCGGGAAGCTTTTGCCGACCTGTTGCCGCAGGAGATCTTGTGGCGTCAAAAGGAACAGTTTTCAGACGGAGTGGGGTACAGCTGGATTGAGTGCTTGCGGAATCACGCCGAGAGCAAAGTCTCGGATCAGATGCTCGCAGAGGCGGGGAGGCGGTTTCCGCTGCAAACGCCGACCTCGAAGGAAGGATACTTCTATCGGACCATATTCGACGGCATTTTCAAGAATCCGACAGCCTGCCTGACTGTCCCCGTCGGTCCCTCGATCGCGTGTTCCTCGCCGACCGCATTTCTCTGGTCTCAGCAGTTTGCGAGTATGGATGATCCGTCTGGAAGGGCCGTGAAAGGCGTGCACATTCAGGCCATTGATACCATGTGAGCAGTTTGCGTGTCCGGTGGTTCGGCAGGCGGCAGCGGCCGATAGCTCAATTTGCATTTGCTGATCCGAATAGCCGCAGCTTCTTTCTTGGGAGGTTCGTCGCGATCGTTCGCAGCGTCCGTTTGGCTTCGCGGAGCTTCGCCTCGATATGGCGTTCCGGACCGTCCCTGCTTATTGCGACCCACTTCATCGCATACTCGCTATTCGCCAGATGTGCCTTGTGCCCGGCGCCACCAGCCAGGAAGTCGTAGCCGCGCTCCCCGCGTGAGATACTCTCCTCGATAGCCAGCACATGGCTCACCAGCCCGGGCTTGAGGCGGCCATCGCTCTCATAGAGAAAGCCGCTTTGGTAGTTCAGGACGCGGCCGTCATGCACGAAATTGTAGACGACCCCGATGGTCTGGCCGCCAACCAACGTCCGCGAGATGCGGACCGCTCCTGTGGGAACTCCGCGCGCGATTAACTCCTCATGGAACGGACGAAAGCCCGGATTGGCGAAAGCCCCCTTGCGTCCCCATCGCGATCGATGAAAGTCGCTCAGTAGATCGAACGCAGCCAGGGCGTCCGTTGTTGTCTCCATGATCCGGAATTCAAGGGGACCTCGTTCGGCATACAGCCTCATTGCACGGCTCACCGCCTGGCGAGTGCTGCGGCCGAGCGTGGCCCGGTAATCCTTCTTCTGCTGACGGGCCTTGGCGTAATCAACCCATAAGGCCGTATCGGCCTGCTTCACCTCGCTGACGAGCCCGGCCCGGCCGGCGGCGCCGCAAGCGGCCAACTCGAGATCTGCATCAATTCCGGAAAGCACCAACTGATCCGCGCGGCGCAAGCGGGAGGTCAGCGCGTCGAGACCTGCCGGAATAATGGTGTCCGGTTGCTCCGCGAGAATACTGTTGCACTCGATGAACAATCGGTCAAAACGGGTATCTCCGGATTCATTGAGCAGCCAACGTGCCCGCGCATGCGGCCCAAGGCTCCAGACTCTCCGCCGGCAGATGATCGCCAACCCAACGATCTTGCCCGACGATCGTGCGACGAGAACGTGCGGTTGCGTGCCATCCGGAATATGCCGCAGCCAAGTGCCGATCCAGAGCCAGGACAAAAAGAACGAGTGAGTGGCCCGAGCTTCAAGCTCCTTCCACGCGGTCTCAAGCCAGGCAACGTTCTCGAGGGCCTCTAGGCTGACATCGGTGACCGCATCGGGCATGCTCATTCCCGTTCAACGCCGGAAGGCTGCAAATGCGCGTTGATGGACGAACAAGGATCGTGCTGCATTGATCGCAAGTAGTGCCATGATGGGTGGTCCGGCCTGGTCACACACGTCCTTGTGGCGGCCTCGCCGTATGGCGTCTCTGACCGTCGCCTCGGCGGAGGCGGATGGCGGAATTATATCTGGAATTCGACCCCTGTGCGGACCCTTACTGATTACCTACGGTGGCTTCACGCGACTTGATTGCCTTTAGCACGACCGCGCTGAGTTGGTGCTGTGATCGGCCCCGGGCTCTCGGCGGGCGCCAGAGCTCCCGCCCGGCGCCTGATGGGGCAATTCCAGGCCGGTTTCCGCCGCTTAATTGGGCATCAGTCCCGGCGAGGACAGCTTTCCGCTTAGGTGCGCACCTGCCTCGGCGTGTCGAGCGAGCCTTATCAACGCCTCCTTGGCGGCGCACGGGGCCAGTCCCGCGGCCTCGTTCCGCAGCTCTCTAGCCCGCTCTGCGAGTCGCGCTTCGAGGGTGTCCCTCAGAACAACGTGTCGGCGTAATTGTCCCATGCGTTTTCCCTCGTCGGGGCCCCACCCGGAACTTTGGATCCCAAGCATTAATCGTGCGTAAAGATTCCCCTGAAGGGGGTGTCTGGGCCGCCAAGACGGCGCGAAGAGGGCGCCAAATAGGACAAATTGCGAATTGCTGGCGAAGGCAACCTTTGTGGAATGGCCCAAGGGGACATCGAGATTCGCTCGGCGACCCGAGCCGGCGGTCATTCCGGGACGGGAAGTTGTCGTTTTCCACCGGTTAGAGCGCCACCCGCGCCTGTGGTGACCTGCGATGTGCGTCGGACGGTCTGGTTCGTCACAGAGAGTGTGTCGATCTCGCAACGTCTCAATAGTTCCGCTGTGCACCTGACGTGTTTGGGCTTCAATGCGTTGCGAATTCATTGTCTAATGACGTCGGACCTTCGGCGGCGATTTTTATTTCCAAGACGTTTATTTTAGATCGGGTCTAAGAGGTCGCTGTCAGCGCCAGCGGCCTCTTCGTTTTGCTTCATTGGATTGCGAGGACCCATCCGATGCCGATACAGGTGTGGGCTATTGCCGCTTCGATCGGCTGGACCGCTGTCGTGGGTACGTTGCTTCTCCACATGATTTTCAGCCCCGGCTAATTTGACGAAGCTGCGATGTGGTGCCGGCCGAGCGATATGGAGCCTCTTCGCCAATCGCGGAATTTCAGCGGTAGCGCCAGGCATATGAGGGCAGGCATGTGGTCGTCGGCGCCGCCGGTTGGCCTCTTCTAATTGTCGCCATGCCAGCTCATTTTTTTCGCCATACTCTCTCATTAACGAATCAAGTCCAGGCGGTCGGGGGCAATCCCGCTGCATCGGAATGTTCGCGGTCGAGGACTGCGATGGCATCCGAAGTTCGTTCGCAGCGCCGAGCGTAGCGAACGCGTACTGTGTCGCGTGCCATCGCGACGTGTGTCAGTGGAATTCCCTTGTAAGCGTCAAAGAGAAGCAATCTCTGCGACCGATGGAGGCCTGAATTGGATACGACCGGGACAATCACATCGTTTTCTTCCGCACCGATGACAAGGTTCAATATCGGTGGTGACAGCTACGGAGTTCAGGATGCGAGCACGAGCTATGCCCTGACCAATCCTGACTCGCAAACCCTGCGCTTCGAAGTGCAGCAGGGCGATAATGCCTGGTACGACAGCTCATCTGTCGATCGCTCCGAGGTTTCAGCTGCCGACAACATTCCCGGCAGCACGCCTATCGCCTTGAATTATCAGTTCATGGTGGAGCCGAATGGCCCTAACGGGTCGTTTGTGAATACGGCAACTGGCTGGTTCATCGTCGGGCAAATGCACAATGATGACAATGCCAGTGGTGTGGGCACCTCGCCGCCGTTCGCGATCCAGCTGGATGGCAATCATCTGCAGGTTGTCGCCAGATATGTCGCCCCTGGTCTCGATCCCAGCAATGGCGCCGGCAACGTGCAGATGCTCACGCTCTGGACCGACCCCAATCCGATTCAGGCGGGCGTGTATAACAACGTTCAGATCCAGGCCGATGTCTCGAACACCGGTGGCGGGTATTTGAAGGTCTCGATCAACGGGACCCAGGTCGTGGATTACAGCGGCCCGTTGGGATATGGGGTCGGCACCAATTGGGAATACGGAATTTATCGGTCGACGGCACCCGAGACCGTTGCCGTCGATTACCGAAACATGACGCTAGTGACGGGGGCGGCGGCCACTGCCTCGTCGTCGTCGCCGCCGACGCTGCCGACCACGCCGACTGACCCGACCACCACGACCACCACGACCACGGTCACCACCCCAACTACGGTCACCAGCCCGACCATCGTCTCGCAGACGGGTACACAGGACACCACTTCGCCGGCGGCCGCGACAGTCGCCCCGGCGGCGACCGCCACAACGACCGACCCGAGTGTCCTGGGCGCCATGGGAGGCGCCATGGGACTCGCCATGGGACTGGCGCCGACATCGCCGTCCAGTTGGTCGCCGCAAGCGGCTGCCCCAGACACAGGAAGTTGGGCAGGGCTGGATTTTTCGCGTTTTGGATTTGACACCAGCACGCTGGCCACCGCCGCGCCGCAGGTGCCCACTTGGTGGGGAGATCAGGGCACGGCCGCCGCGTCTCAGGCAGACAACAGCTTTGCGCTGCTGAACCAGTATCTGGCCGGTAGCTCCGGTGGGGGCGATGGCGGCATGATTGCAGTTGCCATGAGTGGCTCGGCTTGGACGCAGAACCCGGTCCTGACCAAGCCTCAGAGCTAAAGCGCTCCCGGGCCGCGCGGGGTTCGTCCGGGCCAGGCCTGTCCTCGTCAGGCCTGTCCTCGTCAGGCCTGGCCTCCCTGCACGACAGCCTGGGCGAGCAGGCGGTATTCGGTGTGACGGATTCGCATGCAAAATCCGCGCTCATGGCTTTGGAGCCAGGCGTGATCTTCCGCGAACTGCGAGCCGCCGCGATAGTCGGCCGGTCGCACGTTGTCCTGGCAAAGCATTGGTCGTTGATCTTCTCGACGTAGCTCCGGTCATCCGGGAGACCGCTTCGAGTATATTGCGATATCGAGTCCGGCGATCTGATGCTCGACGCAGCTATAGAGAGGCGAGCGTGCTCGCCGAGGGCTGGGAGCACAACGTTTGCCGGCAACTTTTTCGAGCGCCGTCGTGCCGCGTTGTTGGACGTGTTCAGCGCAGATCTTCGATTACCAAAATGAGTACCGCATATTAGGTCCAGCAAAACTTCCCGAAAGCGGTCAAACCTCGCTGTTGACCTTGAGACCTGTGAGCATTGCTGGAGAGCCCTGTGGGTCGGTTGACTATCATCGCGCTTGCGCTCGCCATCGCGGGGCTTCTGAGCGGCGGCATCTATTCGGTGTCGAGTTCGGGCCTCAGCACCGCAATCGTCATCAATCGCTTCACCGGTGCGGCGTGGTCTTGCAGCGTCACTTGCGAACCCATCGAGACACGGCGGAATTCAAAATGACTCACTTTCCCTTGACGCGCTCATGGTTTGCGTCGCCAAACATGCGGGATTGATTTCGCGTTTGCGAAAAAGCTCATTCTTAGCCCGATCAAGAAGCAGGTTATGGCTCGGGCCGATCGTCAGAAGGGCATAGCCGCGCCTGCGGCGGTCGCTGGCTCATTTTGCTACCGGACGGGCACTTCCCGAACACTTTGTTTGCGGCCACTGGCGACCTCCGTAAGGGGCCGGCGACGGCCGGTCAGTCCTTCGACAGGACCGGTGACCGGGTTTCCCCAACCAGGGCCGCTGACCGCGCGCCGCGGCTCGCACGGGACCCGCGGCCTACCAGTCGCTGCAACGCGCCAGGAGGAGGCGGAGACCTACCGAACTCTGGCTGACCCGCTGGTTGGCTCTCGCCGTCTAGCTGCTGCGATAGCCACTCGGATTCTGCGCTTGCCAGCGCCAATGATCTGCACACATTTGGGTGAGCGATCGCTTGGATGTCCAACCCAGCAGATTCTTTGCGAGCGTCGGGTCCGCGTAGCAGGTTGCGACATCACCGACCCTGCGTTGGTCAATCACATACGGAACCGGACGGCCGCTCACGGCCTCAAAGGTTTTGACGACCTCCAGGACACTGCTGCCGTTTCCTGTTCCGAGATTGACGGTCAGAACGCCGGGCTGTTTCAGCTCGCTCAAGGCGCTCAGATGTCCGGATGCAAGATCGACGACATGAATGAAGTCGCGGATGCCGGTGCCATCCGGAGTATCGTAGTCATTTCCCCAAACGTGCAGCTTCTCACGTCGCCCGATGGCCACTTGCGCCACAAGTGGCAACAAGTTGTTGGGTACGCCGAGAGGATCTTCTCCGATAAGTCCGCTTTCGTGCGCGCCAACCGGATTGAAGTAGCGCAGGATGGCGATCCGCCAGTCGCCGTCGGATCCATGGAGATCTCTCAATATCTCTTCGACAAAATACTTGGTGCGGCCGTACGGATTTATGGCTCCTACAGGATGCTTCTCGTCCAGCGGCAGGTACGCGGGCGTGCCGTAAACCGTTGCGGACGAACTGAAGACCAGCGTTTTCACATCGGCGCGCGACATCGCCGACACCAGCCGCATCGTCCCGACGACGTTGTTTTCGTAATACGTCATGGGTTGAGTGCTGGACTCGCCGACCGCCTTGAGCCCGGCGAGGTGAATGACCGCGGTCACGCCGTGCGTGCGCAGGATCTCGTAGATCGCCTCCTCATTGCAGATATCGACATGCCGGAACACGAGCGATCGCCCGCAGATGGTCTGTACTCGATCGAGAGATGCGCGATTGCTGTTGCAGAGATTGTCGACCGCAACGACATCCAGCCCGGAATCGAGCAGGGCGACCGCGATATGGGACCCGATATAGCCGGCACCTCCGGTCAACAGGATCATTCTGATTCCATTCCGCATCTGCGCGGTCAATTCGCACCGCGGGCGAAAATCATTCCGGCAAGCCTTCGCAATGGCCGCAAGTCGTGCGGCCAGCACCGATGGCACTGACCGCCGTGTGTGATGGCACCGCACCCGTCAAGATGGCACAGCTTCCAGCTCGAGATCCGGCCGAGCGTCCCGCTGAGCAACCAGATTAACGGCTATTTTCGCAGTCGGATCGCGCCATCGGCCTTCGAGCCAATATCGTTGCGGACGTGACCGTTTGTGAGAGGCACTTCGAAGTAGTTTACCGTATGGTCGATTGCACCGAGCGGCCCGCGCCGGCCTGTCCTCGCGATTTTAGGAAGCTCTCTCTTCGGTGGGAGGAGGCGCTCGGTTGCGTCGGCGGTCGGGTGCGCCGTCCTGTTGGTTGGCCAGGTTGCGGGTCGATGGTTCAACCCCCAGATCGCCGCCTGTGTTCTGTTTTGAACACGAATCTTGCGAAGGATCGCCTTGATGTGAACCTTCACCGTGGCTTCAGCGATATTGATCTTGCGTGCGATGCACTTGTTGGAATCGCCCTCGATCAGGCACTGGAGAATTGAGATTTCTCGCGGCGAAAGCTGTTGTGCGAGCCTGCTATCGGAGTTTGCGACGGCATCACTATCGTCGACGCGTGCAAAGGCATCGTCCGCATCGCGCCTTTCGACATCGAGAGCCGACGCCAGGAAGTCGGTCGGAAACACTGTCCCGCCCATCATGACCAGCTCGATGGACTTGATGAATGCATCGCAGTTCATCACATCGATGAAATAGCCGGTGGCGCCGGCCCGGAATGCAGCCGTCAAGTCGCTCAGACAATAGTGATCTGTGACAACGGCAACGCGTCCGTCCGCGTGACTGCGCTTGAAACACTCGATTTGCTCGATCGCAGCGCCGAAATCGCCGCCGCTGTGAACAAGCAGGAACAGCGCCGGACAGACCGGAGCATCCCCGACATTCTCTTTGCCAGGCAAATCGCCCACATCGGCTATTGAGGGAAACACTTGAAAATTTTCGGAATTCAGAATTCTAGCGAGACCTTCCTTCCGAAGACTATTTTCACCACCAAGAACAATAGGAAAAGAATATTGTCGTCTCATGGAACTCTCCTGGACGCAAAAAAATACACAATAGGCTCGTCGGTTAACCCGACTCGCTTCTTCATTGGCTTGCCAAGCCAAAACGGCGACGCATTGAAATTGCTTCTTCAGGTTCCGGTCGCTCGACCAAAATCTGGGGCGAAAAAAGCCCTGAGCATGCGTCAAAAGATTGACTAATATTAAATGCTAATCCCCAATATCCCTATATACTATTGGTTATAGATGTTATGTCGTCCGGCGTATTGAAGCCCGTATTTTGACGGGCGTGATTTTTCGCACACTCGTCGAACGGCATTCGCTTTGAGTGAGATAGATTTTGATACGATTTAAGATTGCATGGAACTCCGGATCGTAAATTCGGCGTGCTCGCGACAACAAGATCCTGCTGCAAAGCCCCGATCAAAATAGCCTGCGAGTGATATTGCCGGGCGCGCCGAGCCGAACTGGAGGGACTGAGGATTGGCCAAAAATGCATTTCAGTCGTGTGGTAATTGCTAGCAGATATCCAGTTTTTTTGTTGGGTCTGAACTGCCTGCTAGAAGCAGAACGTGACTTCGGGGTTGCAGCTCGATGCACCGATAGCGCGAGCTGTTTCAAGGCAATTCGGGCCCTTGTACCCGACATTGCCATTTTGGACATATCGATGCCTGACATTTTTGGGCAGGCTTTGCTCGATATCGCAAATTCCCGGACCCCAGCTGTTCGGCTCGTGTTCCTCGCAACGTCCGTTGAGGATCGCGACCTCACCATGATGGCGGAAGTGGGCGCCTTTGGCGTGATCCGGCATGACGAGGAGCCTCAAGCTCTTCTGCAGACATTGCGGCAGGTCGCGGACGGCCAGAGAATGCTGCGTGCACCCTCGAGCAAGGTAGCCATCCCTTCCGGGCAGCCCGCGATCGCGGAAAGGCACCTTGCCGCGCTGACGGACCGCGAGCGTCAGATCATGCGCCTGGTATCGGAGGGATTATCAAACAAGGAGATTGGCCGTCGTTTGAAGGTAACTGACGGCACAATCAAGGTTCATCTCCACCACATTTTTCGCAAGCTTGAGATCGGTAACAGGACAACTCTCGCGGCGCTCGCTGTCTCATCCGCTGCGCCAGGCGGCCCCCCAACCGATTAACGCGCAAGCCTTGGACCGAGGACAATATCAACCGACGCGACGCTCGGGTGCGCAGTGTATTGGTCGCGCCGTGACGGGAAGCGTCTCGAGGGTGATTTGCCCTGGCGAGACAGTGCGCGAACTCGATCAGCGGAACAGTCAGGCGGGAAGCTAAAGCTGACGAATGTCAGCGTGCCTAGGTCTTTTGATGTAGCCCATTCATACATCTAAATAGCCAACACGCCTCCTTGTTTTCGCGCTTACGTGATTGCTTAATCGAGGAAATCCGCGTCAATGGGCGCTGCTCCAGAATGAATGCTCCGATGCGCATGAGCGCTCCTCCGATCGGAATCCACGTATGACGTCTGACTGCTGTCCCGAGCTCGACCTCATCCGATTTTCTCGCGCGGGCAGGGACGGTGGTCCTCGGTCGGGGTCTCGATCGCTGCAGCTCGCCGGATTCGGCGCCAGTCAGGCCCGTGTTGAGCAAGCACCGTTCTTTCCGACCCTTTTCGATAGGGCAGTCGAGCCGAAGGCCGAGATCACGATCCCGGTTCTCGAAGATGATGGTTTGGAGGTTGTCGCATACGAGCTCGATGTGGAGCAGGCTGTCATTGACGACATGGACGTCTTCCTCAGCGAAGCGGAACGTCGGCGCGCGGAGCGATTGAAGTCGGACCGGCAGCGCCGCCGATTTGTTGCTTCCCGCGGACAGCTGCGCCGGATCCTCGCTTCCAGACTGGGAATCTCGCCGTCCGATGTCGAACTGGAATATGGACAGCAGGGTAAGCCTCACCTCTCACACCGCATGCCTTCTCGCAACCTGCGCTTCAGCGTCTCTCGATCCCAAGACGTGGCGGTGATCGCCCTCTCGACCGGGCAGGAGGTCGGAGTGGACATCGAGGCAGTTCTCCCCATCCCCGAAGCGGACGATATAGCCGCGCTGTGCTTTTCCGCCTCCGACTACGAGTCTTATGCCGCCCTCGGCCCGGACGACCGGCTGGAAGGCTTCTTCCGGCGCTGGACCCGGCTGGAGGCTATCTCCAAGGGCCTGGGATTCGGCTTGGGATACCCCGGCTCTTCGGACGAGGAGGATTGGGTTGTCCGAAGCTTCGTACCTAAAACGGGGTATCTCGGGTGTGTGGTTGTCCGGAAATGAATGGTCGTTCGGACCGGAGTTTCCGCGATGTAATCATTCACCGAGGATAGCGAGCGGCTCGACCAATTGTTGGAGAGTACGCCAGCTCAACCCAACCACGATTGTTCGAGATACCTCGCGGTCCCAGTCGAGAACACGGGAATAGCCTATGCAAGCGCACGTGACGCAGTTTTCGGAACTGCTCGCAGACCTCGCGGTCAAGGACATCAAGGTCTGGGTCGAGGGCGATCGGCTGCGGTGCAGCGCCCCGGCTGGCGCGATGACGGCGGAGCTTCGCGATCAATTGAAGGGGCGCAAGGGTGAGATTATCGCCTTTCTGAACATGGCCACCGCCGCGGCCACGCAACAGCCTGCAATCATTCCCTTGCAGCCGCGCGGAACACGCACACCGATCTACGCTGTGCCGGGGCATGTCGGCGCACCCTTCTCGTTCTCGGACCTGTCGAAGCACCTGGGCGGCGATCAACCGTTCTACGCACTTCAACCGCCTGGCTTCGACGGGCAGAGCGAGCCGATGGACCGCGTCGAAGATATTGCCGAGTACTTCGCTCGCCAGATCGTTCAGCATCAGCCGGTCGGTCCGTACATCATCGCTGGATACTGCTCCGGCGGTCCAACAGCCTTCGAGTTGGCCAAAATCCTCGCAGAACGCGGAGCGGAAGTTTCGTGGGTCGCTCTCTTTGGTCCTCTTCACCCCGTCACCCATCAGGAATGGCTGCGCTTGCTGTACTTCACTGCCTGGGGGACGATCCGATCGGTCCGGAGATCGAGTGCGAAGTTGCCGACATTTGGCGCTCGTCTCCGATATTTCGGCAGTCGCCTTCGCGAGCGCGCCCTCGTGCCCCTGGTTCGCAAGGAGCCTGTCACGACGGATCCGGTGCTGGCCAGCAGAGCTCTGCTCAAATCCACGGCGATGGCGGCATTTCGGCGATACACTCCCACACCGTACTCAGGTCGAGTCTGCATATTCCTTCCGAACAAGGCCTGGTTGCGATCGGGCGCAGCGCCTCATCGATGGCGGCTCGTGGCGCCCGATGCCGAATTTTATTTCGGCCCCGACGACTGCGACGAAGTCTCCATGCTGGAAGAGCCTGACGCTCCTGCCGTCGCAGAGCTCTATCGCCGGGCAACTCGGAAGCTCGGAGATTGACGTGATCCGTTTTCCAAACTTGCGGGATGGGAGCACATTTCATGAATGAAGTCCTACCGATCGTGGCGGAGAGCGTGGCGCTTCCTCCTCTCCAAGATGCCGATCATCGGGCGCTGGTCGTCGAGTACAACGCCACCTCGGCGCGCTACCCATCGGACAGGACAATCATCGATCTCTTCCATGATCAAGTGACGCTCAGTCCCGATGCCGAAGCGATCCGCTTCGGCGATGCAATGCTGACATACCGGCAGCTCGACGAACGCTCCAACCAGATGGCCGCGCATCTGGCCTCAAAGGGTGCGGGGCCGGGTCGGATCATTGTTGTCTTCATGGAACACTCCATCGAAGTCGTTGTCGCGATCCTGGGCGTTCTCAAGGCGGGTGCAGCCTATGTGCCGATTGATGCAGCGACGCCGAACGGGCGTATAGCTACAATCCTGAAGGACATTTCCAGCGGGACCGGCGGGCAGACGCCGGTGGCGATCACTCAGGCGCATCTGCAATCTGCCATCTCGCCGAATCTTGCCGATGTTTTCGTGCTCGATGCCGATTTCGGCTCGATTTTGAATCAGCCGGCCTCGGCCCGGCCGTCCGCCGCCACGTCGGACGGCGTCGCCTACATCATCTTCACCTCAGGCTCGACCGGCACTCCCAAGGGCGTCGAAATCGAGCACCGCAGCCTCGTGAACTACATCTGGTGGGCCGCGCGGGTGTACAGTTCAGGCCAACCGCTCGCTTGGCCACTTTTCTCATCTCTTGCTTTCGATCTGACCGTCACGACCCTCTTTGCGCCGCTCATCACGGGCGGCCGGATCGTGGTCTATCTTGGCGATCCGGGCGTGAAGAACATGGTCGTGCTCAAGGTGGTCGACGACAATGCCGTCGATATCATCAAGCTGACACCGGCGCATCTCGCCATGATCCGCGATCGCAATCTTGAGGCCACGAGACTACGCAAGTTCATCGTAGGCGGCGAGGACTTCAAGACCGAGTTGGCTCGCGATATCACGAAAGCGATCCCTCATCCCGTTGAGATCTACAACGAGTACGGACCAACCGAAGCCACAGTGGGCTGCATGATTCATCGGTTTGACGTGGACCGGGATCGCTCCGCATCGGTGCCGATTGGCGTTCCGGCCGCCAATGCGGGAATTTACGTCCTCAACAAGGAATATCAGCCGACCGGCCCCAACGTCGTCGGTGAGATGTTCATCGCCGGTGATGGTCTCGCGAGAGGTTACTTTAATCGCCCGGATCTGACCGAGGAGCGTTTCCGCACGGCTACAGATCCCAGAGATGGCTTTTCGAGGCTACGGCTGTACAAGACCGGCGATCTTGCCCGCTGGAACGCGGAAGGGCGCTTGGAATTTCTCGGCCGCGCGGATCATCAGGTGAAGGTCGGTGGCACGCGGATCGAGCTGGGCGAGATCGAAGCGCGGCTTCTCAAGCAGCCTCACGTTCAGGATTGTGCCGTCGTTGCCATCTCCACTCCGGTGGAAAATACCGAAGAAGGCGCAATCACCCGACTTGTAGCCTACTATGTCTCCTCGAAGCCTCTGACGGTGGCGGAGCTGCGCGCCTACCTTGCCGAAGAACTCCTGGAGTCCATGATTCCGACGCACTTTGTCTGCCTCGAGCGGATGCCGCTCACGTCCAACGGCAAGATCGACCGCTCCTCGCTTCCCGAGCCGACGGCGGACAGCATTCAGCCGGCACACGAGTTCGCTGCCCCGTCAACAGAGACCGAGAAGACTCTCGCCGCCCTGTGGTGCAGTCTGCTCAAGGTCAAGTCGATTGGACGTCACGACAACTTCTTCGACCTGGGCGGGGAGTCCCTCCTGGTCGTGAGAGCGGTGGCGCGCATGCGAAAGATGTTCGGCGTCGACGTGCAGCTTCGCAACCTGTTCGAGCGCCCGACCGTGGCCGAACTGGCGGAAGTGATCGACGGGATGCGCTGGGTGGCCGATTCCAGGGCTTCTTCACTTTCGGGCGGGCCGCGCGAGGAAATCGAACTCTAAGGCATGATCCGGAAAAGTGCGAAGCGGTTTTCCGAAAAGATCATGCCTAAGCAAGAATCCAAAGCGCGATGACGGTTCAACCTGATCTCATCGCGCTTTGATCGATTGGATGGGCCGCAATGGTCTTAAGCGCGCCGATGCGGCTCGGACCTCGAGCGTTGGACTGATAGCGGAGCGGGCTAAGATGATGGACAAAGCTTGGGTAGCGGCGCAAGGACCGGAGCTGCCTTGGGCGGCGGCGGAATATGAGCTCTTACGGGACCAGGTCCGGCGCTTTGTCGAGGAGGAAATCAAGCCCTGTGCAGATCGCTGGGAAGAGGAGGGCGGCGTTCCGCGTCCGGTCCTGCGCCGCATGGGCGAACTTGGCTTCTTTGGTATCCGCTATCCCGCCGAGTACGGTGGCGCCGAGATGGACGCGGTCGCATCGACGGTCTTCGCAGAGGAACTTGGGCGCTCGACCTTTGGCGGCGCCGCAGACGCAATGCTGGTCCATGCCGATATGGCTTCCAGTTACGTCTTTCACGATGGGACAAAATCCCAACGGGCTCGCTGGATGCCGGGCATTGTGAGCGGTGAGGTCATCACCGCGATTGCAATCACGGAGCCGGACGCAGGCTCGGACGTGAAGGCCATCCGCACCCGCGCGCGCCGAGACGGCGACTCCTACGTGCTCGATGGCACAAAGCTGTACATCACGAACGGCGTCTATGCGGACCTCTACTGTGTTGCCGCCACGACTGATCCCTCGGCAGGTAGCAACGGGATCACGATGTTCCTCGTCGAGAAGGGCACGCCAGGCTTCAGCGTAGCTCGCGAGCTGGACAAGCTCGGCTGGCGCTCCTCCGATACGGCCGAGCTCGTCTTCGACGGTTGCCGCATTCCTGCCGAGAACGTGCTCGGCGCGGAGGGACAAGGCTTCTACTCCATCATGCGCAACTTGCAGAACGAGCGCCTTGTCCTTGCCGCACTGGCGATCGGGATGGCCGAGGCGGCGATCGACATGACCCTCACATACCTGAAAACGCGCCGCGCGTTCGGGAGTGTCCTTTGGGACATGCAGGCGATCCGTCATCGTCTTGCGATGCTTTCTGCGAAGGTAGAGGCAAGTCGCGCGTTTCTCTATGCCACCGCTTGGCGCATGGCGGCGGACGACGATTGCCTGCGTGAGATATCGATGTTGAAGGCCATCTGCGGCGAGCTCGTCAACGAGGTGGCGTATGCGTGCGTCCAGTTCCACGGAGCCATGGGCGTCATGCGGGAGAGTGCGATTGAGCGCATATCGCGCGACGCCCGCGTCCTCTCCATTGCCGGGGGCGCGACGGAGGTGATGCTGGAGGTGGTCGCCTCCATGTCGTGAGCCTGACGCGGGTTCGCACTGCCTACAGCAGGGCTTCTGACCCAACAGGTGTCTAAATTAGCTGATCAATCAACCTGACATCCCAGGTGACGTCTGCGGCGTGGCGGTCCTAGATGTCGCCGAGCCACCGGCCGATTTCTCTTGATCCGACGACGCGTTTTGGCTGGTGCGGGTTGATTGTTCCGGCCGAAAGGCTCTTGACACGGTGGTCCTGCGCCAACGTCCTGGTGAACTGCTTTGCTTCCTGTTCGGATTTGAAAGTCGCAGTCCTGCGCGCATTCCTGTCGGGTGGAGCGTCGCGTTGATCAACGAAGGAGACATACCAGACGTGGTCTTGCGTCATGTGGCGACCTCCAGATAGAGTCTGGGTGCGAAAACAAGCTGTGCCAACCTAAGCGAGCCGGAGGCCGGGTTCGCGGACAGGGGAGGAAAATACGGCTTCCGTCCGAGGTGTCCCTAAGGGTCTTTCTAAGTAATTCTTCTGAGCAGTAGGTTTCAGGTCGTCCGGTGCAAGATGATGTGAGGTCCGACTGACTACAGCCTCCACGCCGATGGCCTCCTTTGTCGTACTGCTGGGTGGATGGTCCGAGCGCTGCCTCGGTTCTGGGTGATCGGCGGTGCGCTGACTGCTGACACGTCAATGCAATGAATGTCAGCCTTTCGAAGCGTGCTTGTCGGAAAAGCGGAAGCGATATTCATCCGGAATTCGCGCGTCCACTCCCATTCTCCAAATTACAAAGTCGGCGGCGTCCACGACGTGCCGGCACGCATGGTCGATCGCCTTGGTGGACGACCGGCCTCGACTTCGACAGTCTCCAACTCGGCCGGTTTGCCGGCCCGCGGTGCGATAACCCGCACGGTCGGCGGCCGGCTTGCCGTCCGTGGCGGATCACGCCCTCAAGCCGCGCGCCCCTACGGCAAGATCGGGATTCTGACGATTGACAGCCAATTATTACATGTATAAAAATATGCAAATTCATATAATATGAGATGCCCGAATGGACGCGCATCCGCTGAAGCTCAGAGTGCAGTCGGTCGTTGCGGAGACGCCGGTCATTCGCAGCGTTGTGTTCGGCGTGGAGGGCGGTGCCGTGCCGCAATGGCAAGCGGGCGCCCACATCCGCGTGTTGCTGCCGGGCGGAGGAGACCGGCCGTATTCGCTGATGGCGCTGCCGGACTTGCCCACGGGCGCCGTTGCGCTGGGGGTGCTGCGCGAAGAGGCGTCGACCGGTGGGTCGCAGTTCATGCATGCCCTTCAGGTCGGCGACGTCGTCAGCGCGACCGCGCCGGTCAACAATTTCGCGCTTCATGAGGGAACCGCACCGGCGTTGCTGTTTGCCGGCGGCATCGGCATCACGCCGATCCTATCGATGGCGGCCGAGCTGAAGGCGCAGGGAACGCGCTATCGCCTGCATTATGCTGGGCGAATGCCGGGGTTGCTGGCGTTCCTGCCGCAATTGCAGGCGATGTGTTCAGACGGTTTGGCGGTTCACTACGACAGCGACGAGTCCCGTCTCGATATCCCGGCAGCGCTTGGCGATGCGCCGGCGGACGCTCATGTCTATGTCTGCGGACCGGCCGGCCTGATTGACGCGGTGAAGGCGGCGGCCCTCGCCAGGGGCATTCCGGCAGACCGCATCCATTTCGAGCTGTTCAAGGCGCAGCAGCCCGGCATCCCGAACGCACCGTTCGAGGTCGAGCTCAGGTCGACCGGGCAGGTCGTGACGGTCGCGGCCGATCAGAGCATCATCCAGGCGCTGGAAGCGGCCGGGTTCGACGTGCTCTACGACTGCCAGCGCGGTGATTGCGGCATCTGCCAGTGCGGCGTGATCGCGGGCGTGCCCGATCATCGCGACGTCATTCTCAGCGACGACGAGAAAGCGTCCAACAAGGTCATGCAGATTTGCGTGTCGCGTGCGAAATCGGAACGGCTGGTGTTGGATCTCTGAGCGGAGGCAAGGGGCGCCATGACGAAATACGGAAAGAATGCCCGCGCGATCGGCGGGCTGGTGCGCGAGGCCGAGGTGCATCGCGACGTCTATGTCGATCCCGAGATCTTCGATCTCGAGATGGAGCATCTGTTTCCCAACAGCTGGATCTATGTCGGGCATGGCAGCCAGCTTTCGAAGGCGGGCGATTTCATCACCGCCAATGTCGGCCGGCAGCCGGTGGTGGCGAGCCGCCATACCGACGGCTCGATCCACCTGTTCTACAATCGCTGTCCGCACAAGGGCGTCAAGATCGCCTCCGAGCCGTGCGGCAACACCGGAAAGTTCTTCCGCTGCCCCTATCATGCCTGGTCGTTCAAGACCGACGGCTCGCTGCTGGCGATCCCGCTGAAGAAGGGCTACGAGGGCACCGGCTTCACCGACACAAAGGCGAATGACGGGCTGTCGCGGATCAGGAATGTCGTCGTCTACCGCGATTTCATTTTCGCACGCCTGAGCGAAACCGGCGTCGCCTTCGAAGACTATTTCGGCGAAAGCCTCTCGACCATCGACAACATGGTCGACCGCTCGCCGGAGGGGAAGCTCGCCGTCGAGGCCGCGCCGATCCGCTACATGCACACCTGCAATTGGAAGATGCTGGTCGAGAACCAGACCGACACCTGCCATCCGATGGTGGCGCATGAGAGTTCGGCCGGCACCGCCATCAAGGTCTGGCAGCGCGAGCAAGGCGACTCCAAGGAAACGCCGATGGCGGTGCAGCTCTATGGGCCGTTCATGAGCCCGTACGAGTTCTACGAGCAGAGCGGCATCCGGATCTGGCCCAACGGCCATGGCCATACCGGCGTCGCCAACTCCATCCATTCGAACTATTCTGACATCGAGGGCTATCTCGGACAGATGGTCGCGGCCTATGGCGAGAAGCGGGCCCACGAGATTCTCGGCGAGGTCCGGCACAACACGGTCTATTTCCCGAACATCATGGTCAAGGGCGCGGTGCAAATCCTGCGCAACTTCATCCCGATCGCAGTGGACCGGACGCTGGTCGAGAGCTGGGTCTATCGCCTGGTCGGCGCGCCCGACAAGCTCTACGAGCGCGCGCTGATGTACAACCGCTTCATCAACGCGCCGACCTCGATCGTCGGGCACGACGATCTCGAAATGTATGAGCGCGCGCAGGAAGGGTTGAAAACCAACGGCAATCAGTGGGTCAATCTGCGCCGGCTCTACGAGAGCGGCGAGGAGGCTGATGTCACCGCGGTCATCAACGGCACGTCGGAGCGCCAGATGCGGAACCAGTTTCATGCCTGGGCCAAGTTCATGACCATGGACATGGTCGAGCCCGTTGAGGCCGCGGAATGATCAGCGAACAGACCATCACCGATTTCATCTATCGGGAAGCCGAGCTGCTCGACACGATGCAGTGGCAGGCCTGGCTCGACCTGTTTCACCCCGAGGGGCGCTACTGGATGCCGCTGGAATGGCAGCAGCAGGATCCTGTGTTGCAGCCCTCGCTGATGTACGAAGACCTGCTGCTGATGAAAGTGCGTATCGAGCGGCTGGCCGGCGAGCGCACCTTCAGTCAGAAGCCGAAGAGCCGCTGCCATCATCTGCTGCAGGCGCCGCAGATCGTGGCCTGCGATCCGGCGGCCGGCTTGTTCAAGGCACGGACGTCCTTTCTCTACACTGAGACGCGCGGCGACGCGCTGGAACGCTTTTCGGGATGGGCGTCGCACGATCTCGTGCAAATCGGCGACGGCCTCAAGATCAGGCTCAAGCGCATCGATCTCGTGAATTTCGACGCGCCGTTCGGCAATATCCAGCTTTTCATGTGAGTGCGTCTTGACCACAGCGACCACAGTCTATGCCCGCTTCCGCGAGACCGCGCTCCGCCGCGGCGAAGCCGGTTTTCTCAACGTGCTGCCCGAGACCGCGGACATCTACGGCATCGCGGCCGAAGAGATTTCGTATGGCGCCATGCTCGAGCGGGTCGAGCGCTGGCGCGCGGCGTTTGCGAGCCGCGGCTATGGTGCGGGCCATCGGGTCGGGCTTCTGCTGCAGAACCGGCCGGTCTTCATCGAGCTGTGGTTCGCGTTGAACGCGCTCGGCGTCTCCGTGGTGCCGATCAACCCCGATCTGCGGGTCAGCGAGCTCGAATACATCATCGCGCATTCCGAGATGAATGCCGCCTTCGTCCTCGCCAAACGGCGCGAGGAGGTCGAGACCGCGGCGCGCCAGGCCGGCCGGCCGATTCCGGTTGTGACGGATGACGGCGATGTTCCGGCCCCGTTCGGCGGCGCGCGGCCGGCGAACGCCGGCGACGGCGCGAGCCAATGCGCGCTGCTCTATACGTCGGGGACGACGGGCCAGCCCAAGGGCTGCGTGCTCACCAACACCTATTTCCTGTATTCCGGAGACTGGTATCGCGACGTCGGTGGGCTGATCGATCTCGGGCGCGACGGCGAGCGCATGATCACGCCGTTGCCGCTGTTCCACATGAATGCGATGGCGGTGTCGGTCATGGCGATGCTGTCGGTCGGCGGCAGCCTGACGATGCTCGACCGCTTCCATCCACGCAGCTGGTGGCAATCGGTGCGCGACAGCCGGGCGACCTGCCTGCATTATCTCGGCGTCATGCCCTCGATGCTGATGAGCGCGCCGCCGAGCAATGAAGATCGCGCGCACACCGTACGGTTCGGCTTCGGCGCCGGCGTCGACAAGCTGCTGCACGCGCCGTTCGAGGAACGCTTCGGCTTCCCGCTGCTCGAGGCCTGGGCGATGACCGAGACCGGAAGCGGCGGCGTGATCGCCGCCAATGCCGAGCCGCGCAAGGTCGGCACCAGCTGTTTCGGCCGGCCGGCGCCCGAGGTCGAGGTGCGGATCGTCGACGACGGCGACAACGATGCGGCGGTGGGAGCGCCGGGCGAGCTCCTGGTGCGGCGGGCAGGGGCCGATCCCCGCTACGGCTTCTTCAGGGAGTACCTGAAGAACCCGGAGGCCACCGCCGAGGCCTGGCAGGGCGGCTGGCTGCATACCGGCGATATCGTGTCGCGCGATGCGGATGGCGATCTGCATTTCGTCGATCGCAAGAAGAACGTGATCCGCCGCTCCGGCGAGAACATTGCCGCGGTCGAGGTCGAATCCGTTCTCAACCGTCTTCCCGCGATCCGACAGGCCGCGGTCGCCGCGACGCCCGACCAGGTGCGCGGCGACGAGGTCGCGGCGGTCATCATCGCGGAGCAGCCGGGCGCGGACCGCGCACTCGCCGAGGAGATCGTGCGCTGGAGCCTGGAGCAGATGGCCTATTACAAGGCGCCGGGCTGGATCTGTTTCGTCGAAGAACTGCCGCTGACCGCGACCGAGAAGATCCAGCGCGGCGGATTGAAGGATGTCGTCGCGAAGCTGATGCGCGAGGGCGCGTTCTTCGACCTTCGCGACCTCAAGCGGCGGCAGGAATGACGCATGGCAGGGAGCCGATCATGAGCCAGACCCGCACCACATTGATCACCGGAGGCAATTCCGGGATCGGGGAGGCACTGGCGAAGAAGCTCGTCGGCGAAGGACAGCGGGTGGTCTCGGTCGGGCTCGAGAAGCCCGCGTGGACGCACGGTCTGCTCACCGCCTATCGCGCGGACCTCGCCAGCCTGGCGGAGACGCGGGCCATCGCCGAGGAGATCTGCCGGGATCATGCGGTCGACTGCCTCGTGCACAATGCCGGCATCATCCTGCCGAACCTTTTGCCCGATGCGAAGCCGGAGGACATCCTGACGCTGGCGCAGTTGCACCTGGGCGCACCGATGCTACTGACCCAGGCGGCGATGGAGGGGATGCGGTCGCGGCGGTTCGGCCGGATCGTGTTCGTGAGCTCGCGCGCCGCGATGGGCGCGGTTACGCGCTCGGCCTATTCGGCGACCAAGGCCGGCGTGCACGGCATGGCGCGGACCTGGGCGCTGGAGCTGGCGTCGAGTGGGATCACGGTCAACGTGGTCGCGCCGGGCCCGATCCTGACCGACAATTTCTGGGGCATCGTCCCGAAAGGCTCCGAGCAGCAGGACAGGATGGCGCACAACGTTCCGGTCGGGCGGCTCGGCACCCGCGAGGACGTCGCGCATGCGATCAGCTTCTTCCTCGACGAGCGCTCGGACTTCGTCACCGGCCAGGTGCTCTATGTCTGCGGCGGCACCAGCCTCGTCGGCCTCGGCCCCTGAATCAGATCTGGTTCTGGCGGATGTTCTCGACCATCTTGGCCAGCACGCGGGCGCAGACCTCGATCTCGTCGGGGTCGATACCGACGGTCAGGCGGTCGTAATTGTTCTCCATGATCGGCCAGATCTTGCGCAGCAGGGCCTCGCCGTCCGCCGTCAATCCGACGACGCGGCGGCGCTGGTCTTCTTCCGCGATCTCGCGCTTGACGAGGCCCGATGTCACCATCGACTCGACCATGCGGCTCGCGGTCGACTGCTCGGTCACGGCCAGCACGGCGATCTCGTTGACGGTCAGGGTCTTGTAGATGAACAGCACCGACAGCGTGCGGAACACGACGTTGTTGATGTTGTGCTCGCTGAGATCGCGGTTCTGATCCAGGTTCCAGCGATTGGCGAGCCGGTTGAACAGATAGGGAATGTAGCTTTGCAGCTGGTCCCGCGTCCGCGGTGGACCGGATTTCCATCTGCTCCTGGAGTCTTTGGCCATTATGTCTTGCGACCCTGCTTCTTGCCTTCGCTGCCGAGTTTCGAGGAGAGCGACCGCAGCATCGACAGTGCCGCCTCCAGCTCCCGCGCTGGGATGCCTTCGAGCCGTTCGCTCAGGTGCCTCTTATGCACGTCGGCGGCCTTCCTGAACAGGGCCGCGCCCTTCGGCGTCAGGCGCACGATGAACGAGCGGCGGTCCTCGCTCGACATTTCCTTGCTGATCAGGTCATCAGCCAGCAGGCGCTGCACCAGGCCCGAGACGTTGCCACCGGACACTTTCAGGTTCTGCGACAATTGCCCAAGCGCGAGGCCATCTGGGTAACGATCGAGTTGCGCCAGCACGTCGAATTTTGCCAGCGACAAGCCGAACTCCGAGCTCAGCATGGAATTCAGCGACGAAAACAGCTCGCCATGCAGCGACAGCAGTTGCAGCCAAAGCCGGGTTTCGACCTGGCCGAAGATGGGAGCCGTGCTCTCCTTGAGGGCCGACGACGTCATGCGAAGCTCTTGATGGTCTGGATCACGCCGTCGAGTTCCTTGCCGGCGCTGTCCTTCAGCGCGGCTTCGCGCAGCCGGCGCGCCCAGTCGGCGGCATCGTCGCGCGGCGCGACCAGCTTGATCGCGGCCAGCGTCTTGTCGAATTTCGACAGGCCGCGGCTGTGGGTGTCGGAATAGCCCTTGACCAGGCGCCGGCATTGCAGGATCTCGACGCCCAATTGATAGTTCGCTTGCACGGCCTCTGTCGCGGCCTTGAGCCATTCGTCCCGGTGCGCCGTCTCGACGGCGTGGCGCAGCGAGCGGCGGCGCATGCCGCGCAGTCCGCCGACGACATAGAGCGCGACGAACCAGGGCAGCGAGTAGGTCTTGACCCGGCGTCCCTTGTTGACGCGGCGGTCGAGCCAGCCGAGCAGACGCGGCCTGGCGCTGAGCCAGCGGCCAAATCCCGCCGGCAGCATGCCCATCACCTCTTCCATGCGGGGGTGCATGAACTCGGTGGTCTGCAGCACCTGGTCCCCGGACAAGTCGAGCTCGCCCTCGATCCGCGCGCGGCGGGCCGATCGGGTCTTGAGGTCGGCCACGCGGATGACGTCGTCATAGGTCATGGCGTTGGCGAGATATTTTGCGGCGGCCTGGGTGAAGGCAAAATTTCGCCCGGCGCCGCCGGCGTTGCGATCGGCGGCGTGCAGCGTGCCGAGGATGTCGAGATATTCGCCGCCATAGGCGACGTCCTGGAAATCGACGACTTTCTTCAGCCCGGCGCGGCCGATGGCGTGTGCGGCCGCGGGCAGTTCCTGCGTCAGCCGGGCGGCGAGGCCGGCAAGACGGGGATCCAGAGCAGCCGGAGAGGAGGGCGTCTTGGCAGCCTCCGATTGTGGGGGTGCCGTCGGCTCCGGAGACTTCGACTGTACCCGGTCAAAGGCCGCGTCGAACGCGCGGATGCTGGCCTGCGCGCCTTTCTCACCGGCGCGGATCACGTCGAGATAGCTCTCGCGGCTGAAGCTCAGCACGCCGGCGCCTGCAAGCGCGCCGAACATGGCGGCCGAGATCACGCTGCCGTTGGCGATCGCCAGCGCATTCATGTCGAAGATGATCTCGGTCTTGGCGGCAATCCCGATGGCGCCGATCACTGCGCCCTGGTCGGCGATGCCGTTGCCCGGCGCGATCTTCTCGCCGATCGCAAAGGTCCGGTGATTGGAGGCGATCAGCGTGGTGCGGTCCGGCGTCACCAGGCCGCGCAGGATCGAGCGGCCGGCCTCCATGAACTCCGCCGCCATCACCACGTCGACGTCGCCGGGCGTCGGCATCAGCGACAGGATCGGCTTGCGGCCGTCGAGCGGCGGCATCGCCTCGATGTAGTAGATCGTGGCGCCGGTGCGCTGGGCGACGCCGGGCACCGAGGTCGATTGCGCGACCCAGCCATGGTTCTCGGCGAGCTGGACGATCCAGTCGGTGAGGACGCCGCCGCCCTGGCCGCCCATCGCGACGATCGCGATCGAGATCGGCCGCTCGGTCGCATCACCCGCGGCAGGAAGCGCCAACTGGACCGTTTCGTCTCTCATGCCCAGTCTCTCATGCCCAAAATCTCATGCCAAGGCCTCGAACTCCGGCCGCCGGCGATCGCGCCGCCGTTGCAGCCAGCCGATCACGGCCATCGCGACCTTTGATTTGAACCTGTCCCAGCCGGTCGGATTGTGAATGACGTCGGCGCGATAGAACGAGGGACACAGCACGGCCGCGTCCGCGACCTCGCCGCAATTGCCGCAGCCGACGCAGGAATTGTCGATTGCCGCAACGGGATCGTCGCGCAGGGGATCGTCGAGTTGCTTGACCGAGAGCGAGGGGCAGCCGGAGAGGCGGATGCAGGCGTGGTCGCCGGTGCAGACATCCTCGTCGACGCCGAACCGTTCCTTGACGGTGCGAACCCCGTCCTTGATCGCCTGGCTGATCTGCGGCTTCACGCGGCGCTGCTTATTCAGCATGCATTCGGAGGAGGCGACGATGACCTTCGGCCCTTGCTCCCTGGTCGTCAGCGCCTCCTTCAGCGTGTCGCGCATCCGGCCGACATCGTAGGTGCGATCGATCTGCCGCACCCACTGGCCGCCGATGCCCTTCACGGCCTGCACGATCGAGTTGTTGGTGTTGCGCCGCTTGCTCACCGCGCGCGACGACAGGATGTCCTGACCGCCGGTCGCCGAGGTGTAGTAATTGTCGACGATGACGAACACGCCGTCATGCTTGTTGAACACGGCGTTGCCGATGCCGCTGGTCAGCCCGTTGTGCCAGAAGCCGCCGTCGCCCATCACGGCGATCGAGCGCTTGTCGGCCTTGACGTTGAAGGCCGAGGTCGAGGCCGGGCCGAGGCCGAAGCCCATCGTCGTCGCGCCGATGTTGAAGGGCGGCAGGATCGAGAACAAATGACAGCCGATGTCGGCGGAGACATGGTGCTCACCGAGCTCGCTCTCGACCAGCTTCATGGCGGCGAAGATCGGCCGCTCCGGACAGCCGGTGCAAAGCCCGGGCGGCCGCGCCGGCACGACCTGCTTCAGCTTCTCGACCTCGGGATGGCTGAGCACGGAGCTCGCGTCCGGCGCCGGCGGCCGGTTGCCGAGCAGCCGCGGCTCGGTCTTCTCGAGGAATTCTCTGATACCCCCGAGCAGCACCTGCGCGGTGTAATCGCCGCCCATCGGCAGCACGTCCTTGCCATGGACGCGGGCCTGGATATCGCGGCGGCGCAGCACCGTGTTGATCGCCTGCTCCAGATATTCCGGCTGGCCTTCCTCGACGATCAGCACGGCGTCCTTGTCGAGGCAGAACTCGGCGACCTCGGTGTCGATCACCGGGTAGGTGACGTTCATGACGTAAAGCGGAATCTGGGTGTTGCCATAGGCATCCGACAGCCCGAGATATTGCAGCGCGCGGATGACGTTGTTGTACATCCCGCCCTGCATGATGATGCCGACCTTGCCCTGCTTCGGCCCCATCCATTCATTCAGCTTGTTGTCCCTGACGAAGTTGATGGCCGCGGGCAGCCGTGTCTTGATCTTCTCCTGCTCATGCTCGTAGGCCGCCGGCGGCAGCACGATGCGGCCGACGTCGCGCTTCGGATTGTTCAGGGCGTCCTTGATGGTGTGGGCCGGCTTGACATTGTCCTTGCAGGCAAAGCTTCCATGCATGTGGCAGGCGCGGACGCGCACCTCCAGCATGACAGGGGTGTTCGAGACTTCCGAGAGCTCAAAGCCCTTCTCGATCAGATTGACGATGCATTCATGGTCAGGGCGCGGATCGAGTAGCCAGATCTGCGATTTCATCGCAAAGGCATGGGTGCGCTCCTGCATGATCGAGGAGCCTTCGCCGTAATCCTCGCCGACGATGATCATGGTGCCGCCAGTGACGCCGCCGGACGCGAGATTGGCGAGGGCATCGGAGGCGACATTGGTGCCGACCGTCGATTTCCACGCCACCGCACCGCGCAGCGGATACATCACCGAGGCCGACAGCATCGCCGCCGCCGCCGCTTCATTGGCGGAGCTCTGGAACACGACGCCGAGATCGTCGAGCACGTCCTTGGCGTCGGCCAGCACGTCCATCAGATGCGAGATCGGCGAGCCCTGATAGCCGCCGACATAGGCGACGCCGGATTGCAGCAGCGCCTTGGTGATGGCGAGGATGCCTTCGCCGCGGAAGGTGTCGCCGTCGCCGAGCCGGAGATCCTCGACTTCACGAGCAAAAGACCGTTCAGCCATTGCACCCTCCAGAAATATGCGATAGCATACGTTTACATGTAAAGTAAGTCAACGCTGCGAGTGCCGTCGGACTTTGCGGATCGTCTGCTCCGGACGGCGATGATGAGCCAGCGACAGGGTAGGGCCAATGCTGAAGCTGCCGCGCTTTAGAGCCGCCGCCGTCCAGGCGAGCTTCACATCAATTCCAGCCAGGGTGGAATGATGGGGCGCGTCGGTCCATCGGCACCACGACACGCGAACCCTCCTCACCGTCGTCCTGGCGAAGGCCAGGACCCATTACCACGAAAGCTCATCGTTGTGCGACGCTGGGGCCACGATCCCGTTCACAATCGAATGCGGTGGTTATGGGTCCTGGCTTTCGCCAGGACGACAGCGGGGATGTGGCGACGGGACTGCATGAGACAGGACGTCACGAGATAGGAGTCGGACAGCATGGGCGAGAACATCATCGGCCGGGCCAATGTCGAGGATACTCCGGAGCTCAAGGCCTACTACAAGGACCTCGAGAAGTTCGAGGCCGGCGCGCTGTGGACGGTCGCCAACAAGATCGAGCCGTGGCAGCCGCAGTCGGCGTCCGTTCCCGTGCTCTGGCGCTACGGCGATCTGCGTGAGCACGTGCTGCGCTCGGTGGAACTGGTCTCGCCGGAGAAGGCGGGACGGCGCGTGATCTACCTCAACAATCCGGGTCGCCGCGATGTGTCGGCCGCGGTCGGCTGGCTCTATTCGGGCTTGCAGGTCATGCACCCCGGCGAGGTGGCCTCCGCCCATGCACACTCGGCCTCTGCGCTGCGCTTCATCATGGAAGGAGCGGGCGCCTACACTATTGTCGATGGCCACAAGATGACGCTCGGCGCGCGGGATTTCGTGCTGACGCCGAACGGCACCTGGCATGAGCATGGCGTCGAGGCGAACGGCTCGGTCTGCATCTGGCAGGATGGGCTCGACATTCCGCTCGTCAATGCGCTGGAGGCCAATTTCTTCGTCGTGCACCCGAAGATCCAGCAGGAGGAGTCCGGCTATCCGGTCGACGACATGACCAAGACCTGGGGCAATCCCGGCCTTCGGCCGGCGGGCTCGCGCTGGTCGAACGGCTATTCGCCGATGTTCAAATATGAGTGGGAGCCGACCTACGAGTCGCTGCTGAAATATGCCGCCGCGACCGGAGGATCGCCCTATGACGGCATCCTGATGAACTACGTCAATCCGATCACCGGCGGCCATGTGATGCAGACCATCGGCGCCAGCATGCAGATGCTGCGGCCGGGCGAGAAGTCCAGGTCGCATCGCCACACCGGAAGCTTCGTCTACCAGGTCGCCAAGGGGCACGGCTATTCCGTGATCGGCGGTCAGCGGTTCGAGTGGCAGGAGCGCGACATCTTCTGCGTTCCGTCCTGGGCCTGGCATGAGCACGGCAACGCCTCGGAAAGCGAGGACGCCTGCCTGTTCTGCTTCAACGATCTGCCCGTGATCGAGGGGCTAGGCCTCTACCGGGAAGAGGCCTATGGCGACAATGCCGGCCATCAGCCGGTCGCGGCCTGACATTCTTGCGCAGAACTCAACCCGCATAACCGGATCAAGCTTTCATGCGTCTTGTCACCTACACCTTGGGCTCCAGCGGCGCCCGCCTCGGGGTCGTCGTCAACGGATTGGTCGTCGATGTCGCGCGCCTCGGCGCGTCACGCGGCGTTGCCTGGCCGGCCGACATGCTGTCCTTCATCGATAACGCCGTCACGCTGCTGCCGGCGTTGAAGCAATGCCTGGACAACGCCAACGGCAGCCTGCCGGCCGGTGCAGCCGTTCCGATCGAGGATGTGAAGCTGCAGGCGCCGATCCCGCGCCCGCGCAAGAACATCTTCGGCATCGGGCTCAACTACCGGGCGCATGTCGCGGAGTCCGCCAAGAGTCTCGATACCGACAAGGATCTGCCGAAGCAGCCGGTCGTGTTCTCCAAGCCGCCGACCTCCGTGATCGGGCCGGGCGCGGCGATCCAGCACAATGCCGGCATGACCCAGCAGCTCGACTGGGAGGTCGAGCTCGCCGTCATCATCGGCAAGACCGCGACCCGCATCCCGGTCGAGAAGGCGATGGATCACGTGTTCGGCTATTCGGTCATGATCGACATTTCCGCGCGCGACAATCGCCGTGCCGGGCAGTGGATCTTCTCCAAGGGCATGGACACCTACGCGCCGTTCGGCCCCTGCATCGTGACCGCGGACGAGATTCCCGATCCGCATGATCTCAGGCTCTGGCTGACCAAGAACGGCGTCATAAAGCAGGACTCCAACACCAAATACATGATCTTCGACATTCCGGCTTTGATCGCCGACATCTCGTCCGGCATGACGCTCGAGCCGGGCGACATCATCGCGACCGGAACGCCCGAAGGCGTCGGCGCCGGCATGAGCCCGCAGGAATGGCTGTGGCCCGGCGACGTCGTCGAGGCCGGCGTCGATGGCGTTGGCGTCATCCGGCACCCGGTCGTCGCGATCTGATGACGTCGTTCTCGTTCGATCGCGAGTTGAGGTTCGGCGACTGTGATCCGTCGGGGATCGCTTATTTTCCGTCCTACCTCAACATTCTCAACGGCGTGGTCGAGGAGTTCTGGTCGACCATCGGGTTCTGCTGGCCGGAGCTGATCACGATCCGGAAGATCGGGACGCCGACGGTGCATCTGACTTGCGACTTTTCACGGCCGTCGAAGTTCGGCGACCGCCTGACATTCGGCCTGCGCATCGTCAAGATCGGCCGTGCGTCGCTGCATCTGTCGCATGTGGTCACGGGCGCAGATGGCCTGCGCTGGCGCGCCCGCCAGATCCTCGCGGCCACGTCGCTGGTCGATCATCACGCGATTCCGTGGCCCGACGACGTTCGCGCCGCGCTCATGTCGCATCTGCAGGCCGGCGCGGAGGCGGCGGCATCATGATCTCGCTGTTCATGACGTTCTCCGATCCGACAGGCGATCGGCGAATTGATGCGGACGATCTCGCGGCCGCGGCTGCCGTGGTGGGGTCGGTTCCGGGGATGGCGGAGGGCCTGCTGTTCACGCCGCTGGAGCAATCGGTCGATCATCCCTACAAGGCCGACGGGGCCGGGCCGGTCTTTGCGCTGTTGCTACGCTTTCCGAACCTGTTTGCGTGCGAGGCCGCGATCGATCGCGGCGGCGTGCTCGCTGCTCTTGCGGCGGCTCGCGGGTTGCCGAGCCTTGCCGGATTGGACGTGACGCACCAGGCGATGGTGACGCGCGCCTTTCCGGTCGACGACGCCGCGCATGCGAGCGGCACGGTGACGCCGTGCAGCTATCTGGTGCATTATCCCGGGCCGGCCGACGACATGAATGCCTGGAACTTGCATTATTTGGAGCATCATCCGTCGATCATGCGGACCTTCCCGGACGTGCGCCAGATCGAGATCTACACGCGCATCGATTGGGTCGATCGGTTGCCGTCGCAGCGGGTCGAGTACATGCAGCGCAACAGGCTGATGTTCGACAGCCCGCAGGCCCTTGCGCGCGCGTTGGGCTCCGACGTGATCAAGCGGATGCGCGCCGACTTCGTCCAGTTTCCGCCGTTCGCGGGCGGCAACAAGCATTTTCCGATGCTGACGAGGGTGGTGCGGCCCATCGCATGATGGCATCGAGGCTGGTTGCGAGCCGCGCTGGAGATGCGCTCTTTGACTTAGGCCGTGAACCATAAATCTGCCAACGCACGGCTTGCCAAAGTCCGCTATGCCTCGATAGCAGACCAAATTCTGCAGCTCAGCTAAATGACGCGAAGGGCCACAAGCGGAAGTGAAGTGACACGCAATCCACTCTGTGACGCTGGCCGACATTGTTCAATCAGTGCCGGATGAAATCTGATCGATATCCGCACCATCAAGCCTCAACGTTCGGGCGCCGCACTTCCATGCCGCACAAGGAGGACAAGATCGGCTGCTTCCTCGGCGTCTTTTAGGAGCGTCTTGCGCGGCGTGCCTATCAGCGCACGCATGGTAAGGCCACGAGCAATATCCGTGACTTGGATCGCGCGTTCGGCCGCAGGAAAGTCGGACGGGATTTCGCCCGCGCTGATCGCGTCCCGGAAACGATCTTGCACCAGCGCCTTGCCGCCCGCGGCCGCCTTTTGCAGGAACTTCCGGACCTCATCATCATCCACAAGCGGCGCGACGCAAATAAGAAGGCAGCCCCGGGCGGACCCCTTCTCGGTCGCACTTTCGACGGCATACCTAAGAAAGCCCGCGATCGAGTCGTGAAGATTCTGTGGCGAGTGGAGCGCGTTAGCAGCGCGAGCGCCCTTTGCCTCGGCATACGCCTTAAGGACACGCAAGAATATCGCCCGCTTGTCGCCGAAGACGGCATACAGGCTCGGCCGTCCCACGCCCATCCCGGCGACGAGATCGTCGATGGTCACGCCGTCATAGCCCTTCGACCAGAACACTTGCGTCGCCTTTTTCAGCGCGTCGATCTCGTTGAAGCTGCGCGGACGTCCCCGTGGCTTGGTGGTATTCTGAAACATATAGTTCAAAAATCTTTGACTGCGACCTTTGGTTCGGCAATATATAACTAAATAGTTCAAAAATGACAAGGCGGCCTTAACTCGGGGCTCCTTCGACTCCAACCCTTTCAAGGAGATGCCCATGAAACGTTCGATCGCTCTCGTCACCGGCGCCACGTCCGGGCTCGGTTATGCGGCGGCCCGGTTGCTCGCCGCCAAGGGCTACAGCGAGGTCATTGTCACCGGGCGCAGCCTGGCCCAGATCAAGGATACGGCCGCTCAGCTCGCGGTGGAGACCAAAAGGCCGGTCTTCACGCCGCTGGAGCTTGATCTGAACGACCCGGTCAACGTTCACTCCGCGGTCGCCGCGCTAGTCAAGCAAGGCAGGCCGGTTGATTTCCTACTGCTCAATGCCGGTATGGTTCCTGGCAAGGCGCGCGTGATCACTGCGGCGGGCATCGAGGCTTCTCAGGCCCCGCTCATTGGCCATCATCAACTGACCGTTGGGTTGCTCAATGCCAACTTGCTGAGTCCCGACGCCCGGATCGTCATCGCGGGTGCAGAACCTGCCCGCGGGGGCGTACCCATGTTCAAATACACCGATCTGCCTGCCTTTGCAGCCGAGTACAACCGGGGTGACAAAACCGCAGCTGTTGAAGCCCTGATCCGCAACGGGCCGAACGTGAGGTATGTGCCCAACAATGCGTATGCCGACGCGAAGCTCATTGTTGCTTGGTGGGTCGCTGCGCTGGCACGCCGGCTACCCTCCGGCACGGCCGTGTACGCTGTCTCGCCCGGTGCGGCGAACGCCACCAACGTGGCGCGAAACGCTGGCCCGTTGTTGAAGTATATGATGATTCCAATCGTGAACCTCATTCCCGGCATGAATCAGACGCCGGAGACAGCGGCCAGTCGCTTCATCCAGGCATCGGAGTTCGGAACCGACGCGTCGGGGCTATTCTTTGCCTCAGCCAAAGGGAAGTTCTCAGGTCCAATCGAGGTGCAGAGTGAGCCACACCTCCACGATCGCGCCAGCCAGGAAGCCGCGTGGCAAGCCGTCGTCAAGGTCTCCGGCGCCGACTTGTCTCGCCCCGCATCCTTAAGCGCGGTGTCCTGACGGAGCGCCAGTCGCGGCTGAACGGATACCTGTAACCAAAAACAGCACGCAATCGCGCGGCTACGATACAGCCCCGACAACCTACGCCAGAAAGACATCAGCAAATCGAGAGAGGCGATGTCGCCGTCGCTGTTGCTGCGCGATGAACAGTCACCGCCTTGTAGGTGACTGATTTCCGCTTTGGGTCATTCGCGACTGGGGCGAGCCGGCAGCGGGTCCGGTCACGTCCGCTGCGCCGCCGAAAGCGGAAGGCAATTCAGAGCATTAGCGACGTCGTGACGGGGGCGAAGCCGCGAGAATCGAAAATTGCAGTGGCTCGCGCCGCCGGCCAATGTCTGCGTTCTTTCCAGGCGGATGCCGCGCGTCGCATAGGCGTCGAAATCAAGCCCGCAAATGTTCGGCAGGATTTCCTTGTCTCCATGGCGAGCCGCGAATTTGCAAAAGCCGCAAGCCTTGTAATTGATGCCGAATTCAAACTCGTCGCCCGGGCCCGGTTCGACGAAATCGTAGACAAAATCTTCCGGAAACTCCTTCTGGTGGCTTTCCGCCGCGCTTTCTATCGCCTGTTCGCGCAGCAAGGCCTGATTCTCGGGCGACATGAATTGACGCCCTGAGGCAAGGCGCTCCGCCTCAGGCTCGGTGAGCAATTGCGCCTTGTAGGTCTCCCGTTCGATTTCGCCGATCACGGAAACCGGCACGCCGTGCCGGCGGAGCACCCGGCTGATGGCCATGAAGCCCGTGAGGCGCATGAAGAAATCGGTCATCCGACTTGCGGTGCCGCCGACATAGGGCATTTGGGTGAGCATGATCTGGAATTCGTCCGTCGCTTCCTGTCGAATTCGATCGATCTCGGTCAGATGCTCGCGCTCGCACAACATCGCTTCGGCAAGGTCGAGGCGATGGCGCATGGCGGCCTCCATCGCGCCGCGATGCTGCTCGTAAAACGGATGGATGATCTCAGTCATTTGACACCTGACATAGTTGGATATTCGCGACGTCGAGGAAGCTGGTTTCACTCGGCGGCGATCGCCTCGATCTCCAGCAACCATTTGCTGTCGACGGTCTCGGCGATGATGACCGTCAGCGCGGGCTGATGCTCGCCGAGCATTTTGCGACGAATGGTGCGGTTGGCCACGAGCTGATCCCGATCGGTCAGGAACGTGGTGATCTTGACCAGATGCTCGACGCCAAGGCCTGCGGCGGCGAGCACTTCCATCACATTGCGCCAGGCTTGCTCGCATTGGGCTTCAAAGTCCTCGGGCACGGTGCCGTCTGATCTCTCGGGCACCTGGCCGCTGATGAAGAGCAGGCGGCGGTGCTGGGTCAGTTCGAGTCCCATGCAGTACCCGCCGGCGGGAGGGTGGACCGTTGCGGGATTGTGGCTGACGATGTGAGTTGAGGGCATAGCGCGTCTCCGGTTTGCGGCGTGACCGTATCCGGCGGTGTCGCCGCGGCACAAAGCATGTTTGCTGCGGTTCAGCGCAAGAAAATCTATTGCAAGGCCACCGCCTGTCGGTGTCAAACTCCCGCGCGATGACCTACGCCCTTCCACCCCTCAACGCGCTCCGCGCCTTCGAGGCCGCCGCGCGGCACCTCAGCTTCAAACTGGCCGCGCACGAGCTGCACGTGACGCCTGCCGCCGTGGGGCAGCAGGTGAAAGCGCTGGAGGCGCGCCTCGGCGTGCAGTTGTTCGAGCGGTTGCACAAGCAGCTGATCCTGACCGCGGCCGGGCAGGCCTATTTGCCCGGGGTCTCCGACGGCTTTCGCCATATCGCGGATGCGACCTCGCAATTGAAACCGGCAGCTGCGGTGCTGCTGCAATTGGGGGTCCATGGCAGCTTCGACCTGCGCCGCCTCAAACTGGCGGAGTTTCGCGGCGCGCATCTCGACATCGGCTTGCAGGTGCTGCAGCCCGCCGGCTTGCACGAGTTGGCGGAGGGCAAGGTCGACCTGCTGATCGCCCGCGGCCTTGGCCACCATCCGGGTCATCGCTGCGACCGGCTCAACCAGGGATCCGGCTTGGGTGATTGGCTGATTGCGCCTGAAGGCACCGCAGATTGTCCCGAGATCGTCAGCTTCCGCGAATGGCTGCGCGCCGTGCTGGTCGAGAAGCCGCTCGCAAACCGCCGCCCTCGTCTGGTCGGATAGCGGACCTGCGCTGCGATGGTGGTAGTACACCCCTGATTTGCCCGACGTGTCAAGTCGATTTCGTAAAAAACGAATTCGTCCCCGGCACCCGCCGGCGACTGTGCATGGGGTTGTTTTCGATATTTTTGTGTCAGTGCCCGCCGAGGTAGGCCGTGATCAGCCGGGGATCGTGGATCAGGTCCTTGGCAGGGCCGGACTGCACGATCTCGCCGGTCTCCAGCACGTAGCCGTAATCGGCGGTCTCGAGCGCGGCGCGGGCGTTCTGCTCGACCAGCAGGATCGACACGCCGAGGTCGCGGAGCGAGGCGATGGTGCGGAAGATCTCGCGCACGATCAGCGGCGCGAGGCCGAGGCTGGGCTCGTCGAGCATCAGCAGCGCGGGCTTTGCCATCAGCGCGCGTCCCAGCGCGAGCATCTGGCGCTCGCCGCCGGAGAGCGTGCCGGCGGCCTGGCGTTGTCGCTCCTTCAGGCGGGGAAAGCGATCATAGACCTCGTCGAGCGTCTTCTGCACGCCGGAGCGGTCGCGCAGGCTGTAGGAGCCGAGCAGGAGGTTGTCGGCAACCGACATGTCGGAGAACAGCTCGCGCTTCTCCGGAACCAGGCAGAGCCGGCGCTCGACGCGATCCTCGACGGACATCTTCCGGATGTCGCTGCCGCGGAACACCATGCTGCCGCGCGATGCGAGCAGGCCGATCGCGGCCATCAGCAGCGTGGTCTTGCCGGCGCCGTTCGGGCCGATCACGGTGACGATCTGTCCTTCGTCGACCGACAGCGAGACGTTGCGAACGGCCTCGACGTTGTCGTAGCAGACGGTGACGCCGGTCATGGACAACATCTGGCTCACGCGACGCCTCCGAGATAGGCCTCTTGCACCCGCTCGTCGCTGCGGATCGCGCTCGGGACGCCCTCGCAGAGCTTGGAGCCGAAGTCGAGCACCACGATGCGGTCGACCAGCGACATCACGAACTCCATGTCGTGCTCGACGATCAGGATGGTCAGGTGATCCGCCCGCAGCGAGCGGAGCAGCTCCGCCAGTCGCAGCTTTTCCTGGCGGCGCAGGCCGGCCGCCGGCTCGTCCAGCACAAGGAGCGCGGGATCGGCGGCGAGGGCGCGCGCGATCTCCAGGATGCGCTGGTTGCCGAGCGGAAGATTGCCCGCGAGCTCGAATGGCTTGTCGCCGAGCCCGACGCGCTCGAGCTGCAGCAGCGCTTCGTGCCGGACGCTGGCTTCCTCGCGCCGATTGAGACGAAACGCGCCGGCGAACAGGCCGCTGCTGGTTCGGCTGTAGGTGCCGAGCATGACGTTCTCCAGCAGGCTCATGCGCGGCCGCAGCTTGACATGCTGGAAGGTCCGGGCGACGCCGGCCCTGGCGATGCGGGACTGCGGATCGCGCGCGATCGAGCGTCCGGCGAAGGAGATCTCGCCCTTGCTGACCCGCAGCGCGCCGGTCAGGCAGTTGAACATCGTGCTCTTGCCGGCGCCGTTCGGGCCGATCACGGCGAGGATTTCGCCTGATCTCACCTCGAAGCTGACATTGTTGACCGCAATGAGGCCGCCGAACCGGCGCTCGGCGCCATCGACCTTCAGAAGCAGCTCGCCCGGTGTCGGCTGCGGACGGCGCGGCAGCGGCGGCGCGGGCTGCGGCCGCTCGCGCCTGATCTTCGGCAGATAGCGTGCGATCGAGGGCACGATGCCCTGCCGCGCCCATTGCAGGAACAGGATGAACAGTGCCGAGAAGGCGACGATCTCGAGTTGCCCGGACGCGCCCTTGGCGATCAGCGGCAGATAATCCTGCACGCTGTTCTTGAGCAGCGTGACGATGGCGGCGCCGACGACCCCGCCGAGCAGGCTGCCGGCGCCGCCGACCATCGTCATCATCAGATATTCGATGCCCATGCCGGCATCGAACGGACCCGGGCTGATGAAGCGGCTCATATGCGCGTAGAGCCAGCCGGAGAGCGAGGCCAGGAATGCCGCGATCACGAAGGTCACGAGCTTGATCCGGAACGCGTTGATGCCGAGGCTCTCGACCAGCGTGTTGCCGCCGCGCAGCGCCCGCATGGCGCGGCCGAGCCGCGAGTCCAGGAGATTGTAGCCGAGCAGGAGCACCAGGGCGACGATGCCCCAGATCAGGTAATAGATCTGTGCGCTGGAGACCAGCGCGAACGAGCCGAGGCTGATCGGCGGGATCGACGAGATGCCGTTGAAGCGGCCGAGCCCATCGACATTGCCGAACAGGAAGCCGATCGCAAGGCCCCATGCCACGGTCGACAGCGACAGGAAATGGCCCTGCAGGCGCAAGGTGACGACGCCGAGGATGGTCGCGACACCGCAGGTCAGGACCACGCCAAGCAGCAGGCCGAGCCAGGGCGATTGCCCGTTCAGGGCCGAGACCCATGCCGTCGCATAGGCCGCGATGCCGACGAACGCGGCCTGTCCGAACGACACGATGCCGCCGACGCCGGTGAGCAGCGCAAGGCCAATGGCGACCAGCGAATAGATGCCGATATAATTCATCAGCGTGACGCTGAACGGGCTCAGGACAAAGGGTGCGAGTGCGAGGCACGCCAGTGCCGCTGCCGCCGCGAGCCTAACGTGAACGCGCGTCATTCCTCGATCTCCTCCTCGGAATGCAGCGAGGCGAGGGATCGCCAGATCAGGATCGGGATCAGCAGCGAGAACACGATCACGTCTTTCAGCGCGCTGCTCTGGAACGACGCGAAGCTTTCGAGTATGCCGACCCCCACCGCACCGATCGCGGCGCCGGGATAGCTGGTCATGCCGCCGACGATGGCGCCGACGAACGCCTTGAGGCCGATCAGGAAGCCGGAATCGTAGAACACGGTATTGACCGGCGCGATCAGGATCCCGGATACGCCGGCCATCAGCGAGCCCAGCAGATAGGCGATGGTGCCGGCCCGCGCCGGCCGGATCCCCATCAGACGCGAGCCGGTGCGGTTCACCGCGGTGGCGCGCAGCGATTTGCCGACCAGCGTGAAGTCGAAGAACAGATAGAGCAGGCCGCTGAACACCAGCGCGGCGATCACGATCAGCATGGTCTGGCCCGAAATCAGGACGCCGGCGAACTCGGTGGAGAACGACGTCAGCGGCTCGGTCCGGACGCCTTCCGGGCCGAAGAACAGCAGGCCGAGACCAACCAGCGCGAAATGCAGCGCCACGGAGACCGTCAGCAGCAGCAGCACCGTGCCGTCGGCGATCGGGCGGAACACGATCCGGTCGAGGAGAGGGGCGATCGGCGTGATCAGCATCAACGCGAGTACCAGCCGGACGGCGAGCGGCGGGTCCATGCGCATGGTGAGCCAGGCGATGCCGACTACTGCTGAGGGAATGGCGAGATAGAACAGCAATGCGCGCGGCAGCAGGCGGCTGTCGCCGCTCCGAATGAGCGAAATGATCTCGATCAGGGTCGCAAGGCACGCCAGCACCACGACCAGCGCACCGGTCCCCGGAAAACGCTTGGCATCGAGGGCCGCAAGCGTCAGTGCGGTGAAGGCGGCGATGTCGCCGAACGGAATGAAGATGACCCGCGTCACCGTGAAGATGAGCACAGTGCCGATCGCCACCAGCGCGTAGACTGCACCGGTGGCGATCCCGTCGATTGCAAGGATGGCCGCGATATCGCTCGTCATGGAGACGCCGTTCCCCCGTTCTGGCTGCCGGCCATCTTTTTGCCTACGGCGCGTACTTCCAGGCGCCGCCGGTCAGGCGGACCACGACCAGCGAGCGCTCGTCGACGCCGGTCACCGCGCCGGGCTTGAAGTTGTAGACGGCATGCACGCCGGGCAGCTCCTTGGTGCTGAGGATGGAATCGCGCAGCGCGGTGCGGAATTCCGCGGTGCCGGGTTTTGCGGTCTTCAGCGCCCGCTCGGCGGCGTTGGCGAAGATCAGCCAGGCGTCGAAGGAGTAGGCGGAGAACCCGTCGGTGGTCGGAATGTTGTGGGTCTTCTGGTAGACCGCGCGGAAGTCGAGCGCGATCTTCTTGGCGAAGTGCTCATCCGGAAGCTGCTCGGCCACGATCACGGGGCCGGCGGAGACCTGGATGCCCTCGGCGGCCTTGCCGCCCACGGTGACGAAGTCCGGATTGATCAGCGCCACGGTGCCGTAGGTATTGCCCTTGAAGCCGCGTTCGGAGAGCGTGATGAGCGGCAGGGCGCCCTGCGTGCCGGAGCCACCGATCAGCACCGCGTCGGGACGTGCGGCCATGACCTTCAGGATCTGCGCGGTCACCGAGGTATCGGTGCGCGCATAGCGCTCGTTGGTCTGCACCTTGATGTCGTCGACGGGCTCGGCGGCCTTGGCGCCGTTGTAGACGAGATCGCCCCAGGCATCGGAGAAACCGATATAGCCGATGTTCTTCATGCCGTCGCGCTTCATCCGGTCCGCGACGATCTTGACGAGCAGCGAAGCCGGCTGCGGCACCGCGACGACCCATTGCTCCGGCGAGTCCGGAAGCTTGCCGAGAGGCGAGATCGCGATCATCGGCACCTTCAATTCGCTGGCGACGGCGGCCATCGCGATGGTCGAGGGGGTCGTTGCGGTGCCGATCAGGAGGTCGACCTTCTCTTCCTCGACCAGCTTGCGCGCGTTGCGCGTCGCGGCCGACGGGTCGGAGCCGTCGTCGAGCTGGATCAGGCGGATGGTCTCGTCGTTGATCGTCTTCTTGTATTCATAGGCGGCATTGATGCCGCGCCCATAGGGGATGCCGATCGACGCGCCGTTGCCGCTCAGCGAGGTGACGAAGCCGATCGTGATATCGGCCTGCGCCGCCGGTGCCGCGAAGACGCCGGCGACGAGTGCGAGTAAACCCAGGGTCTTCTGCCGCATTTGCGTTGTCCTCCGTTGATGCTGGGTGCGAATGTCTGCAAGCCGGGCAGGTAGCCGAGCCGCGAACGAACCGATTGAAGGCATTGCTGTAGCGCCAGACGCCGGGCGCGCCGAGAGGGAATTTCGCTCGGCCGGGCGTCAGCGGCCATGGCGAGGCGTGCCGCTCAAATAGCGGGCGGGGCGATTGCAGTCCGCGGGCATCTGTCGAAGCAAAGGAAGACGAATGCCACAGCCGCGCTGCGCGACCGGCGATGCTGCTGCCGGCCATTGCGGCCCGACGCTAGTCCACGCGATTGAGTTTCTCAAAATCGGTGCCCTGCAACATCATCGACATGACCACCGGCAGCGGCCGATGGTCGATTACTTAAAGCCTAAAGTATTCTCAGTGGCGTCGTCAACACGTGTCACGGGGCTGTCAGAAAAAAATGTTGCTGCATACAATTTCGTCCGCGCGCGCCATTTCCTTCATTGCTTTGTCCCGAAAAACAGGCCTCCCGGCTGCGGTGGAGCGGTCGCCTCGGCGGGCTCCGCCGCGCGCATTTGACGCGTCAATTAGTTTATGGTTGAAATATCTGCGTCGGCAGGCCGACGGCCGATGCTCCTGTCACCGTCGAGGAGAAGGGCGATGCGCATCTTCTGGCAGAGTTTCGTCGATGCGAGCGTGAACGCGCCCTATATGGCGCGGCTGTCGGAGTATCTCAACAACATCGCCGCACCCGGCACCACGGTTCAGGTCGAGGGCATTTCACCGCCGGATCGCGAATTCGGCCGGCTCGCCGAACTGCGCTGCGCGGTCCAGGCCATCGACAACGGCATCGCGGCGGAAGAGAGCGGGTTCGACGCCTTCGTGATGGGCCACTTCCAGGATCCCGGGCTTTACGAGCTCCGCTCGACGCTCGACATCCCCGTGGTCGGGACCGGCGAGGCGACGTTGCTTGCGGCCTCGCAACTCGGCCGGCGCCTCGGCCTCGTGACGCTCGATCCGGTCTTCGAGGTCTGGCACTACGAGCAGGCCGAACGCTACGGCCTCGGTGATCGCGTCGTCCACGTGACCGGCCTCGGTTGCAAGCCGGAGGATTTCGCAGCTGCGTTCGCGGGCGATCAGGCGGCTCATGCCCGGATGATCGAGGATTTTCTGGCCTGCGCCTTGCCGCTGGTGGAGCGCGGCGCCGACGTGGTGATCCCCGCCGGCGTGCTGCCAGGACTATTGATCGGGCGGGAGCGCGGCCTGAAGGTCGGCCACGCACCGGTCGTGAACTGTGCTGCGGTGGCATTGAAGAGCGCCGAGATGTGGGTGCAGCTCAGGCAGCTCAACGGCACCGAGCCGAGCCGCGGGCCGAGCTTCAAGCGCGCCAGTGCGCTCGCCCGCGACGATTTCCGGGCGATGCTCGCGCGCAACAAGCGCTAACGCCGATCAGTTCTGGAGAACGAGCCATGATGAGACCCGAGAAGATCCTCTACGAGACCGAGGTGACCGCTATGGGCGGCCGCGACGGCAAGGCCGCAAGTGCCGACGGCCTGCTGTCGGTGTCGCTGTCCGTGCCGAAATCGCTGGGCGGACCCGGCGGCGAGGGGACCAACCCGGAGCAGCTCTTTGCGGCTGGCTATGCCGCGTGCTTTCTCGGCGCGGTCAAGCTCGTGGCGCGCACCAGGAAGATCACGCCCTCGGCCGAGACGTCCGTCGTCGCGAGGGTTGCGATGGGACCGGTTCCTGTCGGCTATGCGCTCTCGGTCGAACTGAAGGTCAGTCTGCCCGGCGTCGAGAAGGCGGTGGCGGAGGAGATCGTCGCAGGCGCGCACGAGCGCTGCCCCTATTCGAATGCAACTCGTGGCAATATCGACGTGAAGCTGACGGTGATCTGAGACGGCAGGCAAGGCAGGCGGCTGGTGACAAATTCGCTGCGCACACCGTATGACGGCATCGTGATGGCGGCTCCCGTCACGATCCCCTATGCGCGCTATTCCATCGAGAGCGCGCAATGGTGGATCGGACGCGCGCTGAGTGCGCTGGTCGCGAAGGCCGGCATCAAGACATCCGACATCGACGGCCTCTGTGTGTCCAGCTTCACCATGGGGCTCGACAGCGGGATCGGACTGACGCAGCATTTCGGGCTGTGCGTCAGATGGCTCGACACCATCCCACTCGGCGGCGCCAGCGCCATCGCGGCATTGCGGAAGGCGGCGCGCGCGGTGCAGGTGCGCGATGCCGACATCGTGGCTTGCGTCGCCGGCGATACCAATCACGTCGATTCCTTCCGCCTGACGCTCGAGAATTTCTCGCGCTTCAACCAGGACGCGGTTTATCCTTATGGCGCAGGCGGCGCCAATGCGAGCTTCGCGCTGATCGCGCGCAACTATATGCGGACCTATGGCGTTACGCGGGAGGACGTCGGCCGGATCGCGGTCGCTCAGCGCGCCAATGCGCTGCGCAACCCGCATGCGCTGATGAAGACGCCGTTGACGATCGAGCAGTATCTGGCGGCGCGTCCGATTTCCGATCCCATTCATCTGTTCGATTGCGTGATGCCCTGCGCCGGGGCCGAGGCCTTCCTCGTGATGCGGGACGAGACCGCGGCATCGCTCGGCCTGCCGGCCGCGCGATTGCTGTCGACCATCGAACGGCACAACGCCTTCGCCGACGATCCGATGCAGGTGCGCGGCGGCTGGGCGATGGATATCAGCGAGCTCTACGCGATGGCCGGTGTGAAGCCTGACGATCTCGATGTCGTGCAGACCTATGATGACTATCCGGTCATCACGATGATGCAGTTCGAGGATCTCGGATTCTGCAACAAGGGTGAGGGCGCGGCCTTCGTGCGTCAGCACGATCTGACTGTTGACGGCGACTTCCCGCACAACACCTCCGGCGGTCAGCTCTCTGCCGGGCAGGCCGGCGCCGCCGGCGCCTATCTCGGGCTGGTCGAAGGCTTGCGTCAGGTGCTAGGCGAAGCCGGTCCGACGCAGGTCAAGGATGCAAGGCTCGCTCTCGCCTCCGGCTTCGGTATGATCAACTATGACCGTGGCCTGGCCTCCGGTGCCGCGATCTTTGCGGGGCCTGCGCGATGATCGATCCGATTGAGCCACCCCGGCGCAAGAACCCGCTGCTGCGGATGCGGCTTCCCGCGTCGCCGCCGCGGCCGCGCAGCCGGACGTCGCACGGGTTCACGCGCGCTGCCGCCGAAGGACGCTTCATGCTGCAGCGCTGCGAGGCTTGCGGCGCCTTCGCCTATCCGGCGCGCGAGGCATGTCCCGCCTGCCTGTCGGCTGATCTGACCTTCGTCGATGCGCCGCGCCGCGGTGTGCTGCTGGCCGAAACCACGGCCCGGGTACCAAGCGACGTCTATTTCCGCGAGCGGGCGCCCTGGCGCATCGGTCTCGTCAAGATGGATTGCGGTCCGACCATGGTGGCGCATCTGCATGCCGACTGTGCCGAGGGCGCGCCCGTGCTGATGTCGTTTCAGCTCGACAAGAGCGGCCAGGCAGTGGCTTTTGCCCGACCCGAGGAGGAGACGCTCAACATGGCAGACGACCGGCAGTGGCGGGAAATGACGGCCGATCCGAAATTCCGCCGCGTGCTCGTGACCAACGGCCGCAGTCTGATCGGCCAGGAGGCCGTTGCGGCGCTGAAGGCCGCGGGCGCGAAGACGGTGTTCGTCGGCGTTTCCGAACCATGGCGACCTTTCGCAGGCGAACAGCTGTTGCGCGGGCAGGCGGGGATCGAGATCGTGACGCTCGACGCGGCCGACGAAAAGTCAACGACTGACCTCGCGGCCGACATTGGCGGCAAGGTCGACATCCTCATCAACACGACGGAATATGTGCGGCCCGGTGGCCTTCTCGACCGCAGGGGCACGGGCATCGCGCGGGATGAGATCGACCAGGCCTATCTCGGCTTCATCAACCTTGCGCAGGCCTTCGGTCCCGCGATGCGGATGCGGGGAGCCGATGGCATCAACAGCAGCGCCGCCTGGGTCAATATCCTGTCGGTCTATGCGCTGGCGAACTGGCCCGCTTTCGGCGCCTACTCGGCGTCGCAAGCCGCCTGCCTTTCGCTGTCGCACTGTCTTCGCGCGGAGCTTCGGCCCGGCGGCGTCAAGGTGATGAACCTGTTCACGGGACCGGTCGATACCGAGTGGTTCCAGACCGTGCCGCCGCCCAAGGTCGCGCCGCGCGCCGTTGCGCAGGCGATCGTGTCCGGGCTCAGGGGTGGGCTCGAGGAGATCTATGTCGGGGACGTCGCCGAGGAGATCAGGCAGCGTCTTGCCGCCAATCCGAAAGCGCTCGAGCGCGAGCTCGATAGATAAAATCAGGATTTCAACGGGAGGACGTCACAATGCAAGGCAAGAATCTCCTGGAGCTCGCAGGTGCGATTTCGTCAGGCGCGGTGCGGGTCGTCGATCTGACCTTCACGCTCAGTCCGGATTTCCCGGTCATTGTTCTGCCGCCGGAATTTGGCCAGGCGGCTCCGGTCCGGATCCAGGAGATATCGCGCTATGACGGTCGCGGTCCGGCCTGGTACTGGAACAATGTGACGTTCGGCGAGCACACCGGCACGCATTTCGACGCGCCGATCCACTGGTTCACCGGGAAGGACCTGCCGAACAATTCGGTCGACACGATGCCTGCCAAGGACATGATCGCGCCGGCTTGCGTGATCGACTGCTCGGCGGGCGCGGCGCAGGATCCGGATTTCCTGCTCACCGTGCCGCTCGTCGAGGCCTGGGAGGCGAAGCACGGACGGATTCCCGCGCGGCACTGGGTGCTGTTGCGGACCGACTGGTCGAAGAAGGGCTGGCGCGACTACGCCAACCTCAGGGATGACGGCGCACACACGCCGGGGCCGAATCCGGCCGTCATGAAATGGTTGGTGGAGGAGCGCGGCATCATCGGCTTCGGCACCGAGACGATCGGTACCGACGCAGGGCAGGCCGGCCATTTCGAGCCGCCTTATCCGGCGCATCACTTCCTGCATGGCGCCGGCCGGTATGGCCTGCAGTGCCTCTGCAACCTCGATCAGCTTCCTCCCACCGGTGCCGTCATCGTGGCGTCGCCCCTGAAGATCCAGAACGGCTCCGGCAGCCCGCTGCGCGTGATCGCATTGGTTTCCGCGAGCTGAAGCGAGCGGATGGCGCTTGCCCGAAACAAGAAACGCAAATCAAGAAGGACAGGTGCCATGATCTCGATGAAGACCCTGCTGGCCTTGGCCGCGTTGCTTGTCGCCGTTCCGCAGGCCGGGCAGGCCGAGATCCTCGTCGGCTTCGTCACCGGCCTGAGCGGGCCGGTGTCGTCGATCGGGATTCCCAATGCAAAGGGGATCGCGGCCGGCGAGGCCTATGTCGGCGAAGTCGGCGGTGAGAAGCTCCGCGTCATTCAGCTCGACGACGCCTCCGATCCCACGGCGTCGGCGCGCAACGCGCGCAAGCTCGTCGAACAGGAGAAGGTCGACATCCTGATCGGCACGTCCGGCGCGCCGCAGACGCTGGCGATGGCGACCGCCGCGATCGAGCTGAAGATTCCGATGATCGCCGTGTCGCCGATCGCGCCGGTGCCATCAGGCGAAGGCGGGCCCTGGGTGGTGCAGACGCCACAACCGACGCCGCTTCTGGTCCAGGGCATCGTCGATCACATGAAGGCGCGGGGGTTGAAGACCGTTGCGTTCATCGGCTTCTCCGACGCCTTCGGCGACCTGATGTACGACTCGCTGTCGCAAAGCGCCAAGGCGGCCGACATCAAGGTCATCGCCAACGAGCGCTACGCCCGGTCGGATTCGTCGGTGACCGCCCAGGTGCTGCGCGCGTTGGCGGCGCGGCCCGACGCCATCATGCTCGGCGGCACGGGCACGCCGGGTGCCTTGCCGGTGATCGCTCTGTCCGAACGCGGATACAAGGGGCCGCTCTACGGCAACCACGGGCTCATCAGCGCCGACTTCCTGCGGCTCGCCGGCAAGGCCGCCAACGGAATCATCTGCCCGACCGGGCCGGTGACCGCGGCGGAGCAGCTTCCGGCCGGCAATCCGATCCAGAAGGTTGCGCTGGATTTCCGCACCGCCTTCGAGAAGGCGAATGGCGAGGCGCCGACCGACTCGTTCTCGTCCTATGCCTTCGACGGCTGGCTGGTGTTCGTCGATGCGGCCAAGCGCGCGATGGCAACGGGCGCCAAGCCGGGCTCGTCGGAATTCCGCGCCGCGCTTCGCCAGGCGCTGTTCACCACCAAGGAGCTGGCCGGGACGCAGGGCGTCTACACTTACACGCCGGCGGATCGACACGGCGTCGATGCTCGCGCGCGGATCCTGGTTCAGATCGAGGACGGAAAGTACAGGCTGCTGCCCTGATTGAACTGCGGGAGTGTGTCGGAGGGCGTTCGGCTGTGGTGTGAATTACAGTGCCGGCTTACGGCTTCTGCATCGCGTCCCTGACGGCGCCCTTGAGCTCGTCGAGCTCGCGGGTCAGGCCATCGAGCCGGTCGGCCGGAACCCTTGCCAGCAGCTCGGCCAGCCACGAGCCATGGCTCTTGGCCATGCGCCTGAAGGCTTTGCGGCCTTCGACGGTCATGCAAACGATCTGCACGCGCCGGTCGAGGTTTGAAGGCGTGCGGGTGATGAAGCCGTCCTCGACCAGCCGATCAACGATCGGCGTCAGGTTTCCCGCAGAGACCATCAGCCGCTTCGGCAGCTCTCCCAGCACCAATCCGCTCGGCTCGCGGTCAAGCTGGGCCAGGACGTCGAAGCGCGGCATCGTGAAGTCGAATTCCTCGCGGAACCGGCGCCGCAGCTCGCCCTCGATCAGGGTCGTGCAGGCGAGCAGCCGAAGCCAAAGCCGTGTCTGAGCCCTGTACTCGGCCTCCTGATCACCTCCGTTCCTGGGTGAAACAGGCGGGGACTCCTTCGCGACTGCCAAATCAAATCTCCTGCAGCACCCGGCCCGTTGAAGGTGACGGTCTCGATGACGCCCGGAAGATAGTTCGTGCCAAAAGTAAATTCAAGGCTCGTTCAGGGGGCACGGATCGGCGTCGGGGTGTAGGGATTTTGCGGCGGGTTTCGTGCCGGAAGGCAATCTCCGCAATATTCCGATGAATGCTCCGGCGATCTCCGGCAGGTACGGATGTTTTATGTTTAAAATAAAAGGCGAATGTCGCTGTCTACGACGCCGGGTGCTGGACCCGGCGCGGAGATGATCGCCGCCCGCGGCGCGGGCGGCTCAGGGGACGCGATCAGGCGATCGCCTGGATGGCGTTGGAGTAAAGGCTCGCCGGTCGGGTCAAGCCGTAATGGTCGCGCAGCGTCGTGCCCTCGTAGTCGTGGCGGAACAGGCCCCGCTTGCGCAGGATCGGCACGACCTGCTCGGCGAAGAGATCGAAGCCGCCGGGTAGCCAGGGCGGCATGACATTGAAGCCGTCGGCCGCGCCGTTCTCGAACCAGGTCTGGATGTTGTCGGCGATCTTCTCCGGCGGGCCCGCGATCACCCAATGGCCGCGCGCGCCGGCGAGGCGCTGCACCAGCTGGCGAATCGTCGGCTTCTCGCGATCGACGATATCGACCACCAGCTTGAACCGGCTGGCGACGCCGCGGGCGCTGTCGGTGTCGATCAGATGGCGGGGGAAGGGGCCGTCGAGGTCGAAACCGGAGAGATCGAGGCCAATCATCTGGCGAAGCTGGGCCAGCGAATATTCCGGCTGGATCAGTTCGTTGAACTCGTCCTGCAGCCGATCTGCCTCGAGCTGTGAACTGGCGATGAACGGGCTGATGCCGGGCAGGATCTTGATCTGATCGCGACCACGGTCGAATGCACGGGCCTGACGCTTGATGTCGGTGTAGAACTCCTGCGCGCTCGACAGGGTCTGGTGGGCGGTGAAGATCGCTTCCGCAAAGCGCGCCGCGAAGGCGCGGCCGTCGTCGGACGAGCCGGCTTGCACATAGACCGGTCGTCCCTGCGGCGTTCGCGAAACGTTGAGCGGGCCGCGGACGCGAAAGTGCTTTCCGACGTGGTTGATGGCATGGATCCTGGCGGTGTCGGCGAAGACGCCGGACGCGGGATCATTGACCAGCGCATCGTCTTCCCAGCTGTCCCACAGCCGCGTGATGACGTCGAGATATTCGCGCGCCCGCTCGTAACGCTCGTGATGCGGCGGATGTTCGGGCAGCCCGAAATTCTGCGCTGCCTGCGGCGAGCTCGTCGTGACGATGTTCCAGCCGGCGCGGCCGCGGCTGAGGTGATCCAGCGAGGCGAACAGGCGCGCCAGATTGTAGGGTTCGGTATAGGTCGTCGATGCCGTCGCGATCAGGCCGATGCGCTTGGTGGCGGATGCGATCGCGGTGAGCAGGGTGATCGGCTCGAGCCGGAACCGCGCGGCGTGCCGGACATTCTCGGCCAGTGCCGGGCCGTCGGCGAAGAACACCGCGTCGAACTTGTGCGCCTCGGCGCGTTGCGCGAGCTCCTGATAATAGGTGACGTCGAGCAGGCGGCTTGGGGTCGAGGCCTTGTACCGCCAGGCCGCCTCGTGGTGGCCGTCCGGATAGATGAAGAAGTTGAGAGAAAGCTGTCGTTTGCTCATGGCGGCACTCGCGGGGGATGATCGGTCAGTTGGCGGTCGGCGCCTTGCGCACGAACGCGAAGCGAAGGTAGCGCTCGAGCGACAGGCCTTCCGGTGTACGCTTGTCCTCGACAAGCCGGGCGAACGCCTGCCGCACCAAGCTGCGTTCGGCCGGAGAGAAGGCTTCGAGAAAGTTTCCGAAGGCGCTTGCTTCCGACCAGCGCAGCAGCGAGTCGGCATTGTCATGGATGTCGACCAGCGCGCGCAGTTCGCTGCGGTAGTCAGTGAAGCCGTTGGCCGCGAACAGCGCGCTGAGCTCCTCGTCGGTCGATCCGAGCACGGGGTTGGAATCCTGACGGCGATCGCCAAGACCTGCTTCGGCGATGGCCTGGCTGAGCAGCACGCGGGATTGATGCGGCCGGGATGGATCCTGCACGTTCAGTCCAAGGCGGCCGCCCGGCTTCAGCACGCGATGGATTTCCTGCAGGGCGGCGTCTTTGTCGGCAATCCAGTGAAACACGCTGTTGAGATAGACCGCGTCGAACTGGGCGTCAGCGAAGCGTGAGAGTTCCTCCGCACGGCCGGTGTCGAACTGGAGATTGTCGGCCTGCCGCAGCCGAGCGATCTCGATACGGCCGGCAAGCGGATCGATGCCGATCACGCGGCCGTCCGGGCCGACCAGTCCGGCGACGAATTCCGCGAGCCGCCCGGTGCCGGTTCCGATGTCGAGCACATGCTCGCCGGACCGGATCGCCAGCGGCCCGATCAGGAACTTGCCGTGACGGAACTGAACCAATCCAGCTTCATCATAGGAGCGGGCGAGCTCCGGTGTGTCGTGCTCAAGGCTGATGGCGCCTGCGGATTGCGGCATTCGATCCGTCCATTTGCTTCACGGCAAAGCGCCGACATTCGGCGCGAGCGTTGCCGCGGACTCTACGTCGGCGCCTGTGAAATGAATTTGCGTTGTTGCGCGAACGCCGAGCATGAACCTTACGAGGAGATCGCCGATCGGAGACGAGTGCGCTCGCAATGACGGCGAAAGCGGCGGCGTGAGGCCGCTACGCACGTCGATTGCTCGATTTTGCGCGTTGCAAAGCGCGCGAGACGATCGACCGGATCGCGATCGTCGCAAATATTCCCGCAGGCGCGTCGCGGACGAAGCGAACATTGCTCGCCGTCGAAAACAAAGCTGGATTCCTTTCATTGACTGAACCTCGATCGCTTTTACGATTTGCAACGTCAAAGCGAGGTTCTGCACCATGCCGCAATCCGATCCCGACAGCGTTGCCCGCGAGGCGCTTCGCCTGATCGGTCCCGATCCGCAAAACTGGGTACCCGAGCGCGAGGGGATCGATCACAACGTGGTCGTGGTTGGCGGCGGGCAATCCGGCTCCGCCTTTGCCTTTGCGCTTCGGCGCGCCGGGATCGGCAAGGTTTCGGTGATCGATGCCGCGGCGGACGGCACCAAAGCAGGCGTCTGGCTGACCAGCGCGCGCATGCACAAGCTGCGGACGCCGAAGTCGTTGCCGGGACCGGAGCTCGGCTTGCCGGGGCTCGGCTTCCAGGCCTGGTACGAAGCGCGCCATGGAGCGGCCGCCTATGACGCGCTCGATCGCATCCCGCGGCTCGATTGGGCGGCCTATCTCGACTGGTACCGCAAGGTTACCGGTGGTGCGGTTCGCTACGGCACGCGGCTGGTTCGCATCGAACCGGCGGACGGGCATTTGCGACTGCACCTGGAGCGGAACGGGGCGGCTGTGATCGAGAGCACGCGGAAGCTGGTGCTCGCGACCGGCTTCGCCGGTAGCGGCGGCGCGTCCGTGCCGGAGGTCCTCCAAGAGCTGCCGAAACGGTTCTACGCGCATACTTCCGAGGCGATCGACTTCAGGAGCCTGCGCGGCCGCTCCATCGCCGTGATCGGCAGCGCCGCATCGGCGTTCGATGCGGCGGCGGTTGCGCTCGAGGCAGGCGCGAGGGATGTGCATCTGTTCGCGCGGCGCGAGACCTTGGCCTCATTGCCGGTGATCCGGATCCGCGGCTACCCAGGTGCCTATGACAATTACGGCGCGCTGCCGGACGCCGTGCGCTGGCACCAGGCGATCCGGTTCCGGCAAGCCGGCTCGACCCCGCCGCCGGATGCGATCTCGCGCGCGGTGTCCTTCCCTAATTTCCATCTGCACCTCGGGGCGCCCTGGACCTCGGCACGATTGCAGGGCGTACGTCCGGTCGCGGAAACGCCGCATGGTGAATTCGGCTTCGACTTTGCGATCGCGGGCACCGGCTATGCGGTGAGCCTCGGCGCGCAAGCCGAGCTGCGCGACTTCGCCGACGACATCCTGTTGTGGCGCGATCGTTTTGCGCCGCCCGCGGACCAGCGCGACGAGACGCTGGCGGCCTATCCCTATCTCGGGTCCGGGCATGAATATCTGGAGAAGGTGCCGGGGCGCGCGCCGTACCTCAGGGATATCCACGTCTTCAATCCGGCGGCGTTCGTCAGCTTCGGCCTCCCGGTTGGCGATGTGCCGAGCTTCAAGCGCGATATTCCGGCGATCGTTGCCCGCATCAGCCGCGATCTGTTCCTGGCGGATCTCGCCTCCCATGAAGCCCGCATCAGCGGAACGATAGCCGAGGATTTCGCGCCGGAGCTCTATGCGTCGGCGGTCTGGCGGCCGCCGGAGCACGTCGCGGCCGAGTAAGACGCACGACAGCGTCATCAGTCTCCGCCGTCGCTCCCGCGACCGGCGCACGGCGGAGCTTTGTTCTGGGGATCGCAAGGTGAGAACGGGATCATGAGCAGCACCACGACCATCGACAACGCCATTCCGCGCGCCGACATCATCAAGCGGGCGGCCCGGCTTGGCGCCGAGATCAAGAACATCAGGCTGTCGGGCGATTTGTCCGACGAGGTCGTCCGCGCGATCAACCAGGTGCTGCTCGAGCACAAGGTGATTTTCTTCCGGGATCAAGGCCACCTCGACGACGCGGAGCAGGAGCGCTTTGCGGTGCGGCTCGGCAAGCTCGTGCCGCATCCGACGGTCGGCGCGATCAACGGTACGTCGTCAATCCTGGAACTGGATTCGGGTCGTGGCGGCGGCCGCGCCGACCAGTGGCACACCGATGTGACGTTCGTTGACGCCTATCCGAAAATCTCGGTGCTGCGCGGCGTCGTGATCCCGCCCTATGGCGGCGACACCGTGTGGTCGAACACGGCAGCGGCCTATCTGGACCTGCCGGCGCCGCTGCGCAAGCTCGCCGACGAGCTCTGGGCGGTGCACAGCAATGCCTATGATTATGCCGTCAAGTCGCGTGCCACCGAGGCGGACAGGAAGCATTTCGACGAGGTGTTCACCGGCACGATCTACGAGACCGAGCATCCGGTGGTGCGGGTCCATCCCGAGACCGGCGAGCGTACGCTCGTGCTCGGCAATTTCGTGCAGCGGTTCGTCGGCCTGCCGAAATATGACGGCCAGAAGCTGTTCGATCTATTCCAGTCGCACATTACCGCACCCGAGAACACCGTGCGCTGGAACTGGCAGACCGGGGACGTCGCGATCTGGGACAACCGCGCGACGCAGCACTACGCAGTCAATGACTACGGCGATCAGCATCGCGTGGTCCGCCGCGCCACCATCGATGGCGACGTGCCGCTCAGCGTCGACGGCCGTCGCAGCGTGACCCGCATCAAGTCGTCGAAGCCGCAGGCCGCGAAAGCCGCCTGAGCATCTCATCGATTGGAGCAGCAGATGAACGCCATCATTCGATTTGTTCGCGCGCGGCGCGCCGCCGCGCGCCGGGTTGCGCGGCTCCTGCTCGCAGGCGCCTTCGCAGTGGGCCTCGCAGCGCCGGCCCTCGCCGAGCCGCCGCTCGAGAAGACCGAGATCCGCTATCAGGGCTGGGCCGGGCAGGTGACGTTCACCGAGCTCGCGGAAGACCTCGGCTATCTTGCGCCGCTCAAGCTGAAATGGGTCGGCAACACCATCAGCGGTCCGCAGGACATCCAGACCGTTGTCACCGGCGATACCGACATCGGCGGCGCCTTCTATGGCGCCATCCTCAAGCTGATCGCGGCGAAAGCGCCGATCAAGGCGGTGGTCGGCTACTACGGCTCCGACGCCAACACCTATTACGCCTACTTCGTGAAGGACGACAGCCCGATCAAGGGCGCGCGCGACCTGATCGGCAAGAAGGTCGCCGTGAACACGCTCGGCGCCCATCTCGAATTCGTGCTGCGCGAATATCTCGCGCGCAACGGGCTCAGCGCCGGCGAGGCGAAGCAGGTCACGCTGGTCGCGATTCCGCCGGTTTCCGGCGAGCAGGCATTGCGGCAGGGCCAGGTCGAGGTCAGCGCGCTCAGCGGCGTGCTGCGCGACAAGGCGCTGGAACGCGGCGGGATCCGTTCGCTGTTCAACGATACCGACCTGTTCGGCCAGTTCACCGGCGGCGCGTATGTGCTGCGGGACAGGTTCATCAAAGACAACCCCAATGCCGCGCGGAAACTGGTCGAGGGCATCTCGCGCGCCATTGAGTGGGCGCAGACCACGCCGCCGGAGCAGGTGCGGGCGCGCTTCGAGAGGATCATCGCGGAGCGCAAGCGCAACGAGGATGCCTCCTCGATCAAGTACTGGAAGAGCACCGGCGTCGCGTCTAAGGGCGGGGTGATCTCGGATGCCGAACTGCAGGTCTGGATCGACTGGCTGGTCAAGGACGGTCTGCTCAAGCCGGGGCAGATCAAGGCCTCGGACACCTACACCAACGAGTTCAACTATTACCGTCCCGGCAAGACGGCGGAGGCACGATGAGCGCGGTCAAGATCCGCTTCGAGCAGGTCCGCAAGGAGTTCGTGACGCGCGGTGAGGGCGGTCGCCCCGCGGGCCGCTTCACCGCGCTGGAAGACATCACGCTCGACGTTCGTTCCGGCGAATTCCTGGCCCTGGTCGGCCCGAGCGGCTGCGGAAAATCGACCTTGCTCGATCTGCTCGGCGGCCTGACGACACCGACCAGCGGCCGCATCCAGCTCGACGGCCGCCCGATTACGGGGCCCGGCCGCGATCGCGGCATCGTGTTCCAGCAATATGCGCTGTTCCCCTGGCGCACCGCTGCGCAGAACGTCGAGTTCGGGCTCGACATCGCGGGCCTCAAGGCCAGGCAGCGGCACGAGATTGCGGAGCATTTTCTCGACCTCGTCGGCCTGTCCGGCTTTGCCGACCGCTATCCGCACGAGCTCTCCGGCGGCATGAAGCAGCGCGTCGCGATCGCACGCAGCCTCGCCTACGATCCGGAAGTGCTGCTGATGGACGAGCCGTTCGCGGCACTAGACGCCCAGACCCGCGAGACGCTGCAGGGCGAACTGCTGCGGATCTGGCGCGCGACCGGCAAGACCATCGTCTTCATCACCCACGGCATCGACGAAGCCGTCGTGCTCGGCCAGCGGGTCGCGGTGATGACGTCGCGCCCGGGCCGGATCAAGCAGGTCATCGACATTCCCGAGGTGCTGCGCAGCGAGGCCGAAGACGTCAGGGCGTTGCCGGAATTCGGTGAGGTGCGGCACGAAGTCTGGAGCCTGCTCCGCGAAGAGGTGCAGAAGGCGCAACAACTGGCTGGCGGGGTCGCCGCGCGTCGCCTCGAGCGCGAGGTGAAAGAGGTTGCCCATGTCTAGCCTTGAGATCTCGCCGTTGCTCGGACCGGCGCGCGGGCGCGGCGAGCCGCTGTCCGCTGCGCGGAGACGGGCACCGGTCGTGAAGGGCCTCCGCACCGTGCTACGGAAATCGGCCGGCCTTGGCCGCCGCTCATTGCTGCTGGTCATGCTGCTCGCGCTGTGGGAGGCGGCGCCGAGGCTCGCCCTGATCGATCCGGTATTCCTGCCGCCGTTCTCGGAGGTGATCTCTGCCGGCTGGCAGCTCGCGCAGACCGGCGAGCTCTATGACGACGTATCGGCCAGCCTGCTCCGTGCCCTGGGCGGGTTTCTGATCTCGGTTGTCTTGATCGTGCCGCTTGGCCTTGCGGTCGGCTGGTACACCCGCCTCGGCGATCTGCTGAACCAGTTCATCGAGATCTGCCGCAACACCGCGCCGCTGGCACTGCTGCCGGTGTTCATTCTGCTGCTCGGGATCGGCGAGCTCTCCAAGATCACGATGGTGATCTACAGCTGCGCCTGGCCGCTGCTGCTCAACACCATCGCGGCGGTGAAGCAGGTCGATCCGCTCCTGATCAAGTCGGCGCGAACGATGGGCGCGTCTCCGCAGCAGCTGTTCCGCAAGGTGATCCTGCCGGCGGCGCTGCCCACCATCTTCGTCGGCATCCGCCTCGCCAGCGCTTCGGCGATGCTCGTCCTTGTCGCGTCCGAAATGGTCGGCGCCAAGGCCGGCCTCGGCTATCTCATCATCAACAGCCAATACAGCTTCCTGATCCCGCAGATGTATTTCGGCATCCTCGGGATCACCGTGATCGGCCTCGTGTTCAACGCCGTGCTCGAGGCGCTGGAACGGCGCTTCATGCGGTGGAAGCCCGCGGCGTAAGCGTCAGCCCGGCCTATTGCGGACGGTGGCCTGGGTGACCACGCTGTTCGGTGGCACGTCCTTGGTCAGCCAGACATTGCCGCCGATGGTGGAGCCCCGGCCGATCGTGATGCGGCCGAGGATGGTGGCGCCGGCGTAGATGACGACGTCATCCTCCACGATCGGATGGCGGGCGTCACCCTTGATGACGCTGCCTTCGTCGTCGGTTGGAAAATGCCGCGCGCCGAGGGTGACGGCCTGATAGATGCGGACATTGTTGCCGATGATGGCGGTTTCCCCGATCACGACCCCGGTGCCGTGATCGATGAAGAAGCCGGAGCCGACGCTGGCGCCCGGATGGATGTCGATCCCGGTTCGCGCATGGGCGATCTCCGACATCAGGCGGGCGATCAGCCGTGCCCCGAGGCGATACAGCAGATGTGCCAGGCGATGGTGGATGACCGCGGTCATGCCGGGATAGCCGATCAGGATCTCCGGAAAGTTCCGTGCGGCAGGATCACCGACGAAGGCCGCGCGCAGATCGTTGATCAGAAGCCCTCGGACATCAGGCAGTTGCGATGCAAAGGCACGCGTCAGCTCGACGGCCTCCTCGCGTTCGAAACCCGGTTCGAGCTCGTCGCCGACGAACAGCGCACCGCGATGGATCTCCGCGCTGAGCGAATCCAGCGCGATGCTCAACTTGTTGCCGACGAAATAGTCGATGTTCTCGCCGTCGAGGTCCGATTGGCCGTAATGCCGCGGAAACAGAGCTTCGGTGAGACCGTCGAGGATCGCCTCGAGCGTATCGCGCGATGGCGCGCGCCGTGCCTCGCCGTCTTGCCGGATGCTGTGGGTCTGTTCCCTGGAGACCCGCAACTCGGCCACGATGCGGTCGAGCTGCCAGCGGCCCGGTGGCGTTCCTGCCGCACCGATCGGTGAGAGTGGGGACTGCGGAGGGGTTTCGCGCTTCATGGTGAGCTCTCCTTGTCCTATCGGACATGCGCCAGGGGAATGCTGACCTCGGCCAGAAGATCGAGATCGGCTTCGTGATCGATCTGGACGTACTGTCCGTTCCAGTAGGTGAGCCCGGACAGCCGGTGCGACAGCTCCATGCTGGCGAGGCGGCCCACGATGATGCCATGGGAATGCCGCTCGATGATCTCTTCGACCTGGCATTCGACCATCGCCAGAGAGCGGCTGAGCAGCGGCACGCCCGACGAGCCATGACTCCAGTCGATGCCTTCGAAGCGCTCCCGGCCCGTCAGCCGGCCGTTGCTGAAGCGCTCCGCCAGCACCTGCTGGTCGGAGCCCAGGATATTGACGCCGAACAGCCGGTGACGCGCGATCGGGGCAAAGGACGACGCCTGGCGGTTGATGCTCACCAACAGCCGTGGCGGCGCCGCGCTGAGCGAGGTCAGCGAGGTGACGGTCATGCCCGTGATGTCTTCGCCGAGGCCGGCGGTGATGATGCAAACGCCGCCGGCAAGGCGGCGCATGATCAGACGGAACTGGCGCTCGATCTCGTCATCGGCGTCGACGAGATGGATATCCGGCTTGCTCATCAGGTTTCTCCCTTTCTCGCTGCACCGGACAGTCGTTCAGAAGAAGCCCTTCGCCGGCAGTGGCGTGCCGCTGATCTCGAATTGGCCGATCGAGCGGGCCTTGAAAGTGTTCGGATTGTGCGAGGCGAGCGTGCGTGCGTTGCGCCAATGTCGGTCGAAATTGGTCGCCTTCTTGGTGGCCGAGGCGCCGCCGACATCGAACAGCAGGCTGCCGCTCCGGATCGCGAATTCGTCCGCGACGATCTTGGCCTTGGCGGACAGCAGTGCCGCCCGGTGGGCGGCATCGCCGGCATTGGCATCGCCGGCGTCGAACGCATCGGTCGCGACGTCGAGCGCTTCCGCCGCCGCCAGCACGACGGTTTCGGCCGCGAACGCGCCGCTCGCGATCTGGCCGACGGTTTGTTGCAGCAGCGGGTCGTCGACCGGCGTTTCGCTCGGTGCGTAGTAGAAGGTCCGCTTGCGGGAGCGCACCAGCGCCGCGGCGTCACGCAGGATCGCGCGCGAAATGCCGGCATTGATGGCGGTCAGGAACAACTGCGCGAACGTGTTCGAGTAGGGGATGCCGTAGCCGGCGTCGGGCGCATCGAACACCACCTCCTGGCGCTTGACGCGCACATTGCGGAAATGGCTGGTGCCGGTCGCGGTCAGCCGCTGGCCGAGGCCATCCCAATCGTCGACCAGCTCGATGCCTTCGCGATTGACGGGAATGAGCACCGCCGCATTGGTGGCTGAGGCATCTGCCGTGCGCACCAGGACGTAGTCCGAGTAGAGCGTGCCGGTGCTGTAATATTTGGTGCCGTTGAGCAGATAGTCGTCGCCATCCGCCGTCAGCGTCGTGTTCGGCGTGACGTTTCCGACTTTCGGCGTGTCGAGTTCGGTGGCCGCGAGGCCGATGATCGCGCCGTCGGCGACAGCTTTCTGCCACTGCCGGTGCTGGTCGTTCTTCGGCTGGCGCACCAGGCGTTCCACCACGCTGAAATGGTTGCGCAGGATGTGCGCGACATTGGCGTCGGCCTCGCCGAGGCGGATCACGACCTCGAACAGCGCGCGGATCGACACGCCCGCGCCGCCGGCCTCGATCGGAAGCCGCAGCGCGCCGAGCCGCGCCTTGCGGATCAGGTCGACCTCCGCGAAGGGCAGCACACGCTCGCGCTCGCGCTCGCCGGCGCCCTCGGCAATGCGGCCGAGCAGTGCGTCGATGTCAGGCGAATGACTGTGAAGCAGGTCGGATGACGCCAGCGCGGCGGCGGGGACAGGTTTGTTCATTGGTTTCACCCAAAGCGACGTTGGTTGACGATTTCGATCAGAGCTGCGCGAGATGGTCGGTGACCTTGACCGGTTCGGGCAACACCTTGCGTGCCACCAGCCAGTCGGCCGCCCGCTGCAACTCGGACAGGAATTTTTCGTCGTTGACCGGGAAGTAGCGATACTTGCGATCCAGCGCGACGAACTGGTCGCGGACCTGGTCGCTGTATTTGCCGGCCTTCTGCGCGATGTATTCGGCGGCCTTGCTGTTGTCGGAAATCCACTTGCCCTCGGCGCGGAAGGCGTCGTTGACGGCGCGCACCAGCGCGGGGTTCTCGGTCGCGAACTTCCTGGTGGTCAGGTACGAGGTGTAATCGATCTGGAAATCCAGATCGCGACCCTCGAGGAAGATGTCGTGCGCCTTGTATTCGAGCCGGGCAATGTCGACGCCGGGGCTCCACATCGACCAGGCATCGACCTTGCCGGAGGCCAGCGCCGGCGCGGCGTCCGGCGGATTGAGATAGACGAACTTCACGGCGGCGCGATCGACCTTGTGCTTCTCGAGAGCGGCAACGAGCAGGAACTCGCCGAGGCCGGATCGGTTCACCGCAACCGATTTGCCGACCAGGTCCTCGATCTTGTTGATGCCGGAATCGTCCCTGGCAATGATCGCGGTGGTGCGTGGCTCGTAGACCACGAACTGGGTGAAGACGAGCGGGGAGCCGGCAATGATGGCGGCGAGCGCCGGCGTCGTGCTGCCGCCGAAGCTGAAATCCGCGCTGCCGCCGGTGACCGCCTGCAATGTCGGGGCATGGTTGGGGAACGGACCCAGCCATTCGACCTTGATGCCGTCCTTGGCAAGGAGCTTCTCGAACTCGCCGCGTTCCTTGGCGATCAAATTAAGGCCGCTGAGGCCCCAGGTGAGACGGACGGTGTCGGTGACGCGGCCGGTGGCCGACTGCGCGGCATCCGTGAAGTTGAAGCCGGCGAGGGCGCCGATGCCGAACGCGGCACCGCCGAGGAAACCGCGGCGGGAAGGCTTTGTGATTGAGCGAGACATAGCTGTCCTTCGAAAGTCTAGGCGGGGATGGGGTGAGCGGCGCCGACACCGAGCTCAGCGAGCAGGTCGGTGCGCGCGATCGATGCTCGGCCACGACCGGCCGTGCGATGCTCGAACGCGATCCGGCCGTCGCGCATCACCAGGATGCGGTCAGCGAGCGCGATCGCCTCGTCGACATCGTGAGTCACCAGGAGAACGCCGGGCCGATGGGTGGCGACCAGCTCGCGGACGAGGTCGTGCATGCGGATGCGGGTCAGCGCATCGAGTGCGGCGAAGGGTTCGTCGAGCAGCAGGAGTTCAGGCTCCTGCACCAGCGCGCGGGCCAGGGCGACGCGCTGTGCCTGCCCGCCGGACAGGTTCCGCGGCCAGTCGTCGAGCCGGTCGCCGAGGCCGACTTCGGCGAGCGCCGTCGCGGCGCGATCGCGCGGATTGCTGACCTGCAAGCCGAGCGCAACGTTGCGCCACAGGCTGTCCCACGGCAGCAGTCGGTGCTCCTGGAACACGACCGCGGGCCGCCGGGGCGCTGCGATGCGTCCGCCGTCGACCGGATCGAGTCCGGCGAGCGCGCGCAGCAGCGTGGTCTTGCCGCAACCGCTCTCGCCGAGCAGGGCGACGAACTCGCCGCGCTCGATGCGCAGATTGAGGTTTTCGATCACGATACGATTGCCGTAGGCGCGGCGGAGATTTGTCACCACCACGGCCGGCGAGGCCGCGGTAAGGGCAGGGACGACGTGCAGGGTCATCGCGCGCTCCCGTAGTTCGGATGCCAGGCCAACAGCCGCCGCTCGAGAGTTCGCGCGATGCCGTCCGCGGCAACCCCGATCAGCGCGTAGATGACGATCGTCAGCACGATCACATCGGTGCGCAGGAACTCACGTGCATCCATCGCAAGGAAGCCGATGCCGGATTGGGCACCGATGGTTTCGGCCACCACCAGCGCCAGCCATGCGGTGGCGAGCGCGTAGCGTACGCCGGTCAGGATCGAGGGCAATGCGCCCGGCAGAACGATCCGGCGGATCAGCTCCAGCGTGCCGAGGCCCTGGACCCGGCCGAGCTCGACCAGCTTCGGATCGACCTGCCGGATTCCCAGCGTGGTGTTGATGTAGATCGGAAAGGTGACGCCGAGCGCGACGAGGAAGATCTTTTCGGCTTCACCAACGCCGAGCCAGACGATGACCAGCGGCAGCGCGGCGAGGAATGGAATGGCGCGGATCATCTGGACGCTGCGGTCGATCGCGGCCTCGGCGATCCGCGAGAAGCCGACCAGGGTGCCGAGCGCGAAGCCGACGGTGCCACCGATCGCGAAACCCGCGGCTGCCCGCAACAGGCTGATGCCGAGGTCGTTCAGCAGACTTCCGGAGGCCACCAGCTTGAATGCGGTCCGCACGACTTTGCTCGGGGCCGGCAGCACCTGCGGCGACAGCCATCCGGCCTGTGCCAGGAGCTCCCAGACGACGAGCAGCGCGACCGGTGCAAGCCATGACAGGAGCTGCAAGCCGCGACGGCCGATTTCGAACCGGCGCGCCGGTGCAGAGGCGGCGACAATGTCGTCCCGCGATGTGGTGTCGAAGGCAACCGGCGAAGCGGTTTGTTCGAGGTTGCTCAAGATGAATTCGTCCTGTTTCACCGCTGCGCGCGATCGTCCGTGATCGTGCGTGGCGCATGTCGTCGCTCACGCGATCGGCCTGGTGTTGCCGTCTCGCATGAAGCACTCGTTGATACACTCAAACTGTCCCACGATTTTTTGCCAACAGAAATAGAGCGGTTTTTCAATTGTCGTTCGTTCCGGAGTGTTTCTCGGTTATCCGCATGCAGGACACGGCAAGGAAAATCTTTTGATCCGCGGCTGCTTGATCTCACGTGCTACCCGGCGCGACAACGACGTGAAGAGTCGCAGGAGAGACAGCAAATGACGACACGACCGCTCCGCTTTGGCATCTGGGCGCTGGTGCATGGTTCTCGCGCCGCCTATCAGGATCCCGAAGAGCCCTATGATGCGTCCTGGGAACGCAATCGTGACCTCGTGCTCGCGGCGGAACGGCTCGGCTACGACTCGACGCTGATTGCGCAGCACACGATCAATCCGCATCAGGAAGACCTCGATCAGCTCGAAGCGTGGAGTGCGGCAGCGGCGCTTGCGGCGCTGACCAGCCGGATCGAGATCATCGCGGCAATCAAGCCCTATCTCTATCATCCGGTCGTGCTCGCCAAGCTCGCGCTCGGCATCGAGAACATCAGTCGCGGCCGGTTTGCGATCAATCTGGTCAATGCCTGGAATCGTCCCGAGCTCGACAAGGCCGGCATCGGCTTCGCCGAGCACGACGCCCGCTACGCTTACGGACGCGAGTGGATTACGGTGGTGTCACGCCTGATGCAGGGCGAGCGGCTGACTTACAAGGGCGAGCATTTCGACGTGCAGGATTATGCGCTGCGGCCCTCCAGTCTCTATCGGTCGCGGCCGGTGATCTATGTCGGCGGCGAATCGGAGCCGGCGCGGGCGCTGGTCGCCGATCACGGCGATGTCTGGTTCATCAACGGCCAGCCGCTCGACGATGTCGCCGGCTTGATCGCCGATGTTGCGAGCCGGTCGCGAGCGGGCGCGCCGCTGCGCTTCGGCCTGTCCGCCTTTGTCGTTGCGCGCGAGACACAGGCCGAGGCTCAAGCCGCGTATGAGCGGCTGCTCGCCCTGTCGAAGAAGGATGCGCCGATCAAGGCGATCCAGAAGCAGAACACCGACCCAAAGGTCGTGATGATGCAGACCATGCAGAAGTCGGCGCGGGTCGGCAGCAATGGCGGGACCGCCGCGGGGCTGGTCGGCAGCTACGAGGAAGTGGCGACTCGGATCAAGGCGTTTCACGCTGCCGGCATCGAGTTGTTCATGCTGCAGTTCCAGCCGTTCGAGGCCGAGATGGAGCGCTTTGCAAGGGAGGTCATCCCGCGCGTCCGCGAATGGGCGCCGGTTGCGACCGCCGGCGCTCCGGCCCACGCGGTTGCGCGGTGATTGCGTCAGGCGCTGGCGGAGGCCACCTCCCGACGCGCGAAGCGGCTCACCGGGCGCGGCAATCCTAGATGATCGCGCAGGGTGGTGCCGGCGTAGTCGCGTCGGAACAGCCCGCGCTGTTGCAGGATCGGCACCACTGTGTCGACGAAGACCTCGAGCCCCGTCGGCAGCACGTCCGGCATCAGGTTGAATCCGTCGGCGGCGCCCGCCTTGAACCAGGCCTCGATGTCGTCGGCGATCTGCTCCGGGGTGCCGACGATGATCCGGTGGCCGACGCCGCCGCCGAGTGCGCGCAGCAACTGGCGGACCGTGAGATTGCCGCGCCGGGCCAGCGCCACGGTTCCCTGAAACATGGTGTGATTGGCATTGGCCGGCAGCGGCAGATCCGGCAGCGGCTTGTCGAGCTCGAGAATGGCCGGATCGACCTGCAAAGTGCCGGCAAGCCGGGCAAGGCTGTATTCGATCGGAACCAGCTCCCAGAGCTCATCCTGGCGCCGCTTGGCTTCGGCCTCGGTGCTGCCGATGACGGTGGCGAGTCCCGGCAGGATCACGATGGAATCACCGCTGCGGCCATAAGCTGCGGCGCGCGTCCGCAGATCGCGTGCGTAGGCCGCGCCTTCGTCGATGGTCTGCGCCAGCGTGAACACGGCTTCGGCCTGTGCGGCGGCGAGGTCGCGGCCGTCGCTGGAGCCGCCGGCCTGCACCGTGACCGGGCGTCCCTGCGGCGAACGCGGGACGTTGAGCGGACCGGCGACGCTGTAATGCGCGCCGCGATGCGCGATCGGATGCACTTTCGAAGTGTCGACGAAGCGTGCGGTCGCCTTGTCCCCGACAAAGGCGTCGTCCTCCCAGCTGTCCCACAGCGCATGCACGACCTCGGCGAACTCCTTGGCGCGGTCGTAGCGCGCCTTGTGCTCCAGCACATTGGCGAGGCCGAAATTGCGGCTCGCCGCGGCGTCGGCGGTGGTCACCGCATTCCAGCCGGCCCGGCCGCCGCTCGCCAGATCCAGCGTCGCGAAGCGGCGGGCGATGTTGTAGGGCTCGTTGTAGGTCGTCGACGCGGTCGCGATCAGGCCGATATGGGTCGTGGCCGCCGCGACTGTGGCGAGCACGATGGTCGGCTCCATCGACATGAACGAGCGATAGTCGATGCGGTCGGTGATCGCCGGCGTGTCGGCGAGGAAGATGGCGTCGAGCTTGCCGCGCTCGGCGATTCTCGCCACGCGCACGTAGTGGCCGACGTCAAAGCAGGCGCGGGGATCGCTGTCCGGCAATCGCCACGCCGACGCATAGACGCCGGAATGCAGCAGGTTCACATTGAGGTGGAGTTGACGATGGGACATGGCGGCCATGGGCTTGGATGCTCTCCGTCACGAGATATCGCCCTGGCGCGTAAGAGGAAATGAGCGGCGGCCACCCGCGTGCAAAAAGAAATATTCGCCTCTGTTGAAGTTCCCGGCGCATCGTCGGGTGCCGGAGCTGACGGCAGACATGAAACATCCGTCGTGCGGCAATACAAATCTTCTTCGGCTGCGGATGCCGGGGAAAACTTCGTCCAACTCTGCACAAATATCTGCAATTGCCTGCAGTGCTTGCTCGCGCAACGATGTTGCCGAGATGCGGGCCGCGTTCGAGTCCGCCGGAGACATGAAGCATGACGATCCAGCCCAACCGCGCCGAGCGGGTGCATGCACCGACCGGATCGGTGGAGTTCGACGCCGACGTCCTGGTGCTGGGCGGCGGCCCGGCGGGGACCTGGGCTGCGGTCAGTGCCGCCGAGCGCGGCGCGCGCGTGGTGCTGGCCGACAAGGGCTTTTGCGGCACATCGGGCGCGACCGCCGCGGCCGGAACCGGCGTCTGGTATGTCGATCCCGATCCGGCGCTGCGCGAGGCAGCGATGGCCAACCGCGAGAAGCTCGGCGGTCATCTGCAGGATCGCCGCTGGATGGCGCGCGTGCTTGACCGCACCTATCAGCAAAGCAATCGCCTGGCCGATTGGGGCTATCCCTATCCGGTCGACGACAGCGGCAAGTCGCAGCGCAACTCGCTGCAGGGCCCGGAATATATGCGCCTGATGCGCAAGCGCACCAAGCAGGCCGGCGTCACCATCCTCGATCACAGCCCGGCGCTGGAATTGCTGGTGGACGACGCCGGGGCGGTCGCCGGTGCGAGCGGCGTGCGCCGGCAGAAGGACGATCGCTGGACGGTTCGCGCCAAGGCCGTCGTGATCGCGACCGGCGGCTGCGCATTCCTGAGCAAGACGCTCGGATCGAACGTACTGACCGGCGACGGTTACCTGATGGCCGCGGAGGTCGGTGCCGAGTTCAGCAGCATGGAGTTTTCCAACCCCTATGCGATCTCGGCAGCGTTCGGCTCGGTCACCAAGACGCTGTTCTACGGCTGGGCGACCTTCACTCATGATGACGGCAGCGTCGTTCCCGGCGCGGCGTCGAAGGGCGGACGGTCGGCGATCGCACGCGCGTTGCTTGAGGGGCCGGTCTATGCCCGGCTCGACAAGGCCGATGACGATGTGCAGCGGCAGATGCGCGTCTCGCAGCCGAACTTCTTCCTGCCGTTCGACCGCACCGGCATCGATCCATTCAACGATCGCTTTCCGATCACCTTGCGCCTGGAAGGGACGGTCCGCGGTACCGGCGGTCTGCGCATCGTGGATGACAGCTGCGCCACCAGCGTGGCCGGGCTCTATGCGGCCGGGGACGCGGCGACACGCGAACTGATCTGCGGCGGCTTCACCGGCGGAGGCAGCCATAACGCGGCCTGGGCGATGTCGTCGGGCAGCTGGGCGGGGCAGGGTGCCGCCGACTACGCCCGACAATTCGGTCCGACAGGCCGGCGGAAGCTGTCGCCATCGGGAACGATCGCGTTTCGCAGCCGGTCGCGGCGGGCGTTCGAGCCGGCTGCCTTGGCGAAGGCGGTCCAGAGAGAAGTGTTCCCGTATGAGCTGAACTATTTCCGGGAGGCTTCGCGGCTTGAGGGGGCGCTGGCGCGGCTCGATGGGGCCTGGCTCGACGTCTCGGAGGCGGACGCCGCCTCCAGGGCCGATCTGTTGCGGGCCCGCGAAGGCGCCGCGATGCTGGCAACCGCGCGGCTGATGTATCGCAGCGCGCTGGCGCGCCAGGAAAGCCGCGGCATGCATCGCCGCGACGATTTCCCCGAGCAGGACGATCGCCAGCGGCATTACGTGACGAGCGGCGGCCTCGACGAGGTCTGGACCTCGGTCCGGCCGCATGCGGACGCGGCCTATGCGGAGGCTGCGGAATGATCGAAGTCATCGATGCCGCCAGTTGCACGTCCTGCGACATCTGCGTCAACGTCTGCCCGACCAACGTGTTCGACAAGACCGACGGAGTTCCGGTGATTGCCCGGCAGAGCGATTGCCAGACCTGCTTTCTCTGCGAGCTTTACTGTCCCGAGGATGCGCTCTATGTATCGCCTTTCGCCGATCAGGCCCAGGCGATCGACCTCGTCGCGCTCAGGCAAACCGACGCGATGGGGAGCTATCGGCGGGCTGTCGGCTGGACCGACGGTACGCGGGATCGCCGCGGCGACGACCGCAGTTACCTTCTCTTTGGTCATTGAGTCCGCGACTCCGACCGACCAAAGCCATTCGAATTGGACGACTGAATGAACGTGCATCAATCGCTGACGGCGGTGCAACCCGTCGAGACGCCGCCTATCGCATCTGCTCCGATCGAGCGCGATACGATGGTGCGGTTCGAGTCCGTTTCGAAGATCTATCCGGCCTACCGCGATAAGCCGAGCGTGCAGGCGCTGGCCGGAATCGACTTTGCCATACCGCGCGGATCGATCACCGGCGTGATCGGTCGCTCCGGCGCCGGAAAATCGAGCCTGGTGCGGCTGATCAACGGGCTGGAGAAGCCGTCGGCCGGACGGGTCGTCGTCGACGGCCGCGACATCTCAGGGCTTGCCGGCCGCGAGCTGCGGCTGGCGCAGCGCTCGATCGGCATGATCTTCCAGCATTTCAACCTGCTGTCGTCACGCACGGCGGCGGACAATATCGCCTTGCCGCTCGAGATCGCCGGCTGGTCGAGAGCCGAGATCGCGGCCCGCGTGGAGGAACTGCTGGAGCTCGTCGGCATCGCCGACAAATACGACCGCTATCCGTCCGAACTGTCCGGCGGCCAGAAGCAGCGCATCGGCATCGCCCGTGCGCTGGCGACGCGGCCGAATGTGCTGCTCTCGGATGAGGCGACCTCGGCGCTCGATCCGCAGACCACCCGTGCGATCCTCGACCTGCTTGCCAACATCAATCGCGAGCTCGGCGTGACGATCGTCCTGATCACCCACGAAATGTCGGTGGTGCGGCAGCTTGCCAAGGAGGTCGTGGTGATCGACGCCGGCGAGATTGTCGAGCGCGGCCATGTTGCCGACATCTTCACCCATCCCAGCCATCCGGTCACGCAGGCCTTCCTTTCGGAAGTGGTCGGCGACAGCGTTCCGGTATCGCTGGCGAGCCGCCTGGTGGCACAACCGATCGCCGGCGGACGGGCCGTCATCCGCCTGCAGGTCCGCGGCAGCGATGCCGGCGATACGATTGTTGCGCGGCTGGCGCGCGAGCTGTCGATCGACGTCGCGCTGCTGTCGGCGCGGATCGACGAGATCGGCGGCCAGCACGTCGGTTCGTTGACGATCGGCATTCCCGGCGGCGAGGCCGCGGTCAAGCAGGCCGTGGCCTATCTGTCTCAGCACAACTTCCCGGTGGAGCGGCTCGGCTATGTCGCGTGAACTCATCAATCTGATCATCCAGGCGACCGGCGAGAGCCTGTTCATGGTGTCGGTCGCCGCATTGCTCGCGACCGTCTTCGGTCTGCCGATCGGGATCTTCCTGGCAACCAGCCGCAAGGGGGAGCTGTTCGCGGCGCCCGCCGTCAACAGCATCCTCGGGATGGTTGTGAACGCGACCCGCTCGACGCCGTTCATCATCCTGGTCGTTGCGATCATTCCGTTCACGCGCCTGATCGCGGGCACCTCGATCGGCTCGGGCGCGGCGATCGTGCCGCTGACCATCGCGGCGACGCCGTTCATTGCGCGCCTGGTCGAGGGCGCGATCCGCGAAGTCGATGGCGGCCTGATCGAAACGGCATCGTCGTTCGGCGCCAGTCCGCTGCAGATCGTGTTCAAGGTGTTGATCCCGGAGGCGTTGCCCGGTCTGGTGCTGGCCTTGACGCTCGCGGTCGTCAGCCTGCTCGGCTACTCCGCGATGGTCGGTGCCGTCGGCGGCGGCGGCCTCGGCGATCTCGGCATCCGCTACGGCTATCAGCGCTTCATGCCGGAGATGATGCTGGCCGTCGTCGTGGTGCTGATCGCGCTGGTGCAGACCGTGCAGACCGCCGGCGATTATCTGGCGCGCCGGGTCAATCGCCGGCTGCGTCATCGCTGACGCATCACCACTACGCCACCTGTTTTGCCTATCTCACGGAGACCAAGATGTCGTTTCGTTCTGTTGTCACGCTCGCGAGCGCCCTCGCTGTCTGGTCGGCAGCGGCCGCCGCTGAAACGATCAAGATCGGCGTGACGCCGGGCCCGCACGCCCAGATTCTCGAGGCAGTGAAGCCGATCGCCGCAAAGGGCGGGCTCGACATCCAGCTCATCGAGTTCTCCGACTATGTCGTGCCCAATGCCGCGCTCGATGCCGGCGATATCCAGGCCAATTCGTTCCAGAACCAGCCTTATCTCGACAACCAGAAGGCCGATCGTGGCTACAAGATCGAGTCGGTAGGGCTGACGGTCAACTTTCCGATCGGCGTCTATTCGAAGAAGCACAAGGCCTGGGCCGATATTCCCGATGGCGGCAAGGTCTCGATCCCGAACGATCCGACCAATGGCGGCCGTGTGCTGTTGCTGCTGCGTGACAAGGGCGTGATCAAGCTGAAGGATGGGGTCGGCTTCAAGCCGTCGGTCGTCGACATCACGGAAAATCCCAAGAAGCTCAGATTCGTCGAGGTCGACGCAGCCCAGGCGCCTCGCGCGCTGGACGATGTCGATGCCGCCGCGATCAACACCAACTATGCGACCCAGGCCGGACTCGATCCCGTGAAGGACCCGATCCTGCGTGAGGATCCGAAGGGGCCGTACGTCAATCTGATCGCGGTGCGCAGCACCGACAAGGACAAGCCGTGGGTCAAGACCCTGGTGGACAGCTACCGCTCGCCGGAGGTCAAGGAGTTCGTCCTGACCAAGTTCAAGGGCGCGGTGCTGCCGAGCTGGTAACGGCCGATCCTGCGGCTAGGAGACATTCATGCGCATCTTGCTGGCCGCAATCGCTGCGGCGACTCTCTTGATCGGCCCGGGCAGGGCCGAGACCATCCGGGTCGGCGTGACAGCCGGCCCGCACGCCGAGGTCCTCGACGTCGTGAAGAAGGTGGCCGCCGGCCATGGACTCGATATCAAGGTCGTGGAGTTCACCGACTATGTGATTCCGAACCAGGCCTTGGCGCTGAAAGATATCGAGGCGAATTCGTTCCAGCACGAGCCGTATCTGAAGAACCAGATCTCCAAGACCGGGTGGAAGATCGTCAAGGTCGCCAACACGATTGCGTCGCCACAGGGCGTCTACTCGCTGAAGTACAAGAAGCTCACCGACCTGCCGGAAGGGGCGCGGGTGGCGATCGCCAACGATCCGTCCAACGGCGCGCGGGGCCTGATGATCCTCGCCCTTCACGGGATCATCAAGCTGAAGGATCCGAGTAGCGTCGCTTCGACGATCGCTGACATCACCGACAACCCCAGGAAGCTGCGCTTCGTCGAGCTGGACGCTGCACAGCTGCCGCGGTCGCTGCAGGATGTCGACCTGGTGTCGATCAACAACAACTACGCGGTTCAGGCCGGCCTCAATCCCGCCGCGGATGCCATCGCGCGCGAGGCGGCGGACGGTCCGTGGGTCAACATCATTGCGGTGCGCGAAGAGGACAAGGACAAGCCCTGGGTCAAGCAGCTCGTCGATGCCTATCACTCCGACGAAGTGAAGGCGTTCCTCGACAAGCGCTTCAAGGGCACCTACATCGCGACCTGGTAAGGCGCGGCTGACGAGCCGCCGATGGACTGCCGTGCAATTTACTCGGCGGCGTCGGCGTGGCCGGCCTTGGCGGGCGCGCGGCGATAGCCCGCGCCCGGATGCGTGACGTGAAGCCGCGGCCCGCGTCCGGGGAATAGCTTCTCGCGCAGCGTGCCCTCGCGGTATGCGGTCTTGTAGACGCCGCGCGATTGCAGCTCCGGCACCACCAGATCGACAAATCCATCGAGTGATTCCGGTGCGACCAGACGGAACAGATTGAAGCCGTCGATGTCGGTTTCATCCGCCCAGTTGATCAACTCGTCCGCGACATCCTGGGGTGAACCGACCACGAAGGGCGAACGCGCGCCGATCCGGCTGAGGGTCGCGAGGTCGCCGACCCTGACCGGGCGATCGCTCCGCACCGTGAAATTCTCGACCATCGACTGGATCGCGTTGCTCTCGACATATTGCACGGCCTGGTCGGGGCGATAGGTCGAGAAGTCGATCCCGGTCCAGCCGGAGAGCAGGGCGAGTTGTCCGGTCTGGTCGACATGCGCTGCGTACTCCGCGAGCAGATCGTTGGCCTCCGCACGCGTCGGGGCGACGATGACGGTCGCGCCTGCAAACAAGCGGATATCGTAGGGATCGCGGCCGAATTCCTTTGCCGCATCCCTGATGTCGCGAACGGCGCGGGCGAGGATCGGCCTGGTTTGGCCGTTGAGGAAGATCGCCTCCGCATGTCGCGCCGCGAAGGCGCGACCGCGCTTCGAGGTTCCGGCCTGATACAACAGCGGCGTACGCTGCGGCGACGGCTCCGCCAGATGAATGCCGTCGACCTTGTAGTGACGCCCATCATGCCGGACAGGGTGGATCCTGGACGGGTCCGTGAAGATGCGCGCGGCACGGTCGCGGCGGACGGCGCCGTCCTCCCAGCTGCCTTCCCACAATTGATAGGTCGCCGCGAGGAATTCCTCGGCCGCCTCGTAGCGCTCGTCATGTGCCCGGTTCGCGTCGAGCCCCATTCCGCGTGCGCCGCTGTCGAGATAGCCGGTGACGATGTTCCAGGCGATCCGCCCGCCGGTGAGGTGATCGAGCGTCGAGAAGCGCCGGGCGAACTGGTACGGATGCTCGTAGGTGAGGTTGGACGTGATGCCGAAGCCGAGATGCTTCGTCACCAGCGCCATGGCCGAAACAAGCAGGGTCGGCTCGGCGTTCGGCAGCTGCACTGCATGGCGCAGCGCGGTCTCGGGGCTGTTGTCATAGACGTCATAGACGCCGAACACGTCGGCCAGGAAAATGCCGTCGAGCAGGCCGCGCTCCGCCGTCCTCGCATAGTTCACCCAGTAGTCCAACGAATTGTAGTCGAGCGATGTGTCGCGCGGATGCGACCACAGCCCGGCCCAATTGTGACTCGGGGCCATCATGTTGAAGGCGTTGAAGCGGAGTTCGCGGGATCTGGCCATCGACCTGGTTCGTCTCGTTAAGAAGTTGTCCGTCAGGTCTATCATCTCGGCGGCGCGACTTGATTTTGAAATGCCTGGGGAGCGGGTGAAAATCCTGCTGCGCCTTGGTCAGACGTAGAACGTTTCCTTTCGCGGTTCGGTTCGCGTCGCCCCGCAACGCGTGAATCCGAGCGGAAATCGCGGTTCGCAATGCACCCGCAGGGACGATCTGTGATCGGCCGGCGTCGGTTGCCGTCGCGTCGCACACAAAAAAAATCGATTGCGAGCTCCACGTCGCCCGAAAGATTCCAGATGCGTCATCAGGTTGTGACAGCACGCCCATCGCTATTTTTCCGGACATCTCGACAGCGACAAAGCGGCTGCGCATCCTTTGCCGACTTGTCACGCTGGGATCACGAACTTCAGGAGATTTCGAAATGCCGGTCGAAACCAAGAACGTCGAGACGCTCGCTTTGCACGGCGGTTCCTATCGTTCGGATCCGACAACCGGCGCGGTCGCCGTGCCGATCTACCAGACGACGTCATTCCAGTTCGAGAATGCCGACCACGCATCGCGGCTGTTCGCGCTTGAGGCGATCGGCCAGATCTACACGCGGATCAAGAATCCGACCGCCGATGCGTTCGAGGAGAGGTTGGCGGCGCTCGAGGGCGGTGCTGCGGCGCTGGCCGTCGCATCGGGGCAGACCGCCTCGGCCTTTGCCATTTTCAACATCGCGCAAGCCGGCGACAACATCGTGTCCTCGACTGATCTCTATGGCGGAACCTGGACGTTGCTGTCGCAGACCCTGAAGCAGTTCGGCATAGAAGTCCGCTTCGTCGATCCTGCCGACCCGGAGAATTTCCGCCGTGCCACCGATGCGAAGACCAGGGCCTATTTCGCCGAGACGCTGCCCAACCCGAAGCTCAACGTGTTTCCGATCAAGGAGGTCGCCGACATCGGCCGCTCGCTCGGCGTGCCTCTGATCCTCGACAACACGGCAGCCCCGATCATCGCCCGGCCGTTCGAGCACGGCGCCGCGGTCGTGGTCTATTCGACGACGAAATACATCGGCGGCCACGGCACGTCGATCGGCGGCGCGATCATCGACGGTGGCAATTTCGACTGGGCGGCTCACGCCGAGCGCTTCCCGTTGCTGACCCAGCCGGACGAGGCCTATCACGGCGCGGTCTGGACCGAGGCGGCCAAGCCGTTCGGTCCGATCGCCTATATTCTGCGCGCCCGGGTCAAGCTGCTGCGCGACCTCGGCGCCGCGATCGCGCCGCAAAATGCCTTCCAGTTCATCCAGGGCATCGAGACGTTGCCGCTGCGGATTCGGCAGCACAACGAGAATGCAATCAAGGTTGCCGACTTCCTCGCCAAGCACCCGTCGATCTCGACGGTGATCTTCCCGGGCCTGCAGAGCGGAGAGAACCGGCGCCGCGCCGACGCCTATCTGAAGGGCGGTTACGGCGCGCTGGTCGGCTTCGAGCTCAAGGGCGGTGTCGAGGCCGGTCGCCGCTTCATCGATGCGCTGAAACTGTTCTACCACGTCGCCAATATCGGTGACGCGCGGTCGCTGGCGATCCATCCGGCGTCCACCACTCATCAGCAGCTCAGCGCCCAGGAACAGCTCGCCGCCGGTGTGACGCCCGGCTACGTCAGGCTGTCGGTCGGGATCGAGCATCCCGACGATATCCTGGCCGATCTCATCCAGGCGCTGGCGCAGGCGGATGCAGGCAGCACCCGCAAGGCGGCCTGATCGGAAACTCCAACAAGAAACGGACTTGAGACGATGAAGAGACTTTTGCGTCTGGCGCAGGCGCTCGGCCTGTCGCTGGCCTTGACCGGCGCGGCCTTGACTGAAGCAGCCTTGACTGGAGTAGCCCTGGCCGACGAGCCACTGAAGATCGCGACCAGCGCCGGGCCGGTCGGACAGCTGGCCGCGTTTGCGGCGAAGCTTGCCAAGGACAAGGGGCAGGACGTCAAGATCGTCGAGTTGTCGGATTGGGTGGCGCTCAACGAGGTCGTCAACAGCGGCGATGTCGACGCCAATCTGTTCCAGCATGCGACCTATCTTGCGCTGCAGAACAAGCAACGCGGATTCAACCTGGTGCAGGTCGACAAGGTCGGCGTGATCGCGCCGGTCGGGCTGTTCTCGAAGAAGATCAAGTCGCTCGACGAGATCAAATCCGGCGACAGCGTCGCGATCCCGAATGAGCCGCTGAACGGCGCGCGCGGCCTGATCCTGCTCGAGCGTGCGGGGCTGATCAAGCTGGCGCCCGGCAAGGGCTTTGCGGTGAGCCGGTTCGATATCGTCGACAATCCGAAGAATCTGAAGATCGTCGAGCTCGATCCGGCGCAGACCTATCGCTCGCTCGACGACGTCAGCCTCGCGCTCGTCAACGTCACCTATCTGATCCCGGCGGGCGGTGATCCGAAGTCGGCGCTGATCATCGATCGGACCGTGGACGATGGATTGGTGTTGCGCTTCACGGCACGGCCGGACAAAAAGGACGACCCGCGCCTGAGGGCCTTCATCCAGGTCTTCAACTCGCCTGAGGTCAAGCAGTTCATCGAGGAGAAGCTGCCGGCGTTCATACCGGCCGGCTTCAGCAGCTAGACCTGCTCCAGCTGAGTCCGATGCTCGCCGGTTGCCTCGGCGAGCCGGGCGGCGAGTGCGGCACATTGGTTTCGAATGTCGGGAATCGCAATGATCTCCCAGAACGCGGCGCGCGTCAGCGGACCCACCGCGAACAGGGTGCGCGAAGGCGCGCCGTCGCAGCCGATGATCGCGCAGTTGCGGTCGGTCTCGATCCCGATGCAGAGCGGGTCGACGCGCGCCAGGCCGCGGTCGAACAGGGCGCGTACTGCCGGATTGGGCGTCGCGCGAGGATCCTTGACGATACCGGTGCAATCGACGACGGCGCCGACCTGCGTGCTGACGATCCGCGTATCGCCGCGCCGGCGGTAGTGGACCCGGGCTCCGTCGTCGTTCGGCGCGACGCTGATGACCTTGGCGGCCATCAGGTCGAGCTGTCCGGCATGGATCGCCTGAATCACGCGGGCTTCGACCTCCGGCGCCATCCGATGGCGATGCACATCCCACCAGGCGCGTGCGTGCTCGACGAAGCGGCGCTTGGACGGTGGCGGAAGCTCGTGCCAGAGCCGCTGGGTGTACGGTCGCAGGCCGTCGATCACGCTGCGCCAGTCGCCGCCCTCGGCTACGCTGCGGTCGATGCGGAGGCGAAGCCAGCGCAGCAGGCTGCTGATACTTGCGCCGAATGGGATCTCGGCTTCCTCTATGCGCTGCGCGTCGACGCGCCGGTGTGGTTTTGCGAGCAGGCCGCGCCGCGACATCGCGATGATCGGCCCGCGATGCCCGTCGCGCAGCAGCGACAGGACATAGTCGACCATGGTCAACCCCGTGCCAAGCAGCAGGACGGTGGCATCGGCATCGATCGGCGCGGCCGATGGCGGCGCCCACGGATCGGCATAGCCCGCACGGCTGGCGCGCATGTCGTGCCCGGTCGCGAGGACGACGGTATCGCCCATCAATGACTGGCCATCCGCGAGTGTGACAGTCACGCCGGCATGGCCTTCGCTGATATCGACACAGATGCCGCGCACGATCGACAAGCGTTCGACATCCGCCGGATCGGATGTCTGCTGTTCGAGCAAGCTCGCTATGTAGTCGCCGTAGATGCGCCGGGGCACGAAGCAATAGGGATCCGGGCACAGCGATACATCAAGCTCGCGCGAGGTGAGCCAGCGCCAGAAATGATCCGGTTGGTCCGGCAGCGCGCTCATGTTCGCGACGCGCACATTGAGCAAATGATCGGAATTTCCGGTGTGATAGGCGATGCCGCGGCCGATGTCCGGGCGCTGCTCGATCAGCGTGACGCAAAGACGGCGGATCGGTTGGTGCAGCAACTGGTAGGCCAGCAGGACGCCGCTGGCGCCGCCGCCGATAATGATGACATGTCGGCCATCGGTACGCGTCATGCCGTCGCTCCATCGATCAGCCGGTCACGCCGGACGCGCAATGCCAGCAGTTCACGCTATCTGAACGCATGCCGATACGGGGCGTCAGGATGCGTGGAGTGCTGACGCGCAAGTCTCGACAGAGCCACCCGCTGCACCCAGCGGGGTCGATACGGGGAGAATGCAGTTAGCCGTGCGGACCGAACAGGAAGATCTCGTAGAGGTCGTCGCGCCTCTCGGTTGCATTCGGTCTCGCATGGTTCCGGCGCCACGCTTGGAACCGCTGACCGATGCGACCGAAAATCTGAAGCCAAGAAGATGCTCGCCGCATAGAACCTCCTTCGCGCGCAGTACGCGGCGAAGAATAACACGGCTTTTCCATGCCCGAGAACGAATGTCAGCGGTCATAGCAACTTTGAAAATAACAGTGCGCATTGAGCGTACCTGCAAATCAGTAATTTTATCGACGAAGCCATCGAGAAAAAATCATTCCCCGTTGCAGCCGACGTGGGCAGGTGGTTTGAAACGGGGGGAGGTGCGCTCAGCCCTCAGGCAGCCCGGCGGCGACCATGAGCTGCACCACGTGGTCTGCAGCCGCGAGAAAGGCCGGGCTCGCGTTCTCGCGGGCGATCTTTGCAGCCTGGGCAGGGCATCTTCGTAATGGCCCAACAGCGTGCAGGCCCAGCCGGCGCCGAGCGAAACGGGTGTGGCGTGCGCGGGAACGGAAACCGGCTGCGACAATGTTATTTGGGACACGTCCGAGCGAGCGCTGAGCTCCTACGACTGCCTACTGCAACTTGAAGGAGAAGGGTCACACCATGGACAGCAGACGAACCGATTTTGGAAAGCAGCACAAGCCCGCCGAAAGCTCTCGCGATATTCTCAACGCGGACCTCAGTGAAGAAGAACTATCGAGAGTATCAGGCGGTCGCGTGGGATCGGCGTGCGCCACTGGGGAGCACATCAAGAAAGCCGTCCTCACTTGTTGAGGGCGGAGGCTGACATCCGCTGGGCCGCGGTCTCGGCCCGGTAGAAGCGGCTGCCAAATCCATCGTCGGTCTCAAACTTCTGCAGCGGTTTTGTCCTGTCAAGAAAGAGCGCGAGTCCGTTTCCGTTGGCGGACCCGCGGTTTCGCGTTCGGATACGCCGGACTGGAAGAGAAGAGGCAGGCGGCTAGTCCGGAGACGAGATGTTGCTGTCTGCTTAGTGATGCGGATCACGGCAAGAACGAACCGAGGAGCTCATTCTGCCGACCACCCTTGGAGGGGCGCTCCCTCACTTGGCAAACAGGAGACGAACCTGGATACACACACCAGAAATGACCTCTGCTTGCTTACCGACGAAGAACTTGACGTCGTTACGGGTAGCCAGCAGCTCTACGCACATGAGTTTGCCGGTGCCGTGAACCGTCTGACGGGTCTGCGGCCAGGCGAGCCCTCCATCGTGTCAAACGACCCGATGCTGGGTTCCGTGCCGCTGGGTAGTCTTTTCTTCTATGGATCCACCGAAAACAATTTGCCGTGAGCAGAGACGCCGGCGCATAACGCGATCTCGTTTGCGTGCGGGAGGCGGCTTGGATCACTCCCTCGGCCGAGCTTGGCCCTCTTACATCGCGCTTTCTTGAATGGATGAAGGGAGATCAGCGATGGTCCATACCGCTTCTTGCCGCGCGGCGACCAGACTATTTTCGCGGAAATTGGAGATGCTTTGCCGCCGTGTTCGATCTGCGCTGGCTGGAAGAGCCGAGCCGTGCCGATCGGCCTCGCGAACAGGGGGAAGCACGCGGGGGCGTCCACCCGCTACCAAAGACCACGGTCTTGCACGCCAAACCGCGCCGTTACTCCGGAAGTGCCGAGTGCAATAAAAAATCCTCCTAGTGGAGCAGGCTATCCAATTCGTTGAGCGATCGTCGCACAGTCTCGACCAGGTCCAAAGCCACCGGCGAGGGGCTCCGCTGGGCAGGAAAAACCGCTGCAAACTGGAAGTCGATCCGTGGCAGGAAGCGGCGCACGACAACGCCGCGTGTCGCGAACTCCTGCGCGGTGAAAGGATCACAAAGCGCGACGCCGAGCCCGGACGACACCATGCCGCACATGATTTCCGACAAGGCGGTCTCGACCCGCAGCACGCGACGGATCTCGTCGCGTTGAAAGATCTGGTCGATCAGATGCCGGCCGGCCGATCCGGCCGAGAGTGAGATGAACGTTTCTCCCTCGAAATCGCGAGACTGCAGAACCTCCTTTGCCGCGAGGTGATGACCGGTAGGGAGAACCGCGACGCGTGGCAAGGCCGGGAGACGCATGCTTGGCAAGGCTGAATGGGCGATCGGAAGCTCGGCGAAGCCGATGTCGCACTGATTGTTCAACACCCAATCGATGACGATCGGTGAGATCACGCCGAAGAAGGCAAGGTTGAGGTTGGGTCGCTGCTTGAGGAAATGTCCGGCGAGCCGCGGCAGGTAACCATTCGAGAGCGCCGGCAATGCGGCGATCCGCAGTGTGCCGGTGCGACGGCTGCGGATCTCCTCGGCTGCTGCGGTGATGCGTTCCAGGCCGACGAAGGAGCGTTCGACCTCGGTATAGAGCGCGATGGCGGCGGCGGTCGGCACCAGCCCGGTGCCGCGCCGCTCGAACAACTCCATCTTCAACAGCGCCTGGAAGTCGCGCAGCAACCGGCTCACCGCGGGCTGCGTCACCGCCATCAGCTTCGCCGCTTCAGTGACGCCGCCGGACAGCATCGTCGCCCTGAAGGCCTCGACCTGTCGCGGGTTGATCCGCGGCATCTCGCATCCCTTTCATAACATTCAAGCATACAGATGGTGCCATTATTCATTGGACGATGGAAGGGTTGATTGCGATCTTTTTCATCAGCGCTGGAGACAGCCCGTTTTTTCGGCAGATGGGAGGGATTCAAAGCCCTCTCGCTAATGACGATACCCGTGGAGCAGGGGCCGGAGCCCTGGTCGGACGGAATTGGCGCCGATCGAATGCGGATGGCTCTGGCCGGTGCGGCCCGCCGGCACGTCACCCCATCCCGGAACTGGAGATCGGTCACATGAAGAATCTCAGCCTTCTGACAGCGGTTGGCATCGCGGCACTCACCGCGATCCCGTCGGTCGCCATCGCCCAGCAGAAAACGCTCTACGTCGCCGGCTATGGCGGCTCGTTCGAGAAGACCATCCGCGAACAGGTGATCCCGGGCTTTGAGAAGGAGAATGGCGTCAAGGTCGAATACGTCGCCGGCAACTCGACCGACACGCTGGCAAAGCTCCAGGCCCAGAAGGGCAACCAGCAGATCGACGTTGTCATCGTCGACGACGGCCCGATGTATCAGGCGATCCAGCTCGGCTTCTGTGGCAAGCTCGACGGCCTTCCCGCCGATCTCTACGACACCGCCCGCTTCAAGGATGATCGCGCCGTGGCGATCGGCATCGTCGCGACCGGCCTGATGTACAACACCAAGGCCTTTGCGGAGAAGGGCTGGGCGCCGCCGACCTCCTGGAATGATCTGAAGGATCCGAAATACCAGAAGCAGCTCGTCGTTCCGCCGATCAACAACACCTACGGCCTGGAGGCGTTGCTGATGCTTGCGAAGATGAACGGCGGCAGCGAGGCCAATGTCGATGCCGGTTTCAAGATCTTCAAGAACGACATCAATCCGAACGTGCTCGCCTACGAGCCGTCGCCGGGCAAGATGACTGAGTTGTTCCAGTCCGGCCAGGCCGTCATCGCCGTATGGGGCTCGGGACGCGTGCAGAGCTTCGCCAATACCGGCTTCCCCGTCGACTTCGTCTATCCGAAGGAAGGCGCGGCGACGCTGCTGACCACCGCCTGTCCGATCGCCAAGCCCAACGCCTCGCCGCTCGCCTCGAGCTTCGTCAAGGTGCTGCTCGATCCGAAGATCCAGCTCGTGATGCTGAAGGACTACGGCTATGGGCCGGTGCTGAAATCGCTCGTGATATCGCCGGAACTCGGCAAGATGGCCCCGATCGGCGAGCGTGCGGCGAAGCTTTACAATCCGGACTGGACCGTGATCAACGACAAGCGCGAGGAGTGGACCAAGCGCTGGAATCGCGAGGTCGAGCGCTGATCTGATCGCCGCACCGGAGTCAGTGTTATGGCCTATCTCGAGCTCGATCGTGTCGCCAAGCAGTTCGGCGCGCAGACTGTCGTCGACGACTTCAGTCTCGCCGTCGCGAAGGGGGAGTTCATCTCCTTCCTTGGCCCCTCCGGCTGCGGCAAGACCACGACCCTGCAGATGATCGCAGGCTTCCTCGACCCGACGCGCGGCGCGATCCGGCTCGAGGGCAACGACCTGAACGCCGTGCACCCGGCGAGGCGAGGGCTCGGCATCGTGTTCCAGAGCTATGCGCTGTTTCCGCATATGACCGCGGCGGAGAACGTCGGATTCGGTCTGGAGATGCGGAACGTGGCGCGGACCGAGCGGGCCGAACGGGTCCGTGCCGCGCTCGCGATGGTCGGCCTCGCGGGTTATGAAGAGCGCCATCCGCGCCGCATGTCCGGCGGCCAGCAGCAGCGCGTGGCGCTGGCGCGTGCACTGGTGATCCGGCCGAGCGTGCTGCTGCTCGACGAGCCGCTGTCGAACCTCGACGCCAAGCTGCGCGAGGAGATGCAGATCGAGCTGCGCCAGATCCAGCGCACGCTCGGCACCACGACGATCCTGGTCACCCACGACCAGAACGAGGCCATGTCGCTGTCTGACCGTATCGTCGTGATGAGCCAGGGCCGCATCGAACAGATCGGCACGCCGCAGGAGACCTATGAGCGGCCGGCCTCGGCGTTCGTCTCGCAATTCCTCGGCAAGACCAACGACTTTGCCGCGACGATCGACCGGACCAGCACGCCCGCGCGACTGCTCGCGGGCTCGTGGAGCGCGCCGGCGCCTGCCGGGCTCAGCGGTCCCGTGACGATCAGCATTCGTCCCGAACGGATCGGATTCGGCGACACGGGCCTCTGCGCAAAAATCGTCACGCGCATTTTCCAGGGCAATCACTGGCTGTTCCAGTGCGAGAGCGAATGCGGCCCGGCGATCGTGATCCGCCAGAATGACGGCCAGACCCAGCCTGCCGAAGGCGACGCGGTCCGTCTTGCCTGGCGGCCGGAGGACATGAGTGCGCGCGCCGGAGCTGCTGCATGAGGACGGCTACGGAGCAACCCAGCGCACGCGCACCCTGGGCGCTGACGGCGCCGGCCCTGATGCTGTTCGTCGGCGTGCTCTTGATTCCGCTGGCGATGACCGTGCTGCTGTCGTTCCACGACTGGGGCCAGTACAAGGGCGTCGAGCCGGTCTTCATCCTGAAGAACTGGCACGAGATCGTGAGCGATCCGTACTATGCCGAGATGTTCTGGCGGACCTTTCGCATCGCGATCCTGACCACCTTGCTCACAGCCGTGCTCGGCGCGCCAGAGGCCTACATCCTCAACCGCATGAGTGGGCGCTGGAAGAGCTTCTTTCTGCTCGTCATTCTCGGCCCGCTGTTGATCTCCGTGGTGGCGCGCACGCTCGGCTGGGCGCTGCTGTTCGGCGGCAACAACGGGGTGGTCAACAAGCTGCTGATGTCGCTCGGGCTGATCAGCACACCGATTCCCTTCATGTTCACCGAAACCGGCAGGGTCGTCGCGCTTGCGCATGTGATGATGCCATTCATGGTGCTCTCGGTGTGGGCCGCGCTGCAGCGGCTCGATCCACAGATCGAAAACGCCGCGATGTCGCTCGGTGCCGGTTCCCTCACCATCGTTCGCCGCATCATCATGCCGCAGATCATGCCCGGCGTGTTGTCGGGCGCCATCATCGTGTTCTCGCTCTCGGCAAGCGCCTTCGCAACGCCGGCGATCATCGGCGGACGCCGGCTCAAGGTCGCGGCGACGCTCGCCTATGACGAGTTTCTGAACACGCTGAACTGGCCGCTGGGGGCTGCCGTCGCCACGCTGCTGCTGGTCGCGTTGGTGCTGATCGTCGTCGGCAGCAACGCGCTGATCGAGCGCCGCTATGCCGAGGTGTTCCGATGAGACAGAACGGCCCGCTGGCGCTGATCTTCCACGCCATCTTCGTGATCGTGATGGTGGCACCGATCCTCGTCGTCTGCCTCGTCGCCTTCACGCCGGAGGGCTTCCTGTCGCTGCCGACGGGCGGCCTCTCGCTGCGCTGGTTCCGCGCCATCGCGAACTATCCGGAATTCATCCACGCCTTCTGGGTCAGCCTCGGCCTCGGCGCACTGTCCTCGTTCGTGGCGCTGCTGTTCGCGGTGCCGGCGGCGCTCGCGATCGCGCGCTATCGCTTCCGCGGCCGCGATGCGCTCGCGGCGCTGTTCCTGTCGCCGCTGATGATCCCGCATGTCGTGCTCGGCATCGCCTTCCTCCGCTTCTTCACTTCGGTCGGAATGGGCGGCAGCTTCGCGGCGCTGATCATCGCGCATGTCGTCATCGTGTTTCCGTTCGCGCTGCGGCTGACGCTGGCGGCCGCCACCGGCATGGATCTCTCGGTTGAAATGGCGGCGGTCTCGCTTGGCGCCGGCGGTTGGACGCTGTTCCGCCGCGTCACGCTGCCGCTGATCCTGCCCGGCGTGATCAGCGGCTGGGCGCTCGCCTTCATCCAGTCATTCGACGACCTGACCATGACCGTCTTTCTTGCCGCGCCGGGCACCGAGACCTTGCCGGTGCGCATGTTCCTCTACATCCAGGACAACATCGATCCGCTGGTGACGTCGGTGTCGGCCTGCGTGATCGCAATCACCATGACCGCCCTCATTCTGCTCGACCGCTTCTACGGGCTCGACCGCGTGCTCGCCGGCAAGAGCGATACGGGACGATAGGAGAACTCATGTCCGGAGATTATGACGTCGCCATCGTCGGCGGCGGACTGCTCGGCTCCGCCATCGCCTGGGGACTGGGCCGGCTCGGCAAGTCGGTCGCGGTGCTCGACGAGGGCGATATTGCCAAACGCGCATCGCGCGCCAACTTCGCGCTGGTCTGGGTGCAGAGCAAGGGCTTGGGCATGCCGGCCTATACGGTCTGGACGGTTCGGGCGTCGGAGGCGTGGGGCAGGCTCGCCTCGGAGCTGAGGCAGCAGACCGGCCTCGACGTTTGCCTGCAGCAGAACGGCGGCTTTCACCTGACGCTCGGCGAGGACGAGTTCGGGCAGCGCGCCGATCTCGTCAAGCGGATGCACAACCAGGTGGGCGCCGCCGACTACAGGATGCAGATGATGCCGGCGTCCGAGGTGAAGAAGGCGCTGCCGCTGATCGGGCCGGACGTGTCGGGCGGCAGCTATTGTCCACACGACGGCCACGTCAATTCGCTGCGCACGTTTCGTGCGTTCCACACCGGCTTCAAGGCCTTCGGCGTCGATTATTTTCCGGAGCGGCCGGTCTCGGCGATCTCCAAACGTGGCGGCGAATTCCGGCTGACGACGCCGCAAGGCGAGCTGCGTGCCGCCAAGGTCGTGCTGGCCGCGGGCAATGCCAACCAGACGCTCGCGCCGATGGTCGGTCTCCATGCGCCGATGGGCCCGACCCGCGGTCAGATCGTCGTGACCGAGCGCACCATGCCGTTCCTGCCGCACCCGCTGACCACGATCCGCCAGACCGACGAGGGCACCGTGATGATCGGGGACAGCAGGGAGGAGGAACTCGACGATCGCACGCTCAAGCATTCGATCAGCGCGGTGATGGCCGATCGCGCGCAGCGCATGTTTCCGCATCTGGCGCGGCTCAACGTGGTCAGGAGCTGGGCCGGCATCCGCGTCATGCCGCAGGACGGCTTTCCGATCTACGATCAGTCGGAGAGCCATCCCGGCGCCTTCGTGGCCTGCTGCCATTCCGGCGTCACGCTCGCCTCCAATCACGCCTTCGACGTGGCGCGCATGGTTGCCCAGGGCGCGCTTGAGCCCGAACTGGTCGGCGCCTTCTCGGCCCGCCGCTTCGGCGGCAACGGCGCGGCAAACCACAGCGGCTACTAGAGACCTCGAGAAAGAGCATCCCATGTTCAAACGTTCCGACCAGGACCAGCGACCGTTGGTGCAGATTTTCGTGGACGGCGTTGCCGTCGCAGCGCGCCAGGGCGACACCGTCTCCGCGGCCTTGTTGGCCTCCGGACGCGACGTGCGCCGCTCGACCGCGGTCAACGGCACGCCACGTCTGCCCTACTGCATGATGGGCGTGTGCTTCGATTGCCTCGTCACCATCGACGGCGTCGGCAACCGTCAGGGCTGCCTCGTGCCGGTTGCAGCGGACATGCAGATCGAGATTCAGAAGGGCAAGCGGGAGATCGGAAAATGACCAAGGGCCCCAAGCGCGAAGCCTACGATGTTGTAGTGATCGGAGCCGGACCTGCCGGGCTTGCCGCGGCTGTGACGTCTGCCGGAGCCGGCCTGTCGACGCTGCTGCTCGACGAGAATATCGGCCCCGGCGGCCAAGTGTATCGCGCCATCGCCTCGACGCCCGTGACGGAGCGCGGTCAGCTCGGCGCCGATTACTGGGCGGGCGCCGATCTCGTGCAGGCACTGCGCGCGAGCAGCGCCGAGGTCATCCAGCGCGCGACGGTCTGGAGCCTCGATCGCAACCTCGAGATCGGCATCTCGGTCGGCGGCGCCTCGGCCTTCGTCAAGGCTTCTCGCGTGATCCTCGCGACCGGCGCGCTGGAGCGGCCGTTTCCAATTCCCGGCTGGACGCTGCCCGGTGTGATGACCGCCGGCGCGGCGCAGACCATGCTGAAATCGTCGGCGTTGGTGCCGGACGGCCCAACTGTGATCGCGGGGCAGGGGCCGCTGCTGTGGCTGCTGGCAGCACAGATCCTGCGTCTCGGGGGCCGCATCGACTGCATTCTCGACACCACTGCGCGCGGCAATTATCTTGCTGCCCTGCCGCACGCCTTCGGGTTCCTGACCTCGCCCTATTTCGCCAAGGGTCTCGCGATGATGCGCGAGGTGCGGGCGAAGGTCCGGGTGGTATCCGGCGTCACTGAACTCGCTGCAGCCGGCGATGGCCGGCTCGCGAGCGTGAGCTATGTCGCGGGCGGCAAGCGCGAGTCCCTTGCCACGGATCTGCTGCTCTTGCACCAGGGCGTCGTGCCCAACGTCAATCTCGCGATGGCGGCTGGCGCCGAGCATCGCTGGGACGAGCTGCAATTGTGCTGGGCGCCGGTGCTCGATGCCAATGGCGCGTCGTCGGTCCCCGGCATCGCGATCGCGGGTGACGGCGCCGGCATCGGCGGTGCGGGAGCGGCCGAGGTTCGCGGCCGGATTGCGGCGCGCGCTGCCGTGGAGTCGTTGGCGCCGGCCGCTGCCGCCGGATTGCCGCCGATGGCGGCGTTGCGTGCCGATCTCGCCAAGGCCGAACGCGGCCGGGCCTTCCTCGACACGCTGTTTCGCCCGGCGCCGCAGTTCCGGCTTCCCGCGGGCGACACCATCGTGTGCCGTTGCGAGGAGGTGAGCGCGAAGGACATTCTCGACGCGGTAGCGATCGGCGCGACTGGTCCCAATCAGCTCAAGGCCTATCGCCGCACCGGCATGGGGCCGTGTCAGGGCCGGCTTTGCGGCCTCACCGTCACCGAGTTGATGGCGCAGGCGCGTGGCAAGAGCCCGCAGGAGATCGGCTATTATCGGCTGCGCGCGCCGGTCAAGCCGATCACGCTCGCCGAACTCGCCTCCGTCGCGAAGACGGAGGCCGACGTCAAGGCGGTGGTGCGCGGATGACCATAGGCGCGGACGCGATCGTCGTCGGCGGCGGCATCCACGGATGCTCGACCGCGCTGCATCTGTGCCTCGCCGGCATAAAGCCGGTGCTGATCGAAAAAGACTATGCCGGCCGGCATGCCTCGGGCGTCAATGCCGGCGGCGTGCGCCAGCTCGCGCGGCACATTCCCGAGATTCCACTTTCCATCCGTTCGATGGGAATCTGGGAGAGGATCAGCGAGCTTGTCGATGATGATTGCAGTTTCGAGAGCCACGGTCAGGTCCTCGTTGCGGAGAATGACGACGAACTGGCGACTTGCCGCGCGCGCGTTGCGGAGCTCAATGCGCTCGGCTTCACCCACGAGGAACTGATTGGCGTGGCCGAGCTGCGGCGGCTGGTGCCGGCTGTCGCCGACAGCTGTCCCGGCGGTGTGGTCTCGCGCCGCGACGGCGCGGCCAACCCGGCGCAGACGACCACGGCATTTCGCCGCAAGGCCGAGCGGCTCGGTGCCATCGTGCGCGAAGGCGTAGCCGCCACCAACATCCGGCAGAGCGACGGCCTCTGGCATGTCGATGCCGGTGCCGACAGCTACGCCGCTCCTGTGCTGGTCAATGCGGCCGGCGCCTGGGCAGGGCGGATCGCCGCTGATCTTGGCGAGCCGGTGCCGGTCGAGACCGTCGCGCCGATGCTGATGATCACCTCGCGCGTGCCGCATTTCATCGATCCCGTCGTGATCCTGCGCGGCCGCAAGCTGTCGTTCAAACAGTTTTCAAACGGTACCGTGTTGATCGGCGGTGGACATCTGGCGACACCCGACCAGGATCGCAACGAGACGGTGCTGGACTGGAAGGGCCTCGCGATCAGCGCGCGCACGGTGTTCGAGCTGTTTCCGGTGATGCGCGATGCGTCGATCGTGCGGGCCTGGGCCGGCATCGAGGCGAGGACGAAGGACGACCTCCCGGTGTTCGGGCCGAGCGCCCTGCACAAGGGGCTTTATCACCAGTTCGGCTTCTCGCTGCACGGCTTCCAGCTCGGCCCCGGCGCCGGCGCCGTGATGGCGGAGCTGATCACCAACGGTGGCACCCAGACCCGGATCGGCGATCTCGGCATCGATCGCTTCCATCCTTCAACGCTCTAACGAGAGGACATCATGAGCATCACCCGTAACATCCGTACGCCCATCATGCATCGCGCGGTCGAAGCGAACGGCTTCGTTTTTCTGGGAGGGACCATCGCCGACGACACCAGCGTCTCGATGGGCGAGCAGACCCGCAGCATCCTCGGCAAGATCGCAGGCTATTTGAAAGAGGCAGGAACCGACACGACGCGCGTCGTCAGTGCCTCGATCTTCGTCACCGACCTTGCCAAGAAGAAGGAGATGGATCAGGTCTGGACCGAATTCTTTGGCGACAACCTGCCGGCACGCGCCACCGTCGGCGTGGCCGATCTCGGTGGCGGTGCGCTGATAGAGGTCGTGGTGACCGCGCTCAAAGGCTGAGCTGAACGACAGCTTGCTGCTGTCGAGCTGCAAATCCGTCGAAGAAGGCAATCGGGGTCTTGCACCAGGCTATCAGCTTGGCGCAAGGGCCGGTTGGCGATCATTTTTTGCTTAGGTTCAAGCGGTTTGCTGTGGCCCATTCCTATTTGCTGCCTTCGGACTTCCCGTGAGGACGGATCAAATTGTCCGACCATGTCTCGGCAATGTGGGGAAGAGACAGATCGCGCTTCCGCTCGAGCAGAAGCTCGAGGACGCGCGGCGGCGTCAATGGCAGCTCCTGGATGCGTTTTCCGGTGGCGTTTGCGACCGCGCACGCAACGGCCGCTCCGACATTGAGGATCGGCACCTCGCCGGCCCCTTTGGTCCCGAGCGGTCCGATTGACGGCGCGCCCTCGTAGAGGCTGATTTCGACCGGCACGACATCGAGCGCCAGCGGAACGCGATAGGTTTCGAAACCGTTCTGGCAGACCCGGCCGTTGTCGCCGATCGTGACTTCTTCGTGCAACGCATAACCCAGCCCCTGCACGACTCCGCCCTGGATCTGGCCGTGGATCGCGCGCGGGTTCAGCGCGCGGCCGACGTCCTGGACGACGCGATAGCTGAGCACCTCGACATGTCCGGTTTCCGGATCGACGGCGACCTCGCAGTCGTGGACTGCGAAGACGGGGATGTCGATCGCGTCGATGAAATGTCCGGCCACGCAGCCGGGCATCGCCGGCACGCCGGCGCCGGTGAAGGCGCCGGTGCCGGAGACCGGGCCACCCAGCGCTTGGGCGCGGGTCGCGACCTCCGTGACGGTGCGACCGGAGCCCGGCGCGCCGGCGATCTCGATCCGCCCATCGCGCATGACGAGATCATCGGGCGCAGCCTCGATCATCTCGGAAGCGACCTTCAGCAGCTTGGTGCGCACCTCCTGCGCTGCCGACAGGCTCGCCGCGCCGAGCGAGACGGTGGTGCGGCCGCCGCCGACGCCGACGTCATAGCCAGCCGCATCGGTATCGGCCGCGCGGACGATCACATGCTCGGGCGTGATGCCGAGCGTGCTGGCGACGATCTGCGGCAGGCTCTGCATCATCGAGCCGGAGCCGATTTCAACGCCAGACGTGACCAGCGTCGCCGTGCCGTCGGCGTTCATGTTCACCGTCGCGGCCGACGGGCCGACGAACACGAACCAGGTGCCGACGGTGGTCGCGCGTCCATAGAGCCGGCCGTCACTGCGCGCCGGCGGCGGCGCTGCCGCATCGCGCAGCGTATCCATCCGCTCGAGCATCGGGCCGAGCACATTGCCCTCGAACCTTTGGCCGGTGGCGCCGAGATCGCGGTCGCCGAGCACGTTGCGGCGGCGGAAGGCGAGCGGATCCATTCCGATCCGCGCTGCGATCTCGTCGGTGTGCCGCTCGAGTGCAAATGTGTTGTAGACGCCGTTGCAGCATCGGAACGCGCCGTTCGGCGCCGTGTTGGTGTAGACCGCGCGCGAGACCATGCGCACGCTGCCGAGCTTGTAATTGCCGCCAAGCGTGTGCGAAGTCATGGTGGTCAGGAAGATCTGCTCGCCGCCATAGGCGCCGCAATCCATCAGGACGACCGCCTCGCGACCCACGATGTCGCCCTCGCGCGTCACCGCCGAGCGGATGCGGATATCGGCGTTCTCGCGGAACAGGCAGGTGAGCATCTCCTCTTCGCGCGAATTGACGAGACGCACCGGCCGGCCGCTGGCGCGGGCGAGCAGGGCGGCGAACGGTTCAACCGCCAGGTCGAATTTGAGACCGAAGCCGCCGCCGACCGGCGGCACGGTGACGCGGACATGCGACGCCGGCACGCCAAGCAGGCGCGCGGTCGCGTTGCGGACACTCCAGGGAACCTGTGTCGAGGTCTCGATATGGAAGCGCCCGTCTTCATAGCTTGCGACCACCGCACGCGGCTCGAAGGCGACATGGTTCTGCCGGCCGACCCGAAAGCAGCTTTCGACGATCTCGACGTCAGGCCGGGCAAACGCGGCATCGACGTCGCCGCGAACCACGGTCGCTTGCCAGGCGACGTTGCCGCCGCGTGCGCTGCCTTCGAGCAAGACCTCATAGCTGCGCCAGTCCGGATGAATCAGCGGCGCGCCCGATGCAAGTGCATCCGCCATGGTCAGGACGGCTGGGACCGGCTCGATCTCCACCTCGATTGCCGCGAGCGCGGCCTGCGCCTGCGCCAGCGTGACGGCTGCGACCGCGGCGAGCGGTTCGCCGTCGTAGCGGATGACGTCGCGGGCGAAAAGCGGATGATCCGCGATGCCGATCCCGATCATGCCGGGTGCATCGGCCGCCGTCACGATGGCGCGCACCCCCGGCATGCGGGCTGCTCTGGAGGTATCGAGACGAATGATCCGCCCCGCAGGCACGGAGGCGCGCAGCACCGCCGCATGCAGCATGCCCGGCAGATACCGATCGATGGTGTAGCGCGTGCGGCCGCGCAGCTTGTCGGCCGCATCACGCCGGCGCAGATCCATCGTTGCGGAAACGTCGGACATCCCTGCGCCTCCCGATCAAGCCGTGGCCAGGGCGAGCAATGTCGCCTCGACGATGCGTTCATAGCCGGTGCAACGGCAGATGTTCCCGGTCAGCGCCGCCCGTATATCGTCACGGGTTGCATCCGGCCGGGTCGTCAGGAGGTGCGTCAAGGTCACCACCATGCCGGGGAAGCACATGCCGCATTGCACGGCGTCGCTCGCCTCGAGCGCGGCCTGGATGCGGTTCAGCTGGCCCTGCGGCGTAAGGCCTTCGACTGTTCGGGTCTCGCGGCCATCGGCCAGCGCAACGGGCAGCAGGCACGAAGGCGTGGGCTCGCCATCGACCAGCACCATGCAGGCGCCGCAAAAGCCCTCGCGACAGACCGGCTTCGCACCGGTCAGATGCATCTCCTCGCGGAGGACATCGACCAGTGGCGTCGCAGGGGCTGCAGCGGAGATGAGGCGATCGCCGTTCACGGTCAAATTGAATCCCATGTCGATCCCCGCAAGTTCAGGAGCCGAGCGCCGCGATCGCAGCGCGGCGGACGAGGCCGGGCAGCACGCTGACGCGATACCAAGCGGGCGCATCGACGCCGTCGCGGCCGGCGAATTCGTCAGTCAGTTCGGCCGCGGTCCGCGCCGCTTCTAAAGCGTCGAGCGGACGTCCGAGCAGCGCCGCTTCTAGCCGCGGCCATCGTCGCGCGGCTGCTTCGACCGAGCCGACCGCGATCCGCGCGGCCCGGACACGGCTCGCCGCATCGAGGCTGACCGAAAGGCTGACGATGGCGACCGGATAGTCGCCCGACCTGCGCAGCGGCAGCCGGACATGGGCCGTCTTACGCTCGCTTCGGGGCAGGATGATCCGTGTCACCAGGCGACCGGGCACGAGCGTCGAGCGGATCTTGAGGAAATCCGTCAGGCTCAGGTGCTCGCAACCGTCGCGGCCCGAGATCTCGACATCGGCATCGAGACAGAGCAGCGCCGGCACGCAATCCGCCGCGGCGAAGTCCGATGCCGCGAGATTGCCGCCGATCGTCGCCATCGTGCGGATCGCCGGGTTGGCAGAGCGGCCGGCGGCCGCGGCGAGGCCGGCAAAGTCCGGCATGCCGGCCAAGGCTGCCGCAAGCGCCGCGTGCGTGACGGCCGCACCGATCTCGACTGCGTCGCTGTCGATCCGTATTGCGGTCAGCTCGGCGATCCTTCCGATCGCGACATAATGGGGCCTGAGCGGCGCGTGCCGGATCGGAGATCGCATGATCCATGTGCCGCCGGCCAGGGGAGAGCCCGCGGCGCCATAGTCGCTCAGCGCATCGCGTGCGGCGGCGAGCGAGGGTGCGACATAGATCGACGTCGACGCATCGCGCGCCCCGATCCCGTTCTGGATGAGAGTGCCTGACATCATGGGCGCCGCTCCTGCCGCAGGCGATCCAGCAGGACGCCGATGATGACGATCGCGCCGAGCACGACCATCTGGACGTATCCATCGATCCGGGTGAGGTTCATGCCGTTGGACAGAATGGTGATGAACAGGGCGCCGAGCACCGCGGTGCCGACGCCGCCGCGCCCGCCGGCGAGGCTGGTTCCGCCGACCACGGCGCCGGCGATCGCCTGCAGCGACAGCGCGCCGCCGAGATTCGGCTCGCCCGATCCGGTCCGCGCCGTCATCATGATCGCGCCGAGCGCGGCAAGCGCGGAGCACAGCACATAGGTCGCGACCAGAATGCGTTTCACCGGCAGGCCGGCGACCGCTGCAGCGCGCGGATTGGTGCCGATCAGATAGAGCGAGCGGCCGAACACCGTGCGCGCCAGCAGCAAGTGCAGCCCGACGCCGACGGCGAAGGTGATCGCGATCGCCGCCGGCACGCCGAAGATGCTGCCGCTGTAGAAGATCTGCGAGAACGGCGCCGGCACGCCCTGAACCGGCCGTCCGGACGAAAGCGTGGTCGCGATCCCGATCGCGATGTTGTAACTGCCCAGCGTCGCGACGAACGGATTGACCCCGAGCAGCGCGACGACCACGCCGTTGAACAGGCCGCATGCGATGCCGAGCGCGAAGCCGGCCGCGAGCCCCGTGAGCAGCGCGGCGGTCGTGCCATGGCCCGACGCGGTGACGCCTGCCATCGCGAGCGCAGTGCCGACGCTGACCATCGACACCGTCGGGCCAAGGGCGAGATCGAAGCCGCGCGTCAGGATGACCACCGTCTGCGCCATCGCGAACAGCGCCAGGTAGCTGGTCTGTTGTGCGATGTTGAGCAGGTTGGCTGGGTACAGCACGCCATGGTCGACGGCGGCGAAGCCGAGCAACAGCACGGCCAACGCGACCGGAAGCACCGCGCTCCAGAGCCGGCGGCCCAGCGTCAGCTGTGGGCGGTCGGTGTCCTTGGCGGCAACGGTCAATTCGAGGTCAGACACGCGGCGTGCTCCGTCGGCTGAGTTCATCGAGCGCTACGGCGGCAACCATGATGACGCCGAGGAACACCGGCTGAAGCCGCGAGTCGACGTGCAGGAGGTTGAGCGCGTTGCCGAGGATGGTCAGGAACAGTGCGCTGACGGCGACGATCTCGATGCGTCCGACGCCGCCGCGCAGGCTGACGCCGCCGATCACAGCGGCGGCGATCGATTGCAGCATCATTCGGTCGCCGCCGAAGCTGGCTTGTCCGGAACCGACCTGCGCCGTCAGCAGAATGCCGGTCAATGCCGCAAGGACGCTCGAGACGACGTAGGTGCCGACGATATGACGCTGGATCGTTACGCCCGACACCACGGCAGCATCGACATTGCCGCCGATCGCGTAGACGTAACGGCCGAACAGCGTGCGTCGCTGTGCAAACACCATCACCAGGATCACGATCAGCGCGACATGGGCGGCGGTCGGCAGGCCGAACGCCTGGCCGCGACCGAAGCTTTTCACGAAGATCTCGGGCATGCCGTAGACCGGGATGCCGTTTGTGATCATGAGGCCGACGCCGGCGGTCGCGGACATCGTGCCCAGCGTCACCACGAAGCCGGAGACCTTCAGCTTTGCCACGCAGAAGCCATTGATGAGCCCGACCACGACGCCGCAACCGAGCCCGGCCACGATCCCGCTGGCGATGATGAGGACGTTGGCGCCGGGAAAGGCGGCCGCGGTGACCGCCATGGTCTTTGCGGTGACGACGCTTGCCAAAGCGACGACCGCGCCGACCGAAAGATCGAAGCCGCCCGCGATGATAACAAGGGCCTGGCCGCAGGCGACGATTGCCAGCAGCGAAGCGTTGCGCAGGATGTTGAGGACGTTGGTGATGCCGTAGAACTGCGCATCGACGGCCGACATGCCGGCGACCAGCAGCACTAGCAGAGCCGGCAGCAGCCCGATTCGGCCTGCGATCGATTGGAGGCTGATCGCGTCCCGCGGCGCTGTGCCGACCAGGGCCGAGTTCATGCGACCTCCGCGGTGAGATGTTCGCGGAAGAAGCTCGAAAGCACATTCTGCTCGGTTTTTTCAGTACCGGTCAGCTCGGCGGCGATGCGGCCCTGATGCATGACGTAAAGCCGGTTCGACAGCGCCAGCACCTCGGGCAATTCGGAAGACACCACGATCACGGCGGCGCCGGCCTCGACGAGGCGTTTCATGAACTCGTAGACCTCGAGCTTGGCACCGACGTCGATGCCGACGCTCGGCTCGTCGAACAGGAACACGGTCAACTCGCGCGTCAACGCGCGCCCCAGCATCACCTTCTGGCGGTTGCCGCCCGACAGGGCGCCGGCGCTGCGTTCGATGTTCGGCGGCCTGAGCTGCAGCTGCTGCATGATGCCCGCGATGGTCACGCGCTCGGCGGCCTGCCGTATTATGCCGAAGCGGGCGAAGGCCGGCAGGTCGAGCCCGGTCATCGACGCGTTCTCGCGGATCGGACGCGACAGCGCGAGCCCTTCGGCGATCCGGTTGGCAGGGAAGTAGGCGACGCCGCGCTTCAGGCTGTGTCTCGCGGTTGGAGATTCGTAAGGCGCACCGCCGATCCGAATCGTTCCGGTCGACGTGCGCTCGATGCCGTAGATCGCGCGGATCAGCTCCGACTTGCCGCAGCCGACCAGGCCCGCGATGCCGGTGATCTCGCCTGACCGGGCATGGAAATTGACGTCTCTCACGCTGCCATCGGCGAGCGTCAGGTTTTCGACGTCGACCATCACTCGGTCCGGCTGGTGGGCGATGGCGGGGAAGAGCAGGTCGATGGTCCGGCCGGTCATCAGTTCCACCAGCTCGCCATCGGTTGAGGTCGCGGCGTCGAGGGTCCGGATGTGACGGCCGTCGCGCAGCACCGTCACGCGGTCGGCCAGCGCGCGGATTTCGCGCATGCGATGCGAGACGTAGATCAGCCCGACATTCTGGCTCTTCAGGCGCGCGATCAGCTCAAACAGCCGTCCGGTCTCGCGCTCGGTCAATGACGCGGTCGGCTCGTCGAGGATCAAAAGGCGGACACGGCCGAGCAGGGCCTTGGCGATCTCGGCCATCTGCTGATGCGCGCGGGACAGGTCATCGATCCGCCGCGCGGGATCGAGATCGAAACCGAGCTCGTCGATCAGCGCCTTAGCGCGCTTGCGCATCTCGCGCGAATGCAGCACGCCGCCGCGCGTGATCTCGCGGCCGAGAAACAGGTTCTCTTCCACGGTGAGGCTCGGGATCAGCGAGAACTCCTGAAACACCGGACTGATACCGATCTCGCGCGCCCGCTGCGGCGTCAGGCGGTGGATCTCCTCGCCGCCGAAATGGAAGGTGCCTTCGTCGGGTGGAAAGGTGCCCGAGACCACATTGATCAGGGTCGATTTGCCGGCGCCGTTCTCGCCGAACAGGACGTGAAGCTCGCCGGCACGGACATCGAGGTCGACGCGGTCGAGCGCCCGGACGCCGGTGAATCGCTTCGATATCCCGCGCAACTGAAGCAGGGGTGCGGGCGGCTCTGGATCGATCTCGACGTTCATCCGCGTCTCCGTGGCCGTGAGCAGGCAGGCGGGAGCCGGCTCCCGCCCGTATCGATCGGCCTACTTGGCCTTGACCGAATAGACCGGCGTCCAGCTTGCGGGCGCCAGCACGAGATCCATCTGCAATTTCGGCACGGTGGTCTTGTCGATGACGGTGGCCACCGGCTGGACCAGGCTCATGACCGGCTTCTTCTCGATGAGACGCACGGCCTGGTCGATCGCGATCGCGCCTTCGCCGACGGGATATTGCGTTGCGAAGGCGAGGATGTCGCCGCGGTTCAGCGCGTCGAGCATGGCCTGGTTCTCGTAGGACGACACGATCTTCAGGTCGCTGCGGCCGGCCTCGGCAACGGCGCCGATGGCGGCTTCCGCGGTGGGGGCGGTGCCCCAGATCACGTTCATGGCGGGATAGGCCTGCAGCGCGTCCTGGATGAGCTGAAGCTGCGCGGCGACGCCGGAGTCGCCGAACTTTTCAGCCAGGATCTTGGCGTTCGGGTTCTTGGCGATCGCCTTCTTGAAGCCCTCGTTGAACGACTCTGCCCAGCCTGAGCCGGCCGGACCGGGGAACGTAACGATATTGAGCTTATCGCCGGGCTTGGCCTGCGCCAGCAGACCGTCGCCGGTGACCTCGCCCATCGCGACGAAGTCGACATAATTGGCCGCGGGCAGCGCGTTGGGCGGCAGCGGATTGGTGACGCCGACCACCGGCACGCCTTTGGTTTTGGCTTCCTCGAACTTCTTGCTGAGGCCCGCGCCGGAGATGGCGCCGACGATGATCGCATCCGGTCCGCTTGCCATGCAGTCGTCGAACTGCGACAGCTGCTTGGGCAGGTTCTCGTAACCGCCGGCCTCGTAGAGGTTCATGTTGACGTTCATCGCCTCGGCCTGCTTCACGATGCCGTAGGCGACGGCGACCCAGAAGCTGTCCTTCATGTGGGGAAACAGCACGCACAGCTTGTAGGGCTTCTCGGCCTTCGGCAGCGGTGTGTAGTCGGCGGGCTTCGGCGTGCCGGATGACGCATCGTAGACCTTCATCGGAAACCACGGCGTCTCGGTCCCCGCCGCCGCCGGAGTGGCGGCGCCGGCAAGGGCGAGGGCGGCGGCGATGCCGAGCACGGAGCGGATTGGCCACAGCCGGTTGGAAGAAAGGCACGTCGAGATCGTCATAGCGCAATCCTCATGGTTTGAATGAAAGTGAAGGGCGACGGCTTCTCGTCCTTTTCTGCCGCACGGGCCGCGCCGGCGGCGCGGCTGCCGTGACGATCAGCCGGCTTTCCACATCGCGACCGAGCGCCGCTCGAACGCTTCGCGGAACTGGCGGGTGGACTCGGCAAGCAGCGCGCCGGTGCCCCAGTCGAGGATCACCGCGTGGCTGCGGATCACGTCGAACGCGTTGAGCTCACCGCTGCGGTAGCGCTGCGCGACCAACTCCGGATCGAGCCGGACATTGGCGACGCGCTCGGCGCGGATCTTCGTGCGCAGCGCCGCGGTCGCGACCTTGTCGACTTCATAATTGCAGAGTTCGGCGTCGATAGTGTGAACCACGACGCCATAGTCCTTGGCGGCGCGCTCGACCGAGATATAGTCGTCCTTGATGTCCTCGATCACGAGGTTCGGATCGCGCTCTAAGGGATCGCCGAAACCGCCGCCGCCGGCGGTCGGACGCGAAAACAAGTCGCCTTCGCCGATCGGGACGTCCGAGAAGATCGAGCCGAGCCGCTCCTCTGCGGTGCTGCCGGCGCGCTTCAGGGTCAGGCCGTGCGGCATCGACGGCAAGCCGCCCTCGATGCCCCACACGATGGCGCGCTCGCGGTCGCAGATGTAGGAGATCACGGTCTTCTCGGCCTGCAGCATCCGCGACGTCTTCACCACGCCCGCGCCGCCACGCCATTTGCCGGGACCGGGCGAGTCGGTGAGAATCTCGCATTCGGTGGTCAGGATCGGGTTGGCGCGCTCCTGGCCTTCGACCGGCTGCGACATCAATCCGGTGCCGAAGCAAGCGGTCGTGACGTTGCTGCCGTCCTTGCCGTTGCGTCCGCCCCAGCCGCCGGGCAGCCAGTCGTAGAACATGAAGATCGGCTTGTCGGGGCTGCGGGCGTCGAGCCCGCCGGTCAGCAGATATTCGAGGTTGAAGGCGCAGGCGAGCGCGCGCTCGGGCATCAACTTCGACCACATTTCGTAGATCGAGTTCATGATCTTCTCGAACGGCATCAGGAAGCCCGTCACCGCGATCGGCCATTTGGCATCGACGATCGAGCCTTCGGGGGCGATGATGTCGAAGCAGCGGTAGAAGCCGGAATTGAGCGGCAGGTCGGGGAAGAAGGTCTTCATGCCGGCCGCAACCGCCGAGAACGTGGCGCCGAACGCCGAGTTGTAGATCGATCCGATGGTCGGATGGCTGCCGGTGAAGTCGTAGATCGCGCGGTCGCCCTTGATCGTCATCTTGATGCGGATCGGGATCATGCCTTCGCCGCCGGCCGGATCGCGGTCGATATAGTCGACGGTTTCCCATTCGCCGTCAGGAAGCGCTGCGATGCGCTGCCGGGCCGAGCGCTCGACATAGTCCTGCACGGCGGCAAGTCCGGTCTCGACCGTGTCGCGGCCGTATTTGCCGACCAGGCGCAGGATCTCGCGTTCGCAGACCGCAGTGGCTTCGGCCTGCGCCTGGATGTCGCCGATGATCGAGGCCGGGTCACGGGTGTTGGAGGCGATCAGATGCGCAACGTCCTTGCGCAGGCCGTTCTTGTCGAACAGGCGGACCGGTGTGATGCGCAGGCCCTCGCGGAACATCTCGCGGGCGGCGACGTCGAACGATCCCGGCACGCTGCCGCCGACGTCCGACCAGTGTCCGTTGGACTGGCTGAAGGCGATGATCTTGCCGTCGGCGAAGATCGGGCGGATCAGCCGCACGTCGGAGAAGTGCGTGCCGCCGGCATAGGGATCGTTGATCGCAAAGACATCGCCCTCATGCATGTCACCTTCGAAATGGCGCATCACGTCCTTGCAGGTGAAATGCAGCGTGCCGACGTGGACAGCGATATCCTGGTTGCCTTGCGCCGCGCATTCGCCGTTGGCGTCATGCAGCGCGCTGGAGAAGTCGCGGTTGTAGATGACGAACGAGTAGCAGGTCCTTAGGACCTGCTCGCCCATCTGGTCGACGCTGGTGATGAAGGAATTCTTCAGGACCTCGAAGGTCACGGGATCGAGCGGGAGGGCCGTGGCCATGGTTCACTCCTTCACGCGGATGATGATGTTGAGATATTTGTCGACCTCGGCGCTGGCGCCGGGCGGCACGACGGTCGTGGCATCGAGCTGCTCGATGATCGCGGGGCCTTGGAAGGAGAAACCGCAGGGCAGGTCGGCGCGCCGATAGACGGGCGTATCGAGCCCGCTGCCTTCGAACCACACCCTGCGGTGGCCAACCGGCGCGGGGCTAACACCGGTCGGCGCGTGAACGGCAAATTCGGCCTTCGGAACCACACCGACCGCCTTCAGATTGAGGCGGAAGAAGCTCACCGGTGCGCTGTCGCGGCGGAAATTGTATTCGCGCTGGTGCTCGGCGTGGAAGCTCTGCACCAGGTCGGCGATCGCGCCGATCGGCTGCGGCGCGTTCACCGCGAGCGAACGCCACTGGCCGCGATACATCATGTCGATCGAGCGCTGCAGCACGATGTCCTGCTGCGCGACGCCCTCATGGATGAGGCGCGCGAGCGCGGCTTTCTCGAGCTCGGCGAACTGTGCTTCGATCTCGGTCGCGTCGGCGTCGGCGGCGTCGACCATGCAGCTCTGCGAGAAATCGTGCTGCATGTCGACGAGCAGGCATCCGAGCGCGGAGGTCACGCCGGGATTCGGCGGCACGATCACGACGGGAATTGCCAGCTCGCGCGCGACGTCGACCCCGTGCAGGGCGCCGGCGCCGCCGAACGCCACCAGCGCGAAGTCGCGCGGATCGTAGCCACGGCTGATCGAGATCAGCCGCACAGCATCCGACATGTTGGCATTGGCGACCTTGACGATCGCGTCGGCGGCCTCGTGCAGGCCGAGGCCGAACGGTTTTGCAACGCCGTCTTCGACCGCCTGCTCGGCCAATGCGGGGTCGAGCTTGACCTTGCCGCCGGCGAGATCGGTCCCGAGGCGGCCCAGCGTCACATTGGCGTCGGTGTTGGTCGGCTGCGTGTTGCCATTGCCATAGCAGGCCGGTCCCGGGTGGGCGCCGGCCGATTGCGGGCCGTTGCGCAGGGAGCCGGCCGGGTCGGTCCAGGCCAGCGAGCCGCCGCCGGCGCCGATCGTGAGCACCTCGATCGAAGCGAAGCGGATCGGATAGCCGAATTCGATGTGCCAGTCCTTGGTGACGCGCGAGTGGCCTTCATAGGCGAGCGACACGTCGGTGGACGTACCGCCCATGTCGAGGCCGATCGAATTGGGAAAGCCGCAGAGGCCGGCGATATAGCGGCTGGCGATGGCGCCCGCAGCGATACCGGAGCCGGCGAGGCGGGCCGCAAAATCCTTGACGCTCGCCGGCGTCATCACGCCACCGCCGGTGTGCAGCAGCAGGAGATCGCGGGTGTAGCCCTCGCGGGCGAGGCGCTCGCCGAGCCGGCTCGTGTAGTTGACGACGACCGGGCTCACCACGGCGTTGGCAACCGTGGTCGAGAACCGTTCATGCTCGAAGATCTCGGGAAGCACTTGCGAGGAGATCGACACCGGAATGTCGGGCATCTCCGCCAGCAGGATGTCGCGCATGGCGCGCTCATTGGCCCCGTTGAGATAGGCGTTCATGAAGCAGACCGCGACTGCGGCAACGCCACGACGCTTGAGGATGCGCGCCACCGCGCGCGCGGCTTCGACGTCGAGCGGTTCGATCACCTTGCCCCCGGCATCGACGCGCTCGGGCACGGTCAGGCGGTCCCGCCGTGGCACATAGGGCCGCACGACGTCCTTGTAGGTGTCCCAGAGATCTTCCTTGTTGGCGCGCCGGATCTCGATGACGTCGCGGAACCCCTTGGTCGTCACCACGGCGGTGCGGGGCAGTCGGCGCGTAATCAGCGCGTTGGTGGCAACCGTCGTGCCGTGCGAGAACAGCGCCACCCTGGACAGATCGATCCCGGCCTTGGACACGCCGCCCATGATCCCTTCGATCGGATCGCGCGTGGAGGAGGTCTTCTCGATGCGGATGAGACCGGTCGTCTCGTCCATGATGCAGATGTCGGTAAACGTGCCCCCGACGTCGACAGCCACACGAAGGTCCTGCACCATGCGTCTTCCTTTCGAACAAGCGTTTCGCCGATCTTAGGCAGAGCGGCGGCTTGCCTTCTTGACGCTGAGCGCAGGAAGATTTGTGCGAGAGAGCGTACCCGCATGGGGCGGGGCTGTCGCATATCGCCCGCCTCCGCAGGGGCGTACTGCAAAACGTCGAAAACAACCCCATGCAAAGGAGCCGGCGGCGCGCCGGCATTCGCCCGGCTTGACATGTCGGGCAAATCAGTCGTGTTATTCTATTATTCCGAAACTATGCAGGCGGCTTACACCCGCTATGGGACCTGGCCGTAACCATATGCGATGCCCTGCACGGGGGCATACCTGCCCGGACCGGCGGCGGGCCGACCAGGGAACATCACACCGGTGGCGTTATCGATGCCGTCGTCAGGCGTTGGCGGCGCGCGAGGTGGCGCGGGCCTCGCTGGGTGTGCAGCCGAACCGGCTCCGGTAGTTGCGGCTGAATTGCGCCTGGTCGGCAAAGCCCCATTGATAGGCGATTTCCGAGATGCTCTTGCGGCAGCTCGCATCGCGCAGCAGGGCGTCGCACATTGCCAGCCGCTGGTTGCGGATATGGGCGCAGACGGTCAGACCCTCGCCTTCGAAGATCTGGTGCAGATAGCGCAGCGAAATGCCGCAGCCATCAGCGATCATCTGCGGCGTCAGCCGCATGTCGTCGAGGTGGCTACGGATGAACTGCTCGCAGCGCAGCAGATGGCCGTTGCGCACCGAGGAGGAGTGGCCGGTGAGCACGCGGTCGTCGGATTCGATGGCCATCGCAAGCAGCTCGATGAGGTGCTTGCCCATCATCGCGCGAGCCGTCTCGTCCATTTCCTCGATCCGCTCGGCGGAGAGCCGCAACGTGTCGACGAACAGCGCGCCGACGCTGCGGCTGGCGTCGAATTGCAGCGTGGCGAGGCGTTCGGGCCGTGTGATGCGCCCGCGCAGCACAGCGCTCGGGATTTTCAGGCACCACAGCGCCGTCGGATCCTGATGGCTGAATTCGTAGGGCAGGTGGCTGCGCTCGATCAGGAATGCGCCGGGCCTGCAGTGCACCACCTTGCCGTCCTGCTCGAAGCGGATTTCGGCGAGTTCGGGCACCGTGATCAGGAAGGATTCCTCCCGCTCGCTCAGGAGATGCCGCTCATGGCGCTTGTACAGCAGGCCATTGGCGATGTTTCGCGAGACCGAGAGGGGACCCATCGACCAGGCGCCGAGGCGCGCATCGAACTCGCGCCTGCTCGGGAAGCGCAGGTCGAGCGAGTAGTAAGTCTTCGAGACGACCTCCTGCCAGTACTGGCGGCGGCTCTGCAACGGGATGTCGTTGGTCGTGTAGGTGACTTGCATGTCTCACTCCCCGCCGCCGGCTGTGCCTCCGGTCGTCGTGTCCCCGGCCAAAGTTTGGCGAGGACAGCCGGACGGCGTCAAGTCGAATAAAACGGAAACAGATGTTCTAGATTTCGATCGCCTCCTCGGCCTGGTGCCGCTGATCCATGCTGACGGGGGGCCGCCCCGGCCCGACGCCGGCGACCGCGAAGCGCATGAAATCGCGGAACGCCATCGCTGCTTCCGACGGCTTGGTGTCGCGCCGCCAGGCCAGACCGATATCCATGCTGGGCACCTCGTCCTCGATGACGCGGGTCTCGATCCGCTGTCCCTCCAGCGACCAGGGCCGGTAGATCAGGTCGGAGAGGATGGCGATCCCCATGCCGCCTGCGACCATGGAGCGCACGGCTTCGACCGAGGAGGTGCGGAAGATCGTGTTCGGTTCGAGCGAGGCGTTGCTCCAGTAGCGCATCGAGGTGTGCTTGGCCTCGTCGACGGTGAGCATGACGTAGGGATAGGCTGCGATGTCGGCGAGATGGACCCGCTCAGTGCGGGTCAGCGGATGCTCTGGCGCAAGCCACAGGCGGCGCGGCGATCGCAGCAGCGTCTCGCTCGTCAGCATGGCATTGTCGCGCAGGTTCGAGACCAGCATCACAGCGAGATCGAGCGCGCCGTCGACGAGCGCGCGTTCCAGCACGTCGCGCGGCGCCTCGAACAGCTCGATCGTGATGCCGGGAAAGCTGGCCTGGAACCGCTTCTGGTGACGCGGCAGGAAATAGCCCGACACGGTATAGGTGACGCCGATGCGGATCGTGCCGAACAGTGGTCCCGCCGATATCTGCGTGTTGCGCACCGCCTCGGCGACGGCGGCGAGGATCTGACGGCCCTGGGACAGGAAGCGGCTGCCCTCCATCGTTACGGTGACGCCGTTCGGCGCGCGTTCCAGCAGGCGCGCGCAGACGGTCGCCTCGAGCTGCTGAATCGCCGCGGTGACTGCGGATTGCGAGACGTTGAGGTCGATCGCCGCCTGGCTGATGCGCCCGGTCTCGGCGGCGGCGACGAAGTAGCGGATCTGTTTCAGAGAAACGGACATCGCGGTTGTTCCGATGTTGCCTAACTCATGAGCGTGTTTCTCAGCCCAGCGGTATTCTTTGCAACTCTCGTGCCGACAAGCCGAGAGCGCGCGGCGGCGCCGATTCCGGACCTGAGAGGCCGCAACCGACGGCCTGAAGCGCAGGACGTGATCACGCGGTCACCGATCGGTGACCGCGGTCTTGGCGGACAGGGCAGGTTACCGGCGACTATGCCAATGCGCTGTGCAGCCTGCCGAGCAACTCCGAGCGGCTTTTGCGCGCCGCAAGCGCCTCCTTCATATCGACCTTGACGAACTTCACCGGCGTGTTGGGCTGCAGCTGGCCGATTAGGTCCATGTCCGCGGCGATGACGGTCCCGACCATGAAGTAGCCGCCGCCGGAGACTGCATCACGATGCAGCACGATCGGCTCGGTGCCGCCGGGAACCTGGATCGACCCGTAGGGATAGCAGGCATCGGTGATATTGGACGGGTCGGAACCGGCGCCGAACGGCGGTTCGCGTGGAACGAATTCGAGCGGCTTCCCGCCCTTGAAGCGGTAGCCGATCCGGTCCGCCTCCGGTGCGACCTTCCAGGTGTCAGAGAAGAAGCCGTTGCCGGCCGCCTCGGTGATGCGGTGCCAGTAGAGGCCGGGCATCGCGCGCAGTTCCGTCGGCATTCCCGCCGGTTGCCCGCGCAACTCCCTGGCGACGCTGCGTCCGTCCTTGCCTGTCGCGGCGGCATGGCCGATGGGCAATTCGTCGCCGGCCTCGAGCTTGCGGCCCTTGAATCCGCCAAGCGCGCCGAGCGCGTAGGTCGAGCGCGAGCCGAGAACGACGGGCACATCAATACCGCCGGCGACTGCGATGTAGCCGCGTGCGCCCTGCTTGAGGAAATCGAAGGATAAGATCTGGCCGCGCCTCACCTTGAAGCTGGTCCAGGTCTCGCGCGGCTCGCCGTCGAGTTTCGGCGGCAGCTCCGCGCCGGTGATCGCGACGATGGTATCCTCGGTGAATTCAAGCTCCGGTCCCATGAACACGGCTTCGAGCACGGCTGCACCCGCCTCATTACCGACCAGGAGATTGGCGGCCGCGAGCGCGTGACGGTCCATGCCGCCGGAGAGCGGGATGCCGATGTGATAATAGCCCGGACGCCCGAGATCCTGGACGGTGGTCGCTAGACCCGGCTTCAAAACCTTAACGGCCATGGAGAACTCCATCGAGCTTGGCGTTGTAGGCGTCAACGTCGCGGTTGAACTCGGTCAGCGAGAACGAGACGTCGCGGATCACGGGCGCAAAGCGGCCGGCGTCGACGTCGGCGACCGCGGCGTCATAGGCCGCCCGGTCGATCGGCTTCCACTTCACGATGTCGCCCGGTCTGAACAGGCACATGAAGTCGCGCAAATAGCTGATGTTCTGGTTGGGATCGTAGATCGGCATCGGCGTGATGCCGAACATCTGGTAGCCGCCGGCGCCGCGCACCGAGTAGATGCAGCTGAAGCAGCCGCCATGCCCGACGGTGAGTTTCGGCGTGTCGGTACGCGGGCGCAGATATTTCGGGGCCTGAAGCTGCCGCTTGCGCTCGACCATCTGGTAGAGGAAGGGCAGTCCGGCGACGAAGCCGACCATCGAGACGAACCAGGGCGCGCTGGAATGCGCCTTGATGAAGGCGTCGACGCTCTCGAGGCCGTTGATCCGGGCGGCGTACTCGAGATCGGTCCCGTTTGGATCCTGATGACGCTCGCGGAAGCGCATCAGGGTCTCGTGCGTCCAGGGATCATTGTAAAGCACGGGAATCTCGATGATCCGCGTCTTGATCACCGGCTCCGATTTCTCCGATGCGGAATCCAGCCGCTTCAGCTCGGTGAGGAGATCGTCGGGCTTGATCTGGTCGGGATCGAACTTGACCTGATAGGACGCGTTTGCCGGGCAGATCTCGGTGACGCCCTTGATCTTCGCGTCGCGCACCGCATTGGTGATGAAGAGGCTCTTGAAAAAGGCCTCGAGCGACATCGCTTCGCCGACCTCGGCGAAGATGTGCTCGTCGCCGCCGAAGGAAAATCGGGTTTGCATGACTAGCGGCCTCCTGTTGCTGACGGGGCGGATTCTCTTGCCATCATGGCGCGACCTTCACGGTCGATGGCGGTTGAGCGGTGGCAAGGCCGGCGGCATGGGACTCCAGCCACGGTTCGAGCCATGCCGTATGGAAGCGTCCGGCCTTGACGTCGGCGTCGCGCGCCAGCGCCTGGTGCAGGGGCTTTGTCGTGAAAATGCCCTCGACGTTGAGCTCGGCCAGCGCGCGTTCGAGCCGCCTGATGGCGCTCGGCCGATCCTTGTCGTGCACGATCAGCTTGCCGAGCAGGCTGTCGTAGAACGGCGGCACCGTGTAGCCCTGATAGAGCATGCTGTCGAAGCGCACGCCGTCACCACCGGGGACGCACAGCGCGTTCACCGTACCCGGATTGGGCAGGAAATTCCTGGCGGGATCCTCGGCGTTGATGCGAACCTCGATCGAATGGCCGCTGACGCGCACTTCGTCCTGACGGATGCGCAACGGCTCGCCGCCGGCGATTCGGATCATCTCGCGCACGAGGTCGATGCCGGTGACCATTTCCGTGACGGGATGTTCGACCTGAATGCGGGTGTTCATCTCCAGGAAATAGAACTCGCCGGTCCTGTCATCATAGAGATATTCGAGTGTCCCGGCGCCGCGGTAGTTGACCGCCTTGGCGAGCGCCACGGCCGAGGTGCAGAGTTTCTCACGTACGGCCTGGGTGAGCGAGGGTGAGGGGGCCTCTTCCCAGACCTTCTGGCGGCGACGCTGCAGCGAGCATTCGCGCTCGAAGCAATGGATCACGTCGCGTCCATCGCCGAGCACCTGGACCTCGATGTGCCGCGCGCCTTCGACGAGTTTCTCGACATAGAGCCCGCCGTCGCCGAAGGCCGCGAGCGCCTCGGCCTGCGCCTGCGGCATCAGATGATGAAACTCCTCGGCAGACCGCGCGATGCGAATGCCGCGTCCGCCGCCGCCGGCTGCGGCCTTGATCATGACAGGGAAGCCGGTTTTCCCGACCAGCGCGAATGCCGCCTCCGCCGACTCCAGCCGCCCTTCGCTGCCAGGCACCGTCGGCACGCCGGCCGCCGCGGCGGCCTCGCGCGCCGCGACCTTGTCTCCCATCAGGCGGATCGATTGCGCGGTCGGGCCGACGAAGATCAATCCGGCCGCTTCGACGGCGGCTGCGAACTCGGCATTCTCCGCAAGGAAGCCGTAGCCGGGATGGATCGCATCGGCACCGCTGCTCTGTGCCGCGGCGAGGATCGCTGCCTGGTTGAGATAGGATTTCGACGCCTGCGGCGGACCGATATCGACCGCTTCGTCGGCGAGCCGGACCGCGAGCGAGTCCTTGTCGGCCTTGCTGTGGACCTGAACGGTCACAATGCCGAGATCGCGCGCGGCGCGGATGATGCGCACCGCGATCTCGCCGCGATTGGCTATGAGGAGCTTCTTGATCGCCATGGCCGGGTGCGCTCAAACGTCGATTTCGGCGATCGGCTGGCCGGCCATCACGGCATCCTCGTTCTCGGCCAGGAAGCGAACGATCTTGCCGGCAGCGCCGGCCTTCACCTCATTGAATGATTTCATCACCTCGATGAGCCCGATCGTGTCGCTCTCCGCAACGACGTCGCCGTCGTTCTTGTAGACCGGCTTGTCGGGTGCGGGCTTGCGGTAGAAGATGCCCGGGAGTGGCGAGAAGATCTGCTGGGTGGCCATGGTTTCCTCTTTGAGAATCTTTGCTTCGTTGCCGCGACGGCTCAGCGCGCGGTGAGATAGGGGCGGACTGCTTCGCGAACGGCCTCTGCGATGGCGACCGCATTCGGCGTGTCGGAATGAATGCAGATCGAATCGGCGCCGACCATGATGTCATTTCCCGCTACCGTGCGCGTCTTGCCTTCGTTGACGGCCCTTGCGCACCGGCTTGCGGCATCGACCGGATCCTTGGCCTCGTGCTCGCGTGTGATGATCAGGCTGCCGTCGCCATTGTAGTCGAGGTCGGCATAATATTCGGCGACGAAAGCGTGGCCGCGCCGCTCGTAGACCTGCTGGTGCAGCGTTCCCTTCATGCCGAGCAGCGGCACCTTGTAGACGTCGGCGGCGTCAGCCACGGCCTCAGCGATCTCCTCGTTGCGCGCGGCCATGCCGTAGAGCGCGCCATGCGGCTTGATGTGATTGAGCGGCATGCCCTCGGCGTCGAGGAACGCCTTGAGCGCGCCGATCTGATAGAGCAGGCAGTTGCCGAGCTCCTCGCGGCTGATCTTCATCTCGCGGCGGCCAAAGCCCTGCAGATCCGGCAGCGAGGGGTGCGCGCCGACCTTGACGCCGAACTGCTTGGCGAGCTGCACGGTCTTGCGCATGTGATTGAAGTCGGAGGCATGAAAGCCGCACGCGACGTTCGCGACGTCGATATGGGGCATCAATGCCTTGTCGTCGCCCATTTTGTAGAGGCCGTAGGCCTCGCCCATGTCGCAGTTGATCACGACCATCTCCTGATTTCCTTCCAGCAGGCTTTATAAAGGACCGGCGGCGAGGCCGCCCTGCGTGCGTCCAGCGCACCCAGAGCGGCGTGTTGCCGGGTTACTTGGACACCAGATAGTCCAGCGGGATCTTCTCCGAGATCGTCCACTGGTCGATCACCTTCGGCTTGCCGGCCTCGGTGTCGACGATCAGGTAACGGCCCTGGTTCTGGTGGTGGATGTCCTTGGTGAAGGTGCGCGGCCCGAACAGCGTGGGCTCGTTGTTCATCTTCTCGAGTTCGGCCACGACCGCCGCTGCATCGGTCGACTTGGCCCGCTCGACCGCCTTGGCCCAGACGTCGATCAGCACATAGCCCGGATAGACGTACTGGCTGGACGGGTCACCGCCGGTGACCTCCTTGTACTTCTTGTTGAACTCGTTGACCTTGGCGTTCGGATCGTCGCCGTAGACCGAGCCCTGAACCGGAACGTAGAAGTTCGACAGATCCGGAACGGCGTTCATCCAGTAGCTGCCGTCGACGCCCGAGCCGTTGAGGATCATCGACTTGATGCCGGCGGCGCGGATCTGCTTGATGGCGGAGACGGCGCCCGGCATCATCGTGCACAGCATGATGGCGTCGGGTTCCTTCGGCAGGCTCTTGATGCGCGTGATCTGCGAAGCGATCGAGGCGTCGTCGTTCTTGAAGGTGTCGCTGCCGACCAGCTTGGCCTCCTTCAGGCGCGGCAGCATCCAGTCGAAACCGTCGCAGATACCCTTGTTGTAGACGGTCCAGCTGTCGAGCAGCCGATAGAAGCTGCGCGCGTTCTTCTTGGTATACGCCCATTCCGACATCGTCGCGCCCTGCACCGGCGCCAGCACCGAGGCCGAGAACGAGAACGGGCCGACGCCGGGAATTCCGGCCTTGATCGATTCGGCGCAGAGGAAGAACGAAACCTTGCCGGCAGCCTGCGCCTGCAGCGCCGCGGGCGCGCCGAAATCGTAGTCGCAGGACACGATCACGAGGTCGGCGCCCTGGTCGAGCACCGCAAGGCCGGCCTTGGCGCCTTCGGCCTGGTCGGTCTTGGTGTCGGCAAACACCGGCTTGAGCTTCTTGCCGAGCAGGCCGCCGGCCTTGTTGATCTCGTCGATCCGGATCAGCGCCGCGTCCTGCGCCGGCTTGTCATAAGCCTGCATGAATCCGGATGCCGCGGTCGCAAAACCGACCACGATCTCGTCGGCCGCCCGGGCCGGTGCGATCCAGAGCGTGGATGCTCCGGCCAGGATGCCGAGTAATGTCGTCAAGCGCATATGCCACTCCTCCAATTTTGCAAAACGAGCGTTAGTGCAGTTCCTTCAATGCGGTCTGGACCGGCCGGGCCACGCGCCGCTGCAGCGGCCAGCGGCGCCAGGAGAACTCCCGGTTGCGGGTCAACCCGGTCGGCAGGTACATCAGGATCACGATGGTGATGATGCCGATCGCGATCTCCTGGGCGCCGTTCGGCAAGCCGACGGTGTGCCCGCCGAGGCTGATGCCTTTCTCGAGATCGCGGAACAGCTCGATCAGCAGCGAGATCGCGACCACGCCCGAGACCGCGCCGCTGAGGCTGTACATGCCGCCGACCACCAGCATCGACAGCGTGATGAAGGTGGTCCGCAGATAGAATGCGCCGGGATTGACGATGCTCAGGAAGTGCGCGTAGAGCGCGCCGGCGAGCCCGATGATGAAGGCGCTGACGACGAAGGCGATCAGCCGCTCGCGGACGATGTCGATGCCTGAGGCGCTGGCGGCGACTGCCTCGTCGCGGGTAGCGCGCAGCGCCAGTCCCGAGCGCGAGATCGCGTAGAGATAGGCGATCGCGATCGCCGCGGCGCCGCCGATCCATCCGGTCCAGACGTTCATGGTGGGCGGAATGCCGACGATCGAGCCTTGCCCACCCGTCACCGAATCCCAGTTCGAATAGACATTGTTGATGACGCCGAGCAGGCCGAAGGTCGCGATCGAGGCGGCGATGCCCGACAGGCGCATGATGACGCGCCCGACGATCAGGGCAAACAATGCGGCGAATACCCCGGAGATCGGCGTTGCTACCCACATCGGCAGCTGCGCATGAAGCAGCCACGTCGGGAGGCCCTTGAGCGTGATCGATTTCATGACCGGCGGAATCGTGAGCCAGGCGGTCGTGTAGGCGCCGAGGCACATGAAGCTGATATGGCCGAACGACAGCAGGCCCGAATTGCCGACGAAGACGTAGAGACCGACCACCACCATGATGTTGATGAACATCTCGACCACGGTGCGGTTGAACGCCCGGCTGCCGAACTGATAGGAGAGGGCGGCGATGATGAGCAGCGCCACGATCAGCACGATCGGCGTGATGATCGTTTGCCGGATGACGGACGGCCGCTGCGACATCGATCAGACCCTCTGCTTGGCGGATTTCGGTGCGAACAGCCCTTGCGGCCGCACCAGAAGGACGACGATGACGGCGCCGTAGACGAACGCGTCGCGGAACACGCGGGCATCGTGCGGCAGGGTCGCCTGGAACACGACGCTGGCCGCACCGATCAGGAAACCGGCGGCAACGGCGCCGGGAATGCTGCCGAGGCCGCCGATCACGGTCGCGATGAACGCGATCAGCATCACGTTGGCGCCCATGCCGATGTCGGCGGTGCCGGAATTGGTCGCCAGGATCAGGCCGATCGCCGCCGCCAGCATGCCGCTGATGGCGAAGGCCAGCAGGATCACGCCGTTGGCGCGGACCCCGAGCATGCGCGCCATGGTGAAATTATCGGCCGCCGCGCGCATCTCCAGCCCGTAGCGGGTGCGCTTGAGGAACAGGACGAGGATCACCAGCACGGTCAGCGTGATGATGATGGTCACGACCTGCAGCATCGGAATATGCGCGCCGAGGAATTCGACCGGCAGGCCGAGGCTCGGCCACAGCGTGATCGACTTCGGCCGGCTGGAAAACAGCATCAGCAGCAGATGCCGGATGACGAAGCCGAGCGCAAAGGACGCGATCATCATCGTCGCCGGGTTGGCGTTGCGGAAGCGGCGGAAGACGACGATTTCAGACAGGATCGACAGCGCGGCGCCGGTCAGCAGCAGCAGCGGGATCAGGAGATAGAACGGCAGCTGGCCGGCAAACACCACCGCCGCCGCATCGATCGACGGCCACAGCATGGCGAACACGCAAAAGGCGATGAAATCGCCATGGGCGAAGTTGACCAGCCGCATCACGCCGAAGATCAGGGCGATGCCGAGCGCGCCGAGGGCATAGAGGCTGCCGAGGCTCAGCGCGTCGAAGATGATCTGGAGCAGCTCGCGCATCTCAGTGATCTCCGAAGCCGAAATAGCTTTGCTTCAGGCGATCGTCCCGGACCAGGTCGGCGGCGGGGCCCTCGAGCACGATGCGACCGCCGCGGATCAGGACCATCCGCCCGCCCGTCATCATGGCGCGCGTCGAACTCTGCTCGACGATCAGGAGGGTGAGCTTGCGCAGTGCCCGCAGCCGCAGCAGGATCTCGTAGACCTGGTCGATGATCTTCGGCGCGAGGCCGAGCGACGGCTCGTCGATGGCCATGATGCGGGGCGCGGCCATCAGCGCGCGGCCGATCACCAGCATCTGCTGCTGGCCGCCGGAGAGCATGCCCGCCGGGGTGTGGCGGCGCTCGGCCAGCATCGGGAATTCCTGGTAGATCTGATCGAGGTCGTCGGCGATTGTCCTGCGGTCGGCGCGCATACCGGTGCCGACCTTCAGGTTCTCCTCGATCGTCAACGCGCCGAAGACGTTGCGTCCCTCCGGCACCAGCGAGAACCCGCGCCGGGCGATGTCCTCGGGCGCGGCGCCGGCGATCCCTGCGCCATCGATCATGATGGAGCCGGAGCGCGGCGGCACGACGCCTGCGATGGCGCTCAGCAGCGTCGACTTGCCGGCGCCGTTCGGGCCGGTCACGAACAGGATTTCGCCTTCCTCGACCGTCAATGTCACGCCGCGGAGCGCCGTGAGGCGCCCATAGCTTACCGTGATGTCGTCGACGACGAGCGCGGTCATGACGCGACGGCCGCTTCGGCTGCGACCGATGGAAGCAGCTCGTCGCGCTGCGTGCCCATATAGGCATGCCGCACCGCATCGCTGTCGCGGATCTGGGCGGGCGGGCCGACTTCGATGACCTCGCCGGAGTCGAGCACGAAGATGCGTTCGCAGAGTTCGAGCACGAGGCCGATATTGTGCTCGATCAGCAGCACGCCGACATTGAGCTCGACCGCGATGCGGCGGATGATCGCGGCGAGTTCGTGGCTCTCGTGTTCGGACATGCCGGCCGCCGGTTCGTCGAGCAACAGATAGCGCGGCGTGCCCATGATGGCGCGGCCGATCGCGACGCGACGCTCGTCCGTATAGGGCAGCGCGCCGGCGATGGTGTTGGCGAGGTGCGAAATGCCGAGCCAGGCCATGACCCGTTCGGCCTCGCCGATTGCGTCGGGCCGGCTCTGGCCGAGGCCGACGCCGGTCACTTCCAGGTTGTCCACCACAGGCAGGTCGCGGAAAAGTCGGCCTGACTGAAAGGTTCGCGCCACGCCTTTGCGTCGCAGCATGTGCGCTGCAATGCCGTTGAGCGTTTCGCCTTCCAACACGACGGTGCCGGTGCCGACCGGCTGGAATCCGGTCAGTACGTTAATAAGGGTGGTTTTGCCGGCCCCATTGGGGCCGATCAGTCCTGCGATACGCCCCCGCGGCACGGTCAGTGTAACGTTGGACAGCGCTTTCAGGCCTTCGAATTGGACGCTGACACCGCGAGCGACCAACTCCAAACCATCAGACATCATCCCAACGCCTTCTCACCCGGAACCGACGGATTGATTTTTCCGTTCCGTCGCGGGATTGTAAAATTCGAAATATCGTTCACTGATATCGGAATTTTTTATGTCTCTGACGTTTCGTCAGGTCCGGCATTTCATCGCGACGGCAGAGAGCGGCCGCGTTTCGGCGGCTGCGGCGGCTTTGAACGTGACGCAGTCGGCGGTCACCTCGTCGATCAAGGCGCTCGAGGCTGAGCTCGGCCGCAAATTGTTCGATCGCCATTCCAACGGCGTGACGCTGACATTCGACGGCCATGAGTTCCTGCAGCGCGCCCGCGCGATCGAGGCGAGCGTGTCGGATGCGACAAGGGGGCCGCATCGCTGGGGAACGCAGGTCGACGGCACCGTCGACGTGGCGGTGAGCTACACCGTTGCCGGATATTTCCTGCCGCCGCTGCTGACGCGGTTCTGGCGGACCTTTCCGGGCATCACGGTCCGGCTGCACGAGTTTCAACGTGATGCGATCGAGCAGAGCCTGATCAGCGGCAGCGTCGATGCAGCCATCATGTTGATCGCGAACCTGCATGACCGGCACTCGATCCGCTCGCGGCTGCTGCTGCGCTCACCGCGCCGCTTGTGGACCTGCGTCAATCATCCGCTGCTGCGCAAGGACAGCGTCAAGCTGGCGGACCTGGCGAGCGAGCCGTATTTGATGCTGACCGTCGATGAGGCCGAACGCTCCGCGATGCGCTACTGGCAGCACACGACGCACGTTCCGAACGTCATCTTCCGTACCCTTTCGGTTGAGGCGGTTCGCAGCATGGTCGCGACCGGTATGGGAATCACCATCCTTTCGGACATGGTCTACCGTCCCTGGTCGCTCGAAGGTCATCGCATTGATCTGAAGACGCTCGATGACGACGTCCACACCATGGACGTCGGGCTTGCCTGGAAAGGCAAGACGAAGCTGTCCGCGGCCGCTCGCGCGTTCTGCGAATTTGTCGCCCACTCATATCCCGGATCTGATCCGGTCCAATTCGACTAGCTAGATTTGAATGGCCTGAAACGCTCTGACGAGCGGGCTTGCGCGTCCCGTCAGGTGAAAGACGTGTTCGGGATGACTCTGCTCAAAGTCGACCACACGAAGCTTGCGGATGCCGTCCTTGCGGCTTGAGCCGAACTCCCACATGAAGCCGATCCCGAGGCCGTTCGCGACGGCTTCATGGACGCCGTCCCGAGTGTCGAGAACCATGGTCGGCCTTGGTGCCAAGCCACTGCTGCGAAAGCCCCGGTCCACGACCCGCTGTGTAGAAGAGGTCGCGGTTCTGAAAATAAGCGGATGGCGTACCAGTTCGCTGCAGCTCGTTTGCGTGAGCTGGGCCAGCGGGGCGTCCTCTGCGACGATGGCGACCACGTCCTGCTTGACGCAGATTCTGCGCAGGAACCGGCCGTCATCGGGCACGTTGGGCAGCACGCCGACATCGACACGCTGCTCCACGACGGCTGCGATGATGTTGGCCCATGACCCCAGCTCGACCTGAACCTGGACGCCCGGAAATCGGCGGCGGAACTCTCGGATCAGCGCCATGCCGGGCATCGAATTCCCGAGCCCGATCTGAAATGTTCCGATTTCCAAGTTGGCGTGCTGCTTCAGTAGCTTCAGCGCCTCGGTTTCGCAGCGTTCGGATTCCGCCGTCAGCCGATACAACTCCGCGCACAAGGCTGTCGGTGCGATCGCTCGTCCGCGGCGTTCGAACAGCGTAATGTTTGCTTCCCGCTCGATGTCACGCACTGACTGCGTGATCGCCGGCTGCGATAGACCCAGTTTTTTCGCGGCGGCGGAGAAGCTTCCGGTCTCGAGGACCGCATTGAACGCGCGAACCCTCGCGCTCGTCAGCAACATCTCGATTCGTCCTGGATATATCCGACATGCGTCGTTACCCCGCATGCGCAAACATAAGCTTAGGTTATGAATGTAACAGCTTTGTTGCATTGGAGCGCCAGAACCGTCTGCGGAAAAATCGTTGCGACGGAAGCTCACATGGCCGCGATCAGTTTGCGTAATATCGAAAAGGCCTTCGGCCCGACCAAGGTGCTTGGGGACGTTGGCCTCAACGTTGCCGACGGAGAATTCGTATCCCTGGTCGGGCCGTCAGGCTGCGGCAAATCGACCCTGCTGCGCATCATCGCGGGGCTGGAGGATCCGTGCAGCGGAGATGTACTGATCGACGGCAGGAACGTTGCCGGCATCAGGCCGAGCGCCCGCGATCTCGCGATGGTGTTCCAGTCTTATGCCCTCTACCCGCATCTTTCGGTCGAGCGCAACATGATGACGCCGCTGTTGTTGCGCGATCTTTCGCTGCTCGAGCGGCTGCCCTTGCTGGGACGTTTGTCGCCCGCGCGCGGAAGGAAGCTCCGGTCGATCCAAGCAGCCGTCAAAGAGACGGCGCGCACCTTGAAGATCGAGCAATTGCTGCAGCGGAAACCGGGGCAGCTCTCCGGTGGACAGCGGCAACGCGTTGCGCTCGGCCGGGCGATGGTTCGCAAGCCGGTCGCCTTTCTCATGGACGAACCGCTATCCAACCTCGACGCGGCATTGCGGGTCCATATGCGGGCCGAACTGGCCGAGCTTCATCGCGCGCTGGGCGCGACCTTCATCTACGTGACGCACGATCAGGCCGAAGCCCTGACGATGTCGAACCGCATCGCCGTCATGATGGGAGGCAACATTCTGCAGGTTGCAACTCCCGAAGATATCTACGACGAGCCGTGCGATCTCAGGGTGGCGGAGTTCATCGGCAGTCCGAAGATCAACACGCTGCCGGCGACGGCGGACGCCGACGGGCATATCGCCGTGTTCGGTCGGATCCTGCCGCAGCGCCTTGTCGGCACGCCTGGAGCCGTCACGGTGGCAGTGCGGCCCGAACATCTGCGGATCGGCGCCGGCGATTGCGACCAAGGGCTGGACGCCCGGATTATCTATAAGGAAAACCTGGGAGCGGATGTCTTCGTTCATGCCGCTCTCGGCGGCGGGATCACCGATGTCGAGCACCGCGTGATCGTGCGTTCATCACCCGAGACGGCGCGGTCCCTTGCGGTCGGGACGGCAGTGCAGCTGCACCTCGATCCGGCAAGGATTTTGGTGTTCGGCGCCGACAAGGGGCGCCTGCCGCTCCGCGAAACTGCCGCGGTCCGCGATCGGTCTCCGGTCATGGCGGGGGCGTGAGATGGCGTCCACGTCGTCCGCGGCTCGTCATGCAGGCCGGATCTTCGTAGCTCCCGCGTTGGCGCTGATGGTCGTAATCCTGCTGCTGCCGATCGTCGGCGTCGCGCTGCTGTCATTGACGGACTACGGCCTGGGCGGTGACGGCCCGCGCTGGGTCGGCATCGACAACTTCGTCAAGATATTCACTCAGACGCGCTACATGAGCATGTTTGGCGCAACGCTGACCTACGTCTTGACGGTCACGCCGCTATCGATCGGCCTGGGCCTCGGCGCCGCGCTGCTGATCCACTCGCTGCGCTGGGGCGGCGCATTCTACAAGACCGTGTTCTTCCTGCCCGTGATGGCAACGCTCATGGCGATGTCGGTGGTGTGGAGCTTCGCGCTTCACCCCACGCTCGGAATCGTCAACAGCACGCTGGCGTCCTTCTGCGGCGCCGATTGGCTCCATGCCTGGCCATGGTTCGATCGCGGCTGTCGCAGTGGCTTCCCGCTTTGGCTGGGCGATAGATCCTACGCGATCTGGACCGTCTGTTTCGTCGGGGTCTGGCAGGGATTCGGATTCAACATGGTGCTGTTTCTCGCCGGCCTGACCTCGGTGCCGCCCGAGCTCTATCAGGCGGCAGAGATGGACGGCGCGCGGACTGCATGGGACCGATTCCGCCTGGTGACGTGGCCGATGCTGGCGCCGACGACGGTGTTCGTCGTGACCATCACGGTGATCCGCTCGTTCCAGGTCTTCGACATCGTCGAGGGATTTTACGACCAGGGGGCCGGCCCCTCCCGCAGCGCCTACGTCATCCTGTTCGCGATGTTCGAGAAGGGCATCCGCGAGAACCTGATCGGGATCGGCGCGGCCATCGCCGTGATTTTCCTGGCCTTCGTGCTGATCGCGACGACGATTCAGAAATATGTGATCGAGAGGAAGGCGCACTACGCATGACCGTCCATCGCTTCTCCGCAACGGAATGCCTCAAACACGCCCTGCTCATGCTCGGAGCCCTGATCGTCGCGTTGCCGTTCTACGTGATGCTGTCGACGTCGCTGAAGTCGCCGGGCGAGATCGAGCGCAATGAGGGAGGCTTCTTCGGCTCGCAAGCGCCGATGGTCGACGAGTTCTGCGTCAAGCGCAACGAGCCGGGCCGGACGGCGATCGAGCAGGCCACGCGAGCCAATCCGGATCTCGACACGGCGGCCGTCCGCGCCAAGCTCTCGGCTGCGCTGCGCGAGCACTGCACGGAGCGACCGGTGATCTTCAACTACGCATCGGCGTTCAAGGAGGCCCCGCTGCTGCGCTACCTCCTGAACGGCGTCATCGTGACGGCGTCCATCTTTGTTCTCCAGGTCATCATCGCGTTGCCCGCCGCCTACGCCCTGGCCAAGCTCAAATTCTGGGGCAGAGATGCAGTCTTCGGCCTGGTCCTGTTCTGCCTGCTGATTCCCGTGCATGCCATCGCGCTGCCGCTTTACATTATGCTCGCCAAGCTTGGCCTGACAAACAGTTACGCGGCCCTGATCGTGCCCTGGACGATCTCCGTGTTCGGCATCTTCCTGATGCGGCAGTTCTTCATGACGGTGCCCGACGATCTCATCGATGCGGCACGCATGGACGGCATGAGCGAGTTCTCGATCATCTGGAAGGTCATGCTGCCGACGGCGGTACCGGCGCTGCTCGCCTTCGCGATCTTCTCCATCGTCGCGCATTGGAACGACTATTTCTGGCCGAAGGTCGTCGTGACGGGCGATCGCAACCTGTTCACGCCGCCGCTCGGGCTGCACGAATTTCGCGGCGGCGGCGACGGAAGCCTCTACGGACCGATGATGGCCAGTGCCACCGTCATCGTCGCGCCCCTGATCGTCGCATTCCTGCTCGCGCAGCGGCGGTTCATCGAAGGAATTACGCTGTCTGGCATGAAATAGCCCTGCAGCATCGCAATCTCCGCGATCCCGCGGAAGAGAAGAAGGGGAGGTCCGGGCTCGAGCGTCAATCCGGCTGAACCTCCCTTCGACCACCACCATATGGAGAATGACCTTGAAACGCCTTCTCGCCACTGCCGCGCTGCTCGCGCTCGGATTGTCGTCAGGTGCGAACGCCGAAGAAAAGACCGTCGTCGAGTTCGGCTACACCTACTCATATCTGTTCGACGTCACGTTCCAGAAGATACTGCCGAAATTCTACGCGCAGCACCCGGACATCGAGATCAAGATGCGCGCCGCCTACAAGGATTACGAGGACGGCACCAACACGATCCTTCGCGAGGCGGCCTCCGGCGGTCTCCCCGATGTGACGATCCAGGGCCTCAATCGGCAGGCGATCCTGGTCGAGAAGGGGATCGCCAAATCGCTGGAGCCGTATATCGCGAAAGAACCTGATTTCGCCAAGGACGGTTACCACAAGGCGATGCTCGATCTCGGCACCTCGAACGGAGCGGTCTACGGGCTTCCGTTCGCGATTTCGCTGCCGGTCAGCTATTACAACATGGACATGATGGCCAAGGCCGGCATCACCAAGGCCGATCAACTGCCGAAGACATGGGACGATGTGGTGGGTCTCTGCGGCAAGCTGCAGTCGGCCGGCGTGAAGACTCCGCTGTTCTGGACCTGGAACATCACCGGCAACTGGTTCCTGCAAACCCTGATGTGGTCGCAGGGCGATTCGCTCATGAAGAACGGCAGGTTCAATCTCGCCAGCAATGCCGGCCTGACAGCCCTGGAGACGATGAAGAAGATCTTCCGGGGCTGCAACATGCCGAACTATTCGCTCGCTGATGCGCAGAAATCGTTCGCCGCTGGCCAGATCGCGATGTACTTCACCTCGACCTCGGAATTGGGCGCGATCGAACGGTCCAAGGGCGAATGGAAGCTGGTTACCCATGAATTCCCGGGCATCGATGCTGCGGGACCGAAGGGGCTGCCGGCCGGCGGCAATGCGGCGCTGCTGGTCACGACGTCAACTGATGCGAAGAAGGTCGAGGCGTCTTGGAAGTGGCTGAAGTTCATCACGTCAGGCGAAGGTGCGGCTGACGTGGCGCGCACGACCGGCTACATGCCGCCGAACAAGGCTGCGAACGAGCTGATCCTGTCCGATTTCTACAAGCAGAACCCGAACAAGGAGACGGCGGTCCGTCAGCTGCCACTGCTGCGCGAATGGCAGCCCTATCCCGGCGCGAACGGCCTTGCGGTGACGCAGGTCATCTACGACGGCATCGAGTCCATCGTGGTGGGACGCGCCAACGACATGCCGGCCCTGCAGCGCGAGTTGCAGGAGGAGGTCACCGAGCTTCTTGCCAAGAAGTGAAATCGATCGGGGCGGATGCGCGAATGCCGCGTCCGCCCCCCGAACGAAAACCCTATGGAGGCTCTTTCGATGAGCGACCAGGCGCTCGAATTCGTCATACTCACCGACTGCCATTTCGGCCCGCCGGGCCAGAGGTTCTACGGCCTCGATCCGCGAGAGCGCCTGGAAGCGGCCATCGAGGTCGTCAACCGGGATCATGCAAGGGTTGATTTCGTGATCTTCGCGGGCGATCTCACCGACCTCGGGCAACGGGAGGCCTACGAAAATTTTGCCGGTGCCGTTACGAAGCTGCAGGTTCCGCCGATCCTGATGCTCGGCAATCACGACAGGCGGGGTCCGTTCAGGAGCGTGTTCCCGAATGCCGATGACGACGGAAACGGATTCGTCCAGGCGCTGCGCGTCTTCCCGGCCGCAAGCATCTTGACGCTCGATACGCTCGACGAGGATGGGCGTACCCATGTCGGCATCCTGTGCGGACGTCGGTTGGCGTTTCTCGAGCGCGCGCTACGCGAGGCACCTGCGGATCGTCCGCTGCTGTTGTTCCAGCATCATCACAGCGGCAAGGTCGGCTTGCGATCGATGGATCGCTACAATGTGCGCAACGCCGACGAACAATGGGAGACGTTCGAGCGCGCCGGCCGCCGACCGGATGCGATGTTCCACGGCCACATCCATCGGCCTGTTTTCGGGCTGTGGCGGGGCGTGCCCTATCATGTGCAGCGCTCGATCATGCATCAGGTCGGTTTCGACCTCGAGACCGAGGACAAGATTCCCGGCTCGCTCGAGCCGCCCGATTTTGCCCTGGTCCGCGTGTCGGGCGACGGTCTGACCGTCCATCATCGGCAGTTCCTCTACGACGGCCCTTCATATTGGCTGCACGACCGGGCTGCGGTGGAAGGCCGCTTCGTCGAATGAGGGTTCGGCTCGATCACTTCAAGGCCATCCTCTGCGATATCGACGGATGTCTGATTGCGGGAGACACGGCGTTGCCAGGCGCATCCGAACTGGTGTCCCGGTTCGGAGACCGGCTGATCGCGATCTCCAACAATTCGACGGATACGCCGGAAACGCTGGCGGCGCGTCTTGCTCGGCTTGGTCTTGCGTTACCTGCGGATCGGATCGTCCTCGCGGGCGCGACCGCGATCGACGAGATCGCGATGGCGTCACCCGAAGCCAGGCTGGCGCTGATCGGCTCTGCGACGCTGGCCGCTCGAGCCTCGATGAGAGGATTGGTTCTCACCGACCGGGACGCGGATTTCGCGTTGCTGACCCGCGACGTCGACTTCACCTATGAGCGTCTTGAAAGGTTGGTGCGCCTGCTGAGCGCCGGCACCGAACTGATCGTCGCCAACATCGATGCTACTCACCCTGCCGCGGACGGAGGTCTTGTCCCGGAAACAGGAGCTCTCCTCGGTGCCGTCAAAACCTGCTTGCCTGGTCTGAGGTACCGGGCGATCGGAAAGCCGGAGGAGGCGCTGTTCAGAGCTGCGTTGCTGAAGGCGGGCGTTGAATCCTGCGAGGCGATCGTGATCGGCGACAATCCTGAAACCGACGGGGAGGGCGCGCGGCGCCTTGGGATAGCCTTTGCAGGAATTGGCAATGGCTCCGCTCGGAATATTGCCGAGTTGATGCTCAGAAATGACGCGCTTGGAAACGCCCGTGCCAGTGAGCGCGACCTATAGCGTTCGATATGCATAGCAAGTAGGGCAAAGCGGAGTCCGGAAGACGAGCCCGATTGACTGCATTTAACGGAACGGCCCTACGCAACGGTTCCGGGCCTGCGCGAAGGGCAACCAGCTGGTCAACGGCGATGGCAATTCGTGTGCTCTACGTGTGCAATGAGAGGTCAAAACAGGTACAAACGTGTGCAATTTGGGCTAGTTTGGAGTGCACACGTTCGTGCTTCATCCCATTGAAAGTGTAAGGTAAATAATTGGAATCGCAAGACTATCTCTTTTCCGTGGCTCCGATGATGGACTGGACCGACCGGCATTGCAGGGTCTTCCATCGCCTGATGTCGCGGCGGGCGCGGCTCTATACGGAGATGCTGACCACCGGTGCCGTGATCCACGGCGACCGGGCGCGATTGCTCGGCTTCGATGCCAGCGAGCATCCGGTGGCGCTGCAGCTCGGCGGTTCCGATCCGCGCGACCTCGCGACCGCCGCGAAGATCGGCGAGGATTTCGGCTATGACGAGATCAACCTCAATGTCGGCTGCCCGTCGGACCGGGTGAAGGACGGCCGGTTCGGCGCCTGCCTGATGGCGGAGCCTGCGCTGGTCGCCGAAGGCGTTGCGGCGATGAAGCGCGCGGTGAAAATCCCTGTCACTGTGAAATGCCGGATCGGCATCGACGACCAGGATCCGGAAGTCGCTCTCGATACGCTGGCGCGCGGCGTGATTGCCGCAGGCGCGGATGCGCTCGTCGTGCATGCGCGCAAGGCCTGGCTCAACGGGTTGTCGCCGAAGGAGAACCGCGACATCCCGCCGCTCGACTACGATCGCGTCTATCGTCTCAAGGCGGCGTTGCCGCACGTGCCCATCACCATCAACGGCGGCATCAAGAGTATTGCCGAGGCGAAGCAGCATCTGGCGCATGTCGATGGCGTGATGCTGGGGCGGGCAGCCTATCAGGAGCCGTGGCGGCTGCTCACGGTCGATTCCGAGCTGTTCGGTGAAACGCCGCCACATGCGACGATGAAGGACGTGTTCGCGGCGATGCTGCCCTATATCGAGCGGCAACTGGCTGAAGGCACGCGGCTGCATTCGATCACGCGCCATTTCGTCGGCGCCTTCCATGGCGTTCCCGGCGCGCGGGCGTTCCGCAGGCACCTCGCGGAGAACGGCGTGCGGCCGGGCGCCGGTGTCAACGTGCTGCGCGACGCGATCGCGCTGGTTGACGATCGCGCACGCGCAGCCGTGGCGGCCTGACGCGACAAACTACGGCTTGCGCTGACGCCGCACGACCTCCTGTGCGACCTTGAGGAAATTGAACAGGTGCGGCATCCGGTTGTCGCGCCGGTAGTTCAGCGACAGCGCGGTGCCCGGATTGTGTCCCTCATAAGCGCGGTAGGCGACGCCGGGGCGTTCGGCCTGCGAGACTGATTTCGGCACCAACGCAATGCCGACGCCGACCGACACCAGGCTGATCGCGGTCTGATAGTCCTGCGCCAGCACCTGCGATCTCGGAATGAAGCCCTCTTCGAGGCAGATGTTGAGAATGTGGTCGGCGAAGCTCGGGCGCGGCTTGCGCGGGTAGAGCACGAAGGTCTCGGCCTTCAGCGCCGCCAGCCGCGGGACCTGCTGCTCGAGCAAGGGCGAGGTGTCGGACAGCGCGAGGATCAACGGCTCCTGCAGCAGCGGCTCCGATTTCAATTCCTCGTCGTCGAGCGAGGGGCGGGCAACGGCGATATCGATCTCACGCTGGATCACCGCGCGCTTCTGCTCGGCATTGTTCATCGCCGAGAGCGCAAGCTCGACGTCGGGATAGGCCGAACGGAACGCCTTGATCACGTTGGGCAGCACGCCGTAGGTCGCCGATCCGACGAAGGCGACGCGCAGGTGACCCGAAAAGCCTTCGCCGATCCGCTTGATCTCGCGGTGGGTGCGGTCGAGCCGCTCCAGCACGTCGCGGGCACGTTCCAGCAGAACGCTACCGGCCTGGGTCAGCCGGATCTGGCTGCGGCTCCGGTCGATCAGGATGACGCCGAGATCGCTTTCCAGCTGCGCGATCTGCCGGCTCAGCGGCGGCTGGGCGATCGCGAGCCGCGATGCGGCACGGCCGAAATGCAATTCCTCGGCGACCGCGACGAAATAGACCAGTCGCCTGAGATCCATGACATCGTCGCGCTCGGTCACGGGAGCTAGCCGGACGTTCGGCCACGCGCTTCAAGAGAAGCTGCCGGGAAGGCTGGCCGGGTTTGGTGCCGTGTGGTCATCAGCGCGCGTTCGAGACGATGGTTTCTGCGCGAAGACTGGGCGTGGGTCCCCGGATTGTCAATTGTCCGCGGGGACGACGTCATCGGACTAGTCCTCGCGAGCGAAGGCACGGATCTTGTCCTCGTCGACCTCGACGCCGAGACCCGGGCCATCAGGGACGCAGATCTCGAACGCGTCGAATTTGATCGGGTTGACGACCAGGTCCTCCACGAGAATCCGCGGACCGAAATGCTCGGTGCCCCATTCGAGCTTGGGCAGGGTCGCGAAGGCGGCGAGATGCGCGGCCGCGCCGATGCTGCTCTCCAGCAGGCAGCCGCCGTAGAGTTCGAGGCCATGCGCGCCGGCGACCGCGGCCGCACGCTTCATTTCAAACAGGCCACCGCTCTTCACGAGCTTCAGCGAATAGACACTGCCGCAGCCCATCGTCGCGACGCGGGCAATTTCCTCCTTGGTGAAGGCCGCTTCGTCGACCAGCAACGGGATCGAGGTGCGCGCCGCGACCCGCGCCATGGCTTCGAGCTGTAGCGCCGAGACCGGTTGCTCGATCAGGGCGACGTCCAGCTCCTCCAGCGCCGGCAGGAAGCGGATACATTCGGCCTCGGTCCAACCCTGATTGACATCGACGATCAGCCGCACCTCGTCGCCGAGGCCGGCGCGCAGCGCCTGCAGCCGCCTCAGATCGGCCTGGGGCCGGTCGAATCCGAACTTGATCTTGAACTGACGGTGTTCGCGGCGCCGCAGCTTCTCCTTGGCTTCCTCCAACTCCTGGCTGCTGTCACCCGAGGCCAGCGCCCAGATCACCTCCATCCGCTCGCGCACGGCGCCGCCGAGCAGCGCGCTGGCGGGAAGGCCGAGCGTCTTGCCGGCGGCATCAAGCAGGGCGGATTCGATCGCGCCCTTGGCGGCGAAATTGCGGGTCGCGGCCTTGCTCATGCGCAAGCCATTGGCCTCGAAGGCGAGGGCCGGCTGTCCCAGCAGGGCCGGCGCCAGATAATTCGTCACCGCAGCCTTAATCGATTCCACGCTCTCCTCGGCCCAGCGCGGCCCGCCGAGCGTCGAGGCTTCGCCGATCCCCGTGACGCCGTTGTCGAGCAGCACGCGCACCAGCACGTAACCCTGATGCGTGACTTCCGTGTTCGAGAGCTTGTGCCGCCGGCGCGTCGGCGCTTCCACGATGGTGGCGCGGATGCTGCGGATCGCAGTGTCCTTGGCGGCAGCCTGCACGTGCTCCACGGGCTCGGCGATTTCAATCACGGCACGGCTCATATGTCCTCACAGGTCAGATCAGAATGAACCCCGCCAGGCTCTGCCTGGCGGGGCGGAATGCGCATCACTCGGCCGCGACGAGCCGTTCGACGGCCGCCTTCTTGAGCTTGAAGTCGAACTCGAGCACGAGGTCGGTGTCGGCGCCGGCCGGCGCCTTGGCGAACTTGCCGATCAGGCTCTGCTTCACGGCGAACACCGAGTCGTTGTCGAGATATTTGGTCTCGGAATCGTAGATCTGCGAGATCAGCGATTGATAGCCGTCCTTGGAGAGCATGAAGTGGATGTGGCCGGGACGCCAGGGATGGTGACCCATGTACTTCAACAGCTCGCCGCCGGCGCCGTCATAGGGGATCGGGTAGGGCTCGGGGCGCAGCGCCACGAAGGCGTATTCACCGTTGGCATCGGTGGTGAAGCGTCCGCGCAGATTGTAGGCCGGCTGCTCCGGGTCCTGCAGATCGTAGAGCCCGTTCGGCGCATCTTCCCAGACATCGATGGTGACGCCCTCGATCGGCCGTCCTGCGGTGTCGCTGATGCGCCCGCTGACCTTCACGGTCTGCGCGTTGTCGAACGTCTTCTTGATGATCGAGGCGCCCTTCGGCAGCACCGGCGGATTCTCCCGGTAGAACGGCCCGAGCACGGTGGATTCGCTCTCGCCGTCGGTGACCCGGTGGTCGAGCATGTCGACCAGCACCTCGACGCCGAGAATGTCAGCAATCAGGATGAACTCGTTGCGCTTCTCGTCCGAGATGTCGCCGGCGCGGCGCAGGAATTCACAAGCCGCGAACCATTCGGCAAAGGTCAGGTCGACCTCCTTGCAGAACGCGTGCATGTGACGGATCAGGCTGGTCATGATCTGGCGGTTGCGGTCCGGGATATCCGGCGAGAGCGCCGCGATCACGTGGTCGGTGATGGTGTCCTTGTTGACGTTCAGCATGGTCGTTTCCTCCTTTTCTTGCAGTTTGATCAAGCTTGCATTCCCGTTTTCGGGAATTTCGGCTGGTCGATTCACCAGACAAATTCGTAGGCCGCATTCTCCAGCATCGCGGGGGCGGGGTGCGGGTCGGCAAGGCTGCCGAACCGGCCGCGAAAGAACAGCAGCGGTCGCGTGCTCTGCTGCAGTGCCATCTCGCGGACATGGCCGAGGAAGATGGTGTGGTCGCCGGCGATGATCTCGTCGGCGAGATCGGTGACGAAGTACGCCGCCGCGTTGGCGATGACCGGCAGGTCGTTGCGGCGCTCGAACACGTCGCGGAGGTCGAGCTTCGGCTTGCCGGCGAAATGCCAGGCGAGATCCTCCATGCCCTCGGCAAGCACGCTGACCGCGAAGCGGCCGGTGCTCTGGATGTTGCGAAGCATCTTCGCGCTCTTGGCGATCGAGATCGCGACCAGAGGCGGATCGAGCGAGACCGACATGAAGGCATTGGCCGTCATGCCGTGATCGCGTCCCTCGCAATGCGTCGTGATGATGGTGACGCCGGTGCCGAACTGGCCGCAGGCGTTGCGCAGCTCACGCGGATCGATGGTGCTCATTGGTTTGCGACCTCGAATTGGGCCAAACGGGATCGAATGGCGCGCGGCGCGGTCACGATATCCTTCCAGTTCTCCAGCGCCGCCGCGGCGGCCGCAAGACCGGATCGCCGCAGGCTCCGGATCCGGCTGCTGGAGACGATCTCGCCATTGCCGCAGCGCACCGGCGGCAGGATGCGCGTGTTGAAGTGCTGCCGGAGCAGCTGCGCGGTGCCGCCCTTGCAGGACCCGAAGCGGAAATCCTCGCCGACGATCAGTTCGCATGGCCGCAGGAGCTGCAACTCGGCGAGGAAATCGGCCGCGCTGCGGCTGACGTAGATCTGGTTGAAGTCCGCGACGACGACATGGTCGGGCGTAAATGTTGCGATGCGATCGAGCTTCTCGTCGAGCGAGATCAGTGCCTCGGCCTGGCCGAAATACACCTTTGGCGGCGGATCGAAAGTGTAGACCACGGCCGGGACACCGCGGCGCTGCGCTGCCGCAATGGTCTGCCGAAGCAGTTCCTGATGGCCGCGATGGACGCCGTCGAACGCGCCGATGGTGACGACGCTGGCGTCGAGGGCCAATTCCCCATCGCGATGGAAAGCGACAGCGCTGCTGTCAAAACCCTTGCCCATGGTTCGCTCCCTCTGCCGTGCTGTGCATTGTGCATGGTCAGCTGCGGCGCTGCGTCCGCTGGACGATCTTGGCGTCCGGTCGGTGCACCCAAGTCATAGCGCGAGCCGCGGCGGCCGGCGCGGTATGGTGTGATACCTTTCGCCGGCTCCGGGTGAGCGCGTAGCTTTTCCTCCGATGTCACGCCGACCAAGAGCGTGACGGGATTGTCCAGGCCAATGCGGCGACGTCCGCCGGTCGAGCGACACAAGCGGAGGAGAAACCCATGACGACAGCAGCAGCTCTGCGGGCCGACGCGCCTGCGTCGACAACCAGCGTCTATACCGGTGCGGAATTCCTGGACAGCATCCAGGACGGCCGCGAAATCTACATCTATGGCGAGCGCGTCAAGAACGTCACCCAGCATCCCGCGTTCCGCAATTCGGCCCGGATGGTGGCGCGCTGGTACGACCGCTTCCACGAGAAGAAGGATCAGATCGGCGTTCTCACCGATACCGGCTCGGGACAGATCACCCATCCGTTCTTCCTCGGCTCGAAAACGGCCGACGACCTTGTGCGGGGCCGCGATGCGATCGCCGAATTGCAGAAGGTCGCGTATGGCTGGATGGGCCGCTCGCCGGACTACAAGGCGGCATTCCTCGGCACGCTCGGTGCGAATTCGGGCTTCTACGGCGAATATGCCGGCAACGCCAAGAAGTGGTATTCACGAACCCAGGAGCGGCTCGACTTCTGGAATCATGCCATCGTCAATCCGCCGATCGATCGCGATCGCGCCATCGAGGAGGTGCGCGACGTCTTCATGCATGTCGAGAAGGAAACCGACGCGGGCCTGATCGTGTCCGGCGCGAAGGTGGTCGCAACCGGCTCGGCGCTGACGCACTACAATTTCATCGCCCATTACGGCATCCCGATCAAGGACAAGTCGTTCGCGCTGATCTTCACCGCGCCGATGGATGCCAAGGGCATCAAGCTGATCGCGCGCTCGTCCTACGAATTCACGGCGGCCGCGACCGGCTCGCCGTTCGACTATCCATTGTCGAGCCGCTTCGACGAGAACGATTCGATCCTCGTGTTCGACAAGGTGCTGGTGCCCTGGGAGAACGTCTTCATCTATGGCGACGTCGACAAGATCAACCAGTTCTTCCCGGCGTCAGGCTTCATCCCGCGCTTCACGCTGCACGGTGTGACACGGCTTGCCGTCAAGCTCGACTTCATCGCCGGCCTGTTCTCGATGGCGGTGGAGGCGACCGGCTCGAAGGATTTCCGCGGCGTGCAGACCGCGGTCGGCGAGGTCATCGCCTGGCGCAATTTGTTCCACGGCATTGCCGACGCGATGGTGAAATCGCCGATCGCCTGGCAGGGCACCGAGGGCTACAATCTGCCTAACCTGAACTACGGGCTGGCCTATCGTGTGTTCGCGCCGATGGCCTATCCGCGGATCAAGGAATTGATCGAGCGCCATGTCGCGAGCGGCCTGATCTATCTGCCGTCGAGTTCGGCCGACCTCGAGAGCGAGGCGATTCGGCCCTATCTCGACCGCTTCGTGCGCGGCTCCAACGGCTATGCGGCGATCGACCGGATCAAGCTGCTCAAGCTGCTGTGGGACGCGATGGGCTCCGAGTTCGGCGGCCGGCACGAGCTCTACGAGCGCAACTATGCCGGCAATTACGAGAATCTGCGCGTCGAGACGTTGATGGCCGCGAGCGCCACCGGCGATCTCGGCGCCATGCAGGATTTCGTTCGCAACTGCATGAGCGACTACGACGTCTCGGGTTGGACGGCGAAGGACCTCGTCAATCCCGACGACATCAATCTCGTCAGCCGCGGTCTGGTACAGGGCTGACGACAAGGCTGACGATCTGGTAAGACAAATCGATGAGCCGCCGCGATTGCGCGGCGGCTCCATTATTTCTGCAAAGTGAGCCCATCGCCATGCTATTCCACGTCGAAATGGATGTACGGATTCCGCACGACATCGCAGCCGAAAAGGTCGACGCGCTGAAGCAGGCCGAACGCGTCCGCGCCATGGAGCTACAGCGCACGGGGGCATGGCGCCATCTATGGCGGGTGGCCGGACGCTACGCCAATGTCAGCATCTTCGACGTATCGGGCGCGCAGGAGTTGCACGACATCCTGTCCAGCCTGCCGCTGTTTCCCTTCATGGAAATCCAGGTCACGCCGCTGTGCCGGCATCCGTCCTCGATCCGCGACGACGACCGGTAGCACAAGCTTGTATGCGTGACTGAGGTCGGCGCGTGCGTCCTAGTCGATCGCCGTGCGCGGACGCCGGTGGCGGCTCGAGGTGCTGATGCTGCCGGTGACGTCGGGGTAGCCGGTGAGGGACAGCGTGTCGGAGCGGACACCCCAGCTCTCCAGCCGGTCGAGGAAGCTCATGCCGAGCAGGTTGGTCTTCATCTGCCCGCGCTGCACCACCAGCGCCGGCACCGATTTCTCGACCAGCTTGCCGACCGCGAGACGATCGAGCGTCAGCCGCGCCGCCTTGGTGTGGCCGCCGGCGGTCTCCAGGTCGACATTGTAGTCCAGCATGTCGGTCGGCAGCCCGATCGCCTTGGCGGTTTCCCAGGTCAGGACGACAGAGGTCGCCCCGGTGTCGATCACCATCGGCGCGCTGACGCCGTTGATCTTGGCGCGGAACGCGAACTCGCCGCCCTGGCTGCGCGCGATCTGCACCGCGGGGGCGGAGGTGGAGCTGGGGGCTGCGGCGGCGACGGTGCGGCCGAAGATCTGGGTCAGGTTCTCCCTGGCGCGCGCGATCTGATCGGGATCGCCATAGGCGACGACCGCGCCGGCGGTCGCCATCAGCAGCAGGATGACGAGGAGGATGCGGGTCATGCTGCGCCCCCGCTCGCGGCGGCGGTCAGGCGCGCTTCGGGCGCGGCTCCATGCGCTCGAGCCCGGCATCGGCCATGCGCGCCGGCAAAGTCGACATCACCGACAGCCGCTCCGCGCGATCCATCTTGTGCCAGCGCGCGATCTCCGGAAGCGTGCGACCGCAGCCGAAGCAGAGCTTCGTCCTGGGGTCCATCATGCAGACTGCGATACACGGCGTTTCTGAGCTCATGCTGCAACTGTTGAACCGTTTCGGCCGCTGGTGCAAGTCGCTCGAAACGGGATGCGCCATCACGCCCCGGCTCCTTGTCGCGAGCATGGTCTCGGCGCGAACGCCTTGCATTTGTTGGCAACGAAACCCTAGTCACGATTGTCCGCGACATGTTCTACAATCCGGTGCCGGCACTCATGATCGACTTGCGGCGCACACGCTTCCGGTCGGCGCCCATCGTGGGCTCGGCGGGCTCCGGCTGCACCGGCGGCGCTTCTTCCGTCATCGGCGCCAGTGCGCTCATCACCCGTTCCGGCGGCAAGGTCACGATCACCTCGGTACCGATGCGCAGCTTCGATTTCAGCGTGAAGGTGCCGCCATGCATGTCGATCAGGCTCTTCGCGATCGGCAGCCCAAGGCCGGCACCCTGTTCCGCCGACTTGATCGAGTTGGAGCCCTGGCCGAACGAGGCCAGCACGACCGGGATCTCGTCCTCGGCGATGCCGCTGCCGGTGTCCTTGACGCTCAGATATTGCCCGCCCGACGCGGTCCAGCCGACCTTCAGCCAGATCTCGCCGCCCTGCGGCGTGAACTTGATCGAGTTGGAGAGCAGATTGAGCACGACCTGGCGGATGGCGCGCTCGTCGCCCCATATCCTCGGCATGCCGTGCTCGAACACTTCGTGGATGGTGATGCCGCGGCTGGAGGCGCGCAGCTTCAGCAAATGGTGGCAGTCGGCGACAACATGCACCAGCGCCACGGCCTCTTCGTTCAGCTCGTACCGGCCGGCCTCGATGCGCGACAGATCGAGGATCTCGTTGATGAGGTTGAGCAGGTGCACGCCGGAATTATGGATGTCGGCGGAGTATTCCTTATAGACGGGCACCGCATGCGCGCCAAAGATCTCGCTTTTCATCACCTCGGAGAAGCCGAGGATGGCATTGAGCGGCGTGCGCAGTTCATGGCTCATCTGGGCCAGGAAGCGCGACTTGGCGACGTTGGCGGACTCGGCGCGGTGCCGGGCCTCGTCTGATATCGCCTTGGCCTGTTCCAGTTCGCCGATCAGCGCGTCCTTTTCGGCACGGGCCTCCAGGGTCGCAAGCGTGGTCGAATGCAGGCGGTGCGCCAGCAGGGCGAAATAGCCCTCGGCGGCAAGCGCCAGCAGCGCCAGCACGTAATTGTCGAACGCGCCGTTGAGCACGAGGTCGAGCGCGATCCCGACCGTGACCGGAACGGTCGCCGCGAGCGCTGCGATCGGCAGGCTCGCCGCCAGCATGCTGGAGACCGCGATCACCAGCGGCATCAGGAACATCATCAGCGTGTTGGAAGCGAGATCGCGCCCGGCGGGGTGGATCAGGATCGCGGTCCAGCACAGACCGTAGAGCAGGTCGAGCAGCACGAAGCGCGTCCGCCATTTGCGCGTCACCGCGACCGAAGTCGGCTCGGCGAGGAAGCGGGAGCAGTTGCGAATGATCAGGAGATGGACACAGAGGATGCCGACCGTCCAGGCGCCGGCCACGATCGGCTTCATCCAGAGGCCGAACAGCACGCCGGTTGCCACCACGAGCAGCATCACGACATAGGACGCCGAGATCCGGGTCTGGGCGTATTGGCGGAGCAGTTCGGCGTCGAACGCCGGGCGGGTTCCACTGGTTGACGTTAACCGATCCCGCGCCTCACGCACCCGCTGCGCAGCGACGCGCCGGCTGTTCACCGGCGCTGCCACCTGAGGTCCTGCCGGAAGCGCTACAACTTCAGGCTTTTCTGCGGGATTACTCATAAACAACACAAATCCTGCCCGCGTACCGCGCGGGCCTTTTGCATTGTCTATCTGTGACGCCAAATCATTAAGCGATGACTTAAAGAGCTAAAGAAAACCGTTAACCGGAGGTTAAATTAACTTTTGCGCCGGGCTTGCACTGGTGCGCCGATGACGCATCAGTGCACCAGCAACAGCGCTGCGGCGCCGACCAGAATTGCGAGCGGAACCGCACCGAGCGGCCAGCCCCGCAAGTACACGGTGCGCTCAAGGTCGGGCTTCCCGACCAGCGCACAGCCGACTGCGACCCGCACCGGCGACAGCATGGTCAGGGCCGCGGCGGCAGTGTTCTGGATCGCGCCGAGCCAGGGCAGGCTGAGCGCAGCATCCCTTGCGAGCGCGATCTGGGCGGGCATCAGGAGGCCATTGGCGGCGTTGCTGCTGCCGGTCAGAAATCCGAACGCTGCGGCAAACAGCGGTGTTGCGAGAACGGCGAGCGGGCCAAGTCCCGACCTCAGGCCCGTTGCGAGACCATCGGCGAGGCCGGACGTCGCCATCACCTGCGCCATCGCAAGGAAGCAGCCGATGGTCAGGATCGGCTTGCGGCCACGGGTCCATGCGCGTGCGAGCGCAAGCACCGCCGGCCGCCGCATCGCGATCGCCGTGGCGAGGCCGACCACCAGCAGCCATGAGCCTGGATGCAGCAGCGGGAACCAGGCCGGGCCGTCGGCAAAAGGCTTTACCGCGAGCGCAAGGCGGAGCCATTCGTTCACCGGCGTGATCGCACGCGTCGCCATCAGCACCGCGATCAGCGCGACATAGGGCAGTCCGACGCGAAGCGCTGACCGCCATTGCTCGCGATCGGGCCGGCCGTTCATCAGAAATCGTGCGACGATCAGTGGTCCCAGCGCTGCCAGTGCTGCCACCTCCGGACCGAACACCGCATTGGCGGCGACCAGCAATCCGGCCGCCGCGGCCGTGCACAGCGCCTCGCCGACGAAATCGAGCGCCGTGCCGGGGACCTTGGCGAGGGCGGCGATGCGCCAGAACAGACAGAGCCAGGCGATCAGAAGCGGCGCGGTGAGCAGGGCGCTGTGCACGCCGAGGTCGGTCGGCGCAATCCCGGAGAGCTGCGCGCCGACGATCGTACCGTTGGCCATTGCGCCCCACGACACCATCATCTGGCTGAACAGCCCGAACAGGATGGCGTGGAGCGGCGCGAGTCCGATGCCGTTGAGCATCGGCGCAATCGTGACCTGGCCAACGCCGAAGCCGGTCGCCCCCTCTGCGAACGGGCCGATCAGAAAGCACGTGGTGTAGAGCTGTTTGCGACGCCGTTCCGGAGCGACCGGTGCCGGATCGTCTGCCGCGCCATGCTCCGAGATCACCTCGCGGAAGAATAATCCGCCAAGAATGACGGCGCCGACGAGCAACGCCAGCCATCCACCGTGAGCGATCGCGCCGAGCGCATCGCGCGCACCAAACGGATGCGGTGGCGCCACCATTGCGACGATGAGCGAGGTCACGAGACCGAACAGCCCCACCGTGGTGGAGGACGCGCGTCCCGTGGCAATCAGCGCCGCGACGACGACGAACGGGAGCGACCACACCAGGTATTCCAAGGTCGTCTCGCTTTCCTCACGGGCTTCCGGCGTCGACGGCGAGTTTCAAACCGCCGCTACTTCTAGCCGCCAGCAGCCGTCGAGGGTGCGGAATTTGCGAGACGCCGCCGCATGGCAGGTGACCCGCCTGCGCGGGTCACCGTGGCCGCGTGCCGAGGCCTTAGCGCTGCAAGCGAGCGAGCAGGCTCGACGTATCCCAGCGCTTGCCGCCCATCTTCTCGACCTCGGCATAAAACTGGTCGACCAGCGCGGTTGTGGGCAGGGTGGCGCCGTTGCGGCGGGCTTCCGCCAGCGCGATCGAGAGGTCCTTGCGCATCCACTCGACGGCGAAGCCGAAATCGTACTTGCCCTCGTTCATGGTCTTGTAGCGGTTTTCCATCTGCCAGGACTGCGCCGCGCCCTTCGAGATCGTCTCGATCACGGCGGCGACGTCGAGGCCGCTCTTCTTGGCGAAGTGGATGCCCTCGGAGAGGCCCTGCACCAGGCCGGCGATGCAGATCTGGTTGACCATTTTTGTCAGTTGGCCGGCGCCTGCCGGTCCGAGCAATTTGCACATCCGCGCGTAGGCGCCGGTAATGATCGGCTCGGCGCCGGCATAGGCGTCCTCGCTGCCGCCACACATCACCGTCAGCACGCCGTTCTCGGCGCCGGCCTGGCCGCCGGACACCGGCGCATCGACGAACTTGAAGCCGGCCTTGGTGGCGGCGGCATCGAGTTCGCGGGCCACCTCGGCGGAAGCGGTGGTGTGATCGACGAACGTCGCGCCTTTCTTCATGCCGGCGAAGGCGCCGTCGGGGCCGATCGTGACCGAGCGCAGGTCATTGTCGTTGCCGACGCAGCACATCACGAAGTCCTGACCTTCGGCCGCGGCCTTCGGCGTGGCTGCGGTCTTGCCGCCGAACTTGTCGGCCCATTCCTTCGCCTTCGCCGCGGTCCGGTTGTACACGGTGACCTCATGGCCGCCCTTTTTCACGAGGTGTCCCGCCATCGGGAAGCCCATTACGCCGAGACCGAGAAAAGCGACTTTAGCCATGTCTGATACCTTGTGATTTGCCGTGGTGATCGCCCCGCAAGACCGCCGGAAAACGTCGCGCCGGGCAGGGCATTCCGTCCATGGAAGGAGCCGCACCATACCCCCTGCGCAGCGGAGGGCAACGGGTTCGTTGGATGGCAGGCCCCGGTTTTGTGCTAGGATCGGGCTACCTAAGAACCTCACAAAAAAGGGAGTGTCTCGCATGGGCATGAGCGTCGGTGTGCTCGATCATTTCAATATACGGACCCGGAATCTCGCCGCCACGGTGCGGTTCTATGAGGACGTTCTGGGCCTGGAAAAGGGCGCCCGCCCGAACTTCGCGTTCCCCGGTGCGTGGATGTACAGCGAAGGCAAGGCTGTCGTGCATCTGGTCGACATCTCCGCGACCGACGAGGCGCAGAAGCCGGATTCGGGCGTCGTCCATCACGTCGCCTTTGCCAGCCAGGGCTTTGACGGGATGCGGAAGCGGCTGCAGTCCAAGGGTATGGAATTCGACTCACGCCAGGTTCCCGGCGGCGACCTCTGGCAGATCTTCGTGAACGACCCCAACGGGGTCATGATCGAGCTGAATTACGAGGCCGCCAAGGAAGGCGGCGCCGCGGCACCGGCCGAGCGGCGGGACGACGTCGGAGCGAGGTAGCCTTTTGCGCTGCAACGCTCTATTGGGTCGTCTCTTGGGCACGGTCCGGGAAAGTACGAAGCGGTTTTCCGAACAAGACCATGCCCGCTAGAAGCCCAGGAGATGCGCGGTGAGCGTGACGCAGCAACAGGTTCTCGATTGCCTTGCCAAGGTGATGTCGCCCCGCGGCGTCCCCTTGACCAACGCCAATGTGCTGTCGGCGATCACGGTCACCGACGGCAAGGTGTTCTTCTCGATCAACGTCGATGCCGCGGAAGCCCGCGCTTGGGAGAGCGTTCGCGCGCAGGCCGAGAATGCCGTGCGCGCCATGCCCGGCGTCAGCGTCGCGATGATCGCGCTGACCGCGGAGCGCAAGGCGGGCGGCGGCGCGGCACCCGCGCCGCGGCCGGCCGGCGGCGTCCAGCCGGCGTCAGCGCACCGCCATCCGCACCCCCCTGGCGCGCAATCACCGATGGCGCGCCAGGCCGAGATCCCCGGCATCTCCGCCGTCATCGCGGTGGCCTCCGGCAAGGGCGGGGTCGGCAAGTCGACCACGGCGCTCAACCTCGCGCTCGGCCTGCGCGACCTCGGCCTGCGCGTCGGGCTGCTCGATGCCGACATCTACGGCCCGTCGGTGCCGCGGCTGACCGGCATCCGCGAGAAGCCGCAGCTCAACGACGACAAGAAGATGATTCCGCTGGCGCGCTTCGGCCTGTCGATCATGTCGATCGGCTTCCTCGTGGAGGAAGACACCGCGATGATCTGGCGCGGGCCGATGGTGATGTCGGCGATCACCCAGATGCTGCGCGACGTGGCCTGGGGCACGCTCGACGTGCTGGTCGTCGACATGCCGCCGGGCACCGGCGATGCCCAGCTCACGCTGGCGCAGAACGTCCCGCTCAAGGGCGCCGTCATCATCTCGACGCCGCAGGACCTCTCGCTGATCGACGCGCGGCGCGGTCTGGCGATGTTCAAGAAGGTCAACGTGCCGGTGCTCGGCATCGTCGAGAACATGAGCTATTTCCAGTGCCCGCATTGCGGCACGCGCTCGGACATCTTCGGCCATGGCGGCGCCCGCCACGAGGCCGAGAAGCTCGGGGTGCCGTTCCTCGGCGAAATCCCCCTGCACATCGCCATCCGCACCGCCTCCGATTCCGGCAACCCGGTGGTCGAGAGCGAACCGGACGGCCCGCACGCGGCGATCTACCGCGCGATCGGCGGCAAGGTCCGCGAGCAGCTGCAAGGCGTGATCGCCGCCGCCTGAGCCCGCGCTGGTGTTCCGGCGCGCCGCGGCGGGCTTTCTTCACAGGCCTGTCGCCCCGCGGCGATTGCTGAATCGGTTCCGGCCTGTATGTTTGTGCTGCACTGGCCGAATCATACCGTCTTTCGATCAATTGAAGGCGGCCAGGGATGAAGCCGAAACCGCGGGAAGGGTCGTGGAGCGACCATCGACATGGCAGCGTCACGCGAAGCAGACAAAGAGCGCAAGCATCTGACGCGGGAGAAGCGCGAAGAGGCCTCCCGGGTGGCGTTCAACGTTGCGAAGAAGTCCGACTCCATCGGCGAAGCCGCGGCGACGATCGCGAAGATGTATGGTGTCAGCAAGACAACCGCGCAAAGCTGGATCCGGCGTGGGCGGCATTTGGCCGACAAGGCCAAGAAATCGCGGGAGACGACGCGGCGCTGATTGCCACGGTCACCCGGAGGTTGAGAAACAACCGGACGGCCCGCACGCGGCGATTTACCGCGCGGTCGGCGGCAGGGTCCGCGACCAGCGGCAAGGTGTCGGCGCGGCGGCCTGAGCCTGCAATTTCCAGCAGATTCCCGCGTCATCAGACTTTCGTTTAATTGGCGCGGTCATGCCATTGTCGCGTTTCCGTGAGGCCGCCTTCCGTGTTAAAGGGCCGATCAGAGCGCCTCGGCTGGACGTGCTAGCGTCCTGCCGGAGAATTGCTTGCGATCACTGGGAAACGCCCCTCAAGGAGAAGCCTTACGATGAAGCGTCGTGATTTTTTGAAAGTTTCTGCGGCCGGTGCTGCCGCGACGGCGGTTGCCGCGCCGGCGATCGCGCAGTCCTCGCCTGAAATCAAGTGGCGCCTGACCTCGAGCTTCCCGAAGTCGCTGGACACCATCTATGGCGGTGCCGATCAGGTGGCGAAGTATGTCGCCGAAATGACCGACAACAAGTTCCAGATCCAGGTGTTCGCGGCGGGTGAAATCGTCCCCGGGCTGCAGGCGCTGGACGCGACGTCGAACGGCACGGTCGAGATGTGCCACACCGTGTCTTACTACTATGTCGGCAAGGACCCGACCTTTGCGATCTACGCGTCGGTGCCGTTCGGCCTCAACGCGCGCATGCAGAATTCCTGGTGGTACCAGGGCGGCGGCGAGGCGCTCGGCAACGAGTTCTTCAAGAAGTTCGGTGTGATCGGATTCCCCTGCGGCAACACCGGCACCCAGATGGGCGGCTGGTTCCGCAAGGAGATCAAGACCGTCGCCGATCTCTCCGGCCTCAAATTCCGCATCGGCGGCATTGCCGGCCAGGTGCTGCAGAAGGTCGGCGTGGTGCCGCAGCAGCTCGCCGGCGGCGACATCTATCCGGCGCTGGAAAAGGGCACGATCGACGCTGCCGAGTGGGTCGGTCCCTATGACGACGAGAAGCTCGGCTTCCAGAAGGTCGCCAAGTACTACTACTACCCGGGCTTCTGGGAAGGCGGCCCGACCGTGCACGCCTACTGCAACCTCGAAAAGTGGAATGCGCTGCCGAAGAACTACCAGGCGATCCTGACCAACGCGACCGCCAACGCCAACAGCTGGATGGCTGCGCGCTACGACATGCAGAATCCTTCGGCGCTGAAGCGGCTGGTCGCCAGCGGCACGCAGCTGCGTCCGTTCACCAACGAGGTGCTCGAGGCCTGCCTCAAGGCGACCAACGAGCTGTGGGGTGAAATCTCGGCCAAGAACGCCGACTTCAAGAAGTCGATCGATGCCATGCAGGCATACCGTTCCGACCAGTATCTGTGGTGGCAGGTTGCCGAGTACACCTTCGACAGCTTCATGATCCGCTCGCGCACCCGCGGCTGACGGCGTTTCGGGCGTTCGCGAGACGCGAACGCGCCAAAAAGCTTCGACTTAAGTAGCCCGGCCCCCGCAAGGGGGCCGGGTTTTTTGCGTCTGGCATTCGCCCGGGGGATGTTCCATGCTCGCTGCCGAAGCCTCGGCACGAAGGCGGCGCGCGATCGGTCACCGGTCATGACGGCAAAGAAAAGCAGCGCGACGAGCGCAAGCAGTCGACGCTCGGACAACACAATCACACAGGGCGGGATTCAAAATGAAGCGAAGAGATTTCATCAAGGTCACGGGCCTCAGTGTCGCGGGCGCGGCAACAGTCGCAGCTCCCGCGATCGCGCAGTCGATGCCGGAGCTCAAATGGCGGCTGACGACGAGCTGGCCGAAATCGCTCGACACGCTGCATGGCGGTGCGGAGCTGATGGCCAAGGCGGTCGGTGAGGCCACCGACAACAAGTTCCAGATCCAGACCTTTGCCGCCGGCGAGATCGTGCCGGGCCTGCAGGTGCTCGACGCCGTGCAGAACGGCACGGTCGAGATGGGGCACACCGCGCCCTATTATTATTTCGGCAAGGACCCGACCTTCACCTTCGGCTCGTCGGTGCCGTTCGGGCCCAACATGCGCCTCAACCAGGCCTGGTTCATGCTGGGCGGCGGCAAGGAGCTGCTCAACGAGTTCTACAAGAGCTACAACGTCACCTCGCTGCTCGCGGGCAACACCGGCTGCCAGATGGGCGGTTGGTTCCGCAAGGAGATCAACAGCGTCGACGACCTCAAGGGCCTCAAATTCCGGATCGGCGGCTTTGCCGGAAGGGTGATGCAGAAGCTCGGCGCGGTGCCGCAGCAGCTCGCCGGCGGCGACATCTATCCGGCGCTGGAAAAAGGCACCATTGACGCGGCCGAGTGGGTCGGTCCCTACGACGACGAGAAGCTCGGCTTCTACAAGGTCGCGCCGAACTATTACTTCCCCGGCTGGTGGGAGGGCGGCCCGATGCTGGTTGCGATGATCAACCTCGACAAATGGAACGCGCTGCCGAAATACTATCAGCACGTCCTCGAGCAGGCCGGCCATCTCGCCAACAACTGGATGATGGCCCGCTACGATCAGGCCAACCCGGTCGCGCTGAAGAAGCTGCTCGCGGTCGGTACCAAGCTGCGCCCGTTCCCGTCTGCGGTGATGGAGGCCTCCTTCAAGGCCGCCAAGGAGCTGCATGCCGAGGTCGCGGCGGGCAATGCCAACTTCAAGAAGGTCTATGATTCGCTGACGTCGTTCTCCAACAACGGCTATCAGTGGTTCCAGGTCGCTGAAGTCGGTTACGACAATTTCATGGCGCGGCACTCTCAGGTCTGACGCCGCGCCTCTTCAGCGCGTGCAGAGATCCCATCGGGCATTGGCGGCCGACAACGGCGCGGCCGTCAATAACCGAACCCGTCCAGCGAGCTGCACCTCAACCGGTAAGTGTCGCCCCGTCTGGGCGACGACTTCTGCCATGGGACATTGTTGAACAGCGTTCTTACGAATTGCGGTCCGCTCGCCGGGGTGACCTCCAGCGTCACTTTCACAAGCCAGTATCCGATCGTAGCGTAAGGTAGCTCTTCGGCGTGCAGGACTCTCACCGTGCAATCGTCGGGGTTGGTGCGGGACGCCTCGGCGTTCGACAGGGCACCCAGGCACAGCGCTGCCGTCAACGGCACGACGCCCAAGGCAGCGCTTTTCATGGTGCGGTTCCTTCACAAGGCGTTGGCCTGAGGCGGGAGCGGGCGGCTGTCACCGGTGCGATCCCGTCGATCAAAATGGAAACGGGAATGCGCGCACCCGATCGCGGCTCTCGAAGCTCAATCCGGTGGCCGGTCCGGTGCGGTAATGACCGTTGTAGTGCCCCCCGCCGGGGCAGTAGTTCGGATCGAGGCGCGCTTGATCGTCGATCCCATGGCGAGAGCTTCGCTGCCGGTAGCGCGTCTGCCAGCAACGGCAGTCCTGGTCGCAGGCGAGCCGCACTTGAACGGTGCTCGCAGGAGGTTGCGACCACAGCGTTGTGACGTGAACGGGCACAGCGCGGACCTCCGATGCCATGACGGCGATCGCCGCAACGATGAGAAGCAGGGGCGTCGTGCGTTTCATATTGGTCTCATCGGGCCGATCAGCTGATGTCCGGGTGCCAACTCAATTGCCGAAGCATGCGCTACTTCTTCGGCGCTTGCTTTGGCGGCGCTGGTGGAGGCGTTGGTGCGTTGCCCTGCGGAGCCGGAACCACCGGGTTCTTCTGGGCGGTTGGCCCGCCGAGATTGCTCGGCTTTTTCGGGCCGCCGACAGCGCTCTGTGCGGCCGCGGATCCCGCCGAGATCGCAAGCAGGATTGCCGCCAAAGTGAGCATGTTTTTCATTCGCCGACTCCTCCAGTTGGGACCTTGCGTTCCGCCCGGTCAGCGGGCCGCAGGCCGGTTTTCGCTGACCTGCTGCGCGGTGGTGGTGGGCGCGTCCTCGAGGGCGCATTTGCGCCAGTCGTCGGACGCGCAGTTGGTGGGCCAACCGCCGCCGAGCGCCATGAACAGGGCGGCGGTGTCCGACAGACGGGTCGCCTGGGCCTGGACGCGGACCACCGCGGCGTTCAGGTAGACTTGCTGGGCATTGAGCACGACCACCTGGTTGACCTGTCCGAGCGCAAGCTGCTTCTGAATGATGTCGAGACTGGCCTTTGCGGCGAGTTCGGCCTTGACCGCAGCCTGCAACGCGCGGGCGTCGGCCTGCAGGCTTCGCAGGGCGTCGGCGACGTTCTGCATCGCCGTGATGACGGCCTGACGATAGAGCGCGTCGGCCTGGTCCACCGCGGCCTCGGCGGCCTTCTGCTTGTGGTAAAGCGTCAGGCCATCGAAGATCGGCTGGGTCGCGCTCGCCGCGATGGCGTAGAAGCTGGTTCCCGGCGTGAACAATTCGGCCAGGGTGAAGGCGGTGGTTCCGGCATTTCCTGATATCGTGATGTTGGGCAGCCGCGCCGCGATCGCGACGCCGATCTGGGCGTTCGCCGAATGCAGCAGCGCCTCCGCGGCCCTGACGTCCGGACGCTGGCGGATCACCTTGCTCGGCAGGCTCACCGGCAGGTTTGCTGGGAGCGTGAGGCGGTCGAGCGTAAACTTTTGCAGGATCTCGTCAGCCGAGAACTGCCCGGCCAGCGACGTCAGCAGGTCGCGCTGAACCGCGAGCTGCTTTTCGAGCGGCGGCAGCAGCTGCTCGGACTGCGCCAGCGCGGCTTCCTGCGCCAGCACGTCGACCTGGGCGGCGCCGCCTGCGTTGAACTGGTTCTTGACGATCTCCAGAATGCCGCGTTCGATCTTCACGACGCGCTGGATCGCTCCGATCTGGCCGCGGAGCGATGCTTCCTGGATCGCCGCGGTGACGACGTTGGCCGTCAGCGTGAGGTAGGCCGCTTCCAGCTGGAACAGTTGCTGCTCGGAGATCGCATCAAGGCTCTCGACCGCGCGAACATTCTGGCCCCAGATGTCCGGCACGAAACTGACGTTCAGTTGCGCGGTGTGAAGCGAGAATACCGACGGGGACTGGCCGCCCGGGCCCGAACTCGACGCGCCGGAAATCTGCTGCTGGGAGGGCGTGTAGTTTGCACCGATCTGCGGGAAGAACAGCCCGCGCTGGGCCAGCGCGTTGTATTGCGCGATCCTGATCGCCGCTTCGGCCGACTGCAGGGAAGGGTTGTGCTCGACTGACATCTTGATCAGCTCGTCGAGCGGCTTCGACCGGAACGCCGTCCACCACCGCAGCGACACGTCCTCTCCGTTGACGAAATGCTGCTTCGGCACGCTGGGGCCCGCGGTATTGGCGCTGGGGGAAGCGAGCTTCTCGGCCGTAAAGCGTTCGACGTCCGGAGCGGCCGGCGGCGCGAAATTCGGGCCGACGGCGCAGCTCGCCAGCATGAGGGCTCCGGCCGCTACCGCCAGCGCGCGCATGGGGAAGGCGGCTGCGTGGCGAGACATTCTTGCGCTGAGGGCGTGCATGACTGGGCGCCTCTAATGCGCTGCTTCGGGCGGCGCCGCGGCAGCCGTCTCGTCGGGCGAAGCAACGCGCTCGCGCGACAGGAATATCTTGCGCAACGCCGGTGCGACGATCAAGAGCAATAGCGGACCGATGAACATGCCGCCGACTACGACCGTCGCAAGCGGCCGTTGCACCTGACTGCCGATACCATGCGACAGCGCGGCCGGGAACAGGCCTACGCCAGCAGACAGCGCGGTCATCAGCATCGGCCGCATGCGTTGCTCGGCGCCGTTGAACACCGCCTCCGCGATGCTCATGCCCGAGGCCCGCAACTCGCGGAAATAGGTGATGTTGAGGATGCCGTCCATGACCGCGACGCCGAACAGCGAGATGAAGCCGATCGCGGCCGAGATCGAGAAATCGAGCCCGGCGAGGTACAGCGCGATCAGGCCGCCGCCGACCGCGAATGGAATGCCGGCCAGCGCCAGCAGGCTGTCGCGCAGCGAGTTGAACAGGCTGTAGAGCAGCACGAAGATCAGCAGCAGTGTCACCGGCACCACGATCAACAAGCGCGCCTTGGCGGCCTCGAGATTGTCGAACTCGCCGGACCAGATCATCCGGTAACCGGCCGGAAGCTGCACGGCCTCGGCGACGCGCCTCTGCGCCTCCGCCACCGTGCTGCCGAGATCGCGGCCGCGCACGCTGAACTTGATCGGGATATAGCGCTGGCTGCGCTCGCGATAGATGAACGACGCGCCGGTATCGAGCGAGATGTCGGCGAGTTCGCTCAAGGGAATATAGGCGTTGCTGCCGGATGGCGTCTGGTAGGCCACCTTGATCTCGCGCACCTCGTCGATGCTCTGGCGGAACTTCGGATCGAGCCGTACCACCACGCCGAACTGCCGGTCACCCTCGAGCACCGTCGTCGCACTGGTGCCGCCGAGCGCGGCCTGGACCACGGTCGTGACATCGCCGGTATTGAGACCGTAGCGCGCGGTCTTCTCCCTGTTGACCTTGATGTTGAGGTTGGGCTGCCCGACCAGGTGGAAGACGCCGAGGTCGGCAACGCCGCGGATCTTGGCCATCTCCTGCGCGACCTTGCCCGCGAGCTGTTCGAGCACTGCAAGGTTCGGACCTATGATCTTGACTGAGTTCGCACCCTTGACGCCCGAGAGCGCCTCCTCGACGTTGTCCTGGATGTATTGCGAGAAGTTGAAGGTGACGCCGGGCAGTTCCTCGTCGAATTCCTTCTGCAGCTCCTCGGTGAGCTTTTCCTTGGTCAGGCCAGGCGGCCATTGGTCGAACGGCTTGATCGGCGCGAACAGCTCGACATTGGAGAAAGCCGACGCGTCGCTGCCATTGTCGGGACGGCCATGCTGCGACACCACGGTGATGATCTCGGGGTGGCGCAGCAGGATCTCGCGCATCTTGCGCGTCGGCTCGGTACCGGCATCGAGCGACATGGTCGGTGGCATCGAGGCGCGGATCCAGAAATTGCCTTCCTCGAGCGCGGGCAGGAACTCGCTGCCGAGCCGGCTTGCGGCAAGGCCGCTCAGTCCGAGGAAGATGATGCCGGCGGCAACCGCGACCCTCAGATGCGACAGCGACCAGCGCAGCACCGGCGTGTAGGCCTGACGCAGCGACCGCACGATGACGGTCTCGGTCTCTTCGATATGCTTCGGCAGCAGCAGCGAGGCCAGCACCGGCGTCACGGTGAAGGTTGCCAGCAGAGCACCTGCGAGCGCGTAGCCATAGGTGCGCGCCATCGGTCCGAAGATCTGGCCTTCGACGCCCTGCATGGTGAACAGCGGCACGAACGCGGTGACAGTGATGGCTGCGGTGAAGAACACCGCCTTGTCGACCTGCAATGCGCTGACGAAGATCATGCGCAGCCGTTCGGTCCAGCCTGGCGCGGGCTGGCCGCTGGGCGACGTGGTCGGATCGGTCCCCCAATAGCCCTGTGCAAGGTGTTGCAGCACGCGGAGCCGGTTCTCGGGCGCGGACTGGAAGTTGCGGAATATGTTCTCCATCATGATGACGGCGGAATCGACGATGATGCCGAAATCGACCGCACCGAGCGACAGCAGGTTGGCGTCCTCGCCCTGCAGCACCAGGATGATGATGGCGAAGAACAGCGCGAACGGGATGTTGGCGCTGACGATCAGCGCGCTGCGCAGATCGCCGAGGAAGACCCACTGGATCACGAAAACCAGAAGGCAGCCGAACACCAAATTATGCAGCACGGTATGCGTCGTGACGCTGACCAGCGAGGTGCGATCGTAGTAGGGCGCGATCTTGACGCCGGGAGGCAAGGTGCCGTCGCTGTTGATCTTGGTGACTTCCTCCTCGACCTTGGGGACAATGTCGTTGGTGTGCTGCGTGCGTCCCATGACGACGATCGCTGCCGCGACGTCGTCGTCCCTGTCCTTTCCTGCGATGCCGAGCCGCGGCACGTAGCCGACCGACACCTTGGCGACGTCCTTGATCTGGATCGGCAACCCGTTCGACTGGGTCAACACGACGTTCTCGATGTCCCGGACCCGGTAGCCTTTGGTGACGTCGTCTTCGCCGCCGGAATTGATCAGGCCGATGCCGCGGATGTTGACGGATTGCTGGCCGATCGCGATTTCGCGGCCACCGACGTTGATGTTGGCGTTACCGAGCGCGCTGATCAGCTGCGGCACGGTGATGTTGTAAGCCTCGAGCTTCTCGAGGTCGGCATCGACGTTGAACTGCTTGGTCGTGCCGCCCCATGAGTTGATCTGCACCACGCCCGGTATCGTCATCAGCCGGCGGGCGACGACATAGTCCTGCAAGGTCCTGAGGTTGGTCAGGCCGAAATTCGGCGGGCCGACGAGCTGGTAGCGAAAAATCTCGCCGACCAGGCTCGATTGCTGGATTTGCGGGATCTGATTGCCGGGAAGCTGGACGTTCTGCGTGAGGTTGTTGGTGGCCTGCGAGAGCGCGAAATAGTAGTCGACGCCGTATTTGAAGGTGACCCGCACGAACGACAGGCCGTAGAACGAGGTCGAGCGGATGTTGACGACGCCCGGCGTCGAGTACAGCCCGACCTCCATCGGGATCGTATAATACTTCTCCATCTCCTCGGCGGAGAGGCCGGCGGCCTGTGCCGTGATCTCGAGGATGACCGGCGCCGGGTTCGGATAGGCCTCGATGTTCAGCTTGTAGAACGCGGCGATGCCGGCGGCACAAAACACGGCAAGGCTGAGCACGATGACGGCGCTTCGTGTCAGGCCAAACTGGAGGATGCTCTTGATCACTGGACTACTGCACTTGGTCTTGAACGATGGACGGCGCGGTTGATCTCGGCGGCCACGGCTAGCCTGTGGCCGCGTTGGCAAACTTGTTGCTGAGGAACACCGCGCCGGTGGAGGCGATCTTCTCGCCGGCGGCAACGCCGTCGAGGATCTGACGCCAGCCGTCCTGCTCCATTCCGATCTTCACCGACCGTCGATCGAACCGTCGGCCATCAGTCGTGACCCACACTGTCATCGTTCCGTCACCCTCGCGGACGATGGCCTCGAGCGGCACGCTGACCGACATCTTCGGCGGCTCGGTCTCGATGGTGAAGCTCGCGAGCATGCCGGCGCGCAGCTTGTGCTGGGGATCCTCGATCACCGAACGCACCAGCTGGCGGTGCGAGTTCGGATCGATGTTGAGGCCGAGCGTCGTCACCCGGCCGCGAAACACCTCGCCTGGATAGGCCGGCACCCGCACCTCGACCGGCTGGCCGATCCGATAAGATGGCGCGTCGGTTTCGATCACGTTGGCCACCATCCACATCGTCGAGATGTCGGCCAGCGAGTAGGGGGCCGGCGCGTTGCCGGGCTGCACGTAGAGGCCGGGCGCGGCATTGCGCGCGATGATTCGGCCCGAAATCGTGCTTGGAACGACCAGGATGGAGTCGACCTTGCGATCGGCGACGATGCGATCGATCTCGGCATCGGTCTTGCCGAACAAGCGGACTGCGTCTCGTCCGGCCTTGAAATTGCCTTCGGCGGTCTGCTGATCCGACGTGGCCTGATCGACGTCCTTCTGCGCGCCGCCGCCGGTCTTGAGCAGCTGCTTGACCCGCGCGAGCGTTCTCGTCTGCAGCTCGAGCACGCCGGCCGACGCAAGCAGTCCGGATTCGGCCTGAAGCAGGTCCGGGCTGTCGATGGTGAACAGCGCATCGCCCTTCTTCACTTCGTCGCCGACGTTGAAGAACGTATCGACGATCCGTCCCGGATTCGGCGTGAACGCCTGCACCAGCATGTTCTGATTAAAGTCGATCGAGCCGACCGCATTCTTCAGCGTCTTGAAGGAGCGCTGTTCGGCGGGCATGATCTTGAAGTTGGCGGCCTGCTTGTCGGTCAGGACGACATATTGCTGCTCGATGTTGACGTCAGGCGCCGTGTTGGTCGGCGCAGCCGCCTTGACACTCTCGACGCCGCTGGTTCGCACCAGCAGCCATGCGCCCGCCAGCAGTCCAGCCAGCAGGGGCAGCGCAAAGTAACCCGCATACTTCATCCGAAATGACATCGTCCGCCCGATTCGCCGAGATTGGAGAGGCCGCACAAGAACCCGAAACCTAACCGCATCGCGGACAGGAATGTTGGTCTCGACGGGGCCAGGAACCTGTTATCAGGACCAGCTTACGCCAGCCTTACACTGCTTTGCACAAACCTCGCATGCGACTAACGAATTTCCGTTGCAGCATAGGCGGTTTTATCTATTTTTTGTAGGCGCGGGCCGGTCCGCCCATAGAAAAAACATAGCCGGTTTCGCGTGTCTGGGGCGGTCTGCGGACATGCGCGGCATTTGCACGATGCTGGTGCCCGCGAAGTGGTCTGTTCCGGTATTTCGGGAATGGCTGGCCTATTGCAATCGGGTGTGCGAACAGGCGCGCTTTGGTGAAGACAGGAATGCTGCGATGCGCCTTTTGATCGTCGAGGACAATGTCGAGCTCTCGAGACTGCTCGCCAGCGGGTTGATGGCGGCGGGCTATGAGTCCGACATCGTCAACAGCGTCGCCGAAGCGCGCGATGCGCTGCGCAGCGTCAGTTATGCTGCCATGATCCTCGATCTCGGTCTGCCCGACGGCGATGGCCTGTCGGTGCTGTCGGAGCTGCGCCGCAGGAGCGACCCGCTGCCGGTCCTGGTGCTGACAGCGCGCAACGGGCTGCAGGATCGGGTCAATGGCCTGCGCAGCGGCGCGGACGATTATCTGGCGAAGCCGTTCGCGCTGGAGGAGCTGGTGGCGCGGCTCGAAGCCATTCTGCGGCGGCCCGGCCAACTGCTCGGCTCGTCGCTCAAGCTCGCCAATCTTGTCTACGACACCGAGAGCAAGCAGGTGTTCGTCGACGGTGCGCCGCACGTCTTCTCCGCGCGTGAGACATCCGTGCTGGAGATCCTGCTGCGGCGGCAGGGCCGGGTGGTGCCGAAGAAGAACGTCGAGGACCACATCTTCGGTCTGTCGGGCGAGGTCGCCTCGAATGCCGTCGAGGTCTATGTGTCGCGCCTGCGCAAGCTGCTGACCGAGCACCGCGCCAGGGTCATCATCCACACCATTCGCGGCGTCGGCTATTTGATGGCGGAGGAAAAATAGGGGTGTTCCGCTTCACGTCGCTGACCTCGCGGATCGTGTTCCTGCACATCGTGGCGGTCGCGGTCGCTGCGATCTTCCTGCCGCTGCTGCTGCTGTGGCTGTTGAATTCGGAGATCAACCATCTGCATAGCGAGGCGATGCGCGACCAAGCCGCCGATCTCGGCGAGAACCTCGCGGTCGATGCCGCCGGCAAGGTGCAGCTCAACCTGCCGGACAGCCTGAGGGGGCTGTATTCCGACGCGTATGGCCGCTACCGCTACGATATCTACGATGCGGACGATCATCTGCTGTTCTCGTCGCATCGCGAGCCGCCGCGGCCGCCCGCCTCGGCCAACCGGATTTCCGGCGCCAGCGTCACCAAGGTGCTCGGCGGCGAGACGCTGCGCATCCAGGTCGCCGAGGACTTGTCGCATCGCGACGTCATCATCGACGACATCGTCTCCAACTTCTTCCGGCGGGTCGGCTGGATCACCATCCCGATTCTCCTGATTCTGCTTGCGACCGACATCCTGATCTTCCGCCGCGCCGTGGTTCCGCTGTTGCGGGCATCGGAGGAGGCCAGGACCATCGGGCCGGCCAGGACCGGCGTCCGGCTGCCGACGAAGGGGATTCCGAGCGAGATCCTGCCGCTGGTGACCGCTGTCAACCAGGCCTTCGACCGTCTGGAGGAAGGGTTTCATGTGCAGCGCCAGTTCACGGCCGATGCCGCACATCAGCTGCGCACCCCGCTCGCGATCCTGAGGACTCGGATCGAGACGCTGGATGCGAGCAAGGGGACCAGGGAGCTGCATGCCGACATCGAGAGCATGAGCCGTATCGTCAGTCAGCTGCTCGAGATCGCCGAGCTCGATACGCTGGTGCTGGACCCCGGCGAGACCGCGGACCTGCGCGCGGTGTGCGCCGAGGTGGTCGGCTCGATCGCGCCCTACGCGCTGGCGCAGCAGAAGGACATCGCGCTGCGCGGCACCGACGGTCCGGTGCGGGTCAAGGGCAATGCCGAGATGCTGCAGCGGGCGATCTTCAATCTGGCGGAGAACGCCATCAAATACACCGCCGACGCTACGTCAGTCGATGTCGAGGTGCACGAGGACGGCTCGGTGCAGGTGCGCGACTGCGGGCCCGGCATCGCGCCTGCCGAGCAGGGCCTGGTGTTCCAGCGCTTCTGGCGTGGCGATCGGCAGCGCCACCGCACGGATGGTGCGGGGCTCGGACTCTCGATCGTCCGGGGCGTGGTCGACGATCACGACGCGACGATCAAGGTCGAGAACCTGCCATCCGGCGGTGCCCAGTTCACGCTGAGCTTTCATCTCGCCAAGGCCGAGCCGGCGACCGCGTGACCGGCTCACCGGTTTTCGGCGGCAGCCCGGCCGGGTCGCCGACCGTGCCGCTTTACTTCACCTTGCCGTCGGACAGGTCCATGATCATCCGCGTGGTCAGGTACAGGCGCGGCACGATGCTGTTGAGCTGGACGTATTCGGCATCGTTGGAGTGCGCGCCGAAGCCGGACAGGCCCATGCCTTCGACCACGGCCCCCTTGGTCTTGAGGGCGGCAAAGGCGGCGTCGGTGCCGCCGCCGGTGGCCCTTTCGGCGACGTTCATCGACAGGCCCAGTTCCTGATAGATCGCCTTGCCGTGGCCGGCCACGTTGCGCGAGGCGTCGTTGGCTTCGAGCGGCGGGCGGCGCACCTCGAACTTCACGTCCACCTTGGAGTCGGGCAGCAGGCGGTTCTTGATCTTGTCCTGCAGGGCCTTCTCGAGCTCGTCGAAATCCGCGACCTTGAGCGCGCGTGCGTCGGCCTGGGCGGTGGCTTCGGCGGGGATCACGTTGCGGTTGGTGCCGGACTTCGACACCGTCCAGTTCAGCTTCAGGCCCTGCTCGGGCTTGGACAGGTCCTTCATCTGCAGCACCTGGTGCGACAGCTCGTAGAGCGCATTCACGCCGCCCTCGGGCCTGGCGCCTGCGTGCGACGACTTGCCGTGCACCGTGAGATAGGCCGAGCCGATGCCGCTGGTGGCGAGGCGGAGCGTGCCGCTGGCGTCGCTGCCCTCGAACGAGAATACGGCGTCCTGCTCCGCGGCGGTGCGGGTGATGGTTGAGCGCCAGCCGGGCGAGGAGATCTCCTCGTCGCCGTTGATCAGCACCGTGAGCGTGCCGTAGTCCTTGAAGTTCAGCTTCTGCAGCAGCGCCACGGTGTGGATGATGGTGGCGACGCCCTGCTTGTCGTCGGCGATGCCGAGTCCATAGGCCTTGTCGCCGTCGATGCGGAAGGGTTGATCCTTCAGCATGCCCTTGAGATAGACCGTGTCCATGTGCGCGATCAGCATGATCTTCGCGCTGCCCGTGCCCTTGAAGACGGCCCGCACGGCCGGGCCGATCTTCTCGGGCGTGTCGTCGAGGCGATAGATGTCGGTGGTCTGCAGGATGTCCACCGCGCCGCCGAGCTGCTTGAGCTCCGCAGCGATGCGCGCGGCGATCTGGTTGAGGCCGTCGAGGTCCTTGCTGCCGGATTCGATCTGCACGAGGTCGCGCAGGGTGTCGAGCAGCGGCTGCTGCTCCTGCTGTGCCAGCGCGCGAATGTCGGCTGCCGGCGCTGCCTGCGCCGTGGTGGCGGCAAGCGCCAGGCCGAGGGATGCGATGAGCGGGCGGACGAACGAGCGGGTGGAACGCGATTGGGGCATGGGCGGCGATCTGTGGGTTCGAGGACGATCCGGATCCCCGTCTTCACAGGCCGCGCCGCCGCCGTCAACCATCGCGGCCCGCCTCGCGGAAGCGAGGCGCGCCGCAGGGGCTGACGCCGGCTATTGCTTCGGCTGGCCGAAATCGAGCGGCGGCAACTCGATCTGCGGCACCTCGATCTTGACCTTGTTGAGGTCGACGTCGAGCGGCTTGTCGAGCAGGCCGGTGACCACCACCGGGAACGCGATGACAAGCGCCACCATGATCGCCTGCAGCCCGATCCAGGGCATCGCGCCCCAGTAGATGTCCGAGCTCTTCACTTCCTTCGGCGCCACGCCGCGCAGATAGAACAGCGCGAAGCCGAACGGCGGATGCAGGAACGAGGTCTGCATGTTGACGCAGAGCATCACGCCGAACCAGATCAGCGCCGCATCCGGGCCGACCACCGGCGCCAGCACCTTCTGCGCGATCGGGGCGATCATCGGCAGGATGATGAAGGCGATCTCGAAAAAGTCGAGGAAGAACGCCAGGAAGAAGATGAAGATGTTGATGAAGATCAGGAAGCCCCAGACGCCGCCCGGCAGCGAGGTCAGCATGTGCTCCAGCCAAACCCCGCCGGACACACCGAGGAACACCACCGAGAAGCAGGTCGAACCGATCAGGATGAAGGTGACCATGCAGGTGATGCGCATGGTGGTCTCGTAGCCCTGCTTGATCAGGTCGCGCAGGTCAGGGATCTTCACCGCCTCGAGGCAGATCCAGACCACCGCGAGATAGGTGATCGCGAAGGCGAGCCTGAAGATCAGGTTCTCGCTGAACAGCATCGCGATGATGGTGCCGATGCCGCCGGCGATCACGCCTGCTATCAGCACCTTGCGGCCGGTCGCGCTGAAGTCCTTGTGGTGGATCGCAGCGAGCACGATGGCGCCGACCGCACCCATTGCGCCGGCTTCGGTCGGGGTCGCAAGGCCCATCATCATGGTGCCGAGCACGACGAAGATCAGCACCGCTGACGGGATGATGCCGAGCAGGCACTTCTTCCACAGCGCCCAGCCGGTCAAGGTGCGGGCCTCGATCGGCACCGCGGGCACGTGGCTCGGCTTGAAGATGCCGAGCAGGAAGGTGTAGCCGGCGAACAGCAGGATCTGGAACACGGACGGGCCCCAGGCGCCGAGATACATGTCGCCGACCGACTTGCCGAGCTGGTCGGCGAGCACGATCAGCACCAGCGAGGGCGGAACGAGTTGGGTGATGGTGCCGGAGGCGGCGAGCACGCCGGTGATGTAGCGGATGTTGTAGCCGTAGCGGATCATCACCGGCATCGAGATCAGCGCCATGGCGATCACCTGCGCCGCCACCGTGCCGGTGATGGCGCCGAGGATGAAGCCGACGATGATCACGGAATAGCCGAGGCCGCCGCGGATCGGGCCGAACAGCTGGCCCATCGAATCCAGCATGTCCTCGGCCAGCCCGCATCTCTCCAATATCGCGCCCATGAAGGTGAAGAACGGGATCGCGAGCAGCAGCTCGTTGGACAGCACGCTGCCGAAGATGCGGCCCGGAATCGCCTGCAGGAAGTTGAGGTCGAAGAAGCCGAGATAGATCGACAGGAACCCGAACGACAGGCCGACCGCGGCGAGCGTGAACGCCACCGGATAGCCGATCAGCATCGCAACGATCAGGCCGCCGAACATCAGCGGCGGCATCATCTCCAACGTGATCGTCATTGCGTCGGCCTCTCATACTTCGCGTCGATGGTCACATAGCCCTGCAGCGCGGCGATCCGCTTGATCACCTCTGAGACGCCTTGCAACGCAAGCATCACGAAGCCGGACGGGATAACGAACTTGATCGGCCAGCGCAGCAGGCCGCCGGCATTGCCGCTCATCTCGCCGACCGCATAAGCCTGGTAGAAGAACGGCCAGGACAGGTAGGCGAGCAGCAGGCAGGCCGGAATCAGGAAGAACAGCGTGCCGATCAGGTCGAGCCAGAGCTGGCCGCGTTCGGACAGCATCAGATAAAGGATCTCGACGCGGACATGCTCATTGCGCTTGAAGGTGTAGGAGGCGCCGAACATCACGAGGATCGCGAACATGTACCACTGCGCCTCGAGCCAGCCGTTCGAGGAGTAGCTGAACGCGTAGCGGATCATGGCATTGCCGGCGCTGACCAGGCAGGCGATCAGCACGAGCAGGTTGCAGATGGTGCCGATCTTCTCATTGAGGCGGTCGATGGCCTGACTTAGTGCCAACATTGGGCGCATCACGATCTCCGCGGTCGCGCGATCTGCGCACCGAATATCTTTCAAGCATCATCCGGCCGCCGCGCGCATGCGCGCGGAGCACGGCTCACTTTCAGGAGCAGTTGCAAGCGTTCGTCCTCCCCCGAAATCCGCTTCCGCCGTCTTTAGGTGCTCTTGGCTGCCGGATCGTCGGCTGGAGCCGACGGGAGGCAGCGGCCTATCCGGCCGGGCAAGCGTGAAAGCCGGGGCACCAAATCAGCGCCGTGTAGCGCCGTCAATCGGAAAATGGGCAAATTGACGGCACGGCAAACCGTTGTCCCGCCTTGGAAATCGGAGGACGACGCAGGCGTCGGCGCAGGGTTTTGAACTAGCCGCCTGTCACGCTCATGTGGCGGCTGACGCTCGGGCGGTTGTGGCGGCGGTCGATGATGAAATCGTGCCCCTTCGGCTTCAGTCCGATGGCCCGGTCGATCGCCGCCGACAGCAGATCATCGTCCGGCGAGCTGCGCAGCGGCCGGCGCAGGTCGGAGGCGTCCTCATGGCCGAGGCAGGTGTGCAGCGTGCCGGTGCAAGTGATCCGCACCCGGTTGCAGGATTCGCAGAAATTGTGGGTCATCGGCGTGATGAAGCCGAGCTTGCCGCCGGTCTCGGTGACCCGGACATAGCGGGCAGGGCCGCCGGTGTCGTCGGCGAGGTCGGTCAGCGTGTAGTGCTTCTCGAGCCGCGCGCGCAGCAGCGACAGCGGCACATATTGATCGATGCGGCCTTCGCCGATGTCGCCCATCGGCATCACCTCGATCAGCGTCAAGCCCATTGCCTTGCCATGCGCCCATTCCATCAGCGCGGGAATCTCGTCCTCGTTCAAGTTCTTCAGCGCGACCGCGTTGATCTTGACCGCGAGCCCGGCCGATCGCGCCGCCTCGATGCCCGACAGCACCTTGTCGATGTCGCCCCAGCGGGTGATGCTCCGGAATTTTACGGGATCGAGCGTGTCGAGGGAGACGTTGACGCGGCGCACGCCGCAATCGGCCAGCTCCTGCGCGAAGCGCGCGAGCTGCGAGCCGTTGGTGGTCAGCGTCAGTTCGTCGAGCGCGCCCGTCGTCAGATGGCGTGACAGCGAACGCACCAGGCCCATCACATTGCGGCGGACCAGCGGCTCGCCGCCGGTGAGGCGGATCTTGCGCACGCCCTTGGCGACGAAGGCGGAGCAGAGCCGGTCGAGCTCCTCCAGCGTCAAGAGATCGGCCTTCGGCAGGAAGGTCATGTCTTCCGACATGCAATAGAAGCAGCGCAGGTCGCAGCGGTCGGTGACGGAGACACGCAGGTAACGGATGGTCCGGCCGAACGGGTCGGTCATCGGACGGAACAGCGTGTCGGGATGCGCCTGCGTGGATCCGTTCATTCAGCTCGAGCCTTGCAATCTGTCGCTGCGGGCCAAGCCGTGGCCGGCCCGCACGCACAATCTATGCATGTTGGCACAGCGTCACAATGCGTTCCAAGGGATGATCCGCAACCTGCAATGCGAATTGCAAAGTGATAGGCGAGGTAGATCGCGCGATGCATGATCGCAATCGCCGATGTGTCTCGACGAAAACCAAAACCCGGCCTTGGGCCGGGTTCTTTGTGCAGTGCGCAATGCTGCGTGCTAGCGCGTCGGAGCCGCCGCAGCCGGCGGCGCCGCGTCAGGCGCAGCGGCGGGGGCCGCAGCGGCAGCCGGCTTCGGCTTCTTCTTTTTCGGCCGCATCCCCTTGTGCGCGCGCGGCGGCGGGCCGGCGGGCTGCAGCTCGGCGAACACCGGGCTGGGATCGAGCGCGGTGGTGGCCGGGCTCGCGAAGTCGCCCGGCGAGCGGGTCACCGTAACCGGCACCGTCGCCGGTTGGAACTTCGGCATGTTGAAGGTGACGGTGAAGTTGCTCTCCGGCGTCGGGATCGACACGGAGCAGGGCGTTTTGCAGCCCGGTCCGATCGACGTCACGGCGTCGGCGCCTTGCGGATTCGAATCCAGCTGCACCTGCATTGGCGGTGGCGCGGACTTGAACGAATCCAATGAGAAGGAGGAGCAGCCGGCCAGGCTCAGCCCGGCGGCCGCAATTACGATGATACGACGCATGATCCACACTCTACTGCGGCAATCAGCCACAATCCCCGGCCCGACCATAGGAGCGTCGGAACAGAGGCGCAACAGGGCGAGGCCTGTTCGTTAAAGGATGGTTAATGAAAAAATCGCATGGCAAAACATTGCCAAGCGATATCAGTGTGTTGCGAAAAACTTATGTCGCGATGAGGCTGGCGATGGCGTCCGGCAGATCGCGCATATGGCTGATCAGCCGGTCCGGCTTCAGCTCGGTCATCGGGACGTCGGTATAGCCGAAATCGACCCCGATCACCGGGACGTTGGCGCGCCGGGCGACCCCGACGTCGGGGCCGGCATCGCCGACCATGATCGCGCCGGGCAGCCGGCCGCCGGCACGGGCCACCGTCTCGCGCAGGAACGCCGGATCCGGCTTGGCGATCCCGAACGTGTCCTGGCCGCAGATGGCGGCAAAGCGCGGCGTCAGGTCGAGCCTGTCGAGCAACAGCTTCGACAGCCACTCCAGCTTGTTGGTGCAGACCGCCAAGCGATGGCCCTTCGATGCGAGCCGGTCGAGCGCGGCCTCGAGCCCGTCGAACGGACGCGAGCCGTCGGCGATGTGCTCGGCGTAGAAGTCGATGAAATCCCTGGTCAGGCGATCGAGCTCACCGATGCTGACCACGCGGCCTTCCACTTCGAGCCCGCGCTCGAGCAGCTTGCGCGCGCCGGCGCCGATCATGTTGCGGGCGGCTGACAGCGGCACCGGCCGCAGACCTTCGCGGTCGAGCACGTGGTTCAGTGCGCTGATCAGGTCGGGCGCGGTGTCGACCAGCGTGCCGTCGAGATCGAACACGATGATGGGGGGAGAGGCGGCGGACATCACGCATTTCGCTATCGGGCTGCGCACCGCGATGCAAGAGCAGATGCGGCCGGAGAGCGGTTTTCGGCGATTTTGGCCGTGATCGATGCCGTTTCGTCCAGAAGACCGGTCCGGATGGCGCTGTTCCTGCCGGTGAATCGAGGCTAGATATGCGCCCGCTGGGCGGCCGATGGCGTGCCCGGAATCGACAACCGGGGGCTATCGGCACGTGGACATGGACGCACTGAAACGCCAGGCGGCGGCGCGCGCGCTCGAAGAGGTGCGCGACGGCATGAAACTCGGGCTCGGCACCGGGTCGACCGCCAAGCATTTCGTCGAGCTGCTCGGCGAGAAGGTCCGCGCCGGCATGAAGGTGATCGGCGTGCCGACCTCGGAGGCGACCCGGGCGGACGCGATCCGCTGCGGCGTGCCGCTGACCACGCTCGACGAGATCGACCATCTCGACCTCACCATCGACGGCGCCGACGAGATCGACCCCGCGCTCAATCTGATCAAGGGCGGCGGCGGCGCGCTGCTGCGCGAGAAGATCGTGGCCGCCGCCAGTGATCGCATGATCGTGATCGCCGACGACAGCAAATGGGTCGACGTGCTCGGCCGCTTTCCGCTGCCGATCGAGGTGATCCCGTTCGGGCTCGCCGCCACCCAGGCCGCGCTGGCGCGAGCGTTCGGTGAGGCCGGCGTGTCCGGCCAAATGGTCATCCGCAAGGGCAAGGACGGTCACGTTTTTGTCACCGATGGCGGCCACTGGATCGTCGATGCCCATCTCGGCCGGATCGGCGACCCGCCGCGTCTTGCGGGTCTGCTCAGCGTCATTCCGGGCGTGGTCGAACACGGCCTGTTCATCGGGCTTGGCAGCGTCGCCGTTCTGGCCGGCGCGCAGGGAATTCGGGTTGTTGAACGGCGATAGCGCCGCAAGCAAGGAGACTTGGAATGAAGCGTTTTTCGGGACTTTTGTCGGCGGCGGCCCTGGCTGCTGGACTGGCGCTGGCGGCCGCACCGGCCATGGCGCAGCAGCAGCTGCCTCCGATGCCCAAGGTCAAGCAGTCGACGCCCGCGGCGATCGCGGCTGCCAAGGAAATCCTGACCATGAAGAACGTGGCGGTGATGTACTCCGGCGCCGTTCCGGGGATCATCGAGAAGACCAAGACCGGTCTGTTGCAGCAGTACCTGAACTACCAGAAGGATCTCGACGAGGTCGCGGTGATCGTCGCCAAGCAGTTCGCCGGCGGTGAGAAGGAGATCGGCGAGGGCATGGCGCAGATCTACGCCGCCGAGTTCACCGAGCAGGAGCTGAAGGATCTCGTGACGTTCTACAAGACCCCGCTCGGCCAGAAGCTTTTGACCGCGGAGCCCACTGCAATCAACGGCTCGCTGCAATATATGCAGCAATGGGCCCAGCAGTTCGGCGTGATCGTCGCCGGCCAGTTCAAGGCCGAGATGAAGAAGCGCGGCAAGGATATCTAAAGGATATCTAAGCGCGCTTGTCACCTCGCCCCGCTTGCGGGGCGAGGGCGAAGAAAGAGGTTGCCATGGCCGAGTTCGACGTCGACCTGTTTGTCATCGGTGGTGGTTCGGGCGGCGTTCGTGCTGCCCGCATCGCCGCCAATTACGGCGCGAAGGTCATGGTCGCCGAAGAGTACCGGATGGGCGGCACCTGCGTGATCCGCGGCTGCGTGCCGAAGAAGCTGTTCGTGATCGGCAGCCATGTCCACCAGGAGATTGAGGACGCCGCCGGCTTCGGCTGGAACATCGGCCAGATCTCGTTCGACTGGGCAACCCTGGTCGCCAACAAGGACAAGGAGATCGCCCGGCTCGAGGCCGCCTACACCACCAATGTCGAGAAGTCCGGCGCGCGGATCGTAAAGACCCGCGCGGTGCTGGAGGATGCCCACACCATCCGCCTCGCCACCGGCGAGAAGGTGACAGCAAAGTACATCCTGATCGCCACCGGCGGTGCGCCCAACCATGGCCCGGCGGTGCCCGGCATCGAGCATGTGATCTCCTCCAACGAGGCGTTTCATCTCAAGGAGCTGCCGAAGCGGATCGTGATCCAGGGCGGCGGTTACATCGCGCTGGAATTCGCCGGCATCTTCGCCGGCTTCGGCTCCGACGTCACGGTGGTCTACCGCGGCGACAACATCCTGCGCGGCTTCGACGAGGACGTGCGCAAGCATGTCCGCGCCGAGATGGAGAAGCGCGGCATCACCATCATCACCGGCTGCACGGTGACCAAGGTCGACAAGCACGGCCGTGATTTCACGACGCATCTGTCGAGCGGTTCAAGCATCGCCTCCGACCAGGTGATGTTCGCGATCGGCCGCCATCCCAATATCGCAGGTCTCGGGCTCGAAGCTGCCGGCGTCGCCATCAATCCCGCCAATGGCGGCATCCAGGTCGACGGCTGGTCGAAGACCTCGGTCGACAACATCTATGCGGTCGGCGACGTCACCCACCGCGCCAACCTGACCCCGGTCGCGATCCGCGAGGGCCATGCCTTTGCCGACACCGTATTCGGCAAGCGCCCGGTTCAGGTCGATCACGCGACGATCCCGACCGCGGTGTTCTCGCAGCCCGAGGTCGGCACCGTCGGCCTGACGGAGCAAGAGGCGCGGGCGCAGTTTTCCCACGTCGACATCTACAAGACCGATTTCCGCCCGATCAAGGCGACGATGTCCGGCCGCGATACCCGCGTGCTGATGAAGCTCGTGGTCGACGGCGCGAGCGACCGCGTGCTCGGCTGCCACATCGTCGGCGATGCCGCCGCCGAGATCACCCAGGCGGTCGCGATCGCGGTGAAGATGAAGGCGACCAAGGCTGATTTCGACGCCACCATCGCGCTGCATCCGACCGCGTCCGAAGAGCTGGTGACGATGCGCACCCCGACCGCGCGCCACGTCCGCCAGGCGGCGGAGTAGGGCCGCTCGGCCGAGGCACTCTCCCGATGCGGGTTTGCGTGAAGAAAACGCGTCACATCCCGCATTGATGGCTGGGAACTGGGAACGCGCCCTGCCTGACAGCGCAACGCCGCCCGCTTAAAATACCTGCGAGCGGCGCTGTCTCTAGCCCCAGGAGGGTCGTGGCAAAATCCTGATGAGGATAGGTCTGCGGCAAGCGCGCATCGGTTTCATACCTCTGAAGGGGTAGGCTTGCCGCCGCGGCGATTGTGCACAGCATGGGTACGCAATTGGCCGCGCGCCATCTCGCACGCCTTGGAACCTTGCGCTATGCTGGCAGTTCCACTCTCAAACAGTTTGATGTCTCAAATTGAGGGAGCCGCCCATGACAGGTCCCACCGAGCAGGAAATTCGGACCCGCGCCTATGAGCTGTGGAAGGACGCCGGCGAGCCGCCAGGCCAGATGGATCAGCTCTGGTACAAGGCCGAACGGGAACTGCTGGCGCGCAAGGCCGCCAACGGCAACGGTGAAGCGCACGGCGAATTGAACGGCCATCAGCCGACGAGATATCAATAGGCATTGGCACGAGACACACCAGGCGAGTCCCGGATGATGCCGGGGTTCGCGATTTTCGGTTGATGCGCCGTCAACCGAATCTTCCGGTGATGAAGCGCTCGGTCTGCTTGTATTTGGGGCTGACGAAGATGTCGCCCACGGTGCCGAACTCGACGAGTTCCCCGAGATACATGAAGCCGGCGAAGTCGGACACCCGAGCCGCCTGCTGCAAATTGTGCGTCACGATGATGATGGCGTGATCCCGCTTCAGTTCGTCGATCGTCTGCTCGATCTTGGCCGAGGAGATCGGATCGATCGCCGAGCAGGGCTCGTCGAGCAGGAGCACGTCCGGGCCGGTTGCGATGACGCGCGCAATGCTCAGCCGCTGCTGCTGGCCACCCGACAAGTCGAACCCGTAACGCGTCAGATTGTCCTTCACCTCGTCCCACAGCGCGGCGCGGCGCAACGCCTGTTCGACGAGAACGTCCATCTCGGCGTCGCTGACCTTGCGCTGCAGTCTGATGCCGAACGCGATGTTGTCGTAGATGGTGGTCGGAAACGGCGTCGGCTTCTGGAACACCATGCCGATCCGCGCGCGCAACTGATACACATCGATCTTGCTGAGGATGTCCTCGCCGTCGAACAGGATTTCGCCTTCGGCACGCTGACCGGGGTAGAGGTCGTGCATCCGGTTCAGCACGCGCAGCAGCGTCGACTTTCCGCAGCCGGACGGACCCATGAAGGCTGTCACGCGCTTGTCATAGATCGGTGCCGAGACATTGCGGAGCGCCTGGCTGCCGTCCTCGTAGAAGAAATTCAGGTTCTTGATCCTGATCTTCTCGGTGGTCGCGGTCACGGTGGGCTTGCTGTTGACGATCGCGGCCATCGCCTGCCGCGCGGCTGCTTCGCGGTCGGACTCGGAGCCGATCGGTACAAAGTTCGTCGTGTACAGCATCAGCCGTCCCCCTCAGCATTGACATCGGCTATATCGATAGCCGGGGCGGTCCAGCGCGCGTTGATGCTGATCAAGGCGCGGCGCCGGCCTCGATCCACTCCCGCCATTGTCATTCCGAGCCTGGAGGCACCAGTGCACGACCCGATCGATCTCGCCGAAAAGCTGTCCACGTTCTCCGATCACTGGTCGCCGCGCACCGTGGCGCAGTTCAACGCCTGCGACGTCATGGTGGTGAAGGTGCAGGGCGCGTTCGTCTGGCACAAGCACGACGATACCGACGACTTCTTTCTTGTCTTGAAGGGCGTGCTCGACATCGAACTGCGCGACCGCACCGTGACGCTGAAGCCAGGCCAGATGTACATCGTGCCGAAAGGCGTCGAGCACCGCCCCGTCGCGCGGGAGGAGGCGCATCTGTTGCTGATCGAGCCGACCGGGACGGCGAACACGGGTGATGCGGCGACGGCGGCGGCGAGGAAGGTGGTGTGAAGCCTGCAACGCCCACAGGAGCCGAATACTGGAAGGCCGAGAAAGCGGACAAGAATGAGCCCAGCTGCGATTGCTTCCTAATCAGGCAAGAACTCGGAGGCAATTTTCGAGAGCAGCAGAGATAATTTTGCCGCGTCATTGCGTACTGAAACGAGGTCAGAAACCGGTCGCTTCTTTCTGATGTCTCGGGTGCGCACCGCGATGGCTTCGTTTTCCTTCGATCGCCGATGCTTCGCGCCGTTCGGAGCAACGTCAAGCATCCACATATTTCCGATCGGTGTGGCAAAAATCGCGTGAACGAAGTCGTTTCTTCCCTTAGTCGTGCTCTCAACTAAACTGAAAGCTTCTTCGGCGGTTTCTAAAATCGACCGATCGCGGCATTTCGCGCGAAGCACTTCGATCCATACCCTTGCGTTCGTATGGATGCTACTTGACGCTAACATTGTACGCGCTGTTTCTATTGGCAAATCCAAAACATAGTGCAGCGTATGGACGAGCAGATGTTCGCATTGTCCTTGAATCGCGCACAATTCTCCAAGCGCCTGCAGTTCCGAGCCAGCAAGCGGAATGCGAAATGCAGGTGCAAGGCGTTCCCGGCGCGCTATTTTGGCAGATCGCTGCGTTGACCGCATCGAAGGTATTGTCTCCCAATTACCAAATAAGCGGCGTTGCTATTGGCTTACGGACAAACGTCGAGCAGCACATTAGTGCGCCTTAACGAGCGGTATCGGATAGAAGGGGATGATAGCTGCGATAGGGATATCTCGAGCAACATATTTCGCGGCGGGATTTTTCCTCAGGAACTCCGCACGCTCCTCTTCATACCCTTGCTTGTCTCGTTGGCAATCTCCGTCACCACAATTCCAGTGATGGCAGGGACCGCGATTTTGAAGCGTCAAACCGGTTTGGCCCTTATATGGACGCACCACAAAACAGAACTTGGTTAGACGTTCGGCGGTCTCCGCGAATTGATCATTGTACCTCGCAATTCCATACACGAAGAAGTCAGCACGCTGGTCAGCCATATCTTCAAGAGTCTTGTTAATCAGCGAAATCGCGTCAACGGCCACTTTGCCGTGTGGGCCGATGAAGTAATCGGTCACGGTTGGATAGGCTTCCCTCGATTGCTTTCTTAGTTCTCCAGGATCATCGGGGCTGTCGGGCAATACAGGCACTGAGAATGATACTGCAGATGTCACGGTCATATTTTTGGTGGGCGTACTACCTGTGTTCTCCAAAATCGTCTGAAAGGTCCAGTAGCCCGGAAGGTCTTGGGATGCTGCTAGGCCTGTCGCGATGATGAAAGGCCGTTGGACCGCCGTGAACGCTTCGCGGGTCGTGCTGTCAGTTTTAAGCAATGCCCTCCACTGTATGTACCCAACGACGGTTGTGATGATGGCGACGATTGCGAGCACGGCGGTCCATATTACCAACCATCGAGTTAGCCGTAGGTTGGCCTCCGCAATTGCATCAACGGTAGCAACGCTATCCGAGGAGGCACTAGACTGCGAAGACAAGACTTGATTGGAAACCGGAAGAATTCTGCTCTCGTCCGCGGTGTGGGGGCTTGTGTTCTTCGGTTGCGTCGTCGGCCTCAGTTTGCCGCGCCTCTTTCCCATTTCCTTCGCGTCCTCCGCCCCATGCCCCGTGATCATACTCGAAATTTTGCAGACAACCTTCAGCAGTACAGCCGTTCTTCCACATGCGTGGAAATCAGGACGACGCCAGTTCGACAAAATAGAATTGTGCAGATTCTGAAGTGCGACTTATCATCTTTTTGCACCAAAGCACCAAATTCCCTAACCCAAACAAAGCGATCACCCCTGTCCAGTCCGGACGCGGAAAATATTCCGCTTGGCGTTTGACCCAACTCAGATGTTCAATGTGCGCGTCTCACCCGATCGAGGGGCGCTGCGCATCGTCAGGAGTGTTGCGGTGGGATGCGGTGGACGCCGAGGTCACGAGAGACGACGCGTGACGGAAGCGGACGGTGAAGTCGTGTGGTCCTGACGCCCAAGTGGCAGGTGTCTCGTCGCATTGCGCGGTGCGCGTTGCGAAGGCGGTGACAAACAAGCCAAGTCTCGCCGGGGAGAGCACGAAGTAAGCCGTAACCCATCGCGCAGGGAAAGCCGGGTTGTTCCCGGTTACACCTGTGGTCCTACCTCCCGCGTTTTTCACTACGCGGGACCCATGGGTGCGATCGGCACCCGGCTTTCCCTGCGCCCTCTGATTCAGAGCGGCGGAACGAAGAGCAAGGCTCGGGCAAAGATGTCGCGAGAACGCGGATGCGTGGCTCACCAATCGCGCCACATACCGACTGTCGTCCCGGCGCAGGCCGGGACCCACAACCACGAATGGCTGTTGTCACACGATGTCGGAACGACGAGTCCCTTCAACAATGTCTGCTGCGGCGTATGGGTCCCGGCCTGCGCCGGGACGACAATTGCGGGCGTACTCAAATCGATCACATCGCTGGAACGACAGCGGAGCGTGTGGCGCTTACCCCTCCGCCTCGAGCCACTCCGCGGCGCCGCGCCACAGCGCGTCGCGGTGTTCGCTGCGGAAGAAGCCGAAATGACCGATCTTCGGCACGCCGGCGTCCGCGGGGCTGATCGCGATGATCTCGGGCGTGATCGACGTGAAGGCGGAGCACAGCAGTTCGACCGCGGGACGCGTCGCCCAGGTGTCGTCGGTGATGGTGAGGGCGCGGAGCTTGCCCTTGAACTTCGGAAAATTTTCGCGCGCGGCAAGCGCAGGGTCGTCGAGCAGATAGCGCTCGCGCATCACCCAGCTGCGCCATTGCTCGAACACGCCGCGCGGCAGGTCCATGCCGAGGCCGGCCCAGGCGGGCACATAGCCGAGTGTGCGCGCCAATGGCAGGCCGATGCCGTTCATGAAGGCGACGACGCGGTAGCGCTCGGGCGAGGCCACCAGCTTCCAATGCGCGGCCTGCGAAGCGATCAGCAGCGCGCGCGGGATCTCGGCGTTGTTGGGCAACAGCCCGAGTGCCTGGCCGCCGAAGGAGTGGCCGACATAGGCAAACGGCAGGTCGCGGTAGCGCTCGCGCATCCAGCGCACGGCGGCGGTTGCGTCGAGCGCGGCCCAGTCCGCCATCGTGGCCTTGAAGCCGGCCAGCGACTTCGGCTTGTTCAGGCCGGTCGCGGCCATCGGCCTGCTATCGCCGGTGCCGCGGTAGTCGTAGGTGAGGACCGCCGCGCCGCGGCGGGCCAGGTAGCCGGCAAAACCGCGATAGACCTTGCGCGGCACCGCGGTCGCCGAGTTGATCAGGACGGCGTGGCGCTTCTTGGCCCGGGGCAGGAACAGCGTCGCGGCGAGCGGATAGCCGTCCGCCGCCGGCACGACGATGTCGTCGCTAAAAACGTCGTCCAGCGCGGCGGCGGCCACGGCGATTTCCCCGGCATTCATGCTATGCTCTACCAAATGCGAATTCGGATTTTCTTGCAAGGGCTTGACGGAATTGCAGGAATCCTTCTAGCGGGAGACCGGCGCCCTGTGTATAAGCCGGGCTTTCGTATGCCCGCGATTAAGTCGCGGTTTTTGCTCAGGAGTTGACCTCATGTCCGAGCGGTGGACACCCGATAGCTGGCGCGCCAAGAAGGTGCTGCAGGTGCCCGATTATCCCGATGCCAAGGCATTGGCCGATGTCGAGGCCCAGCTGGCGACCTTTCCGCCGCTGGTGTTCGCGGGCGAGGCGCGCAGCCTGAAGAAGGCGCTGGGCCGGGTCGCGGGCGGCGAGGCCTTCCTGCTGCAGGGCGGCGACTGCGCCGAGAGCTTTGCCGAGCACGGCGCCAACAACATCCGCGACTTCTTCCGTGTGCTGCTGCAGATGGCCGTGGTCATGACCTATGCCGGCGCGCTGCCGGTGGTGAAGGTCGGCCGCATCGCCGGGCAGTTCGCCAAACCGCGTTCGTCGCCGACCGAGAAGCAGGGCGACGTCGAGCTGCCGAGCTATCGCGGCGACATCGTCAACGACATCGCCTTCACGCCGGAAGCGCGTGTTCCCGATCCGCAGCGCCAGCTGATGGCCTATCGGCAATCGGCGGCGACGCTGAACCTGCTGCGCGCGTTTGCGACCGGTGGCTTCGCCAATCTCGGCAGCGTTCATCAATGGATGCTCGGCTTCCTGAAGGACTCGCCGCAGTCCCGCCGCTACAAGGAGCTCGCCGACCGCATCTCGGACGCGCTGAACTTCATGCGCGCCTGCGGCCTCGACCTCGAGAGCCATCCGGAGCTCCGCGCCACCGATTTCTACACCAGCCACGAGGCGTTGCTGCTCGGCTACGAGCAGGCGATGACGCGGATCGATTCCACCACCGGCGACTGGTACGCGACATCAGGCCACATGATCTGGATCGGCGACCGCACCCGGCAGCTCGACCACGGCCATGTCGAATATTTCCGCGGCATCAAGAACCCGATCGGCCTGAAATGCGGCCCGTCGCTGAAGCCGGACGAGCTCTTGAAGCTGATCGACGTGCTCAATCCCGACAACGAGCCGGGACGCCTGACGCTGATCAACCGGTTCGGCGCCGACAAGGTCGGCGATCATCTGCCCGGCCTGATCCGCGCCGTGCAGCGCGAGGGCCGCGTCGTGGTCTGGTCGTGCGATCCGATGCACGGCAACACCATCACCTCGACCTCGGGCTACAAGACGCGGCCGTTCGACCGCGTGCTGTCGGAGGTGAAATCGTTCTTCCAGATCCATGCGGCCGAGGGCACCCATGCCGGCGGCGTGCATCTGGAGATGACCGGGCAGGATGTCACCGAATGCATCGGCGGCGCGCGCGCCATCACTGATGAGGATCTCAACGACCGCTATCACACGGTCTGCGATCCCCGTCTCAACGCCGAACAGTCGATCGACATGGCCTTCCTGATCGCCGAGCTCCTGAAGCAGGAGCGCGCCGGCAAGGTCAAGCCGATGCCGGCCGCCGCGGGGTTGTGACTTGGGGCAGGTGACTTGGGTAGCTGACTTGAGGGCAGTGACTTGCTGAGGTTCTGGCGAGCCACCATCAACTCGCGCAACGGGCTGGCATTCGCCATCCGCTCGGAGCAGGCGATCCGCGAGGAGGTCGTGGCGCTGGCGCTGTCGGTGCCGCTGGCCTGGCTGGTCGGCGCCACCGTGATGCGTCGGGTCGAACTGGTCGCGACCGTGGTGCTGGTGCTGGTCATCGAGCTGCTCAACACCGCGATCGAGAAGCTCGCCGACCGCCTGACCATGGATCACGATCCGCAGATCGGGCGGGTCAAGGATATGGGCTCCGCCGCCGTCGGCGTCGCGCTCGCCATGGCCGGCCTGTTCTGGCTGTTCGCCCTCGCCGAGCGCATGGGTGCGTTTTAACCGTGACCGTGAATAAGCCGATCAAGCTTGCGGTGATCGGACGAGGTCTGATCGGGTCGGCGGCTGCGCGACATCTGAGCAAGATGGGCCACGAGGTTGCGCTGATCGGGCCCGGTGAGCCGGCCGATTTTCCGCGCCATGACGGCGTGTTCGGCAGTCACTATGATGAAGGCCGCATCACGCGGACCTACGATCCGCAAGCCTTCTGGCGGCAGATGAACCGCGCGGCGATTGCGCGCTACGGCGAGATTGCTGCGGAAAGCGGTGTCGATTTCTACCGGGAAGCCGGCGCGCTTCACGTCGGCAACAGCGAAACCACCGATGTCGCGTCGGTTGGCCAGGTCTGCGCCGACGAGGCGATCGGGTGTGAGGCCTATCGGGATGCGGCGCTCGCCGAGCGGTTTCCGTTTCTGCAATCAACCTCCGGCATGCTGGGCTATTTCGAGCCGCGCAATGCCGGATATATCAGCCCGCGGCGCCTGGTGCGGGCGCAGGCGATCGCGGCGGAGCACGCGGGCGCGCGGATCATCGACGAAGCTGCGCTCGGGATTTCGGAAACCGCTTCCGGTGTGACGATCCGGACGCGATCGGGCAACCTCGAGGCCGAGCGTGTGCTGGTTGCCGCCGGCGGGCATACCCAATCGCTGCTGGGCCGATCGTTGGGTGTTACGGTCTATGCGCGTACCGCGGCGCTGTTCCGGCTCGATCGGGCGGAAGTCGAACGCCTGGCCGGCATGCCGTCGATGCGCTGTCTCGGGCCGAAGGGCGATAACCCCTATATCCTGCCGCCGATCCCGTATCCGGACGGCCAGACCTGGTTGAAGCTCGGCGGCGATCCGGTCGATCGTCCGCTCGGCAGCGAGGCCGACATCAAGGACTGGTTCCGGTCGGGCGGTTCGGTCGACGTCGCGGATCACCTGCAAGCACAGATCCTCGATCGCATTCGCGACCTCGAGTTCGAGGAGCGCCGCGTCGTGCCCTGCATGACCAGCTTCGGCGACACCGGCTTGCCGCTGATCGGACCGCTGTCGGAGCGGGTCACCGTCGCATTCTGCTGCTACGGCAAGAGCGCGAAATGTTCGGATGAACTGGGCCGGTTGGGTGCTCTGGCGCTGCTCGGCGAGGTGAGGGCGGAGCTTGCACCCTGACGAGGGATGCCAGTGCGATTTCTGCAATCGCACCATGACCGGACGACCATTGAAGTTTGCCCTTGTGCGGGACAACATAAAGCTATGAGCGAACAACAGATCAAGATCACCCTGGCGCAACTCAATCCGACGGTCGGTGACGTCACCGGCAACGCCGCGAAAGCGCGTGCCGCGCGCGAGAAAGCCAAGGCCGACGGCGCCGACCTCGTGGTGTTGTCGGAGCTGTTCCTCGCCGGCTATCCGCCGGAGGACCTGGTGCTCAAGCCGGCGTTCCAGTCGGCCTGCCGCGCGGCGGTCGAGGAGTTGGCGCGCGAGACCAAAGACGGCGGCCCGGCCATGCTGATCGGCACGCCGTGGGTCGAGGACGGCAAGCTCTACAATGCCTGCGCGCTGCTCGACGGCGGACGCATCGCCGCGCTGCGCTTCAAGGCCAATCTGCCGAATTACGGCGTGTTCGACGAGAAGCGGCTGTTCGCGCGCGGCCCCGCGCCGGGCCCGGTGACGGTGCGCGGCGTGCGCATCGGCGTGCCGATCTGCGAGGATATCTGGCTCGAGGAGTCCGAGGACTACGAGAACGTCGTCGAATGTCTGGCCGAGACCGGCGCCGAGATTCTCGTGGTGCCGAACGGCTCGCCCTATGCCCGTGACAAGGCCGATCTCCGTCTGTCGATCGTCGTGGCGCGGGTCACCGAGAGCGGGCTGCCGCTGATCTATTTGAACGAAGTCGGCGGCCAGGACGAGTTGATCTTCGATGGCGCCTCGTTCGCGCTGAATGCCGATCTGTCGGTGGCGGCGCAGCTGCCGGCGTTCGAGGAGAACATCACGACGCTGACCTGGCGTAAGACCGCGGACGGCTGGCGCTGCTCCGGGCCGAGCACGGCGCAACTCGAGGGCGACAAGGCCGATTACGCTGCCTGCGTGCTCGGCCTGCGCGATTATGTCCGCAAGAACGGATTTCCCGGCGTGCTGCTCGGCGTTTCTGGCGGCATCGATTCGGCGCTGTGCGCGGCGATCGCGGTCGATGCTCTCGGCGCCGACAAGGTGCGCGGCGTGATGCTGCCGTTCCGCTACACCGCGCAGGTCTCGCTCGACGATGCCGCCAAGCTCGCCGCCGCGCTCGGCATCCGCTACGAGATCCTGCCGATCGCCGACGCCGTGAACGGCTTCGAGAAGATCCTGGCGCCGGTGTTTGCCGGCATGGAGCGCGACATCACCGAGGAGAATCTGCAGGCGCGCGCCCGCGGCACGCTGTTGATGGCGATCTCCAACAAGACCGGCGCCATGGTGGTGACCACCGGCAACAAGTCGGAGATGTCGGTCGGCTACGCCACGCTGTACGGCGACATGAATGGCGGCTTCAACCCGATCAAGGACATCTACAAGACCGAGGTGTTCCGCCTGTCCAGCCTGCGTAATGGCTGGAAGCCGGATGGTGCGCTCGGCCCGTCGGGTGAGGTGATCCCGGTCAACATCATCATCCGGCCGCCGACCGCGGAGTTGCGCGAGAACCAGACCGATCAGGATTCGCTGCCGCCCTACGACGTGCTGGATGCGATCCTCGAACGTCTCGTGGAGCGCGAGGAGCCGCTTGCGACCATCATCGCAGCCGGCTTCGACCGCGATGTGGTGACCCGCGTCGATCGCCTGCTCAACATCGCCGAATACAAGAGGCGGCAGGCCGCGCCCGGGGTGAAGGTGACGCGGAAGAACTTCGGCCGCGACCGCCGCTATCCGATCACCAACCGCTTCCGCGATTTCGGCAAGGCCTTGCCGGAGCCCGACGAGAAGCTGGTGACGCGCACCTCGCGTGCGTCGGCGGAGGCGTTCGAGGGGTAAATCCTACTGCTTCTTCTGCTGGATGAAGGTCGGGCCGACCGTGCGGATCTGGCCGTCGCTCGCGGGCGCGGCCGGCGCCGTGGTGGCGTCAGCGGCGGCAGGCTGCTGTTGAGCTGTCGCTGCCGGCACGCCCTTCTTGCCGGCGGCAGCCTTGGTCTGGGCGCGCTGCTGCATCTTCCGCGCGCTCTCCTCGGTGACGATGATGTCGCCCTGCTGCGCAGCCGCCGACTGGTCGTCGACCGCCTTCAACGCCTCGGCCCAGCTCTGGCCGGCCGCCCTGCACGAGCAGGACGGATTGAACTCGGTGCGGTACTTGAAGGCGTTCGGCAGCGACGAGTAGGACTGGCCGCTGATCGAGACCGCCTGGTTGATGTCTTCGCCGGGATTACGGTAGGCGAACAGGCTGGCCTCCGCGGCCGGGCACTGCGCCTTGCAGACCTGCTCGTCGGCGGCAAAGCGCGCCTGCGTGGTTGCGAACGAGATCGGGAAATAGGCGCCGTCGCAGGTGCGGACGCAGACGGTGCGGAAGGTGCCGGACTGTCCGGCATATTGCGCGTCGGGCGGGGGCAGCGGATTGCCGGGATTGCCGCCACCGCCGCCGCCGAACAGGTTCTCGATGAAATTGCCGGGGCCGCGCGCAGCCGCCGCGGCGTATTGCGGGCCGCAATTGTTCTGCGCCAGCGCGGTCAAGACCGAGCGGCGCTGGTTCTCGCGGTCGGCGCCGCCGAGGCCGCCGGTGCGCAGCCGCTCGAGATTGGCGGTCATCTGGTCGAGATTGGCGCGCATCTGCTGGATCTGGTTGTTGACCGGACCGCACTGCGCCGAATTGTTGTTGAACAGAGACAAGAACCCGGAGCTGTCGCAGCCCATGCGCCGCGCCTGCGCCGTCACCCGATCGAGCTCGCCCTGCTGCCGGGTTGCCGCATCCTGGTAGCGGCGGATCTGCTCGTCCCGTGCCGGATCGCCGCTGCCGCCGCCGCGATCGATCGCCGCCAGCTGGCCCTCGAGCCGCGCGCACATCGGGTTGGCCTGCGGCGCGCCTTGCGGAGCCGGGCCGGGCGGACCCGGGGGGACCTGCGCCAAGGCATGCGTCGCGGGCAGGGCGATGCCGGCCAGCAGGGCGCAAGTCAAAAACCAGCGGAAGAAGCGAGAACGGGAGCTATTGGGCATATCCGGCCATTAGAACGACGCCGCGCGGCGAGCAACGCCAAGCGCAGGCAAGGCCGTGCAATAGCCTTTTCTCGGGGCAGCGTCACGTCGTTTCCGGGGCGCCGGTGTGGCAATAACCCCGTTTATCCAGCGGCTTGGCTCAGCGCTGGCAGGTGATGGCGACGTATTCGCCGCAGCTATTGCCGGTGCATTTGGCGTTCGCGGCATGCGGAACCGCGCCGGTGATCTCGTCGGGATCGACGCGGCGGTAATTGCTCGCCTGCGCAAAATCGCGTGAGCGGCAGTAGGCGCGGGCGGCGGAGGCGCCGCAACGGTCGCCGCGGGCGATGCACTGGTCGATGCCGTAGCCGTCGGCCTCGTTAGCGATGATGAAAACCCGGCTGTCGGCCAGCGCGGCCGAGGCGACAAGGACAAACGTGCAGGCAATCAATGCTGAAATGGGCCGCATGGTGCACCGATGATATGGCGGGGAATCCGCTGGCCCTCCCGTACGCTCAATTCCTTAATAATGATTAACCATGAAGGCGTTGGCGTGATTTCGGTAGAGGGCGGGCCGCAAATCACCCGAAAACAGCCCCTTGACGCGATAAGGGGGCCGTGAGAGATGGTGGAACCATGAACGGCCACCTCGCCATCTGCAGCATTTGCCGCGAGATTATGAGCTAGCGATTCGCTGGCTGAGGCCGTCTTTTCTCAATCGCCTGAGAATCACCGGACGCCTCGCCGCGAGGAACAGGTGATCCATGGATTTGCGCCTCTACGATACGCTGACCCGGGAGAAGCGGCCCCTCGTGCCGCTCGATGCCAACAATGTCCGCATGTATGCCTGCGGACCGACGGTCTACGACTTCGCCCATATCGGCAACGGCCGCGCGGCCATTGTCTTCGACGTGCTGTTCCGCGTGCTGGGCCATCGCTATGGCGCCGATCACGTCACCTATGTCCGCAACATCACCGACGTCGACGACAAGATCAACGTCCGCGCCGCGCGGGACTATCCCGGCGTGCCGCTGAACGAGGCGATCCGCAAGGTTACCGAGCTGACCTATCAGCAGTACCAGGACGACGTCACGGCGCTCGGCTGCTTGGCCCCGACGGTGCAGCCGCGCGCGACCGAGCACATCCCGGAGATGCGCGCGATCATCGAGAAGCTGGTCGCCGGCGGCTTCGCCTATGTCGCCGAGGATCATGTGCTGTTCTCGCCGCAGGCGATGAACGCGGCCAATTCGGTGCTGCCGCGCTACGGCTCGCTGTCGAAGCGCTCGCTCGACGAGATGATCGCCGGCGCCCGCGTCGACGTCGCGCCCTACAAGCGCGACAACACCGACTTCGTGCTCTGGAAGCCGTCGAAGCCGGGCGAGCCGTCCTGGCCGTCGCCGGCCGGCATTGCGGTCGAGGGCCGGCCAGGCTGGCACATCGAGTGCTCGGCGATGGCCTGGAAGCATCTCGGCGAGAAGTTCGACATTCATGGCGGCGGCATCGATCTGGTGTTCCCGCACCATGAGAACGAGCTCGCCCAGACTTGCTGCGCGTTCCACACCGACCGTATGGCCAATGTCTGGATGCACAACGGCTTCCTGCAGATCGAGAGCGAGAAGATGTCGAAGTCGCTCGGCAACTTCTTCACGATCCGCGATCTCCTGGCCGATTGGCCCGGCGAGGTGCTGCGGCTCAGCATGCTCAAGACGCATTATCGTTCGCCGCTCGACTGGACGCTGAAGAGCGCGGAAGAGAGCGCGAAGACGCTCGACGACTGGTACGCGGTTGCGGCCGATGCCGAGCCCGGCGCGCCGTCGCAGGCCATGGTCGAGGCGCTCTACGACGATCTCAACACGGCGCAGGCGATGGCCGTGCTGCATGGCCTGCGCAGCGCATCGTCGAGCAGCGAGCAGAGTCGCAGGGAATTTGCCGGCTCGCTGCGGTTGCTCGGTTTCCTGTCCGAGAGCGCGGCGGCCTGGGAGGGCCGCAAGCGGCAAGCGAGCGGCGTCGATGCGGCGGCCGTCGAGGCGCTGATCGCCGAGCGCACGGCGGCGCGGGCGCGGAAGGATTTCAAGGAGTCGGACCGGATCCGTGATCAGCTCGCCGCGATGGGGGTGGCGATCAAGGATGGCAAGGACGCCGACGGCAAACCAGTGACCACCTGGGAGGTCGCGCGATGAGCCGCTCCGCACCCGCGTTGCGCCCCTATCTGCCTGATGACGCGCCGTTGCTGGCGGCGATCTTCGCGGCCTCGATCATGGACCTGACCGGCGACGATTACAGCGAGGCGCAGCAGGAAGCTTGGGCGGCGGCTGCCGACGACGAGGCAGCGTTCGGCAAGAAGCTTGCCGGCCAGCTGACGCTGATTGCGACGTTGCAGGGCGCGCCTGTCGGCTTCGCCTCGCTGAAGGGCGCCGATCACATCGACATGCTCTATGTGCATCCGAGTGCGGTCGGGCAGGGTGTCGGTGCCGCGCTGTGCGATGCATTGGAAAAGATCGCAAGCGCCCGCGGCACCAAGATCCTGAAGGTCGATGTCAGCGACACCGCGCTCGAATTCTTCCGCAAGCGCGGCTATGTCGCACAGCAGCGCAATTCGGTCACCATCGGCGACGAGTGGCTCGCCAACACCACGATGCAGAAGACGCTCGACGGCGTCGCCGCGCCCGGAGGGCACGCATGAGCCGCGAGCGCCTCTATCTGTTCGACACCACGCTGCGCGACGGCGCGCAGACCAACGGCGTCGACTTCACGCTGCAGGACAAGCAGGTGATCGCGGGCATGCTCGACGCGCTCGGCATCGACTATGTCGAGGGCGGTTATCCCGGCGCCAATCCGACCGATACCGAGTTCTTCAGCAGGAAGCCCGCGTTCGATCATGCGCGCTTCACCGCGTTCGGCATGACGCGGCGGCCGGGCCGCTCGGCCTCGAACGATCCGGGGCTCGCCGGCATCCTCGAGGCCAAGGCGGACGCGATCTGCTTCGTCGCAAAATCCTCCGCCTACCAGGTCCGGGTTGCGCTCGAGACCACCAATGAGGAGAATCTCGCCTCGATCCGCGACAGCGTCGCGGCCGCCAAGGCGATCGGCCGCGAGGTGATGGTCGACTGCGAGCATTTCTTCGACGGCTACAAGGAGAACCGCGACTATGCGCTCGCCTGCGCGACGGCGGCCTATCAGGCCGGCGCGCGCTGGGTGGTGCTGTGCGACACCAATGGCGGCACCATGCCGCATGAGATCGAAACCATCGTTGCTGATGTCGTCACGCAGGTGCCCGGCGCTCACGTCGGCATCCACGCCCATAACGACACCGAGCAGGCGGTCGCCAACTCGCTCGCCGCGGTGCGTGCCGGCGCGCGGCAGATCCAGGGCACGCTCAATGGCCTTGGTGAGCGCTGCGGCAATGCCAATCTCTGCTCGCTGATCCCGACCCTGAAGCTGAAGCAGGAGTTCGCCGAGAAGTTCGAGATCGGCGTCACCACCGAGAAGATGGCGACGCTGATGAAGGTGTCGCGCACGCTCGACGACATGCTGAACCGCGCGCCGAACCGTCACGCGGCCTATGTCGGCGAGAGCGCTTTCGTGACCAAGACCGGAATCCATGCCTCGGCTGTCATGAAGGATCCGCAGACCTATGAGCATGTGCTTCCGGAGACTGTCGGCAACCACCGCAAGGTGCTGGTCTCGGATCAGGCCGGTCGTTCCAACGTGATGGCCGAGCTCGACCGCGCCGGCATCGTTTACGACAAGACCGACCCGCGGCTGACGCGGCTGGTCGAGGAGTTGAAGGAGCGCGAGGCCGCGGGGTTCGCCTATGAATCCGCCAACGCATCCTTCGATTTGCTGGCGCGCCGCACGCTCGGCAAGGTACCGGAATATTTTAAGGTCGAGCAGTTCGACGTCAATGTCGAGCAGCGCTACAACGCCAACGGCCAGCGTGTGACCGTGGCGCTCGCGGTGGTGAAGGTCGATGTCGACGGCGAGCATCTGATCTCGGCCGCCGAAGGCAATGGCCCGGTCAATGCGCTCGACGTCGCGCTGCGCAAGGACCTCGGCAAGTACCAGAAGTACATCGATGGCCTGAAGCTGATCGACTACCGCGTGCGTATCCTCAATGGCGGCACCGAGGCGGTCACGCGGGTTCTGATCGAAAGCGAGGACGAGACCGGCGAGAGCTGGACCACGGTCGGCGTCTCGCCCAATATCATCGACGCCTCGTTCCAGGCGCTGATGGATTCGGTGTTCTACAAGCTGGTGAAGTCGGGCGCGCCGGCGTGAGTGAACGACAAACAACGCACAGCCGTCATTGCGAGGAGCGATAGCGGCGAAGTAATCCATGCCTCCACGTGCGGCGCGATGGATTGCTTCGTCTCGTTCGCAATGACGAGGGAGAACGGCACATGATCGACCACGTCTCCGTCGGCGTCCGCGATCTCGAGCGCGCGGCGCGGTTCTACGAGCCGACGCTGGCCGCGCTCGGCCTGAACCGTCTCGTCACGCGGCCGGCGACGATCGGCTTCGGCAAGGCCTATCCCGAATTCTGGATCAATCTGCGCGCCACGATGGCGCACGTCGCACATGAGAGCGGCACCCATATCTGCCTGCGTGCGAAGACCACCACTGAAGTCGATGCCTTCCACGCCGCCGCGCTGGCCTCCGGCGGCCTGTCCGATGGCCCGCCCGGCCTGCGTCCGCACGACCGCGTGCGCTACTATGCGGCTTTCGTGCTCGACCCCGACGGCAACCGGATCGAGGCGGTGACGTTTCCGAGCGCGTGAGCGAGGCTGAACCCGTCGTCCTGAGGTGCGAGCCTTGCGGCGCAATTGCGCCGCTGGGCGAGCCTCGAAGGGCGAACGGCCGCCAGCCGGGCCGTGCATGCTTCGAGACGCGCGTTCCGCGCTCCTCAGCATGACGGGAACAATTTAGCGCGTTCGAGCGATCACAGCCGCCGTGCCACTTCGGGGGCCAGCTCCTTCGCGGCGGCCGGCTTGCCGGCTACTGCGGAACGCAGCCGCGGCAGGATGTCGTCGACACGGTCGGCCATCAGGACGTTGATCGGCAATGTCGGGCGGATGAACTCCGTCGTGCGCATATGGCTCAAGAGCGAGAGCAGGGGCTCCCAGAAGTTGTCGATATTGGCGAGCAGGATCGGCTTGGAGTGACGGCCGAGCTGCTGCCAGGTCAGCTGCTCGACCAGTTCCTCCAGCGTGCCGATGCCGCCGGGCAGCGCAACGAACGCATCAGAGTGCTCGAACATCAGGCGCTTGCGCTCGTGCATGTCGGGCGTGACGATCATCTCCTGGACCGAGGTCAGCGCATTCTCGCGCGCCCGCAGGAACTCCGGGATGATGCCGGTCACCGAGCCGCCATGGTCGAGCGTGGACTTTGCGACCGCGCCCATCAGGCCGATCGAGCCGCCGCCATAGACCAGGCGCACGTTGTTTTCGGCAAAGGCCTTGCCGAGCGCGACGGCAGCTTCAACGAAGCGGGGATTGTTACCGGGGCCGGAGCCGCAATAAACACAGACGGTCTTGATTTGGTTCATACGTTCCTTGTGGCACTGCAGCGTAAACAGGGTCAAGACTCCCATATGGGGATTGAGAGCCAAAAAATCCCGTAAATTCCCGCGAATCGCGAACAATTTTCGTCATAAGCCTGTACGCCGCGTTCAAACGATCTATATGACGGGCACAATGGCAAATCGTGGAAAAGATGTGGCAGCGCGCCGGCGCGCCATGACGGCGAGAGCGGGATCCTGATGGTGCCGCCGCAACAGAGGATGACCGCTGGCGGAGAGCCCACGGCCGCGACGACGCCCGCCGAGAAGGGCACGCTGGTCGGGACCCTGGTTCATCTCTGGCCCTACATCTGGCCGGGCGATCGCGCCGATCTGAAGATGCGCGTGATCTGGTCGGTGGTGCTGCTGCTGTTCGCCAAGCTCGCGACGCTGTCGGTGCCGTTCACCTTCAAATGGGCGATCGATGCGCTGAACGGCGCGGGCTCGGCTCCGGTCGAGTCGTCGAACTGGGTGCTGTGGCTGATCGCCTCGCCGGTGCTGATGACGATCAGCTATGGCGCGGTGCGCGTCATCATGGCTGTGCTGACGCAGTGGCGCGACGGCATCTTCGCCCGCGTTGCGATGCATGCGGTGCGGCGGCTCGCCTACATCACCTTCGTCCACATGCACGAGCTGTCGCTGCGCTTCCATCTGGAGCGCAAGACCGGCGGCCTGACTCGCGTGCTGGAGCGCGGCCGCTCCGGCATCGAGACCATCGTGCGGATGGTGATCCTGCAGCTGATCCCGACCATCGTCGAGGTCACGCTGCTGGCGGCGGTCTTGCTCTGGCAGTTCGACTGGCGCTACGTGCTCGCGGTGCTGATCACGGTCGTGGTGTTCATGCACTACACCTACGTCGCGACCGAGTGGCGGATCGAGATCCGCCGCAAGATGAACGATTCCGACACCGAGGCGAACACCAAGGCGATCGACTCGCTGCTCAACTACGAGACGGTGAAGTATTTCGGCGCCGAGGAGCGCGAGGCGAGGCGCTACGACCGCTCGATGGAGCGCTACGAGCAAGCCAGCGTGAAGACCTATACTTCGCTCGCCGTGCTCAACACCGGGCAGGCGATCATCTTCACCGCCGGCCTCACCGCGACCATGCTGATGTGCGCGTTCGGCATCCGCAACGGCACCCACACGGTCGGCGATTTCGTGCTGATCAACTCGATGATGATCCAGCTCTATCAGCCGCTGAACTTCATGGGCATGGTGTATCGCGAGATCAAGCAGGCGATCATCGACATCGAGAAGATGTTCGACGTGCTGGCGCGCGATCCCGAGGTGAAGGACGTGCCGGGCGCCAAGCCGCTCGCGGTGTCCGCCGGCAGCGTGCGCTTCGAGGATGTCCGGTTCGCCTACGAGCCCGATCGGCAAATCTTGAAAGGCTTGAGTTTCGAGGTGCCGGCCGGCAAGACGGTTGCGATCGTCGGTCCGTCCGGTGCCGGCAAGTCGACGATCTCCCGGCTCTTGTTCCGGCTCTACGACGTATCGAGCGGCCGCATCCTGATCGATGGCCAGGACATCAAGACCGTGACCCAGGCCTCGCTGCGACAGGCGATCGGCATGGTGCCGCAGGACACCGTGCTGTTCAACGACACCATCCGCTACAACATCCGCTACGGCCGCTGGGATGCCGGTGACGACGAGGTGGAGGAGGCGGCGCGCCTTGCGCAGATCGACGGCTTCATCCGGATGTCGCCGCAGGGTTACGAGACCCAGGTCGGCGAGCGCGGCCTGAAGCTCTCCGGCGGCGAGAAGCAGCGCGTCGCGATCGCGCGCACCGTCTTGAAGGCACCGCCGATCCTGGTGCTGGACGAGGCGACCTCCGCGCTCGACAGCCACACCGAGGCCGAAATCCAGGGCGCGCTGGAGCGGGTGTCGCGCAACCGCACCTCGCTGGTGATCGCGCACCGGCTGTCGACCATCGTCGGCGCCGATGAGATCATCGTGCTGGACCAGGGCCGGATCGCCGAGCGCGGCACCCACGCGCGGCTTTTGGCCGCCGACGGCCTCTACGCCAGCATGTGGAACCGGCAGCGCGAGGCCGAGGAGGCCCGCGAACGGCTCGCCCAGGTCGATGACGACGGCACGGCGCCGAATCGCCTGCCGCCGGCGGTCACTGAATCCTCACAGGATTCCAGCCCCGTTGCGGGTGAGAAGCCCTTGCCGACCGCCGCGGAATAGTCGATCTAGGGCGTCTCCCGCCAACCGGGGCGGGGAAACCCAAGCGAGTTCTGATGTCGATCGCCAATTCCATCCGCGCGCAGATCCCGCCGATCCACCCCGAGGGCTACCCCTTCATTGGCGGGTTCGCCCTTGCGAGCCTGATCCTGTTCTGGATCTGGACCCCGCTCGGCTGGATCGGGACGCTGCTCACGGTGTGGTGCGCGCTGTTCTTCCGCGATCCCGTGCGGGTGACGCCGCTGCGCGACGGCATCGTGGTGTCGCCGGCCGATGGCCGCGTCTCCATGGTGGTACAGGCGCTGCCGCCGGCCGAGCTCGGCCTTGGCGACAAGCCGCTGCCGCGGGTTTCGGTGTTCATGAGCGTGTTCAACTGCCATGTGAACCGCAGCCCGGTGGCCGGCCGCATCGACCGCATCGCCTACCGGCCGGGGGCCTTCATCAATGCCGAGCTCGACAAGGCGAGCGAGGACAATGAGCGCAATTCGCTGGTCATCTCCAGCTCAAACGGGCGGATCGGCGTGGTCCAGATCGCGGGCCTCGTGGCGCGCCGCATCGTCTGTTTCGTCAAGGAGGGGCAGTCGATCGGTGCCGGCGAGCGTTTCGGCCTGATCCGCTTCGGCTCGCGTCTCGACGTCTATTTGCCCGAGGGCACCAAGGCGCTGGTCTCCGAAGGCCAGACCGCGGTGGCGGGCGAGACGATCCTGGCGGATTTCCGCGGCGCCGATCCGGGCCGCACCTACCGCGCCGATTAACGCTGTTTCGGCCGGTTGATCAGCCGGTTCCCGTGCCGATGGCGGAGCGGGGCCATGCTTGCTATATTTATCGGACCATGACGCCATTCGATAACAATTCCAGCGAGCTTCGCCGCCGCCGGTTCCGCCCGATCCCGGTGCGGATGCTGGTGCCGAACATGATCACGCTGCTGGCGATCTGCGCCGGCCTCACCGCGATCCGGCTGTCGACGGAAGGGCGGATGGAGCTGGCGGTCGCCGCCATCGTGTTCGCCGCCATCCTCGACGGCATCGACGGCCGCGTCGCCCGCATGATCAAGGGCCAGTCGAAATTCGGCGCCGAGCTCGACAGCCTCGCCGACTTCGTCAATTTCGGCGTAGCGCCGGGCCTGATCCTGTATTTCTGGCAGCTGCATGAACTCAACAACGGCGGCTGGATCGCCGCGATGGTGTTTGCGATCTCCGGCGGCCTGCGCCTGGCGCGCTTCAATGCCTCGATCGACGACCCGAACAAGCCGGCCTTCGCTGCCAATTATTTCACCGGCGTGCCGGCGCCGGCCGGTGCGATCACCGTGCTGCTGCCGATCTATCTCGCCTTCCTCGGCGTGCCGATGCCGCCGTCGACGTTGACGGCATTCTACACGCTGCTGATCGCCTTCCTGATGGTGTCGCGGCTGCCGGTGTTCTCCGGCAAGACCGTGAAGATGCGCGTGCCGCCGGAGATGGTGTTGCCGGTGTTCGTGTCGGTGGTGTTCTTCGTCGCGCTGCTGATCGGGTATCCCTGGCACATCCTGTCGGCGGGCTCGGTGGCCTATCTAATCAGCCTGCCCTGGGGCTGGAAGTCCTACCGCGACCAGGAGCGCCAGCTTGCGGCGCAGACGCGAGGTGCCGGCGCGCCGGCACCTGCCGCTGCTGCTCCTTACGTAGCGCCGGTCGCGGATAGCGACGACCATGACGACCGTCCGACCCATCTGCATTAAAGCGCGCCCATTGATTGACCCGTCATCCCCGCGCAAAGGCTTCGCCTTTGTCGCTGGACGTGCGAGCGCAGCGAGCCTCGAAGGATGCACGGTCACCAGCGGGGCCGTCGACCCTTCGAAGGCGGCTGAAGAAGCGGCCACCTCAGAGCGTGTGAATTTTTGTGGCTTGGGCGAAAGATGTAGCGGGAGGGATGGGGGATGTGATTCCCTGCAATCGCTG
>QQTW01000010.1_pt1 | contig 235578 bp, 187 predicted proteins | sample 1904831 | NCBI WGS metagenome assembly QQTW01 (sample SAMN09435610, study PRJNA476489) | Subsurface metagenome, whole genome shotgun sequencing project. | reverse complement strand
GCCGCCTACAACAACACCCCGCGCAAATGCCTTGACTTCAGGACCCCGGCAGAGGTCTTTGCTGCTCAAGTGTTGCACTTCGAGTGTGAATCCACCTCCTGGCTTTCGCCAGGACGACACCGAATATTCAACTGCCATCACCACGCATCAATACACGGCCGCTTCCGCGTCGCGCGCGGCTCCGGCTTCGGCACCGAGCGCAGGCCGGCCATGATCCAGTGTCGCGTGTCGGCGGGATCGATCACCTCGTCGATCTCAAGCACCGAGGCGATCGAGACCGCCTTGCCGTTGGCGTAGAGCTCGGCGACCTTGGTCTGGAAATACTTCTCGCGCTCGACCGGGTCCTCGATCGCCTCCATCTCCTTGCGGAAGCCGAGCCGGACATAGCCCTCGAGGCCCATGCCGCCGAACTCGCCGGTCGGCCACGCCACCGTGAAGAACGAAGCGTGGAAGCCGCCGCCGATCATCGACTGCGCGCCGAGGCCGTAGCCCTTGCGCAGCACGATGCCGAACAGCGGCACCGTGATGCTGGCGCCGGTGACGAACATCCGCGCGACATGGCGCACGATCGCAGTCTTCTCGGCCTCGGGCCCAACCATGAAGCCCGGCGTGTCGCACAGCGAGACGATCGGGATATCGAACGCATCGCACAGCTGCATGAAGCGCGCGGCCTTGTCGCCGGCCGGCGCATCGATCGCGCCGCCGAGGTGCTTCGGATTGTTGGCGATCAGGCCGAACGGCTTGCCTTCGATGCGGATGAAGGCGGTGATCATGCCGACGCCGAAATCGCGCCGGATCTCCAGCACAGAGTCTTCGTCCGCGATCAGGTCGATGACATTGCGGATGTCGTAGACCCGAAGACGGTTCTCCGGAATCGCGCGGCGCAGCAGCCGCTGGTCCGGCGCCTTCCAGTCGGCGACGGCGCCCTGGAAGTAGGACAGATATTTCTGCGCCACCGCCGTGGCCTCTTCCTCGTCCTCGACCAGGATGTCGATCACGCCGTTCGGCGACTGGAAGGAAACCGGGCCGACCTCGGCCGGATGATAGACGCCGAGCCCGCCGCCCTCGATCATCGCCGGGCCGCCCATGCCGATCGAGGCATTTTTGGTGGCGATGATGACGTCGCAGACGCCGAGCATCGCGGCGTTGCCGGCGAAGCAATAGCCCGAGACCACGCCGACCACCGGCACCAGTCCCGAGAGTTTTGCGAACTGCACGAAGGACGGACCGTCGAGGCCGGTCATGCCGAGCCGGTCGGTATCGCCGGGACGGCCGCCGCCGCCCTCGGCGTAGAACACCAGCGGAAGCCGCCACTGCTCGGTCAGCGACAGCATGCGGTCGATCTTCTTGTGGTTCATATGGCCCTGGGTGCCGGCCAGCACGGTGTAATCGTAGGAGATCACCATGCAGCGCGCGCCTTCGGGACCGAAATGCCCCGCATTGACGGTGGCGACGCCCGCGATCAGACCGTCGGCCGGGGTGTTCTTGATCAGGTCCTCGACCTTGCGGCGGCGACGCTGGGCCGCGATCGCGAGCGAACCGTATTCGACGAACGAGCCCTCATCGACCAGCTGCGCGATGTTCTCGCGCGCGGTGCGCTGGTTGGTCTTGCGGCGGCGCTCTACCGAAGCCGGACGATTCTCGTCCAGCGTGATCGCCTTGCGCGCGATCAGCTCGGCGAGATCGGGACGGATGTGATCGAGATCGATCGCGGCCTCTTCCGCCGCGTGATGGCCATCGACCTCGGCCGGCTCGAGATACAGGATCGGATCGCCATGCATCAACGTGACGCCGACGCCGCCCGCGATCTTCGTCACCCGGCCGCCATGCGGTGCTGCGACCAGATGCTCCATCTTCATCGATTCCAGCACCGCAATCTGCTGGCCGGGTCGCACCAGATCACCTTCCGCGACCTCGATCGCCACGATCGTGCCCTGCAGCGGCGCGGGTACCGGGAGCGATCCTTCCGGGGCGGCTTCGATGACAACGGCCTTCGTCGCGGCCGCCTCGCTCACCTCGAGCAGCGGCGCGGCATGTTCCTTCGCGGCGCCGACCAACGCCGCCACGTGGGTATCGATGAAGTTGGTGCTGATCTTGTTCCGGGCAAAGCTCTGATGCACCAGGATGGCGCCGAGCAAGGGGATGTTGGTGGCGACGCCGCCGATGCGGAATTCCCGCAAGGTGCGCGCCGCCTTGTGCACCACGTCGGTCCATTTCGGGCTCGGCGAATGCACGATGACTTTTGCCAGCAGCGAGTCGAACGCGGCGCTGGTCCGGTAGCCGGAATAGCCGAACGTATCGACCCGGACGCCGGGCCCGGACGGCAGGTCGAACACGCTGAGCGTGCCCCCGGTCGGCTTCGTCAGCCCCTTCTCGTCCATCACCTCCATATTGACGCGAATCTGCATCGCATAGCCGCGCGGCAGCGGCACGGCCGATTGCGCGAGGCCAAGCGAGGCCAGCGTGGCGCCGGCCGCGACCGCGAGCTGCGAACGCACGAGATCGACGCCGAGCACGGCCTCGGTGACGGTGTGCTCGACCTGGAGCCGCGGATTGGCCTCGATGAAGGCGAAGGCGCCCTCGCCTTCGCCGGCTTCGTCATCGACCAGGAATTCGAAGGTACCGAGATTGTCGTAGCGCGCGGCGGTCGCGAGCTGCTTTGCGGCCTCGATGATGCGCGCCCGCAGGCTCTCGCTCAGGGACGGGCTCGGCGCCACTTCGATGAGCTTCTGGTTGCGGCGCTGGATGGTGCATTCGCGCTCCCAGAGATGACTGATCGCGCCGTGGCGGTCGCCGATGATCTGCACCTCGATATGGCGGGCCTTGCGGATCAGCCGCTCGACATACACAGCATCGCTGCCGAACGCCGCCTTGGCCTCGGACTGGCAGCGCGCATAGGCTTCGTCGAGCTTGGCCAAGTCCTCGACCACGCGCATGCCGCGGCCACCGCCGCCGGCGATCGCCTTGATCATCACGGCGGCGTTCGTGCCGAGGGAGGCGAAGAACGCCTTAGCTTCGTCGAGTGAGGTTGCGCCCGAGGTGCCGGCGATGATCGGCACGCCGCATGTTTTCCCCAATTCCTTCGCCTTGGCCTTGTCGCCGAACAGATCGAGCGCTTCGGGCGACGGGCCGACGAAAGTGATCTTCTCCTCGGCGCAGCGCCGGGCAAGCTGGGTGTTCTCGCTGAGGAAACCATAGCCCGGATGCAACGCGTCGCAGCCGGCGGCCTTGGCCGCCGCGATCACGGCCTCGATGTCCAGATAGGCCCGCGCGCCACGCCCGGGGATTTCCCGCGCCTCGTCGGCCGAGCGGACATGCAGCGAAGCCGCATCATCGGCGGGATAGATCGCGACCGTGGCAAGGCCGCTATCGGCGGCGGCGCGGGCAATCCGGATCGCGATCTCACCGCGGTTGGCAATCAGCAATTTCTTGAAGGACATGGTGGTTCCGTGCGTCTCTTGGGCGACCGATAATCTTCTTCACCTCGCCCCGCTCGCGGGGAGAGGTCGAAGCCGAAGCGAAGCGTAGGGTTCGGGTGAGAGCGAGTCTCCACAAGCGAACTCGCGGACAGTCCCCCTCACCCGAAATTCGCGCTGCGTGCAAATTTCGACCTCTCCCCGCAAGCGGGGCGAGGTGAACAGGTCGCGGCAGCCCGTAAACAATTGCACAGCTAGCGATCCTTCATGGTCGGATCGAGCACGACACGCAAGGATTCGCCCAGCGCGTTGAACGCCAGTGAGACGACGAGAATGGCAAGGCCCGGCGCATACATCTGCTCAGGCGCAATTTCCATATATTGATAGGCACGCGCCAGCATGGCGCCCCAGCTCGGATCCGGCGGCTGGATGCCTAGGCCGAGAAACGACAGACTGGCCTCCGCGAGCAGCGCGGCAGCCAGCAGCAATGTCACCTGCACGATGACCGGCTGCAAGGTGTTCGGCAGCACGTGGCGCCACAGGATGTGCCAGGTCGGCGCGCCGAAGCCTCTGGACGCATCGACATAGAGCTCTTGCCGCACAATCAGCGTGCGGGCGCGGACGATGCGCGCCAGTGCCGGAAACATCGTGATGCCGATCGCGATCATGCCGTTGGTGAGCCCGATGCCGAGCGCGCCGGTGACCGCGATCGCCAGCACGATGGCCGGGAATGACAGGAAGGTGTCGATGATGCGGCTGACGACGTCGTCGATCCAGCCACCAAAATAGCCGGCGATCAGGCCGACCGGCAGCCCGATCAGGACCGCAACGCCGACCGCGAGCAGGCTGGCGTAGACGGTCGCCGGCGCGCCGTAGATCAGGCGCGAGAACACATCGCGGCCGAGATCGTCGGTCCCAAGCAGATGCAGTTGTCCCGGCGGTGCCAGCATGTTGTTGACGTCCTGCGCGGTCGGCGCATAGGGCGCAATCCAAGGCGCGCCGATCGCGACGATGACGAGCACCGATAGCACCAGGATCGACAGCGCGGCTCTGAGATCGCCGGCGAGCCAGCGCAGCAAACGCCGCAGCCGGGACGGCTTGGCCGGTGCTTTGAGGGATGCGAGCGCCGTGTCGGTCATTGCTCGATCCTCGGATCGACCGCGGCGCACAAGAGGTCGGTAATCAGATTGACCGCGATTACCACCACCACCATGGTGAAGACGACGCCCTGCACGATCGGGAAATCGCGCTGAATCGCGCCGCGCACGATCAGGCTGCCGAGGCCGGGGATCGCGAACACCGCCTCAATCACGACGGTCGCCGCCAGCATGCGGTTGACCAGCAGACTGATGATCGTGAGCAGGTTGACGCCGACATTCTTCAAACCGTGCTGCCAGAGGATGCGGGACATCGACAGGCCCTTGGCGTGCAGGGTGCGGACATATTGCGACGACAGCACCTCGAGCAACGCGCCGCGCAGCTGGCGCGCCACCTCCGCCATGCCGTAGGCTGCGATCGCAATCCCCGGCAGCAGCGCGTGCCTGATCGCATCGATCGGCGAGACGCTGAAGGATTTCGCGCCGGTCGCCGGCAGCCAGTTCAGCTTCAGCGAGAACTCCGCCACCAGTATCATCGCGAGCCAGAAGCCGGGCACGGCGACGCCGAGCGAGGCGATCATGCTGATCAGCTTGTCGATCCAGCCATTCGGCTTGATCGCGGCGATCACGCCCATCGGGATGCCGGTCAACAGCGCCAGCAGCAGCGCGATCACGACGATCAGCAGCGTGTTCGGGAAGGCGCGGCCGATGGAATCGGCGACCTTCTCGCCGGTCAGCAGCGATTGCGAGAGATCGCCCTGCACGACATGGCCGAGCCAGGCGCCATATTGCACCAGGAACGGCCGGTCGAGGCCGTAGAGCTGCCTGATCTCGGTGATCCGCGCATCGGTGGCGTTGTCGCCCGCCAGGGTCACGGCGATGTCGCCGGGCACCAGCTTGAGCAGCGCGAACACCATCAGGGTCGCAAGCAGTATCACGGGCAGCGCCTGCAACAGGCGGCTGCCGATGACCTTGACCGGTGACCGTCGCGCCATCGCTAAAGCACGATGAAATTATGATGGAACATCATCGTGCTTTAGCTCCTTTTTTGAGCATGATCATTTTCGGAAAACCGCTTCGCACTTTTCCGGATCATGCTAGCTTTCCAGCCAGACGTCGTCGTATTTCGGCTTGCCGAGCAGGTTGGGCCGATAGCCCTGCACCTTCTTGTTCATGGCGACCAGCTCGAACTGGAACGCCAGCGGCACCACCAAGGCATTCTCCATGACCAGCCGCTGCACGGTTGAGAACGCCTTGCGCCTGACCTCGATATCTTCGGACGCGCGCGACTCCTTGATCGCGGCCTCGAGCTCCGGCGGGACCGGCGCGCGGCCGGCATTATAATAGGCGTCCTTGGTGAACATCAGCGAATAGGTCAGGCTCGGGTCGGGCCGTCCGGTCCAGGCCGAGAGCAACCCGGCCCCCTTCTTCTCCGCACCGAAGAAGGCCGCAGACGCTTCCGCGACCGTGCCGTTGACGAACTTCACGTTGATACCGGCCTTGCGCAATTGCTCGATCAGGATTTCTTCGCGCTGCACCGAATCCTGATCGGTGTAGCCGCCGATCTCGATCGCGGTGCCCTCCTTGAAGCCGGCTTCGGCGAGCAGCTTGCGCGCCTTGTCCGGATCGTAAGGATAAAGTTTTGCGACCTCGGCATCATAGGCCCAGTGCGACTTGGGCAGGTTCATGTAGGCCGGCTCGGCGAGGCCGGCGAGCGCGGCCTTGGCGAAGGCTTCGCGGTCGATCGCGAAGTTCAGCGCCTGGCGGACCTTGACGTTGTCGAACGGCGGCTTCGCCCAGTTGAGGAAGATCTGGAACACGTAGAGTGTCGGGCCGTGCACCACCTTGACGCTCGAGGCACGCTCGATGATCGCCTTCTGCCGCGGCGGCAGCTGATAGATCAGATCGTTCTGGCTCGCGGAGACCGAACGCGCGCCGGTGGTGAGTTCTGGAATGATCGAGAATTCGATGCCGTCGGGATACGGCCGGTTCGGCTTCCAGTATTTCTCGTTGCGCTTGACCACGATCTTCTCGCCGTCGGCCCAGCTCACGAACGCATAGGCGCCGGCGCCGACCGGCTTGCGGGTCACGACGCCGCCCTCGGCCACCTTCAAGGCCGTCGGCGACACCATCATGCCGGCGCGATCGGAGAGGATGCCAGGCAGCGCGGTGTCCGGCGTTTTCAGCTTCAGCGTCACCTGCTGCGGCCCGGTGACCACGACCGCGTCGACCGAGAGCAGATCGGCCTTGATGTTCGACTTCGCATCGCTCCGGTTGCGATCGAGGTTGAACTTGACGGCCTCCGCATCGAGCGGCGTGCCGTCATGGAAGGTGACGCCGGAGCGGATGTTGAGCACCAGCGTATTGGGATCGGTGAACTTCCAGCTCTCGGCAAGCCCCGGCTTCGGCTTCAGCGTCTCGAATTCCCATTCGACCAGCGTGTCGTACATCGTGAACAGGAAGGCGTGGTCGGAGCCGGCGCCGCCGGTGGCGGGATCGAGGCTCGACGGATTGGCCGGCGCGGAGATCCGCAACGTGCCGCCCTTCTTCGGCGCGGCTTGCGCGAATGCGCGGCCGCCGAGCGTGGTGCCCGCCAGCGCAGCCGAGATCAGCGCCATGGCCTCGCGTCGGGTCGTCATCGTCATGGCGTTGTCTCCGGTACGTTGTTCGAAAAAATCGGGCGGTCGGCGAAATGGCAGGCCACCCAGTGATCGGGCTTCAGCTCGCGCCATTCCGGCACGCGCTCGGTGCAGAGCGGCTGCGCATGCGGGCAGCGGGTGCGGAAACGACAACCCGACGGCGGATCGATCGGGCTCGGCACCTCGCCTTGCAGCACGATCCGGCTCTCCTGCCGCATCGACGACGGCAGCGGCCGCGGCTCGGCCGAGAGCAGCGCGATGGTGTAGGGATGCAGCGGCCGCTCGGCGACCTCCCCGGTCGGGCCGAGCTCGACGAACTGGCCGAGATACATCACCGCGACGCGCTCGCTGATATGCGACACCACCGCGAGATCATGGGTGATGAAGACGTAGGTCAGCCCGAGATCGCGCTGCAGATCAGCGAACAGATTGAGCACGTCGCCGCGGATCGACATGTCTAGCGCCGCCACCACCTCGTCGCAGACGATCAGTTTCGGCTTCAAGGTCAACGCGCGGGCGATCACCACGCGCTGCTTCTGGCCGCCGGACAGCTGGTGCGGATAGCGCTCGCCGAACTCCTGCGGCAGCCCGACGCGCTCCAGCGCTTCCCGCGCCTGCCGCTCGCGCGCGGCGCGGTCGCCGATACGGGCGAGCTCCAGCGGCTCCAGCACCGAGGCGAGGATGGTCATGCGCGGGTTCAGCGCCGCGTTCGGATCCTGGAAGATGATCTGGTAATCGCGGCGATGGTGCTGGAATTGTCCGCGCGACAGCGCCAGCGGATCGATGCCGTCGTGCAGGATCGAGCCGGCGCTGGGCTTCAGCAGGAACACCAGCGCGCGGCCGATCGTGGTCTTGCCCGAACCGGACTCGCCGATGATGCCGAAAGTCTCGCCGCGACGGACGTCGAAATTGACGCCGTCGACCGCCTTCACGGTGGCGCGGCGGTCCGAGGTCTGGAAGCGGACCTGGAGGTCGCGCACCGAGACGATGGCGTCGCGGCGCTGTTCTGAAGCTGCGGTCATTGCGTCGCGACCTTCGCGGCAACCTGCGCATCCGGCGGATGCAGTGCACCTGGCAGATTGAGCTCGGCAAAGCGATGGCAGCGCACTCTTCTGCCGCCGCCGGCATCCTGCAGCTTTTGCTCGGCCTCGCAGCCTTTGGCCGCATGCGCGCAACGGGCGCGGAAGCGGCAGCCGGCCGGCATCTCTGATATCGACGGCACCCGGCCCCGGATCGACGGCAGCCGGCCGTGACGCGGGCTCAAATGCGGCAGCGAGCGCAACAGGCCCGACGTATAGGGATGCAGCGGTCGCACCAGCGCCTCGTCGACGGTGGCATCCTCGATCACCTCGCCGGCATACATCGTGATCATCCGCGTGCAGGTCTCGGCGACGACGCCGAGATCGTGGGTGATCAGCATCAGCGCGGTCTTCGAGGTCTCGCTGATGTCACGCAGCAGTTCGAGGATCTGCGCCTGCACGGTGACGTCGAGCGCGGTGGTCGGCTCGTCCGCGATCAAGAGCTGCGGCCCGCAGATCAGGCTGGCTGCGATCATCACGCGCTGGCGCATGCCGCCAGAGAGTTGGTGCGGGTAATCGTCGATCCGCCGCTCCGGCGAGGCGATACCGACCCGGCGAAGCATCTCCAGCGTCTTCGTACGCGCCTCCTCATAGGAAACATCGCTATGCACGCGCAGCGTCTCGGCGATCTGGTGGCCGACGGTGAACACCGGGTCGAGCGCGCTCATGGGCTCCTGGAAGATCATCGCGATGCGCTTGCCGCGGATGGCGCGCATCTGCCGCGCGCTGCAGGACGCCAGATCGATGCCGTCGAACAGGATCTTGCCGTCGAGCCCGGCGAAATTGCCCGGCAACAGGCGCAGGATCGACAGCCCGGTGATGGTCTTGCCGCAGCCGCTCTCGCCGACGATGCCGATGCGCTCGCCGGGCGCGACGTCGAAGTCGATTCCGCGCGTCGCCTGCCAGATGCCTTGCGCGGTCCTGAAACGGATGCCGAGCCCGCGCACGGACAGCAGCGGCCGCACGCCATCGCGCGCGCCCTCCGCCTTGCGCTGTGCCGGTGGCGCTGCTCCCATCAGCCCGCCGCCCGCTTCTTCTCTTTCACCAGCTGCTCCTCCATCAGCATCTCGGTGCCGATGATGCCATCGCGGCTGAGCTCCTCGAGCTCGGCGTCGGACAGGCCGAGCATGCCGCCAAGAATTTCCCGGTTGTGCTCGCCGAGCGTCGGCGGCACCGAGCGGATCGCGAACGGCGCGTCGCCTTCACGGAACGGCATCGATGGCTGCGGATGCCGTCCGATGAAGGCGCGGTCGACCTGCTGGATGAAGCCGCGGGCGTGGAGCTGCGGATCCTTCAACAGATCGATCGGCAGCCGCGCCACGCCGGATGCAACACCAGCGGATTGCAGCGCGGCCATCGCCGCATCGGCATCGCGCGCGGAGGTCCAGGCCGTGATCGCAGCCTCGATCTCGGCCTCGATGGCACGACGGCCCGCGGCAGTCCTGAGCTTTTGGTCTGCCGCCCAATCCTCGCGGCCGAGCAGTCGCGCAAGTTTGAGCCACATCGCGTCGTCGGAGACCGCGACCACGATCCAGTTGTCCTCGCCATTGCAGCGGAAGCAGCCATGCGGCACGAAATCCGGATGGCGGTTGCCGTATTTCGAAGGCTGCTTGCCGTCGATCGAATGCGCGACGATCCAGGGCGCTGCGAACGGCATCATGCATTCGATCTGGGCGAGATCGATGAACTGGCCCTGCCCCGTGAGTTTGGCGTGGATCAGCGCGGTCAGCACCGCGACGGCGCCATTGAGGCCGCCGACGGCGTCACCGAACGCGGTATGGCTCATGACCGGCGGCCCGCCGGCATCGCCGACCACGCTCGGCAGGCCCGAGCCTTGCTCAAGGGTCGATCCATAGGCCCGGCAATCGCGATGCACGCTGCCGGCGCCGAATGCCGACATCGACATCATCACGAGCTTCGGATTGATCTTGCTCAGCACGTCGTAACCGAGCCCAAGCTTGGGCAGCACCTCGACCGAATAATTGTCGACCACGAGGTCGGCATCGGCGAGCAGCCGCTTTGCAAGTGCCAGCCCCTTCGGCCGGGTCAGGTCGAGCGTGATGCCGCGCTTGTTGCGGTTCATGATGCAGTAGCGCACCGACTTCTCGTACATCTGCTCCAGCACATAGGCCGGGCGCCGATCAACGCCGCGCCACCAGTCCGGATACTGCGTCGCCTCGATCTTGATGACGTCGGCGCCGAGATCGGCGAGCGTGCGGGTACAGATCGGTCCGGCCCAGCCCATCGAGAAATCGACGACGCGGATGCCTTCGAGCGGCAACCGAATGGTCGGAGCCGGCTTCGGCGTGGGCAGGCGCGGCGCGGCCTCGAGCCTCGCCTGCTGCTCGCCGATATCGGGCACGCGGCCACCGCGCCGCGGCGGCGTTGCCGTCAGCCGCTGCATCGTGCCGGCGCTGAAACCAGCCTCGTTGCCGACCGCGATCGGCACGATGGCGCCGCGGGCGCGCTTCTCCTCGTCGGCGATGAGGTCCGATATCTCCGGCACCGGCACGATCGGGATCTTGCGCTTGAGACCCTCGGTGAACCATTCCTGCGCGGTGCGCTGCTTCAGCTTCGGCAGGATCTTGCCTTCGATCTCGGCGACGCGTTGCAACCGGTCGACGCCCATGACCAGCGTCGGATCGTCGCGCAATTCATTCAGCCCGAGCATTTCGCAGAACGCGCGCCACTGCGCCGGGGTCACCGTGGTGACGCCGAGCCAGCCTTGCCTCGTCTCGTAGATGCCGACCGGAAAAGTCGGCCAGAACCGGTTGACCCCGATCCGCCGCATGATGTCGCCGCGCTGGAACGCCTCGAACATGATGTATTCGGTGACCGCGATAGAGGCTTCGAACAGGCTGAGATGGCTTTCGCGCCCGCGCCCGTCCTGCATGCGGCCGAGCACCGATGCGGCTGCCGCGATGAAGCCCCACAGCCCGCCCAGGATGCCGACCTGGAAGTCCGGCGCGTGCATCGGCGGCCCCTGCTCGGGTCCGACCAGCTTCACGAGTCCGGTCAGCGCGCGGATCGTGGAATCGGTCGCGGCGAAATCGGCATAGGGTCCGCGATCGCCGAACCAGGCGAGGTCGAGATGGATCAGCCCCGGATTGTCGCGCCTGATCGTATCGAGATCGATGTCGGGACAATCGGCCGCAGCGACGCCGCGCCCGTCGAGCAAAATGTCGCAGCCTGCGATCAGCTCGTGCAGGCGCGATGCATCGCGCTGCGCGAGGACGACGCTCGATTTGTTGAAGTTGAGAAACGCGAACCACGCGCTGTGCCCTTGCGGCGTCAGCGGCGCGGTGCGGCGAAGCGGATCGCCCGCCTGCGGTTCGACCTTCTGCACATCGGCGCCGAAATCCGCGAACAGCCGCGCGCAATAGCTCGTCGCCGCCGCGCTTCCGATCTCGACAATCCGCAGATGCGACAACGCGCCCATCACGCTTCCTCGCGACAAAATGACCAGCCGATGACATCGGCTGATTCAGTTTCTTGTTGCTTGAACTTGAAGCCGCGCCGACTGTGTGATGCAAGTGGAATTTTCTTCCGCTTGACGGAATTCGCTGGATTGCCGCAGCACTTTGCAGCAAGCGTGCGTTGACGGTCTGCCGCCGTGCGGTTGACGCATTGCTCGATCCGCTATTGTGCTCCCTTCAACCATCAACAAGCGCGGGGCAGGAAACCATGAGCAAATCAACCACCATCAAAAGCGTCGAAACGCTCGCCTGCGATGCCGGCTGGCGGAATTATCATTTCGTCAAGGTGACGACCTCGGATGGGCTGGTCGGCTGGAGCGAGTATGACGAAGGTTTTGGCGCGCCCGGCGTGACCGCCGCGATCGAACGGCTGTCGGCGCGGGTGGTCGGCAAGAACGCGTTCGAGCACGAGCGGATTTATGTCGAGCTGTTCGCCGCGACCCGTCCCGCTGCCGGCGGCGTGGTGGCGCTGGCGTTAGGGGCCATCGAGAACGCGCTGCTCGACGTCAAGGCCAAGGCGCTCGGCGTGCCCTGCTACGATCTGCTCGGCGGCAAGATCCGCGACCGCGTGCGGGTCTACTGGTCGCATTGCGCGACCTGGCGCATCAATCACCCCGACTGGTACAAGCCGGCCATCACCGATCTCGACGGCGTCAAGGCGATCGGCGCCGAGGTGCGCGAGAAGAAATTCACGGCGATGAAGACCAACATCTTCGTCTACACCGACGGCAAGCCCGCGGGCTGGCGTCCCGGCTTCGGCGTGCCGTTCCAGCCCGAGATCAATGTCGACCGCAATGTGCTGCGCAATCTATGCATGCATCTGGAGGCGATCCGCGACGGCGCGGGGCCGGATGTCGACCTTTTGCTCGACCTCAACTTCAACGCCAAGACCGAGGGCTATCTGAATATCCTGCGCGCCATCGAGAAGATGGACATGTTCTGGGTCGAGATCGACACCTTCAACCCGCAGGCGCTCGGCTACATCCGCCGCCAGAGCCCGCACCCGATCTCGTCCTGCGAGACGCTGCTGGGCTTGCGCGAATTCCTCCCCTATTTCGCCGAGCAGGCGATGGACGTCGCGATCATCGACACGCCGTGGAACGGGGTCTGGCAATCAATGAAGATCGTCGCCGCCGCCGAGCATTTCGAGGTCAACGTCGCGCCGCATAATTTCTACGGCCATCTCTGCACCATGATGAACGCGCATTTCTGCGCGGCAGTGCCGAATTTGCGGATCATGGAGACCGACATCGATCGCCTCGCCTGGGACCACGAGCTGTTCACCCATGTGCCCGAATTCGTCGACGGCCATCTGGTGATCCCGGACCGCCCGGGCTGGGGCACCGAGCCGAACGAGGACGGCCTGCGCGCGCATCCGCCGAAGAACAAGGGCGGGCTGTTGAACTACGGGCTGAAGAAGTAGAAATCGTTGCGCCGATCCTCTCCACGTCGTCGTCCCGGCGAAGGCCGGGACCCATAACCACGAATGGGAGTGAGCCGGTGCGCTGGAGCCACAGCCCGCTATAACAACAGGCTTCGGTGGTAATGGGTCCCGGCCTTCGCCGGGACGACGCTTCCTCAACTACCGCGCCCCCCTCAATTATCCTCCCTGACAGCTGTGAACGCGCTTTCGATCACGTCGCCGATCGGCTGCCAGGCGTTGCCGTCGAACTGCACCAGCCGCATCTGCTTGATCGGACGGAAATCCTTCGGCCCGGTGTTGATCACGATCCCAGGCAGCGCGATCGGGCTCTGAAAGTTCTTCAGCGACGCCGCCTGCCGCATGATGTTGTCGCGCGACAGGTCGTCGCCGCACTGCCGCAGCACCTGCATCAGCGTGTCGGCGGCGGCATAGCCGAACACGGCGTAGATGTCGTCCTTGTCGCCGTCGGGATAGTACCTGTCCATGAAGGCGTCCCACGCCTTGATCTGCGGATCGTTCTTCCAGGCGGCGTCGCCGGCGTCCTTCAGGAACGAGGTCGAGATCACGCCGAGCGAATTCTGCAGGCCGGCGGGCCGCAGCGCGCTGGCGATCGAGGCCGATGCATTGTCGAGGATGAACACCGGATGCCAGTCGAGGTCGGCGGCGACGCGGATCGCGCGCGCCGCGATCGCCGGGGCGCCGTCGAACACCAGGATGTCGGCGCCGGAACCTTTCAGGATTCCGACCTGGTTCTGGATCGCGGTCTCCGATGCGTCGAAGGCGAGGTCGGCGACGATCATGCCCGCGGTGTCGCCGAGCCCTTCCTGCAATCCTCTGAACAGGTCACGGCCGAACTGGTCGTTCTGCCACAGCACCGCTATCTTGCGCGAGGGATAGGCGGCCTGGATGTAATTGGCATAGATCCGTCCCTCGGCGCGGAAGGTCGGCTGCCAGCCCATGGTCCAGGGAAAGCTCGTGGGATGCGCCCACTCCTCGTCGCCGGAGGCGACGAACAGCTGCGGGACCTTCCTCTCGTTGAGATATTTTCGGACCGCGAGGTTGCTCGGCGTCCCGAACGAGCCGAACATCAACAGCACGTCCTGATGCTCCACGAGATCGCGGGTCTGCTCCATCGCGGTCTTCGGATTGGAGCTGTCATCGACCGAGACGAACCTGACCTTGCGGCCGTTGATGCCGCCATGCTCGTTGACCATGTCGAAATAGGCGGCTTCCGCCCGCCCGATGGTGGCGAACGCGGCGAGCGGCCCGGTGTAGGGCATGACATTGCCGATGCGGATTTCGCTGCCGGCCGCCTCGGGCGCTGCCTGCGCCTGCTGCGCGCGCATCGGCACCGCCGCAAGAACGGCTGCGAAGACCAGCGATATCGAAAGCGCAGTTTGTCTTTTTGTTTGCATCAACATCGCCACAACGCCGGCGCAGACCGGCGCTCCCTCCCAGCGAGCGGACTTTATCGCCCAAGCCAAGGCCGGAAAAATGAAATGTTGATGGCAGAGGTGGACCTCAGCGCAATGTTATGTCCAGCCAACCCAGCGCATTGACCGTGACGCGGTCGCCATCAGCGACCAGAACCGTGGTGGTTTCGGCCTCGATAATGGCAGGACCGGCCAGCGAATGGCCCGGTTTGAGGCCATCGAGCGCATAGACCGGCACTTCACGCCAGCCACCGAGCCAGGCCTGCCGCTTGCCGCGGGGCGTGCAGGCCGCAGCCGAGCCGGCCTTTCCGGCATCGCTGCCGCGTGGCGCGACCTTGCCGACCGCGGCGACGCGGGCGTTGACGAACACCACCTCCTGCCCGCGCGAGGCGTAGGTGTAGAGCTCCTCATGGCGGCGATGGAAGCGCTCCTCGATCTGCGCCACGAGGTCAGCGGCGCCGAGATCGAGATCGCCGAGCGGCACGTCGATCTCGAACACCTGCTCGCCATAACGCATCTCGGCGGAGCGCTCGATTGCGATGTCGCCCTTGAACCAGTCGCGCAGCCGCCCCGCGGCCTGCGCTTCCAGCGCGGCAAACAAGGCGCGCACCTCGTCGGCGGAAATCCGCCCCGTACCGTAATGCGTGCGGCTGACCTCGTAGCGCAGATCGCTGGTCAGCATGCCCCAGGCCGACAGCACGGAGGCCACCGTCGGCACGATGATGCGCTTGATCTCGAGCTCGCGCGCGACCTCGGCGGCGTGCATGCCGGCCGCGCCGCCGAAGCTGAGCAGCGCGAATTTGCGGGGATCGACGCCGCGGCGCAAGGTCATCAGGCGGATGCCGTCGGCCATCTTCAGGTTGATCATCTTGTAGATGCCGGCGGCCGCCTCGATCCGCGACAGCTCGAGCGCCGCCGCAATGCGGTCAACCGCGGCTTCCGACGCGGCGCGATCGAGCGGCCGCGCGCCGCCCATGAAGGCCGCCGCATCGAGATAGCCGAGCACGACATTCGCGTCGGTGACGGTGGCAGCCGTTCCGCCGTTGCCGTAGCAGGCGGGACCCGGCACCGAGCCCGCGCTCTCCGGCCCGACCCGCAGCGTGCGGCTGCCGTCGACGCTGGCGATCGAGCCGCCGCCCGCCGCGATACTGGCGATGTCGAGGCTGCGCAGCGCGATGCGCTGGCCGGCGAGCATGCCGTCGGCCGACAGGGAGGCCTGGCCGTCAGCGATCAAGGAAATATCGGTCGAGGTGCCGCCCATGTCGAACGGCACGAGATCGGGAATCCCAAGCATCTCGGCGCAGCGGCGGCTGCCGGAGATGCCGCCGGCCGGGCCCGACAGCACGGTGCCGGCAGCGAGCCGCGAGGCTTCCTCCACCGGCGCCATGCCGCCGTGCGACAGCACGACGAACAGCGAGCCCTTGAAGCCGGCTTCATGCAGGCTGCGCTCCAGATTGGTCAGATAGCGCCGCACCGTCGGCTCGACATAGGCGTTCACGATCGTGGTCGAGACGCGCTCATATTCCTTGATCTGCGGCAGCACGTCGCTGGAGCGCGACACGCTGACATCAGGCAGTTCCTTCGCCAGCCGCTCGACCGCGGCAAGCTCATGCACCGGGTTGAGATAGGCGTGCAGGAAGCAGACCGCGACCGAATTCGCGCCGGAGCGCTTGACCTCGGCGATGACATCGCCGAGCGCGGCGGCATCGAGCGCAACAGCGGCGCTGCCGTCGGCCTTCAGCCGCTCGCGCACGCCGAAGCGGCGCTCGCGCGGCACCAGCGGCTCGGGCGGCGGCGTGCGCAGATCGTAGCGATCCGGCTTCAGGCCTTCGCGCATCTCGACGACGTCGCGATGCCCCTCGGTGGTGAGCAGCGCGACCTTGGCGCCCTTGCGTTCCAGCAACGCGTTGGTCGCAACCGTCGTGCCGTGCACCAGGCGATCGGTGGCGGCCAGCATCGCCGCGCGCGTGACGCCGAGACGCCGCGCCAGCTCTTCCAATCCGGCCATCACGCCGACCGACTGATCGGCCGGCGTGGACGGCGATTTCGCGAACACGGTTCGCCCGCTTTGATCAGTCGCAACCAGGTCGGTGTAGGTGCCGCCGACGTCAACGCCAATCGTATACATCGCTGCCCTATACCGCCTTCGAAACCAGACCTTGCGCGACGTCGCGCGCGCGCGCCTCAGCCGAGCGCTTCTCAGGCGGCCCCCAGCCGCCGCCGCCCGACGAGCGGATCTCGAGGCAATCACCGGGGCGCAGCTCTATGCCGACCTCCTTGGTCTTCAGCACGCGCGGCGCGCGGCCTTCCGACAGGAGGCGATAGTGATGCGGCTCGCCATCCTTGCCGCCGAGCATGCCGCACGGGCCGTGGCGCGCGCCGTCGCCGGCGGTGTTGCCCTTGGCCGGCCTCTCGGTCTCCAGCACCATGTCGAGCGCCACACCGAGGCCGCCGCGATGCTGGCCATCGCCGCCGGAATCCGGCCGGAACTCGTGCTGGCGGAAATGCAGCGGAAAGCGCACTTCGGCGACCTCGATGCTGCCGAATTTGAGCCCGCCCACCGAATGCCACTCGCCGATCGAGGAATAGCCGTCGCCGCCGGGCGACGCGCCGCCGCCGGGCCGCGCCTGGAACATGTGCCAGATGAAATTGCGTCCGTTGCGCGGATCCTCGCCCTGGATCGCGATGCGGAATCTTCGCCCCCAGCCACCCATCACGCGATCCGGACAGGACGCCGACATCGCCTTGATGATCGCCTCCACGATTTCGTTGGAGGGATGGCTGGTGCACAAGGTCACCGGACGGCCGGGATCGGCCCACACGATGGTGCCCTGCTTCGCCACCACTTTCAGCGGCCGCAGCGCGCCTGTGTTCTTGGGAATATCGGCGTCGATCAGATAGGCAAACGCCATCGCCACCGCAGCCTGCATGTTGGCGTGCGACGAATTGACAAAACTAGTCGACTGCGGATCGGAGCCGGTGAGATCGACCTCAATGTCGCTGCCCTTCTTGGTCACCTTGGCGGCGATCTTGATGTCGGTGCGGCCGTGGCCGTCATCGTCGAGCAGCGCCTCGCCGTAGAACACACCATCCCTCCAGGTCGACACCACGGCGCGGGTCTGCTGCTCCGTCGCATCGAGAATGGCTTCGATCGCGGCTTCGACCGTCTCGGCGCCGAATTCGCTGAACAGCTTTGCGACCCGCCGCTCGCCGAGATGCGCCGCGCCGAGCATCGCCGCGAGGTCGCCGCGGAATTCGCGGGGGTTGCGGATGTTCAAAGCCAGCAGGTCGAGCAGGTCCTCGCGCGGCTTGCCGGCCTCATAGAGCTTGATCGGCGGAATCCGGATGCCTTCCTGATAGATCTCGGTCGCCGCCGGATTGTAAGCGCCATGGGTGGCGCCGCCGATGTCGCTCTGATGCGCCCGCACGATGGTCCATAGCAGCCTTTTTCCGCCATCGAATACCGGCACGAAGGCGGTGAGATCGGGCAGATGGCTGCCGCCCTGATAGGGATCGTTGAGCAGGATGACGTCGCCCGGCGCGACATCCTTGAAGCGCTCTTCGACCGCGAGCGTCGCCCACGGCAGCGCGCCGACATGCACCGGAATGTGATCGGCCTGCGCGATCAACCGCCCGCTGGTATCGCAGATCGCCAGCGAGAAATCGCGGCTGGAATTGAGGATCTGCGAATAGGAGGTGCGAAGCATGGCTTCGCCCATCTCCTTGACGATCGACGACAGGCGGTGCTGGACGACGGAACGAGTGATCGGATCGATCTTGGCAGGCGTGGACACGTGACTTCCGGAAGCAGTGGAACAGACCGCTATCTTATCGTCACCGCCGTCGAGGTATAGACCCAAAACAGCACGACCCCGATCACCAGCGCGGCGGCGATGAACAGCAGCACGGCAGGCAGCCCGAACAGCGCCGCAACGCCGGCGGTGCTCGATTGCAACAGCGCTGCGCCGAGGAAGAACGCGAGATTGACCGACGACAGCGCCTTGCCGGTGTTCTGGGCGTCCACGAGCTGCCGCGTCATGCCATAGATCAGCGGCTGCGCCGACGTCGCCAGCCCGATCAGGATCAGCAGCACCAGGTCATATTGCGTCGGCATCACGGCAACGCCGAACAGATTCGAGACCGGGAAATGCGGCGCGCCGGCGGCCATCGCTACCAACAGCAATGCGGCGATGGCATGCGTTGCCGCCACCATGGTGCGGCGGTGCCCGAACTTGCGATCGAAGGCGCCGATGCAGGCCGGGCCGACGATCATCGCCAGCGTGAACAGGCCGAGCACGTTGCCGGCCTCGATCCGGCTCAAGCCCTTCACATCCATCAGCCACGGCCCGCCCCACAGGCCGCGCAGCACCAGCGACGCGCCGAGCGAGACCAGCGACAGCGCGATCAGCCCGCGCAGGCCGCGCGACAGGCCGAGCCGCAGCACCTCGGCCATCTGATGCAGCGGCGAGGAATCATCCGCATGCACCGCCGGCTGCCGCGGCACCAGCGCAAACACCGCGATCAGCACCGCAATTCCGAATCCAGCCGAAACCCAGAAGCCGGCCCGCCAGCCGAACTGATCGACGACGAAGGCGAGCGGGCTCGCCGACAGCAGCATGCCGATATTGCCGATCGAGAGGATCAGGCCGGACCACAAGCCGAACTTCGCCGCCGACATCTGCTTGGCGGCGAGCGTCATCGGGCACATCAGCATGCCGGAGGTGGCGATGCCGAGCATCAATTGTCCGAGCACGAAGCTCGCGGGGCCGGTGGCCAGCGCCGAGACCAGCGTCCCGACCACGGTACCGCCGAGCAGGCTCAGCGACACCGGCCGCACGCCAAAGCGGTCCATCGCGGCGCCCACCGGGATTTGCGAAGCGGCAAAGGAGAAATGATAGATCGAGGTAAGGCTCGCCAGCGCCTGCGGTGAGGTACCGAAATCCCGCGCCATCAGGTCGAGGCTGATCGCCGGGATCGTCCGCAGCAGCGTCGACAGCATGTGGGCCGAGGCCAATGCCAGGAGCGCAAGAACCAGGGCGCGGAACCCGATCCCCGCCTCCTCCTTCGTCACCACGCCGTCCATGAATCGCCCATTTCCCAAGCAGCCTTGGGGAGGGCGTAACATTATTGGGCTGATGCTGCCAACTTTATAGGCATGCGGATCGGGCTGAGCTTTCTTGCCTCTCCCGCTTGCGGGGGAGGCCGGATCGCATCGTCCGATGCGGTCCGGGTGGGGGCTCTCTCCACGACGCAACTCGTGGAGAGAGCCCCCACCCGGACCCTCCCCCCCGCAAGCGGGAGAGGGAGCGCACCGAATTTGCGGCTAACCTGATCGCGACTACTGCTTATGAAACACCAGCGTGCGGAGCTCGATGCTTTCGCGCGGCGCGGCGTCCGCCGGCGTGGTCGGATCGACGAACGCGGTGTGCGGCCCGAACCGGGTGCGGCCGTCGGTCGCCGAATCATAGCATTTCAGCAGGATCGCCTCGTCCGGCGTCATCTCGGGAATGTAGAACCAGCGGTGGTTCGGATTGTACTTCACCGAATAGGTCTCCCCGCTGCGGTTCGGGTAGATCAGGTCGGAGGCGATCAGATCCTCCGGCGCGACGGTGGTGCCGTCGGCCATCGCCAGCGGTGAATCACGCAGCGGACCGCGGATCGGGCGCCACAGATTGATCACCTGGACGCGACCTTTGACGAGCTGCTCGGCTTCGTCCGGCAGATGCTCGAACACGCGGTTGAGGCCCGACACGGCGGTCTGGTCGACATGGACGCGGGTTGCGGGCTGGCGCGGTCCGCCGCCGCGGATGTCAGCCGCCCCCTCGACGCGCTTGCGCACGGTGTGATCGAAGATGAAGACACGGTCCGCGTTCAACGTCGCCTTCAGGAAGGCTTCGACGGCGGGGTAGTAGACGTTGCGGACTTCGTTGTCGTCGTAATAGTCCTTCACGCTGGTCGGATGCTTGACCAGCGCAAAACCTTCGCGATCGAGCGAGAAGCTGTCGGCGATCAGGCGCCCGTCGAAGATCGGGACATTGTGGGGTTCGGGCAGCGCGGTGGATTTGGGTTCGCCGGGCGGCGGATCGAAAGCGTAAGTCCGGGGCTTGCCCGGCGTCGGCGCGAGGTAATTCAGTTCAGCGGTCACAAACGGCAGCGACTCGATGCGAGTTTCTTGAAGGCCCACGGTGATCTCCCGGACTCGATTGTTGGTGCTTTTGATCTTGGCGGCGGCGGCCGGGGTGACAAGGGCGCGGCGAAAATAGCAACGTTGCTGTTCCGGAATGTACGACGTGAGGAAAATCCTTGCCGTGCGGCTGGCGCGGGACGAATGGATATTTTGGTGATCACGGATTCGTTAGCGTGATGAGTGTCAGCGCATCCTCTCCACGCCCGTCGTCCTGGCGAAAGCCAGGACCCATAACCACCGAATTTGATGATGAGCGGGATAGCGGCACCAGCCTCGTCCAAAACAGACGATTGGGGTAATGGGTCCTGGCTTTCGCCAGGACGACGCTGATGGTGATTTGCAGCGCCTGCCGCCTATGCTGTCGCGCTCTACAGCCCCGCACCCTTCTCCACCGCCGCAGCAAACGAGCGATCGACAATATCGGCGGCGTTGATCTTCTGCCGGATCAGGCCCCAGCGGTCGTAGAGGTCGATGGTCTTCTGCTCGTCGGCGACCACGCCGTCGTCGATCGGCGCGATGCGGATCTTGGCGCGCGCCAGCCAGTTCACCGCAACTGCGGGCGGGATGTTCATCAGCCGGCCCCAAGTCGCAGCATAGCCCTCGACATTGTGCTGCGACCAGGCGCGCGCGGTGGCGAGGCGGCGCACGAAATCCTCGAGCTCGGCGCGCTTGGCCTTGATCGCGTCCGGGGTTGCGACCTGGAAGCCGAGGCCGGGCGTGATGCCGTCGGCCGTGATGACGCGGCGCGACTTGAACAGCACCTCTTCCTGACTCACATACGGCTCCCAGGTCGACCAGGCATCGACCGAGCCTTGCGAGTAGGCGACCTTGGCGTCCGACGGCGCGAGGAACACGATCTGCACGTCGCTCGCCTGCCAGCCCTTCGATTCCAGCGCCGCCAGGATCAGCTGATGGCCGATCGAGCCGCGGCCGGTCGCGATCTTCTTGCCGCGCAGATCGTCGAAGCTCTTGATCGCGGAATTTTCCGGCACCACGATCGCAAGCCCGTCGCGCGACTGGCGTACCGCCGCGATCGCCTTAACCGGAATTTTGGCAGCAGCCGCGAACGTGAACGGCGCATCGCCGACCAGGCCGGTGTCGATCGCGCCCGCACCCAAGGCCTCCAGCAGCGGCGCCGCCGCGGCGAACTCCTTCCACTCGATCTTGTAGGGAACGTCCTTCAAGACGCCGGCCGCTTCCATCACGGCCTGCGAATTGCCCTTCTGGTCGCCGACACGCAGGATGGTCTGCGCGGCGGCGACATCGATGGCGGCGAACACAAGCGCCGCCGCGACGATGAAGCGGATCATTCGGCGGCGATCCCGCGCTGCTGGTCGCGTGCGTCGATCAGCTTGCGGGTCAACGGGATCAGCGCGCGGCCGTAGTCGATGGCGTCGACCAGCGGATCGAAGCCGCGGATCAGGAAGTGGCTGACGCCGAGATCATAGTAATCACCGAACACTTCGGCGACCTGCTCGGGCGTGCCGACCAGCGCTGTCGTGTTGCTGTTGGCGCCGGTGAGCTTTGCGATCTCGGTCCACAGCCGCTTGTCGATGCGCTGGCCCTGATCGGCCAGCGCCAGCAGCCGCTTGGCGCCGTCGGTCGCGTGGTTGGGACGGCGGTAGCCGGTCTGGTCCTGCAGCGCGGTGGCGCGCTCGAGGATGTGTTCGGCCTTCTTCCACGCCTTCTCCTCGGTGTCGGCCAGGATCGGCCGCACCGACAGGCTGAAGCGCGGCGTCGGCCGGCCATGCTTGGCCGCGGCCGCGCGCACCCGCGCGGTGACGTCGCGCACCTGGGCGTAGGATTCGCCCCACAGCGCGAACGTATCGGCGTGCTTGCCGGCGACCTCGACCGCGGCATCCGAACCGCCGCCGACGAAGGTGTAGATGCCGCCCTTCTGCAACGGCTTCACCTGCGAGAAGCCGTTCTCGACATTGTAATACTTGCCGCTGTAGCTGAACGGCTTCTCGCTGGTCCATTCCAGCCGGACCACGTCGAGGAATTCGCTGGTGCGGGCGTAGCGCTCGTCCTTGTCGTCGAGCGTGTTGCCGTCCTGGCGCAGCTCGATCGCGTTGCCGCCGGTGATGACATGCAGCGAAACCCTGCCGCCGTAGAACTGGTCCAGCGTCGCGAGCTGGCGCGCCAACAGCGTCGGCGCAGTGAAGCCCGGACGCTGCGCGATCATCACCTTCAGCTGCTTGGTGATGGTGAGCACATGCTGCGCGACCTGCAAGGCATCGGGAGTCGTCGAATGGAACGCCAGCAGCGCGCGATCGAAGCCGGCCAGCTCATGGGCCTTGGCGACCGTCTCGATATAGGGCGGATCGAGCACCGGACCTGACCGCACGATGGTCTCGGACGCATTGTTGTTGGTGATGAAGCCGATGAACTCGACCGGCATGGCTGATAACTCCGTTGTTGTTGGCCGTTGTTTCAGACGCCCAGCGCAAAGCGTCCGGCGGCGACGCGGGTGGAATCATCCTGCGGAGTATGGACGCGGCCGCACAATACATCGCGATAATGCCGCTCCAGCGGATTGGTTCGCGACAGGCCGTGATTGCTGGTCAGCGACAAGGCATCCTCCACCACTGCTGCGGCGTTATTGGTCACCGTCAGCTTGATGATGTTAGACTCGATCGCGGACAGCGGAAAGCCATTATCGAAATCGGAAGCAAAGCTGTCGATCAGCCGCGCATTCACCGCAAGCCGCGCCTCGATGCCGCCGGCCACCTCCTGCATCCGTGGCAGCGTCGCCAGCGGCGCGCCGAGATTGGCGGGCACCCGCTCCTTGAGGAATTTGACCAGCCAGTCGCGGGCGGCGCGGGCGATACCGTCATAGATCGCGGCAACGAAGATCGCATGCACGGTCGCCTGGGTAACGTCCGGAACCTTCCAATCGTCGGGCTTGCGGACGTCGATCTCGTAGTCCAACGGGAACACGACGTCGTCGAAGACCACGGTGTGGCTGCCGCTGGCGCGCAGGCCGAGATGATCCCAGGTTTCCTCGATCCGTGTTCCCGGCAATCCGGCCGGAACCAGAAACTGGCCGACACGGGTGTCCTGTTCGTCGGTTTTCGCCCAGACCGCGTACCATTTCAGGATCGGGGCTCCGGTCGAATAGATCTTGCGGCCGGTCAGCCGCCAGCCGGTTTCGGTGCGGCGCGCAATGGTCGCCGGCAGGCCGCCGCGCGCGGGCGAGCCGAGCTCGGGCTCGACCCGCAGCGCGTTGATCAGCGCCACGCCCTCCACCGTCTCCTTCGCAAGCTTGCGCGACAGCCGGGCAGGCCAACGCGTGCTGCGCGCCATCACCAGATGCTGGATGTAATGCATCGACAGCACCAGCGCGGTCGACGGATCGGCCTTGCCGATGATGCCGAGCACGCGCGTGGCATCGCGCGCGCCCGCCCCGCTCCCGCCAAGCGCCGCTGGCACGGTCAGCGCCAGCAGGCCTTCGCGCGACAGATCGGCGAAATTCTCGAATGGAAAGCTGGCGTCACGGTCATGTGCGGCGGCACGGCCGGCAAACACATCGGCGAGCCGCAACGCACGCGCAATGTGTTCCGGCTCATTCGCCTGCGGCAGCTCCCTCGCCGCCGTCGTCACCACGTCGCCTCCAGCCCGAGCAGCCCGAGGATCTGCTTGCGCAGGTCCGCGAGATAGGGATCGCCGCGATGCCGCGGATACGGCCTGGCGACCGCGATGTCGGCCTTGATCCGCGCCGGCCGGTCGGAGAGCACGATGACGCGGTTGGCGAGCACCAGCGCCTCCTCGACGTCATGGGTGACCAGCAGCGTGGTAAACCCCTTGCGCTGCCACAACGCCACGAGCTCGGACTGCATCGCGATCCGCGTCAGCGAGTCGAGCTTGCCGAGCGGCTCGTCGAGCACCAGGATCTTCGGATCGTTGACCAGCGCGCGCGCCAGCGCCACGCGCTGTGCCATGCCGCCGGAAAGCTGGTGTGGATAGGCGTTGCGGAACGAGGACAGGCCGACCAGCTCGATGACCTCATCGACGCGGTGCCGTTGCGCCTTCAGGATGCCCTGCGCCTCCAGCCCGAGCGCCACATTGTCCCAGACCGTGCGCCACGGAAACAGCGTCGGATCCTGGAACACGACGACACGCGACGGATGCGGGCCCGTGATGCGCGCATCATCCTCCCGCAGCGAGCCGGCGCGCGGCTTCTCGAGCCCCGCGACCAGCCGCAGCAAAGTCGACTTGCCGCAACCGGACGGGCCGAGCAGCGCGACGAACTCGCCGGGTGCGATCGAAAGGCTGACATTGTCGAGCACCGGCAGGGTCGCGCCGTCGATATCGAAGGCGTGGCTGACGCCCTCGATGTCGAGCTCGGCGCCGACGGCGGGATAGGTGATCGCCTCGGCGGCGGACTGCACTACCATTTGACGACGCCCTTCTGCCAGACCAGCAGGCGGTCGCGGGTCTTGAACAGCAGCGTGATCGCGCCGGAGCAGAGCAGCGACATCACGATCAGCGCCGCATACATGTTGGAATACGCCGCCCAGCCCTGCGCCCATTGCAGATACCAGCCGAGCCCCGCCTTGACGCCGATCATCTCGGCGACGACGAGAACCGCAAAGGACGAGCCGAGCCCCATGAACAGGCCGACGAACACATGCGGCAGCGCGGCGGGGATCGCGACCTTGAGCACCAGGAATGACGGCTTGGCGCCGAGCGTGCGCGCGACGTCGTAATAGGCGCTGCTGACGCTGGCGACACCTGACCAGGTCAAGACCGTCACCGGGAAGCCGGTGGCAAGCGCGATCAGGAAGGTCGAGGCGCTCCAGCTCGACGGGAAGGTGAAGAAGGCGATCGGCAGCCAGGCCGTGGCCGGCAGCGGACCGATGAAGCGCAGCACCGGATGCACCCAGTAGCCGATCTTCTGCGACCAGCCGATCGAGACGCCGGTGACGAAGCCGACGGTTGCGCCGATGATGTAGCCGCCGAGCTGCAGCTTGACCGAGGCGAACACGCTGTCGAGCAGCTTTGGCAGGTCGTCGGTATAGACTTCAAGGATCGCCTGCGGCGGCGGGAAGAACGGCAGCGGCAGCCAGGCGAATTTCGCGGTCGCGACCTCCCATAACGTGACGAAGGCGCCGAAAGCCAGCAGCCACGGCGCACGCTTGCGCAGCGCCTGCCCGGCGCTGCCGAGATAATCCGCGCTGAACGTGCCGAACAGGATAAAGGCCGCGATGACGATGGCGCCGATGCCGAGCGATCCGGTCCGCGACCAGTCACCGACATCGGGCCAATAGAGGCATGAGAGACCGAACGCCGCCCATGCAAGGCTAGCCGCAAGCCCGACACCGTAGCTGCCGGAGATATCCGCGAATGTGACCGCAGCGCGCGGCGCGGCCGCGGCGGTCGCGTCAGACACTGAATACGTCGACATAGATCCGCTCCGCGAATTTGGCCGTATCCGTGCTCTGCTTGAACACCTGCACCGATTTCAGATCGTCGGCGTAGCCCTTCAGCTCGCGCTTCAGCACCTCGCCGGTCGGATGATGGTGATGGGTGTGGTAACGCGCCATCGCTTCGAGATCGGCGAGGCTCGCCGCCTTCGGCGCGTAGGGCTGGAACGATTTCGCCGCCTTGTCCGGGTTCTGCGAGGTGAACATCGCGGCATCGAGCAGCGCCTGCGTTATGGCACGCGCGACGTGCGGCTCCTCGCGGACCAGGCTGCCGCGCAGGCCGACGATGCAGCAGCTCTTGTCGCGGTATTCGCCGTCGAGATTGGAGGCAACCTCCTTGTATTGCGTATCCTTCAGCCAGAGATAGGCCAGCGGGTCGGACGACAGGAACGCCTGCACCTCGCCCTTCTCGACCGCGACGTTCAAGAGATTGCCCGGATAGGCGCGCCAGTCGACGTCCTTGACCGGATCGATGCCGAGCTTGGAGAGCTGGATCGAGAAGAAGTTCTTGTCGGGGCCGGCGAGGTCGCCGACCGCGACGATCTTGCCCTTGAGGTCGGCGAGCTTGCCGATGCCGGAACTGGTGCGGGTCAACACCCGCATGCAGCCGCCATGGGTGCCGGCGGCGATCTTGACGTCAAACCCCTGTTCGAGCGGCTTCAGCCAGCGCAGCGCCATGCCGAGCCCGGCATCGCTCTTGCCGGTGGCGATCGCCTCCAGCAACTGGTCGGTCGAGCCGGAATAATTGACGAGCTCGACATCGAGGTTCTGCTTCTGGAAGAAGCCGTGGTCGATCGCAACCGGAAGCGGCGCGAGGCAGACCGCACCGGCGTTCCACGACAGTTTCAGCTTGCGCGGCGCACCTGACAGCGGCGGCGTATCGGACGCGGTCTTGCAGATCGGGAATTCGGAGAAGTCGATCGCCGGCGTGATCGGGCGCGGCGCGAAGGCCTGCGCGCTATAGGCGCCGATCGGCGCGGCAAAGGCTGCTGCGGCGCCCGCACGCAGCAATGTGCGGCGATCCATCACCGTCTTCTTGTTGGTCGACATTTTCACTCCTGCATTTCGGCAAGGCTCCGCCCCACGCGCAAATCGTCATGACCTGCACGCCCCGTCGTTCGAAGCTCAAGGTTCAGAAAAAGCGGATTTCTCCGGCGCTATTGCACTCAAAGCAACCCTCAAATGATGCGGCGCGACAAGTTCACCGTCAATGAAATGGAATTTCGAATGTGGTCGGTGCGGCAGCCGATCTCTCCACGATCGCATCGCGCGACGATGAAAGGATTTTCGCTGTCGGCACGGCGCAGAGACGCGGCGCGGACACTGCGATTGCATCAAATTTGAGCGGCTAGCGACCGCACGCACGATGTCTTCTACGCGCGACCTGCTCGACGAGATCATCCTTGTCGTAGCGTCCGCGAATTCAGATTTCCGTTTCGTTGACGGCGAGCGGCTTGCTCATAGACTTGGTCGAACGCTGCCGCGCCTTTCGCCGAGCAACGACTGAATCAGAAAGAAAAACCGACATGCACAAACTCGCCCGCTCGGGCTCTCGCCATTCCCTCACTCGCCGCACCGCGGCCGCGCTGATCACGGCGGTGATCACGCTGTCAACATCGGCGGCGGCGTTCGCGGCCGACGCGATCGTGCTGCGGGTCGGCGACCAGAAGGGAGGCAACCGCTCGCTGCTCGAGATCTCCGGCCTCGCCAAGGACCTGCCCTACAAGATCGAGTGGTCGGAATTCCCGGCCGCTGCCCCGATCCTGGAAGCGATCAATGCCGGCGCGCTGGAAGTCGGCTATACCGGCGATCTGTCCTTCCTTACGGTCTATGCCTCGGGCGCGCCGATCAAGGCGATCGGCGGCACCCGGTCCGACGCGCGGACGCAGGCGATCCTGGTGCGCGGGGATTCGCCGATCAAGTCGGCGGCCGACCTGAAGGGCAAGCGCCTTGCCGGCACGCGCGGCGGCTGGGGCCAGTTCCTGATCAACGCGACGCTGGAGAAGGCCGGCAGCCGGATCGAGGATGCGACCTTCGCCCCGCTCGGCCCGGTCGATGCCAAGATCGCGCTGCTCGCCGGCTCGATCGACGCCTGGGCGGTGTGGGAGCCCTACATCTCCTACGCGACATTGAAGGACAAGGCGCGGGTCGTCGCCGACGGCGAGGGCCTGACGCCGACCATCACCTTCATCGTCGCATCCGACAACGCGATCGCGACCAAGCGCGCCGCGGTGCAGGACCTTGTGCAGCGGCTCAACAAGGCGCGGCTGTGGTCACTCGACCATCTCGCGGAATACGCTGGGAGCACGGCCGAGCTCACCAAGCTGCCGGAAGACGTGCTGCTCGCCGCCTACACCGCGCAGAAGACCTCGCCGATCGCGATCGACGAGGCCGTGGTGAAGGAGGTACAGGCCGCATCTGACCGCGCCACGCGCTATGGCATCCTCGGCAAGACGCTCGATGTCAGCAAGGCCGTCGATCGCAGCTTTACGGCTGGCGCGAGCTCGAACTAGGCCGCGCGCACACCTCCCCTTGAAAAGGACGCGTATGACGTTGGTGTCCGTAGACTCCGTTCCGCCTCTCCCGCTTGCGGGGGAGGCCGACGCGCGCTCAGCGCGCGGTGGGTGGGGGCTCTCTCCACGATATGCCTCGGGAAGAGACCCGCACCCCAACCCTCCCCCGCAAGCGGGAGAGGGAGCCGAGCGACGTGCTCACCTGACGAGGTGACTCACCCCGCATAACCATGGAGACCCCCGATGTCCGGCCCGCTCCATCTCGCCCTGATCGTCACGGCACACCTGCTCTGCATGACCTTGTTGGTCGCGCTGTCGGTTTGATAGCGTCGCTCCGGGACCTTGATCCATCGGAGAAAACAACAATGAACCTATCGATGAAAGACCGCGTCGCGGTGGTCACCGGCGGCAGCAAGGGCATCGGGATCGCGGTGGCGCGGCGGTTTGCGGAGTCCGGCGCCAAGGTCGCGATCCTCGCCCGCGGCGCAGCCGATCTCGCGGCGGCGCGCGAGGCGCTCGCCAAGGACGGGCTCGTGGTGCGGGATTACGTCTGCGACGTCGCCAAGGCCGCCGACATCAGCAAGGCCCATGACAAGATCGTCGCCGATCTCGGCGGGATCGACGTGCTGGTCAACAACGCCGGCACCGCGCGCACGCTGGCGTTCGAGAGCATCAGCGACGAGGCCTGGCAGGAGGACCTCGACCTCAAACTGTTCGCCGCGATCCGCTTCAGCCGGCTGGTCTGGCCGGGCATGAAGCAGCGCAAATGGGGCCGCATCATCAACGTGCTCAACACTTTCGCCAAGGCGCCGGCCGGCAATTCGGCGCCGACCTCGGTGTCGCGCGCGGCCGGCATGGCGCTGACCAAGGTCATGGCCAATGAGGGCGGCGAGCACAACATCCTGGTGAATGCGTTGCTGGTCGGCCTGATCATGAGCGATCAATGGGTCAAGCGGCATGCTGCCCAGGCGCCGAACACGGATTTCGAGGAATTCGCCAAGGGCCTTGCCAGGGGGACGCCGCTCGGCCGCATCGGCACGGCGGAGGAATTCGCCAACCTCGCCTGCTTCCTGGCCTCGGAACAGGGATCCTACATCACCGGCACCGCCATCAATGTCGACGGTGGCCGCTCGCCGGTGGTCTAGCACTTCGGCTTCGATCCAGTCGAAGCCGAAGTGCCAGGGTCTTGCTTTGGCAGGCAGCAACCTACGGCAGGAAGCGACGGCTCAAAAGCAAAAGGCCTCCGTCACCGGAGGCCTTCTATTCTTAAACCGCGTCCTTGGCGGCCTTGACCGGCCGTGCGCGGACGATCTTCCGGGCCGGCTTGGCCTTGAACATCATCTCTTCGCCGGTGAAGGGGTTGGTGCCCTTGCGCGCCTTGGTCGCAGGCTTCTTGACGACAACGAACTTCGCGAAGCCGGGGACGAGGAACACCCCGGCCTTCTTCAGCTCCTTGTGGCCGACATCGACGAGCGAGTCCAAAACGTTCTTGACGTCGCGCTTGGAGAGTTCGGTGGTGGTCGCGATCTTCTCGATCACTTGCGACTTCGACAGTTGGGTAGCCATGGTTGCTCCATTGATTCTGGAGTGGGCACGATATGGCGGAAAACGCCGAGAAAAACAGTGTTTTCTGCACTCACCCCAGCAATATCGCTGTGGACAGCCCCCGAATCAGTGATTTTTCCAGTGTTTTTTCCAGTCAAGGCACTTCCGACCCCTAAAATTATAGCGTTTGCGCGGCTTCGGGGCTCCCGAAGCGGCCGCTCGAGAGAATCACCCGAACACATCTCGCGCCGCCGGCCTGCGACGACGCGGCGCGCAATCCGGGTTGCGACGCGCCGCAATGCGCCACTTCAGGTTTCGGAAACGATCCTCCAAAAGGCCGAGCCATTAGAAAACGACTTGGGTTCGACTCGGGTTCCCATTCCAAGGTAACATCACAGAGGGGCGCCACGCCGATCGGCCGGCCGCCCGATGCAAGCCTTTATGTAAGTTCTGGAGACCCGCGTATGGATTTGAGCCGCCTCGAGATCAACCGCCGCACGGCCCTGCTGACCTCGGCCGCGATTGCGGCAAATGTCATCAATCCGATGCGGGCCTTCGCGCAGGAGACCCCGCGCAAGGGCGGCGTGTTCAACGTCCACTACGGCGCCGAGCAGCGCCAGCTCAATCCGAGCATCCAGGCCTCCACCGGGGTCTACATCATCGGCGGCAAGATCCAGGAGAACCTGGTCGACCTCGATGCCCAGGGACAGCCGGTCGGCGTGCTGGCCGAGAGCTGGGAGGCGACGCCGGACGGCAAGACCGTCACCTTCAAGCTGCGCAAGGGCATCACATGGCACGATGGCAAGCCGTTCACCTCGGAGGACGTCGCCTTCACCGCGATGAACATGTGGAAGAAGATCCTCAACTACGGATCGACGCTGCAGCTGTTCCTCACCTCGGTCGATACGCCCGATCCGCAGACCGCGATCTTCCGCTACGAGCGGCCGATGCCGCTGAACCTGCTGCTCCGCGCCCTGCCCGACCTCGGCTATGTCTCCGCAAAACATCTCTATGAGAGCGGCGATATCCGCCAGAACCCGACCAATCTGGCGCCGGTCGGCACCGGCCCGTTCAAATTCGTCAAATATGAGCGCGGGCAATACATCATCGCCGACCGCAACCCGGATTACTGGCGGCCGAACGCGCCTTATCTCGACCGCATCGTCTGGAAGGTGATCACCGACCGCGCCGCCGCGGCCGCGCAGATGGAGGCCGGCGAGCTGCATTACAGCCCGTTCTCCGGGCTGACGATCTCGGACATGGCCCGGCTCGGCAAGGACAAGCGCTTCATCGTCCAGACCAAGGGCAATGAGGGCAACGCCCGCACCAACACCATCGAGTTCAACTTCCGCCGCAAGGAATTGTCCGACATCCGCGTTCGCCGCGCCATCGCGCATGCGATCAACGTGCCGTTCTTCATCGAGAATTTCCTGGGCGATTTCGCCAAGCTCGGCACCGGCCCGATCCCCTCGACCTCGACCGACTTCTATCCCGGGCCGAACACGCCGCAATATCCCTATGACAAGGCCAAGGCGATCGCGCTGCTCGATGAGGCCGGCTTCAAGGCCAGTGGCGGCAACCGCTTCGCGCTGAAGCTCTTGCCGGCGCCGTGGGGCGAGGACATCTCGCTGTGGTCGACCTTCATCCAGCAGTCGCTGGGCGAAGTCGGCATCCAGGTCGACATCGTGCGGAACGACGGCGGCGGCTTCCTCAAGCAGGTCTATGACGATCACGCCTTCGACCTCGCCACCGGCTGGCACCAGTACCGCAACGATCCCGCGGTCTCGACCACGGTGTGGTACCGCTCCGGCCAGCCCAAGGGCGCGCCGTGGACCAACCAATGGGGCTGGGAGGACAAGACCGTCGATGCCACCATCGACAATGCCGCCACCGAAGTCGATCCGGTGAAGCGCAAGGCGCTGTACGCCGAATTCGTCAAGGAGGTGAACACCGAGCTGCCGGTCTGGATGCCGATCGAGCAGATCTTCGTCACCGTGATTACGGCCAAGGCGCGCAACCACTCCAACACCCCACGCTGGGGCTCGGCGAGCTGGCACGATCTTTGGCTGAGTGCATGAGGCCGCTTCTCCCGCTCCCCGTTTCTTCACGGGGAGAGGGTTGTGGTGAGGGGCCCTCTCCGCAATTTCGATCCATCGACAGACCTGTACCCCCTCACCCGGATCGCATCTGACGATGCGATCCGACCTCTCCCCGCAAGCGGGGCGAGGTGACCGAGAGGCCAGTGTCCACGTCGTCTGAAACCGCTATAGATGAAGCATGCGTATCCTGAGCCTTGCGGGGCGGCGGCTCGCCGCCTCGATTCCGACCTTGTTCCTGATCCTGATCGGCGTGTTCCTGCTGTTGCAGCTCGCACCCGGCGACACCGTCGATGCGCTGATGGCGCAGATGGGCGGCGGCGATGCCGCGACCGCCGAGGCGCTGCGCAAGTTTTACGGGCTCGACCTCTCGGTTCCGGCGCAGCTCGGCAATTATCTGTGGCATCTGGTGCGGCTCGATCTCGGATTCTCCTCGATCTACGGCAAGCCGGTGGCGACCGTGATCCTGGAACGGCTGCCGCCGACCATCCTGTTGATGACCGCGTCGCTGTCGTTTGCGTTCTTCTTCGGCCTCGTGTTCGGCGTGATCGCCTCGCGTGGCGTCAACCGCTGGCCGGATACGCTGATCTCCACACTCGGCCTGATCTTCTACGCCACGCCTTCGTTCTGGTTCGGGCTGATGGCGATCGTGGTGTTCTCGGTCTATCTGCAATGGCTGCCGCCGGGCGGCTTCGAAGACATCGGCACCGTGCAGACCGGGATCTGGCGCGTGCTCGACATCGCCGCCCACCTGGTGCTGCCGACGCTGACGCTCGGGCTGATCTTCCTTGCGATCTATCTGCGCATTATGCGCGCTTCGATGCTCGAGGTCTTGAACCTCGATTTCGTCCGCACCGCCCGCGCCAAGGGGCTGGACGAGACGCACGTCATCACCCGCCACGTGCTGCGCAACGCGCTGCTGCCGATGGTGACGCTGATCGGATTGCAGGCCGGCACCATGCTCGGCGGCTCTGTCGTGGTGGAGAGCGTGTTCTCGCTGCCCGGCCTCGGCCGCCTCGCCTATGAATCGGTCGTGCAGCGCGACCTCAACACACTGCTCGGCATCGTCTTCGTGTCCGCGCTGCTCGTGATATCGGTGAACTTCGTGGTCGACCTGCTCTACGCGCGGCTCGATCCGCGCATCGCGGCGGAGGGCTGACGATGGATGCGGTGAAACGCTACTTCCGCAGCCCGGCTGCGGTGATCGGCCTGATCCTGCTGCTGCTCATCATCGCGATGGCCGTCAGCGCCGGCTTCCTGTATCCGCGCGATCCGCTCGCGCTGGCGGGCCGGCCGCTGGTCTGGCCGTTCTCCAACCCGCGATTCCTGCTCGGTACCGACAATTCCGGGCGCGACATCGCCGCCCAGATCTTCTACGGCGCGCGGATTTCGCTCCTGATCGGCGGGGTCGCCACCGTGATCGCGATCGTGATCGGCATCCTGGTCGGCGCCTTCGCGGGCTATTATGGCGGCTGGGTCGACAATGTCCTGATGCGGATCACCGAGGCGTTCCAGACCTTGCCGAACTTCGTGCTGCTGCTGGTGCTGGTCGCGGTGTTCGGCTCGACCCTGACCACGGTGACCATTGCAGTCGGCGTGGTGTCGTGGCCGGCGCCGGCGCGGCTGACCCGCGCCGAGTTCCTGTCGCTGCGCAACCGCGAATTCGTCCAGGCCGGCAAGACGCTCGGCATGAAGGACCTCCAGTTGATCCTCGGCGAGATCCTGCCCAACGCGCTGCCGCCGGTCATCGTCTATGCCAGCGTGGTGATGGCGGTCGCGATCCTGCTGGAAAGCGCGCTCGCTTTCTTAAGGCTGTCCGATCCCAACGTCGCCTCCTGGGGCAATCTGATCGGGCTCGGCCGCGACGTGCTGCGCGTGCAGTGGTACGTCTCGGCAATCCCCGGCATCGCGATCCTCGTCACCGTGCTGGCGGTGTCGCTGGTCGGCCAGGGCCTCAACGATGCGCTCAATCCGAGGCTGAAGAGCCGATGAGCGAAGCTGTCCTTTCGCTCGACGGCCTGACCGTGCGCCTGCCCAGGGGCGCCGACCGGCCGCATGCGCTGTCCGACGTCTCATTGTCTGTCGCGTCGAACGAGATCCTCTGCGTGGTCGGCGAGTCCGGCTCCGGCAAGTCGATGATGGCCAACGCCATCATGCGGCTTCTGCCCAACGAGGTGACGATCGAACGGGGCCGGATGATGTTCGAGGGCCGCGACCTCTGCGCCGCAGATGGCGCCGCCATGCGCGAGGTCCGCGGCGCGGGGATCGCGATGATCTTCCAGGAGCCGATGACCGCGCTCAATCCGTTGCGCACCATCGGCGACCAGATCGGCGAGATGTTTGCGATCCACACCGGCCTGTCCAAGGCTGAGATCAACGCGCGGGTGCTGGCGCTGCTCGAAGACGTTCGGATCTCCGATCCGAAGGCGGCTGCGAAAGCCTACCCGCACGAGCTGTCCGGCGGCCAACGCCAGCGCGCCATGATCGCGATGGCGCTGGCGCTCGACCCGAAACTCCTGATCGCGGACGAGCCGACCACCGCGCTCGACGTCACGACCCAGGCGCAGATCCTGAAACTGATCCGCGATCTGCAGCAGCGCAAGAAGACCGCGGTGCTGTTCATCACCCATGATTTCGGTGTGGTCGCCGAGATCGCCGATCGCGTCGTGGTGATGCAGCACGGCGCCATCGTCGAGCAAGGCGCGGCCGACACGGTACTGAACGATCCGCAGCATCCCTATACAAGGCAATTGATTGCCGCCGTGCCGCCGCTGACGACGCCACCGCCGCGCATCCTGTCCGGCAAGACCATCCTGACCATCGACGGCGTCTCCAAGACCTATCGCACCGGCGGCTTCCTCGGTCGCGGCGCGCGGATCACGGAAGCCGTCAAGAACGTCTCGCTGCGCCTGCCGCGCGGCGCGACGCTCGGCATCGTCGGCGAGTCCGGCTCGGGCAAATCGACGCTGGCGCGCTGCATCGTGCGGCTGATCGACCCCGATGCCGGCTCGATCGTACTCGCCGGCAAGGACTGGGCGAAGCTCGGCCGCGACGAGATCAGGCGCGAGACCCGCCACATCCAGATGGTGTTCCAGGACCCGTTCGCCTCGCTCAATCCGCGCCGCAAGGCGACCGAGCTGGTGGCGCAGGGGCCGATCGTGCATGGCACCGGACGCGCCACCGCGATTGCGGAAGCACGAAAACTGTTCGAGCTGGTCGGGCTCGACCCTTCCGCCGGCGACCGCTTCCCGCACGAATTCTCCGGCGGCCAGCGACAGCGCATCGGGCTGGCACGGGCATTGGCACTCAGGCCCGACGTGCTGGTCGCGGACGAGCCGGTCTCGGCGCTCGACGTCTCGGTGCAGGCACAAGTCTTGAGGTTGCTCGCCGAGCTGCGGCAGCAGCTCGGCCTGTCCATCATCTTCATCACACACGATCTGCGCGTCGCCGCGCAGATCTGCGACCTCATCGCGGTCATGAAGGATGGCGCCGTGGTCGAGCAAGGGATGACCGCCGAGGTGTTCGGCAGGCCGCAGCATCCCTATACGCAGGCGCTGCTTTCGGCGATCCCCGGCGGCGACTTCACGCGCAAGCGCGATGCCTTGATCGCCTGATCGGGCCACGCGCTTGGCGGCGGTCCTTACCTGGAGCGGTGCGAGGCGAGCACTTGCTCCGCCCAGCGCAGCAGCTCGAAGCGATCGCCCCTGACCGGTTCCTGGGCGTCGCGGCGCCGGTAGAGCACCAGCATCCAGGGCGCGAGCTTGCGCAACAAGCCGTGCGCCACATACTGCACCGGCTCGGTGAACGGCAGCGCCAGCTCATTGTCGGGCACGCCCTGGACTGCCCGCGCCAATTCGCGGCCGAGCGGGATGGTCAGCGCGACGGCGCGGCCGTTGCAGCCGGTCCAGCCATAGGCGTTCGGTCCGAGCCGGTGCATCCGCGGCAGGAAATCCGCGGTCATCCCGACATAGCCGTTCCAGACATAGTCGAACGAGACCTCGCCGATCTGCGGCCACAATCGCTGCAACCGCTCGGTCAACCGCGCCTTCAGCCGCCCGGTCTTGTCGCCGAACCCGAGCACGGCGCCGCCGGTGACGAGGCGATTGCGGGCATCGTAGCGCGCGAAATACAGCTCGCCATGGGTGTCCGACATCGCCTGCCGGCCGGGGATGATGGTTTTGCGGACGTTGTCCGACAGCGGCTGCGTCGCCATCTGCCAGGACAGCACCGGCATCACCTCGGTCGCGATCTCGGGCACCAACGATTTCGCGAACTCGCCGCTATAGGCATTGGTCGCGACCACCAGCGCACGACCCGAGATTTCGCCCTTCTCGGTCTTCACCACCCAGCGATCGCCGCGGCGCTCGAAACTCAGCGCCGGCGAACGGGCATAGATCCGTCCACCGAGGCCGAGCACGGTGCGCGCAAGGCCGCGCGCCAGTGCCAGCGGATTGACGTGACCGCCGGTCCTGTTCCAGAAACCGCCGTACCAGGCATCCGAGCCGAGCATGTCGCGGGTCTGGTCGCGCGAGAGCAATTCGACCGGCGCGCCGAATTTCGACCATTGCTGCACCCGCCGCTCCGCGATCTTGATGCGGCCAGGCGAGTGCACCGGCTGCACCCAGCCGGCCTGCTCCTGCTCGGCCGCGATATCGTAGCGCTTGACGATTTCGAACAGCATGGCCGCGCTGTCGCGCAGCATCGCGACGAAGCGCTCACCGGCGGAGCCATGCCGCTTGATGATGTCATCGGGATCGGGGCGCGACAGCGTCGGGATCACCTGCCCGTTGTTGCGGCCCGAGGCGCCCCAGCCCGGCTCGGCCGCCTCGACGATCGCGACGTCGACATTGGCCTCGCGCAGATGCAGCGCGGTCGACAGCCCGGTGAAGCCGCCGCCGATGATGACGACATCAGCCTGCTGCGCGCCGGTCAATTCGGGGCAATCGGGGCCTGACGGCGTCACGGCGGCCCAGAGCGAATTGGGCCAGCGCACGGCATTGCTGCTCATCATGATCCTTTCTTGCGGGTGCCCGGTCATTCTGGTTAGCTTTACTCTACTCACTCATTCCAGCCGGGAAGACAAGAAGTGGCACTCAAGAACGTCATCGGAATCGATCACGCCGTGGTCATGGTCAAGGACCTCGACAAGGCCGCCGAAAATTACAAACGGCTCGGCTTCACCGTGTCGCCGCGCGGCACCCACAGCGCGCATATGGGATCGGGCAACTACACCATCATGTTCGACCCCGACTACATGGAATTGCTCGGCGTGCTGACGCCGACCGAACACAATGCCCCGGCGCGCGCCTTCCTCGAGAAGCGTGGCGAAGGCATCGAGCGGATCGCGTTCACCGCGGTGGATTCCGCCGAAGGCGCCGAGGAGATCCGCGCGCGCGGCTATCCGCCGGTTGGGCCGACCGATTTCGAGCGCCCGGTGACCTTGCCGAACGGCACCATCTCCGCGGCAAAATTCCGCACCTTCCAATGGCCGACGGCAGAAGCGCCCGGCGGCGTCCGCATCTTCGCCTGCCAGCACAAGACCCGCGAGACGGTGTGGATTCCCGAATTGATGACGCACGCCAATGGGGCAAAGCGCCTCAAGCAGGTCCTCATCGTCTCGCCCGATCCCGCGACTGACGCCGCGCATCTCTCCAAGATGATCGACATCGCCGTCAGGAACGATGCCGACGGTGCGATTGCGATGCCGTCCGGCGGCGATCGCGCCGACTTCGTGTTCCTGACCAGGGATCAACTCGGCAAGCGCTATCCCGGCGTGTCGCTGGATGGCCTGTCCGATCGCGGCGGCGCCGGCCTCGTCATCGCAGCCGACCTTGCCGCGACCGAGAAAGCGCTCGGCGCGACCGGCGTGAAGGGCGGCAACGGCATCACCGTGCCGCCGGCTTCCGCGAACGGCACCCTGCTCGCCTTCGTCAAGGCATAGCTGCCCGACGTCGCGCGGCGCTGCATCATGCGGCGTCGCCACTCAAGCATCGATGCGAACTTTGATCGCATCGATGCTGTACCTGCATCGGTTGATGCTCGATCCGTCCGGAAAACCGGTGTTCACTTTTCCAGATCATGCTCTAGTATCTCTCCCAAACAAGAACCGTCCCAGGGGAGAGAAACATGTCGCATCACCTGATCTCGCGCCGGCAGATGCTGGCCGGCACGGCAGCCGCAGGCGCGGTTGGATTGGCCGGATTTCCGGCCCGCGCCGAGGTCAACTGGAAGAAATATTCCGGCACCTCGCTCGAAGTCAGCCTCGCCAAGGGACCGCGCGGCGACAATCTGCAAAAATACATCAAGGAATTCACCGAGCTCACCGGCGTCAAGGTGGAATCGGAGCAAGTCCCGGAGCAACAGCAGCGCCAGAAATGCGTGATCGAGCTGTCCTCGGGCAAGCCGAGCTTCGATGTCGTTCACCTCAGCTATCACGTGCAGAAGCGGCAATTCGAGAAAGCCGGCTGGCTCGCCGACATGTCGGGCTTCCTCAAGGATCCAAGCTTGACGCTGCCGGATCTGGTCGAGAGCGACTTCTCCGCAGCTGGCCTGCAATATGCGCGCAACGACAAGGGCCAGATGCTGTCGCTGCCGTGGTCGGTCGACTACTTCATCCTCTACTACAACAAGGATCTGTTCCAGAAAAAGGGCGTCGAAGTCCCGAAGACGCTGGACGAGATGGCGGTCGCTGCCGAGAAGCTGACCGACCCGAAGGAAGGCGTCTACGGTTTCGTCGGCCGCGGCCTGCGCAACGCCAACATGGCGATGTGGAGCAACTTCTATTTGAATTATGGCGGCGAATTCCTCGATGCCAAGGGCAACATCCTGTCCGACGGTCCCGAGGCTATTGAAGCCACCAAACTCTATCAGCGGCTGCTGACCAAATGCGCGCCGCCCGGCGTCGCCGGCTTCAACTGGATGGAGTCGATGGCTTCCTTTACCCAGGGACGCGCCGCGATGTGGATCGACGCCACCGGCTGGGCGCCACCGATCGAAGATCCAACCGCCTCGCGCGTGCCCGGCAAGGTCGGCTACACCGTGGTCCCGGCCGGACCCAAGGGCCACTTCTCATCCACGTATGGTGACGGCCTCGGCATCGCCGCCGCCAGCAAGAACAAGGAAGCCGCCTATCTGCTCTGCCAATGGGCGGTCTCGCGCGGCCAGGGCACGCGCTTGATCCAGGCTGGTGGCGGCGTGCCGTTCCGTAGCTCGATCGTCGACGATCCCGAGGTTGCGAAGGGCGTCAAGACCAAGGAATGGCTGCAATCGGTGATCGATTCCTCGAAGATCTCGAAGCTTGGCCTGCCGGTGATCATCCCGGTCGCCGAGTATCGCGACATCGTCGGCGCGGCGCTGACCGCGACGCTGTCGGGCGCCGATCCCGCCACCGAATTGAAGAAGGCGCACGATCAGTTCCGCCCGATCCTGGAGCGCAGTGAAAAAGCGTGAGCGTGGTGACACAAGCTTCTCCGGCCGCGGCCGAAACCGCCGCGCCGGAGCGCGAATGGCGCAAGCCATCCTACTGGCCCTTCGTGATCCCGGCCCTGGTGGTGGTGCTCGCGGTCATCATCTTCCCGTGGGTCTTCACGATCTGGATGAGCTTCCAGGAATGGAAGGTCGGCTCGCCCACCACCTTCGTCGGGCTCGCCAACTATTTGCGGCTGCCGACCGATCCGCGCTTCGTCGAAGCGGTCGGCCACACGCTGTCCTACACGGCGCTGTCGGTCGTGCTGCCGCTGGTGTTTGGCACGCTGGCGGCTGTCGTGTTTCACCAGAAATTCGCCGCGCGCGGCTTTCTGCGCGGCATCTTCATCATGCCGATGATGGCAACCCCGGTGGCGATCGCACTGGTGTGGACCATGATGTTCCACCCGCAGCTCGGCGTGCTGAACTATCTGCTGTCGTTGGTCGGCCTGCCGCCGCAGCTCTGGGTGTTCAACCCGACGACGGTGATCCCCTCGCTGGTGCTGGTCGAGACCTGGCAATGGACGCCGCTGGTGATGCTGATCGTGCTCGGCGGCCTCGCCGCGATCCCGACCGAACCCTATGAGAGCGCGCAGATCGACGGCGCCAATTTCTGGCAGGTGTTCCGCTTCATCACGCTACCTCTGATCATGCCGTTCCTGTTCATCGCCGGAATGATCCGGATGATCGATGCGGTGAAGAGTTTCGACATCATCTTCGCGATCACCCAGGGCGGGCCGGGTTCGGCGTCGGAGACCATCAACGTCTATCTCTACAGCGTCGCCTTCGTCTATTACGACCTCGGCTACGGCTCGGCGATCGCGGTGGTGTTCTTCCTCCTCATCGTCGCGCTGGCGGCGCTGCTGCTGTACTTGCGCAAGCGCCTGCTGTGGACCTCGCAGCTCGGGAGCGAGGCATGAACCTGCGTCAGATCCTCGGGCAGATCGGGCTGTGGCTGTCGGTGTTCGTCATCGTCTCGCCGGCGATCCTGTTCTTCCTCTGGATGGGCTCGCTGTCGCTGAAATTCGAGATCGACAACGCCTCCTATCCGCCGGTGTTCTTCCCGGAGCACATCGCCTGGAAGAACTATGCCGACGTGTTCGCGTCCAACCGCTTCCTGACCTATTTCAGCAACAGCCTGATCGTCACCGGCTGCGCCACGGGCCTTGCGATGCTGGTCGGCGTGCCGGCGGGCTACGGGATTGCGCGGATGGCGGCGCACAAATCGGCGATCGTGATCCTGATCGCGCGCATCACGCCGGGCCTGTCGTATCTGATCCCGCTGTTCCTGCTGTTCCAGTGGCTCGGCCTGCTCGGCACGCTGGTGCCGCAGATCATCATCCATCTCGTGGTCACGGTGCCGATCGTGATCTGGATCATGATCGGCTATTTCGAGACCACGCCGCTGGAGCTGGAGGAAGCCGCGCTGATCGACGGCGCCACGCGGTGGCAGGTGTTCCGCCATGTCGCGCTGCCGATCGCGAGGCCCGGGCTTGCGGTCGCCTTCATCCTCGCGGTGATTTTCTCCTGGAACAACTTCGTCTTCGGCATCGTGCTGGCCGGGCGCGAGACCCGCACGCTGCCGGTCGCAGTCTACAACATGATCTCGTTCGACCAATTGAGCTGGGGCCCGCTCGCCGCCGCCGCTTTGATCGTGACGGCGCCGGTGCTGCTGCTCACAGTGATGGCGCAGCGGCAGATCGTCGCCGGGCTGACGGCGGGCGCGGTGAAGGGTGGCTAGACCAGGCCAATATGAAGTTATCGGCCGTCACGGGGGCTCGGCCAAAATATCGCAAAACAACCCCATGCAAAGTAGCCGTCGGCGGCCAACCTTCGACGATGCAACTTGACACGTCGGGCAACTCAGGGATATTATTCTAATATTCCGAAATTTGGCGTCGTGCCCTAGCCGGCGAGCGCCTTCAGCACTGCGGCGGAATCGGCGACCCAGCCGAAAATGCCGCCCTGGGCCTTGATCATCTTCAGGCCCATCTCATGGAATTCCGGGAAGTAGGACGCGCAGCCGTCCGAGATCACGACGCAGCGATAACCGCGGTCGTTGGCCTCGCGCACCGTGGTGTTGACGCAGACTTCGGTGGTGACGCCGCAGACCAGCAGATTCTCGATGCCGTATTTCCTGAGGATGTCACTGAGCTCGGTGGCGTAGAACGCGCCCTTGCCGGGCTTGTCGATCACGATCTCGCTGTCCAGCGGATAGAGTTCGGGGATGATGTCATGCCCGGCCTCGCCGCGGATCAGGATCCGTCCCATCGGTCCGGGATCGCCGATCCGTAAGGACGGCGCGCCGCGCTCGAGCTTGGCCGGCGGCGCGTCGGACAGATCGGGCAGATGGCCCTCACGGGTATGAACCACGAGCAGGCCTGCGTCGCGCACCACCGCGAGCACCGCGGCGATCGGCTGCACCGCGCGGGCGAGCTGGCTGACGTCGTTGCCGAGCGTCTCGCCGAAGCCGCCAGGCTCCATGAAATCGCGCTGCATGTCGATGATGACGAGCGCGGTCCTGCTCCAGTCGAGCGTGATCGGCGCCGGCTCCGCCGCGATGGTCCCGCCTGAATTCGCCATGGCGCACGCTCCGAATGCGAGAAGACCCGCGCTTGATTAAGCAAACCGCGTGCCACGACGCAATCACCGGCAGCTGATTTGCCGATCGTCCGATCCTGCTGGCATGATCGTTGCTAGCTGGGAGCCCGACCGAACGAAGATCATCGTTCGCGAAATGACAGCCCATTTCAACAGGCGGGAGGACAGGCATGAACGGACTTGGCGGCCTCAACAAGTCACCCAACGGCGTCGTGATCGGACTGGTGCAGCTGCAGCTGCCCGTGGTCGCGACCAGGGCCGATCTGGCGCGGCAGACCGAGCGCATCGTCTGGATGGTCGGCAAGGCGCGGCGCAATCTCGCCACCATGGACTTGGTCGTGTTTCCCGAATATTCGCTGCATGGCCTCTCGATGGATACCAATCCGGAGATCATGTGCCGGCTCGACGGGCCCGAAGTCGCAGCCTTCAGGCAGGCCTGCATCGACAACAAGATCTGGGGCTGCTTCTCCATCATGGAGTTCAACCCGCACGGCAATCCCTACAATTCAGGACTGATCATCGACGATCACGGCGAGATCAAGCTCTACTACCGCAAATTCCATCCCTGGATTCCGGTCGAGCCGTGGGAGCCGGGCGACATCGGCATTCCGGTGATCGACGGACCGAAGGGCGCGAAGCTCGCGCTGATCATCTGCCACGACGGCATGTTCCCGGAAATGGCGCGCGAATGCGCCTACAAGGGCGCCGAGATCATGATCCGCACCGCGGGATACACCGCGCCGATCCGCGACAGCTGGCGCTTCACCAACCAGGCCAATGCGTTCCAGAACCTGATGGTGACCGCCAATGTCTGCATGTGCGGCTCGGACGGCTCGTTCGACTCGATGGGCGAAGGCATGATCGTCAATTTCGACGGCAGCATCATCGCGCACGGCACCACCGGGCGGGCCGACGAGATCATCACCGCCGAGGTGCGGCCCGACCTCGTGCGCGAGGCGCGGATCAATTGGGGCGTCGAGAACAACATCTATCAGCTGTGGCACCGCGGCTATGTCGCGGTGAAGGGCGGCGCGATGGATTGCCCCTACACCTTCATGCAGGACATGGTGTCCGGCCGCTTCCGTCTGCCCTGGGAGGATCAGGTCAAGATCACCGACGGCACGTCCTGCGGCTTTGCCGCACCGACACGGATGTTCGGCAAGACCGCGAAAGCCGCCGAATAGCCGCCGCAAGCGGCTATTTGAAGCAGTGCACGAGACCGATGCTCAAGCCCAAGAGCAGCATCAGCGACAGCGTCACCGCGGCCGTCACCCGGCCGCCGACGGTCGAGAGCACACGCACATCGACGCCAAGGCCGAGCGCGGCCATCGAGAGCACGGTGAGGATCGCCGCCGTCCTGGTCACCGGTGCGATCGCGATGTCGGGCACCAGCTGGAACGAGCGCAGCGCGGCCAGCACCAGGAAACCGATGATGAACCACGGCACCAGCTTGAACGGGCTGATCGAGGCGGTCTTTGCCGCGCCCTCCTTCGCCGGCCCGCCCTCGCGCCGCCGCGCCACGACCAGCGAGAGGGCGACCACGATCGGGCCCAGCATCAGGACGCGCACCAGCTTCACCAGCGTGCCGATCTGGGTCGAGACGATGCCGGCCGGCACGGTCGCCGCCAGCACCTGCGGCACGGCATAGACCGTGAGCCCGGCGAGAATGCCGTATTGCGTCGCGGTCAGCTTCAGGAGCGGGATCAGGAGCGGCAGGCCGAGCACCATCAGCACGCCGAGGATGGCGGTGAACGAGATCGACGAGGCGATGTCGTCGCCATCGGCCTCGATCACCGGCGCCACCGCCGCGATCGCGGAATTGCCGCAGATCGAGTTGCCGCAGGCGATCAGGATCGCGAGTTTGGTCTTCAGCCCGAGCAGGCGGGCGAGGCCATAGCTCACCGCCAGCATGACCACGACCGTCGCGGCGATGGCGCCGATCAGGAGCCAGCCCGACGCCAGGATCGCGGCGAAGCTGATCGACGCGCCGAGCAGCATCACCGCGACCTCGAGCAGCTGCTTGGCGCTGAAGGCGATCCCCGAGCGCCAGCGCTCGGACGGGTCCCAGGCGGTCCGCACCGCCATCCCGAGCAGGATCGCGACCACCAGCGCCTCGATATAGGGGTGGTCGAAAACCCGCTCCTCGGCGGCCTGGATGCCGAGTGAGATGACGGTGACCGCTCCGCAGAGCAGAATGCCCGGAATGAGCAGGATGATGCCCTTCAGCACCCCCTGCATCCGCCCCTGATGTTGTTCTTGTTCCGGCACAAAATCCTCTTTTCGGAGAAGATTTTATGCGCCAGACCCCACTCATTGGCTAATATCTTTTCGGACTGCCCCGATAGAGAGAAGTTATGTCCCTCAACCTGCACCTGCTCCGCCTGTTCGCGGCCGTGGCGAGGACTGGAAGTTTTTCCCGCGCTGCCGACCTCCTGCACATCAGCCAGCCGGCGATCTCCAAGGGGGTGCGGGATTTTGAGCTGCAGGTCGGCTGCCGGCTGCTCGACCGCACACCGAAGGGGGTGCGGCCGACCCGGGAGGGCGCGGCGCTGGCCCGGCATGCCGAGACGCTGTTCGCGGCCGAGCGCGCCGCCGAGGACGAATTGCAGGCGCTGCGCAACCTCGACAGCGGCTCGCTGCGGATCGGCGCCAGCACGACGATCGCGACCTACATGGTCCCGGAATATCTCGGCGTGTTCCACCGCGCCTTTCCCGGCATCGACCTGCATGTCGTGAGCGCCAACACCAGCGACATCGCGGCGCTGATGCTCGGGCATGAGATCGAGATCGCGCTGGTCGAAGGGCCGGTCGAGGACGAGAACCTGACCAGCGACGCCTGGCGCACCGACGTGATGGTGTTGATCGCAGGCCCTGATCATCGCTTCGCGGCTGCCGCAGGCCCGATCGACGTCCGCCAGCTCAACGAAGAGATCCTGATCGTGCGCGAGCCGGGCTCCGGCACGCGCGAGGTGGTGGCACAGGCGCTGGCCGCCCACCGCGTCGAGCCGCAGCGGACGCTGGAGATCGGCAGCACCGAGGCGATCAAGCAGGCGGTCGCAGCGGGTGTCGGGGTCGCGATCGTATCGGTTGCAACGATCGACGATCAGGTCAAGCTCGGAAAACTGAAGGTGATCCCGATCAAGGGCGTCCACATCGAGCGCACGCTGTGGCAGCTCAAATCGCCCGGCCGGCTGGATGTGCCGGCGGCGGTCGCGTTCGAGGGGATCATCCGGGAGACAAGGGCCGCGAACACGGCGCCGCGGACGCGGGCCGCCAGAGCGCGATGAGACCGGAGTAACGCCCGCTTTCGCAGGCAAAGCCGAGACGCGATCCGACCCTGGCAATATCATCTTCTTGTAACCCGAAGACGCGATTAAACGAAAATGCGGAGCGCATACGTACCGCCGGATTCGAGAACGGTCCGGACCCGAATGCCGGATGGCTGAAACCAACGCTTTTGACCAATAGAGACTTCGCTCCGCGCGGCCGCTTACTGCTCGTTTCCAAGTAAGTTGATCCAAATCAACATGGCTCGGACGAGAGCACGTTATTTGCGAGCCGGTCGTGAAACGTTCAACTGAAGGAGGAGCGCATGAAGCCCCTTTCTGAACAACTCGCCGAATTGTCGGTGCGCGCAAGAAACGCCGAAGCTGCGTTTGCAGCCGCACAAAAGGAAGCGCGTGACAAGATCGAAGCGCGCAAAACGGAGGCGCTTTCGGCTGCAAAGACAGCAGTCGAAAAGATCAGCCAGCAAATCAAGTCGGTCGGCGAGTCTGCCAGCAGAGACAGGCAAGCGCTGCAAGCAAAGATCACTGCGGACGTGAACACCTTGAAGGCGTACGCGCTCCAGGCAAAGCATGATATCAAGGCGAACCTCGCCGAGGACCGCGCAAACCTTCTGGAAGAAGACGCCGGATTCGCCGTCGACTACGCCATAGCGTCGGTCGAACAGGCACAACTCGCCGTCCTCGACGCGATCGATGCTCGTCTTGCAGCCGAGCAGGCTAGACGCAGCTAGCTCTGCAAACCGAAGCCGCCTCCGTTCGCGGCTTCTTTCATATCACGCAGCGAATCGGTTGAGTGATTACGGTCTATCGAGAGAGTAAGAGCCCTTATACGAGAGATAGGCCGAGACCAAACCATCCTGCGCCTCAGAGCGCGGCGAACAGACCCTGCGCCCAGGCAACGACACGCTCGAAGCTGAACACGCCGGGCTCGAAATACACCGCGCGTGCCAGCACGATGCCGACCACCAGCACCCAGAACACGCCGGTGCCCGCGGTCTTCAGCCATTTCGACACGGCCTCGCTCCCGGCCGAGGAATCGACCGCGGGAACCGGCTCACCGAAGGGATCGAATGCGGATTGGCTCATCGTCGCGACCATCAGGGACTGCCGTGACAATGTCGCGACGGCGGGGGCAGAAGCAAGGGTCCCGGAATGCCTTTTGCACCCGTACCTTGGAAGGACGTTTTCCGACTCCCTGGCCGGGGAGTATTTCCTTCTCGGCTACCTGATCCGGCCTCAGCTGTCCGTCCCGCGCTGCGGGGCGATGAGCGGCAGCGTGATCCGCACGCGCGTTCCCATGCCTGGGGCACTGTCGAGATGCAGTTCTCCGCCCAGACGGTTGGTGACGATGTTGTGCACGATGTGCAGGCCAAGCCCGATCCGGCCGATGTCGCGGCGCGTGGTGAAGAAGGGATCGAAGGCCTGCCGCAGCACGTCGCGGTCCATCCCGCAGCCGTCATCGGCGAACAGGATCTCGACCCGGTCCGCGCCTGACGCGCGCAGCCGGATCGTGATGGTGCCGCCCTTGCCGTCCGGAAATGCATGCGCGACCGCATTGACGAACAGATTGGTCAGCACCTGACCGTAAGGACCGGGATAGCTGTTCATCGCCAGACCCGACGGACAATCGACCTCGAGCGCCAGATTGTTCTTCGGCAACGCCGGGCGCAGGTTCGAAAGAACTTGTTCCGTCACCTCGCCGAGATCGAACGCGCTGCGATCGAAATAGCTGCGATCGACGGCGACCTGCTTGAATGACTGCACCAGGTCCGCTGCGCGCTTGAGGTTGCCGACCAAGAGCGACGACGCGCTTTCGACGACCTCGATGAAATCGCTCAGACTCGAGCGCTTCAGCTTGCCGCGCGCTGCCTCGGCGGCGAAGTCGGCGCATTTCTGCTCCAGCACCGAGGCGACCGTGAGGCTGGTGCCGACCGGGCTGTTGATCTCATGCGCGACGCCGGCCACCAGCCGGCCCAGCGCCGCGAGCTTCTCCGCCTCGATCAGCGACGCCTGGGTCTCCTGCAGATGATGCAAGGCCTTCTCGGCCGCATCCCGCGCCGCGCGGATCTCGCGTTCGCTGCGCTTGCGATCGGTGATCTCCTCAGCCGCAACGTTGACGCCGACGATGCTGCCGTTCGGCTCGCGCTGCGGATGCCAATGCGTGATCCAGCATCGCTCGTCATTGTGGCCCGGACGCTGGCCGTAGACCTCGACGCCGGTCACGGGCTCGCCGGTCTCCATGATCGAGCGAACGATGCCTTCGACCGCGGTGGCCAGCGCGGGCACGCAATCATGCACGGTGCGTCCGAGATGGCCTTCGACCGAGATGCCGCAGATCTCGGTGAGCCGCTGATTGATCTGGAGATAACGGCAGTCCGGAGAGAGGTAGGCGAGACCGATCGGTGCAGTGTCGTAGATCAGCTGCAGCGCCGGTTGTTTTGGGAACTGAACGTCCTGGACGACGGACGACCGCATGTCCTTCCCCCCGTTGGCACCAAGTCTAGCCGTTCACGGCCGGCGCGCAAATAGGCCGACTGTGCCAGGCAACGGCGATCAAATCTGTCCAGATTCGGCACGGACGGACGACCGCCCAGCCGCGGCACCTTCACATATTCACTGTACCGTGCGGTCGGAAATTCTCGACGAAACGCAGCAGCACCCGCGCGCCGGTGTCGGCGTCGGCGAGCTCGACGTGCTCGGCCGGATTGTGGCTGATCCCGCCGCGGCAGCGCACGAAGATCATGCCGATATCGGCGACATCGACCATCGCCATGCCGTCGTGCCCTGCCCCGCTCGGCAGTTCGAACACGGTATGGCCCTCGGCTGCGACAGCCTCGGCGATCTGCGCCTTCAGCCATGGCGCGCAGGGCACGCTGCGGTTCTCGTGGGTGACGTCGATCTGCAGCGCGAGCTCGCGTCGCTTTGCGATCGCCTCGATCTGCCGCACGATGTCGGCGACCGCGCGTTTGCGATGCATGTCGCTCTGCGAGCGGATGTCCATGGTGAAGGACACCTTGCCCGGGATCACGTTGGTGGCGCCGGGCATCGCGTTGATATAGCCGACGGTGCCGACGAGGCCGGCTTCATCGCTCCGGCAGAATTGCTCGATCGCAACGATGCATTCGGCGGCGCCCGCCAGCGCATCCCGCCGCAGCGGCATCGGCACGGTGCCGGCATGGCCGGCGAATCCTGTGAGACTGGCGGCGAGCCGCGTCGCACCTGAAATCGCGGAGACGACACCGACCGGCAGCGCCTTCTGTTCCAGCACGGGCCCCTGCTCGATGTGCAGCTCGACATAGCCGAGCAGCTCGCGACGCACGCGCGCCGCCTTGCCGATATGATCGGGATCGAGGCCGAAGGCGATCAGCGCATCGCGCATCGAGATGCCGGCGCGGTCGCTTGTGTTGAGCACGCTCTCGTCGAACGTGCCGGCAACCGCCCGGCTGCCGAGCAGGGTCGAGGCGAAGCGCACGCCCTCCTCGTCCGCGAAGCCCACGATCTCGATTGCGAACGGCAGCCGCTTGCCCCGCCGGTTGAGGTCGGCGACGCAGGCGATCGCGGTGATGACGCCAAGCGGGCCGTCCCACCTTCCGGCATCGCGCACGGTGTCGTAATGCGAGCCGAGCATCAACGCCGGCAGGCCCGGCCGCTCGCCCTCGTAGCGGCCGCAGACATTGCCGATCGCATCGAGATGCGCGCTCATGCCGGCCTCGCGCATCCAGGACAGGATGAGGTCGGCCGCCTTGCGATGCTCCTCGGTGAGGAAAATGCGCGCCAGATGCTCCGGCGTCTCCGAGATCGCCGCGAGCTGATCGATCCGCGCCACGATCTCGTCGCCAAGGGAAGACGGATTCTTCTCGCTCATACTGTTTCCCATCGGTCGAACCGGCGCCGGAGCCCACTCCACTCGTAGCAGGCCCGGTCCGATTCACCAGCCGGCAAATGCCGCCTTCCGGCCGGGCGCGCATCGGCCGCTCGGCGGTTAGCGGCTGCTTAACGGCATTGCATACAATGAGGATTGATCGCATACAAATTAGGCAATTTTGGCTCTGCCGATTCCAAAGGCGAACCACGTCGACCGTCGTTCGCATTCATAATCAGCTACTTACGGAACCGTGATCGCCAAACGTGCTCTGGCATGAAGCTTGCGACACTCTGTCAAGCGCCGCCGTTACGGCGGCTGCACAAGGACAGGCGGGCCCGCCCCGCCGGAGGGAGCAGGCGATGGATTTTAGCAGGATTTCGAGAAGGCATTTATTGCAGGGAAGCGCGGCATTGGCGCTAGGCAGCTCGCTCGGCGTTCGCGGCGCTGCGGCTGCGGAAACCACGGTCGGCTTCATCTATGTCGGGTCCCGCGACGACTACGGCTACAACCAGGCCCACGCCCAGGGCGCCGCGGCGCTGAAGAAGCTGCCCGGCATCAAGGTGGTCGAGGAAGAGAAGGTGCCGGAGACCGACGCGGTCGAGAAGACCATCGAGTCCATGATCAACCTCGACGGCGCCTCGCTGCTGTTTCCGACCTCGTTCGGCTACTACAACCCGCACGTTCTCAAGATGGCGGCCAAGTTTCCGAAGATGCACTTCGAGCATTGCGGCGGCCTGTGGACCGACAAGGACCCGAAGAACGCCGGCAGCTATTTCGGCTACATCGACGAGGCGCAATACATCTCCGGCATCGTCGCCGGCTATTCGACCAAGAGCGGCAAGCTCGGCTTCGTCGCCGCCAAGCCGATCCCGCAGGTGCTGCGCAACATCAACGCCTTCACGCTCGGCGCCCGGCTCGCCAATCCGAAGGCGACGACGCAGGTGATCTTCACCGGCGACTGGTCGATGCCGGTCAAGGAAGCCGAGGCCACCAACAGCCTGATCGACCAGGGCGTCGACGTGCTGACCTGCCATGTCGACGGACCGAAGACGATGGTCGAGAACGCCGCGCGCCGCGGCGCGATGGTGTGCGGCTATCACGTCAACCAGTCGCCGTTGGCCCCGAAGGCCTATCTCACCGGCGCCGAGTGGAACTGGGAGGCGCTGTATCCGAAGTTCGTCAAGATGATCGTGGCGGGCGAAGCGATCCCGAACTTCTATCGCGGCGGCCTGAAGGAAGAGATCGTCAAGGTCTCGCCCTATGGCGAGATGGTCTCGGCGGAAGCACGCAAGCATGCCGACGACGTCAAGGCCAAGTTCATGTCCGGCGAATACACGATCTTCAAGGGCCCGATCGCCGACAACAAGGGCAAGACGGTGATCGCCGGCGGCACCGATCGCGGCCAGCAGGATCCCGAACTCGAGAAGATGGACTATCTGGTCGAGGGCGTGATCGGAGCCACCGCGTGACGACCGAGGCGGCGGAATCGGTGGAGGCGGCCGGCGTTGCTCCGGCCGCCGATCCCGGCTTCCTCCAGCGCTACGGCGCGAGCATCGAATATATCCTGATCCCCGGCGCGGCGCTGGTCGGCGCGCTCGCGGTGTTCGGCATCTTCGTCGCGCTCTACGGCAAGAACCCGCTCGATCTCTATTTCTACATGTATTACGGCGCGTTCGGCACCGCCTTCTCCTGGCAGAACACGCTGACCCGCGCCGCGCCCCTGATCCTGACCGCGCTGTGCACGGCGCTGCCGGCGCAGCTCGGCATGGTGATCATCGGAGGCGAAGGCGCGCTGCTGATCGGCGCGCTGTCGGCGACATCGGCGGCGCTGGCGCTGCAAGGTGCGGCGCCGCTCGTGGTGCAGATCGCGATGGTGATCGCGGGCATGATCGGCGGCGGCCTCTGGATCATGCTGTCGGGCGGCCTGCGGCAGTATCGCGGGGTCAACGAGACGATCTCGAGCCTGCTGCTGGTGTATATCGCGCTGGCGATCCTCAACCATCTGGTCGAGGGACCGATGCGCGATCCGGCGAGCCTTAACAAGCCGTCGACCCGCGAGATCGGCGCCGCCAACATGATCGGCACGATTCCCGGCACCGACGTGCATTGGGGCCTGGTGTTCGGCCTGGTGGCAGCCATTGCCGCCTACATCCTGATCTATCACACCACGTTCGGCTTCGCCGCGCGCGTTGCCGGCGGCAACATCCGCGCCGCCAAGATCGTCGGGCTTTCGGTCGGCAAGCTGATCCTGACCGTCTGCTTCCTCGCCGGCAGCTGCGCCGGGCTCGCCGGCATGATCGAGGTCGCGGCGGTGCAGGGCCGCACCAACGCCAACCTCGCCGCGGGCTACGGCTTCACCGGCATCCTGGTCGCGTTCCTGGCGCGGCAGAATCCGCTGGCGATCATTCCGGTGGCGATCCTGCTCGGCGGCATCTCGGCCTCCGGCGGACTGTTGCAGCGGCGGCTCGGCCTGCCCGACGCCTCGGTGCTGGTGCTGCAAGGCATCATCTTCGTGTTCGTACTGGCGAGCGACGCGCTTTACGGACGGATCGGCTTCCTGAAGGGAAAGTCCTGACATGGCGGACGCATCGCTCGGGCTCTGGACCGTCCCGCTCGCTGTGTTCGGCGGCGCCATCCGCGTCTCGACGCCGTTTTTGTTCGTCAGCCTCGGCGAGTGCATCACCGAGCGATCCGGCCGCATCAATCTCGGTCTCGAGGGCACGCTGGTGATGGGCGCGCTGAGCGCCTATGGCATCTCCTATCTCTCCGGCTCGCCATGGCTCGGCGTGCTCGCGGCCGGCATCACCGGCGCGCTGTTCGGCGCGCTGCATGCCGGGATCTGCTCGCTGCCGCGCGTCAACGACATCGCGGTCGGCATCGCGCTGATGCTGCTCGGCACCGGACTCGCGTTCTTCCTCGGCAAGCCACTGATCGAGCCGACCGCGGCACGGCTGCCGGCGATCGATTTCGGCTGGTGGAGCGACATCCCGCAGCTCCGCGCGGCGCTGCGCATCAACGTGCTGTTCCTGATCGGCGTCGCGATCGCGCCGCTGCTGTACTGGGCATTCAGGACCACGCGCTGGGGCCTGTTGATCCGCACCGCCGGCGAGAGCGCGGACGCGGCGCGTGCGATGGGCCATTCGGTGCTTCTGATCAGGCTGCGCGCCACCATGGTCGGTGGCTTCCTCGCCGGCATCGGCGGCTCGTTCCTGTCGCTGTTCTATCCCGGCAGCTGGAACGAAGGCCTCTCCTCGGGACAAGGCATCACCGCCGTGGCGCTGGTGATCTTCGCGCGCTGGGACCCGATGCTGTGCCTGTGGGCCTCGCTCGCCTTCGGCGGCGCCGCAGCCCTCGGGCCGGCGCTGCAATCGGTCGGCATTACCTCCGGCTATCATTTGTTCAACGCCGCGCCCTACATCCTGACCCTGGCGATCATGATCATCACCTGCTCGCCGAAGCGCACGCTGACCGGCGCACCGGCCGAATTGTCCATCACCCGATAGACCGCGAGATCATTCATGCCCGAGCGCTTCATCAAATCCGAGCCCTACGCCTGGCCCTACAACGGCGACCTGCGGCCGGAGAACACCGCGCTCATCATCATCGACATGCAGACCGATTTCTGCGGCGTCGGCGGCTATGTCGACAAGATGGGCTATGACCTCTCGCTCACGCGGGCGCCGATCGAGCCGATCAAGAAGCTGCTCGCGGTGATGCGCGCGCAGGGTTTTCACATCATCCACACCCGCGAAGGCCACCGGCCTGACCTGGCCGACCTGCCAGACAACAAACGCTGGCGCTCGCGCCAGATCGGCGCCGGGATCGGCGACCCCGGTCCGTGCGGCCGCATCCTGGTGCGCGGCGAGCCGGGCTGGGACATCATCCCCGATCTGGCGCCGCTGCCGGGCGAGCCCATCATCGACAAGCCCGGCAAGGGCTCGTTCTGCGCCACCGACCTCGAACTGATGCTGCGGCTGCGCGGCATCGAGAACATCGTGCTGACCGGCATCACCACCGACGTCTGCGTCCACACCACGATGCGCGAGGCCAACGACCGCGGCTTCGAATGCGTGCTGGTCGAGGACTGCTGCGGCGCGACCGACCGGAGCAACCACGACCACGCGCTGAAGATGATCAAGATGCAGGGCGGCGTGTTCGGCGCGGTGACCAGATCCGCCGACCTGATCGGAGCGCTGTCGTGATCATCGGCGAACCGCCCGCACCGTCAGGCGCGTTCGGCGTCGACGCCATCGCCGTGACGATGCGGTTCGGCGACTTTCTCGCGCTCGACAATGTCGAACTGAAAGTGCGCCCCGGCTCGTTCCACGCCCTGCTGGGCGAGAACGGCGCGGGCAAGAGCACGCTCGTGAAATGCATCATGGGCTATTACCACGCCACCGAGGGCGACATCATCGTCGGCGGCCGCCAGCAGAGCATAGCCAATCCGAAGAACGCGCATGCGCTCGGTCTCGGCATGGTCTACCAGCACTTTACCCTCGTGCCGGCGATGACGGTCGCCGAGAACCTGGTCCTGGCACGCGACGACGTGCCCTCGATCGTCGATTGGCGCAAGGAGAAGAAGGAGCTTGAGGCCTTCCTGGCGCGGATGCCGTTCAAGGTGCCGCTCGACGCAAAAGTCTCCGACATCTCCGCCGGCGAACGGCAGAAATGCGAGATCCTCAAGCAGCTCTATCTGAAGCGCCGCTTCCTGATCCTGGACGAGCCGACCTCGGTGCTGACGCCGGGCGAAGCCGACGAAGTGCTCGGCATGCTGCGCGCGATGGTCGTCGCGGGCGAACTGACCATCCTGATGATCACGCACAAGTTCCGCGAGGTGATGGCGTTTGCCGACGAGGTGACGATCCTGCGCCGCGGCAAGCTCGCCGGCACCGGCCGGGTCGCCGACCTCACGCCCGACGAGATGGCCCGCACCATGATCGGCGCCGAGCAGCTGACGGTGCAGCCGCCGCGCACCGGCGAGACCGGCGCAGCGCGGCTCGAGCTCGACAGACTCACCGCGCTTGACGATGCCGGCGCGATCGCGGTGCATGGCGTCTCGCTGACGGTGAAGAGCGGCGAGATCGTCGGCATCGCCGGCGTCTCCGGCAACGGCCAGCGCCAACTGGTCGAGGTGCTGGCCGGCCAGCGCGAGGCCGAGAGCGGCGTGATCCGCGTCCAGGGCGAGGCCTATGCGGCGAGCCGCGAGGAGATGCGGCGGCACAGGATGTCACTGCTGCCGGAGGAGCCGCTGAAGAACGCCTGTGTCGGCGGCATGAGCGTCGCCGACAACATCGCGTTTCGTGAATTCGACCGCGCCCCGTTCGCCCGCGGCGGCTGGTGGCTGAACGGCAAAGCGTTCAGGAGCGATGCGGAGCGCAAGATCAACCGCTACAAGATCAAGACCCGCACGCCGGAGACGCCGATTGCCGCGCTCTCCGGCGGCAACGTGCAGCGCGCGGTGCTGGCACGCGAGCTGTCGGGCGACGTCGAAGTGCTGATCGCCGCCAATCCCTGCTTCGGGCTCGACTTCGCTGCGGTGGCGCAGATCCATGCCGAGATCATGGCCGCCCGCAACCGTGGCGCGGCGGTGCTTTTGGTCAGCGAAGACCTCGACGAGCTCTTGGAGTTGTCGGATCGGCTGGTCGTGATGTTCCACGGCGCGTTCGTCCACGAGGCCCGGGCCAGCGAAGCCGACCTCACCGAGATCGGCCGGCATATGGCGGGGCATTGAGGTTCTCCCTCACCCGGAACGCATCTGGCGATGCGTTCCGGCCTTTCCCCGCAGGCAGCATGACAAAAGTTCGGTGTCGTCCCGGCGTAGGCCGGGACCAATAACCACAGGGCCTTGTTGTTGAACAAGGCTGTGCCCCCAGCTCGATTTTATCACCACGCCCTGTGGTTTTGGGTCCCGGATCTGCGCTGCGCTTGTCCGGGACGACGAAGTTCTTTGCCATATGCGATTGCCCTGCCGCAGGCGAGGCGAAGTGGCCACGAGTCGCTAACGACCGCGCTAGCCGATCTCGAACGCCTGCTCAGCGAGATGCCTGAGATTGGCCTGCCAGTGCTCGGCGATCTGAAGCCGGGTCGGCACCCAGACGTGCTCGTGCTTCCCGATGTAATCGAGGAAGCGCATCAGCGCGGCCGCGCGACCAGGACGGCCGACGACACGGCAATGCAGGCCGACCGACATCATTTTCGGTGACGTCGCGCCCTCGGCATAGAGCACGTCGAAACTATCCTTCAGATAGGTGTAGAACTCGTCGCCGCCGCCAAAACCCTGTGCGTTGATGAAGCGCATGTCGTTGGCATCGAGCGTATAGGGGATCACGAGATGCGGCTCGGTGCCGGCAGCCTTGATCCAGTACGGCAGATCGTCGGCATAGGAATCGCAGAGATAGCGCAGACCGCCCGCTTCCATCAAAATCCGCAGCGTGTTGATCGAGGAGCGGCCGGTGTACCAGCCGAGCGGCCGCGCGCCGGTCGCCTCGGTATGCACGGCGATGGCGCGCGCGATCTCCGCGCGCTCCTCGTCCTCCGACATGTCCCTGTGCTCGACCCAGCGCAGGCTGTGGCTTGCGATATCCCAGCCCGCCTCCTGCATCGCGGCGACCACATCCGGATTGCGCTTCAGCGCCATCGCGACGCCGAACACCGTCGCCGGCAGCTTCCGCTCGGTGAACATCCGCCACAGCCGCCAGAAGCCGGCGCGCGAGCCATATTCGAACATCGTTTCGATATTGGCGTGACGCTGGCCGACCCAGGGCTGCGCGCCGAGCACGTCCGACAGGAACGCTTCCGAGGCGCGATCGCCGTGCAGGATGTTGTTCTCGCCACCCTCCTCGAAATTGACCACGAACTGCACGGCGATCCGCGCAGCATCCGGCCATTTCGGATCCGGCGGGTTGCGGCCGTAGCCGCGGAGATCGCGCGGATAGCGGGCCTCGGTCACATCAGATTTCCTCGAACCGGATGTTCTGCGCGCCCTTCCACAGCACGGTCTTGCCGAACGCGGTGAGGTTCTCCAGCCCCGAGGTCAGCGTGATGAAATGATTGCCGGCGAGCTGGCCCATCTTGCTGGCGAAGTGCACGCCGCCATAGGCGAGCAGGATCTCGGTCTCGCTGATGCCGCCGGGATAGAGGATGATCTGGCCCGGCGCCGGATAGCTGGTGTGGTTCTCGTAGGAGACGCCGAAATCGAGATCGCCGAGCGGCATCCAGACGCCTTCGCCGCTCCAGCGCACGTGGATCGCCTGGCTCTCGAACGGCATCGCCTTGCGGAACGCGGCGACCGTCTTCGGCGCCAGCTGTTCCTCGAAACGGGCGTCAAAGGTGAAATCGCCGGCGCGGACAATCAGTTTGCTCATCGGACTCTCGTGGTAGCTGGAAGAAGTGATACCCCAACCATTGCCGCCGGCCCGCGCCGGACGCAAGGCCGATTCCGGCCCCGGAAGCCGGTTTTTCGCCGCATGCCGGCTGCGGCAACGCAGATTTGAGCAGGGTTGCATTGCGCCGCGTCGCCCCGTTTGCGAACCTGTGAGGGCACGTCAAACAGGGTGCCCAGATGACGACAAACAGTCTGCACGGACATGTGGCGCTGGTGACCGGCGGATCGCGCGGCATTGGTGCTGCGATCGTCAAGATGCTGGCGGAGGCCGGTGCTGCCGTCGCGATCAATTACCGCGAACGCTCGGCCGAAGCCGAGACATTGGCGAAGGGCATCATTGCCGCCGGCAGCCGGGCGGTTGCGATTGCCGCCGACGTCTCGGAAGCAGCCGCCGTCGCCGCGCTGGTCGAACGTGCCAAATCCGAGCTCGGCCCGGTCGACATTCTCGTCAACAATGCCGGCATCGCGATCGTCAGGGGTGTCGACGACCTCACCGAGGAGGATTTCGACCGCACCATCACGGTCAACCTCAAATCGGCGTTTCTCTGCACGCAGGCGGTGCTGCCGATGATGCGCACCCGGAAATGGGGCCGCATCGTCAACATCTCCTCCGGTGCCGCGCGTGGCGCCGGTGCAATCGGGCCGCACTACAATGCATCGAAGGCGGCTGTGGAAGGCTTGACCCGCGGTTATGCCGCGCGCCTCGTCAAGGAAGGCATCACCGTCAACGCGGTGGCGCCCTCACTGATCGAGACCGACATGATGAAGGGACAGAGTAGCCTGGTCAGCCGCATCCCGGTCGGCCGCTTCGGCACCGTCGAGGAAGTCGCGCAGGCCGTGATGCTGCTGGTCAACAATCCCTACATGACCGGACAGACCATCGCGATGAGCGGCGGCATGGCGTTCAACTAAGTTCCCGAGCACGATCGACCGCGATCTCGCCGCGCATGAGGCCTGGGCGCACGAAAATCCGCCGTCGGCAACCGCGCGCATTGAGCGGATCACGCAAGCGATGCCGTTTCGTCAGCTCACGCGAATCCGGTAGCTGAGCGATCGGCGCGCGCCGGGCGCAATCTGCAGCAGGCCGGGCTTGTCGGCGAACTCGCCTTCGAACTCCGCCGGACTGGCATAACCGTGCCACGGCTCGATGCAGAGGAACGGGGCCCCGCCAACCTTCGACCAGACGCCAAGCTCGCGGAATCCACGCCAGGAGATTTCGATCGCCGGGCCTTGCGTGGCTGCTGCCGGGCCCAGTGTCGCCGTGAACAGGATCGATGTACTTGCGATCTGATCGAAGACCATCGCGTCGTCATCGAACAGCTCCTCCGTCAGCGCAAGCGTTCTGCCCTTGACCGGATTGGGCTCAGGCTGCGGCCGCATCAATCCATCCTTCAACCGCCGGATCGGCGCGGGTTCAGTCTTGCCGAAAGTCAGCGTGTAGGCCTCCTTCGGCAGCCCCGGCACCAGCGGCCAATTGAACGCGGGATGACCGCCGAGCGAGGCCGGCAGCATCTCGTCGCCGGTGTTGATGATCTCGAAACCGACCTCGAGATCTGCGCCGTCAACGGCATAGGTGACCTCCAGCCTGAACGCGAAAGGATAGCGCGCCCGCGTTTCCGCATCGTCTGACAGCGCGAGCTTGCACGACTGGGTCCCCTGCTCCACCCAGGCAAAGCGGCGATCGCGCGCGAAGCCGTGCTGCGTCATCGGATAGGTCTTGCCGTCGTGGCGAAGCCTGTCGTTCTTCAACCGGCCGACGATCGGGAACAGGATCGGCGCATGGCGTGGCCATTGCGGGCCGGCCTGCCACAGCAGCTCCCTTCCCTCGGCATTCCTGAGCGACGACAATTCGGCGCCTTGGGCGTTGATGGTTGCGGCAATCCCGTCGCCGCGCAGGGTGTGACTGTCGGTCATGGCTGGCCTCGTCGGGGTTGCACTGTGCCCCGCCACGAGATGTTCGATGCCGGCGAAGCCGTCAACCCAAAAGCGATGGGGCCGCCCCCGCGTAGCGGCCCCGGGGCGCCAAGCCTAACCGCTGATCTTGGAGAAATCCGGCTGGCGACGCTCGGCAAAGGCCGCAAACGCCTCGCGCGCTTCGGCGCTCATCAGCCGCTCCTGGAAGATCTTGCCCTCGCGCGCCATTTGCGCGCTGATCCCAGCGGGATCGCGCATCAACGCCTTGGTGTGCTGCAGCGAGCCGAACGGCCGCTTCGCCAATGCGTCAGCAGCAGCGCGTGCCTTGGCACGAAGATCCGCGAGCGGCACGACGGCATTGGCAAGACCGATGGAGACCGCAGTCTCGGCCTCGACCGGTTCACCCAGCGCGAACATCGCATAGGCGCGCGCATAGCCGATCCGTTGCGGCAGCAGGTAGGTCGAGGCCGCCTCCGGCACCAGCGCCAGATTGACGAACGGCGTGATCAGCCGCGCGGTCGGCGCGAGGTAGACGAGGTCGCAATGCAGCAACATGGTGGTGCCGATGCCGACCGCATTGCCCTGCACGGCCGCAACCAGCGGCCGCGTCGCCTTGGCAAGACAGCCAAGGAAACGGCTCACGTGACGCTCGCCCTGCACGCCGCGCGACACCGCGGCGAAATCGACGAGCTCGTTGCCGGCAGTAAAACTGTCGCCGTCGCCCTGCAACAGCACGGCGCGGATCGCGGTATCGCTTTCAGCGCGCTGCAGCGCATCGGCCATTGCGCCATACATCGCATTGGTAATCGCATTCTTCTTGTCCGGACGCGCCATCGTCACGGTGAGGACGCCACCGTCCAGCGTTACGACCACCTCACTCATGCTCTCACTCCTGTTGCTTGCTGCTTGTCTGACGCGTTCGCTTCGCGCGAACGGGTGCCGGCTTCGCTCGCGAACGCTAACCGTCCCTGTCCTTTGGAAACTTGTCTTGCAGGCTGGTCAGCCAGCGCGATACCACGTCGATCTCGGCTTCCGAGAAGCCATCCATCAGGCGGTTGTTGATCACCCTGGTCCGCGTCGCGGCACGCTTGCCGAGCTCCTGCCCCGCCGAGGTCAGATGGAGCCGCTGGCTGCGCCCGTCCTCGCCGTCGCGCCGGCGCTTCACGAGGCCCGCGCGCTCCATCCGGTCGGCAAGACCGGTCATCGCCGACGGCACGATGTCGAGCGCCTGCGACACGTCGCCGATCAGCGCGCCGTCGTTGCGGCCGAGGAAGAACAGCACGCCGGCCTGGGCCGACGTCAGATCGTGCGCGGCCGTCTCCTGATCGATGGCGCGTTGCAGCCGTCGATAGGCCACGGTCAGAAGGAAGATCAGCCGGTGTTCCGCTTTCATACACGCCGTTATATATTTCGCGTACGAAATATCAACATGTTTCGCACGCGAAACATTTTGATATTTGCCGCCATCGGTTGCGACACCTCCAAAAACTCCGGCGACAGAACCCATATGCTGGCTGGAATGAGCCCCGTCGAGCGGGGTCGATTGCGACATTTTGATCGCGCCGCCGGAGCGTCGCATCGCGGCCGCGCAGAAAACCCTTGATCGACAACGATCAAACGGGAAATCTCCATCCGGGAGCCGCATTTGCGTTGCGGCTCCGGCGGCGCCACGGGAGTGTCATGTCGGCAGCGGCAAGTCCGGACAGGGAGCGCGTCGTCCGCCCGAAGCGGCCGCGTCATCTCAGCCAGGCCATGCGTTGCGAGACCGCGTTTCGCCTGATCCTGTCCGAATGCCTCGAGGAGGTCGCGACCAACCACGAGGCGCTGAGCTCCGGCGATCCCGCAGCGCTCCACCAGACCCGGATCGCACTGACCCGGCTGAAGGCGGCGGTCGCCTTCTACGGCCCGATGGTGGCCGACAGCGAATGGACGCGATTGAAGTCCGAACTGAAATGGCTGAGCGCCCATCTCGGCGCGACGCGCGATCTCGACGTGGCGATCGCGAACAGCAAGGGCTTGCCCGAGGAGCGCATGCTCCAGACGGCGCGAACCGACGCGTTCGACGCCCTCAAGGAAGCGCTGCAAAGCGACCGATACTGGCGATGGTTCGACGGCATGTGGGACTGGGTCGGCAGCGGCCCCTGGACCACGCGGCAGAACCGCCGCGCCGCGCAGCGGCGTGCGGTACCGGTCGCAGTGTTTCACGCCCGCCGGCTCGCGCGGTGGCATGGCAAGCTGTGCCAGAGGAGCCGCGGGCTGCAAGGCATGGGCAAGAACAAGCGCCACCGCGTCCGGCTCGCCAGCAAGCGGCTGCGCTACGCCATCGAGTTCTCGGAGGGCGGCTTGCCTGCCGATGTCTACGCATCATGGCGGAACGTGCTGAAGCATCTGCGAAAGGGACAGCAGCTGCTCGGCGAGTTGAACGATGACGAGGTGCGCCGCGCGTTGGTCGAAAGTGCTGATGCCCTGGCGCAGCGCGCCCAGGAGCGCAAGGCCAAGCACCAGCGCGTGCACGAGCGGAAGCGCAAGAGCAAGCTGCTGCGCCGCGCTGCGGACGTCTACCGAAAGATCGCCGACTGAGCACCCAGCAGCGGATTCTTGCCCGCACGCGGCATCGATCGCGCCGATAGTCCGCCCATAAATGATGTATAAAACATTACTTATTGCACTTGCAACATCATTACTTAATATGCATAGATGACATTCAGCTAGACCCGACTCCCAACCGACGGCCCGATCGATGATCACTGCAGCGCAGCTTCGGGCTGCAAGAGCCTTGCTTGGCATCGACCAGCGGCAGCTCGCCGAGCTGTCCGGGTTGTCGGTGCCGACCATCCAGCGCATGGAAGCAAGCGAAGGCACCATTCGAGGCAATGTCGACTCGCTGGTGAAACTGATCGACGCACTCGGTGCGGCCGGCGTCGAGGTCATCGGCGAGGGCGCCGTCAGCAGCGGCGGCGGCCGCGGCGTACGATTGAGGGCCGGGTCAGGCTCGCCGAAGGTGCAGACGTGATCTCAACGGTCGCCCAGCAGCTCTGGTGTGTAGCCGCGCTGCTGGCGACGACCATTCTCGCGATTGCCACCAGCCGATCACGCCGATCGACAGCCGTCGTCTACGGCGCGACCTTTGCCATCTCGGCGATCGCGCTGGCCGCGGCGCTGCACGCGCTGATCGCCCACAGCAATGCGACCGAACTGATGTTGCCGGTCGGCCTGCCCTGGCTGGGCTCGCATTTCCGTCTCGATGCGCTCGCCGCATTCTTTCTCGCGGTGGTCAATCTCGGCGGTGCGGCCGCAAGCCTGTATGGGCTCGGCTACGGCAGCCACGAATCGACGCCGCAACGCGTCCTGCCGTTCTTTCCGGCGTTCCTCGCCGGAATGAATCTCGTTGTGCTTGCCGACGACGCGTTCACCTATCTGCTGTGCTGGGAATTCATGTCGCTCGCGTCGTGGGCGCTCGTCATGGCGCACCACCGTGAAGCAGACAATGCTCGGGCGGGCTACGTCTATCTCGTGATGGCAAGCTTCGGGACCCTGGCTCTGCTGCTTGCGTTTGGCCTGCTGTCGGGAGCCGGCGGCAGTTACAGCTTTGCGGCCATGCGCGGCGTCCAGCACACGCCGTTCGAAGCCGCGCTGGTGCTTGCGCTGATGCTGCTCGGCGCCGGGTCGAAGGCCGGCCTGGTCCCGCTGCATGTATGGCTGCCGCTCGCTCACCCCGCGGCCCCGAGCCATGTCTCGGCGCTGATGAGCGGCGTGATGACGAAGGTCGCGGTCTACGGATTCATCCGCGTCGTGTTCGATCTGCTCGGACCGCCGAACTGGTCGGCGGGTGTCGTCGTTCTCGTGCTCGGCGGAGTGACCGCGGTGATGGGGATCCTCTATGCGCTGATGGAGAAGGATCTCAAGCGCCTGCTCGCCTACAGCACGATCGAGAACATCGGCGTCGTGTTCGCGAGCCTCGGTCTCGCATTGGCGTTTCAGGCGAACGGCTACGGCCTGGCGGCGGCCCTCGCTTTCACAGCCGCGCTGTTCCACGTCCTCAACCATTCGTTCTTCAAGAGCCTGCTGTTCTTCGGCGCCGGTGCGGTGCTGACGGCCACCGGCGAACGCGACATGGAGAAACTGGGCGGCCTGATCCACCGCATGCCGCTTACCAGCTTCGTCTTTCTCGTCGGCTGCGTTGCGATCTCGGCGCTTCCGCCGTTCAACGGGTTCGTATCGGAATGGCTGATGTTCCAGGCGGTCCTGCAAAGCCCCGATCTGCCACAATGGATGCTGAAGATCATGGTGCCCGCGGTCGGCGCGTTGCTGGCGCTGGCGGCAGCGCTCGCGGCCGCGTGCTTCGTCAAGGCCTTCGGGATCACCTTCCTCGGCCGCGCGCGAAGCCCGGCCGCTGAGGCCGCCGGCGAGGTCGATCGCTATAGCCTCGCCGCGATGTTTGGCCTCGCCGCGCTGTGCTTCCTCGCCGGAATTCTGCCGGGCCTGGTGATCGACGCGCTGTCGCCCGTCGCAATGGCCGTGATCGGCAACCGAATGCCGGTTCAGGCGAGCGACGCCTGGCTTTCGATCGTTCCGATCGAGGAGAGCCGCAGCTCCTACAACGGATTGCTCGTCTTCATCTTCATCACGGCTGCGGCATCGCTTGCCGTGTATTTCATCCATCGGTTTGCATCGCGCGCGATCAGGCGCGGGCCCGCCTGGGGTTGCGGCTTTACCGATCCGGCTCCGGCGGCGCAATATTCCGGAGTAAGCTTCGTCCAGCCGATCCGCCGCGTGTTCGGCACATTGATCTTCCAGGCCCGCGAACACGTCGACATGCCGCCGCCGGGTGACTTGCGGCCGGCCCGCCTCAGGATCGACATGCACGATCCAGTCTGGGAACGGCTCTACACGCCGGTGACCGAAACGGTGTGGTTCTTTGCCGATCGGCTGAACCAGCTCCAGTTCCTCACCATCCGCCGCTATCTCAGCCTGGTCTTCGCAACCCTCGTCACATTGCTGCTGGCGCTCGCGATATGGTCGTGATCTCGGACATCCTCGTTCAACTGGGCCAGATGACGCTTGTTCTGCTGCTTGCGCCGCTCCTGACCGGCGTCGTGCGCAAGATGAAGGCTCGCCTGCTACGCCGCAAAGGACCATCGATCGTCCAGCCGTATCGTGATCTGCTGCGGTTGCTTCGCAAGGAAGTCGTTCTGGCCGAAAACGCGTCCTGGCTGTTCCGCGTCACACCCTACATCACGTTCGCCGCGATCTGGGTCGCCGCGGCATTGGTCCCGACATTTGCCACCGGCCTTGAGTTCAGCTGGAGTGCCGACCTGATCGCAATCGTCGCCCTGCTCGGCAGCGCGCGCTTCTTCCTCGCGCTTGCCGGCATGGATGTCGGCACCAGCTTCGGCGGCATCGGCTCCAGCCGCGAGGTGATGATCGCCGCGCTCGCCGAACCGGCCATGCTGTTGATGGTGTTCTGCGTCGCGCTAATCGCCGGCTCGACCCAGCTGTCGACGGTCGCGACCTTCATGGCGTCATCCGAAGTGGGCCTGCGCGTCTCGCTCGGCATGGCGATGATTGCCCTCATCATGGTGGCGCTCGCCGAGAACGCCCGTATTCCAATCGACAACCCGGCCACGCATCTGGAGCTGACCATGGTGCATGAGGCGATGATCCTGGAATATTCCGGACGCCATCTCGCCATGATCGAGTTCGGCGCCTTTCTCAAGCTCCAGCTCTACGTCTCGCTGATCATCTGCGTGTTCTTTCCCTGGCAGATCACCACCGAAGGCGCAGGCCCGCTATCCTACCTCGTGAGCGTCGCCGCCTACATCCTCAAGCTCGTGATCGCAAGCTTCCTGCTTGCGATGTTCGAGACCGCGACGGCGAAGGTGCGGGTCTTCCGTGTTCCCGAGTTCCTCGGCGCCGCGCTCATGCTGGGCCTGCTCGGTACGCTTCTCCGGTTCGTATCGCGAGGCTTCTGATGCACAACCTCGCCTTCGACATTGCTCATCTGCTCGCCGGCGGGCTCGTGCTGATCAGCTTCATGATGCTGTATCAGGATCGCCTGTATGCGTTGCTGAACATCTTTGCAGCTCATGCCGTGGTGCTCGCGCTCTCCGTCGCCTGGCAGGCATTCATCCAGAACGCACCGCATCTCTACGTGACCGCGGTCATCGCACTGGTCTTCAAGGCGATCATCATTCCGGTGGCGCTGCACCGGATCGTCAAGCAGCTCGGCATTCATCGCGATATCGAGACCGCAGTCGGTATCGGCCCGACCATGCTGGCCGGCATGGGCCTCGTCGCCCTCTCGATGGTACTGATGCTGCGGGTGACCGGCGCGGCCGATCCGCTGGCGAGGGAAGATCTCGCCTTCGCGCTGTCGGTGGTGCTGCTGGGACTGCTCGTCATGGTGACGCGGCGCAACGCCGTCAGCCAGGTCGTCGGCTTCATGTCGCTGGAAAACGGATTGGTGCTGGCCGCGACCGGCGCCAAGGGCATGCCGCTGGTCGTGGAGATCAGCGTGGCTTTCTCGATCCTGATCGCGTTCATCGTCATCGGCGTGTTCCTGTTCCGGATCCGGGAGCGCTTCGACACCGTCGATGTCGGTGCGCTCGATGAGTTCAGGGGGGAGCGGCGATGAACGCGGCGTCGGATGCCGTTGCCTGGATTCTCCTGATACCGATCTGCGCCGCAGCGGTGCTGGCGGCGCTGCCCGGCTATCGGCTGACCGCGGGGCTCAATATCGTTGCCAGCTTCAGCACCTTCCTGGCTGCGCTTTCGCTGCTCGTCGTCGCCCGCCCGCAACCCGGCCCGTATCTGCTGGTCGATGATCTCAACATCGTCTTCATCGTGCTCAACACCTTCGTCGGTCTAACCACGAGCGTGTTCAGCGCGAGCTACATTGCTCATGAGCTCGAGACCGGACGGCTGACGCCGCGCTATCTGCGATTCTACCATGCCATGTATCAGGTCATGATGTTCGGCATGAACCTCGCATTCGTGTCGAACAATATCGGCCTGATGTGGGTCGCGATCGAGATCGCGACGCTCACCACCGTCTTGATGGTCGGCATCTACCGGACCCACGCGGCGCTGGAGGCTGCCTGGAAATATTTCATCCTCGGCAGCGTCGGCATCGCGCTCGCGCTGTTTGGTACCATCCTGGTCTACATGGCCGCGCTGCCGGTCGTCGGCGAGGGTCAGGACGCGATGGTCTGGACAGTGCTGGTCAGCCGCGCCGCGGCATTCGATTCGGCATTGCTCAACGTTGCCTTCATCTTCCTGCTGCTCGGATACGGGACCAAGGTTGGCCTCGCGCCGCTGCACGCCTGGCTGCCGGATGCGCACGCCGAGGGCCCGACCCCGATCTCCGCCGTGCTCTCCGGCCTGCTGCTCAACGTCGCGCTCTACGCGGTGCTCCGCTTCAAGATCCTGCTTGCCGCCAATCCGGACGCGATATCACCGGGTCCGCTGATGGTGACGATGGGGCTGACCTCGTTGCTGTTCGCGGCCTTCATGCTCTACCGCCGCCGCGATATCAAACGGCTGTTCGCCTATTCCTCGATCGAGCATATGGGCATCATCGTGTTTGCATTCGGGATGGGCGGCCCGCTCGCCAACTTCGCCGGCCTGCTGCACATGGTGATGCACAGCCTGACAAAGTCGGGGATCTTCTACGCGGTCGGCCACATCGCGCAGGTGAAGGGCACGCAGCGGATCGCCAACATTCGCGGCCTGACTGAAACCCATCCCGCGCTCGGCTGGGGCCTGGTGATCGGCGTTGTCGCAATCGCCGGTCTGCCGCCGCTCGGTATCTTCATGAGCGAATTTCTCATCGTCAGCTCGACCTTCGCGCGCCAGCCGCTGCTCGCGATCCCGCTGGTCTTTGGCCTGCTGCTCGCCTTCGGCGCGCTCGTGCTGCGCCTGACGAGCCTTGCGTTCGGCGAGCCGCGCGGCAGTGCGGCGCCGGCCGAAGCGTCCTATTTGCCGATGTTCGCGCATTTCGCGCTGGTGCTGACTGCGGGCATCTATCTTCCGAGACCGCTCGTTGTCTGGTTCCAACACGTCGCCAACCTCCTGGGCTAGCGCGAGGGAGAACGAGACATGCCGGCATTGATCGATCTGATCCGGGCAGGCCGCAGAGTTGAACGGCATCACCCATGGCCGCGCGTCAGCGTCGACGGCGGCACCTGGCGCTCCGCCGCCGGCGCCCTTGCGGACGGCAGCCTGAGCTTGCTCGGACTGTGGGGCGAGCCGTCGCGCGTGCATATGGCGCTGCTTGACAACAGCACATCCAATATTGGTGTGATCAGCCTGGATTGCCCCGATCGCCGCTACCCCTCCGTCGCCGCCCGCCATCGCCCGGCGCTTCGACCGGAGCGCACCATCCACGACCTGTTCGGACTCGTGGCCACCGCGACGCCGGACAGCCGCCCCTGGCTCGATCATGGTCGCTGGCAAATGCAGGCACCGCTGGGCCAACGTCTCGATGCGGCACCGGATCCAGCGCCTTATCCGTTCCTTCCGGCCGAAGGTGACAGCCTGCACCAGATTGCGGTCGGCCCCGTGCATGCCGGCATCATCGAACCCGGACATTTCCGCTTCACCGCCAGCGGCGAGACCGTGGTTCGCCTCGAGCAGCGGCTCGGCTACACCCATAAGGGGGTCGAAGGGTTGATGGCGGGACGCACCGTCGAGCAGGCCGCGCGGTTGGCCGGCCGGGTGTCCGGCGACAGCACGGTTGCCTATGCACTGGCGTTCGCGCAAGCCGTCGAGGCCGCGCAGCAGATTGCGGTGCCGCCGCGCGCGGTGTTGCTGCGCGCGCTGATGGCCGAGCTCGAGCGGCTGGCCAACCATCTCGGCGACATCGGCGCGATCTGCAACGACGCGTCGTTCGCGCTCATGCATGCGCATTGCGGCGTGCTGCGCGAACAGGTGCTGCGCTCGGCTGACGCCGCATTCGGCCACCGCCTGATGCGCGACATCGTCGTTCCCGGTGGCCTGGCACGCGACATCGCCGGCGAAGGACCTGCGGCAATCCGGGCCGCGCTCGAGCAGATCCGCCGGCATTTTCCATCGCTGGTCGAGCTCTATGACAACACGGCATCGTTGCAGGACCGAACCGTCGGCACCGGCATCGTCACCGCGGCACTCGCAACTCAATTCGGCGCCGGCGGCTATGTCGGACGCGCCAGCGGCCGCACCTACGATGCCCGCCGCAGCCCCGGCTATCACCCCTATGATGGCCTGCGCTTCGATGTGCCTACGCTCTACGACGGCGACGTGAACGCCCGCGTCTGGATCCGGATCCGCGAGGTCGAGCAGAGCCTGTCGCTGGCAGGCCAGATCCTCGATGCACTCGAGGCCGGCCCAATCAGGGTGCCGTTGCAGATTGCGCCGGAGCCTTGCGAGGGCATCGCGCTCGTCGAAGGTTTCCGGGGCGACATCCTGGCATGGCTCCGCCTGAGCGATGGCCGGATCGAACGATGTCATCTGCGCGATCCGTCATGGTTTCAATGGCCCCTGCTCGAGGCGGCCATCGAAGGCAACATCGTGGCGGACTTCCCGCTGTGCAACAAGTCGTTCAACTGCTCCTATTCAGGGCACGACCTCTGAGGACCGGACGCGATGCGCAAACTTCTGCTTCAGAGTCTGTTTCGCCAGCCATTGACCGAGCAGGCGCCGCGTCCCGATGACGCCGCGATCGCGGAACTCGCGGCCACGGTCGGCCGCACCGCAAGGCGCCGCCTCGGCCGCAGCCTGTCGATCCGCGAGGTTGATGCCGGCTCGTGCAACGGATGCGAGCTGGAAATTCACGCGCTCAGCAATCCGTATTATGACGTCGAGCGATTTGGAATCTGGTTTGTCGCGTCACCCCGTCACGCCGATGTCCTGCTCGTCACGGGTCCGGTGACGAAGAACATGCGCGAGGCGCTGGAGCGAACCTACAATGCAACGCCCGATCCGAAATGGGTTGTCGCGGCGGGCGATTGCGCCAGGGACGGCGGATGCTTTGCTGGCAGCTACGCAGTGGTGGGCGGGGTTTCCGCAATTGTCCCGGTCGATCTCCACATTCCGGGATGCCCTCCGCCTCCGATGACGATCCTGCGTGGTCTTCTCAGCTTGCTCGAGGAGGTGGACGCCGGCGGCGCGGCGCGCTGAGGGATCGCGCTTTTAAGCATGATCTTCTCGGAAAACCGCTACGCACTTTTTCCGGATCATGTTTTAGCCGCTGTCGCGCAGCACCAGTTCGAAGCCGAGATCGACGCGGCGTTCGCCGCCGCGCTCCAGCGTCAGCGTCGCCGCCGTGCGCCCGATCGCATCGCCGTGCACGCTGATCGTGCTCAATGTCGGCGAAATCAGCTGGCCCATTTCGAGATCGCCAAGCCCGATCACGGCAACCGGCTGCGCCGATGCGGGCCCGTCACGCAGCAGGCCGGCCTTGCGCAGCCCTGACATGAAGCCGATCGCATGCGCATCATTGGCAGCGAACACCGCGTCGACATCGGGCAGGCGCGCATGCGCCGCCACGCTGCCGGAGTCCTTGCGGTCGAGGATCAACCTTCGCGGCTCGGCGAGACCGCCTGCCAGCGCCTCGTCCCTGAAGCCGAACCAGCGACGCGTGCCGCGCGGATCGTCGCCCCCGATGAAGGCGAGTTGCTTGCGTCCCTGCGCGACCAGATGCTTCGCGACAGCGACACCGGCCTTGTAATTGTCGAAGCCCGCGACCGCATCGATCGGGTTGGCCGGCAGATCCCAGGTCTCGACGATCGGGATCCGTGCGTTGCGCAGCAGGCGGGTGCCGTCTTCGGTCGCCGGCGAGCCGACCATGATGATCGCCTCGGGCCGCCGCGACAGCAGCGCCGCCAGCATGCGGTCCTCGCGCGCCGCATCGTAGCGCGACTGCGCCAGGATCACCGAGAAGCCGAGCGGCTCAAGCTTGTCGGACAGGCCCTGCACCGTGTCGGCGAAGATCGAATTGGCGATGGTCGGCACCAGCACGCCGACCGAATTGGTCCGCGCGCTCGCCAGCGCGCCGGCCACGAGGTTCGGGACATAACCGAGATCACGCATTGCCCGCTCGACCCGCGCCCGGGTCTCGGGGGCGACCAGGTCGGGCATCCGCACCACCCGGCTCACCGTGATCGAGGACACGCCGGCGCGCTTGGCCACCTCGGAGAGGGTGGGCGCGGCACCGGCCGGGCCGGGCCCGGGTTCGGTCAGTTCGGAGCTCATGGCGGGAGCCTGCACGATTCCGGGTTGCCAAGCCATGATGTTAGCGCTAGCATTGCCTTATGTTAGCGCTAACATCAATGAAAATGGGAGAAACGGCATGATTTCGGACGAGCTGGCTCAAGCCTACAAGCGCGACGGGGTGATCGTGGTCCCCGAGGTGCTCGACCAGGAGACCCTGGGGCGGGTGCGCACGGTGCTCGCGGAGCTGGTGGCCGGCGCCGCCGCGGTGACCGAGCACACCGATGTCTACGATCTCGAACCGGGCCACACGCCGGAGACCCCGCGCGTCCGCCGCATCAAGGCGCCGCACAAGGTGCACCCGATCTTCGACGAGATCGTCCGCAGCCCCGCCGTGATCTCGATCCTGACCAAGCTGATCGGTCCCGGGCTGCGCCTGCACGGCTCCAAGCTCAACATGAAGTCGGCGCAATACGGCTCGCCGGTCGAGTGGCATCAGGACTGGGCGTTCTATCCGCACACCAATGACGACATCCTCGCGATCGGCGTGCTGCTCGACGATTGCGATCTCGAGAATGGCCCGATGCTGGTGACCCCAGGCACGCACACCGGCGCCACGATGTGGGATCACCATGGCGAGGACGGCTGCTTCGCCGGCCTGATCGATCCGGACCAGATCCAGGACGACATCAAGCGCGCGGTGCCCTGCATGGGCAAGGCCGGCAGCATGTCCTTCCATCATGTGCGCGCGCTGCACGGCTCGGCGACCAACACCTCGAACCGGCCGCGCAACCTCTTGCTCTATGAAGTCGCCGCCAGTGACGCCTGGCCGCTGATGGGCGTGAAGGATTTCGACGAGTTCAACAGCCGCCTGCTGGCGGGGCCACCGGTGGTCGCACCGCGGCTCACCGACGTGCCGGTGCGGATGCCGCTGCCGCCGGCCAAGCGGCAGGGATCAATCTACGAGACACAATCCGCGTCGAAGAAATCCTACTTCACGCGCGCCGCCTGAGACTGACGACAACGCCCGCGGCCAGGCCGCGGGCGTTGCTGCTTTCAAACCATAAAAATCAATACAACGGGGAAACGAATGACCAAGATGGCAGATGGCGCCAGCACATCGCGCCTGCGTGTGATTCTCGCCGCAAGCATCGGCTCTGCGCTCGAATGGTACGACTTCTTCCTCTACGGCACCGCCGCCGCGCTGGTGTTCGGCGAGTTGTTCTTCCCGAAGAGCGATCCGGTGGTCGGCACGCTGCTGTCGTTCCTGACCTTCGGCGTCGGCTTCGTGGTGCGACCGTTCGGCGGCCTGTTGTTCGGCATCCTCGGCGACCGCTATGGCCGCAAGCCGGTGCTGGTCGCAACCCTGCTGATGATCGGCATCGGCACCACGGCGATCGGCTTCCTGCCGACCTATGCGCAGATCGGCGTCTGGGCGCCGATCCTGCTGGTCGCGATGCGCGTCATCCAGGGCCTTGGCGCCGGCGCCGAATATGGCGGCGCGGTGATCTATCTGGTTGAAAATGCACCGCCGAAGCATCGGGGCTTCTGGGGCGGCTTCGCGCCGCTCGGCGTCTCCGTCGGTAATCTGCTCGCCGCCGGCGCCTTCGCGCTGGTGACCATGCTGCCGCGCGAGGCGCTGATGAGCTGGGGATGGCGGCTGCCCTTCCTGGCTAGCTTCCTCCTGATCGTGGTCGGTATCTTCGTCCGCATGCGCATCACCGAGACACCGGTCTATACCGAGGCGGTGGTCAAGCGCGGCAAGGTCGAGAGCAATCCCGCGATGGAGGCCTTGCGCCAGCACCCGCGCAACTTCTTCGTCGTGCTCGGCGCGCGGATGGCCGAGAACGGGCTCGGCTATTTCTTCCCGGTGTTCGGCCTGAGCTACGTCATCACCACGCTCGGCGTGCCCAAAGCGGAGGCGCTCAGCGCGCTGATGCTGGCGTTCACGGTCGAGCTGTTTGCGATCCTCGGCTTCGCGGCATTGTCTGACAGGATCGGACGGCGTCCGGTCTACATGTTCGGCGCGCTGGCCGGCGTGGCGCTCGCCTTCCCGTTCTTCTGGATGGTCGGCACCAAGGAGTGGATCATGATCGCGCTCGCCTTCATCCTGGCGCGCGCGGTGGTGACGGCGGCGATGTTCGGGCCGCAGGCGGCGTATTTCGCCGAACTGTTCCCGCCGCAACGCCGCTTCGCCGGCTTCGCCTTCGCGCGCGAGCTCGGCTCGCTGCTGTCCGGCGGCCCGGCGCCGTTCGTCGCCACCGCGCTGGTGGCGGCCTACGGCACCTGGTGGCCGGTCGCCTGCTACGCGATGTTCCTGTCGGCCTGTACGGTGGTTGCGATCTGGATCGGACCGGAGACCTATCAGGAGAACATCGCGGCCGATGCCAGCGAGCAGGCCGAGCTGCCCGCCGCGATCCCGGCACGGGCCTGAGCGGTGGCGCAGCAGCTGCGCGTCCTGCAATCGCTCTGGGCGATGGAGCGGCGGCTGGCGGATGAGGCCGAATGGCCGCTGCAAACCCAGCTCGCGATGATCCGCGATGCCGGGTTTGACGGCGCCGGCGTCCGCTTCATCGATCCGGCCTTCGCGCGCGAGGTGACGGGCTTCCTGCGCGCGCATGGCATGATCTGGCAGGCGCAATGCTACCCGAAGTGCGTCGATGACCTGAAGCCGGTGCTCGAGCTGGTCGCCGAGCTCGGCGCCGATCACGTCAACCTGCAGCCGGACGTCCGGCCGCGCCGGCTCGCCGACTGCATTCCCCTGCTCGAAGGCTGGCGACGGCTTGCCGCGGAGGCCGGCGTTCCCGTGCATGTCGAGACCCATCGCGACCGCATGACGACCGACCTGTTCTTCATGCTCGATCTGCTCGACTGCTTTCCCGATCTGCGGCTGACCGCCGACCTCTCGCACTATCTGGTCGGCCGCGAATTCGCCTGGCCGGTCGACGATGTCAATCATGCGATGATGCATCGCATTCTCGACCATGCCTGGGGCATCCACGGCCGGATCGCGAGCCGCGAGCAGGTGCAGATCTCGCTTGGCTTCGCGCAGCATCAGGGCTGGGTGTCGCTGTTCATGGACTGGTGGGACTACGGCATCCGCTCCTGGCGGAAGCGCGCCGGGCCCGATGCAACCCTGACCTTCCTGTGCGAGCTCGGTCCGCCGCCCTATGCCATCACCGGGCCCGACGGCAGGGAATTGTCCGACCGATGGCAGGACGCGCTGGTCATGAAGGACATGATCCGCGCGCTGTGGGAGCGCATCGCGAACGAGCCGCCACGCCCGCCGCCGCGTTGATTTGGACGAGCCGCGGCCGCATCCTGCGACAACCGCAATTCGGAGGGACGCGAGGGGCTGTGCGCGACCGCTTGGCATATCCGCTTCGACGCCTCGCATGCGTCGTCGTCCTGGCGATCGCCGCCTGCCTCGGCACGAAGGCGATCGCGGCGGAGCCGACGCTTGATGTCGCCGCCATGCCGCGCGTCGCCACGATCGGCCCGCGCTTCCAGTCCTACAACATCGAGATGGTCGAGGTGACCGGCGGACGGTTCTGGAAGCCTTATGCGGCCGCCGATGCGAGTGCCAAGACGGAACAATTGGCACCGCGCACACCGATCGATCTGCGCGATGGCAGGCTGCGCAAACTCGCCGCAGCGCTCGCTCCGGCCTATCTTCGCGTGAGCGGAACCTGGGCCAACAGCACGTTCTTTGCCGATTCCGATACGCCGCCGGCCGCACCGCCGGCCGGCTTCAACGGCGTGCTGACACGGCAGCAATGGCGAGAGGTGATCGATTTCTCGCACGCGGTCGACGCTCCCATCGTCACGTCCTTTGCGATCAGCGCCGGCACGCGTGACGCCGGGGGGCGATGGAGCGCGGAACAGGCCCGGCAGCTTCTCGCCTTCACGCGGTCGGCCGGTGGCCATATCGCCGCAGCGGAATTCATGAACGAGCCCGATCTGCCGACGATCGGCGGCGCTCCCGCAGGCTATGACGCCGCAGCCTACGGCCGCGACTTTGCAGCGTTCAGTGCCTTCATGAAGGACGCAGCGCCCGATGTGACGATCCTCGGTCCAGGCACGATCGGCACCGGCGCCGATACACGCGCGCGCTTTGCGGTGTCGGCTGCGGGCATCGACGAGGTCTCCTATCATCATTACGGCGCCCTCTCCGCGCGCTGCTCCGGCGATCGCACCGCGAAGTTCGCCCTGTCGGACGCCTGGCTGGCACGAACCGGGAAGACGCTCGCCTTCTACCGAACGCTTCGCGACCGGCTCGCATCGGGCAAACCGATCTGGCTGACCGAGACCGCGGAAACTGCCTGCGGTGGCAATCGCTGGGCTGCAACCTTCACCGATACGTTCCGCTACCTCGATCAGCTCGGCCGTCTCGCCAGGGCCGGCGTTCAAGTGGTGATGCACAACACGCTCGCGGCGAGCGACTACGGGCTGCTCGATGAGCGAACCCATCTGCCGCGGCCGAACTACTGGGCCGCGCTGCTGTGGCGGCGATTGATGGGAACCAGCGTGCTCGATGCCGGCGTCACCGTGCAGCCCGGCCTCCACGTCTATGCGCATTGCGCACGCGACATGCCGGACGGAGTAGCCCTGCTCGTCATCAACAATGATCGGCGTTACCAGCGCAAGCTGACCCTGTCAGCCGCCTCGCAACGATACACATTGGCGAGCGCAAACCCCGCAGACGGCACCGTTCGGCTCAACGACAGCCCGCTGGCGCTGGCGGCTTTCGACCAGATCCCCGCGCTGAATGGTGAGGTTGCCGCGGCCGGACCGATCACCTTCGCGCCCGCGACGATCACGTTCCTGACCATTGCCAATGCCGGCAACACCAATTGCCGATAGCGAGCCGACGCCGCCTTACGCCGCGTCGCGGCTGTCCTCGGAGGAGGCTGCCGGGCGCACCAGATGGCCAAGCATGATCGCTGTCATCAGCCGCTCCATCTCAAGCCATGCAGTGACATGCGACATGGTCGGGCGGCCGCCAATCGCGAGCTGATTGACGTCGTCGACCGCCGTCAATCCGCGCGGGTAGAATTCACGGAAGATCACACGTTCGGCCAAGCCGTCGACCAGGCGGAAGTTCAGCGTCTTCGATAGCTCGCCGAGGGCTTCGCCGACCACGCGCTTGTTGCGCGAACCGATCGTGGAGAGACGGTTGCGCAGCACCACCCATTCGAATGCCGGCTGGTCGTTCGCGCTGCGCTGCCGCCGCGCCTCCTCCACCATTTTCGAATAGTGGCTGATGCCGGTCACCTTGAAGTCGTTCGGATCGACGGTGCCGAGGACGTCGAAGTCGACGAAGCTGTCGTTCAGCGGCGTAATCAGCGTATTCGCCAGCGCATGCGTGAACGTCGTCAGATAAGTGTCATGGCCGGGACAGTCGATGACGACGAAGTCGTGCGACCGGCTGAGCCGTTCGACGATCTCGGCAAGCGCGCTGCGGCCGAGCGTCTCGACTTCGCTGCTCCTGCCGCTCACCGTCTCGAAGCACATATGTGCCGGGATGCCGAGATCGAGCGAGGTCTCTCGCGCCCAGTCCCGCCGGTTATCGACGTAATGCGTCAGCGATTTCTGCTTGTTGTCGAGATCGATGGTGGCGACGCGCTGACCCGCCTTGATCAGCGCGACGGCGACGTGCATGGCAATCGTCGACTTGCCGGAGCCGCCCTTGTTGTTTCCTACAACGATGACGCGTGCGTTTGTCATGGGAATCCCTACCGGACGCTTGAGCCAAAGCAGGACGAAATCAAATTTCATGAATGCTTTGAATCTCCCTGATTCGACGAATCTCGACAAGAGTCGTCGCAACATCACCGTGATCGAAATTCGTGCGGTTGCGACATCATTGTCACAACCGCATCGAGGGCACGTACCGTGAACGCAATGCACGTCTCAGGGACTAACGTCCCTGAGACGAAGGCGCGATGAGACCAGGTAGGATCGTCATCGCGCTTTAGCGCCTTGTTCGAGCATGATCTTTCCGGAAAACCCGCTTTGCACTTTTCCGGATCATGCTTCAGCGCCCCTGGAACACGGCGGCGCGGCGTTCCACGAATGACTTGATGCCTTCGGCCGCATCCGACGTGTTGAGCACGCGTTCGCGGATCTCGGGGATGATCGCGATCGCCGCCTGCTCGCCGGCTTCGATGAACTTGCGGCCCGCCTCTTTCGTCACCTGGATTCCAAGCGGCGCATTGCGCGCAATGATCCCGGCAAGCGCCATCGCACGCTCCACCTGCTGACCCGCTGGCACGACCTCCTGCACGAGGCCGATCCGGTGCGCTTCTGCTGCGGTGAACTCGTCGCACAGCAAGAGGTGATACATCGCATCACCCCACCCGGCGCGGCTGATGTAGCGGAAATGCGCACCGGCCAGCGGCGCGATGCCGCGCTTGGCCTCCATCTGGCAGAACCGGCTGTCATCGGCGGCGACGACGATATCGCCGGCCAGCATCATCTCGATGCCGACGGTGAATACGATGCCCTGCACCGCCGTGACGATCGGCTTGCGGCAGCGCTTCGACAATCCAAAGGGATCGACGTTGCCCTCCGGCAGCGGCTTGCGCGATGCGGTCGGGCCAAAGAATTTCGGCATGTCGAGACCTGCAGTGAAGCTGCCGCCGGCAGCACAGAGCACGCCGACCCAGAGACCGTCGTCATTGTCGAGCAGTGTCAGCGCGTCGGACAGCTCGGCCATCATCTCCGGGCTGAAGGCGTTCTTCTTCGCGGGATTGTCGATGATGATCTTCAGGATGTGATCGTGACGCTCGTGGCGGACCCGACCCTCGCTCGCGCTGCCCGACATCTGTTGCTCCCTGCTTTGTGACTGACTATTTTCTGGATGATGCTTGTCATCCAGATGCATGATGGTCATAATCCAGAATGAGAGTCAAACAGGGGTACTGAGATGGGCCATTCCCAGGCCGACAAGGCCAGGAGCCGCGAGCGGATTCTGAACGAGGCCGCAACGCAGATCCGCGACAAGGGGCTCGACGCGCTCAGCATCGGCAGCCTGATGCAGCAGGTGAAGCTCACCCATGGCGGATTCTACGGGCATTTCGCCTCGCGTTCCGACCTGGTCGCCGCGGCGCTGGAACATGCGCTGAATGCCGGTGAAGCGTCGGCGCATGCAGCGCGCGACCCCGACAAGCCGGTCAGTATCAACACGCTGGTGCGCAGCTATCTCAGCCGCGCCCATCGCGACCAGCCCAAGTCGGGCTGCGCGATCGGCGCGCTGATCTCCGATGTCGGCCGCGCCGACGCGCAATGCCGCGCGGTGATGGAACCGCACATCGAATCCTTCATCGCCAAGGTCGCCGAGACATTCGATGATGATGACGATAGCCGCGCAATCCTGGCAGTCAGTGCGATGGTCGGCGCGCTTGCGATCTCGCGCGTGCTGACCGACTCGAGGCGCTCCGACGCCGTGTTGCGCACGGTGCGCGACGGTATCGTGGCAATGGCATCGGACGAATGATCCTCCCGCTACGCGGGCAGCTTGAATGGAGTGAGCCATGAACAACCGATCCGGCCTTGAACCAATTGCCGTGCAGGGCAGCGTGCTGATTGCCGGCGTCGGCGCATCCAATGGCCTCGGCGCCGCGATCGCGCGCCGTTTTGCCGCCGGCGGCTATCCCGTCGCGATCGCCGGGCGCAATGCCGAGAAGCTCGCCGCAACCGCCGCCGAACTCGCTGCTGATGGCGCCAGGGTCACGCATGTGGTTGGCGATGCCTCCACCGCGGCCGACGTCGCGCGCTTCGTCGAGGCTGCACAAAAGCTCGCGCCGCTCGCGATGGCCGTGCACAATGCGGGCTCCAACCGGCCGGCGCCGTTTCTCAAGGTCAGCGAGCAGCGTTTCGAGGAGCACTGGCGCGAGCACGCGCTCGGCGGTTTCCAGCTCGCTCAGGCCGCGATCCCCGCGCTGCTCGCGCGCGGCGGCGGCACGCTGGTGTTCACCGGCGCCAGCGGCTCGCTGCGCGGCAAAGCCAATTATTCGCCCTTCGCCGCCGCCAAGGCGGCGCTGCGCGCGCTGGCGCAGAGCGTTGCGCGGGAATTCGGGCCACAGGGCATTCATGTCGGCCACGTCGTGGTCGACGGCGGCATCGAGGGGGATCGCCTGCTGAGCCTGCGTCCGCAGTTGAAGGACGATCGCGGACCGGACGGGCTGCTCAACATCGCTGCGATCGCCGACGCCTATTGGGTGCTGCATCACCAGCATCGCAGCGCCTGGACGCTGGAGCTTGATCTGCGGCCGTGGGCGGAGCAGTTCTGAGCGCCCGTGGCGGCACGCCTTCACCCGGGAAAATCGATTGCGATCGGCGCAAATCTTGTCAGGCTATGCGACAAGGTCCGTTCGAGATCGCAACCTGTCCCGGGAGAAGGCCATGTCGCAGCCCACGCCGATCCTGCATCATTTCGACCAGTCGCCGTTCTCCGAGAAGATCCGCGTCATCTTCGGATTCAAGCAGCTCGCCTGGAACTCGGTGCGGATTTCCCGGATCATGCCGCGGCCGGACCTGATGCCGATGACCGGCGGCTACCGCCGCACGCCGACGATGCAGATCGGTGCCGACATCTATTGCGACACCCAGATCATCATCCGCGAACTGGAGCGGCGCTTTCCAACGCCGACGCTGTTTCCGGCAGGCCATGCCGGGATGCCCTGGGCGCTCGGCATGTGGACCGACCGGCCATTCTTCCAGAGCACGGTGAACCTCGTATTCGGCTTCATCGGCGACAAGGTCCCGCAGGATTTTATCGCGGACCGCGAGAAGCTGCGTGGCGGCAAGTTCGACATTGCCGCCATGACCGCGGCGCTGCCACAGATGCGCGACCAGTTCCGCGCCAATGTCGACTGGATCGAGGCGCAACTCGGTGACAACAGGCCGTTTCTTTTCGGCGAGTTCAGCCTCGCCGACGTCAGCGCCTACATGAACGTGTGGTACGCGCGGCAGAGCCTCGCCACGATGGACGAGATGATGAAATCCTGGCCCCGCATTGCGGCCTGGGAGCAACGCATCCGCGCCATCGGCCACGGCACGCGCACCGAGATGTCGTCGGGCGACGCGCTCGAGATCGCGGCGAAGGCGCGGCCGGAGTCGCCCGTCTTCGGCGACCCTGCCGATCCGAACGGCCGCAAACCGGGCGACATCGTCAGCGTGATGCCGGATGACTACGGCAAGGTCCCGGTCCGCGGCGAGATCGTCTCGCTGTCGGCCCAGCACATCGCGATCCGCCGGTCCGACGAACGCGCCGGCGCGGTCGTGGTGCATTTCCCGCGCGCCGGCTTCCTGGTCGTTCCGGGCTGATCAGCCAGCGGCGCCCCGCGACCTGGAAACGCTGCGTTTCGCGACGTGACCTTGTCGGGCCGCGAACCGGTAATATTTCCGTCCCATCTCCAACTGAAGGCTCCACAGCGCGGGCTTGCGGACATCTCAGCAAGCAACACGACCTCTCGGCCTGCGTGCGATGGGTGGCCCGTGGCGGATGCTCCGCCACGCCGACAAACTGGACTATGTGATGACGACCTCCCTCGAATTTGGGCTCGATACGTTCGGCGACGTCACCAACGACGCCGGCGGGGCGCCGCTGGCCCACGCCCAGGTGATCCGCAACGTCGTCGACGAAGCGGTGCTGGCCGATCAGCTCGGAATCGATTTCATCGGGCTCGGCGAGCACCACCGGGCCGATTTTGCGATCTCCTCGCCCGAGACCGTGCTGGCGGCCATCGCCGCGCGCACGGAGAATATCCGCCTCGGCTCGGCGGTGACCGTGCTGAGCTCGGACGATCCGATCCGCGTGTTCCAGCGCTTCGCAACCGTCGATGCGGTCTCGAACGGCCGTGCCGAGGTGATCCTCGGCCGCGGCTCCTTCACCGAATCGTTCCCGCTGTTCGGCTTCGACCTCAGGCAATACAACGAGCTGTTCGAGGAGAAGCTCGACCTGTTCACCGAGCTCCTGAAGCAGGAACCGGTGACCTGGCAGGGCAAGCTGCGGCCGCCGCTCAAGGACCAGTCGGTCTATCCGCCGGTCGAGCGCGGCCGGCTGAAGACCTGGATCGGCGTGGGCGGCAGCCCCGAATCGGTGGTGCGCGCAGCGCATTACGACCTGCCGCTGATGCTCGCCATCATCGGCGGCGATCCCAAGCGCTTCGCGCCCTATGTCGATCTGCACCAGCGCGCCTACCAGCAGTTCGGCCGGACGCCGCAGCCGATCGGCGTGCATTCACCGGGCTATGTCGCCGAGACCGACGCGCAGGCCCGCGAAGAGCTGTGGCCGCACTACAAGGTGATGCGTGACCGGATCGGCAAGGAGCGCGGCTGGCCGCCGATGGGCCGCGACGAGTTCGTCGCCGAGGCCGAGCACGGCTCGCTCTATGTCGGAGCGCCGGAAACCGTCGCGCGCAAGATCGCGGCGACCGTGAAGGCGCTCGGTGCCGCGCGCTTCCAGCTGAAATATTCGGCGGGCCCGCTGCCGCATGAGAAGCTGATGAAGAGCATCGAGCTCTATGGAAGCAAGGTGGTGCCGATGGTGCGCGACATGCTCGCCGCGTGACACCTGCGAGCCGCCCACACAAAGCAAGACCCCCGGCGTTCTAGCGCCGGGGCGCATTACAGACAGGCCCGCGATGCCTGGCTGGCCGAAACAATCGAATCAACCTCAATCTTGGTTCAGAGGTTGGGTCTCGCGGCGTGATACGTGAACGGGTCCGCCGCCCATCCTCGACCATGTCGCTCCAGCCAGCCCTCTGCCACCAACTTTCGGCACGTTGGATTGACGCGCTGTATGGAGCCTCCGTCGCCGAAGATACGCTCGGCAATCTGGCGTTCGGTCAGACCCGGCTGTTCGCGAATAAGCCGAATTATTTGTTGAGCTACCGTCATCGGTCGCCAAAAACGATCCATCGGTGGATCGGTACTGATTAATGAACCAAATATGACATCGTACGAAAAAATGGCGCTCTTGTGAGAGCAGCCGCATTGCCCGAACAAAGCAAAACCCCCGGCGTTTTGGCGCCGGGGGCTCTGTTAGCTGGCTATCAGATCAACCGGTATTACCAGTTGCGCTGAGCGCGGAGCAGCAGGGTCACAGTATTCTGGTCCTTCAACTCGTAGAGAGCAGCAGGCTTGCCGATCGCGGCGCTGGGCGCCGCCACCGTACCAGCATACTTCTGATCCAGATGGGTGTAGGTCAGGTCTGCCGTGAAGGTCAGGTTCTTGACCGGGGTCCACTGGGTCTGGGTGCCAATCTGCGCGATATTGTAGTCGGGGTTGCAGGTGGTGATCGCGCCGCCCAGAGCATTGAGGGTGGTCCGAACCGAACCGCCCACGCCGCCGACGCCGCAGAGCAGGGTCTTAGCCGTATCGTTGTAGGTGATACCGGCATAAGCACCGTAGATCGAGGTGTTCCAGTAGGGGCTCCAGTTGTGCACGTATGCACCGCGGAAGCCCCAGGTCGTGACCAGCTGCTGCCCGGTGTTCACGCCACCGATAGCACCGAACACGCTGTCCGGCGCAACGCCGATACCAACGCTCTGGTAGGCGCCCGGCAGACCGGTTCCACCATAAATGGTGTTCGCACCAGCCGAACCAGCGAGGTCCTGGATGTTGTAGCGCGTCGCACCGTTGGTGTAGACGCCCTGCACGTTGATCGTGTCGCCAGGTCCGGTCGGAATGTTCTTGATCGACAAGGCCAGCTGACCAGCCCAGCCCCACTTGTCGTCCGGATGACCGGTCAACTCAGTGCCGCCGTAGTAGGCCGCGTGGTTGTTATGCGCCGCGAACGACGCCTGGAACAGACCCCAAGCCTGGTCGACGCGCAGCATCGCGACGAGGTCCGGAGCAATCGTGCCGGCGTAATCGCTGGTGCCGTAAGCGCCACCCGCGAGGATGTTGTTCACGCCAGCCTGGTAGTAGGCGGTCTGGTCCTGAGCCGACAGAGACAGCGACACGCCGTTGCCGAACTGAGCGGTGTAGGTGAACTGGTTCACGCCAGTGATAGTACCGCCGCCGCCGACGAGGCCGTCGAAGTTGTTGCCCGGATAGTTGGCCCACGGAGCCGAGAACTGCGAGACTGCCTTACCCATCGTGAAGCCGGCGAACTGGATGAAGGCGTAGTAGACGCCAACCGTACCGCCTGCAACCGCACCGGAGTTCGCGTTGTTCGGGGCCTGAACCGCGCCGATCGGGGAGTAAACGGTCGCACCGTTGCCCTGGCCGGCGTAGGTATCCGAAGTCCACGAGAACGTCGCATCGAAGAAGGTACGGACGACACCGTATTCGGTCGCAGTACGCGTATCGATGTTCAGGTCTTCACGAGAGCGCCAGGTGTAGCCGTTGGTGAACCGGTTGTTTGCACCGCCGGCACCCGAGGTGTTGCCGGTGTGATCCGAGTTCGAGTTCACGACGACGTCGGCGCGCAGGTAGCCGCCCAGCTTGATACAGGTGTCGGTGCCCGGGATGTAATAGAAACCGGGACCATACAGGGAGCAAACCTTCACGTACTCGACCGCTTTGGCCTTGACGGGAAGATCGGCCGCCTGAGCTCCGCCGACCGCGACGAGTGCCGCCGCCGAGCCGAGGATAAGGCTCTTAACCATCTTCATGTTAAACCTCCAAGTTGCTCTATCTCAGGGAAGGTTCCGGATCCGCCGGGTAAAACACCCTCAGGTTGGTTCCCTTTGTCCCTTAAATCCCCGCTCAGTCGCTTCGCGCCTTCGGACACACCCGCATGAACGCGAGGGACTTAAGCGAACCACCTAGAACGGGACGACCTTGGGATGCCCCCCTCCGTCGCAGTTCCATATGAGACAGAAGGCCCCCGATCACGCAACAAAAGACCGCTCGCCTTGGCAGGAGTTGCGGCTGTTTTTGGGCAAATGTTGCACAAATATCACGGGCTTTTGAACTGCGGCATTTCAGCAAGTCATTGAAAAATATACATAATATTTGGAGTTACCGCTAGCGGGCACAAATTGGGCAACACCGGGCGGAACGGTGTGCAAAACGCGTAGTCCTACGGAGAAGGCGAAAATCGGAGCCCGTTTTGGCGGCACTGATTCCGGCCACGGGCAGACTGTTTCAGTCCAAAAAAACCGCTATCTGTAGAACATAGCCCGCCCAAAATACCGTCGACTCGCGCCTGGAAGGGGGCTTTCCGATCGGCTCGGAGCAGGCACGAAGACGGCGGACGGACCGCTTGTTGTCTGCATTAGCGGCGCTACATGTCACCGCGATGTCAGTCCGCAGATCAGTCGATTCGTTCTCCGCAGCAGCCACGCGATGAAATATCTCCACTGCATGCGTGAAGCAGTCACAAGGCGCGACGCCGTGAGATGACGCCGCCGACGAACGCCGTCGCAGTCACTCGTCCAGGATATCCAGCAGATCGTTGATCCGCTCGAACGGCGGCTCTTGCGTCCGGCCCGAGTAGAAGACGCGATCGCCGTCACGTTGTAGCGATCGCGCTCTGGATTTAGGCAACCGCCCAGGCAGGAACGTCGCTGCGACGGCCTCCGGTCCGACGTCGAGCCTGACGATGCCGCGCCGCTTGCAATCGATCCTCAGTCTTGCCGCCGCGAAGAAGTCGCGCCCCGCCGGCGGCAGCCTGCCGAAGCGGCGAGAGGTCTCTTCCTCGAGATCTTCCAGATCGTCCTCGTTCCGGCACCTCGCGACGCGGCCATAGATTTCGAGGCGCATCGATTCCGACTGCACGTAACTCCTCGGCAAGAGATCCGCGACCGGAATATTGAGGTCCGGCACCCACAGATCGCCGGACCGATCGCTGGCCTTCTCCGAAGCCTGCTTCAGAAGGTGGCTGTACAGCACCGGTCCGAACACCTGCACGTGGCCGGACTGCCGCTCGGACAACAAATCTCCGGCACCCCTGAGGTCCAGATCACGCTCGCTGATCGCAAAGCCGGCACCCGGCCTGCTGAACTCCTCCAGAACCGCCAGACGCTTGCCGGACTGCTCCGAGCTCGATTCAGTCAGCATGTACGCGAAGGCGCGCGTTCCGCCGCGCCCCACCCGTCCCCTCAGCTGGTGCAGCTGCGCGAGGCCAAACTTTTCCGGCCAGCAGACCACGATGGTGTTCGCCCGGGGAATGTCGAGACCGCTCTCCACGATATTGGTCGCCAGCAGAACGTCGGCCTCACCTTCGACAAAGCTCATCATGCGGTCGTCAAGCTCGTCGGCGGGGAGCTTGCCATGCAGGCAAACGATGCGGAGCTCCGGGGCGACCGCCTGCACGCGCGCCAGCAGCGGATCGAGATCCTGGATGCGCGGACAGATCAGGAAGCTCTGCCCGTGACGCCGCTGCTCGCGCAGCAATGCCGCGGCAATGGCCGCGTCCGACAACGGCGCGATCCTGGTCACGATTGGAAGCCGATGCACAGGCGGGGATGCGATCACGCTCAGATCCCTGAAGCCCGCAAGACCCGCCGCCAGCGTGCGCGGGATCGGCGTCGCGCTCATCCAGAGCGTATGGACGCCCTTCGCGAGCCCCGAGAGCTTCGCCTTCTCCGCGGCCCCGAAGTGCTGCTCCTCGTCGACGATGACCAGGCTGAGCTTGGCGAATTTCACGTCCTTCGAGGCGATCGCCTGCGTGCCGACCACGACCTTCATCTTGCCGCTTCGCAGGCCTTCCTTGGTCTCTCGCATTTCCTGCGCTGACGTCGCGCGTGACAGGCTTCCCACCTCGATGCCGAACGGTGCAAAGCGCTTGCGGAACGTTGCGACGTGCTGCCTTGCCAGAACGGTGGTCGGCACGACGATGGCAACCTGCTTGCCCGACAGGGCAACGGCCGCCGCCGCGCGCAAGGCCACCTCGGTCTTGCCAAAACCGACGTCGCCGCAGACGACCCGGTCCATCGGATGACCCGACGCAAGATCGTCGAGCACATCGCGGATCGCCTTCGCCTGGTCGACGGTCGTGAAATACGGAAAGCGCGCGACGAACCGTTCGTAGGCGGGACCGGGAGCGACCAGCTTCGGAGCGCGCCGGCGCCGCCGCTGCGCGATGTGCTTGGCGAGCGCCTTGGCGGCGATCTGGATTTCCTGCTCCGCCCTGGTGCGCCGCGCCCACCACGTGCTGCCATCCGCCCGGTCCAATGTCAGCCTGCCGAGCTCCGCCGCATAGGGCCAGATCAGCGCGAGGTCAGCGGGCGGAACGAGCGCGGCATCATCGCCCGCAAATGCCAGCCTGATCATCTCGCGGGATGATCCCTTGCCCATGTCGAGGGCCTGCAAGCCATCGAGCACGGCGAGCCCCCGCTGCAGATGAACCACGACCGCGCCCCGCTCCGGCACGTCGGGATGATCGAACGCCGCACTCCAGGCTCTGGCCATCGGCTGCGGATGATGGGCCCGGCTGCCGAGCACGTCGGTCGCCGTCACGACGACAAGCGGCTTGCGGCCCGAACCGATGAAGCCGGTGTCGAAGTCCGCCAGCAGCGCTGCTTCGCCGCCCCGTCCGTTCGCCGCCTCGTCCCAGTCGGTGAAGCGCTCCGCCTTGATCCCGCCCATCCGCTCCATCGCGCGCAGGTCGTCCTCAACCGCCGCAACCAGCAGCAGCCGCGATCCGGCGCGCTCCGTGTCGGCGACAAAGGCGCGGAGCGCCTTCCGCGACGAGGCGACCTTGGAGAAATCAGGCGTCGGAGTGAACGCCGCCTTTCGCGGCAGCACGCTCATGCGTTTGGTCAGCCGCTTCCAGTCAGCAGGCGCAAAATACTCGCGCTCGGTCTCCCTGCGGCCGGCTGCCTCCTTGATCGTGCTGAGCCAGCTATCGGCGTGACCGGACACGCCCGCGTCCGCGATCCAGCGTGCGCGCTCACAATAATCCGGCAGCACCGCCCGCTGCGCCCGCTTGCCGCCGAGCGCGATCCGTTCCGACATCGGATCGATCAGCAGCTCCTGCGTGTCGAAGACGACGTCGTGCTCGTTGGGATCGACGCGGGCGATCCTGCGGATCACGTCGCCGGAATGCTCGATCCTGAACGGCCCGAGGCCGCCGGCCGGAAACACTTCGAACGTCATGCCGTGGAACAGAACGCTCCCGGGATAATCCGCCTCTTCGTCGAGATCGTATCCGAGCGCCTCCAGGCGATCCTTGAGATCCTGCTCGGAATGGCGCGCGCCGACCTTCAAGCTGATGCTGAGGCGGCCCCAGCTCGCGGGCAACGGCAGCCGCTCCATGACCGCCTCCGCGGTCGACACCAGGAAGACGGGCTTCTTGCGCTTCGCAAGACGCCGCAACACCGAACTGCGCCGGCCGGCGATCTCGCGCGACGGCTCCAGCCCGTCGAACGGCAAGGTATTCAGCCGCGGGAATACCAGCACCTCGAGCGAAGCATCGAGCGAATGCAACACGCTGCCGAGGCGCTCGGCCCTGTTCTCGCTCTCTGCAAGGAAAACGACGCCGTCGCGGCCGGACTGCTTCCATTGCTCGCGGAGGTGCAGCGCCAACATGCCGAGGGGCGAGGAAGATGATATCCCGGAACGCGCCGCTCCCTTGCTGTTCTTCGTCGCGCCAGCAGCAGCGCGGGCCTTCTTGGTATTCGCCACGTCAAATCCATCGTTATTTCGTGAGAGCGATCGCCTGGTGACAAGCGACCGCAGGCCGCCGGCGCCCCCCGACGCACGCAGGCCGCGCCCTCATTACAGTCTCGCACGCGCGTTGGATAGCCGCGGGTTGGGGATCAATTGCGGCAACGGGGATCGTCTCGCGCGGTGCCGTCAGCTCCTTTGTCATCCGGCCCCCACATCAGGTCGCGGCGCTTGCGCTTTGCTCCGGTGAGACGCCACTTGTCCGAGAACTCCACTCGTCTGAAAAATCACCACGAGCTCCTGCGCATCGCACCAATTCAGATTGTCTAAGGGGTGTGAGCCACATCGGCGCCGAAGCCGACACACGCCGCGCAGGGCTGTTCACCTTGGGCGGCGAACAGCTTCGATTGTCTTGAGACGTTCCTGCAAGGTCTTCTTCATCGCCGTCCCATTCACTGCCATCGAACAAGACGTTCTGGACATCACGAGGCCGTCAGGCGGTCACGCGGCGCTTCTGTGTCACGCAACAAAAACAGGGAAGGTTATCATGAAGACGAAATCGTTCGCCGAACGCGTGCTGGGCACGACCTCGCTGGTCGTGTTGTCGGCCGCCGCCATGATCGGAGCCCAGCAACCGGCTGCGGCCCAAACCGGCATCTACGGTGGCGGCAGCACGCTGTCGTCGCTGGCGCTGCGGCAGATCTTCGACTGCTATGCGGGCGCGACGCTGGCCAATGACGGCCAGGCATTCTCGCCGAGCTTCTCGACCGCGACGCCGAGCCCGAACCTGCTGCCGACCAGCTGCACCTTGTTCTCGACCTCGATCGAGGGATTGTTCGCCGCCGTCGGCTCCGGCAACGGCCAGCGCGCCTACATCGCCGACGATGCGCAGCAATTGTTCCGCGGCAGCCCGGCCTCCGCGCCGGCCGTGGTGCGCAAGCCCTCGGCCAAGCCGGCGTTCCGCGACACCGCCAATTCGGCCTTCAAGAGCTATCCCTATCCGCGGCTCGACTTCGCCGCCAGCGACGCGCCGCTCGCCAGCTCGATTGCAAGCCTGACCACGATCTCGTTCAGCAATTTCATCCCGTCGACCAATTGGCAGAACACGTTGCTGATCGGCGCCCTGAGCAGCACGGCCGCCAGCTTCAATCCGTCAGCCGTCGGCGCGCCGATCCAGGTGCCGGCCATGGAGGTCCCGGTTGCGATTGCGGTCAACACGTCGAACTCCGCTTCGGGCGTGACCTGGACCAACCAGTCGGCGCTGTCGCCGAACAACCAGGCCGGCGGAGCGATCCAGCTCTCCGCCGCGCAGCTCTGCGCGATCTTCTCGGCGACCGTGACGGACTGGCACGACACCTCGACGCTGATCCCCGCGCTCGACGCCCACGGCGTGCAGCAATTCCAGCACTTTTACGACGCCAACACCAACGGTTCGCTGACCCCGGTCGCCTATACCAGCGGCCGGCTGCCGATCAAGGTGGTCTACCGCGTGGATGATGCCGGCGCGAGCTTCATCCTGACCAACTACCTCGCCAACCTCTGCCCGCTACTCGACCCGACCGGCACCTATAACTACAAGAAGATCTTCACCGGCGTCGGCGTCGGCGGCAGCACCACGGCGAACCTGCCGTCCGGCAAGTTCTCCCGCCTGCTCGACAACATCAGGGCGGTGAGCAGCTCCGACCAGAGCGACCCGTTCGACGTGGACGACGATGAGGAACGTCCGGATCCGCATTGGATCAGCGCGTCGGGCAGCAACCACGAAGCGCTGAAGATCGGGACCGATCCGCGCTTCGCCGGCCGCATCGGCTATCTCAGCGCCGACTTCACCCAGCCCTATGCGCAGACCGTGACCGAGGAAATCGCCGGCACCACGATCTCCGCGGCGGCACCGCTGTCGGCCAGCGTCCAGAACGAACGGCAGCGCCTGCTCGGCGTCTATCACCCCGGTCAGACCGGCAGCAATGGCAGGGCGCAAAACTTCGTCCGGCCGACGCCGAACAATGCCCAGCTGGCGTTTTCCAACCTGACCGCGCCGAGCGTCAACAGCAGCTATGATGCCTGGAACCTGTATGCCCAGGTCTATCCCGCCGGCACCGTCGTCGGCGGCGTGACCTATGACGGCCTGTCCGTCATCGGCATCCCGCTGCAGACGCAGAGCGACTATCCGATCACCGGCGCGAGCTTCCTCAACGTGTATAGCTGCTACAGCGACACGGCCGGGACGCGGGTGCCTGCTGTGAAGAACTGGCTCGCCTGGTACTTCGGCGGATCGATCACCGGGCTGCCGAACTACAATCCGGCGACCTCGAACTCCGACAATCCCGGCTATGATCCGAACGTCGCCCGGGTGATCCGCAACAACGGCTTCCACGAACTCGACGGCCTGTGGGCCACCAACATCCTGAACGCCTATCTGACATCGAGCGCGGCCGGCGGCCTGCCGACCGCGATCGCGGCCTACAGCACGTCGGGCACGCAAACCGACGGCTGCGCCGGCGTCACCGGCGGCGCGAACTGACGCCGACATCGGATCGTGATCCGGGACGATCCGGATCACGATCTTCAAGACTTCAGCAGCCGGGCTCTCGATCGAGGCCCGGCTGTTTCGTTGCCATATCAGCCGGCCGTGGCGGCGGCGCGCTGCGCGGCGACCAGCTCGAAATAGCGGCTTCCGGCCTGGGGGATGATCGCATCGCGATTGAGCAGATGCTGGATGCAGATCGCCGCGAGATCGTAGGAGCCGTAGCAGTGATGGGCGACGAGGGCGAGATGCTTGAGCTGCTCGGAGCTCATCGCGTCGGCCTTGGTGAAATCGCGGACATAGACGGCGTCGGCCTCGAGCAGCTGGTTGAACGCCTCATAGGCATTGACGCCGCGCATCGGCCAGATCATCCGCTTGTTGATCGCCAGCAGGGCATGGGGGATGAAGCCCTGGCTGCGCAGCTCGAGGTCGATCTCGCCGAACACCGGCTGCTTCTTGTACAGCGGCAGAAACGAGACCTCGGTCTGGATCACGACCGCTTCCGCGAGCCGCCGCCGTCCGTTCTGGAAAACCGCGAGCTCCGAGCCCTGCACGTCGATCTTGAGATAATCCATCGCATCGATCTCGCCGATATCGTCGAGCCGATGCGTCGCGATCCTGCTGTCGGCGATGATGCGGGCCCATTCGTTGAAGCCCTGGAAGTGCTTCAGCATGACTGGGTCGGGCTCCAGCAGGCTGGTCATCCCGGGTGCGGCACAGACGCGGAGGCGGGCCTGCTCGCCGCTGCCGACGACATGAGGCAGATAAGTCTCGAGCTCGCTCTTGTGGGCATTCAACTCGGCCAGCGCGCTCGGTTGCGGCTCGAAGCCGAACAGCCGGCACAGGCGTTTCTGCAGCAGCGGCAGATAGGGCGGGACGTCGATCGGGTTGGCGCCGATATCGACCACAGCGGTAAGCCGTTCGGCTGCAAGCAGCGTGCTCAGCGGGTCGGTCTCGGAAACGGGAAGCGATGGCGCGGACGCGGTTGACGGGGATGACATCATGAGACCTCACGGAGCGTTGCAAGGCGCGTCGAACCTTGCGGTCGAAGCGCAAAGCTCAATCCCCGTCATTGCGAGCCACCCGGTCGGCGCGAAGCGCCGCCGGATGACAGGCTCCGCGAAGCAATCCATCCGTCCACACGCGCGGAACCATGGGTTGCTTCGTCGCTTCGCTCCTCGCAATGACGAGGTTGCATGCATTCACTGGCCTTCACCGTGAGGCCAACGACAGGCTACGGCTGCTGCCGGCGGTGCTCGTCGTCGCTGCCGTTCTGCTTCTGGCTGTCGCCACTGCCGCTGCTACCGGCCGGCGTCGCGTCGTCGCCACCGCCGCCATAGCCCAGCACCTCGACGATCACGACCGAAGGCTGGTCGTTGGGCTTGTTCTGCGCCGGCTGGCCGGACTGCTGGGTCGCCGCCGCCGCGTTGTTGGTGACTCCGGCCAGCGCCGTGTTCGCGGATGGTGGGGCTGTGAGCCCTGTCTCCGTGCCGGTGGCCTGCGCGTTGTACCCGTTCTGGACGACCGGCGCCACGAAAATGAGATCATGACCGCGAACGCCCGCCGCGCCGAGATCGATGGTGCCGCGGGGCGCGACCAGGGTGACGTTGCTCTTGGTCGGATCCTGTCCGGGCAGCGTGACCAGCGCGGCGATGCCGGCGCCGGTGACCAGCCCCTGCGGATTGATGTAACAATAGCCGCCGAGGGTGCAGATCTCGCCGAGCGCAGGGCTCGAGACATAGGTCTTCGGTCCCGCGCCGGCGCTGATGTCGCCATTGGCGGTGAACAGGCCGATGTCACCACCCTGCTGGGTCATGATGCGGCTCTGGTTGACCAGGATCGAGGCGTCGGCGAAGGCACGGATGGCGCCGCCGCCGAGGGTCAGAATGCCTTCCTGGCTTGGGCTCAAGGTATCGAGCGAGGAATGGCCGACGGTGATGCCGCCGCCCGGCCCGAGGATGTTGACGTCGCCGCCCATCTGGGTCTCCAGCACGGAGGCCGCGACATTGAACCTGCCGGTCGCGATCTTCGGCGCGGCCTTGCCGGCGACGCTCAGGCTGTTGTCGGTGTAGCCGTAGCCGGCCGGGAACAGCGTGGAGATCGCCGTATAGGCTCGGGCGTTCTGGCCGAAATAAGGGCTATCCGGATTCTTGAAGTCCTTGCCTACCTGGATCAGGAAATCGAGGAAGGCGCGGTTGACGAGCAGCTGCTGCCGCGCCTGCGGCAGGCCCTTGAAAGTGGCCCAGGCCTGATCGCGCGGCTGGCCGAGCACGGCGGCGATATCGGTGAGGAAGTCGATACCGCCGGTGCCGGCCTGCGCCGGATCGACGTAGTTGGCGATCGCCGCGGCATAGTTGATGCCGGGCTTCACGCCGAACAGCAGATCGAGCTCGGCTCCCTTGGACGGCAAATAAGGCTTGAGAGGATTATTGGGAAGAGCACTAGCGAATGCGCCGCCGGCCGCGCTGCCGTTGCCGATCGTCGCGATGCCGCGTGTCGACGAGTCGGACGGCGAGAACGGACCTAGATCATGCCCGGCCTCCAGCACGAAGGTGCCGGGGCCGTAGAGGAGATAGGAGCCGCCGACCAGATCGTTGCCGGCGACGATGCTGGTGATATCGGTCGCATTGTTGTTCTGGCCGAGGAAATTAAGGCTGTTGCCGCCCAGCGGTGTGCCATTGCTGGTCGTCGAGACGCCGCCGCCCGGGGCCCGCCCCGCGTAGATGTTGTGGCCGGCCTCGATCCGCGCCGGCTTGATCAGGGTCACGCTGGCGGCAAGAGTGCTGACGGGATCAACGCCATAGATATCCTTGCCGGCCGCGATGACGGCCGGCACGGGATCGTTGGCATGCAGCGCCTGGGTCAGCGTGGGCCACGGAGTTCCGAGGAGATTGATAGAGTTACCGGCCAAGTTGACGAAGGTGTCATTTGAGCCGATATATCGCGTGAAGCGGCTATCGATATCTAGCATCGCGAGGCCGGCTCCGAGGCTAATTGAACCGGCTGCGACAAGATTGATCGTGCCCGTGTTGCTCGGCAGCAGATTGCTGACGTCCGTTTTGCTGAGGGTCAGATTTCCGTTAAGTGCTATCAGATCGAACGTGGCGGGAAGCAGCAGACCGACGGTCGCAGGGTCTGCCTGACCGCCGATCTGAACACCGCCCGCGTTGTGCACAAAAAGTCCTGGGATCGAATTCACCGACACAGTCGGGCCTGTCACATCGCCGGTGAGGCTCGTCAGCGAAACGCCGCTGCCTGGGCCATAGCTAGTGAAATAGTTGCTCCAAGCGGCGTTGCCATTGCTCCGAGCATCCGGCGATGCTCCAGGCAAAAATCGCGTCGGGTCGGCTTGGATCCCAAGATTGACTGGCAATGCGGCGGGATCGTAGACGTTGCCGAGCGTCACCGAACCTCGCGCGGCCAAACTGATGAAGCCGTCCTGCACCGCCAGCAACAAGGGCAGCGGGTAGGTGCCGGCGACGGAGTTCGCGGCGAGTGTAACTCCGAGCGTCGGCAGGCCCTGGTTCAACGGATTGCTGCTGGTGGCCTGGACTGAGCCACCCACCCGGATCAGGCCGGCACCGCGGCCAACCAGGAAATCGCTGCTCAGGAGGTTGCCGCCGGCGGTTACGCTGAGATTGCCACCGCCGAAATAGGTGATCTTTGGCGGATTGGCCGAGGTAAAACCGCCGCCGACCACGAGCGTCTCCGGCAACGACGCGCCGACATCGATGATATCGGCGCCCGCCGAAAGCGCGATGTTGCCGCCGCCCAGCGCGCCGAAGCCTTGGAAGAAGGTGGCGTAATTGACCCAAGCCGCCGTCTGGCAGGCAACAGAGCCCGAGGCCGCGCATGCCGCGAACGGCGTCGACGTGCCGTTTGAGAGGCCGTAATGGACATACCAGTCGCTCCACATCTGGCCGGCCGGCCCGCCCTGCACGCCGAACCGGCTGCCGTTGGAATCGATCGGCATCTCGATGCCGATGATCGAGCCGCCAGCGCTGATGGTGACTGCCCCGCCGCCCGTTGCCCAAGTCGGCGTGCTGACAAGCCCGTTCGGATTGAAACCGTAACCGATAGATAGCGTCGGTGCATTGAAATCTGCGGGCGTGGCCGTGGCGGCGCCCGCCGTGTAGACCGCGCCCGGAGCCACCTGGTCGCGCAGTTCGACATTGCCGGCCGCAGCGATGGTGATGGAGCCGGTGCCCGTGCGCACGACCGTCGGAATGTAGATGGTGCCGGCACCTGCAAGGTTTGGCTCGGTGTTCAGATAGGAGGTGTGGCCATCGATGGTGACCTTGCCCGTCACCGTCGGCGGCAACGACGACAAGGCGGTCACCGCGTTGGGATCAACCGATGGCGTATTGCCGATGAAAGCCGCGCCGGCAACGATATCGTAGGAGAAGCTCCCCTTGCCGCTCACCGCCGCCGACATCAATTGCGACGCCGCGGTGGTGTTGAAGACGACGATGGGGTTTCCACCAGGCGGGTTGTAGATCGTCGGATTGTTCGCGATCCGGTCGGCGGGAGGTGTCGGATCTCCCGAAGGCGCGTATGTCCCCTGCAGGGTGGTATAGGCCGGCGGCGCCGCCGGCGGCGTCACCGCGATAGCCGCAAGGATTCCGTCGGCGACGTCGATTCCGGCCGCATGGTCCAGGGCTCCCAGCAAATTCGGTTGGCTGACGAAATTGTTCAACTTGCCCTTATTGTTGTTCACCAGATTGGTATTGATGACGCTGAGGAAGTATGCCGTCCACTTAGTGGCATAGTCCTGCGCCCCGGTGACCACGTTGCCGGTCCCCGAATTGTACAACAACTTTCCGATGCCGTTGGTCAGATTGTAATATTGTGTCCTTGTGGTTGGTGCCGCCGGGATCGCGTTGATTGACGGCTTCACGTGATTGTCAGACAGCGTGTTGGTGTACGCCACGAAGTCTGCGTAGGACAGCACGATGCCGCCGCGCGCCGAAACGCCCGTCATCGATGCGTTGATCCCATTGACGTTGACCCCGACCAGCTCGGTCTCGTAGGCGCGGAACATCCTCAGGTACTGGGAATAGTACAGATTGTACTGATCGATCACCGCCGGATTGCTGGAGCTTATGACAGTCGGCTGCACCAGCTTGAACTGCAGTGCGAGCGCGTTATAGGCGGCAGCCGACAGACCGAAGAACGCGGCGCTGGGCGAGGCCGTGGGCGATGACGGGCCCGACCACGAGCCGTTGGTCTTCACCAGATAGTCGACGATGCCGCTTGAATTGTACTGCAGGACGCCGTTCTGGAACATGCCGAGATAGGAGCTGTAGAGGCTCGAATTGATCTCGCTGGCGTAGAGCGCGGACGCGTCCCCGCCGCGCGGCGTGTAGTTGACGAAGAAGCCGTCGGTCACCGTCGCGTTGATGTTGACGTTGTTCTTCGCCTGCAGAACCAGCGATCCGGGCTCGCCGCCGGTCGCGGTGCGGTACACCAGCGAGACATGGCCGGACGCGTCGACGCTGCCCGCGCCCAGATTCCAGTTGCTGGCGACCGTGATGTTGCCGTTGTTGATGTTGAGGCTCGGATTGATCAGATCGATCTCCGGCCGCGCGTGCATGTTGGCGAAGCTCGCGCTGCCGCCCGCCGGCGTCACGGCCAGGTTCTGGACGAAGCCCGCCAGCGTGTTCTGATAGAAGCTGACGTGATCGGCATTCGGCGCCGAGACGATGAATACCGTACCGGTCGCCTGCGGCGTCGGCGCGACGATCGTCTTGCCGTTCTGATCGGTGCCCGGCAGCGGATTGCCGGCGGCGTCGAACCATCCGGCCGGATCGATGATGCCGTCAAAGTGCCGTGCACCGGTCGAGCTGTCGGTGGTGCTCCACACCGCGTAGGGATTGAGCACGACACCCTTGCCGATCGGGTTGCCGTTGGCATCGAGCACGCCGCGGACGGTGCCGCGGAAATCGACATTGACGGTGTTGTTGGTGAGGATCGGCGCCCGGATGATGACCGCACCGCCGGAGTTGTTGATGTTCGGCCCGCCCGGGCCACCGCTGACGTCGAATATGGCCCCCGGGGCGACGCTGATCGCGCCCGAGGTCGTCATGTTCTGGTAGCCATAGGTGGCGTTGACGGCGCCGCCGGCGTCGGGCGTGCCGGTGGTGCCCAGCGTGATGGTACCGCCGGTCTGCACCAGGCTGGCCGTGGCGTAGGCCGGGTCGGATGGATTGCCTGCGGCGTAGGACGCATTGAGGACGGCGCTGCTGCCGATACTGACGCCGCCGGTGGTGACGCCGCCCGCGGTGACGCCGGCGCCATAGAGCGAGATCTGGCCGCCGCTCGGCCCGCTCGCATCGATGGTGCCGTTGACGATCACGCTGCCGTTGTTGGCAACCAGCAGGACCTTGCCGGAGCTGAGCGTCTGGCCGGCATCGATGCGGATGTCGCCATTGCCGAGGCGCACCGTGAAGCCGCCGGAGAATGCCGAGAGCGGCAGGCCGGTCGCTCCATTGAGGGTTCCCGCCTGCAGCGTGAAATTGCCGCCGAGATCCTTGAACGCAGCGCTACCGTCGAGGGTGCCGTTGAGCGTCGCGCTGTTTGCAGCCAGGATCGACACCGATCCGGCAAAGCCGCGGCCTGCCCCGGCAACACTGACGGTGGCACCCTGCCCGACAATCACATTGCCGGTCGTCGACGCGAGTTGCACGTCGCCGCCGGGTGCATCCTGGACCACGTCGAGGATCGCAATGCGCGAGCCGGACGCATTGATGAGCGCGCCGCTACCCAGCACGACGTCGCCGGCGGTCGCGGTCAGGCTGACCTTGCCGGACAGCGCCTGGATCGTCGCGCTATCGGTGATCGACCCGCCGGCGATGGCGAGAGCGCCGCCGATATTGCTGGCGACACTCGCCGGCTTGTTACCTGCGGCGGTGAGCAGGCTGACATTGCCCAGCGTGCTCAGCGATTGCGTCGCCCCGCTGTTGACCACGATCGCCGGGGCGGACAGCACCATGTTCGCGGCGCCCGCGCCACCGCCCGAGAACGTCACGGTCGGCAGGCTCGAATAGCCGGTGCCGGCATTGGTCAGCGCCAGTCCGGTGACGGCGCCGCCGGACACGGTGGCGGTCGCCGTCGTGCCGGTTCCGCTGATCTTGATGGTCGGAGTGCTCAGGTAACCGTCACCCGCATTGGTCAGGTTGATTCCCGTCACATTGACGAGAACCTGCGCCGCCGTGGCCACGCCTCCGCCGCCGGAGAAGGAGAAGGTGGGCATGCTGGTGTAGCCGGTGCCCGGATTGGTGATGGTCACGCCGACCACGCCCAGCGCCGCGGTCAACTGGGCGCTGCCATCCCCCGTGGCGCTGTTGACGGAGATGGAGTCGACAGAACCGGGGAAGCCGGAGCCGGACGAGGTGAGCTTGACGCCGGTGACCGCACCGTTGGCATCGACGATGGCGGTCCCGGTCGCCGTGACCGGGTTGCCGTTACTGTCGGTTCCGGAGACCGTGACCGGATCGCCGTTGCTGTAGCCCGAACCGCCACTGACGACGGCGAAGCTGACCACGCCGAGCAACGCGGTGCCCTGGGCGCCGGATCCTCCGCCGCCCGAGATGGTCACGGTCGGGACTCCGGTATAGCCGGTGCCGGGGTTCGAGATCGTGACGCCGCCGACATTGAACGCCAGCGCCGCAGCCGCAATCGATCCGGTATCGAGTGTGCCGTTGCCGCTGAACGCGATCGCCTTGCCGGCGTTGAAATTGATCTGGCTGAAGCCGCCGAGATGCTTGGCGCCGACGTCCTCGGTGATGACCTGCGACGCATTGAGCGTGAGGGTGCCGCCGGCGCCGGTGATGCCGACCCCGGTCGCGCCACTGGTGTTGGCGAGATCGATGTTGGTGGCGTTGACCGTGGTGTTGCCACCCTGGCTGAAGAGCCCGGCGCCATCGAAGGTCAGCGTGCCGATCGGATGCGCAGCATCGCCGATCTGCAATCCGTTGGCGTCGTACAGATTGATCGCGGTCGCGCTGCGCAGCCGGACCGAGACGGCATCGTTGAAATTCGCGAGGATGGTAGAATTCAACACAATGCCGGTGCTGCCGCCGCCGATGTTGATGACCGATCCGGCGATGTCGTAATTCCTGGCATTCAGGATGGCGTCGGAGGCGAGCGTGCCGCTGCCGCTGGTGTCGAGCGTCAGCGCATTGCCGCCATCGATGATCGCGCCGGCGCCGATCGAGAAGGCGCCCAGCGGAACCTTGCTGCTCGGCGGCGGACCGCTGCCGGCATATTGCCCGGGAACATAGATTCGGCTGACCGTCACCGTGTCGCCATTCGAAACCCGCAGCAGCGCACCGTCGCCGCTGGCAAACACATAGCTGCCATCGGACTGTTTGACCGGCAGCGAGCCGATCGTGATGTTACGGTCGGTGCCGCCGGGCACCGCGCCGACCGCCCTGACGACGCTGCCGTCACCGATGACAAGGCCCCTGCCGGTGACAAGAGCTCCGTCGCCGGCGAGCGAGACAAGAAGCAGCTCGGGCCCGGTCAACGGATGCGCCGCGTCGGTCAGGACCTCGAGATTGAGCGCGCTGGCGGTGATGTTCTGCACGCCGTTGATGACTTGAGCGGTGCCGCCGATCAGCACCGAGGACGCCCCGAGCCCGCTGATCTGGTCGGCATCGAGAACGAGGTAGTTGTTCGCGTCCGTGCAGCCGGCGGCGCTTCCTCCAACGCAGTCGCCGGCCGGCACCGCTCTGTCGGAAGCGAGGACCAGGATGTTCTTGCCGCTGATCTGCACCTGGCCACCGCCGCCGACGAGGCCTGGCGCCAGATCGCTGGTGCCGGGCGCAAACCGGTTGGTGCCGGCAAGATTGAGCGAATTGGTTGCGCCGAGCACCAGCACGCCGCCATCGATCGGCAGCGGCGGCGGAGCATTTCCTGCCGCAAGCGCCTGGTTGCGGAAGTAGGTTGTTCCCGAGGTAATGTCGATGCGCGAATACTGCGACCAGACCGATTGCGACTGCAGCTGGAATACGGCGGATTGCGACGAACGCGCGCCGGTCAATTGATTGCCGAACGTGCCGGTGACATATCGCGAGCCGTCCGAGCTCGAGGTACCGGCGACCGCATTCGGATTGACGTTGTTTGCAACCTGGACGACGCGGTAGGCGCCGGGCAGCGTTGCGTACATTCCCGGCAGCAGCGTGTAGGTGCCGGCAGGGATGCCGCTGCCGGCACCGATGGTCACCGACTGGCCCGGCGCGATCCCATTCGCGAACGGCTGCACGCTTCCCGCAGGGGCGCCATTCGTACTGTTGCCGGCTGGTACCACCAGGCCGGAAGAGTATGGCGCGAAGGCGAAGTTGGGATCGTAGGCGGCAACGCCGGCCGAGTAGGTCGGGACCAGCGCATAGATCTGGCGACCGTCAGCATAGGTCGGTATGGCGCTGCCATTCGCAGGGTTCTGCTGGTAAGTCGTCAGCACGTTGCGGCTGCCGCCGGTGCCTGCGACAAACTCCGTCGCATAGATATCGCCGCCGCCGCTGAGGTCGAGCAAGGCGCCCGACTGGGTCGCCACGTTCGTACCGAACAGGTCGATCGACTTGCTCGGCGGCGCGGCCAGCACTGGCACGCCCTGATTGGTAGAAGCGCCCTGATACCAGGTGGTGCCGTCGACGGTGTAGCCATCCGGCACGACCAGACCGGCTGCCGACACGGAGGTCAGGCTGCCCGCTGCCAGCGTCACGCTCGCCGTCGGCGTGAAGGTCCCCGAGGCGAAGGTGACGTGCCCCTCGTTGGCAATCGCGTTGATGAATTGGGCCGGGACGTCGCTGCTGGTCCGCACGCCCAGGATGATGTTGCCGAGCGGCGCCCACAGCGTGCCGCCCTGCACGATGTTCTGTGCACTGATCACAATGCTTCCGCCCGCCGAAAGCGGCGGCGTCGGAATGCCGTTCTGTGCGATCGTGATCGCGCCCGACGCGCCGGTCGACATCAGGAGGAACGCGGTGTTGCTGACCGGGTAGATCTCGGCCGCGCGCAGCGTGAGATTGCCGGGAACCAGCAGCGCTCCACCGAACGTCGTCTCTCCCGCGCCAAAGCTGCCGTCGACGAAACCATAATATTGCGGCAGCAACCGGATGGCGCCCGCGCTGGTGAGGTTGACGCTGCCGGCGTTGTCGAGCCCGATGCCGCGCTCGAGGTCGATCCATTGAGCCGTCACGTTCAACGTGCCGGCGCCGGCAGTCGGGACGATCGACTGGGCACTGGGCACGAGTCCGACCAAGCGAACGTAGCCGGCGTTCAGATTGACGACCGACCCGTCCGCGATCGCGATGTGTCCGGCACGCGCGTTAAGGGTCAGGGCGCCGGGAATCCTGACATTGACCGAGCCGCCGAACGCAATGGTTTGAGCATTGAGCGTCACGGAATCGAAGCCGCTGTTGCTCAGCGTATCGGCCCCGATGAATGCACCCGCTGTCGCCGACGCGCCCAAAGCCGGCAGGTTCGCTGCGACCACGCCGGGCTGCTGCACCGTGATGATGTCCGGCGCCGGCGGAGCGCCCTTCGCGGTGTCATTGACGACGCCGATGGTCAGGCTGCCGCCGGTCGCAAGCGGTGCTCCGCCCGCCGCATCGACGGACCCGGCAAAATAGACCGTCCTGCCGGACAGCTGCAGACTGCCGCCGTTGCTCCAGGCCGCCTGCCCGACGACGTGCGGTCCGAAACCAGCCTGCGGCAACTGGATCAGGTTGCTTTCCGCGGTCACCGCCGCACCCTGCAGATTGAACTGCGCGCCGGGCTCCGCCACCACGCTGGTCGCCAACAGCGAGATGGTGCCGGCGTCGCGCACTGTGCCCGTCGAATAGGCGGTCACCTGCGGATTGGGCACGAACACGCCGCTCACATCGAGCACGGCGGTCGCACCGATGCGCACCTCCGTACCCGTTGCATTGATGCTGCCCGCTGGCACGACGATGTTGCCGCGAATAGCGGCCGTCGCAACCGCATTCAGTGCGACCGTGGCCAGCGGATCGGTGACGATGGCGGCGCCACGATCGACCAGCACATTAGTCCCGCCCAGCGTCAGGCTGACCGGTTTGCGCAAGCCATCGGGCACCAGTCCCAGGGACGCGAAGTCGCGCACCCGCGCGCCGGTCGGAATCTTCACCTCGCGGCCGGAGAGCACGGCGCTCGGCTGCTTCTGCAGCAGCAGCTGCGTGCCCGCGGTCACGGTGACCCCGCCAGAAATATCGGTCAGGGTGTACTGGGAGAATCCGCCGCTGGTGAAGAACGAAGGCGGCAGAACCACCCGACCGGCCTTCGCGTCCGATACGGCCATGCCCGCGACAGGGATTCCGCTTTGGAGGGCGACGGCGTTTGCCGTATTCGTGGAAACATACGACGTCACATCCGCGGTCGCGCCGTCGACCGCAATGGTCGAGGCCTGCAATGTCAGCGTACCGCCGCCATCGAAGCCGCCTGCGTAGACGGTGCCGCCAAGCAGCACATTGGCCTGGTTGGGATAGTTGACGGTGCCATCCGGATTGGTGCCGTGCGGGAGGACGTTGAAGTCGGCAGGGCTTTCATTGCTACCAAGATTACCGGAGAAGGCGCCGGTGTAGAGGGATAGGGTCAAGCTACCACCCTTGCCGACCGGCAAGCCATCGGACCCGATCTTGACCTTGCCGGTCGTATCGACATAACCGCCGCCGGACAGGTCGATGACGCTGCCAGGCGAGAGCACGATGCTTTGAGTGACGTCGACGAAGGCGCCGTCACCTCTGCTCGGCCCGTTGCTGGCTGAGAGAGTTGAGATACTCACGCTGCCGCCGTTGACGTAAGCGCGTCCCTCGAGCTGATCCGCCGACAAGCCTGTGTCGTTAACCCAGCGCCCGCGCACGTCGAGCACCGCATGCGGCCCGATGACCAGGGCCGGAACCGGCGGCTGCGCCGGCTGAAACTTGACGGGATAGGTGAAGCCGGTAAGGCTGAGCTGGCCGGCGGGCGCACTGAGTGTGCCGTCAATCGTGGCGACGTTGTCCAGCGTGATGCTGCCACCAGGCCGCACCGACAGAACGGCATTCGTTGTCATGTCTAGCCGATGCGCGCCCGTGATCGAGACGGCCCCGAGCGATGCATTGGAGAGGAGGTCGGTGAAGATCGGGAACAGGCCGTTGACGAGCGTAGGCGACCAGCTCGACGCGTTGGCAAAGTTCAAGCCGCCGAGACCGTACGGATCCGCCCCGGCAGCGGCCTGCGACGTGAGCACCAAATTGTTCGGGTTGCCGGTGCCCGTCGGATTCGCGAACGTGATGCTCAGCGACGCACCCTTCGGCATCTGGTCGGCGGACGAGAGATTCGACGATCCCGCCAGCGCGCGTTGCCGGCTGCCCGCCACCACGTTGCCGATGATGTCGTTGACGATCGGATTGACGGCCGCGACCGTGACCGAGCCGGCATTGGCGCCGGTGATGTAGCTCGCCTCATAATGCGAATTGCTGCTGCCGCCCCAGGGGCTGAGATAGATCTCAGTCAGCTTGGTATCGACGACGCCATTGACCTTGTGCAGGACCGTGAAGCCGCCGCCGACGCCTACATAGGCAATGGTGGGATCGGCGCGGCCGATGTCGTAGACGCGCCCGTCGGCACCCAGCAGGCGCGTCGTGCTGATCAAGCCGCCGGTGTATTGCACATAGCCGGCCGACACGTTGATGGTCGCGCCCGGCTGCTGCACGACATTCTTTCCTGATGTCGAGAAGCTGCCGCCAGCCGTGAGGATCTGGTCTATGCTTTGCGGGATCAGCCCGACATAGCCGGCCGCGTTGAGCAGCGGCGAGCCGACCCATTTCACACCGTCGGCACGCGTGCCGCCGAGGCGCGCATCGATGGTCACGGTCTTGCCGATCAGGGCCTGGGCGAGCGGGCTGTCGGCGACCTCCGCCGCGGTGACGAGGATGCTGATCTGATTGATCGACATCGGCAGCGTGACCCCGGTGATGCCGGAGAGATCGATGGTGCTGCCCTTCTCGAGCAGGACCGTGCCGGCAACACTGTCGGCGCCGATCGTCAGCGCGGCGCCCGGCGCCTTGATCATGGCACCGGCGGCACCCGCGCCGGTGCCCTGCACATCGACGCTGCCAACCGCCGTTATGCTGAGCTGCGGCTGCAGCACCGTTTGGAAATACGGCGCGTTGCTGGCGCCGTTCGCTGATGTCGGTGTGTTGAGCGTCGCGGTCGGCAGGGTTCCGCTGGTCTCGTCCGGCAGGATCGACGTGAGGCTCGCCGACCCCAGCACGATATTGCCGTCGGCACCGGACGCGCAGCCGCTTTGCACGCAGGCCGTGTTCATGTTGATCGAGCCGGTGCGGGTGGTCGAGGTGGTCGCGACGATGCCACCGAGCTGGTTGATCGATCCGCCCGACAGCGTGACCGCGCCGGAATTGGACGTCAGCAGGCCGGAAGCCTGATTCGTTACCACGCCTCCATTGGCCAGCACCCGCATCGCGGTCTGGACGCCGACTGCGGTCGACAGCGGCGTTACCAGGGTGACGGAGCTGTCCGACGCCAGGATGATCTGGCCGTTCCTGGTGGTGATCGCACCGGCATTGCTGACGCCGCCGTCGCCGAGCAGCGCGACGTAGCCACCATCGCCATTCGCGCTCAGCTTGCCGGTTGTGTCGATGATCGCACCCGGCTGGACCGTGACCTTTCCGCTGCCGCTGCCCACGTTGAAGATCGCAGCACCCGAAGCCGTATTGGGAGGGACAACACTGACCGGCACGTTGCCGAGCTGCGAGAACAGCCCGCTTTGCAGGAATCCCTTATAATTGCTGCCGCTGAGCTGCGACGGCAGATCCAGCGTCGAGGCGATCAAGGTGTGCACATTGATCTGGCTGGTGCCGCCGAAGATGATGCCGTTCTGGTTGATCAGGTAGACCGCGCCGTCGGCCCTGATCGTTCCCAGAATCTGGCTCGGCACGCCGGCCGACGCAATCCTGTTGAGCGCGGCCCAGTTCGCGTTGCCCTGCTGGTTGAAATTGACGGTCGTGCCGCTGCCGACATTGAACGACTGCCAATTCAACACCGCCTGGGGCTGAGTCTGGTTGATATTGACCGTGGTCTGGCCGCCGCTGCTGGTCTGCGTCGGCGTGGCGGCACCGACCCAGTTGGTGACGGGATTGGCGACGCCGGGCGCGGCCAGGCCGCTGTTCGGCACCAGGCCGCCGGCATTGAGGCCGTTCGGCACTGCGCTCGGCGCGCTCGCTGCCAACCCGCGCGCGACGCTCTGGGCCGCCTGCAATGCCTGGATCGCCTGCGCGGCGCGTGCCATCGACGCTTGCGAGTTCTGCGCGGCCTGCTGCGCCTGCTGTGCGGCATCCTGCGCCGCGCTGATCGCCGCCTGCGTGGCCGCGCTGCTGACGCCACCCCAGGCGCCGAACGGGCGCGCCGCCGCGGGCGAGCTCATTGCGATCGCGATCGAACTTGCACCTGCGAGCAACAGGCCACGGCGCGAGATCGAGCGAGGGAGCGAATGCATGCGGGCCTTCCAATGCAGCAGACGATGCGAACGATCGTGACGCAACGAGGCACCGGCCAGCCTGCGATCAGTTGGCCCGATGCCGACATCTCAGTGAAAAGCGCGCAACCCTGCTGGCGCAGCCGCCCGCGAGCGGACACGCCCGACAGTTCGGGACGCCTCTCTGATCTTAAGACAGTTTGAGACGAGCTAACGCGAAGCGATTTCGCAAAAAAGTTTTAACCCTGCGGTGGAACTCAACCTCGGCGCGAACCGGCCAGTTCAAAAACACCGTCGCGTCAATTGGTTGGCGATGCTGCTCTGGACTGCCGGAGCGGCCGCTCGGCGGGCTTCGGCGGCTTCGCCGCGCCGGTGAACAGGGCGAAATCCACCGAGCGTTCCCCCTGTTTGAGCACAAGCCGGCGCGGCTCGATCCGCTCGACCTTCCAGCCGCTCACGTCGTCACCGGTGCGTACGCGCATCACTTTGTCGCCTTTGCTCGCGGCACGGATCGCGGCACGACCGTCGCCATTCTCGCTGACAATGCCGAGCACCACCACGCTCGGCGGCGGCGGTGGCGGTGGCGCTTCCTGCCGCGCCACCGGCGCGACCGGCTTGGCCGGCGGACGCCGCGCCGGCGAGAACAGCGGCTTGTCGATGGTCGCGCTCAACTGTTGCAAGGGCTGGACTTCGACCGGATTGTTGACGACGACCTCGCCGCCTGCCGCAAGTTCCGCAGCGCGCGCAAACAATGCGCAAAGACAAAGCCCGGCAACCATCAACATTTGCACTGCGATCGACATCTGTCGGCTGTCCCTAGGTCTGAGCTGGTTGTTTTCTGCTCGCACCTGTCCGCGTGCACCGGATCGTCATCACCGCGTGCAACAATCAACCTGCGCCAGGAGCGCCTGCGTTGCAAGGCTTCTCGTTACTAGGCAACGCGTTGTGTCGCGCATCGCAGCGTGTATGCGTCAAATCTGTGAAAGTGAATCACAGCCGGACATTGTCGCCATGCGCGTCATGCGCGAGCTGTTGTTACGACGGCGTCATCCAAGCCCCACACACTCCAGGCGTGTAGCAGGCGGCAACTTGCCGGCGCTGCCGCTTTGCATCGACGCCTAAAAGCCGTCGAGACGAAACACCGGTATCAAAGACGTGGCGTCATGCGTTCGAGTCGCATCCGTGCCGGCCTCATGCCGCTGCTGCTCGGCGCGCTGTTCCTGGCGCTGGATTGTGTCGTGACGTGCAGCACCGGATCCGCGCAGGCGCTCGCGGCATGCGAGTTGCGCTCGCGCGGCGGCGTGATCAAGCACGTCGTGCAGATCGAGCTCGACAATGTTCACCTGCGCCGCGACGACCCCAACGTGCCGTCGGATCTCGAGCAGATGCCGCATTTGCGCGACTTCATCACGCGCGACGGAATCATCGGAAGCAATCATCAGACCTCGCCGCTTGCCGAGACCGCGACTGACGCGCTCACGATCCTGACCGGTCTGCATGGCGACCGGATGGGCGTTGCAACCGGCAACAGCAATGCTGCGTTCCGCAGCGACGGCAGCATAGGCTTCGCCAGCGCCTTCGCCTACTGGACCGCGACCAGCAGCGATGGCAAGCCGCTGATGTTGGCCGACACCGGCAAGACCGTGCCCGCACCGTGGGTGCCGTTCACGGCCGCCGGCTGCGACGTCGGCGCGTTCGCAACGACCGGCCTGACACTGCAGGAGATCGGCCCCGAGATCGCGGCAACGCTCGGCCCCTCCGAAGCCCGCGCCGCTGCCGGCGATCCGCTCAAGGGGCGGGCCGATTTCCTTGGCATTGCGATCCATTGCGCTCGCGGCAGCGCATTATGCAGCAACGCCAACGCACGTTCGGATCTGCTGCCCGATGAGCCGGGCGGCTACGCCGGCTTCAGCGCGTTGTTCGGCAACCGCAATGTGCAGCCGGTAATCTCGCCGGACGGCCCGGTCAGGGATCTTGACGGCGATATCATCGACGACGACGCAGGTCACCCGGGCTTTCCCGGTGCGTCAGCGACAACGGCCGCACAATCGCTCGGCTATGCCGCGGCGATGCTGGAGGCCGGCGTGCCGGTGGTCTATGTCGGAATCGGCGATGGGCATCGGCCGCCCACCACGCGCCGGCGCGCCCTCGGCCCCGGAGAGCACGACCATGTCGCTAGGCTCGCCGCCGACGATGCCGCCTTCAGGAGCTTTATCGACCGGCTGGGCGCAAGCGGGATCACCACGCGCAATACGCTGTTCGTCGTCGTGCCCACGGGTAATGACCGTTTTGTCGGCGGGCCGCCCAGCCCGCCAGGGTGCGACGGCCTTGCGGTGCCTTGCAGCTACCGGCCGATCGGCGCGATCGGCATCGCCATCGATCGGCTGCTCGCGACCGAGCGCCACAACGTGACCACGTTCGATGTTCAGGTCGGCAACGCGCCGCCGTTCTACATCCGCGGCAATCCGCTCCCCGCCGATCCGCTGACACGCACGCTCGCGCAGGATGTCGGCAGGCTTGCCGTCGTCAACCCGGTCACCGGCAACACCGATCGCCTGACGTCGATGGTCGCGGACCGCGCGCAGATGCAGCTCATGCACATGGTGACCGCAAGCCCGGCGCGCACGCCGCATGTCATCATGTTCGCAGACCCCGATTACATCGTCAGGACGGCCGGCAGCCGCGCCGACTGTACGCAACCGCCGGCCTGCGTTGCGGTCAATCCCGACACGGCGTGGGTACGCGGCGACATCGCGCAGATTCTCGGCGGCAGCTGGTTCGGCATGGCTGGGCCGGGGATCGCGCACCGCGGCGAGACACCCGACATCCTCTCGCACCACGCGGACCTGCGGCCCACCCTGCTGGCGGTGCTGGGTCTGACCGACCGCTACACCCACGACGGCGTCGTGCTTGGAGATGCGCTTGAGCCGAGCGCGCTGCCGGCTGAGCTCGCAGACGATCGCGAGACCTATGTGTATCTGGCGCGTGCCGCCAAGACGATCAACGATCCGCTTGGCCAGCTCGGACGCAACAGCCTTGCCCTTGCGACCCAGGCCATCACGGGCGGCGATGTCGGTTATCAACGTTATCTCGACATGATGGCCGCGATCACGACCAGACGCGATGCCCTGACACGCGAGATCAACACGCAACTCGATGGCGCTGCTTTCGGGCATCGGCCAATCAATCCGTCCTACGCCCGCGTACTGATCGGTCGCGCCGGGGCATTGGTCAACGAGGTCGAGGACCTCGCCGGCAGCAGCCTGGCCCCCGCCGATCGTCCCTGGAAGGCAGCAAGCGATGCGCATTGACAACCGAACTGCCGGCGACACCGAACCATCGGCGCAGAGCGGGCAACAGAGACTCGGCGTGCGGCACCCTCGCAAGGCGTTGATCGCCACATGTCTTGCGCTCGCCGGCCTGCTCGGCGGCTGCATGATGGACAAGAGCATCGACTTGCCCGGACGCGACCAGGTTACCGATCCGATCCGCGATGCCGACCTGCGGGCGCGCTGGAACGGCCCGGTCGGCGGAACGTCCGGCGCAGCGGCCTCCGCGCGCACGCAACCCATGGTGTTTCCCGGCGCCGATCAGGATCTCGCTGCACCGCCGACGCAGCGCGACGCCGTCACGGCGACGACGACGCGCTTCGCGAGCGCCGTTGACGGCGACGTCGCTACCGAGAGCGGCGGCATCGAGCTGAACTTCGACAACGCCGATATTCCGACCGTGGCGAAATCCGTCATCGGCGACAGCCTCGGAATGAACTATATCGTCGACCCGCGCGTGCAGGGCACGATCACGCTGGCCTCCGCGCAACGGATTCCGCGCAAAGACGTGCTGCCGATCTTCGAGAGCGTGCTGCGAATGTCGAATGCGGCGCTGCTGCGCGAAGACAATCTGATCCGCATCGTGCCGCTGCCGGAGGCCGCGGGCGCCGGCGTCTCTGTCGTCGGTGCGGGACAGCCCGGCTATGGCGTCTCGATCGTACCACTGCGTTTCGTCTCTGCCGCGGCCATCGGCAAGACGGCGGAGAGCTTCCTGTCGCGGCCCGGCGCCGTTCGCGTCGATCAAGCCCGCAACGTGTTGTTGATCCAGGGTACCGCCTCCGAGCGACAGGCGGCGCTTGGCGTCATCGGCACGCTTGATGTGGAGTGGCTGCGCAATCAGTCGGTCGGGCTCTATCCGCTGAAGTCGACCGCGCCCGAGACCATGATCCGCGAGCTCGAGAAGGTCTTCGACACCGCCGACGGCGGACAGGGACAGGGCGTGATCAAGTTTCAGCCGGTGTCGCGCATGAACGCCGTGCTGGCGGTGAGCAAGAACAGCAAGGTGCTGGAGCGCGCCACCCAATGGGTGCGGCGGCTGGATCGTTCCGACCCCACCGGCACGACGGTGCGGGTCTACAGCCTGCGCTTCGGCAACGCGCGCAGCATTGCCCGCATCCTCAACGAGATGTTCGTCGGCCGCAATTCGCAATCGGCCAGTGACAGCCAGACCAGTGCGACCGCGCCCGGTCAGAGCGGAACGACGTCGCGCATCGACTCGCTCGGTGCCGGCACCCTCAGCAGCAGCAACAATCCGACGACGTCGCCGCAGGGCGGCACCCAGAACTCGGGCGGCACCAACGGCAACGCGGCCCAGGTCGGATTCTCCGATCGCAAGGACGACGACCAGGATATGCCGGGGGCGGGCGGCGGCGGAACGGGGCTGGGTTCGCTGCCGCGCGGCGTGTTTCAGAACGTTCGCGTCACTGCCGACAAATCGACCAACGCCATCATGGTCTATTCGAACCAGGAAGATTATCAGGTGATCGAGCGGGCGATCGAGTCGCTCGATCGCCCGCGGCTGCAGGTCGCCGTCGATGCGATGGTCGCCGAGGTCACGCTCACGGACCAGCTGCAATATGGCGTGCAGGCCTATCTGACCAGCGCCAACGCCGGCGCCGGCCCTGACAAGGGATCGGTCGGCCTGTTCAGCGCCGCGCAATCCGCCGCGCAGACCGCCCTGCTCGCGCGCGTGCTGCCCGGCTTCAACCTGTTGCTCGGTGCCGAGGCCAATCCGAAGCTGGTCCTCAGCGCGCTGTCCAATCTCACCACCGTCAAGGTGTTGTCGGCTCCGTCGCTCGTGGTCGCCGACAACGAGCCGGCGATCCTCGAGGTCGGTGACCAGGTGCCGATCTCGACTGGCAGCACCGTCACCGGCCTCAATGTGGTCAGCAGCATCAGCCGCCAGAACACCGGCATCATCTTGAAGGTGCTGCCGCACGTGCATCCGAATGGATCGATCGAGCTCGAAATCGAGCAGGAGGTCTCCAATGTCGTCAATCCGGCCGGCGCGAGCGCCCAGAACCTGACGCCGACCATCTCGCAGCGGCGGATCCACTCGACGGTCGGCACCAGCAGCGGCCAGACCGTGCTGCTTGGCGGCCTCATCAAGGAGGACGACGAGCGCTCGGTGGCCGGACTGCCCGGCCTCAACCAGATCAAATATCTCGGCGACCTGCTGAGCCAGAAGAGCGACACCAAGCTCCGCTCGGAGATCATCGTGTTCGTCACGACGAAGCTCGTGCGCAACGGCCACGATGCCCAGGTGGTCGCCGAGGAATTCCGCGAGCGCCTCGACAGCATGCGGCGCGCACCGTCGACCTTCGATGTGCCGGGCGCGGCACGGCCGGCCGTCGCGCGCAAATGACGCTGCGGCCGCCGATGGCGATGGTCTTATCCATTCTCCAGGTGCTGGGTGCAGCCATCTTCAGCACCGCCGCAATCGCGGCCGAGCTGAGCAGCGTGAGCTTGAAGGGCGACATCACGATTGTCGCACTCAGCGGCGACGTCGCCCAAGGCGACACCGAGGCTGCGGAAGCCCTGATCAAGGCCGCCAACGACGGCAACCGCCTGATCTCCGCGGTGAGGCTCGACTCGCCAGGCGGCAGCCTCGCCGAGGCGATCAAGCTCGCCGGGCTGATCCGCCGGGCCAAGCTGCCGACGATCGTTGCGGCCGGGTCGCGTTGTGCGTCGGCCTGCTTCATCGTGTTCGCGGCGGGAAACGAGAAGTTCGCGAGCTATGAGGCCGCGATCGGCGTCCACGGCGTGTCCGACAAATTCGGCCATGAGACGGCGCAAACCGAAGAGGCGACGATTGCCATGGCCCGTGTCGCCAGCGGGTTCGGCGTGCCGCCCCGCATCATCGGACAGATGGTGGCAACGCACGCCCACGAGATCGCGTGGCTGACGCCCGACGATCTGCGCGCCATGGGCGCGATCATGACCGATCGGCCGCGACGCCACGCGCCGCCGCCGACGTCGCCGGACGATCGATGGCTTGCTGGGCTTGGGAATCAGCCGGAGGACGCAGCGACGAGGTCGCAAGCGGCCGATCAGCCCGCGCACGAGGCCGCCGGAAGATCCGGGCAGCATGTCCTGCCTCGACAAGGAAGGTAAGGCAGAGGCGACCTGCTCGGAAAGGCTCGCCCAACAACTCGATATGCCGCTGATCGCAGCAACATTCACTCGTTGCTGGCGGCGCTCGTCAGCTTGTCCAACGAGATGTCGCCGGCGGTCCCGCTGCCACCCTCCTGACCATCGGAGCCATAGGAGAGAATATCGTAGGCATCGCGTTCGCCGGGCGCCCGATAGATATAGGGATGACTCCACGGATCATTTGGAACCACGCCGCCCTTGAGATAAGGACCGTTCCAGTTGGGCGCGCCAGACGTTCGCTGCACCAGCGCCGTGAGCCCCTCTGCAGTCGTCGGGTAACGACCGGTATCGAGCTGGAACAGGTCGAGCGCGCTCGCAAAGCTCCGCATCTGGATCTTGGCGGCCTTGACCTTCGATTCACTCAGGTAGCTCAGCACGCGCGGGCCGACCAATCCCATGATCAGGCCGATGATGGCGATGACGACCAGCATCTCGACAAGCGTGAATCCCCGCTCGCCCTGCCGCGTCTTGTGTCGCTCGAGACGCCCGGAAACAAGGATGGAATTTTGCTTCGACATCACTGTTCGTCCAATACTGTTCGTCCCATGAGCGGCAAGGCAAGGATCGTCACCAGACTTTCGACGCTCTGGGGTAGTTCCGGGCGCCTCGATTGAGGCGCCCGGCCTTGTCATGTGCTCGACACCATCTCGGTACAGCGCAATCGCGATTGCGCCGTCCACAATGCGCCGATTTACTTGGCGCCGCCGCTGGCGCCGTTGGCCACGTTCAAGCAGCCGTTCGTCTGGGTAGCGGCAGCCGCGCTGATGGCGGTCGGCAGCGTGCCCCAGTACTGCTTCTTGATGTTCTGCGCATAGCTGACCGGCACCGCGTGGAAGCCGGCATTCTCGATCACCGCCGAGACGTCCGGATCGAAGTTCGGATCGGTCGAGTCGGCACCGGCAACGTAGGTGGTCAGGAAGTTGACCAGGTTGGTTTGGCGGTTGGCGTCGGCCTGGACGTTGTAGCAGCTGTACAGGTCGAGGAACGTCGTGCCGCTGAGCGGATAGGCGTTCAGCTTGTTGGTGAGCGGCAACACCGGCAGGCCGGTGACGGTCACGCCCGACTGGGTGACAGCGCCGAACACGTTGGCGTAGATGTTGTAGTCGTTCCAGGTCCAGGTCGTGGAGGGCGTCTTGAGCCTCGTGTCAGCCCACGCGGCAGCGGCGCCATCCGGTGTCGGTGCGATAAATGTCAAGCTCGCCGGCTGAGTCGCTGGCGACACTCCGTGGCTCGGAACATAGGTGCCGGCACTGCGCAGCTGCTCGTTCGACAGAGCCGCCGAGCGCGGCGCAGCGATGGTCCCAACCTGTGTGGTGTAGGGCTGGGTGAAGTCGGCGCTGATGTATCCGATACGGCCGGCCTTGCTGCTGTCGGTGCTGATCGCAGATGCCACGCCTCCGCTGCCTTGCGCGCTGATCCAGGCGTTCGTCGCCGTCGTGTTGTTCCAGCCTCCCGCGCCACGGACCGCAGCGATGCGGGTGATCAGGTTCGAGAAACTGGTGCTCGGCAGGGTTGTGGTGTTGAAGATCGACTGGTAACCGTACGCACCGGTGGAATCGAGCAGCGGGCAGACGGCCTTGAGATAGTTGGTCAGGATGAAGCTCGTGCCGCTGCCATCGCCGCGGTACACGATCTTGATCGGCAAGGACGAGCTCGTGTAGCGTTGTGCCGCGCCTGTGTTGTCGATGTTGGTGTAGTCGAAGGCCGCGAGCACTTGGCCGCCGGCGTTGTTGAGGTACGGGATCTTGCCGACGGTGATGTCGTTCCAGTCGGTCACGAGGCCGGTAAAGATCGCGCACAGCTGCGCGGTCGAGAGCTGGATGGCCGCGCCCTGGTTGGCCTGGGTGCCCGGCGTGGCGCCGGTGCCGGCGACCGCCGAGTAGACGGTCATCGAGCTGGTGTTGACGCCGATCGCGACGTTGACTTCGAAAGCCGGGATCTGGATCGGATTGCCGAACACCGTGGCGTTGTAGGCGACCGAAGCCGTCGAGGTGCTGTTCAGCGTGATCTGGGTCAGCGCGCCGCCGGTGGTGGTCCAGCTCTGCGTCGGGTTGAAGCTGACCGACGACGTGGTCAGCGTCGTGGACGTACCAACGAAGGCCAGCGGCGAATCCGACAGGCCGATGTCGACGCGCGGATAGGGATAGCTGCCGAACTGGGTCGCCGGGCTTCCCGGATTGGCGAGGTCGATCGTCGCGGGCTGGTTCGCGGGCAGCGGCGTGTTGATCGAGATGTTGGCCGACGGGTTCGGCGTGACCGTGCCGTTGTACCACTGCTGCGGATCGTTGGTGATGAAGCCGCGCACGCCGTTGCCGCTGCCGACGCCGGCATACATGCCTTGTATCGGCAGGCTCGTCAGCGTGCAGGTGGTCGGCAGCTTGCCCGGCGCCGGGAAGCTCGGGTCGAACGCGAAGCCGTCGGGATAGGCGGTGCCGAAGCCGACGTTGGCGCCCATGTAGCAGTCGAAGATCTGGCGGAAGGCTTCCGAGGCGAGCGTGCTGCCGCCCGTGTAGATGCCGGCAGTGGCGGTGGAGGCCTGCGCGTTCGCGGGCGTGATGCTCGAGGACGCGAGCAGGGCGAGCACCGAAGCGGTGCCGAGCATGTATTTGGACGATTGCATTTTCATTGCGCTGTTCCTGTGGGGTTGATCACCACCGGCACACATCGTCATCGCGTCGTCACGAGAGTGCAAAGTAATCTTCAAGCAAGAAGAAGTTTACTTTCTACCTAACCAAGATTTATTGGAATAAATCTATGATTAGGCAAGCACCTCTGCCGTCGACGTCATGTCTCCGTCGCCGATGATTGACTTCACGTCTGATAGACAATTCGACGATTGGGATCGCGCAGGGATTATTTTCGATCAGCTCCCGAAAAACATCTTGGCAATACCTCGTCAGATGCTCTATGGACTCTGCGTCCGACAGCTCGCTGTCTGATCGCAAGTGATAGACAGAGCAATCTCCGCGGGCTTTCATTCAAGCGAGGCCTCCCACATGGAAGACAACTCGAGCGGGCGTCTTGCGATTCGTGTGGGGCATGGCGGCCATGCAATTTTGGCGCGCCCGCTGAACGGCGGCTATCCATCGACTGACCTGAAGCGGGCGCAAGCGCTGCATCAGGAGGGCGTGGCACACGCACGCCAGGATCGCTGGCGCCCGGCGCTGCGCGCATTCAACGAAGCGGTGCGGCTCGCGCCCGATCAGTCCGGCTTCAATTATTGCAAGGGCGTCGCACTGTGCCGGTTCGATCGCTTCGACGACGCGCGCGAGGCATTCGCCGCGGAACTCAGGGTGACACCGACGCATGCGCCGGCGCTTGCCGAGATCGGCACCTGCCTCGCACGCACCGGACGCACCCGCGACGGCATTCCCTATCTCCAGGATGGATTGCGCCTGCTGCCGAAGATGCCGCTCGCACAGTACAGCCTCGGCCTTGCGCTCCTGACCGAGAACCGGCGCAGCGAGGCCCTCGCGGCGCTGGACAAGGCGATCGAGCTCGATGCCGGAAACGGGGAAGCCTATCGCACCCGCGGCCTCGCCTATGTGATGGACGGACAGTTCGACAAGGCGGTCGACGATCTCCGGGCCGCCTCGACGATCGACAGCGACAATTACAAGGCGATCATCGAGCTCGGCATGAATTTCGGCATCGCCGCGCGCGACCAGCAGGCGGCGCGGCTGTTCGAGATCGCCGCCGAAAGCGCGCCGACCGTCGCGCTGCCGCAATATCTCTACGGCCACTTTCTGATCAATCACCGCGCGTTCGAGCGCGGGCTCAGCTATGTCGACCGCGCGCTGGCGATTGATCCGCTGCAGGCGGAGCATCATGTCGGCCGCGGCTTCGGATTGCTTGGACAAGGTCGCATCGAGGAGGCCGTCGCGGCCTACCGGCGCGCCGGCGAGCTCGATCCCGGAAGCGCCGGCATCGCCGGAACCCTGCTGTTCGCACTTCAGCACAAGCCGGGCGTGACGCGCGGCGAGCTGCTGCGCGAGCACCAGCGATGGGCGATGCTGTACCGGCCGAGCGCGCCGCTCAATCGTCTTGCATTCGCCAACGTGCCGGATCCGGCGCGCAAGCCGCGGCTCGGCCTGGTGTCGGCGGACCTGCACCGGCATGCCGTGTCGTTCCTGGTGCTGCGCGCCTTCGAGGCGCTCGCCGCGCTCGGCTACGAGATCTGTTGCTACAAGACCGACAGCAAGCGGCAGGACGACGATTTCAGCGAACGCTACAAGGAAATCTCGCTGTCCTGGCGCGACGTCTCGGGGATGGACGATCAGGCCCTCGGGCAACAGATTGCCGAGGACCGTATCGATGTCCTGTTCGATCTCGCCGGCCACACCGCCGGTAACCGACTCTCGCTGTTCGCGATGCGCGCGGCGCCGATCCAGCTCAGCTGGGCCGGCTATGTCGGCACGGTCGGGCTCGACACCTATGACGGTCTGATCGCCGATCCGGTGGAGATTCCGCCGGAGCACGACGCGAGCTATATCGAGCGCCCGATCCGCCTGCCCGACTGCTATGTCTGCTATCACCCGCCGGCCAAGGCGCCCGAGGTGCCGCCGCTGCCGAGCTTGAGCGGCGGCCGCTTCACCTTCGGCTGCTTCAACCGTCCGGCGAAGCTCAACAGCGAGCTCGGCAAGGCCTGGGCGCGGATACTCGAGCAGGTGCCGGATTCCCGCATCCTGATGGTTTATGGCGGCCTCGGCGAGACCAGCACGCGCGATGCGGTCTACAACGTGCTCGGCCAGGGCGGCATGCCACGCGAGCGGGTCGAGCTGGTCGGCGAAACCGAGCAGGACAAGCTGCTTGTGGCCTACGGTGAGGTCGATGTCGCGCTCGATCCGTTTCCCTATTCTGCCGGCGTCACGACGCTCGAGGCGATGTGGATGGGCGTTCCGACCGTGACCTTCGTCGGCGATACGTTCGCCGGCCGTCACTCGGCGGCCCATCTCACCGCGGCGGGACTGGGCAGCTTTTGCGCGCACAGCATCGACGACTACGTCGCCATGGCAGTCGGATGGACGCGCCGGCGCGATGAACTCGCCGAGTTGCGCCGTACGCTGCGCGACCGCGTCGCCGCCTCGCCGCTTTGTGACGCGCCGCGCTTCGCCGACAATCTCTCGCGCGAATTGATGAAGCTCTGGGCGGAGTGGTGCGAGGCCCGCACCAACGCGGCGGCCTAGAGCATGATCCGGAACAGTACGACGCGGGTTTCCGAAATGACCATGCTCGAACAACGAGCTAGAGCGCGATGACGATCCGACCTGATCTCATCGCGCGTCAGCCGCAATCGCGGGCGAAGCGGACAAAATAACGGGCCGTCGCTTGGCCGAACGACACGCAGGTCGAGAGTAAGGGGTGCGTTGATGTCGAAGGCAGGGATCAGCGAGGCGCAGACGATGCGTGCAGGGCTGGCGATGCTGAATCAAGCTTCGTCCGGGCGGCGCGCGGAATTCATCCAGACTGTCATGAACCGCGCCATCGCGCTGTTTCGCGACGGCCAGCTGGACAGCGCTGATCTGCTGCTCGAAACCATGGAGCAGGAACCCGCAGTGCGGCCACACGTCCTGCACATTCGCGGCGTGATCGCGCTGCAGCGTGACGATGACGAGCGGGCACTGGAGCTGATCGAGGAAGCAGTCAGGCTCAATCCAGCCGACGGAGAAGCGCATGGCAATCTCGGCGTCCTGCTGCTGAAGGGCCGCCAGTATCCGCAGGCGCTGGCCGCCTACACTGCCGCGCTGACGCTGCGGCCGGACAATCTAGCGGCGCAGCTCGGCCTTGCCCGCGCGCTGGCGATGCTCGAACTGAGCGATTTCGCCGACGAGGTATTCAGCGACCTGATCGCTGGCGCTCCCGATTACATCGATGCGATCGTCGATTTCGGATGGTTGCTCAGCGACACCAACCGGCACGACGCAGGCATCACGTTGCTACGTAGCGCGCTGGAACGATACCCGGAGCGCGCAGAACTGCGCGCCGTGCTTGCCGTCTGCCTGTTCGGCGTCGGCAGCTGGTCGGCGGCCTGGGCGGAGTATGAAGGGCGGCTGTCGGATCCGCGTGTCAGCAGGCATTTGATCTCGACCGACCGGCCCCGTTGGCAGGGTGAGGACCTTGCCGGCAGGACCATCCTGCTGCAATCCGAGCAAGGCTTTGGCGACACCATTCAATTCGTGCGCTATGCGCCGATGGTGAAAGCGCGGGGTGGCCGCGTAATCCTGCGAACGCCGCAAGTCTTGCTGTCCCTGATGCAAACCGTCGCCGGCGTCGATGAAGTGATCAGTGATACGACCATGGCGCCGGCATTCGACGTCCAGCTGCCGCTGCTGTCTTTGCCGCTGATCTTCGATACGCAGGTCGACGCCGTTCCGGCGACAATTCCCTACGTCGCTCCCGATCAGGATCTGGTCGCGCGATGGCGCGAGCGCCTCGGCGGCAATCCCGGCCACCGCATCTCCGTCGGCCTGGTTTGGCAAGGCAATCCCGGCCATCTCAATGATCAGCGCCGCTCGATCCGGCTCGATCTGCTACGTCCCCTGCTCGACTGTCCGGGCACACGGTTTGTGAGCCTGCAGATCGGCCGCGGACGCGAGCAGCTCGCCGATTTCGACGAGCGTATCCTCGATACCGCCGCACAGATCGATGTGGCATCCTTCGCCGATGCGGCGGCGATCATCGGCAATCTCGACCTCGTCATCTCGATCGACAGCGCGATCGCGCATCTTGCCGGGGCGATGGGAAAGCCGGTCTGGATTCTGCTCGCCAACGGCAGCGATTGGCGTTGGCTCCGGGATCGCAGCGATACGCCCTGGTATCCGCAAGCCCGGCTGTTCAGGCAGACAAGACCGGGCGATTGGGCGGAGGTGATTGGACGGCTGAACTCCGCGCTGAGGTCGCTCGCCGGGGCCGGCTCCGAGCAGACGACCGAATCGATCACCGACCAGATCATGGCCTCCGCGCTCAAGATGACGGTCCCGCACCAGGAGAATAACGCGCTGATGTGCGACGCCCTGTTCGTCGAGGCCTGCCGCCAGCATCGCGCAGGCAAGCTGGATCGCGCCACCAGACTCTTCGAGCACGTTCTTTGCCTCGATCACGGACACATCAACACATTGTGCAATCTCGGCGCGATCGAGCTCGGCCGCGGCCACCATGAGCGCGCCCACACGTTGCTGCAGACCGCAGTCACGACGGCGCCCGACCTGGCGCCGGCACGTATTGCGCTCGCCGACGTGCTGATCGCTACCCACAGGAGCGAGCAAGCGGTTGCGCAATACCGCAAGGCGATCGAGCTTGCGCCGACGAGCGTCGATGCGCACGCGGCCTACGCAAATGCGCTGCGAAAGCTCCGCGGTGACGAGCAGGCAAGCGGCATGCATGCCGATATGTTGAAGCGACAGCTACATCAGCATTACCGCAAGGCGCTGGAACTCGCGCCCACCAGCGACGCATTGCATGCGCAATATGCACTGGCCCTCTGCGAACTCGGCGATATCGATAACGCCATGCTGCACTTTTTGGCGGCAACGAAGATCAATCAGCAACAGTCTTCGGAATTCTACGAAGCGCTTGGTCGCGCATGTGCCGCGCGCGGCAATTCGCAGGGCGCGGAAATCAGCCTGAAACACGCGGTTGCGCTCGATCCGCGCCGGGTGACCGCCCATTGTGCGCTTGCCGATCTCTATCTCACGCTCGAACGCCCAGATGAAGCATCGACAAGTTTCCGTGAGGCGCTGGCAATCGATGCCGGAAGTGCTGCGGCCTTGCTCGGAATTGAGCGGGCGGTGCAGCGGAACACAATCGTCAGCGGAATATCGTGACATGCGTTTCCTCACCGGTGTTCGCTTCGTGCTCGACGCTTGCGAACGATCTTGTGTGGCCGCAGCCGTGACGCGCGCAGCACGCGTGCAGCACGCAGATCAATTCCGCATCATCGATCGTGGCGTGGCATGCCGTGACGTGAACACTCGCTGTGGTTTCATTTCCATGTCACCAATCGTCGCTAGAAATGTCGTGACGGACTTGAAATGTGACGATTGCCGCGGTTGGGGATGGGGCCCCTGCAATGAGCGACACCAATCGAACGGCGTTGCTCGCGCTCCTCGTCACAAGCTACGACGATCTCAAACAACGTTTGACACGGCGGACCGGATCGGCCGATCTCGCCGACGAGGCGTTGCAAGACACGTTTCTGCGCTTGAGCAAAGCGGACGGCATCGGACCAGTTCGCGATTTGCCCGCATATCTGTTCCGCGTGGCGATGAGCGCCATCAGCAACCGGCGTGTCGCCGAACGTCGCCGTCGCACGGTGCCGCAAGCGGATACGGTGTTCGATCTGCCGGACGAAACTCCCGGCCCGGACCGGATCATCGAGGCGCGATCCGAGATCAGTGCGCTCCGCCGCGCCATCCAGGAACTACCTGCGCGTCGCCGGGAGATCTTCATGGCGATATGCGTTGAAGAAATCCCGTTGCAACAAGTGGCGAAGCGGTTCGGCATCAGCGTGCGCACGGTCCAGGTCGAGATCAAGCAGGCGCTGGTGCATTGCGCGGTGTGCATCGATCGGAACGCGCAGATGCCGCGGGTCGGGTTTCGGCGTCGAAACCCGTTCAGCGAACGGGACCGCGCGGCGCTTCATCCAGCGAGCGAAAGCGATACGCTGCTTGGCCGGCGATTGCCGTTGGGCGGCAGCAGGTGATGCACGATGGCAAGGCAGATCCACATCGTCCGTCGCGCCGGGGTCGCCACATCGCGCCCGGCGCTTGAGCTGCAACATCCTCACCAAGGTCGACGTCGCAAGGTCGGGGCAGTCGGAGCGAAGCAATGCTAGCGCGTGACAACGGTGCGCCGGCGACACCTGTGGCGCCGCCGATCGACTTCATGGCGTACCTCGCCGGCCGGGGCGCGTTGCGCGACAGCCAGAAGGATGAAGGCGCTGGTCGCCCGCGCAACGGCGACGGGTCGGCCGGCCATGTCGACTGGAGCGCCGTCACCAAGCTGACGTCGTCGGCGCTGGCCGACGAGCTCGCCAGCTTTTACGGTTGCGACCGGGTTCGCCGCGACGACCTGGTGGACGGACGCTTTGCCGGCGCCGAGATGTCGACCCGGTTCCTCAAGGAGGAGCGCCTGTTTCCTTACGAGGGCGCGGCCGGAATGTTACGTCTGGCAGTGGCTTCCCCGATTGACGAAGAGACGTTGCGAGCGGTCGAACTCATGCTGCGCCGGCCGGTCGCGCTTGCGGCCGCGACCGCCGACGATCTCGAAGCCGCATTGGCGCTGCGGCTCGAGCCGGATCAACCGGGCGATACCCCGCAGGCCGCGACCGGCGCCGGTGAGGATGATCTCGACAATCTGCGTGATCTCGCGCGCGGCGCGCCGGTCGTGCGGGCGCTCGACGATCTGCTCCGCCTGGCCGTCGAGCAACGCGCGACCGATCTGCACATCGAGCCGACCGGCAATGCACTGCAGGCTCGCCTGCGCGTCGACGGCATGCTGAAGAACGTTCCGGCACCGCCGATGGCGATGGCCAAGGGCATCCTGTCACGCCTCAAGATCATGGCCGGCCTCAACATCACCGAGCGCCGACTGGCGCAGGACGGACGCGCGCACATTGTGGTCGGTGGCAACGGGATCGACCTGCGGGTCGCCACCATGCCGACGATGCACGGCGAATGCGCGGTCATTCGCCTGTTGCGCAAGGGGGCCGGCCTGGTCTCGCTCGACCAGATCGGGCTCAGCGCGCATCACGAGGCAATCCTGCGCAAGGCGCTGCTTGCCCCCTATGGCATGGTCATCGTCACCGGCCCGACCGGATCCGGCAAGACGACGACGCTGGCTGCTTCGCTCGCGGTGATCAACGAGCCCACCCGCAAGATCCTGACCATCGAGGACCCCGTCGAGTACCAGATACCGGGCATTACCCAGACCCAGGTGCATCCGGGCATCGGGCTTACCTTCGCATCCGCGCTGCGCTCCTTCATGCGGCTCGACCCCGACGTCATCATGGTCGGCGAGATGCGCGATTCCGAGACGGCCCATATCGGCGTCCACGCCGCGCTGACCGGCCATCTGGTGCTGACGACGCTGCACACCAACACCGCCGCTGGCGCCGTCACGCGCCTGATCGACATGGGAATCGAGAGCTTCCTGCTGGCCTCGTGCGCACGGGTGATCGTGGCACAGCGACTGGTCCGAATTCTGTGCGATCACTGCAAGGAACCGCACACCCTGTCGGCCGCCGACATCGCGGCCGACGAACGCTATGCAGCGCTCGGCATCGAGGCCGGTGAGGTGATCTGCCGGCCCAAGGGCTGTGACTGGTGCGGCTCGACCGGCTTCCGCGGCCGCAAGGGCGTGTTCGAGATCATGGAGATCGGTCCGGCACTGCGACGGTCGATCGGCCCGAAAACCGATGCCTCCGACCTCGAGGCCGTTGCCCGGCGCGCCGGCATGACCTCGATGACCGAGGACGGCGTCGCAAAGATTCGTGCCGGGCAAACCACGCTCGACGAGATATTCCGATTGACCATGAGCCTGTAGGACGGTCATGCCGCACTATCGCTACCGCGCGTTGACCAAGGCCGGCGAGATCATTCTCGGCGACGTCGACGCGCCGTCGCGCGAGGAGGTGCTGCGGCGGATCGAGTATCTCGGCCACCTGCCGGTCGAGGCCGAGGTCGCGGGCCGCAGCGCACTGCGCGCCGGTGTTTCAAGCGGGAGCCTGCCCCGGCCACGCGAGCTCACCACATTCCTCCGCCTGCTGGCCTTGCTGCTTCGCTCTGGACTGACGCTGGAAGCGGCGCTCCAGACCCTGGAGGAAGACACCAACAAGGCGGTGGCCCGTTTTGCCGGAGGGCTGCGTTCAGCGGTCTCCGGCGGCGACGGCTTCGCCGAGGCACTGGAGCGCCACAACCAGATCATCGAACAGATCTACATCGCGATGGTGCGCGCCGGCGAAGCGTCCGGCAAGCTGGAAGTGGTGCTGCGGGCGATCGTCGAGGACCGGACGCGGCGCGAGCAGCTGTCGCAACGGATCACCTCGGCGGTCCGCTATCCCATGTTCCTGGTCGGGTCGGCACTCGTCATCCTGTCCTTCTTCCTGCTCTATGTCGTGCCGCAGTTCGAATCGGTGTTCACCGAGCTGCGCGGACGTCTCAATTCCGGCGCGGCGTTTGCGCTCACGATGTCGACCTGGCTGCGCGCCCATCTCGACACGTTCCTTGGCGGCTGCGGCGCGGTGCTGTTGCTCGGCTGGCTGATGCTGCGCCAGCCGGCCGCGCGCGCATCGCTGATGGCGCTGCTCGCGACCATCCCCGGCATATCCGGCCCGATGCACGATCGCCGCACCGCCCGTTTCATCGGCACGCTCGGACTGCTGGTCGAGAACGGCGTCGCATTGCCGACCGCGCTGAAGATCCTGCGCGATATCATGACGGAGCCCCGCTACGCCGCGGCGGTCGAGCAGGTGCATGAGCAGGTGCGCAACGGCCGGCGTTTCATCGAGGCGCTGTCCGAGAGCGACCTGGTGCCGCCGCTTGCGGTCCGCATGCTCCGGGTCGGTGACGAGACCGGAGATCTGTCGGCAATCGCACAGCACGCCGCAGATCTCTACGAGCAGCGGCTCGCCATCGGCCTCGACCGGCTGATGGGCGCGATCGGACCGATCACCATCATCGCGGTCAGCATCGGCATCGGAACTCTGGTGGTATCGATCATGAGCGCGCTGCTCAGCATCACCGAGCTTGCGATGTAGGGATGGCCGATGGCGCGCACGACAATCAGCGGTTCGATGGCGGGCTCCACCCTGATCGAGATGATGGCGGTGATGCTGATCATCGCGATGTTGGCATCGCTGGTGGTGGCGACCGTTCCGGGCACCGGGCGCGGCAGCCTGAAGGCGCTGACGCTGCAAACCGTAGCGCTGCTGCGACGCGAGCGACTTGCGGCGATTCTCACCGGGCAGAGCCGCCGCGTGTCGCTCGACGGCAATACGCGCACGATCGTCGCGCAGGCCGGTACGATCGCGATCCCCCGCGACGTCCGGGTCGATGTGATTGGCGTCAACGAGCTCTGGTCGGGACGGCAGGCGGTCGTGCGGTTCGAGCCGGACGGCGCCTCGACCGGCTCGGTGCTGAAGTTCTCCTGGGAGAATGTGCGCTATGAGGTGGACGTCAACTGGTACAACGGCCGCGTTGCGGTCGATCTGCCCTGAACCTCGCGCAGCTGAGGCAGGGTTCACCTTGATCGAGGCGCTGGTCGCAATGGCGCTGCTCCTGGCGTTCGTATCGGTGCTCGGCCCGCATCTTTTTTACGCACGCAGGATCGCGGACAAGATCGACGGCCGTATTGCAGCTCAGGTCTTGTTGCGCACGATCCTGGATTCTCCGGTCGATCGTGCGATTCTCGCAAATGGAACGCGTGACGGCGAGACCGCCGGGTTGCGTTGGTCGGTCACGTCGGAGCCGATGTTCGTCGGTGCCATCGCCGTACGGCGGGACGCGCCGACGTCAACCCCGCCGGACAAGAAGGCGGAGGCGGCAACGAAGCGGCCGAACTGGATCGCGTACCATCTCGTTGCGACGGTGTCGTGGGCGCCCGGACAGATGGTCAGCGCGGATACGTTGCGGCTCGGACCTGAGGCTGACGAATGAGCACCCCACCTCGCAGAGTAGTCCATGCGTCGCGTGGCTTCACGCTGATCGAGGTGCTTGCCGCGCTCGCGATCGGGTCCGCGGTGATTGCCGCAACCGCGGTGCTGATCAACAACGTCGCGCTGAATTTCGATCGCAGGACGGGCCTGGTGGGAAAGACCGATCAGTTGCTGCTCGCGGTCGACCGCCTCGCGGCGGATATCGGGTCGGCCCGGCAGGTGAAACAGGGGGACGGCGCGGACGCGACGGCCGCCTTCGACGGCGACGCGAACCGGATGACGTTCGTCACCGGAAGCAGTGCGGGTGGTGGCCAGGGCGAGGAAGTCGTCAGCCTGCAGGTCGAGGAGACGGACGGTGTCAATCGTCTGGTCCGGCGCCGGGCCCGATGGCAAGGACAGCGCACGCCGTTCGCGGGCGTCGCGCTGCAAGACCCGGTCCGCATGATCGAAGGCCAGGTCGACATCACATTCGCGTTCGGAAATCCTGGCCCGGACGGGACCTTGTCCTGGAGCGCGACATGGGCCGGACAGCCGCTGCTGCCGCAGTTGGTGCGGCTGACCGTTCGGGATCGCGCGAGCGGCGCCGATCTGTTGCCTGGCGTTCAGTTTACGTTGCGCGCCGACGCCCCGATGGGCTGCGCTCAGCCCGGAGCCAACGCCGACTGCGTCACCGGCAAGTCCGGATCGCCAAAGGAGACACCGGTCAAGGGCCCGGCGCCGGGAGCACGCCGATGAGCAAGCATCATGCCCAACGCGGCATGGTTCTGCTCGCCGTGCTTTGGGCGATCGCGCTGTGCGCCCTCCTCGCCATGGCCACGTCGACGACGTTTCGCAGCCTCGCCGGCATCGTTCGGATCGACCGGGAGCGCGTGCAAGCCGATGGGCTGCTGGCCGCAGGGCTCGAGGCCGCCGCCGGCATCGTTGCGGCGTCGCGAGATGCTCCGCTTACCGAGCGCAGCTCCACGCTGACATTCGCAGCCGGATCGGTCCAGCTGACCGTCAGCGACGAAGGCGGCCGCATCGACATCGGAAGGGCCCCGGTCGAGCTGCTCGCGTCACTGCTGCGCAGTGTCGGTGCCGAGGATGACGATGCCGGCATCCTGGCGCAACGGATCGTCGCGCTACGCGAGTCTGCAGGGCAAGCACGACCGAACGATGCGCAGCCGCGGCCGAACGATAGGGCGAAGCCATCGGCGCCCGCCAAGCCGGACCAGCCCGCGGCCACGCCTGCTGCCGCACCGTTCACCGACATCGGGCAGATCGCCGGTATTCCCGGCATGCAGCCGCAGTGGATGGCCGCGATGGCACCGCTGATCACCGTGTTCGGCGGCGACGGCGTCGATCCGCTCACCGCACCGGTGGCGGTACTGCGGGCCCTGCCGTCGTTCGATGCGGAGCGTCTCGACACCTTCCTCGACATGCGGAGTTCTCCGTTGGTCGATCCCGAGCGGCTCTCCTTCCTGCTCGGACCGGCGCAGAAATATCTGAAGGCGCCGCAGACGCATGTGGTCGCGGTGAACCTCGTCGCCGGCACGACCGGCGGATACACCGCGAGAGCCAAGGCGTTCATCGTGCTGCTCCCCGACGACAAGCAGCCGTACCGGGTTCTGGCCTGGACACCGGTATCGCGGTTCGCAACGCCAGGTGCGGTCGCATCGCTGGAGGTGCCCTGATGAACATCGACGTGATCATGCGACGCTGGATCGACATCCTCGCCCGGCTGTGGCTCGGCTGGCAGGAGCGGCGCCGCGCCCGGCATTGGTTGAAAGTGACCAGGGTCGGCAGCGAATGGATTCTTGAAGACGCGAAGAAATCGACGAGATCGACGTCCGCGGCGGGGTCTGCAGGCATCGCGCTGCCGGACGAGATCGTTCGCGCCGCGCAGAAATCGTTCGTCATTCTCGAGCTTCCCGCCCCCGATATTGTTTCGCGCGCGATGACCGTTCCGGCACAGGCGCGCGATCTTCTGGCGGGCATCGTGCGCAATCAGATCGAGCGACTGTTTCCATGGCGGGCGAGCCAGGCCGCCTACGGCTTCAAGGTAGCCGCCGGCGCCGACGCAAATATCCTCAATGTGCAGGTCCTCGCCACCTCGCGCGCGACGCTCGACGAGGCATGCGGTGAGCTCCGTGCCCTGGGGCTGCGGGTCGATCGCGTCGTTGCAGGCAAGGACCGCGATGACGGAGCGATCACGCTGTGGTCGCGCCTGGCCCATGCGACCGACAGCAACCTGTCGCGGACACGCCGAATGGTCGCCGGCCTGATGATCGGAGCGGTCTGTCTGACGCTGGTCGTCAACGTCTGGGCCTTCATGAGTGCGGCATCCGCGGACGGCGACAGCGACGAAATCGGACCGCGCGTTGCGACGCTGCAGCGCCAGATCAGGGGCAGCTCGTCGAAAGCGGCCATCGCCTCGCTCGCGCCGGCCGAGCGGGCGCGCGCCCTGAAGGAGACGTCGCCGGTTGCAGTGGTGGTGGTCGAAGCGCTGTCCCGCGCCCTCCCCGATACGTCCTATCTCACCGAGATGAACATGGACGGCTCGACGCTGCGCATCACAGGCCTGGCAGGCGATGCGCCGTCGCTGATCGCGCCGCTCGAACGCTCCGGGCATTTCAAGGATGTGCATTTCTTTGCCCCGACCACGCGCAATGCCGACGGCGGCCGCTTCGTGTTCCATATCGAGGCGCGCGTCGAGCCGCATGTCAGGATCGATGGAGAGTGAACCGTGCCGAAGCCGAGGCTCAACTTCAAGTTCGACATCAGCCGCGAGCAGGTCTTCGCGGTCGGCGGCTTCTGCGCGCTGCTGATGCTCTGTGCGATCGCGATTGCCGGCGCGCTGCAGGCACGTTCCAACGCTCTGCAACACCTCGCCGAACAGCGCGACGAGCTGGCGGCGCTGGAGGCACATTCGCGGCCGGCTGCCAACAAGGGTGCACAGACCCAACGCCTCGCAGCGCCAGCAGCGGCCTTCCTGGATGCGCCGACCAGCGGCCTCGCCACCGCGCAGTTGCAGGCCTATCTCTCCGAACTGGTGACAAGCGAGCATGCCGTCCTGGTCTCGTCGGGCGTTCCCGCCGAGCGCGACGACAAGAGCGACGCCATCAGACTGCAGATCTCCCTGAATGCCACGCTTTCGGCGCTGCAGACATTGCTCTACCGGCTCGAAAGCGGCACCCCCTATGTGTTCGTCGACGCACTGCTAGTGCAGCCCGGAGGATCGGCCGAACGCAGCGCCGGCGATCTGGTGTTGAAGGTCAATCTGACGGTGCACGCCTTCTGGCGCCGCAGGACGGCTTGACCGACGGTGTCCCAATCGGACGGATGCTATTCGGCCGCCGCTTTCAACTGGCCGCGGAAGTAGCCGATCGTTCGCTCGAGGCCACGGCCGAGATCGATAGCCGGCTCCCAGCCGAGCACCGCGCGCGCCAGCGAAATGTCCGGCTGCCTTTGCCGGGGGTCATCGGACGGCAGCGGCGCGAACACCAGTCTGCTTCTTGATCCGGTCATTGCAATGACCTGCTCGGCCAGTTCGCGGATGGTGAACTCTCTGGGATTGCCGATATTGATTGGCCCGGTGAAATCGTTCGGCGTGTCCATCGCCCGGATCATCGCCTCGATCAGATCGTCGACGTAGCAGAAGCTGCGGGTCTGGCGGCCGTCACCGTAGATGGTGATATCATTGCCGCTGAGCGCCTGGACGATGAAGTTCGACACCACCCGGCCATCATTGGGGTGCATGCGGGGCCCGTAGGTGTTGAATATCCGCACGACCTTGATCCGCAGGCCGTGCTGTCGCCAATAGTCGAAGAACAACGTCTCGGCACAGCGCTTGCCTTCATCATAGCAGGAGCGCAGTCCGATCGGATTGACGTGTCCCCAATAGGCTTCGACCTGCGGATGGATTTCCGGATCGCCATAGACCTCCGAGGTCGACGCCTGGAGGATCTTTGCCTTCACGCGCTTGGCAAGACCAAGCATGTTGATGGCGCCGTGAACGCTGGTCTTGGTGGTCTGCACCGGATCGAACTGGTAATGAATCGGCGAAGCCGGACACGCCAGATTGTAGATCTGGTCCACCTCGACATAGAGCGGGAACGTGACGTCGTGGCGCATGACCTCGAACCGGGGATTGCCGACCAGATGCGCAATGTTGGCCCGGCTGCCGGTGAAGTAATTGTCGACGCAGAGCACATCGTGGCCCTGCTCGACGAGCCGCTCGCACAGATGTGAGCCAAGAAATCCGGCCCCGCCGGTCACCAGCACTTTTGCCACGTCACTCCCTCTTCATGTCCGAGCCTGAAGGCGGTTGCCAGACCCATGCGCGTCGACGCGAGGGAACGTAGCCGGCGACATGCGAACAATCGCCGCCCTGTGAACCGAACACCATCCACTGCGTGACTTTCCAGATTTCGTTGCGTCGGAGCGCCGCCCCGGCAATGACGCAGTTATTCCAGGGAGCAACCACGAACTGGATATCGTAGCAGCCCGGCACGATGCGCGAGACCGTGTGCAATCGCGACGGCGGCAACGCCTCGGTAAATTGATCCGGCCCCCACTGCCCCGCTCCACACGGCGAAATGTAGAGATGCTGCAGCGGCGTGTTGGAGGCATTGACGATGGTGAATTCAGCCGCATCGGCGCGAGACGAGAGTATCGCCGCCATCGCCGTCAGAACGAGCTGTCGATAGGATGAGCGAAACATGGGGGCGAACGCACTGCGGACATTCATTGCAACTGCCGCGTGGCAGGCAGCGGACGTTAGCATCGCGCCATTGCAGTTTTGTGGCGTTTCCCGTTGTAATTGTCTTGTCCGCACTGCGTTGCGCGAATGACTGCGCAGTGTCGAACGTGCGCAGTTGATCGTTTCGTAGCGCTTGCGTTTTGCGTGATGCGAGAAGAGCTGATGCGACTTCGCGCAAATATCCGATCGCTTGGTGAGGTGCGACGATTCACGCCGGGCTAACGTGCAAAAAATTTCTCGCGTGTCGATCCGAATTTCGCCTCAACGTCGAGCAGTGTCGGCGGTGAGAGCTGCGTCGTGACGGCGCAGATGATCTGACGACACGCCCGCACTCTCGAGCCGGTCTTCGCCGGCCTCCATGTCAAGCATTTTCGCCTGCGCGCCACAGAGCGACGGCCGAGGATATTTTTCGTCTGCGGCGAATCCGGCATGATTTGAACATCGCTCAACCTCGCGCGGCGGCGCGACTCGATGCCGAGCACGGGTCGACTTGGAGCCAACGCCGCATTCCTTGTGCGCAAGCCGGTCCCTGTCCTCAACGGCCGCACGGGCCTGGACCGGGGCGAATCTATTTTTCTATCAAAATCAACGACTCAATTACTGGCTGGGGCGGGAGGGATCGAACCTCCGAATGGCGGAATCAAAACCTGCTTGTTTATTCAATGATTTCAACGCGCGTTTGCACAATCATCCCGTTTAGCGAGCCTTGCTCGGCGAGGGATAAAAAGCTGGTGAACTACCGATCGGGTGGAACCACAAATAGACAGCCAACAGCCATCCCGGATTAGCGCCTCCCCTGCTATCGCTGCGGAGCTTGTGGTGGCGCGTCGCCAGACGAACAGTGGCGACATTTTCGCGCAGGTCATTGAGGATTCCAGGCCATCGAAGAACCAGAGCACGCTCTCGATGAACTTGAAAGTAACTCGATGATCTACGGCCACTTGCCGGCAAAGAAGCGCTGTTTGCGGCGGTGGTGGCCCGCACCATCGAGGACAAGTTAACGAGCCTTGGATAGCAATCGTCGAGAGAGTGGTCGAGGAAACGCTTGGCATGGTGGGCGAGACGATCGCGCAATCGCAGCGGTTCCCCGAGCCGAAGAGCCCTCGCGGGAGAGCCGGTGCCACTCGTTTGGCTGGACACTCGGCGGAGGTGATCGTTAGCTCCGTTGGATGGGGGACCGCGTACGCTCTGCGCGCTGCCGCCAACTTTCGGAGATTGAAACGGACGAAGGGCTCACTAGATCCTCGGATCGCTCGTCACCGCGGACACACCATGTCGTAAACCCAACTCAGAGCCGGCCTGTCTCGCTGACACGCAGACCCGCAATAAAAATATCCAGCGCCAGCTCGTATGCTTCATCGTAAGAAAATGTATGTAAGAACGCATCCATGAATTCGTGCAGGGCAAAGCCGCGGACCAGACATCGGAGAATTTGCAAGGCGACATCGCCTTTCCGGCCGCTGAGATTGCATTCAGCGAACACCGCGATCATGAACTCGTGGACCTCCTGATAAGCTCGATGCCATTCCGGACATTCGGTTACAGGTGCGCGAAAAGTCGTTGCAGCCAGTGCAGGGTGCTCGACCGCAAACCGGCGCATTTCAGTGGCGACTGCCCTGAGCGCCGAAAACGACGATTTGCCGTTCCGTGCGCTTTCGAGCCGACCCAAAAGATTCCGGCACGACCTGATCGCGAAAAACCGCCGGATCTCCGGAATGCTGGTGCGTGGTTCACCTGAGGCGAGTTCCAATTCGGCCGCAATGTCGTGCGCGAGCCGCTTGTCCCAGTTCGAGGCCAGGATTTCATCAATCGAGAAATCGCGCGGGTGCTTCATCGAGCGGATTCCTTTCCAGTGCGAAGCAAGGCTGCTGCCGTTCATAGTTGACTTCAAGTTTGTTGCCGCGGACCCAGACCCGCCTGCATCGTCGAAATACCGGCTTCGGGCCCGACGCGAAAATCAGAAAGAATCTGGTCAGGTCTTGCGGATCTCGGACCAACAAGCGCGCTCCGCCATCCCACACGCTTAGAACTTGGCAATCGGTCGACCATGACTCGTCAAGGGCGACGCACCGCGCATCCAACGGATCAGTGAACGTGACCCTTTTCGGTTTGGCGCGAAGTGCTGGAAAGCCTAACGTCTGAGGTCGGCCTTTCGCAGGATCAGATCCGGTCGATTGCCTTGGAGCTATCGACGGAGGCTTCTTTTCGTGTCCGGACGTGTTCAGCATCGTTGCACGGCGCAAGTCGTTTTATGGATATTCGACGGGACTTTTGAGTCGCTATTTCTTCGACAGTTGGCTAAGGCGGACGCATTCCTGGGAATTTTCGAACAAGACTGAGCATAAGCCCCTCCTCGGGGGGCGCTCGGTCGAATGAGCGCCATTGCTCGGCCAAACGACGGTAAAGGGATCGTTACTTGCGGACAGTTTTCACAACCGATCAGGTGCATGCTCGCGACCGATTTGACTATTGGCATAGCGTCGCTTGCCAACGGATCGTGGAGCACGAGACGATCCCCGCGGATCGGTTGAACTTTGGGGCCTCAATTGAGGTTGGCGGCTTGGGCAATCTGGAACTTGTCCAGTTTCGCAATTCTCCTATGCAGGTAAGCCACACCCTCGCGCAAGCGACTCGCGCGCGTTCCGACCAACTATTCGTGTGTTACCAGGTCTCCGGTTCCGTCTTGATCGCACAAAATGCACGCGAAGTGACTTTGAGCGCGGGAAACCTCACGCTGATCGATCCATTGCTTCCATATGACTGCAGGTTCTTTGATGGCTCGAAGACGCTCGTTTTGAAGGTGCCGCGGCTCGAGTTGCGAGCCCGCCTTGGTCGAAATCGGGAACTTGTCGCCCGTCTCGTCCGTCCGATCCGGGTCGATGACAGCCTGACCCTGACGCTCACTGGGATGCTGCCCTCTCTCGCCGCGAAGATGGCGTCTGTCACGGAGGAGATGGTGGGCAATCACGCGGTGGACCTGATTGCCTTGTCCATCGCCCGAACTCTTGAGGGCGGAAGTGTTCGGGTTTCGTCATCAAAGGCGATTTTGCTTGCTCGTATTCGTACGGCGATAGAGGCGAGGCTGACCGATTCGAATCTGCATGCACAGGACATAGCTGAAGCGGTCGGCATCAGTGTTCGCTATGCGAATGAACTCTTGTCAGCGCAAGACACGTCCATAATGCAACTGGTGCTGGCGAGGCGTCTGGCCCGGTGCCGATACGCTCTGGAGGATCCCGATCAGGCTCATCGTACTGTGAGCGAAATAGCATATGGGTGGGGATTCGGTGATCTCACTCACTTCGGGCGGAAATTCAAAGCCACTTACGGCATTACCCCAAGCGAATGCCAGGTGCTGGCTCGCCGGATGCAAGTGATCACGACTTGAAGCTGAAAATTACATCGCATTCACCAACGTCAATTGCATCGGGCGAACTTCGCGAGTGCGACCGCTGACAATTTGCAGTGGCGCCGTGACAATCGTCAATGCAGCCGTTGGCTGCTGACGTTAGCGAGATCGGATGTCGAGGCCCCAAAATGGCGGCGATGCCGGATCGGGCGAGAACATTTGTAGGAAAGCCTCCTCGATATCCGCTAAGGGTTTCTCGGCAACGAGCGTCTCCGCTCTTTCCGACCAGGAGCCGATATTCATGAACCGTATTCGTCCCTTTCTCGCCGCGATCGCCCTTGTTCTGGCAACCCTTGTTCAAGGACTTGGCCGAGCCGCAGGTCAGGAAATCGCCCTGACGCCCATGGAGTCGAAGGAGGTCGCCAAAGGCTATCGGGCTGAGGCCCTCAAGCTAAAGCCTGTGATCAGCGACAAGGGCGAGATGATCGGAAGGATTAGCGACTTCATATTTGGTAAGGATGGCAACATCTACGCCGTCCTCGCGGTCAGCGATCTCGTTGGCTCCGGTGGTCATCTCGTCGCAATACCCTTCCATGGTCTCAAGCTCGACGATCAACGTGGAGAGATTGTGCTTCCAGGCGCCAGCCAGGCAGCTCTCGGAAAACTGCCCGTCTATCTCAGCAGTCCATAGCGCCAACGTTGCTCCTTCCTTCAGGCTGCTTCTTCCTGTCGGCAATCGCTGTCGCGTACCAGCCAATACACCACACCGAGCGCGAGGATAACGGTCGCAAATGCCAGCGTGTGTAAGGCATATGTTTCGTTCAGATCCAGAATGATGACCTTTCGGCAGATGGCAAGCAGCGCGATCACGATCACGGACCGGATCTGCACCACTGCCTCTCGACGTTCAGCCACCACCAGCAAGGACTTCTTGAACTCCAACGCAATGATCACGGTAAAGATCATGCCGAAAACGGCCTGGAATACCCTGAAATCAGACGGATCCAGACTGCCGGCCAACACCAACCCAAACAATATCTTCAGGCTCAGTGTCCAAACCGCCGCGACCACAACGATCGCGATCAGGGACGTCAGGAAGAGCACTACAGCGTGCTCAAACCATTGATAAAGTGACACCAACCTGAATTGGCTCTTCGTCTCGTGGAGTTCATCCCTAATCGACATGATCGCCCTCGCTCTCTTCCCTTCGCTGGCCTGACGCGCGTTGTCGGGCCGAGCTGTCAATCGGGATCGAACGGGACCATATGGCGGGAAGATATTGTTTCGCCTTGACTGCTGTCAGCAGATGTTCGGCGTCCATGGCACGCCGCGCTCATCATTTTTCCGCGCTTCAATTGAGAATCGTCAATGCACGGCCCCTTGGCTTTTGCGATGATCCAAGTGCGAGGTTTCGCACCGTCGCAGCCCGTCCCGGGTTTCCTCCCTCGACTTGGACCGCCAGCACACAGCTGCGCGGTCCTTTCTTTCTCCGCACGCATGAAAGATCAGCCGGCGCGGGGCGCAGCCCCCCTCGCGCCGCATGGACAGCAAAGCGACCATGATCGTCGGCCCGAAGAACAGGCCGAGCAGCCCGAGAGTTGCACGGATGGCGTCCACGAAAGTGATCGACAGACTTTCTCCTTGCATCCACAACGAAGGCACCGATCGCGACACGAGCCGCGGCCCGCACCCAGCTGCGCTTGAGACTTTGGCCCAGCTTGGCTTGACAACCATCATGGCATCTGGCGGCCGCTCCACGGTACTGGACTGCCAGATCAGGACAACGAACTCGGCTAGCTCGAGACCGCCGGCGTGCTGATCGAGGAATGCCGCAAGCTGGACGCCAATCTGCTGATAATGGGTACTTAAGGCCGTTACGACATGCATGAATTGCTACCCGGCAGTACGACGAGCCGCTTGCTTGGTCGCTCGCCCCAGCCCGCTGGTCGTTGCCCGTCAAGGAGCCAACCCATGCTTGACCGACCCCGCCGTGCCGCCCTTGCCGGAATTCACTCAGGTCGCATTCCTCGCACGATGTATGCAGCAGCCATGGATCGCTTTGGCGAACCCGCCGTACTCATCGGGCACGCGCTGCCGGTTCCGACGATTGATCCTGGCGAGGTTTTGATTGCGCTCGATACATCAGGAGTCGGACCATGGGATATCGACGTGCGTCGCGGACGCTTTGCCGGCCGCAAGCCACACTTCCCGATGGTTCCGGGCGTCGATGGCGCCGGTATTGTCGTGGCTGTCGGCTCTCGCGTGCGCCGACTGAAAGTTGGCGACGAGGTCTATTCGTACAGCTGGCAGAACCCGAAAGGCGGCTTCTACGCCGAGTACGTGGCAGTACCCGCCAACAATGGGGCGCCGATCCCGAAACGGCTGGACCTTCAGCACGCAGGAGCTATTGCGACAACAGGTCTGACGGCTCTGCAAGGTATCGACGATGCCCTGACTTTAAGGGCGGGTGAGACAATCATCATTCATGGCGCCTCGGGCGGCGTCGGCACGCTGGCCGTTCAATTTGCCAAGCTGCGTGGCGCTCGCGTATTTGCTACGGCTTCCGGAATAGAGGGCGTCGAACTGGTGCGAGAGATGGGTGCTGACGCGGTCGTCGACGGCAAGCGGGTGGTCGACATCGACAATCGCGCGCGCGCCTTTGCGCCCAAGGGAGTTGATACCGTGCTCGCTCTCGCCGGCGGCGACGCGCTCGGGCAATGCCTCGATGCACTTCGGCCAAACGGAAAGGTGGCTCACCCAAACGGCATCGAGCCAGCGCCAAGGAAGCGACGCGGTATCACATTGACTCGATATGACGCCGTTGCCGGGGTCCGCGAATTCGAGCACCTCAATGACGCAGTGCAGGCGGCGAAGCTCAAGGTCCCGATCGCAGAGCGTTATTCGCTGGCCGACGCCCACAAGGCGCACTTACGTCTCGAGGCAGGCAAGGTCCTTGGAAAAATCGTGCTGACAGTTCACGGCGCATGATTGAGATCCTTCCCGACCAAGGGGTGGCCTGGATCCACATGGGCACAGCGGCGTCTGCTTCACGCGCTGCGGCGTCACCTTGGCTGGTTCGGGCGCTGCGGGAACGCCGCACGGACCGAACGTAAAGCCTCGCCATTCGAATGGTCTCACAGCCAGCAAAGCTTGATAGCTGTCAAGGCACGTGCTCGCGGCAGATCGCTACTATGACCCGACCTGGAAACCGGCGGTTATCTTGGAGCTCGACATGGCTACCACGACCTTCAACAGCAATGCTGACTTTAACATCGACTCTGCCTCCGCGATGCTTGCCAAGAATTGGTGGCTGTTCCTGTTGCGAGGCATCTTCGGAATTGTCTTCGGGTTGCTCGCTTTGCTCTTCCCTGGTCCCACCATGCTCTCGCTGGTGTTATTGTTCTCGGCCTACATGTTGGTCGACGGCATAGCAGGAATCATATCCGCTGTTCGTGCGATGCGACGGAAGGATCAATGGGGACTGTTGATACTTGAAGGCCTTCTCAATATCGCCCTCGGCGTTGCCGCCTTTATCTGGCCCGGCCTGACGGTGTTTGCCTTTGTCTTCATGGTCGCCGCCTGGGCGATCGTCTCGGGCGCGCTGATGATGAGTGCTGGCTTTCGCCTCAAGCTTGATCACGGCCGCTGGTGGATGGTTTTCGGCGGGCTGTTGTCCGTGGTTTATGGCGCGCTGCTGGTCGCTATGCCGCTGATCGGGGCTGTGGTGCTTACGTGGTGGATGGGAGCTTACGCGATGGCCTTTGGCATTGCGCTGGTCGTTCTGTCCTTTAAGTTGCGCGCCCGCCAGGAGGAGCAGACTGGCTCGCTCGCCGAGGCGGCGTGAGCATCCCTTCGAAGCATCTCAAGGCGCACTTGGTGCACCTTCCGAATGAAAGAAGTAAAGAGGCATTGGAGCTTCCTTTTCCATTCAACAGTCAACGAGCCGAACGATGTCTTCATCGCGCTGCGGACTGGGCGGCAACCCGAAGCAGTCCTTCCAGTTCGCTTTCGCAATTATTGACGAACGTCAGGGCGCGCAAAAAAAACTTCCGTATGCTGTCTGCAACCAACGCTCCCCGAGATCGCACGAACGACCCGCAGCGATTTGTTGCTCGCTAGGAGCGCGCAAAACCGACAGGCATGCTGCAAAACTTCCGTTCAACGCAAAGGACTCAAACCATGGCCGGCAATCGCGTTCTGACATTTCAAGGTCCCATGAAGCTCGAAGTCAAAACCATTGACTATCCGAAGCTCGAGGATCCGCACGGCAGAAAGATCGAACACGGCGTGATCATCAAGCTGGTGTCGACCAACATCTGCGGCAGCGACCAGCACATCTATCACGGTCGCTTTGAGGCTCCGAAAGGCATGGTCATGGGTCATGAAAATACCGGTGAGGTCGTCGAGGTCGGCCGCGACGTGGAACTCATCAAGAAGGGAGACCTGGTATCAGTTCCCTTCAACGTCTCCTGCGGCCGCTGCCGCAATTGCAAGGAGCGGCATACCGATGTTTGTGAAAATTCTTACGTCAACGACATCGTCGACTGTGGCGCTTATGGGTTCAATCTCGGCGGTTGGCAAGGCGGACAGGCCGATTACATGCTGGTCCCCTATGCCGACTGGAATTTGCTGAAATTCCCCGACAGAGACCAAGCGATGGCGAAGATCCTGGATCTCACTTTGCTCTCCGACATCCTGCCGACCGGATATCATGGCTGCATCGAGGCCGGCGTTAGGACCGGCTCGACCGTCTACATCGCAGGCGCCGGGCCGGTCGGCCGTTGTGCCGCTGCCAGCGCCCGTCTTCTCGGAGCGTCGTGCATCATCGTAGCGGACAGGTTGCGGGAGCGGTTGAACCTCGTGAAGGAATGCGGATACGAGACCGTCGATACGACCAGCGCGACGCCGGTGCCCGATCAGATCGAGGCGATCCTTGGAGAGCGTGAAGTTGATGCGGGCGTCGACTGCGTCGGCCTGGAAGCTCACGGTTACGGCGAGGAAGACCGGGAGGAGCACTCGGAAGCGATCATCAATGTTTTGTTCGACATCGTCCGCGCCGGCGGCGCGATGGGTATCCCGGGCATTTATACCAATTTGGATCCCGCCGCGCCGAAGACCGCCATGGCAAAAAAAGGTGAACTTCCGCTCGCCTTCAGCAAGGCCTGGATCAAGTCACCGAAACTCACCGCCGGCCAAGCGCCTGTTATGCACTACAATCGCGATCTCATGATGGCGATCCTGTGGGACCGCATGCCGTATCTGCGCAAAGTGGCAAACACCGAGATTATCTCGTTGGAAGACGCTCCCGCGGCCTACAAGACCTTCAGCGACGGCTCGCCCAAGAAGTTCGTTATCGATCCGCACAATATGTTGAAAAAGGCTGCCTGAACGCGCGCCGAGCGCTACGCCTGTGAGCGATAGGAGTTTGAATCATGGCAAGTGAGACACTCGACGGCCTGAAGGTTGCGATTCTGATCGAGGATGGATTCGAGCAAGTCGAAATGGTGGAGCCGCGCAAGGCGCTCGACCAAGCCGGCGCCAAAACCAGCATCGTGTCGCCGAAAGACCAGCAAGTCCGTGGCTGGAAGTTCACGGAGTGGGGCGACGCGTTCCCGGTGGACGTTCCCCTCAATCAGGCCAAAGCAGAAGACTTCGACGCGCTGTTGCTGCCGGGTGGCGTCATCAATCCCGACGCGCTTCGCATCGAGCCTGCGGCGGTTGCCTTCGCAAAAGCCTTCTTCGATGCCGGCAAACCGGTCGCCTCGATCTGCCACGGGCCATGGACCATCATCGAGACCGGCGCAGCACGGGGACGTCGTATGACGTCGTGGCCTTCACTCAGGACCGACCTGAAAAATGCCGGCGCGGATTGGGTGGATCAGGAAGCGGTTGTGGACAGAGGCCTGGTCACGAGCCGCAAGCCCGATGATATCCCGACAGCATTCAACAAAGAGATGATCAAGCTCTTCGCCGAAGCGCGAGGACGCCGTTCTGCTGCGTGACGCCATACGGAGCAAGCTGATTGGCCTCGTGCGCCTGCGTTTTGGTTCCTTCGGACGCGCGGTCGCGGCGATCGGCCAAGGACGCTGTATCTTGGCGATTCCTAAGGCATCCACCGCCGCAGCGCGGGCGGTGGCACGCGCATTAAACTCGCCGCAAAGCAAGTCGCAAGGATTCAACCTGCATCAATCGGGCTGTGGCTGCGCGTTAGAAAAGTCCACGTCCCAGATGGAGCACATTCAGGCAGCGATCGTATCAGAACCAGCGTTCGGATACTTTCTACCAGTTTGGTGCTCCAGTGCGTCGCGATCCACAATTCGGACCGTTCGAATCCCAATCAGGGCAATGATACCGCGCTGCTGCAGGTCTGAGAACGCGCGGCATACAGTCTCGACGGACACGGCGAGGTACTCGGCAAGATCATACCGCGTAATCGGAAGCCGTATGTTTCCCCGCTGATCTCCGTAGCGCCTTTCAAGCAACAGCAGGAACGCACTCACCTTGTCCGCCGTCGTAACACCCCCGAGGACGACAAGTTGCTGTCGGGTCCGTTCCAACGATTGAAAGGTGATGTCTCTCAGCTCTCTTGCGAACTGGCGATCGCGCTCGCCGAAGCTCTCGAGCCGCGCTCCCGAATAGCCCGCGAGCACGGTCTCTCCCGTAATGGCCTCGATCGGCTCTTCTCTCTGGCTCTTCCCGACAAAGAAGAAATCATGCACCAGCATCAAGTCCAGGATCTGCCGGCGTCCGTCGGTGCGGATGGTCGACCGCCGTACGGCGCCGGCAATCACGTAGTACCAATGTCCCGCGCTACCCTTGTCTTCCGGAACCTGCTGGTCACGGTTTAGCTTGATAATTGCAACCGGTCCATCGAGCCCCTTCAACGCGTGCGACTGTGCGGCGAGAATCCTTCGATAATAGTCCGCTGGGTGGATTATCGGCTTCATTTCTCTGTCCTTCCTTCTTCAGTCGCTTACTTCAAGCACTCTCGGCGGGAGGAACGATCCGTTCGCAGACAATCAACTATCAGCAGTACATCCATGTAAATCTGGGAAATTTTCATACGTATAAACACGTAACGGCGCTTGAGCCACATCCAGACGCGGGCTGCCGCGAATGCGCGGTCATGACGGTTGGACAGTCAAGGCGTTCACCCGCACTGCCGGATTAAGCGACCCGCGAATTGACAATGGTCAGCGCACTCCTGGTTCGAAGAGGGTACTCGCTAAGCTACCAGCAGTCATAGGAGCGAGACATGGAAGCAACCATCCCCCGTCCCCTTTCGAAACTCATCAGCAGCGCAGCCACTCCGTGCTGGCAGAACGCAGCGACGCGGAGGAGATATTCCGGCTTAGCGGCACTTGCCGGAATAGTGGCTGTCCTCAGCATCAGCCCCGCACTTCCGCAGGCTGGCGTGGCTCTCGTCAAGGTCGACTTAAGTGTCGTCGCGCAGGGCTATCGCATGAGCAAGCTGATCGGCAGCACCGTCATCAACGACAAGAATGAGAAGATCGGAAGCCTGGACGATTTGATTGCCGCCAAAGATAAGAAACAACTCAACTTCGCGATTCTACAGGTCGGCGGCTTCCTCGGCGCAGGCGGCCATCTGGTCGCAGTCCCGGTTGAAAGCCTCGTCATCGACGATACCGGCAGCAAGGTCACTCTCCCCGGCGCATCCAAAGAAGAGCTGAAGAAGCTGTCGGAATTCCACTACCGATCCTCTTGACAGTCGCATCATATGGCGGTGTCAAGATCAACCGACACGATCCTGGACCACAGGCGCACTCGCGAAGTGACCGGTGTCTTTCATTCGCGACGTACGCTCGATGACGCGGCCCAGGATCTTCTGCTGTCGGGATTCGATCGCTCCGACATCGACCTCAGCGCATCTCCCGACGAAGTGCAGCGACGGATGAATTACGCTGTGGTTCCTCCAGCCGATCTCGCCGACATGGCGACCACGCCGAGACAGCCCTGCTTTGGCGACGACGATTTGGCTAGCGCCGAAGCCGTCGCCAGCGGCGTTCTCGGCTGCATTGCAGCGGTTGGCTGCGCTCTTTTCCTGATGATCAAAGGCTATGAGACTATGGCAGTCGCCATGTGGTCGATCCTGATCGGGATCTTCACAGGAGCCATCGTCATCGTGCCCATACACCGACTACTGCGCCGCGAGCGCGCCAAAGGCTTGGAGCCGGCGGCAGAATGGGATGGTCTCTTGATCTGGGTTCGGGTTCGCGCACCTGAGAAGGAAGCTCAGGCCCAGGAGATTCTGATGCGGCATGGCGGGCAGGCCGTGCACGTTCATGAAATCGACCTCGAAAAGCGGCCGGAAGATCTGCCGCTGCACTCACTTCGTCCCGATCCCTGGCTGGGTGACGAACGCCTCGGGCGACCGTAACGAGGCCGCGACACATGCCACGCTGCGTCATTTCTCCCAGCTTTTCTCACTTCGCCCACGGAGATCATCTTCGGCGACCTTCGTCCAGTTCGCTTTCACAGGATCTCAAGCGAGAAAGTCGAGACGGAAGTTGACGGTCGTCATGGCTTGCTTGCTCTCGTCACGCGCAAGTTGTTCCGACCGGCGATGACGGAGCAGCGCCGAGAATACCACTCGCAAATGCCAGGAGCCAATCATGAAGTCAGACAGTGAGATCGAACGTGACGTCCGTGACGAACTGACATGGAACCCTGACCTCGATGCCAGTGACATAGCCGTTTCGGTCAAGGACGGCGTTGTCACGCTTGCAGGTTTCACACACAGCTACGCCGATCGGCTAGAGGCAGAATTCGCGGCGAAGCGCGTAGCGGGCGTTCGCGCCATAGCCAATGACATCGAGGTTCGGCTGCCATCGATCGATCAGCGCCCGGATCCCGATATCGCACGCGACGCCGTCTCCGCGCTCAAGTCGGAGCTTCCGATCTCTCACGACAAGATAAAGGCCACGGTCAGAGACGGCTGGATCACACTCGAAGGTTCCGCCGAATGGCAATATCAAAAGACCGCAGCTGAGAATGCGGTCCGCAAGGTCAAAGGCGTCAAGGGCGTCATCAACGTGATCATGGTCAAGCCGAAAGTCGAGCCTTCCGAGCTCAAGCAGAAGATTCAGGACGCGTTCAAGCGCAACGCGGAAGTCGACGCCAATCGGATTCAGGTCGAGGCCAACGGCAGCGAAGTGATCCTTAAAGGAACGGTGCGCTCCTGGATCGAACGCGAGGAAGCTGAGCGCGTCGCCTGGTCGGCGCCCGGCGTGAGCAAGGTCGACGATCGCATCGTCGTGAGCCCCTAGAACCGAGTTGCATCGCAAGCTGAAAGGAGAACCAAATGAGGTTACGATCACTCGTCCCGTCTCGTGATGCAGGAATGCTGATGCGGCCCGACTTCGGCCTGTTCGGCCTGCACCGGGAAATCGACCGGCTGTTCAGCGAGTTTTCGCAGGGCTTGAGCCCAAACGGACAGCAGCTCGTGCCGAACATCGAAATCGCGGAAACGGACAAAGCGATCGAAGTCACCGTTGAAATGCCGGGGCTCGAGCGCAAGGACGTCGACATTTCCCTCGAGGATGACACGCTTACTATTCGAGGCGAAAAGAAGGTGGAGCAGGGCACAGGCGACGGCAAGAACGACAAGAATGTCCAGCACAGCGAACGCAGCTACGGCGTGTTCCTTCGCGTGCTGCAGCTGCCGCCCGGCATCGATCCTTCCTTCGTCCAGGCGACGATGACCAACGGCGTCCTGAAGATCACGATTCCGAAGCCCGCAAAGCCGGAGCCGAAGAAAATCGAAGTCAAGGAAGCTGCTTGACCGTTCACGCGGCAAGACGCCCGAGTCTCCTAACAGCCCAGCTCGGCGCGTCTCGCCGCTCGCCGCCAAGAGCGCGAGACGCCACAATTTTTTGGACGGCCGCAGCTGTCCCAGGATTCAAACCCGAAGGAACTGATCATGGCAAAAGCAATCGGTATCGATCTCGGAACCACAAACTCCTGCGTGGCTGTCACGGAAGGTAGCAAAGCCAGGGTCATTGAGAATGCCGAGGGCGGACGCACCACGCCGTCCATGGTTGCCTTCACGGAGGATGGCGAAGTCCTGGTCGGGCAGCCGGCCAAGCGGCAAAGTATCACCAACCCCGAGAACACGATCTATGCCATCAAGCGACTGATCGGCCGACGTTACGACGACCCGATCACAGCAAAAGACAAGACCATGGTGCCCTATCACATCGTGCCGGGCGACAACGGCGACGCCTGGGTCGACGTCCGGGGCAAGAAGTACAGTCCGAGCCAGATCAGCGCTTTCATCCTCACCAAGATGAAGGAAACCGCCGAAGCCACGCTTGGCAGCGCCGTCACACAGGCCGTCATCACCGTGCCCGCCTATTTTAACGACGCGCAGCGCCAGGCAACCAAGGATGCCGGCCGGATCGCCGGGCTGGAAGTCCTGCGCATCATCAATGAGCCGACTGCGGCCGCTCTAGCCTACGGCCTCGACAAGAGAGGCAGCGGCAAGATCGTGGTCTATGACCTCGGTGGCGGCACGTTCGATGTCTCGATCCTGGAGGTCGGCGACGGTGTGTTCGAGGTCAAGGCAACCAACGGCGACACCTTTCTCGGTGGAGAGGATTTCGACAAGCGGATCATCGACTATCTGGCGGACGAGTTTCGCAAGGAAAGCGGAATCGACCTTCGCAAAGATCGTCTCGCCCTGCAACGGCTCAAAGATGCCGCAGAGAAGGCCAAGATCGAACTCTCCAGCGCCACCCAGACCGACGTCAATCTGCCCTTCATCACTGCAGATCAGGCTGGACCGAAACATCTCAATATCAAGCTGTCGCGCGCCAAGCTCGAAGCGCTGGTCGACGATCTGATCCAGCGCACCATCGATCCCTGCAAGGCAGCGTTGAAGGACGCCGGCCTGCAGCCATCTGACATCAACGAAGTCGTACTGGTCGGCGGCCAGACCCGCATGCCAAAGGTTCAGGAGACCGTGCAGAAGCTGTTCGGGCGCGAACCTCACAAGGGCGTCAATCCGGATGAAGTGGTCGCGGTCGGTGCCGCGATCCAGGCCGGCGTGCTCCAAGGCGACGTCAAGGACGTCCTGCTGCTCGACGTGACACCCCTGTCATTGGGCATCGAGACGCTTGGCGGCGTCATGACGAAGCTGATCGATCGCAACACCACCATTCCGACCAGGAAGAGCCAGGTGTTCTCGACAGCGGAGGACAATCAAACCGCCGTCACGATCCGGGTCTTCCAGGGCGAACGTGAGTTGGCGGCTGACAACAAGCTGCTTGGTCAGTTCGATCTGGTCGGAATCCCACCGGCACCGCGGGGCGTGCCGCAGATCGAGGTGACCTTCGATATTGATGCCAACGGTATCGTCAACGTATCGGCCAAGGACAAGGCGAGTGGCAAGGAGCAGAGTATCCGGATCCAGGCGTCCGGCGGCCTGACCGAAGCGGACATCCAGAGGATGGTCAAGGAGGCCGAAGCCCATGCGGACGAGGACAAGCGGCGCAAGGAGCTCATCGAAACCCGCAATCAGGCCGACGCGGTGATCTACAGCACCGAGAAGGCGCTCAAGGACTCCGAGGGAAAGATCCCTTCCGACGTCAAGAGGGAGATTGAGCAGGCGATCGCCGAGGCAAGGCAACGGCTGAGCGCCGAGGACGTGACAGCGATTCAGCAGGCAACTCAGCGGTTGCAGCAGTCGGCATCAAAGATCGGCGAAGCCTTGAACCGCGCAGCGTCCCAAGGCGGGGCTCCCGGCGGCGGACAGGCAGGATCGCCTGATAGCAGCGAAGATGTCGTCGACGCGGAATTCGAAGAGGTCGATCCCGGCAGCCGGAAGGCTTCCTGAAGTCTTTCCAATCCGGGACAAACGCCACAAATGGAGCACCACATGCCCACCAAGACCGTGGATGATGTGCTCGGCGAGGTTCTCGCGGGCGAGCACAGGGAAAGCGACCAGGCGCAGGAGACCAGCGCCGAGCGCGACCGCCTGATGCGTGCGCTTGCGGACGCCGAGAACACGAGGCGCATGGCCGAGCGTCGGGTCCAGGACGCCCGACAATATGCGATCGCCGACTTTGCCCGCGAGCTGCTGCAGGTGGCGGATAATCTGCGACGAGCCATCGACGCTAGCTCGCCGGACCAGGGAGTCAAGAACGACGACGGCCTGCTGGCCGGAGTTGTCGCCACCGATCGGATCCTGACACAGATATTGAAACGCTTTGGTGTCGAGGAAATCGACGCTCTAAATCGGCCATTCGACCCAATGAAGCACGAAGCCGTGATGGAAACCGATCGGTCCGATCAGCCTCCCGGGAACGTCGTGGACCTTTTAGAGAATGGCTACATGCTTCACGACCGGCTCTTGCGGCCGGCCCGGGTCGTTGTAGCCAGACCGCCTAAGCCACAATCGCCGCCACCCCCGCAACAATGAAGCGCCGGCCGATCGGTCCGGCCGACGCGTAAACAGGAGCTGGTGTTGGCTACAGACCCATATGCAACGCTAGGCGTCAAGAGAGACGCGGCACAGGCCGACATTCAAAAGGCCTACCGGCGGCTTGCGAAGAAGCTGCACCCTGATCTCAATCCCGGCAACAAGGCGGCAGAAGAGAAATTCAAGCACCTATCTGCCGCCTACATGCTTTTGAGCGATCCGGAAAAGCGCGCCCGTTTCGACCGCGGTGAGATCGATGCATCGGGTACCGAGCAGCAGCCCCGGCAATACTACCGCGATTTCGCTGATCGGGAAGGCTGGTCGGGCTACACGAGTGGGGCCGGCTTTGCCGATTTCAATGACTTCGCCGGCAGCGAGGATATTCTCTCCGAGATCTTTGGGCGCGCCGGGCGCACCACCCGGCGCGGACGCGGGGTTGACGCCCGATATCACCTGGAGCTCAACTTTCTCGATGCCGTGAACGGCGGCAAGCAATCCATTGTGCTGCCGGACGAAACTACGCTCGAGGTCAACATTCCTCCCGGCACGCGCGACGGCCAGATTCTGCGCCTGAAAGCCAAGGGTCGTCGGGGAGCCGGAGACAATCCGCCAGGCGACGCCCTGATCGAGATCAAGGTCCTGCCGCACCCCTACTTCGTCCGCAAAGGCGACGACATTCATCTGGACCTGCCGATCTCACTGAAAGAGGGCGTGCTGGGCGCGAAACTCAAGGTACCGACCGTGAGCGGCGCTGTCGCGGTCTCTGTACCTAAGTGGTCGAGTTCGGGCCGGGTTCTGCGGATCAAGGGACGCGGCGTGCCGCGCGTCGATGGCGGCAGAGGGGACCAGTACGTCACGCTGAAACTGGTGCTGCCGAAAAAGCCAGACCCGGAACTCGAACGCTTTGTGAGTGAGTGGCAGCCTTCGGATAGCCCGAGACAGTCGATGCGAGTGTGACAATGCAGCTCCAGGAATTTGCCGATCGATCTCATCTCGATCCCTCCACGATTGAAGCCTGGGTGAATGCGGAATGGCTGGTGGCGCATCCACCAGGACATCAGTTTTCCGATCAGGATCTCGCACGAGCCCACCTCATCCAGGATCTCAAGCGCGACCTGGGGATCAACGATGAAGGTATCGCGCTGGCCCTGTATCTGCTGGATGAGCTATACGGGCTGCGTTGCCTGCTCCGAGACATCCAGGCGATGCGGACGACAGCTTCCGAACGCACACATTGATGCGCTTGCGATTGATCGGCTATCATGAGCTTGCGCGTTCGGGCTTCGCCAATCTCCTTGAAGGCCACGGATCATGCAGTCACTTCTCTCAACACTTAACGATGCAGCGATGCACTGGGATGCCTGGCCAAAAATGCTTCGCAGGCTGATGGATGAGGCGGGCGTGGCGGGTGCGGCGCTGATTGTCACGAACAAGACGACGGGTACGGTCGACGAAGCTGTCTTTTGCGGTCTCAGTGCCGAATTCAAATCCCGCTACGTCGAGCACTACGCCACGCTCGATCCATACTCGCCACTCCTGGATGCACGCTGGATCATGCTCTCCAAATGTCTTCCACAGCCCGTTTTGCGGAAAAGCGAGTGGTACAATGAGTTTGTGCTGAGCTGCGGTGTTCGGGACATCCTCGGAACGCGGCTCGCGGACACGGCAGGTCATTCCGTCATTCTTGGCGTTCATCAACGGATCGGACGCCATTTTTCTCAAGATGTCGAGCCACTGATCGCTACGATCACGGGACCCCTCAGGTATGCGGCGCGCTGCCATCTCGATCGCCGGAACGGAGGACAGCAAATTGGCGATCCGCAAACGACCCCCGCAGAAGGTGGTCGCTTCTTTTTTCATATTGAGAACGGCGTGAACTACCCGGACGAATGCGGTAGCATTCTCCTCTCGCCCCACGACGCCGCGGAACGCGGACTGACCATTGCTCGAGAACTGGCGCGGGATGGCGACTGGTCCGGCTTTTCTGTCGTTGTCACCGATGAATGGGGACGAACGATCGCGCGTGTACCGATTCAATCTTGACGACGCGTCGCTCAGTCGAACCCGGCAAATCGCCCGGCTGACCGCGCTGCCGCCCCTGCACGGTCATATCTCGCGCTCGTGACGCCTTTCCGGCACTGATGCCAGCCATTCTCTCCACATCGTGTTGGCGCCGGCAAACCATCCTGCAATCTCAAGCCGGCCAATACGGGACTCGATCTGCTCGTCAGCCAACCGTATTGCCACCAGATCGCCCTGCAGGAACGCTGAAGGCTTCCGTCGCCTGCGCAACCCACACCTCTCTTCTGCAGCGGCAAGAGCATTGACGACTGTCAGCGCGATGCACCGATCCGCCGTTATATTAGGGTGTAGAGATCCAAATATCTTCGGCCCGCTCTCTTACCGAAAGCTCGAAGCATTTAACTCCTTCGACTCGAGGCAACATGGTTACAGCCACCACGCAAGTCCGTGCGCTCAACGGGGTTTCGAATGGGAAAGCGAACCCCCTGTTCCAAGGATGTCGGCTCGGGCCGTTCAGCCTGTCCCATCGAGTCGTCATGGCGCCATTGACCCGTTCTAGAGCACGACAGCCGGGTAATGTGCCGTCTCAGCTCGCGGCGTGTTATTACGCGCAGCGTGCGTCTGCCGCCCTGATCATAAGCGAGGCTACCCAGATCTCGATGCAGGGCCAGAGTTATGCCTGGACGCCAGGTATCCATAGCCGCGAACAAGTCGAAGCCTGGCGGCAGGTTACGAAGGCTGTGCACGAGGCTGATGGGCTGATCTTCAACCAACTTTGGCACGTCGGTCGTATCTCACATCCGGCCCTGCAGCCCGACAACATGCTACCCGTAGCGCCCTCGGCGATCACGCCCGCGGGCAAGGCCTTCATCGAAAACGAGCGCGGCGAGGCAGAACTGGTTCCATTCGTGCGTCCGCGCGCGCTGACTTTTGAGGAGATGCCATACCTTATCAGGCAGTATGAGCGCGCGGCGCGGAATGCGGAGGCCGCCGGGTTCGACGGCATCGAGATTCATGCGGCCAACGGCTACCTGCTCGATCAGTTCATCGAGAGCAGCACGAACCGACGCAGTGACGCCTATGGCGGCACAGTTCAGAATCGAGTGCGGCTTCTGCTTGAAATCACGGAAGCCCTGATTCCCATTCTCGGGGCGGACAGGATAGGCGTCCGGCTCTCACCTCTCGGCAAGATGAACGACATCAGCGACGATGCCCCGGAATCGACGTTCGGTTACCTCGCCGAGCAGCTCTCCGGCTACGGTTTGGCCTATCTGCACATCGTCAACCCGGCGCTCGAGCAGATGCAGAACGGCGAGAAGCCGGAACCGTATGCGCTCAGCATGGCCCGATTGATCCGGAACAAGTATCAGGGAACGCTCATCGTGGCCGGAGGCTTCAACGCCGATAGCGCCACGCAATGGTTGCGCGATGGCCAGGCCGACTTAATCGCCTTCGGCCGCAAGTTCATTGCCAACCCCGATCTGCCCGAACGGCTGCGCGTTGGTGCACCATTGAACGTGGACAATCCCAAGACATACTATGGTGGCGGCGAGAACGGTTACACGGACTACCCTTCACTGGAACAGGACCGCGGCGAAAAGGCGAAGGCCTGCGTCGACCAGCGTTGGCGATGATGCAACAGAGGAGGAGCCGGTCTGCGTGAGAAGATCAATCGTCCTTACGTCGCACAGTCAACTCCCTGCCATCGAGCCCTCTTTGCTAGCGAGCCGTGTCAGCCGTGGCTGCTAGTGTGGCGTGCGGAAGAACTTAGAGTTCAAACAGAGCGCGAGCACTATCATGGGCAGAAGTTTCAGGTCGTATCCTTGTCCGGAATGCGCGAGGATGATTTGGCTGGTTCGCAAGCGAGCCGCCGATGCCGGGCGCCCAGGCGTTACTTGCAATGATCCGATGCAGCGACGGGATCTTTGGAATCTCCTCAATAGCGAATTGCAGCCGCCACGTGAGTTCCATTGGACATCGGCCGAAACGGAGAGATCACAATAATCACCTGCCGTTCATTCGAACCCTCAGGTTCGCCTCGATGCGCCAGTGCCGCGACCGTCGCGCCAATAGGTTTTGCGCAACACCTTTTGCCTGAAAGGTCGTCGCGAGCATTGAAAAGGCGGGCACCTGCTGCTCGGCCGCGGCATGCCCAATCACCAGGAGCTTCTCCACTGGTGCAAAGCACCCTGCTCTTCAACTCATGAGGCTGCGGTCGCGGTTGACGGCGCATGTCGGCGCAACCAGTCGCGCAAAGCCTCGACACCGACGGCGCCGGCCCGCTGAGCGACGATGTTGCCTTTGTGGAACAGCATCAGGGTCGGAATGCTTCGAATGTCGTAGCGGGCCGCCAGCTCCGCTTCCGCCTCGGTGTCAACCTTCAGAAAGCGAAGCTCGGGTTCGAACTCGCCGGCGGCGCGTTCGAAGGCCGGCGCCATCGCTTTGCAAGGCCCGCACCATGCCGCCCAAAAATCGACCACAACCGGAATATCGTTGCATTGGATGTTAGCGGCGAAGCTGCGGGCTGAAACCGGCATCGGATGTCCCGTAAACAGGTGCTGCCGACAGTGTCCGCATTTCGCTTGGCGCGCGTCCCTCCGGTCCGGAATGCGGTTAGTTCTTGTGCAATGCGGGCAAACGATGTGGCGGGCGTCTTTGCTCATTCTCGATCTCTCCCCAATTAGAGCGACGCCAGAGGTTGCTTGCGGGCCGGAGCCGGAAAGGCATCATCGAGTTCCGCCAGATCCCGAGGCGTCAGGCGAACGTCGAGCGCTCCACGGTTCTCGCGCACATGCTCCGGCTTGCCTGATTGGGGTATCGCACACACGCCATCCTGGCGCAGCACCCAGGCCAGCGCCACTTGAGCCGGCGTCGCGCCGAGACGCGCCGCAATCGTCTTGAGCGTGACGTGATGCAACACACGACCCTGCTCGATCGGCGAATAGGCCATGATCGGCAGGCCACTGCGCAGGCACGCGGGCATGAGATCAAACTCGATGCCGCGGCGCGCGAGGTTGTAGAGCACCTGATCGGTCGCAACGTTTGCACCGTGAGGCAAGTCGACGAGCCCCTGCAGGTCGCCGACGTCAAAATTACTGACGCCCCAATATCGGATCTTACCCGCGCCCACCAGGGTGTCGAAGGCATCGACGGTCTCTTCCAGCGGAACCGACCCCGGCCAATGCAGCAGATAGAGGTCGATCTTGTCCACGCCAAGCCGAGCCAGACTTCGGTTGCAGGCCGCCATCGTGCCGTGCCGGGTGGCATTCTGAGGCAGCACCTTGCTCACCAGAAAAATCTCGTCACGCCGTCCCTTGATCGCCTCGCCGACGACACGCTCGGCGCCACCGTCGGCGTACATTTCGGCGGTATCGATCAGGCTCATGCCGAGATCGATGCCGAGACGCAGCGCGTTCACCTCCCCCGTTCGATTCAGCGGATTCTCGGCCATGTGCCAAGTCCCTTGGCCGAGCCGCGGAATTTGCTCGCCTGAAGGAAGCACGACTGTCCGGGTGGTCTCCGTCAGAGCCATGGGGGCACTCCCTGGTGTTTCACATTCTCGCGCATGTAGACGTGGCGGATTTCGCAAACATCGGACATCGCCCTATCGAGATCGATAAGGGAGATCACCGGCAGATGAATCCGACATCGACGTGCGAACCTCAGCCGGGTGCGACCGACTACAGCAGCAACTCGAAGATCCGTGAGGCGAGGTCCCACTGCTTGGTCTGCGGGTTTTTCAAATCCGGCTCGATGATCTTCAATGCTCGTGCGACCGCTACGCCAAGTCCTCCGGCAAGGTCCGGCAGCATTGCTTCGGTCTCGTCGCTGTAGCTGAATTGCAGCGGCGGCCGATGAGCGAGACGGTCGAGAATCGGCGCCAGCTCTATCGTCTCATTCAACCTTCTGAATTGCTCGATGCATTCCTGGAGCCCAGCGGTGATCGGGAGATTCCAGGGCTCGATCAGGACGTCGCCGCCAGCTTTGGCGTCGGCCTCGGCGCGCAGTAAAAACCGATAAATCCTGTGGTCGACGAACTCCTCGTAACGCTTGAGGTCAGCCTTGTCCAGGTTGAGACCAGCCGCCTCGCGAAATAGTCGCTGGAACTGTCGTATGCCCTCTGGGCGCGGCGGCGGCATTTTTTCTGGCGGAAGTTGAGCGATCATCGTGTATGTTTGCCATTGTTCGCCGCCAGTCGCATTGACAGGCGTCATATACGCTGAGCTCTTTCGTCCTCGACCGCCATTTTATCATGCTGCGGCGGCCTGCACCGGCTCTCCGCTCCGGCTGGTCCGCGCCGTCTCGAGAAACGCGTGAATCTGCTGCACAACGGTGGCTCCCTCGCCGATCGCCGCGCCAACGCGCTTGACGGATCCGAAACGAACATCACCCACTGCAAATACACCTGCTATGTTCGACTCGAGCGATGCGGGCGGGCTCGCGCCGTCGGCCGAAAGAAGGTCGTCAGGGGGTACGTTCGTGCCGGTTCGCACAAACCCCTTGCTGTCGCGGCTAACGTTGCAATCGCTCAACCACTCTGTTGCGGGCTCCGCACCGATGAACATGAAGACGTTGCGGATCGTTTTCTCAACTTCGCCGCCGGTCTTGTCGCGCCAGCGGGCCCGTTCGAGTTGGCCCTGCTCATTGCTCGACAATCCGACGATTTCCGTGCAGGTCAGCAACTCTATATTGGCTGTCGCTGCGATCCTGTCGATCAGATATTGCGACATGGTCTCGGAGAGGCTCGATCCTCGCACAAGCATCCATACCTTCTTGGCATAGCGGCTCAGAAACACAGCCGCTTGCCCTGCAGAATTGCCTCCGCCGACCAGCGCCACTTCCTCGTTCCGGCATAGCCGAGCCTCGACCGGGGAAGCCCAATACCAAACTCCACGCCCCTCGAAACTCTCCAGATTCGGTATGTTTGGCCTGCGATAGCGCGCGCCGCTCGCGATCACCACGCTCAGCGCGGTGACGCTCCGACCGTCGGAGAGCTCGATCGCGAATGGGTAGTGCTCACAACGAAGGTTCGCGACCGTCTCGGGGATGATCATCTCCACGCCGAACTTCTGCGCCTGCACATAGGCACGCCCGGCCAACGCCTGGCCTGAAATTCCGGTCGGAAATCCCAGATAGTTCTCGATGCAGCTGCTGGCACCGGCCTGCCCCCCAAACGCGCGGGCATCGAACACGCCGACTGACAAACCTTCGGATGCCGCATAAACGGCAGCCGCAAGTCCTCCTGGACCTGCACCGACAATCGCTACGTCGTATCGGCGCCCGTCGAGATCCGGAGGCACCATCCCCAAGGCCCGAGCCAAGTCAGCTTCGCTCGGATTTTTCAGGATTGCCCCGTTCGGACAGACCACCAGCGGCAATTCACCCGACTTGCAAGGATAGTGCGTCAAAAACATTTGCGCATCCGGATCCTTTGCGGGGTCGAGAACCTGATGCGGATAAGCGTTGCGCGCTAAAAATTCCAGCAGACGCACCATTCCGGGATGGCCATCGTGCCCGATGAGACAAGGTCCTCCGGCGCCCGCCTCGATGAGGAACACCCGTCGTAAAACAAGGGCACGCATAATGCGCTCGCCGAGTTGCACGTCGGCGATCAGCAAAGCGCGAAGTCTGGCTGGCAAAAAGAGCAGCGATTCAACGGGCTCGGTTGCGCGCGCATCGACCAGGGCGGGTCCGCCGGAGAGTTGCGCGACTTCGGCGACGAATTCGCCTGCACCCAGTTCAACGATTTTCTCCGTCCGGCCGGGTCGATCGCGAGCTTCGATGGATACCCGACCGGCAACGATGACGAACATGCCCGGCGGAATCTCGCCCGTCCGGAAAAGATATTGGTTGACGGCGTAGTGTTTGACCTCGCCGAATCGGCGCATGCGGTCGATCTCGTCGGGCGCGAACTTGGGAAACATGTGCTCGCGGCGGGACTCAAGCATGCCGTTGCTGTTCGTCTGTAGACCAGCGGCAACCGTGTTGGATACGTCGTCCATCCCATACGCCTTTCAGGACCACGGCCCTTGCACGGCCGAAGCGCTCCAGGGAAAGCCTCGTGGCGCGTGCTGCGCAGTCAGCCACTGGTCCGTCGTGAACGCCTCGATCGCCCAAGAGCCATTGAATCGGCCAATGCCGGAATTCTTCTCGCCGCCAAACGGACAGGTCGGCAAGTCGATGACGGGTTGGTCATTGACATGAGCCATACCAACCTGCATTTGCTGGGCAAAATGCACGCCCCGGTGCAAGTCGCGCGTGAACACGGCGCCGCTTAGTCCAAAACTTGTTTCATTGGCCACGGCCAAGGCTTCTTCGGCATTGCTGACCCGGAGGACCGGTGCCAGCGGGCCGAATATTTCTTCAGCTGCAAGTTCCATCTGGTTGGTGACGTTCACGAAGACATGCGGCGGCAACACGAAACCGTCCGGCCCGCCTCCGAGCACCTGTTTGCAGCCGTCGTCGCGCGCGCGGCGAATGCGTGCCATCAGCTTCTGAAGCTGCGAGTTGTTGATGATCGGACCAATCATGGTATCGCCATCGCGGGGATCGCCTGCTTTCAACTTCGCCACCCGCTGCGTAAAGCGATCGACGAACGTGTGATAGACGCGCTCCTCGACAATGATGCGGTTTATAGCGATGCAGATCTGGCCCTGGTGCAGAAACTTGCCGAACACTGCGGCCTCAACGGCCTGATCCAGATCGGCGTCCGCGAGCACAACGAAGGGAGCATTGCCACCGAGTTCCAGATCGACGCGCTTGATGATCGACGCCTTCGCCGCAAGTGCCGCGATCCCGCGGCCGACTGGCGTTGAGCCGGTGAACGAAATGACTCGTGGAACGGGATGGCTGACGAAAGTGTCGCCGATTTCGCTGCCGGCGCCGACGATGACGCTGAGGAGCCCCGCCGGCAGACCTGCCTCCTCGAAGATTTTCGCCAACAACAATCCGCCTGTTACAGGTGTATCGCTCGAGGGTTTCACCACAACGGCGTTTCCTACCGCAAGTGCAGGTGCGATGGTACGATTGCTCAGGTGGAGCGGCCAGTTCCAAGGACTGATCGCCCCGACAACTCCGACCGGCTTGCGCCGCACCTGATTTTCCTTACCCGTGATGTCGGACGGAATGTAGCGGCTTTCGACAGCATGGGGCACCGAGGTCGTCCACAGCATGACCGTATGAGTCACTTCCCACTCCAGGTTCGCCTTCAGCCGTGTGCTGCCGGATTCCTTGATCAGCCAATCGACGATTTCGCCACGGCGCGCTTCCATCACGTCTGCCGCGCGGCGAAATACCTGCGCCCGCGCCGCTGGTGCTGAGACGGCCCACTCCACCTGAGCCTTGGCACCCGCTGCAAACGCCGCATCAAGATCGTGACGATCGGCCTGCTTGATTTCGAGGAGGACATCGCCGGTAAAAGGGTTCGTGTCGACCAGCCTGTGCTCTGCCTGGCCATGGCGCCAACTCCCGGCGATCGGCAGCAACTCGAACTGATCATAAGGTTGCGGATCTCTGGTTCGAACTTTGGCGCCATCCGGCACTAAGGTCTCATGTCGGTCGGAACTGCGGGTGGCACTGCGCGCGACCATGTCCATCTTCCTTGGCAGGTTGGCTTTCACGGCCGACGATGACCCGTCGAGCGGCTCTCCACCTTGACAGCCGTCAACCCAAACGCCGGAAAGCATCTTGCATCGACTGCTTGTTTACGGCTGGGCCACGCCTTCAGAGTCGCCGGCCGTGCAGCGCGCTGTAGTGCGTCAATAAAACCTGGGGATCGGACCTAGTTGAGGCGTGGGTCGATCCGACAAGTCAAACAACAATTCGTCGACATAACACCAGCCCCAGCCTTCGGGCGGATCATAGGCTTCGATGATGGGGTGACCGGTTGCATGAAAATGCTTCGTGGCGTGTCGATTGGGTGACTGATCACAGCAACCGACATGACCGCAAGTTCGGCAGACGCGCAGGTGCAGCCATGGATCGCCCAGTTGCAGGCATTCTTCACACCCAAGAGAATGGGGAATAACATCGTGAATTCCTCCCAAGTGCCTGCAATGTTGTGCCATGTCATCCTGCTCGATATCTGGTTGCTACTTTCTGTCTGATCTCAATTCCCGCGCGTTGCAGAGCCTGCCGTCCTAGTCCTACCAGTGCTGGTACTCGCAAGCGCAGCCCACTATGCCTGCGTCCAGGCAGGCCGTTCAGTGCAATCTCCGTTTCGGAGATGGCGCGTTGAACTGTGCTATTTCCGCAGTCTGCGGCGCCTTGCCGTTGAATGTCAGGACATTGCCTTCCGCCGAAATCGCGACCTTGTCGCCATCCTTCACCTCGCCTGCGAGGATCATCTCTGCCAGGGGATCCTGCAGATGCTTTTGGATCACCCGCTTCAGTGGTCGAGCGCCGTACGCGGGATCCCAGCCCTTGGCAGCGAGCCAATCCCTCGCATCCGCATCGAGCGTGAGCGTGATCTTGCGATCGGCGAGCAGCTTCTGCAGCCGCGCGAACTGGATCTCGACGATCCGGCCCATCTCGCTCTTCTGCAAGCGATGGAACAGGATGATCTCGTCGACGCGGTTGAGGAACTCGGGTCTGAAATGCGCCCGCACGACGCCCATCACCTGGTCGCGGACCGCCCCGGTGTCCTCGCCTTCCGGCTGGTTCACCAAAAACTCCGACCCGAGGTTCGAGGTCATGATGATCAGCGTGTTGCGGAAGTCGACGGTGCGGCCTTGGCGATCGGTCAGCCGGCCGTCGTCGAGCACCTGCAAAAGGACGTTGAAGATGTCAGGATGCGCCTTCTCGATCTCGTCAAACAGCACGACCTGATAAGGCCGGCGCCGCACCGCTTCGGTGAGCGCGCCGCCCTCGTCGTAACCGACATAGCCCGGAGGCGCGCCGATCAACCGCGAGACCGAATGCTTCTCCATGTATTCGGACATGTCGAGGCGGACCATCGCAGTCTCGTCGTCGAACAGGTACTCCGCAAGAGCTTTCGTCAGCTCGGTCTTGCCGACGCCGGTTGGCCCCAGGAACATGAACGAGCCCATCGGCCGGTTCGGGTCCTGCAGGCCAGCGCGCGAGCGGCGTACGGCGGTTGCGACCGCACGCACGGCTTCGGCCTGGCCCACGACGCGCTTGGCGAGCGCATCTTCCATCTTCAGGAGCTTGTCCTTTTCGCCCTCCAGCATTTTGTCGACCGGCACGCCGGTCCAGCGCGAGACGACCTGCGCGACGTGGTTGGCGGTCACAGCCTCTTCCACCATCTCGCCGGAGTTCTCCTTGGCCTCGATATCCGCAAGCTGCTTCTCGAGTTGCGGGATCCGGCCGTAGGCCAGCTCGCCGGCTTTCTGGAACTCGCCCCGGCGCTGAGCATCTGCGAGATCGACCCGCAGGGCGTCCAGCTCTGACTTCAGTTTTTGGGCGTTGGAGAGCTTACTCTTTTCAGCGCTCCAGCGCGCCGTCAGCGCCGCGGACTTCTCCTCGAGCTCGGCCAGCTCCTTCTGCAGCGCCTCGAGACGCAACCTAGAGCCCGGGTCGCTTTCCTTCTTCAGCGCCTCCTGCTCGATCTTGAGCCGGATGATCTCGCGATCCAGAGAATCCAGCTCCTCGGGCTTGGAATCGACCTGCATCTTCAGCCGCGCTGCGGCTTCGTCCATCAGGTCGATCGCCTTGTCGGGCAGGAAACGGTCGGTGATGTAGCGGTTTGACAATGTCGTCGCCGCCACCAGCGCGGAATCAGTGATCCGCACGCCGTGGTGCTGCTCGTATTTGTCCTTCAATCCGCGCAGGATCGAGATCGTATCCTCGACCGAAGGCTCGCTAACAAAGATCGGCTGGAAGCGGCGGGCCAGCGCCGGATCTTTCTCGACATGCTTGCGGTACTCGTCGAGCGTGGTGGCACCGATGCAGTGCAACTCGCCGCGCGCCAGCGCAGGCTTGAGCAGGTTGGAGGCGTCCATCGCGCCGTTGGTCTTGCCGGCGCCGATCAACATGTGCATCTCGTCGATGAACAGGATGAAGGTGCCCTCGCTCCCGGTTACCTCCTGGAGCACGGCTTTCAGCCGTTCCTCGAACTCACCGCGGTATTTCGCCCCGGCAATCAGCGCGCCGAGGTCGAGCGACAGCAGCTTCTTGTCCTTCAGGCTCTCGGGAACATCGCCGTTGACGATGCGTAGCGCGAGCCCTTCGGCGATGGCGGTCTTGCCGACACCGGGCTCGCCGATCAGGACGGGATTGTTCTTGGTGCGGCGTGACAGCACCTGGATGGTGCGGCGGATTTCCTCGTCGCGGCCGATCACCGGGTCGAGCTTGCCGTCGCGCGCAGCCTGCGTGAGGTCGCGGGCATATTTCTTCAGCGCATCATAGGCGTTCTCGGCCGTCGCGCTGTCTGCGGTGCGACCCTTGCGCAACGCTTCAATCGCCGCATTCAGGTTCTGTGCGTTAACTCCACCCTTGGCCAGCAACTGGCCGGCCTCGCTGTTCCTGTCTATGGCAAGGCCGAGCAGAAGACGCTCGACCGTGACAAAGCTGTCTCCGGCCTTCTCGGCTGCCTTTTCAGCGGCGTCGAAGGCTCGCGCGAGTTCGGGTGCAAGATAAACCTGCCCGGCACCGTCGCCGGAAACCTTCGCCACCTTGTTCAGGGCATCCTCGGTCGCCTTCAGGATTGCACGGGAATTGCCGCCGGCGCGGTCGATCAGACCGCCGGCAAGGCCTTCGCTGTCATCAAGCAGGACCTTCAGCAGATGCAGGGTTGAAAACTGCTGGTGCCCCTCGCGCATCGCCAGCGACTGCGCGGATTGGATGAAGCCGCGGGAGCGCTCGGTATATTGTTCAATATTCATCGTCGTCTTCCCTCGGCCTGCCGCTCCGACCCCGACGTACGATCACCAAAAAAGAGCGTACCACTCTTGCGCTCGATCGCGGTCAAGGTATTGGGTCCACGAGTCGCCAACCGCACGCCATTAAGCGAATGATCCGCATACGGGATAGTCGTCGGGTTTCCGCGAGCTCGCACTGACGTTTGTCAACTCGCCAAGCGGCTTTCATCGCCTGCGTTGACGCATGCTACGACAGAGAACGTTCAATGTCGTCGCCTTTGAGCGCGCACTCCGTCCACCGGCACAAGTCAATAGAGAGACCTTCCGCATTGGGGCAGCACGCATTTTGAAGCAACGCAAAAGCGTATCGCCGATCTTTCTGGGCGGCATCGCTCGAGAATTCGCGCGCGATATTGCGTCGTGATTGGCTCATGCGGTGCGGCGTGCTGAAGTTGACGGTTGTCATGGCGCTCATTGCGTCGTGGTGTCATGAGAGTGGTATGAGGCCTTCGAAATCGACCGGCTGTTCTGCGCGCAACGGTCATTACAGGAGTTCGAGCCATGGCGAAATCATCCATCACGGACGCAGGGGTCAGACTTCGCATCAACGGCTCCGAGCATCTGCTGCAGATCGAGCCGCGGGTCACGCTGTTGGATGCGTTGCGTGAATATACGCACCTCTATGGTACCAAGAAAGGATGCGATCAGGGCCAGTGCGGCGCCTGCACGGTTCACGTCGATGGACGGCGCGTCCTCGCTTGCCTGACGCTTGCGTCCCAGGTCGAAGGGCTGGCGATTACCACAATCGAGGGTTTGGCGGTCAACGGCAGCCTGCACCCGGTGCAGGAAGCGTTCATCCGCCACGATGCCTTCCAGTGCGGATACTGCACGCCCGGTCAGATCATGTCGGCTGTCGCCTGTATTAACGAAGGCCGAACCGTCTCGGACACGAGCATCCGCGAATATATGTCCGGCAATCTGTGCCGTTGTGGCGCCTATCCGCACATTGTCGCAGCTGTGCGCGATGCGGCGCAGGCGATCGATTCTGCAGAGGGGCGAGGACGATGAACAATTTCGAATATGTTCGGGCCACCGCTATTCCCGACGCGCTGAGGGCCGTTGCCGATCAGGCTGGCTCCCGCTTCCTCGCTGGCGGTACCACCATGGTCGACCTCATGAAATGCGGGGTGGAGGTTCCTGCTGCGCTCATCGACATTACGCGCTTGCCGGGCCTCGATACCATCGAGGCTGGTCCGGCGCGCGTGCGGATTGGCGCTCTCTCAAGAATGAGCGATGTCGCCGATCATCCGATAATCCGGAAGGAGTTTCCGGTTTTGTCGGAATCGCTGTGGCGCGGCGCCTCGGCCCAACTGCGCAACATGGCCACGATCGGTGGCAATCTCATGCAGCGGACACGCTGCAGCTATTTCCGGGAGCCGGCGGTCTATGGCGCCTGCAACAAACGCGATCCCGGTTCGGGCTGCGCTGCACTCGAGGGCGTCAACCGCGGGCATGCGGTCTTGGGCACGAGTCCAAGCTGCATCGCTACCAACCCCGGCGACTTTGCAGTTGCTCTCGTTGCCTTCGACGCCGCTGTTTACGTCGAGAATGGCAAGCCACAACGTCCCGTTCCGATCGATGACTTCTTCCTCTTGCCCGGCGACACGCCCGATGTTGAGCACCCGCTCACGTCCGGTGAGTTGATCGTCGCGGTCGAGATTCCGACCTCCGCCGCGCTGCGCCGCTCGCATTACCTCAAGGTGCGCGACCGCGAGTCGTACGAGTTTGCGGCCGCAAGCGCCGCTGTCGGCCTGGAACTCGAAGCGGACGGTCGCACCGTCCGTGACGTCAGGATCGCGCTCGGCGGTATCGCCACGAAGCCGTGGCGGGCTCGTGCCGTCGAAGCGGCGCTTGTCGGACGTACTTTCGACGAAGCGACTGTGCGGGCCGCAAGTCGCCTGGCCACCGAGGGTGCCGTCGACCATGGCGAAAGCCGCTTCAAGATCGAATTGGCTCCCCGCGTCGTCGCGCGTGCGCTACTGACCGTTGGAGGGATCGCCTGATGGCTGTCAACGAGTCTGAATCGCTGAAGAGCAACGGAACGTTTCTCGGACGTCGCATCGCGCGGGTTGATGGCGTCGCGAAAGTTACCGGGCAAGCCGACTACGCTCTCGAACACAATCTGGCAGGCGTTGTCCATGCTGTGATTGTCGAGAGCACCGTGCCGTCGGGGCGCATCGGGAAGATCGATCTTGCCGTGGCCCGGACGATGCCGGGTGTGCTGCGGATCTTGACCCATGCCGATGCCCTGCCGCTCAAGAGCTGTCCCATGGTTCCAGCAGGTAGCGTCATGGAGAGCTTCTTGCCGCTCCAGGACGCTCGCATCCGGTACAACGGTCAACCCATTGCCCTCGTGGTCGCCGATAGCTTCGAACATGCGACGGAGGCTGCGGGCCGCGTGCGGATCGACTACGAGACCGAACTGGCCGTCGCCGACATCGATGATCCAGCGGCTACATCGATCGACGTCCCCGGGGCGCCGTCGTCGGGTCCGGCCCGGGGCGACGCAAAGGGTGCGCTCGCGGCGGCAGCGGTGCGCATGGACGTCGTCTACACCACGCCGCGCGAATATTCCTGTCCGATGGAACCGCTTGGAGCAATCGCAACCTGGGACGATGACGGCGCCCTGACCGTTTGGATGCCGAGCCAATGGGCACAGGGCGCACGAAGGGCATTCTCCGAATGGTTTGCCATTCCGATGGAGAAGGTGCGCGTCATTTCACCGTTCGTGGGCGGCGGCTTCGGGGTCAAGGTCACAGCTCACGCCGACTCGCTGCTCGCGGCGATGGCTGCTCGCGAAATGCGACGACCCGTCAAGCTGGCGTTGTCGCGTCCGCAGAACTTCACCGGCAACGGCTTGCGGCCCGCGATACGGCAGAAGCTGACGCTCGGTGCGAGCGAGGACGGAAAGCTGCAGGTGCTCATTCACGAGAACACCAGTGAGACCTCCGTCGATGACGATTATGTCGAGGGTGGCGCGGCCACCGCCAGGGTCATGTATGCCGTGCCGAACCTGAGTTCGACTCAGAAACTGGTGCGGGTCAGTTCCTTTACTCCAAGTTGGAAGCGCGCGCCCGGAGAAGCGATCGGTGCCTATGCGCTCGAAAGCGCAATGGATGAACTTGCCTACAAGCTCAAACTCGATCCGATCGAATTGCGGCTGCGCAACTATGCCAGTCAGGACCCTGAATCGGCGAAACCCTGGTCGACCCGCCGGCTCCGCGAAGCCTATGAAGCCGGCGCGCGGGCATTTGGCTGGGAGCGACGCTCGCTGGAGCCGCGTTCGATGCGGGATGGCCGCGAATTGATCGGATGGGGCATGGCGGGAGGAGCGTTTCCGAACGTGCACACGCCCGGCGAGGCGAGGGTCACGATTGCCGCCGATGGTTCGGTCCATGTTGCATCGAGCGGCCCGGACATCGGGGGCGGTACCTACACCATCCTTGCTCAGACGGCAGCCGACGCGCTCGGCGTGTCGTTCGAGCAGGTGCGCGTTCGTCTCGGCGACACCAGCCTGCCCCGCGCACCGGTGGCCGGCGTTTCACAGATTGCCAATCTTCTCACCGGCGCCGTGGATAAGACCGCCCGCGCCGCCCGCGAGGAGCTGTTGACGCTCGCGTCCAGTCATGCTGGTTCACCGTTCAAGGCCAAGCGCGTGAACGACTTCACGATCAAGGATGGAATGATCGCGCCAACGGATGGCTCCGCCGACGCCGTCACGATCGTCGAGCTGATGCGAATGGTCGGTCGCGATCGGATCGAGGTCACGCGCAACACCATGCCGGCCGACAAGGCATCGTCCGAAACAGAGCAGCGCGACGCCTACGATAGCTTCAAATATATGGGCCCGCCGTCAGCGACCCACGCGACTTATGCATGGTGTGCGCAATTCGTGGAGGTTCGTGTCGACGAGGACTATGGAACCGTGCGTGTCCGCCGGATGCTCGGAGCTTTCGATTGCGGCAGGCTGTACAATCCGAGGCTCGCGGAAAGTCAGTGGAAGGGTGGCATGATCATGGGAATGGGAGAAGCGCTTCTCGAAGCCATACACATCGATCGCCGCTATTCGCGAATCACCAACAACAACCTTGCCGAATACGTCGTGCCGGTGAATGCCGACGTGCCTGATATCGAGGTCATTTCAGTCGGCGAGCCGGACTTTCACGCCAGCGCCCTTGGCGGCAAGACAGTTGGTGAAATCGGCGTCGTCGGCGCCGCCGCTGCTATCGCCAATGCCGTATTCCATGCCACCGGCAAGCGGGTGCGCGAGCTGCCGATCACGATGGAGAAGCTGATGTAGGTGCGCGATCGGCCGACGTTCAGGACCAGGCCGACAATCTCGGAGTCACGAACGTCGCGACGACGATCTTGCGCGTCCGCGCGCGACGGATGGGGCTAGTGCCATGTCGACGCATAATCTCCGATCCCTGACTGGCCGACGCCGCGTCTGGGCCCGATTCCCCGATATTACTGTGGTTCCGTAACCTATGCCCTTAGAGGCCGGCTTTCGTATGTGGATCCCCCTGATCGCCAAGATAGGCGTTGACCGACGCGACAGCGACGACGTTGCGCTGCAGAAAATGATACTCGTCAGCGTTGTGTTGACATCCGCCGTCGCAGCAGCACTGTGGGGTCTCGTTTATATTGGCGTCGGAGCACGGGCCGCCGGCAGCATTCCCGCGGCGTATAGCGCATTGTCGCTGGCCAACACCTTTCTGTTCGGCATGTTTCGCCGCTACCAGGTCTATCGGTTCACCCAGCTGGCGCTGATCCTGCTTCTGCCTTGGCTGATGACGATAAGTCTCGGCGGCTTCCACAATTCAAGTGCCGTAATCCTTTGGTCCACGCTTTGTCCTTTGGGCGCCCTTGTCGTCCATGATCTTCGAACCGCCTCCCGTTGGTTCTGGGCCTTCCTCGTCCTGCTCGCCAGCAGCGCGCTCCTGCAATCCTCCGACGGCTCTGCCTCCCTGTCTTTGTCGATGGTCACTTTCTTCTACATACTGAATATTGGTTGCGTCCTGAGTATTGCCTTTGCGATGCTTTACTATTTCGTCGACAAGAAAAACAGGTTCCAGGCACGATCCGAAATGCTGCTGTTGAATATCTTGCCAATCGAGATCTCCAACATACTGAAAGGTGAGTACCGCACGATCGCCGATCAGTACGACGCGGCGAGTATCTTATTCGCCGATGTGGTGCAGTTTACCCCGCTGGCTCGGTCCATGTCGCCCATGGAACTGGTCGGGCTGCTCGACGAGGTCTTCATGTGCTTCGACTTGCTGGTCGATAAATATCAGTTGGAGAAGATCAAGACGATCGGCGACTGCTATATGGTGGTCGCCGGCGTGCCGCGCCCGCGTGCCGACCATGCCCACGCTCTGGCGCGCCTGGCGCTCGAGATGCAAGCTTGTGTGGCCGCGCGTGATTTCGGCGGCAGGCGATTGACATTCCGCATCGGCATGAACTCAGGCCCGGTAGTGGCCGGGATCATCGGCCGGAAGAAGTTCATCTATGATCTGTGGGGCGATGCTGTGAACATGGCCAGTCGTATGGAATCTTACGGCCAGAGCGAAGCCATTCAGATCACACACGCAACTTACGAACTGATCAAGGATGACTTCGTCTGCGAAACGCGCGGGACGATAGACGTCAAGGGATCGGGCGAAATGGAGATCTGGCATATTCTAGGTGAAAGACCCAACGACCAAGAATACTTGCCGGGGATGGCAGCTTGATGAAAGAGAACGCCGATTCCGCCGATGCGTTCGCTTTTGATAGTTTGACAAGCGCGCGCCACTCAATTCTTCTACCTATGGGACGATCCCGTTCGCCGACACTGACATCGGTCAATGCAGCGCGCGCTTGCCCGCGATACAAGTTCCTGAGATCGCAATTGATTTGATACTCGCGACGACGACAACAGGAGAGTAGAATGACAAAATTCGCGCTGTACGTTCCGCTTGTGGCCAAGCCCGGCAAGGAGAAAGAGGTCGCGGACTTTCTGCGGTCGGCGGTTCCACTGGTGAACGCCGAACCCGGGACGATCTCATGGTATGCCATTCAGGAAGGGCCCTCCTCCTTCGCGATCTTCGATACCTTCGACGACGAGGTCGGACGCGACGCGCACCTCAATGGAAAGGTCGCTGCCGCCTTGATGGAGAAGATCAAGGCGGGCGACATGTTCGACAACACACCGGAAATTCATAAACTGGATATCATCGCGGACAAGTCGGCGGGGTAAGGGTGTGGTGGTCGTTTGGGTAGCCGTCCGAGGGCAGCGCGCACGCGCGTGGCTTACTGAGGTGCCGCGAGGCGATTGGACGTTGATGCGTCGGCCGCGAGCCGGGCCCTGAACCTCGACAGGTACGGCGCGGTTCGGCTTTTGGACGATCCAGCGACCTCGGCAGGGGTGCCAAACGCCACCACACGACCGCCTTCGTCACCTGCCCCTGGGCCGATATCCATGACCCAGTCGCTGCCGGCAGCAACGCGCATATCATGCTCCACCACGATGACTGTGTTGCCGGCTTCGACCAGCCCGTCGAGTTGGGCGATGAGCTTCTCGACATCAGCCGGGTGTAGTCCCGTGGTGGGCTCGTCAAGGACGTAGAGCGTTTGGCCGCGCTGCGTTCGCTGCAGCTCGGTGGCAAGTTTGATCCGCTGGGCTTCGCCGCCGGAAAGCTCTGTCGCGGGCTGGCCAAGTCTTAGATAGCCGAGGCCAACCTGTCGTAGCACATCGAGGGATCGGCGTACCTGCGCCTCCTCGGCAAAGAACGCGAAGGCGGTATCGACCGTCATTCCGAGGACCGCGGCTATGTTCTTGTCGCGGTATTTTATTTCAAGGGTTTTGGCGTTGTAGCGAGCGCCATGACAGCTTGGACACGGCGCATACACGCTGGGCAGGAACAGCAATTCGACGCAAACAAAGCCTTCGCCCTCGCAGGTCTCGCAGCGGCCTTTGGCGACATTGAAGGAAAAGCGTCCAGCGTCGTAGCGGCGGGCGCGCGCCGACTTGGTGGCTGCAAAGATCTTGCGAACGTGATCGAACAGCCCTGTATACGTCGCGAGGTTGGACCGCGGAGTGCGGCCGATCGCCTTTTGGTCGACGACCACCAATCGCGAGACACCTTCCATTCCGCTCGCGATCCAGCCACCGAGCGTGGTCACGACGGTCCGCTCGAGCTCGTCGCCTTCATCGTCGATCGACGGCAGCGCATGGCCTAGCGTGTTTGCAATCAATTCCACCAGGGCCTGGCTCACCAGGCTCGATTTGCCCGAGCCGGACACGCCAGTCACGGTCGTGAATACCCCCAACGGAAAATCGACATCAAGGTCGTGGAGATTGTTGCGACTGACGCCACGCAATCGCAACCAGCCCTTCGGCGAGCGCGGCGTGCGGCCTGACACGATGTCGTCGCCGAACAGGTAACGGCGGGTTTGCGAACCTTCGACCTGCTTGAACCCTTGTAGCGGACCGCTGTAGAGCACCTGGCCGCCAAGTTCGCCGGCGCCAGGCCCGACGTCGACAACCCAATCCGCATGGCGGATCACATCGATCTCGTGTTCGACCACAAACAGCGAATTGCCGGAGGCTTTCAATCGGGCAAGCGCCGTCAAAAGCGCCTCGGTATCCGCGGGATGAAGTCCGGCGGACGGCTCGTCGAGCACATAGACGACGCCGAACAGATTGGAGCGCACTTGGGTTGCCAGTCGTAGGCGCTGCAGTTCGCCCGGAGAGAGCGTCGGGGTACTCCGCTCCAGCGAAAGATAGCCTAGTCCGAGGTCAAGCAGAACCGTGAGGCGGCCGCCGAAGTCCTCGGCGATCCGCTGCACCACCATCGCCTTCTCCGGATGCTGCGCCTTAAGCTTGGTCAGGGTCGGAGCGGTGGCCTCCGCATAGGGACGCAGGAGGTCGGCGAGCCTTGCCAGCGGAATCCTGCAGATGTCGGCAATATCGAGTCCGGCGAACTTGACGGACAGCGATTCGCGACGAAGCCGCTTGCCACGGCAGAGCGGGCATTCGGTGCTTACCATGTAGCGCGATACCCGCTTCTTGATCGACGCACTTTCGGTGGTGGCAAAGGTGTTCAGCACATATCGCCTGGCGCTGGAGAAATTGCCTCGGTAACTGGGCTCCTCCTTGCGTTTGATCGCCCTTCGCGCCTCGTCTGCATCATACCCGATATAAACCGGAACCACCGGTTGCTCGTCGGTATACAGGATCCAGTCGCGAGCTTTCTTCGGCAATTCTCGCCATGGACGATCGACGTCGTAACCGAGCGAAGTCAGCATGTCGCGCAGGTTGCCGCCATGCCAGGCGGGCGGCCAGGCTGCAATCGCGCGCTCACGAATGCTTTTGGAATCATCCGGCACCATCGAGCGTTCGGTTACCTCGTAGACCCGACCGAGCCCATGGCATCGGGGACAGGCTCCCGCCGGCGTATTGGTCGAAAACGCCTCGGCATCGAGATGCGCCTGTTGCCGTGGATAGTCGCCGGCGCGCGAGTACAGCATTCGAAGCAGGTTGGACAGCGTCGTGACGCTGCCGACGGACGAGCGCGTGGTGGGCGACCCGCGTTGCTGCTGCAAGGCAACGGCCGGCGGCAAGCCATCGATTTCATCAACCTCGGGAACCGCCATCTGATGAAAGAGACGCCGCGCATAAGGCGAGACGGATTCGAGATACCGCCGCTGCGCCTCCGCATAGAGCGTTCCAAAGGCCAGCGACGATTTGCCCGAGCCGGACACACCGGTAAACACCACCAGGGCATCGCGGGGAATGGCGAGATCGATATTCTCCAAATTATGCTCGCGTGCTCCACGCACGCGGACGAAACCTCGCAGCTCCTCGCCCGCTGCTCCCTGAGAACGAGGCTTGTTGATTTCTAGCATCGGGCGAAACGCCTGAGCGCCGAGTGGAGTTCCGTCGCAAACGGGGGTTTGATCATCATCGCCTCCGTCCTGCCGCCGGGACTACAAGGAGGGTTGATCCGGCGAGGCCTCTTGTCATTGACGATCGTCAGGAAGCGAGGGCTGCTCTCGACAAACAAGAACTTGAGGCTTCGTCGAGTTATGCCCGATAGGATTGGTTTGGTCCGGTTCGCGACTGCACCTCTCGGATAAAATCCTGCGGGCTCGAGAAGAACGAGTTCTCAATCAGGACCCCACCAATGACGACCATAGGATGCGTTCGCAAAATATCGACTGCAAGCGGTGTGGTCAGCAGGTTAATGTCGTAAGTGCAGATCACGGGATCGTCGTAGTTTGGCAAAACCTCATTGAGGCGCATCTCGTATTCAACCCATTTATTGCCGCTACTCCAGTCGTCCACGACCGTTTCGGCGTGCGCGATCAGCCGCGTCAACGGGAAGCCGAACTCGGCGCCGGCCTTCAATGCCTCCTGGATCACGACGATCATGTCGTCCATGTTGAAGCGTCCGGTCCTGAGATAAGTGCTTTCCAACGGCTCGACTTCGAGCTGGCGGCTTTTAATCGCGTTCTCCACGTCGATGCCGGCGCTGCGCAACCAATTGAGGTGATCCTCCCTGTGCTGAGACGGGAGGATATGATGCGCGCGTTGGCCGCAGTTGATACCGTCGCAGATGAACGGCACCAAAGCGTCGTATTCCTCCACTGCCGAACTGAAGAACGCGCAGACATGGCGGTGCTCCCGAAGCATGGATCGTCCAAAAGGAATGGGCTTGGCAGTTGAATTCATGTCAGCCTCCCGTTTGAGGGTCCTTTGGGGCCTGCTTGCCGTGAAAGTGCTGGCCCGGCACCAGGCGCTCTCGTTGTTCCAGGGTGTTCGCGACCTGGACGGCGAGCCGATCCAGTGGAGCATGATCGTACTCGCTCTCGATCTGCGGTTCGCGGAAGTGCGTCGTGAAAACGCCCCAGAGGCGGCCATTGCTGCTGATGAGCGGCGTCGATTGTACGGCAGCAATACCATCGGCACGCAGTACATCGAGTTCGCGCGTGCCCACAAACAGGTAGCTCGTCGATACGTCCTCAACAAATACCCGCATGCGCCGCGTGAGCGCGGCAGCGCATGTGGTGTTATTGTCGCGGCGTACGACACTGAAAAATGTCAGGACTTTGCCGGAAAGTCCGCGGCTGGCAGCAATTGTCAGGCAGTCGGCTTTTTCGTCGAATCGCTGCAGCGTACCCATGTCGGCGTGGGTTATTCCGATCGCGATATCGACGACCCGCAGCAGGTCTGCACCGACATCCTGGGAATCTCTCAGCCGCTGCAGGACGGCGTCGATTTGTTGTCCAGTTGCAGCGTCGAGCGGCTCCTTGAGGTTTGCCATCGCCTTCGCTTCCGCGGACCGTACCGCGGCAATATTGTCGCGGCCAAATGAAATGTAAGAGAGGATGATGGCGAAGCAGATTAGGTAATTCTACGTAATCATTTGCACTGTGCGTGCCGGCGGAATCCGACGGTAACCAAGGCGCGTTGCCCGATATCTTCCTGGTCAGTCCCCCGCGTGACCGCCCCAATCCCGTCCAGTTGAGCTTTTCAAGAAGGATTCATATGGCCAGCATGCGTTCGTAGTGACGCTTGACCGTTGCATGGCACTCGCAACTACCCTCCAATAATTGCTCCACATCCAAGAGCCGGATATTGCCGCGCTTGTATTGAATGAATCCGGCCTTTTGCAGGGTCCCGGCCACAACTGACACGCTGGTGCGCCGCACGCCTAACATCTGCGCGAGGAACTCCTGCGTCAGCATCAACTCCTCAGAACCTGTCAGGTCGCGCATGCGCAACAGCCAGCGACACATGCGAGCTTCGACCGAGTGGCTTGCGTTACAGGCAGCCGACTGCTGCACCTGAGCGAGCAGCACCTGCTCATGACGAATGAGAATGGCGTGTAAAGGTTCATATTCTTTGGCGAGCTGTCGCAGAGCGTTCGGGTGGATCGCCGCCGCCTCACCGGCAACTTGGACAATGCCTCTATGGAGCGCAGTCCTGCCGTCAAGCGCGGACGTGCCGTTGACCACCCCGTCGCGTCCTACCATCGCCGTTTCGATCATTTCGCCTACGCTCATATCGACGACCAGCGACACCACTCCGCTGAAGGGGAAGTACACTTGTGTGATCGACTGATCGGTTTCGGCGACCACCTCTGCAAAGGACAGCTTCACCGGCTTGAGGTGGAGCTTTATGGCCGCAAAGACCTTTTGCGGGAGTGCGTTGAGAATTCGGTTGGGGGACTGAGACATGACGAGGCTCCCTCTGCCGTTTCGGCGGGAGCGCAGGAGCGTCTCTCAGTCACTGAAGCCATCAATTGCTCAGTAATGAGGGATATTAGCTCCGCTGGAACAAAATAGCCAGCCTTAGTTTGATAACCGACAGACGGCTCCGTGACAAACCGAGTAAAAACGGTCATCCAGGCTGAGCTTCGGTATGCGTTGTGGATTGGATCAGGCGAAATGCCTTGGGTCGATGAGCTGTCCGAGCCGCAAGAACTCAGGCGCTGCATCCGCGATCTCGTCGCGCTTTCGACGCTGCCGGCAATCTGGAAGGACTACGATACGCGGCAGATCGCCGACAGCGTGGCAGCCGCAATGCTTTCGATGCTCAATGCCGACGTCATTTGCGTGTCTGTACCGGGACTGCGCGACGAGGCTGCGGCCGAAGTAGTGCGCACGAGCCAAACGGTGTCCTCCCGGCCATCTGGTCACGTTGAACGCATCCTCCGCGGTGCGTGGCGCGGAAGCCGCGAGCAGATATCCGCGATCGACAACCCGCTCGGGAGGGGCACATTACGGATCGCGGCTGCGCCGATGGGCTTTGGCGGCAACGCCAGGATCGTTGCAGGTTCCCTCAATCCGCAATTTCCGAGCGAAACACACCGGCTTCTTCTCGGAATTGCGGCGAACCAGGCAACGCTCGCCATGCAACGCCGGCAGGCGGAGGCGGAGCAACGGCGCCTGGTGAGCGTGATTGAGCGGTCGTCCGAGTTCATTGGTTTCGCCGATCTAGAGGGCACGCCGCAATACGTCAATAAGGCGGCCTTGGACCTCCTCGGGCTTTCTGACACTGAGGAAGTGCAGCGACTGAGCATCTTCGATTTCATGGCCCCCCATGAGCGGACTCGGGCGCTTCACGAGGCGCTTCCAATGGTGATGGGAACCGGGCGTTGGCTCGGAGAACTCGACTTCCGCCACTTCAAAACAGGGGAGATCATTCCATTCCTGGTCGATTGGTTCCGCATCGACGACAAGCGCACGGGCCATCCTACGAACATGGCGACTGTCAGCCGCGATTTGAGGCCTCAGAAACAGCTGGAGGGTGATCTTCGACGCCTCAACGAGTCGTTGGAGCAGCGGGTGACCGAACGGACATCGGAATTGGCGGAAGCGCTCGAACGACTGACGCTCGAAGCCGAGGAGCGGCGGTGCGCGGATGTCCGCGCGCAGCAGCTCCAAGCGGAGCTTCATCATGCCTCGCGGCTAAGTGCAGCGGGTCAGATGGCCGCGGCGTTGGCACATGAATTGAACCAGCCGCTGACCGCGGTCACTAATTTGGTCAACGCCGGGCGCCGGATGATGGCAAGCGACGCACCCCACAGGGTCGACACTGTGCGCGGTGTCCTGGGCCAAGCCGCCGAGCAAGCGCTCCGCGCCGGTGAGATCATTCGCCGGCTGCGAGAGTTCGTTACCCACGGCGCGACGGAGATGCGCATCGAAAACCTGCCGGAGCTGATCCGTGAAGCCAGTGATCTTGCCTCAGCGGGAAACGGCCCGCACCGCGTGCACGTCCGGCTGAACTTCGATCCGCGCGCCGAGGTAGTGTTTGCAAACAGAATTCAGCTGCAGCAGGTCATGGTCAACCTGATACGCAATGCGCACGAGGCGATGGTGCAGAGCGAGTGGCGCGAGTTGGAAGTGGTAACCGCGCGTCTCGGTGACAAGTGGATTGAGATCACTGTTGCGGATCGTGGCTCGGGCCTGCCGGACAATATTGTCGAACACCTCTTCAAGCCATTCCACACCACAAAAGTCGATGGCATGGGGCTGGGACTTTCGATCTGCCGCTCGATCGTCGAGGCCCATCGCGGAAAGCTGGGATATGAGCCCAATTGCGGCGGCGGGGCGATCTTTCGCGTGACGCTGCCCGTCCCGCCGTAACGATGAGGCGATCGATGGCTGCCGAACGGTTCATTTACATTGTTGATGACGACCCGGCGATCCGCCGATCTCTGGAGCGCCTGATGGATGCGGTCGGCTTCCAGGTGGCGTCGTATGCAACGCCAAAAGCGTTCCTCGACGTCGCGGGCAGCTTGCTCGGGGGCTGCGTCCTGCTGGATCTTCGTATGCCGGAGATGGACGGCTTCGAGGTTCATGCTCGCCTTCGATCGATAAACCCGGACTTGCCAGTTATTGTAGTGACGGCTCAAGGTGATGTGCAGACCGCGGTCCGAGCGATGAAGGCGGGAGCCGTGGACTTCATTGAAAAGCCCTACGGCGACGACGCCCTGATAGCGGCGATTGAGTCCGCACTGAAGACCAGCGCAGCGAGAGGCCGGACCGATGATATCGCCATGGCGGCGGAGTTGATCAACACGCTCCGTCCCCGCGAGCGGCAGGTTCTTGAGGCTCTCGTGGCGGGGCAGCAAAACAAGGTCATCGCCTTCAATCTTGGTATCAGTGTGCGCACGGTCGAGGTTCACCGCTCACGTATGATGGACCGGTTGGGCGTGCATCAGTTCGCCGAGGCTGTCCGGCTTTTGGTGCTGGCGAGCTTTGCAGAGCGGGTGTGAGCGGATGTCTGGTGTTCTGGAGATGCCCGCCACAGCACATCGTCATGCTTGACATCCTCAAGCGCTTTCGCGCGCTTCCATCACGACCGGCCAACCAACGGTTGCGGGATATGTGCGGGGAGCTCCTTCAGCAGCAGGAGTGCGAGGCCTACATCGTTCCGGCCGGCGAAAGTCGCGACGGCCGCACGATTTTCCGTCGAAGGGGAGAAAGTCTATTCAGGGCCAAAGTTGAGCGTTAGGATCGCACAGGGGGAGGCCGTGCCTTCCACACACTCTGCGGCAAGCGATGACCGACTTCGGCGAGCTGGGCAAATGTCCGTTTTGCTCGCCCTAAAGTACGATTCGGAAAAGTGCGAAGCGGTTTTCCGAAAAGATCATGCGCAAACAAAGGGCTAAAGCGCGATGACGATTCAACCAAATCTCATCGCGCTTTAGTATCGTATTCTACGACGGGTCCCTGATTGGCATGTACCCTTGGATCAAGGCGCCGTACTGAATGGGTGAAGCTACGGAAACAAAGAGAAGGCGCACTGCCATCTGGCCGCGAGGCCCTGAATGGAGAAACGTCGCACGAGACCCTTGCTGTTCTCGGCAACTTCCCCCGTAAGCAATTGACGAAGAAGCCTTTCGCAATGTTGGGCGCACCAGGGCTCGAACCTGGGACCCGCTGAATAAGAGTTCAAAAACACCGAAGCCTCTCTGCGATTTCTGAGTCTGCGCTACACTACGATGAAGTCGAGAAAGGTCTTTTATTTACAGAGACTCGTCGCACAGCTTCGCAGCAAAGCGAACCCTGACCTTCAAACAGCTCAGTTCGCCAAAACCGTTTGAAAACCGGTTTAGCAGTTCACGTCGACCCTCATGACCGACATTCGCACTGCTCTCAGCGATAAGGCCATCGCTCAGCTGCCGACTCCTGAAGACGGCTGGTATCTGGCTCGCGACACCGAGTTGAAAGGCTTCTTCGTGGTAGTCGGGAAGCGAAAAAGGACCTTCACTGTTCAAGGTGATCTCAGTCAACGAGGAAAGCGGGCCTCCTCCGTCAGAGTATCGATTGGTGACGCCAGCGAGTTGACCACCTAGGGCGAGTGGTGGAACCGCTGTGCGGCACGCCTGCGCCCATGCTCACGCGCAAAAGCGGCAGCCGTGCAGCCGGCGTATAGACGATAGCGTCGCGTGAAATGGCTTGGTCGGAAAACCCGGTAATCAGCGCCACTTCGACCAAAGGCAAATCACGATCATGGATCAAGGTCTGGGCGCGACGAACCCGGCACTGTTCCACGAAACTCATCGCAGTGACGCCAGTGCTTAGTTTGAACAGGCGCGCAAAATGGGAGACGCTTAGCTTGATTGGCTCCCCTAAGTTGTCTTCGACATATACCGCGATCTTCATCAACTCGGGGGAACTCAGCGTAGATCCGGTCGATGCGGCGATACCGAGCGAACCGCGCGGGCGCAGTGAGGTCGGCAATCGGGTGCCTCTGCAGGCTAGCCGAAATCGGATCTGACCACTCGCAGTCCAGCGGTGGGACATGTATTGTCATTGACCGCGTTCCGGTTGTCGGTTGTGAAAGCTTGGCCGGCTTGCCAGCCAAGCTTCAGCGTCTTCGACACGGATCAGCGTTCTCCGTCCGACCTGATCGCTGGAAGGCGATCGGCACCCATTTCCCGGTAAGCGATGGTTCGACCGACAGAATAGATTCGGCAGAACTCTAGAGAAGAGGTTTATGAATTTGCATGGGGCTGCGCCAAAGAAGGGCGACCTGAACCCGCAGCCGTCGCGGTGATCTGCCTTGCATGGCTGCAACGGCCGGAGAACGTATTGGCCGGGTTTTTGACGTGGCCGGACTACCGCAGCAAGAACTGGCCAAACGCTGTACGCATCGAGCACCACAAGAATAAAGCGCTGGTCTGGCATCCGCTCGAAGAGACTCTCGATGGTGAGACCATCAAGTTTTATGCCGAAGCGGAGGACGTTTTGAGTCATCTGCTAAAGCTTGGCGTCCCGATGATTATGCGTCGGATCCAAAAGGGTGAATGCAAGGGCGATGCCAAAGTGTGGTCCTACCCTGGCATGGAAAAGTAGTGCAGCAGATGCGCAAGAAGATCGACGGCGTGTCAAAGCTGTTCACGCTTGATTCCTGTCGACACGGCGGCATGACCAAACTCGAGGAAGCGGAGCTGACAGACGGCCAAGGTCGTGCGCTCTCGGGCCACAAGACCGCACAGGCCTATCGCGGCTATGCCAAGGAGACGATGATGCGAGCGTTGGCTGCGACCCGCAAGTGGCACGCACATCTCTTGGCACAGAAGGAACTCGATCAGCAGAATGCTGATGGAGCAGCATCACCTCGAGACGAAGCGCAGACCTCCCCAATTTCGAAGGCTTGCGCCCGATCTCAAGGATAGACTTCGCGCTTCGTTGAACGCTACAAAACACGGCGGGTTCTGCAACCGTCGATCCCGCACGCGGCGTCGACGGCTGCGGTCGGAAACTTGCAACGCGCAGTCATCCGCTCAATTAGTATTTTGACAAGTTGAGCGACGTTCAACGCGCGACAATCCCTTCGACCAAAAACGAAACCAGCACAGAATTGCAAACGGAATTTCCAAATGCGCGAGAAATGCCGCCTTGAGCAAGGCTATTTTCACAACAAAATCCAGTATCTTGTATATGGCTGGGGGCGCAGTGCTGATCGCAGCCGTCTCCGGGCAATTTCCCTGCAAACAGGGAATTTTTCAGGGAATTTCGCGATTTTTCCCCTTCGCGAAGATATTAACGACGAGAACTCCCTGTGCCGGAGGCGTTTATTCGCGGATTCCCTGATCAAGCGAACAGGGAAAAAGCCGTTCGAGAACAGGGAATTCCCTATTAAACAACAGCATCGGCTGCAGCATGAGCCGTTCCGGCAATGTCTGGGACAATGCGGCGATGGAGAGCTTCTTCTCATCGCTCAAGACCGAACGGACCGCCAACAAGATCTACAGGACCAGAGATGAGGCACGATCCGATGTGTTCGACTACATCGAAAGATTCTACAACACGACCCGCAGGCACTCGACCATCGGTTATCTCAGCCCAGTTGAGTTCGAGCGCAGGGGGGCATTAGCTTAACCCGGCGTCCATCAAGCCGGCAGCAGCTCAAAGCCCCAAATCCACTTTTGAGGCTGTGGTTCACCAATATAGCTGGGTTCGCTGCATCGCCCAGTCCCACTGCATCGGAAGCTCTGCTTTTCTGTCGCAGAGCAACTTAACCCGGAACGTGATGTTTCCGATAACGCGCCGGCACGGTTGCTAAAATTCCATTCCTTTCCCGCCGCCACGATTTCGACGTCAATCGCCTGACCTGAATACAGCATAGCGTGCTTGACCTCGCGCGGCCGCTTGGAAGCGTCATTGCGTCTGCGCCCTGCGAAATCCAGCGATACCCGTCTTCGCTACTATTCTCCCGGGCCGCAGTTGGCCTGGACGTTTGCGTTTCAATTTGAGCGCTTCCGCCAGCATGGGAGCCGATCCACGTCGAGGATCGGCTCACAGAGCGCCTTCGTCTTTAGACGACTTCGCAACGCCGCGGGCCTATACGGTCCAAAGCTCGTGAAGTTGCGGACCGCGCTTATAGCAAGCCCTTCATGGACCATCTGGTGAAGTTGCGCGGGGTCCGGGTCTCGCCATGCCGAGCGCTTTTCGTCACGACTTAGTCCTTCAACCGCGTAAGCCGCGGCCGCCATACCCCGAGAACGATGTTGGCCATCGCTATGGCTAGAAACACCCAAAGCGAAGCGCGACGCGTCCCCAATTCGCCGGCTAGCGTAACGGGATCGATTTCGCCGGCCAACGCTCGCGCACTTTGCTCCGCTTCCTGCTGAAGCGGCCCAACCACGGAGACAAAACCCCATTCGAAAACAAGAACGCCCGTTGCGAGTTTTGCCCATGCCCAACCGGCGTTGTGGAAGGCCCTGTTCGCAGCGATGGCCAACAATCCGGCCACCAGAGTGAGCCCAAGAGAGGGCATAAATATCCAGGTCGCCACTGCACCCGTCGCGACGCTGAGCGATGCGTACTGCGCGATCGAGTCCGGTGCGGGCGCACAGCCTGCCATGACAAGAAAGCACGCAACCGCGCCGACGACGCCGATCGCTCCCATCGTATGAAGAAACTTCATCAACTTCCGCATGATCGACCGGGGTTCGAAAGAATTGCCTATCGTGCCATCGACGGACCCCGATCGCCTGGATCAGTCGCCCAAGAACAGCAGATCAAGCTGCCTTGGCGAGCCCAACCTCCGCCCAGATCTCTGCAAGGGCATTCACCAAATGCTCGATGTCGGCATCAGTGTGATGCGGCGACGGCGTGATGCGCAACCGCTCAGTGCCGCGCGGCACGGTCGGGTAGTTGATCGGCTGCACATAAATGCCGTAGCGCTCGATCAGCACATCGCTGATCTGCTTGCACAAGACAGGGTCGCAGACCATCACCGGGACGATGTGGCTGGGATTGTCCAGGTGAGCAACCCCTGCCTCATCGAGCCGCCTGCGCAGCCGCGCGACGCGATCCTGATGCCGCTCTCGTTCCGCCGCGCTCGATTTCAGATGACGGATGCTGGTAAGCGCGCCAGCAGCGACCGCCGGCGGTAGCGACGTGGTGAAGATGAAGCCAGAGGCGAAGCTGCGGATGAAATCACAGATCGTGGCCGACGCCGCGACGTAGCCGCCGATGACACCGAACGCCTTTGCCAGGGTGCCTTCGATCACGGTCAGGCGGTGGTTTACGCCTTCCCGGTCGGCGACGCCACCGCCCTTCGGTCCATAGAGACCGACGCCGTGCACCTCGTCGAGATAGGTCATGGCATTGTGGGCGTCCGCGACGTCACAAAGTTCGGCAATCGGCGCAATGTCGCCATCCATCGAATAGACGGACTCGAAGGCCACCAGCTTGGGCGCATGCGGGTCGAGATCGCCGAGCTTGCGCTCGAGATCGCGCGGGTCGTTGTGGGCGAAGATGCGGGTCTCGCTGCGGCTGTGCCTGATCCCCTCGATCATCGACGCGTGATTGAGCTCATCCGACAGGATTGTGCAGCCGGGCATCCGCGACGCCAGCGTGCTCAGCGACGCCATGTTGGAGACGTAGCCCGACGTAAATAGAAGTGCTGCCTCCTTGCCGTGAAGGTCGGCTAACTCCTTCTCCAGCAGCACGTGATAGTGATTGGTTCCGGCGATGTTGCGTGTGCCGCCGGCCCCTGCGCCGCAACTGTCGAGCGCCTCATGCATCGCCTTCAGGACCGCGGGGTGCTGGCCCATGCCCAGGTAATCGTTGGAGCACCAGACAGTGACTTCACCGGCGCCGCCCGGATGATGATGCTTGGCGCGGGGAAATGCGCCTGCCCTGCGTTCAAGATCGGCGAACACGCGGTAGCGGCCCTCGCGATGAAGACCTTCGAGCTGCCGACGAAAATAGGCTTCGTAGTTCATGACGTTCTCCCCTTGATTGTTGCCTCCGGCTCAGGACAGATCTGGTGAGCCGCCGTGAGGCCTTCTCTTGCCTGCTGCTCGCGATAACTCTGACGAAACTGGTCTTCGAGCCGCAGTCGCGCGCAGGCCGCCTGCGAGACTTTGGGAGGCGTCGCATCGGGGCGCATATCCGCGAGCACGACGAGATTGAGCGGCGCAGCAATGGCCTTGGCGTCTTGTTCCTGTTCCATCGTGATGTCCTCCGGCGGGAAACCCGAGCGCATGCCCCAGCCCCACAGCGTGATCGCCGGCAGCGGAAGCAACATGAACCAATGCTCGACAACGCCGAGCGCAAACAGCGTCGATACCAGCGTCAGGCTGGCGATCTCGAAAGGCGTGACCGACACTTCGACAATGCGCTGGATCATGATGACGAGAGCCGCGGTCGCAAGCGTGACCGAGACCGGAAAGAAGCCGCTGATCGGCCTGCGCGCGAAGAACGTCTTCAGGAATCGCACCGCGTCCGGCATCAACTCGTCGTTGGTGACGGGCACGCCAAGGAAGAGGTTGATCTTGGCGCTTTGCCGCAGCACCCAAAGCGCCGCAAAGGTCCAGAGACCGACCTGGTTAGGGCTGGCCCACGTCAGCGCGACAATGGCGGCGCCACAGGCCAGCAGAGCGAATTCGTGATAGAGGATGGCCTGCAAGGCGAAACCGAGGCGCGACCCGCCGGTCGCGCCGACCGGACATTGCTGCGGGCGCGGCCCCGTCAGCCACCCCGCGAGAAAAGTGATCTCCTGGGCAGCCCACAGCAGGATCGTGCAAGTGAAGGCCGTATAGGCGCCGCCGACGCTCGCATCGCCAGCGGTTAGCGCGAGGCCTCCGAGCGACCCCGCGAGCAGCCCAACTGCGAGGAACGCTCGCGACAGTTCGAACCGTCCCGAGCGTCCGACCAGCAACAGCACGGCCCCGGTGCTGAACCACCACACGAAAGCAGCGTAGATGGGGGGGACCGTGTATGCGGCGATCAACACACTCTCCTCACCAGGCCGGTTGCAGACAGATTTCGCGCGGGAGCGCGTTAGGCTTCACCGGCAGCAGGAACAGCCGCGCAAACGTCAGCCCAGCCCGGACCGCAAGGCCTGCGCGCTTCACTTTCGACAACAAGCCGCCGTCCTCGCGCGCATCCGCAATCGCTTCCGAAATCATGCGCAAGCGCTCGAGACCTGCAAAAAAGCGCGGGTTCTCGATATCCAGCGTGACCGGAAACACCTGCTTGGAAATCTCGGAAGTGATGCGGAAGACCCGCATGTCGTACTCTGTGGGATCCATTCCGAGCGCGTCGTGGAAAGCGGGACGCATGTGATCACGAACATACATGGTTGCGAATACGGCGAGCAGGAAGAATCGGATCCAGAGCTTGTTGAGTCCGCGCAGCAGCGACGGATCGGCGCGCATCAACAGCGCAAACGCCTCGCCATGGCGGAACTCGTCGTTGCACCACAATTCGAACCAGCGGAAGATCGGATGGAATTGCCGCTCGGGATGTCGCTCCATCTGCCGGTAGATCGTAATGTAGCGGGCATAGCCGATCTTCTCCGACAGGTAGGTCGCGTAGAAGATGAATTTAGGACGGAAGTACGTGTATTTCTTCACTTTGGTGAGGAAGCTCAGATCCACCCCGATGCCGTGATCCTTCAGGATCTCGTTAATGAAGCCGGCATGGCGAGCTTCGTCCCGGCTCATGAAGCTGAACAATTCCTGGATATCCCTGTTCTTGATCCGCTTCTTGATCTCCGCGTAGAGCACGCAGCCCGAGAATTCGGCGGTAAGCGAACTGACGAGGAAATCCTTGAACTCCCTGCGCAGCTCAGGCGGAAGCGATTGCAGGTCGTTCTTGAATTCGTCGGTCTTGACGAAATGCGCCTTGTTGTGATCGGCGCGCAATTCCTTGATGACGGCATTCCATTCGGAGCGCACCAGGCTGACGTCGAGGCGATCCATAGCCTCATAATCGGTCGTGTAGAAGCGCGGGCTGAGGATGGTATCCTCGCGAGCCTTGTCGAGGCTTTCGCTGCTTCCTTTGATCGCGGGACGTGTTTGCAGACTGCCGGCCGTGCCACCTTCCATGTTGATCATGATGCTCTCCCGTCTGAGAAGCTGACTTCGTAAAGCTCAGTCAATTCCAGATAGCCCTCGATCCGCGCCCATAGCCGGTCGAGCGGGCCGGCCCGCACCACGGTCGCGGTTCTCCGCACGACCAGCCGCTCGCCGAAGGCAACGCCGGTCGGCGCGTCATGAACCATGACCTCGTCGCCCGGCTGGATCGCGATGTCGCCGTCAAGCACGACATGGGCGTGCAACGTTTCGGACGTCTGCTCGATCTCGATCGTGCAGGGCACGTCGAACGTCTTGCGCGACGTCGTCCAGAGCATCGTCATGCCCCACCTCCCTTCAGCTTCATCAGCCGCGCAAAGGCCTCCGTATTGGCCGATCCGAAGGCGTCGAGGTCGATCTGCTTGCCGGTCGATGTGTCCGTCAGCGTGATCTGGCCGTTGACAAACCGGGTGAGGCGAAACGGCGGTTGCCGACCGATGTCGCCGCGCTTGCGCTCCCGCGCGAGCCCGCGCAGCACGACGCGGATGAAGCCATTACTTCCCGGCGCCAGCGTGTCCACGAGTTGACGATCGTGTGCGTCGTACACCAGCACTGCACCGTCCTGGGCGTCCTCGAACTGGAGATCTCGGCTCTCGGCGGCGGGCGGCAACGTCATGTGGACGCCGCCCGTCCCCGTCAGTCGCGCCGTTGTCACCGTCGCGAGCGAAAACAGGACGAGAGCCGCGGCCGCGATGATGCCGCCTCTGGGGACCACGGGCTCCTGGATAGCCTGGCTCATGAGTGTCCTCCGTTCAGGCGGCCGCTGTCGACGGCGAATTGGCCGTGAGGTCCGAGACCAAATTGCGATTGACGGATGTCGAGAGCGCGACCGCCGTTGGAGCGGGCTGACCTCCCAACGCCTCCGAAAGCCGGGCCGCGACGACCGCGGGGTCCGGCAATGCGCACATCATGGGTTCCGGCGCACGCAGCCGCCAAGGCCGGATGTGCGGCCACAGCAGCAAGTAGGACACGCGTTTGCCGTCCGACACCCCTAGCGGAATATCGCCCGAGCCGTCGTGATGGATCTTCAGAGCGGCGTTGGTGATCTTGTTCAGCGGAATATTCATGGTGATCGGCAGCGCGACGCCGAACTGGAACAGGACCCTCTTGCTGGTGATGGTGTAGCAGGCGGCGCGGCGGAATAACCAGGCGAGACCCGCCAGCACGGCGATGGCACTGATCGCCGGCGCGATCAGCCATAGAGCCGAAATAACGACGTCGCCCGCTTGGACTCCGTGCAGCCAGTTCGACCACAGCCGCCACGCCAGCAGCACGCCGAAATAGATCGCGACCTCACGGATGTGAAACGACCGCAACGCTAGTCCTTTGAGACTCGGCTTCCCTTGCCAGATCACGCGCTCGCCGACAGGCAACGGCGCGGGCAGCTCCTTGAACTGCGTACTCTCGAATTGGTGGTGATCCTGTTTCACAGCAGCGGCTCCTGACGCGCGGGCGTGGCATAGAGCGTGCCCGCGCCGTAATATCCGACGATGCGATCTTCCTCGAGCTTGGTCACCTGATCGGGGCTCTTCGTCGCCGGCACGTCGACGAACTGGCTGCCGAGGATGGCATCGACCCAGACTCGGCTGCGGCGGCCATCGATCTTGGCGAACGGCATCGGTAGCAGCACACGTTTCGCGCCACCCGACGTCGTGACTTCCACTTCGAGATAGCGGATCAGAGCTTCGGCGCGATCGACCCAGACGTCGGTGACGGTGCCGCCCATTTCGCTGTCCGCGCCGTTCACCCGCATGCCGCGCGGATCGGGGTCGCGGGATTCGAGATAGGTGCCTTCGGCAAGACGCAGCGGAACGATACAGGGGACGTTCTCCATCGTTAGTTCGGGACCGTCCTCGCGATTAGCGTAGGACCCGGGCCCGACGCCATCCAGCATCGGATTGCCGGTCGGCTCGGCCGGAGCGCCCGGCCACACCGCGATCGGCGCCAACGCGACGTCGGGGCGATCGTTCTTGTGGTTCGGTAGCGTCGCGGTGTGCCCGCCGCGCAGGAGGTAGGTCTTGGGATCGGGCATGCGCGGAAAGCCATACGCGGCCCCGCCCTTGATGCCCGTCGATTCGAGCGGATAGCCTTCGCGCTTATCTTCGCGGCGAAGGTAGAAGATCAGGCAAGCGAAGAAGATCCAGAAGACGTAGAGCGTGACCTGTGCCAGGTCCATATACGAGTCGGGCTGCATGGGCGACCTCCCTTTCGTTGACTAGCCTGGAAACTCAGCCAGGCCAAACTTTGTGGAAGGCTGCGAGAACCCCGTCCGTGCGCTGCGGACGAGCGGGCCAATCGCAACCAGAGTGGCGAACAACAAAGCAATTTCGATGTGGTAGACGACGCTGTATCCCGTCGACGGATCGGTCAGCGCGCGACCGAGCTCGCCGCTCGATGCCAGCGATGTCACGGCATCGCGGATGCCGCCACCGAGCGCGATGCCGCTGCCGGCGGCGGTCGCCTGCACGGCGCCCCAGGTGCCCAGCGCCAATCCGCTCTCACCCTCCGCTGCAATCGCCATCGCGGCGGTCAACGTTCCCGCGGCGAACAGCCCGCCACCGAATCCGATCAAAGCGGTCCCGATCCGAAACAGCAGAACCGAACCCAAGGGCGCTGCAAAAATCACTGCCGCGAAAGCAAACACGCCTGCTACCGCGCCGAAACCAGCGATGCGATAGGGATCGGCATTGCGCCCCAGCGTCCTTGCGGCCAGGCCAAATCCAGCCAGCGTGCCGAGCGCAAAAAATGCCGTGAGCGCCGTGGTCTGGCCCACCGTCAGCTTGAGGATTTCGGCGCCGTAGGGCTCTAGCAGAATATCCTGCATCGAAAATGCCGAAGTACCGAGCGCCACGGCGACAAGGACGCGGACCGAACCGCCGGAGTTACGGAACCTGGCCCAGGATTGCTGGAATTCGGGGAGCTCTCGGGAAGCCGACGTCAGCCCTGGATTGCGCGCTTCCTGCTTCCACAGGGCGGCGACGTTGAGCAGCAGTTGCATGACGGCGACACCCTGGATCACCTGGATCAGGCGGATCTCGTTGAAGTTGCGCAACAGCTCGCTAAAGATCAGCGCACTGCCGGCCATCCCGAACAGCAGCATCACATAGAGGAAGGCCACGACGCGCGGCCGCGCATCCGCCGGCGCCAGATCGGTGGCGAGTGCGAGACCCGCAGTCTGGGCGGTATGCATGCCGGCGCCGACCAACAGGAAGGCGAGCGCTGCGCCGAACTGTCCGTAAACGGCGGGATACTCGCCGGTGCCCGACAGCACCAGCAGCGCAAACGGAAGGATGGCAAAGCCGCCGAACTGGATCAGTGTCCCCATCCAGATATAGGGCACTCTGCGCCAACCCAGCACGGAGCGATGATTGTCGGATTTGAAGCCGATCAGAACGCGGAACGGCGCGAACACCAGGGGGATCGACACCATCAGCGAAACCAGCAGCGTGGAGACACCAAGCTCGACGATCATCACACGGTTGAGCGTGCCGTTCAGCAGAACGATCGAGATGCCGGTCGATACCTGGAACAGCGACAGACGCAGCAGCCGTCCGAGCGGAAGCTCCGCCGTTGCCGCGTCGGCAAAGGGAAGGAAGCGGGTCCCGAGCCGCATCCAGCCTTTTGCCAATATCGACGATATCCGGGTCATCGTGGAATCACTTCCAGGGCCTGCGACTTGTAGAATCCCCTGGCTACGCGATGACTGCGGCCGAGCTCCCAGCGCTCAAACCCCTCATCCGCCATCAGCAACCGTCGCAATTTCTGCTCGGCAACCGGCTCGATCGCCGGTGCACGATCACCGCGTGGAAAGAGTCGGCCGACGGCATGCATCACGGTCAGCGCCGGCGTCTTCGGCGCGAACGTCACCAGCATGGCCGCGGCGGTCCGCTCCGCCAGACCGGCCATGATCCGGCAGATATCCGCCGGGCGATAGTGGATCAGCGAATCCATCGCAACCACGAAGTCAAACCTGCCGAGTTTGGGATCGAGCATGTCGCCGGAGCGGAATTCGATGGTCGAGCCGCCGAGGTCAGACGGCAGGCGTTCCCGCGCCACCGACACCAAAGTCGGCGACAGATCGATCGCGACCACGCTTGCGCCGCGCCGGGCAGCCTCGATCGACAACGCTCCGGTGCCGCATCCGGCATCGAGCAATCGCGCGCCGTTCATGTTCTGCGGCAGCCACGACAGCAGCGTGTTGCGCATCTCGTCCCGGCCAGCACGGACAGTGGCTCTGATACGACCGACTGGCACATCCGACGTCAGCTTGGCCCATGCATCGACCGCAGTCCGGTCGAAATAGGTCTCAAGTTCGCCGCGCCGTTCGAGATAGGTTGCAATGGACATCAGTCGAACCCCAGCAGATCGAAGATTTCACGGTCCTTGAGTGATTTTCCCGGCGACGGCTCGATCGTTCCGGCCCAGAGCTCCGCGGCCAGCCGCATGTATTCGTCCGTAACGGCCTTCAGCTCCGGCGTCTCGTTCATTTCGAACAGCGTTGATTTCTTCAGGCGGCTTTTGCGGATGGCGTCGAGATCCGGGAAATGCGCAACGCGTTTCAATGCGGCCTGCTCGGCATAACGATCGATCTGGTCGGTATTCCTGCTGCGGTTGGCAATGACGCCACCGAGCCGGACGCCGTAATTCCTGGACTTGGCCTCGATTGCGGCGACGATGCGGTTCATTGCGAAGATCGAGTCGAAATCATTGGCCGCGACGATCAACGCGCGATCGGAATGTTGAAGCGGTGCGGCAAAGCCGCCGCAGACGACGTCGCCGAGCACATCGAAGATCACCACGTCGGTATCTTCGAGCAGGTGGTGCTCCTTCAGTAGCTTCACGGTCTGGCCGACGACATAGCCGCCACAGCCGGTGCCTGCCGGCGGGCCGCCGGCCTCGAGGCACATCACCCCGTTATAACCTTCGAAAACGAAATCCTCGGGGCGGAGCTCCTCGGCGTGGAAGTTCACAGATTCCAGTACGTCGATCACGGTCGGGACCAGCCGCTTAGTCAGCGTGAAGGTCGAGTCGTGCTTCGGATCGCAGCCAATCTGCAGCACGCGCTTGCCGAGCTTGGAGAATGCGACCGACAGGTTCGACGAGGTGGTGCTCTTGCCGATGCCGCCCTTCCCGTAGATCGAGAACACCTTTGCGGTGCCGATCTTGAGCTTGGGATCGAGCTGGACCTGCACGCTTCCCTCACCGTCGCCACGGCAGGACGGGCTCTTGAGCGACGATGGCCTAGTCTGGATGTTCATGCAGCAACTCCCACGCCCTCGAGGCGGTCTTCGAGCTCTTCGCCTGCCCTGCGCAGGACATCGAGCATCTCCGGATCGGGTGACCAGTATTTGCGCTCGTGCGCCTCGATCAGCCGGTTCGCGACCTTTGCGGACGCCACGGGATTGAGAGACGCCAGGCGTTCGCGCATTTCGATATCGAGCACGAAGGTCTCAGTGAGCTGCCGGTAGACCCAGGGCGCTACCTCGCCCGTCGTCGCCGACCAGCCCATCGTGTTGGTGACATGCTCTTCGATCTGGCGAACGCCCTCATAGCCGTGCTTGAGCATGCCCTCGTACCATTTCGGGTTGAGCATGCGGGTGCGGGTTTCCAGCGCGACCTGCTCCGACAGCGTCCGGACCGTACCCGCGCCGCGGGTCTGATCGCCAATATAGACCGGCGCGGACTGGCCACCCTTGGCTATTCGAACCGCACGGCTAATGCCGCCCAGCGTGTCGAAATAGTGGTCCACGGTCGTCACGCCGAGCTCGACCGAGTCGAGGTTCTGGTAAGCGAGATCGATGGTAGCGAGCGCGTTCTTCAATAGCGCCGTTTGCTGCACCGGCTGCCCCTTGAGGCCATAAGCAAAGCTCTTGCGGCGCGTATAGGTCTCGGCGAGTTCGTCCTCGTCATCCCAGCGGCCGTTCTCAACCAGGTGGTTGACGTTGGAACCGTAGGCACCGTCGGCATTGCCGAACACGCGCAAAGAGGCCGTTTCCAGGTCGCAATTATTCGTAGCCTGGAACGCCAGGGCATGCTTACGGACAAAGTTCTGTTCGAGCGGCTCTTCAGCGGACGCGGCCAGGAAGCAGCTTTCGGCCAGTAGCTTGATCTGCAGCGGCAACAGATCACGGAATATCCCGGACATGGTGATGATTACGTCGATCCGCGGCCGGTTGAGCTGATCGAGCGGGATCAATTCCGCGCCGGTCAGGCGGCCATAGCCGTCAAAGCGCGGTTTTGCTCCAAGCAAGGCCAGCGCCTGTCCGATCGGCGCGCCTTCGTTCTTGAGGTTGTCGGTGCCCCAAAGCACAATCGCAACCGATTCCGGAATCCCGTGTCCGTCGCCGACATGCTTGTCGATCAGCCGCTGCGCCTGGTGTGCTCCGTCCTGCACCGCAAAAGCGCTCGGGATGCGGAACGGATCGAAGCCATGGAGATTACGCCCAGTCGGCAGGATCGCCGGCGTGCGCAGAAGATCGCCGCCGGGTGCTGGACGCACGAATTTGCCGTCCAGCGCATGCAGGATCGCGGGCAGTTCATGATCCTGCTGGAGGATGCGATCGATGCCGGCCAATTCCGTGTAAAGCGACAGCGCAGCGTCGTTTTTCGCGGCCAGTCCTTCGGGCGTCTCGCCCTTCACCAGCGCTTCGAGGATCGATCTGTCCAGACGCGCGCCGTGCGAAGCATCGGCAACCGCCTGCAGCATCTCGACCCGCTGTTCGACCGACGGCGTCTCACCAACGACGTGCAGTCCATGCGGAATCAGGGTGTATTCGAGCTCAAGCACGGCTTCCGACAATTTGCCGACGGCCGTGGCCGGATCCATCCAGGCAGGCTCGGACTTGGTCAGTTCCAGTGCACTGGCCTGGGCCTGGATCAATGTCCCGAGATCGCCGCGCTCCGCATCCTCACCCGGAGCGAGTCCACGCCAACGTGCGATCGAGGCCTTCAGCTCGACCAGCCCCTTGTAGAGCCCGGCATGTGCGACGGGCGGCGTAAGATAGCTGATTAGCGTCGCGGCCGAACGGCGTTTGGCGATCGTGCCTTCCGACGGGTTGTTCGAAGCATACAGATAAACATTCGGCAGGTCGCCGATCATGCGGTCCGGCCAGCACGCGCCTGAGAGGCCGGCCTGCTTGCCCGGCATGAATTCGAGCGCGCCGTGAGTTCCGAAATGCAGAACCGAGCCGGCGCCGAAATCCTGGCGCAGCCAGCGATAAAAAGCCGAGAAAGCATGCGTTGGGGCAAATCCCTTCTCGAACAACAGTCGCATCGGGTCGCCCTCGTAACCGAACGCGGGCTGGATCCCGACGAAGACGTTGCCGAAGCGCTCACCCAGCACGAAGATCGAGCTGCCGTCGCTCTGCTGCTTGCCTGGCGCCGGCCCCCATTGTGCCTCGATCTGGCGTAGCCATTTTTCGTTCCGAACGTGATCACCAGCCGGAATTCTGGCGTGGACGTTGGCATCAGCGCCGAAGCGGGCGGCATTGCCAACGACGATACGCTCGCGCAAGGCGTCAGCACTTTCGGGCACCTCGACATGATAGCCTTCGCGCTCCATTGTACTAAGCGTGCGATGAAGCGATTCGAAGACCGATAGAAACGCTGCGGTGCCGGTGTTGCCAGCGTTGGGCGGGAAATTGAACAAGACGATCGCGACCTTGCGATCCCGCCGTTTGGAACGGCGCGTCGCGACGAGGCGGGCCGTACGGGCAGCCAGCATCTCGGCTCGTTCGCTGCACACATGCATTTCGCCACCGGTCTCGGCCGGTGCGAAAATGCAGGCGCGCTCGCAGCCGGTACAGGTAGCGCCTGCCCCGTCAGAGCGACCGCCATAGATCATCGGTCCTGCGGCGCCGTCGAGCTCGGGAATCGCCACCATGATGGTGCTTTCCACCGGCATCAGACCGCGATCCGAAGCCCCCCATTGTTCCAGCGTCTGGAACTCGACGGGATGCGCCGACAGATAGGGGACGTCGAGTTGCGCGAGGATATCCTCGGCCGCGCGGGAGTCGTTGTAAGCGGGACCACCGACCAGCGAGAAGCCGGTTAGCGAGACCACCGTATCGACGACGCTGCGTCCGTCCTTCATGAAGAAACGTTCGATCGCCGGGCGCTGGTCGAGGCCGCTGGCGAAGGCGGGGATCACGCGCAAGCCCCTTGCCTCAAACGCAGCGATCACACCATCATAGTGACCGGAATTCCCGGCGAGCAGATAGGAGCGCAACAGCAAGAGACCGACGGTGCCGCGCGCGTCAACCGGGATAGGAAGTCTCTCCGCAGTATCGCCAATGCGACCCTTGAGCCGCGGGTGGTAGACACCGATGTCGGCATAGTCGACCGGCGCGTCAGCCTTGACAATGCCGCGCAGGCCGCGGCGCGGACCGTCGGCGTACCGGTCGACCAACAGGCGGATCATGTTAGCGATGTTCTGCTCCGAGCCGGCCAGCCAATATTGCAAGGTCAGGAAATAGGCGCGCATGTCCTGCGCGGTGCCTGGGATGAAGCGCAGCAATTTGGGTAGCTGCCGCAGCATTTTCATCTCGCCCTTGCCACCAGGGCTGCCTTTGCGATTGCCGCGCAGCTTCTTCAGCCATGCGATGGCGCCAAGCGCCTCGCCGCTCATGTCGAACTTGCCGACCCGCGTCAGCCTGACGATCTCGGCTGCCGACATGCAGCAGATCATCGCATCGCAATGACTGCGCCGGGCAATGAGTGCCGGCATCACGAGGCGAACATGGTCGTCGAGAAACAGCATCGTGGCGATCACGATGTCGCCGCGGTCGATGTCGGCCCTGCAACGATCGAGCGCTGCGTCATCGGTACCCCATTCGTCCGCAGAATGAACCGCGAGCGACAATCCCGGGAAGCTGCTCCTCAACAGCACTTGCGCCCGCGCAGCCGCGCCGGAAAGATGACTGTCCATGGTCACGACGACAACCTTCAGAGGCGTCGCGTCAGCGGGCGTAATGCGCTTTGGCATCGTAGAGCGTCTCAATGGTTATGGTGGCAACGCCGGTTTCGTTGGCGAAACGTTCGGTGTTGCGGCGTGCCTTGCCGCGAACGAAGAACGGAATTTTTCGCAGCTCTTTCTCGGCATCGGCGGCCCAGGTCACGCTAGTCAGCACCGCGGCTGAGGCTAGTTCGGTAATCTGAACCGGCTTTGCGGCATCGGACACCTGATGGCCCGCGCCCAGATGGGAAGGCACTGCTCCGTCCGTGAACTCGAAATCATCCTTGAACATCGCCAGCAGATGCTCCTCGAGGCCCATCATCAGCGGATGCACCCAGGTATCGAAGATGACGTTGGCGCCCTCAAATCCCATCTGCGGCGCATAGCGTGCCGGAAAGTCCTGCACATGCACCGGCGCCGAGATTACGGCGCAGGGAACCCCAAGGCGTTTGGCGATATGTCGCTCCATCTGGGTTCCCAGCACTAACTCGGGCTGCAGTTCCGCAACTTTCGCCTCGACTTCCAGATAGTCATCGGTGATCAACGGCTCGACATCGTAGCGCTTCGCCGCCTCGCGGATTTCGCGCCCGAACTCGCGGCTGTAGGTGCCAAGGCCGACAACCTTGAAGCCGAGTTCATCGGATGCGATGCGCGCGGCGGCGGCGGCGTGGGTGGCGTCACCGAAGATGAAGACGCGCTTGCCGGTGAGATAGGTCGAATCGACCGAACGCGAGTACCACGGTAGCCGGGTGGAGGCCGAGGCGAGCGTCGCCGACGCATCGACACCAGCGAGCTTCGCGACCTCTTCGACAAATTCGCGGGTGGCCGACACGCCGATCGGGACGGCCTTGGTGAAGGGCTGACCAAAGGTCCGGTGCAGCCAGGACGCCGCCTGGCCGGCGATTTCGGGATAGAGCACGACGTTGAAGTCGGCTTCGCCCAATCTCACGATATCGGCAGGTCTAGCCCCCATCGGCGCCGTGACGTTCACGTCGATGCCGAGCTTTGCCAGCAGTGACGTAATTTCCGCGACATCGTCGCGATGGCGGAAGCCGAGAGCCGTTGGGCCAAGCAGATTGCAGCGAGCACGGACTCCTGCGGCACGCAGCGAACGCGGCATTCCGGGTGCCGGCGCTGACGGGCCCGCGAGCGCGCGCACCAGTTGATAGAAGGTTTCGGCCGCGCCCCAATTTTCCTTCCGCTGATAGGCCGGCAGATCGACGGCGACAACGGGGATCGGGAGGTTGAGCGCACGTGCCAGCCCGCCGGGGTCGTCCTGGATCAACGAGCCGGTACAGGACGCGCCAACCAGCAACGCCTGCGGTTGGAAACGATCGTAGGCATTCTGCGCAGCCGTCTTGAACAGTTCGGCTGTGTCACCGCCAAGATCGCGCGCGGAAAACGTCGTGTAGGTCACAGGCGGGCGTAGGTCGCGGCGCTCGATCATCGTAAACAGCAGATCCGCGTAGGTATCGCCCTGCGGCGCGTGCAGCACATAATGCAGGCGCTCCATTCCCGTGGCGACGCGCATCGCGCCGACGTGGGGAGGTCCTTCATATGTCCACACGGTGAGCTGCATGATCAGGCCACCAGCTTCGCGCGGCGCACCAGAGGACGCGAAAAGAGCTCAGCGAGATCTGCCGCCTGCTCATAACCCTGGATCGGCGTGAACACGAGTTCGATCGACCATTTGGTGGTCATGCCTTCGGCCTCAAGGGGATTGGCAAGTCCAAGCCCGCAGACCACTAGATCGGGTCGCGCCCTTCGGCAACGATCGAGCTGCAAATCGACGTCCTGCCCCTCCGACAGTGCGACATCGTCCGGCAGCAGCCTGAGCTCTTCGGCGAGATGCTCGCGATGCAGATAGGGTGTCCCGACCTCGACCAGTTGCATCGACAATTCGCGCGACAGAAACCGCGCCATGGGAATCTCGAGCTGGGAATCCGGGAACAGGAAAATGCTACGACCCGACAATTGGTCACGGTAGCGAAGCAGCGACCGCTCCGCCCTGATCCGATGGGGTTGCGTCACCGCCTCGAACAACGCGGGCGCGACACCGAACGCATCGGCCGCCGCACGCAGCCAAGCCGTCGTGCCCTCGACACCCAGCGGGAAAGGCGCGGCCAACCGCACGGCGCCGCGACCTTCCAGCGCGCGCGCCGTGTCAGCGAGAAACGGTTGAGCTAGGAGAAATCTGGTGTTCGGTCCGACCTCAGGCAGTGCCGCAGAGTTTCGCGGCGGCAGAAACTGCACGGTGCCGATGCCGAGCGAGTCAAACAGGCGGATGAACTGGTCCTCGACCACGTCGGCCAGCGACCCCACGATCAGTAATTGGTCCTCGCTCGTCCGGGTCGGGGGGGCCGCAGGGACGAGCGAGGCGAGACAGGCATCCTCGCCTTGCGTGAATGTTGTCTCGATTCCGCTGCCTGAGTAATTGAGAACGCGGACCCCAGGCGAAAATTTCTGCGACAGCCGCAAAGCAGCGCGCGACAAATCGAGCTTGATCACTTCGGAGGGACAAGAGCCGACCAAAAACAGCAACCTTATGTCAGGCCGCCGGGCAATCAGCTGAGCGACGATCCGATCCAATTCGTCGTTGGCATCGGTGAGCCCGGCGAGATCCTTCTCCTCCATGATCGCGGTCGCAAATCGCGGCTCGGCGAAGATCATCACGCCGGCCGCTGACTGAATCAGATGCGCGCAGGTCCGCGAGCCGACCACGAGAAAGAAGGCATCCTGGATCTTCCGGTGCAACCAAACGATTCCAGTCAGCCCACAGAATACTTCGCGTTGGCCGCTCTCACGGCGGACCGGACTGGGCCCGACATCGGCTGCGACCGGACATCCCTGCACATGCATATTCATGCGCCGCTCCCGGGGGTCGAGGGAGCCGCAGTCAGCGCCGATCGTTCGTCGCGCCGCGCCGCGCGCAGCTTGAGGACGAACTGCGTCGCGTTAACGAAGTAGGAGGCGTACGCCGCCAGAGCGAGCAGCATCTGCTGGCGCGGATTGCCGAGCTCCGCGAACAGCGCGATCAGATAGGCGGTGTGCAGCGCCAGCACGAGGAAGCTGAAAACATCCTCCCAGAAGAAAGCCGACGCGAACAGATAGCAGCCGAATACCTCGCGTTCCCAAATCGAACCGGTGATCATGATCGCGTAGAGTACAAGCGTCTTGACGACGATCGACGCCGCTGCGACGGCAAAGCCCTCGCCTGTAAAGAGACAACGAAGCACCAGCGCGAGACTAATGAGGAAAACGGCGAACTGGACCGGCGCGAGGATGCCCTGCACCAGCGTCCACTTTGTTGCATCGCGGCGAATGCGTTGTTCGGGCGTGTACAGCGGCCTAAGTGATTGGGCTGTCGAACGGGCTCGCGATGCGCCGTCTCGTATTTGCGAAATTCCGTTCGCAGGCGCAGCGACGTATTCACCTGTCGAACTGTAAAGACTGTTTGACAGTTCTGCGTCGCGGTGATGCGATATCGACTGGAGAAATCGAGCAGCTGCCGACGAAGGGTCGTTTTGTTTGGGAAACCGGCCGCTTTTGGCTGCTCGAAACACCGCGCCACTCCATAAGTGCGGGCTTGATCGAAACAAGGCTAAACCTCGCTTCGAGAACTGTCAACTAAACTGTACGTAAATTAAACTTGACGGTTTTGAAGCGTGGCGACTTAATGCTTGGGGGAGCGAAATATGACCGATGTGAACGAGCAATCCTTCTCAGCCGGTAGCGCCACCGACACCACGTCGGCGCCTCGTCCTAAATCGCTGCGACAGAGAATTCCGGCGCCGATCTGGCGCTTTCGGCCGACCCTGCAACCGGTCGCGATGGTCCGCACAATCAAGACGCAGATCATTCCCAAGATCGTGCTGGCGTTACGCAGCACACCGATCGCAAAGGCTGCGGAGATCGCAGAGCCGACCGCACCGACCGAGGTGGAGATGTTCGCGGCGCTTGCGCTTGGTGCCGATGACGGCGCAGCATTTGCCTATGTCGTGGATCTCCAGGCGAAAGGCGCGTCGGTCGAATCAATCTTTCTCGATCTTCTGGCGCCCGCAGCACGACAGCTCGGCGCGCAGTGGGAATCGGACACGACGGATTTTGCCAGCGTTACGCTCGGTGTCGGTCGATTGCAGCTCATCATGCACCGGCTCGGCCACAGCTTCGTGCACGAAGCCAGCGACGACCACGGCGGCGAATCGGCACTGCTAACGATCATTCCGGGCGACCAACACAGTTTCGGACTATCCATGGTGGCCGAGTTCTTCCGCCGCGCGGGCTGGAATCTCTGCACCGGCCCGTTTTCGTCGCACCAAGAGCTGACATCACTGGTGCATAATCACTGGTTCGACATCGTCGGCTTCTCCGTTAGCAGCGATAGGCGGCTCGATGAGTTGAAGAGGGACATCCACGACATCCGGCGCGACTCGCGCAACCGGCAGGTCGGCATCGTTTTGGGCGGCCCGCTAGTAATCGCTCAGCCTGACCTTGTGGCGTCGATGGGAGCCGATATGATGTCGGCAGACGCGACCACTGCGCCGCAGGAGGCGCATGGGCTGATCGAACAGCTGAAGGGCCGGACGTGACCGGCCTCAACGGACGGGGACGGCGTAGATTGACGCGACGAAGCTTACCTTACAAAGCGATTGCGGAGGCGACCGGAATGACCGCTGCAACGGCGGATGGCCCCTTGCCGCTCAGCGTCGTGACGGCGCTCTATCTCCGTACCAAGGCGCTGCATGCCGAAGCCGAACGCACCGGCATTATTCGAAGTCTGCTGCGGGGTGAAGCGAGCCGGGCAGGCTACATCCTGTTCTTGCGCAATCTGCTCCCCGCCTACCGGGCCATGGAGCGTGGGCTCGAGCGCCATCGCAGTTCACCCGGCATCGCATTGCTGTCCCGCTACCGGCTCGAGCGCACGCTCGCGATCGAAACCGACCTTGCCGCCCTGTGCGGCGAGCGATGGATCGAGGACATTCCACTGCTTGCCGCCGGCGATATCTACGCTAAGCGGGTATCGCATGCGGCCGATGGCGACGGCCTGAGACTGATCGCACATGCCTATACCCGCTATCTCGGGGACCTCAGCGGCGGCCAGATCCTGCAAAGACTGCTTGCGCGCTCGCTTGGGCTTCGCCCATTGGAGCTGACCTTCTACGATTTTCCGCACTTTTCGGATCTGGACGTGCTGAAGGCCGACTACCGCAGGGCGCTTGAGGAAGCCGGTGCACTTGCGTCCGATCCGCAAGCCCTGGTGGAGGAAGGTGCAATCGCATTCTCCATGAATATCGACATCTCATGCGCCGTCGAGGCTGCAGTGCCGCATGTATCGGCCTCCATAGCGGCCATGCAATAAGTCGGCCGCGCCAGTAGTTTCAGGCGTTAGGCTTGCCGCCGCCTGAGGTCCGTGACGCATGCCAGATCAGATGTTCAAGCACTTCGGCAGTGCGCAGCGTCGAATTGCGGACGCTCTCGAGCATCTCGGCGATCCGGCCGGTTTCCACACCATAGGTGATTTCCAGCGCGGCGAGCTGGGCGTTCTCGATCACCGACGACAGTAGGTTCTGGTAGACGAGATCGGTCTTCGAATCGAGACGGACGCTGCTGATACGATTGCTTTGAACGATCCCTTCCTGGAAACGGCTGCGCGCAATCTCGGCGGCCTTTCGATCGGTGATATCGGAGAAGATCAGCACGAAGCCGAGCACCCGGTCCCGCGACGGATGCACTGGATCGGCCCTGATCAGCAACGGCTTTTCCCGGTTACTTTCGCTGCGCAACAGCAACTCGCCGCGCCATGGGCGATGGTGACGGATGAGCTCCGCAACATCGCGAAGGAAACGGTCCGGTTGTTGAAATGCCCCGGCCAATTCATCCAGCCGGCCGAACGCGGAATGATCCTTCGGCAGCAACGTCTTGAACGCCTCGTTCACTAGCAGGATCTTGCCGTCGATATCGGCGATGATCACCGGCTGCTCGGACACGCGCACCTGACGACTGAACTGTTCGAGCTGGTCTTGGGCGATGAGGGTGCGCACCGCGCGGAATTGCAGCACAATGTCCGCCACCGACTGACCAATCAGGCGCGCGGCGGCGAGATCGGCTGGCGTCCAAGGGTCGGACGTTCCTTCTACCTGCTGATGCCACTGCGCAAACGACCGGCGCGGCGACAAATCCGTGGGGCTGTTGCCGATCACGAACGGCTTCAACGGATCGCCGCCCCAGGTCACCGTGCGAATGCGCTCCGGCCGGAACCAGATCAGGTATTCGCCCGGATTGCTGGAGATCGGCGTCACTGCGACCCCGCTCGCAACCTTTGTAATCCCCGCGAATTGCGGAAGATCCAGGCCGAGCGATGCCGTCGCCACCACGGTTCGATCACGATGCGTGTCCAGCCACGCGCCGATCTCCCTAATCTCTTGTGTCCCCGGAACCTCCCCGGTCGAAATAATCTGGCCCTCATAGATCAGAGCGCCTCCACTCGCCCCGAGCGGCTGCAGGATCGATTGCGAGCTGTCGAAGATCGCGCCTCGCCAGTCACCTTCGCGCGACATCGCCTCGATCATTCGCTGCTCGAGCCGTTGCACGAAGAGCTCGGACTGACTCTGCGCAAAGCTCTCGAGCGCCGCGATGCGTGTCGCGATCGCCTCGGCAAGCAGTTCGCAAACCGCCCGCAATTCGAAATGTATGAAGCGCGGCTCGTAATGGTGACAGGCGACGAGGCCCCATAGCTTTCCGCCGACCACGAGCGAGATCACCAGGGTGGCGCCAACACCCATGTTCTTCAGGTACTGAAGGTGAATCGGCGACATGCTGCGCAGGAAGCAGAGCGACATGTCCAGATCCCGCCCGGTGATCGGCGAAAACCGGGGCTGCAGCGGGACGGGCTGATAGTTCACATCCACCAGCACGCGGACTCTTGTGCGCTCATAGAGGCGCCTCGCCATCTGCGGAATATCGGTCGCAGGGTAGCGGTTGCCCAGATACGCCTCGAGCTCCGGCTTGCGGCGTTCCGAAAATACTTCGCCGTGGCCCTCGTCATCGAAACGATAGACCATGACCCGGTCATAGCCAGTACGATCCTGGAACAAGGTCGCAGCCTCCTCGCACAGCGCGCGAATCGAGGAGGCCGTGCGGATCTTCTCGAGCGCCTTGGCGATATACCTGGTCAAATCGACCGAAGGTCCGGCCCGCTCCAGCTCAATGACCAACCCTCCTTCGGGCGGTCGATGCAAAAGCCCGTCATAATCGGCGCCGGGGCTTCCGATCCTGCAGCGCACTGCGATCGGCATTCCCTGCGCGGTTGGGTCGAGGTGCGGAAGAATTCGGACCAGCAGGTCGCCGTCGAGATCGGCGAGCGCCATTCCGTCGACTTGCTTCAGATTGAGAAATTCAGCGGCATTGGCGCTGGCTTGAATGACACGGTGATCGGGCTCGCTGACGACCAATAGGGCGCCATGGGGCTGTATCGAGCCCGCGAGATGGATCTCTTCCCGTTCGCAGTTGGAAAGGTCGGCTTTTCCGAATGCTGGTGTAGCGAGCGAATGCAGCGCCAACTCAGTCCTCTGGGGTTTCCTCGGCGTCCGGCTCCTTGTCGTCCAGGCCGTAGCGATTGAGCTTTGCATAAAGGCTCTGGCGGCTCAATCCAAGAAGTTCTGCTGTCGCGGTGCGGTTGCCACCTGCGATCTCGAGCGCCTGCTTCACATAGTGCTGTTCGACGACGCCAACCGTATTCTTGACGAGCTGGCGCAGCGACGATTTCCCGATCTGCTCGCTCATCGAACCCAGTGCGGTGCGCAGAAAATCACTCTCACTGCCTGACGGAAGGCGACGGGCCACATTGCGAAGCAGCACGCCGATGTGACCGAGCCCGCCCTCCCCGGTCCCAGCCGAGATTTCGACCTCGGTCTCGGTACCGAGCTCGCCGCGAATCGACGTCGTGAACAGCCGCACGGTCTTGTGCCGCTGGATGTTCGAAAGGAGTGCATTTAGGTCGGCGCCCGGTTGCCAGAGCCACCGGCCAAGCGATTCCCCGATTGCGGAAGCCTTCGAGCCGAGCTGCACAAGATCAAGGAAGGCCTGATTGGCATGGCGAATGATGCCCGCGTCGTCGAGCGCCACGAACCCGTCCGGCAAATGCTCGACCAACTCCTCTACGGTCGAAGGCTCACTCTTGTCTTTCGGAGCCGATAGTTCGGTCGCGGCGGTAAATTGCAGCAGAAACACGTGGCCGGGCTCCGCCGTCATCAGCGACCCCCGCAGCATCCAGGGCTTCGCTTCAGGGCCAAGATGCACAAGGATGCTCAACGCCTTGCCGCGTTCGCGGATGCGCGCCAGCACTTCGCGAACGGCGTCGCGGTCTTCAGCGGCGATGTCATGCAGCAGTTCGCGTCCCGCGATGTCCTCGTTGCGGCGACGCGGCGAATTCAGCGCTTCAATCGCAGTACGGTTGGCTTCCAGGATCCGCAGATTGGCGGCCGATACGATCAGGACGGCCTCGTTTGATGCGTCGAAGACCAGACGGTAGCGCGTCTCGATTTCGCGCAGCTTCCAATAGTCGCGCTCCATCGTCTGCTGGGCCGCGATCAGGCGCGACTGAAGCTCGGCGACCGCTTGCAGGTTTTTGCCGATCGCCAGCATCCCGGCTCGGCCACCCAGCAGCACCGTGGTGTATTCCATCGGAATTTCGAGACCGCTCGGAAAGCGCTGGTTGATTTGGCGGAACGCCGAAATGCCGGTGACGCGCGCGTCATCGACCATGCGCTTGACCTTCTCGCCCCCCATTTCACCGGCAACTTCGACCCAAGGGCGGCCGAGCCATCCGTCGACGCTCTCGCCGCTCATCGACGGAGATAGCGTCGCTTCGCGGATCACACCCTCCATGTCCAGCAGGAGCGTGATGTCGGGCTGTACGGTCGGTAATACGGCCATTCTGCTATCTGCCGATCTTTCTCTGCGGAAGCGGGAAGCTGTCGAAACGACGGCAGTGAAGACCAGTGCACACGGCATGCCAATATTGCCTGACACCCGCCAGCTGAAACTGGCACACATACCCGGTAGCAATGCGCAGAATCTCGCATAAAGTCAAGAAACACCTTTGTTTTGAGGCTTTTAGTTGTCACATTTGTCTGACACCGGTAGTGGGCACCCCTGGCGACAAGATCGCCGATAAACATCCGAATAACGCCAACCAACACGAATTCGTTTGATGCAGTCCAAAAGAATGTCAGGAACCGACAACATCAGTTGATATTTAAAACTGTCAATATATCCTAACACTCAAACCGAGACCAAATCGAAGTCAGGGAGAGCAACGTGCCGGTGAAATCTGCAGTTTTTGCTTGTGCCGCAGCAGCCATTGTCTTCCCGAGCAGCGCGGCCCTGGCTCAGGACGCTGCCAAGGGTGAGCAGATATTCAAGCAATGCATGACCTGTCACCGCATCGGTCCTGACGCCAAGAACCTGGTTGGACCAGTCTTGACCGGCGTCATCGGCCGGCAATCGGGAACGGCGCCAGGTTTCGCCTATTCGGCGTTGAACAAAGCCGCAGGCGAGAACGGATTGGTTTGGTCCGACGACCTGATCTTCCAGTATCTGCCCGATCCGAACGCATTCCTGAAGAAATTCCTGACCGACAAGGGTAAGGCGGATCTGGCAACCGGCTCGACCAAGATGGCGTTCAAGCTCACCGACGAGCAGCAGCGCAAGGACGTGATCGCCTACATCAATAAGTTCTCCGAAAAGAAATAGCCGAATGGCGCAGGGCCGGCGCGGGCTAGTTGCGCCACCGCTGGGTGACGTCGGTCAGATGCGCCAGGCCGGCGGCCGTCAGGAAAAGACTTGCCAACATCCAGCCGCTGCCAGCGAGGGTTGCGCGCAGCGCGAAAAGAAGGAATACGCCGGCGCACAGATTGGGTAGCAGGTCGCGCGGCGCGATGCCTCGTCGAGCACGCGACCAATAGACCAACAAGGCCGCGGCCTCGAGAATGACCACGACAAGAATGAAGTCGACGAGGCGCCCACTCGCAAACAACTCAGCCATGCCGGAAGATCACATGGACACCCGATGCTTGCAACCTATCGTCAGGCAAAGGGCCCGTTCAAACGAACGACCGTGAGGTTGAGAAATGCGGCGAATGATACCCACAACAGATAAGGCACCAGGTAAAGGCTCGCGGGCCTTGCGAAGCGCCAGAAGACGATGGTCGGCAACAGGATCGAAAGCCACAGGAACACCACCTCGATCAGCGCCCAATCCGGACGTTTCAACGCGAAAAACAATGTGCTCCACAACACGTTGAGAAATCCATTCAGGGCGAACAGCGCGATCACCCATTCCCGTTGCGCGCGACTGGCGGCATTGCGCCAGGCATGGACCGCCGACGCCGTCGCCAGCGCAAAGATCAGGGTCCATGCAGGACCGAACAGCCAATCCGGCGGCTGCCAAGACGGCTTGATGAGGCTCTGATACCAGATTCCGGTATCTGTCAGCGTGCCGCCAAGCACGGCAATGAAGATCGCAACGGAAGCCGCGACCAGCACGGGCTTCCAGGAACCGCCGCGCGTGGCCATTATGCCGATGCCAGTCCTGCCATGTGGGCAAGGTTCTTGAAGAAGATGCGTACATGGGCGACAGGCTTGGCACGAACCAGTTCCTTGTTCATGTAAGCATCCCAGGTCAGCTTCTGGACGTCGCGGTCGCGGCAGATGCTGACGAAGCGTTCGCGACGGCGATCGTTGGAATACCAGTACCGCTGCATCACGCCGAGAATCCAAAATACAACACCGTGCAGCCGCATGAAGCGCCTTCGGGCGTTGCGCAGTGCCTTGGCGTCCCCGGTCTCCAGAAACTCGTCGACGGCTTCCGCCGACAGGCGTCCGCCGATCATCGCGTAGTAGATGCCCTCGCCCGACGCGGGAGCAACGACACCTGCTGCATCGCCAGCAAGCAGCACGCTGTGCCCATCGTCCCACCGCGGCAGCGGGCGCAGCGGGATCGGGGCGCCTTCGCGACGAATCGTCTCGGACGTTCCAAGCCCCGCGGCATCCCGCAGGCCGCCAACGGACTCCCGCAATGAAAATCCCTTGCGGGCGGAACCTGTGCCGACGCTGACGGTGTCACCATGCGGGAAAACCCAGCCATAGAAGTCAGGAGACACACTGCCGCGGTAATAGACGTCACAGCGCGTACCGTCGAAGCTGGAAGCCACCGGCGGTGCGCGCACGATCTCATGATAGGCAAATACGTAAGGCAGCCGATCCGAACCTGGAAAACACTGGCGCGCCACGGCCGACAAGGCGCCATCGGCGCCGATCAGCGCACGTGTCCGAACGGTCTTCGCCACCATGGTCCCGTCGGCGGCGCGTTCTTCGTAATGGACAATGGTCGTGTCGGTCTCGTCCCGTTCGAAACGCTTGAACGTGGCCGTCCGCCGCTTCGCGCCAGCCTCCGCGGCGCGGGTCCGCAACCATTCATCGAATACATCGCGGTCGACCATACCGACAAACCCGCCATCGATGGGCATATCGACTTGCTGGTCAGATGGCGACACCATTCGGGCGGAGTTGACGTGCGCGACCAGCAGGTGATCAGGGATATCGAAGTCGCGGATCAGTCGCGGAGGGATCGCGCCGCCGCACGGCTTGATCCGCCCGGCACGGTCGAGCAACAACACGCTCCGCCCGAGCTTTGCAAGATCATGCGCCGCCGTCGCGCCGGACGGTCCTCCGCCGATCACGACGGCATCAAAAATATCCGAACTGGTCATGACCGCGCTCCTTCTGTTACAGTGGCGATCGGCAAATTGAATACTTGCTGCTGTGTCGCGTCTTTTGTCGGCGCGCGATGAACCCAAACGGCCATCACGGCGGCAATGACAAACAATCCCGCCTCGGATGCGAACACCGCGAAATAAGACAACGCCGCCGACGTCAGGACATAGCGGGCGATGTCGCTGGCCAGCGTTCCCAGGAATCCGCCGATTCCGAATGCGAAAGCCTGGGACGCTCCCCACAGACCCATGCGCACGCCTTCCCGCTTCTCGTCGCCCGCGCTGATCAGCACCATCATCGAGCCGATCGCCGCCACCGCGTAGGCCCCGTTGGTGACGCCGAGCATGAACACGGTCTCACGCAACGGCCACGACGGCCCGACGATCGCCGCCGCCGCCAAACATAATAGCGCGATCGCCGAGGCGAGACATCCACCGACGGTCCATAGCTGGAGGTTTACCCGAGACCGGGGATAGACTGCGCCAATCAGCGGCACCAAAGCCATGCCGATCAGCGTTCCCGCATGCTGGACGCCCGAAAGCTTCGTCGTTTCGCCGGGCGTGAAGGCGAAGACCGCGCCGGCAAACGGCTCGAGGATCAGATCCTGCGCGCTATAGGCGAGCATCGAGACGAAAACAAAGATCGCGAACCGCCGCGATTTTGGCTCGTGCCATACTTCCATGAAGGCATCGCGAAACGACGGCTGGCGCGTCGACGATCTCGAAACCAGTTGGGCGCGAGCGACGGAACCTCCTTCGACACCCCATACGCCGATTATCGTGAGCACCATCGCCGCCACAGATACCGATCCCGAAACAATGATCAGTCGCATAGGTGAGAAAGGATCGAGCCAATGGCCCGCAACAACCGTCGTCACGATAAAGCCTGCAATCATCATCACCCAGACGATGGTCGCCGCTGCCGCGCGGCGGTTGTCGTCGGTGCGCTTCGCGAGCAGGACCAGCAGCGACGTACCGGCAGCGCCGACGCCTGCACCGATCAGGCAGAAGGCGACCACCGCGAGCGCAATACCAAATAGGGGCTGCGTCGTCATCCAGGCCGTCGCGATCGAAGCCATCAAGCCGCCGGTTGCGAGCACCGCCATGCCGCCGACGATCCACGGTGTCCGACGGGCCCCGAGATCCGAACCATGGCCCCAGGCCGGCCGGAAGACCTGAAGAACATAATGAATAGCGACGAGAGCGCCCGGCAGAATGGCTGGCATCGCCAGTTCGATCACCATGACTCGGTTCAGCGTCGATGTCGTCAACACGACGATCGCACCGAGGCCGGTCTGAATCAGGCCAAGTCTGACGATGCCGAACCATGAGAGCATTGAACCATTCATGGTCAACTCGCCTGCATCGCAGCCAGCGCAAAGGCGCTGACGAGCATACCGACGACATAGCAACTGATCCCGGTCCCGTTGTACCAGGGCGCGCGCTCGCGCGGCCCCTTCAGGAAGTGGACCATCAGCAACAACTGCACCAGCACCAGCGCACCAACTGCCGCCGCATGAATTGGCTGCTGCCACGCCAGCAACATCGCCACGACCGCGACTTGCGGCACCACCATCACCAGACAGGCGAAGCGCGCGGCATTGTCGACGCCGAGCAGCACGGGCAGCGAATCGATCCCCATCCGCTCGTCGCCTTCGACCGACTTGAAGTCATTGAGAGTCATAATTCCGTGGGCGCCGATGCTGTAGAGCAACGCGATCAGGACGATGCGCCAGTCGGGCGCGGATGCGCTCATCACCGCCGCCCCGGTAAACCAGGGCAGCCCCTCGTAACAAAGCCCGCACGCCGCGTTGCCCCACCAGCCGTTCTGCTTGAGGCGGATCGGCGGTGCGCTGTAGGCCCAAGCCAGTACGAGACCAACGACCGCGGCGACAAAGCCCCAGTTGCCCAGCAGCGGCGCAATCAGCAACGACAGGACCGTCCATACGATCGCGATGTAAAGGCCCCATCGACCAGGGATGCGCCCGGATGGAATCGGCCGGTCGGGCTCGTTGATGGCATCGACATGCCGGTCATACCAGTCGTTTACCGCTTGGCTGGTGCCGCAGACCATCGGTCCTGCCAGCAGTACACCCACGATGATCGTCGGCCACCGCTGGCCCGGCGAAACGCCCGAGGACACGATCCCGCACCCCAGCGCCCACATCGGCGGAAACCAAGTGATAGGCTTCAACAGTTCGAGGACAACCGACGGCGCAGGACGACTGACAACGACACTAGTCATCTTCGCCCTCCCCTTCACCCACTTGCTCGGCAAGCCCAAAGCGCCGGAGCTTCACGTACAGGCTCTGGCGGCTGAGGCCGAGCATTTCCGCGGCCGATGCCCGGTTATCGCGGGTCAACTCGAGCGCGGCCTCGATCGATAGCTTTTCGATGACGTCAGTCGCTTCGCGCACGAGATCGCGCAGCGGAACCCGCCCTATCCGTTCGGTGAGTTGGGCGACGGAGCGCGGGAGCTCGCGGGCGGAGGACGGCGATGCCGAAAGACGTTTTTCGACATTGCGGATTACGAAGCCGAAACCCTGCTTGCGATCGTCATGGATCAGAGATGCCGCCGAGACCTCGACATCCGTCGTCGCACCGTGTTCGCCGCGCAGCGAGGTCGAGAACAGCTTGATCGAGCCGGTCTGGCGAAGATTGGCGAACGCGACCGCAAAGTCGACACCGGCACGACCGAGCCAGCGGTCCAGCGATTCGCCGCGCGCCTGCTCGGCGCTGCCGAGCTGCGCCATCTCTGTAAAGGCCGGGTTGACCATGGCGATGCGGCCATCATGCCCGGTGATGACCAACGCATCGGGCGCGGCGTCGAAATACTCCAGCAAGCTCGATGTCGCCTTCAGCGCCCCGGCTTGCGGCGGCGCCTCTTGCGACAACAGGCGGACCAGAAACAAGGTCGCATTCTCCTGCCGGAACTGGGATACGGCGACAAAGCACTCCTGGTCCACCTTCGCAAGCCGGGCACGGATGTTGCCGTCGCGACCGGTCGCTCGAACATTGGATAGCAGTGTTTGAACCGGTTCGGCATCCGCCGAATCGAAATGTGAGCTAAGGTTAGATTTCAGAACCCGCGGCGCGCTCTCCTCAAGCAGCGCCAGCGCAGCCGTATTGATCTCAAGGATGGCATTGTTGGAGGCGTCAACGATCATGACCGCCTCCGACGAGACCTGGAACAGTAAGCGATAGCGCGTTTCGGCGTGGCGCAGTCGGATGTAGTCGCGCTCCATAGATTGCTGGGCGTTGACGAGCCGTTGTTGAATGGCTGCAAGCGGCCGTAGGTCGCGACCAACCACGACGAAACGATCGTCGCGTCCGATGTTGACGGCCGAATAGAGCACCGGAATATCCACGCCGCCGGGCGACGGATGATTGACCTGACGCCACATCGAAAACTTTTTGTTTACTGCGTCCTGGAGTAATTCCTTGGCTTTTGCGGCGGTTTCGGACGTCACGATTTCGGCGAGCCTCGAACCTAACCAGCGGCCGTGGGCGTCGAGTTCGAGCGAGAGATCTTCCTTGTTGAAGGCGACATCTCGAATGACCCCCTCGCCGTCTATGATCACAGCGACGTCGCTGGCGGCCGCGATCAGGTTCGCGGCCGGCAATGCGCCGAGATTCCCCAGCGACTCCTTCGGAGATTTGAACGCCTGAACCAGGGCAAATATCCTCCAACAACCCGTGATCTCTCACCTAGCGTTCCTCGAACCAGTTTCTTTGTTGGCGGCCGCTTGTCGTACGAAGCTGAATCGGACCGTACGCCGGCGCTTCATCTCGGACAACCGCGACGGGAAGACGATGAAACATGGCGCGCGCCGTGGCGTCCTGTTGCAATCCGGCGCGCGTCTAGAAACCCATATGCATTATCGCGGGACGGCCAGCCCGTGCTTGACGCCCCAGTCGAACCAATTGTCGACAACCGTGCCGGAGAGAAGAATACCGATGCCACCGCAAAGCGGACAGAGCACAGCGAACCACCAGGCCCAGCGATGGATCGATTCCGCTGTCGCGTTAAAGCCCATGGTCCAGCGCCAGAACAAAGCTGCCCGCTCAAGCGCCGTGCCGCGGTCGACGATCTGCTCGATCTCGCGCTCACCGCCGTAGCGGCTAACCGCCAGGATCGTCGCACCGTGCATCGCGAACAGCAGGGCCGAACCATACAAAAACGCGATCGAGAGCATGTGGAACGGATTGTAGAAGAGGTTGCCGTGCGTAATCGAGAAGTTATTGGTCCAGTCGAGATGCGGGAATATCCCGAACGGGACGGCCTCGCTGAAATGTCCCATCAGCAACGGACGGATGAAGCCGAGCACGAGATAGAGCCAGATCGCAGAAGCGAAAGCCCAGGCGACATGAGTGCCCATGCCGAGCGCACGTGCCCGACGGTAGGTGCGCGCCCACCACAACAGGATCGAGGTAGTGAGGAAAAAGCCGGCCATCAGCCACCATCCTCCTTCCTGCAATGGCGGAAAACTGATGCCGTATTCGGGCTTTGGCGGCTCCAGCGACAGCCAGGGGAGTTGCCTGACGAACTCGATCGGGCTCCAGTTCACCGATGCCAGCATATTCAGGCCGATGATCTCGATTGCGACGATGCCACAGGCGATGGACGCCAGCCCGAGAAATCCGAGATAGAAAGGTCCGACCTGGGCGTCGCCCACCTTTCCTAGCCAGTAGTTGAAGCGGCCCTCACTGGTGCGAACCCATATTCCCGGCTGGATCGGAATCCCGGGGTAGATGGTGCTGCGCACCTGGACCTGCGTGAAGAAGTTTTGATATTGGGCCATGGCTCAGGACTCTCTCTGATGACCGGAATTAGTTTGAGGACCAAATTGGAAGATTGCGCCACCAGTTCCACCACTCAGACCAGGCATTGCCTTCCGACCACAACGGCCCGCTGATTACGATGCAGACCGCGCTAAAGAACACCGCAGATAGCGCGATGAAAAGCCCAACACGATGTATGCCGAGGGTACCGACCGAATAGCCGATCAGATCCCGGAACATCGTGTTCTCGTGCTCGGGCGTCTTGACCGGTTCACCCCTGTTCGGATTGGTCGACGACAGAATAAGACCGCCGTGCAGCGCCAGCGCCAGACACGTCGTGAAGAAGAACGTGATGGCGATCATGTGTGCGGGGTTGTAGTGGAAATTTCCGTATTGGTATCCGGTGTTCGACACCCAATCGAGATGGGTGATGATGCCGTAGGGAAAACCATAGCTCCATGACCCCATCAGCACCGGCCGGATCACAACGAGCGTAAAATAGGCGAAGATGGCGAAGGCAAAAGCGAACGGTACATGATAGCCGATGCCTAGCTTTCGGCAGATCTCGACCTCGCGAAGCGCCCATGACACGAAGGCGCCGAGCGCACAGATCGTGACGATCTGCCAGATCCCGCCTTCCTGCAGAGGCGCGAAGGACAAGCCGTATTTGACGTCCGGTGGATTGACGCTGATCTGCCAGAGATTCCAGGTGGGACCAAGCGCAGTATTCCAGAGGATCATCGCTATGCCGACGAATGCGAAAAACACCGTCGTCACCCCGAAGAACCCGACGTAGAACGGGCCGACCCAGAAATCGAACAGGTCGCCGCCGATGAGCGTTCCGCCGCGAACGCGGTACTTTCTTTCAAAGCTGAGCATTGCCATCGTTCGTTTCTCCGGCTGCGAAAACCAGCGTCACCGTCATCTCCGGGTGGCTACCGGAAGCGGACAAGAAGGGCCGCTCGATCCTCTCGTCCGTTCCGGTACGCATTTCGTCATGCCATCAGGACGGCATGCTTGGTGGTGTGTACGGCAGAGTGATCTCTGACGTCTTCGCCTTGCGAGGCCCGTCCAACCAGTTGAACCGGTCGGTCGAGAGCAGAATGAAGTGGATCACGATCGCCAGTCCAAACAGGAACGTGAAGAGCGCGACCAAGGCACGGCGCGGATCGAATAGAAGCCAAATTCGCCACATGATTGCCTCCCTCTATGTCAGGTACGAAAGGGCGACGCTGGCAACGTGCTGGATGCTGTCCAGCGCCGTTGTCTTGTAGCCGCCCGGGCCGGGCAACCAGGGACGCCACATCCAGGCGAGGATATGGGCAACCACCGCGACAGCCGTGAAGAGCAGGAAGCTCGTCATGAATATCGAATGGAATTCCTTGGCTTCAGCTTCGGATAGCCCCGATAGGGAACCGTCCTTCATTTGTTATCCTCCTAGTGATGGCCTTGCGGCCGTTCGCCGCCCAAGCGTGGGCGACAGCGAATGCCGGATCCATCGATACGGCAATTATCCGCCCGGCAACGAGCTGGACGGAATTCCGGTTACAGACCCATGAACGATGACGTTACGATCGTCCCGGCTGCAGTGCGGGCCTCCGCGAAGATCGACTCGCGGTTCCCGGAATGGGCGAAGAGTGCTCGTTTGCGCCAAGGTGTCAGCCGGAAGAGCGCAGCCCGCAACAAAAAGGCCATGTAACAGGCGCCGAACACCACCTGGGATTCGATGATTTTGTCCTCGCCGTGTACTTTCGATCGATCGCCATAAGCATAATCGGACATCGACATCACCTCCCGCTTATCGTCATTGAATTGCAGACACGGAATCACCGGAAATAGGCCGGCCTCGATCATTCTCATGCTTGCGCTCCACTCATCAGCGCCGCGCGGGCCCTGGTCACGAAATCCGTGGTGACGCGCGCCTCGCCAGCCTGGCGCGCGCTGCTCTCGGCGGCATCGCGCAGGCGCTTCGCCGCCGAGATGCGCACCAGCACCGGATGGGCGTCCAGCACCTCGTCGAGCAGCGCCTTGGCTTCGTCGCTCCAGAGAATTTCCTCGTGCAGCCGAGCCGGCGTCGGGTCGACGCGATCGAGTTCGGTCGCCAGGGGCAGGATATTGAACAACGCGTCAAACAGCGCGTTGCAGACTTCCTGAACGAGGTAAGTTGCGCCCGAATAACCCATGAACGGCGTACCGGTGTGGCGGCGGATCACCGCGCCCGGGAAGGACGCCGGCACATAGATCGCCCGACCGCCAGCTTCGGCCAGGTACATTCGTTCGTTGTAGCTACCGAACAGGATCAGCGGCGGCTTCTCGCGCACCGCAGATCGCACCGCATCGTTATCCGGCTTGACGCCTGCCTTGCGCGCGAAAGAGAAGGTGCACGGCAAGCCCATTTCCTTTTCCAGGAAGTTCCTGACGCCCCGCGCATAAGTCTCGTTGGCAACGATTGCGAAGCTGGCCGTTCCGAAGAAGTCCTGCGTTACCGACCGCCACAGATCCCACAGCGGCTTGATCGTGGTGTGCTTCTCGCGTGCGATGAACGGCTCGGGATCGAGACCCAGAAGTTCGCCGAGCTTGCGCAGGAATCTGGTAGTGGAGTGCAGGCCGATCGGCGCCTGCAGATAGGGACGCTCCAGCGCTTCGCACAGCATGCGGCCGAACTCCCGGTACATGCAAACGTTGACGTCGGCATTCACAAGCTTCGGAATGTCGGCGAGGTGACTTCCGAGTGGGAACACCATATTGATGTCCGCGCCGATGCCCTTTATCAGCCGGCGGATCTCGGCAAGATCGGACGGCATGTTGAAGGTGCCGTAGATCGGCCCGATGATATTGACGCGAGGTTTGACGCCTTCGGCGCGGGGTTTGCGCTCTGGTATCTTCTTGATGCCATATTCCTTCCAAAGCCAGACGATGGCGCGGTCGGCGCTCTGCCACTGATCCTCGTCGATGGTGCGCGGCAGGAAGCGCTTGATATTGGTTCCTTCCGGCGTCACGCCGCCGCCGATCATTTCGGCGATCGATCCGGTCACAACGACGGCCGGCATATAGGGATCGAGCACGCGGTGTGCGCGCTTCATCGCGCCTTCGGTGCCGGTCTGGCCGAGCTCTTCCTCGCCGAGGCCTGTCACCACGATCGGCAACTCGTGCGGCGGCAACGCATCGGTATAGTGCAGCACCGAAGTGACCGGCAGGTTCTCGCAACCGACCGGACCATCGATGATAACCTGCATGCCCTTCACCGCGGTGAAGGCGTAGACCGCGCCCCAATAGCCGCCCGCGCGATCGTGATCGAGTACGAGCATCAGATCATCTCCTCGGCTTTGCGCTTCTTGGCCAGGGCTTCGATCTGCTTCCTATATTTTTCACGGAAGACCACGTTTTCATTCGGCGTATCTTCCCAGATGCCCGCGGTGTGGCCTTCGCCGACATCTCCGAAGAATTCCTTCATCTCGTCGAATCGGCTCTGATTGGCGAGCGCGGCGTTGACGACCTGCGCCAACGATCCGGCGCCGGCGACCCCAAACAGCGGACGGGCCGAAATCAGATTTGTGAAGTACAGCGCAGGAATTGCGAGCTGCTTGGCTTTCTGAACGACCGGCGTGGTGCCGATGGCCAGATCGGGCTTGAACTCGCCGACGGCGGCCAGGTCCATTTCCAGCGACGCGCGGTACTGGACGCGGGTGCCCCTGGTTTCGAGCCATTCGCGGTCGCTGTCCGACCATTGCGTCCTTGGACAGGCGGTTCCGACATAGGGTACTCGGGCGCCGCTCTCGATGAGGAGCCGCGCGACCAGAAGTTCGGAGCCCTCGTAACCGGAGACCGTAATGCGCGCATCAATCGGCTTCGCCGCCAGAGCGGCCTTGATCATCGGCAGGAAGCGCTTCTTGGCGGCGTCGATCTTTTCGCCTGCAACATTGCAAGCCGCACCGATTGATTCGAGCCAGGCTTCGGTACCGTCATGCCCAACCGGCGCGGAACCTACTATTTTGCGGCCGGCCAATTCGAACTGGCGGAAGCTCGCCGTGTAGAACGGATGGATCGCGGCAACGACTGAGCCGTCGAGCGCGGCATAGAGTTCGCGCCACTCTCTCGTCGGCACCACTGGACCTGCCGCAAGACCAAGCGGCTCCAGCATCATGCCGATACCGACGGGGTCAGCGGGGAACATCTCGCCGACCAAAGTGACTGTCGGTCGTTCGCTCTTGCCGCCGCGCGGCGCCTGCACGGGCCCCTGCTCGACCTCTTTGCGGGCATATTCGAGCATCGCGGCTGCCAGCACGTCCTTGGCTTCGGCATGGGTCGGCACACCAAAGCCGGGCACGTCGATGCCGATGATACGCACACCGTTGATTTCATCCGGCAGCAGATCGAGGGGAACGCCGGACGCGGTCGGCACGCAGAGATTGGTAATAATGATGGCGTCGTACAGCGCGGGGTCAGCGAGCTCAAATACGGCTTCGCGAATGTCCTCGAACAACTTTCCGGTAACCAGCGTTTCCGAATTGAAGGGCACGTAGCCGACCGTTCGCCGCGCACCATAGAAGTGCGAAGTAAAGGTCAGCCCATAGACGCAGCAGGCCGAGCCCGACAGGATCGTCGCGGTTCGCCGCATCCGGAGGCCGACCCGGAGCGAACCGAACGCAGGGCACATGCTCTGCGGCTGGTCGTGCGGACCTTTGGGGTAATCTGCAGCATAGCGATCAAGAATTTCGCTTTTTCCCGCAGCGCTGGCGGCAGCCTCGAGTTCAGCAGCCCCGGCATGACAACCCATGCCATCGCTCTTTGTCTCCGCGGCGATAACTGGGGTCGGCGCGACGGCAGCATCCGTCGCAGCCGCGTCGAAGTCGAGGGGCTCGTTGACGACGGACTCGGCGATTGCGCCGGTGTATCGCGGCAGAATGACGTTCATGTTGCGCTCCGCATCATGCTCTCGCTCACGCCGCGTCGTAGACGACTTCGAGGGACGGCTTGTCGACGACCGGCTTGCCGCACATGTCTTCCATGGTCGCTGGCTCGAGCACGACGCCACGGCCGACCACTTCCCCTTTGAACAGGCCGAGCAAACCGTCCTGCGTCAGCGGCGCCGGGCGAACCGGCGGTGCAAGGCCGACATTTGTCGCGAGTTCTTCGAACAGCGAGCTCCACTGCCCGCCAGGCAAACCGATGATCTCGTAATTCGCGCTCTTCTTGCGGATGTCATCGTCGGCCGGGATTGCCGCAAGGACAGGAATGCCGACCGTCGCGGCAAACGCGGCCGCCTCGCCCGTGCCGTCGTCCTTGTTGATAACCATGCCGGCGACGCCGACGTTGCCCCCGAGCTTGCGGAAATACTCCACCGCCGAGCAGACGTTGTTGGCGACGTAGAGCGATTGCAGATCGTTCGAGCCCACGACGATCACCTTCTGGCACATGTCGCGCGCGATCGGCAGGCCGAAGCCACCGCAGACCACGTCGCCCAGGAAGTCGAGCAGCACGTAGTCGAACCCCCACTCGTGGAATCCGAGCTTCTCCAGCAACTCGAAGCCGTGGATGATACCGCGGCCGCCGCAGCCGCGACCGACCTCGGGGCCGCCGAGCTCCATCGCAAACACGCCGTCGCGCTTGAAGCAGACGTCACCGATCTTCACTTCCTCCCCGGCGAGCTTCTTCTTCGATGACGTCTCGATGATGGTCGGACAGGCGCGGCCGCCAAATAGCAGCGACGTGGTGTCGCTCTTCGGGTCGCAGCCGATCAGCAGCACTTTCTTGCCTTGCTGCGCCATCATGTAAGACAGGTTGGCCAGCGTAAAACTCTTACCGATGCCACCCTTGCCATAGATCGCAATGATCTGGGTTTCCTTGGTCGCCGGCGTCGTCACCGGCGCATCGGGCTCGATCGACGCTTCCACCCGCAGAGCATCTTTCATATTTATGTTCGGCACGACATTCATGAGAGCGAACTCCAGTTCAGGACCATTTTCAGGCACGCAGGATCCTCGAACGCGGTCCGATAGGCATTCGACGCATCCAGGGCGTCGTGGTGGTGCGTGATCAGGCCGTCGAACGAGAGCCGCCCGGATTCGATCAGCCTTTTGATCGCGACGAGATCCGACGGCTGCCACTCCGCGGCAACGCGAAGGCGCGCCTCGCGCATGAACGCTGGCGGAAATGCGAAAGACAATCGCTCACTGTAAAACCCGGCCAGCACGATCTCGCCGCCGGGCGCGATACGTCCGATTAGAGAATCGAGCAGACCCGCATCGCCGCTGACATCGTAGATGCTCCTGTAGTCACGCCGCGTATCATGCTCGGGATCGATCACCCCGTAGTCGACGGCACCGCCGACGCGCGCTGGGTTCTTCTCCCACACGGTCGGAGGCTCGTTACGAACCGCGATGGAGATGCGCGCAAGCAGTCGCCCCAGCACGCCATGACCAACGATGCAGTCCGGAGCCTGGGCACCCTGGGCCGCAATGGCGTGGTAGGCCGTCGCCGCGAGCGCCAGCAGGATTCCGCGTTCGCCGAGATTTTGATCGAGCGGTACCACGCGCTTCGCTGTCGCCACCAGGCGCGAAGCGGAAGCACCGAACAGTCCGCGCACCTCGCCAAAGCACTTTGCACCGGGAACGAAGACGCGTTGCCCTGGATGCAAGCCGGTAGCAGTTCCCGCCTCGACCACGCGACCGACCGACTCGTACCCGGGCACGAGCGGATATCCCATGCCTGGAAATGGAGGCATCCGGCCCGACCACAGCAACCGCTCCGTGCCGGTGCTGACGCCGCTCCAGTCGACATCGACGACGACGTCGTCGGCGGTTGGAGGAGTCAAAGCAAGCCGATTGAGCTCGATCTGCTCCGGCTGCCTGAGAACGACCGCGATGGTCTCCATCGCTCACTCCGATCTTCCACGGATGCGGAGGGACTCCGCAAATGTCATGCTAAACTTACATTTTAGAGTGTCAAGTTTGATTAACGCCAATCTTGCTCTTTCGTGCAGTGATCACGCTGGCCAGCATCGGCATCCCGACCGGCCGTAGCGCAACATCGATAAAGCCGGCCTCGGTGAGCATGTCGCGCAGCCGCGCGAAGGTCCGGGGGCGGCCGCTGCCCATCGCCAACAGATAGAAGGCGAAATAGGCATCCCCGATCGGCTCGGCGCCGCGGACGCTAGAGATGGGCTCGGCAATCAGCAGTGTGCCATCAGGCGACAAGGCCTGGTGAACCGCGCGCAACAGGACCATGATGCTGGCATCGTCATGATCGTGGATCACGCGCACCAGCGAGACGACATCGGCGCCCTCGGGGAGAGGGTTCGCAAGGAAATTCCCCCCGATCGCGACCGCGCGTGATGACAGACCCGCGGTGCGAAAGCGTTCGCTGGCCTGGTCGACTACCGCGGGCAGATCGAACAGCACGAATCGCAGCTTTGGTGCCTGCACCGCGACGGCGGCGATGAAGGAGCCGTCGCCGCCACCGATGTCGAGCAGACAGCGATGTCCGCGGAACGAATAAGCCGACAAAACCTGCTGCGAGATCATCGGCTGCGACGCCGCCATCAACGCGGTGTAAGGCGTGATCGCGTCGCGTGACAAATTGGCGGCGTTGGGATTGGCGGCATAGGGCCAGTAGGCGACTAGTTGCCCGGCGCCGACGTCACCGCGCAGCAGCGCGATCGGATCCCTCAGGTCTTCGTACAGCATCGCATGATGCTCTATCATGGCGACGACACCGGGATTGCCCCTCAGGGCTGCACCGAGCGACCCGAGACCATAGCAGCCGCCAGTACGACGCTGCAGCAATTGCAGCGAGACCGCCGCATCGAGCAGAATCAACGTTGCGTCGGTCGGCAACGGCACACGCGACGCCAGCTCTGCCGGACTGAGCGGGCCATTCGCCAGCTGGTCGAACAGCTTCAAACGGACACACGCGAACAGAACCTGCGAATAAACAAAGCCGGCGCAGAGATCGAACAGCGCGCCTGCACGCCGCCGCGCGATCGGCCGCGTCAGCGCAAAACTCCAAGCAAAACGCTGAAATCTTGGATCGGCGAGTATCGAATCGCGCCAGCCCAGCACGCGATCATGCAAGGACAACCGCGAGATGCAGCGCACTGCCTGGATGGCATCCGCACCGCGTGGCGCGTCGGATGTCCCATCCCCGGCCTCACGATGCGTGATCGCGGCCATGGTGGCTATGCAGCGAACTGGGCAAGCTTGGCCGGCACCAGGCGCTGGGCTTCCGAGAGCATGAGCGAACGCAATTCGGCGCCATTGGGACAGGGCGGGATCGCATCAATCGCGCCGCGCACCAGGTCATGCAAGCGGTAGAGCGCGCCATCGAGGCCGAGTTCGATCACCGCGCTCGGACGCCCGAGCGCTAGGTCGCGGCCGACGGGCTTGCCAATCTCATCTTCGTCTGAGGCCGCATCGCGAATATCGTCGGCGACCTGATAGGCCTCGCCGAGCTTCTCACCGACCATCCGCCACGGCTCGCAATCGGCGCCGGCTGACGCGGCGCCTGCAACGGTCGCTGCGGCGAACAGCGCGCCGGTCTTGGCGCGGTGATAATGCGCCAGATCGATCTCGTCTTCACATTCCCACGCCTGGCCCGCGACGATCCCCAATGGGACGCCGACGGATCGAGCCACCGTCAAGGTCAGCGCCGCCAGCCGCTCCGGCGTGCATTGAAGACGCGCCAGCGTCTGGAATGCGAGCACGATCAATGCATCTCCGGTGAGAACAGCGAGCGGCTCGCCGAACGCTTTGTGCACGGAGGGACGTCCTCGCCGCGTCTCCGCCGCGTCGAAGCAGGGCAGGTCGTCGTGCACGAGCGAGGCGCAATGTAACAGTTCGAGCGCCGCGCCGGCAGCGTTGGTGGCGGCGGGATGATCCTCGCCGCAGGCTGCGGCAACGCTATGGCAGAGCCTTGGCCGTACGCGCGCACCACGGGGAAACACCGCATAACGCATGGCCGCCGCCAGCCGGGGCGGACAGCCGGGAAGCTCGGCCTGGCCAATCGCTTCGTTGAGTGCCCGTTCGATCCGGCTGGTTACGTCCATGGCAAGCTCCCGTGTTTGTCACAAGAAATGTCAATCTTAGTTGTCGATAGTAGTGTAAATCAATATAGACACATGTCAATGACGAGCCGGAGCCGGTGCAACCATGCCCAGAGATCGTGTTGTCGTTGTTGGAAGCGGCGTCGCGGGACTGGTCTCAGCCTTCGCGCTCGCAGCACGCGGCCTCGACGTCACCGTTCTCGAACGTGCCGCCTCGCCGGGTGGCAAGATGCGCCAGATCGCGATCGGTTCGGCAAGGATTGACAGCGGCCCGACCGTCTTCACGATGCGCTGGGTATTCGACGAACTGTTCGCGGCAGCAGGCCGGAATTTCGCAGACCACGTCCGCCTGCGCCCGCTGGATATCCTGGCGAGACATGCCTGGGACGAGCACGCTCGTTTCGATTTGTTTGCCGATCAGGAACGCACTGTCGACGCGATCGGGGATTTTGCGGGCGCGCGTGAAGCCGAGGGATATCGCGCCTTCTGCCGGGATACCCAGCGCATCTACAACATTCTCGAAAAGCCCTTCCTGCGTGCACCCCAGCCGAGCATGGGCGGACTGATCGGCGCTGACGGCCTTCACGGGCTGATACGGCTGCCTCAGATCAAGCCGTTCTCGTCGATGTGGGCGGCACTGGGACGATATTTCGCCGATCCGAGGCTGCAACAATTGTTCGGACGCTACGCGACCTATTGCGGCTCGTCGCCGTATCTGGCGCCTGCCACGCTGATGCTGGTTGCGCATGTCGAGCACGAGGGCGTCTGGTCCATCGACGGCGGTATGCACGCGCTTGCGAAAACGCTGGCGGATTGCGCAAGCTCCTTTGGCGCCGTGATCCGGTGCGGTGAAGACGTCAGCGAAGTTCTGGTCTCCGGCGGCTACGCCACTGGCGTAAGGCTCGCAAGCGGTGAGCGCATTGCGGCGGACGCCGTGATCGTGAATGCAGATGTCGGCGCCATCGCCGACGGAATGTTCGGCACGCCTGCCCGCCGCGCCGCAACGGCGATCCCGCCCCGTGCACGCTCGTTGTCAGCCGTGACATGGAGCCTCGTTGCAGAACCGGATGGATTCCCGTTGCACCGGCACAATGTCTTTTTCTCGAGCGAATATGCAGCTGAGTTCGACGATATTTTCGTGCACGACCGGCTGCCGCGCGAGCCGACGGTCTATGTCTGCGCCCAGGATCGCGACGAACACATCGCACCGGGCGGTTCCGAGAAATTCCTGATCCTCGTCAACGCGCCAGCGAATGGCGACCGACATGTCTACGATGCAATGGAGTTGGAAAAATGCGCTCAGCAGACATTCGGCATTCTGGAACAACGCGGCCTACGAATCCAGCCGCAGGCGGATGCAATACAAGTGACGACGCCAGCGGATTTCAACCGGATGTTTCCGGCTACGGGCGGCGCGTTGTACGGGCGCAGCTCGCACGGATGGATAGCCTCCTTCCAGCGTCCTGGAGCGCGAACCAGGATTCCGGGCCTATACCTGGCGGGGGGCAGCACGCATCCGGGTCCGGGCGTTCCGATGGCGGCGCTGTCGGGCCGATCTGCAGCAGCCAGCCTGATCGCGGACCTGACTTCTCGCGGGTCGTTCCGCCGAACGGCTATGCGTGGTGGTATATCGACGCGCTAAGCGACGACGGGCATAACGGCATCACGATCATTGCTTTTATCGGCAATGTTTTTTCTCCCTACTACGCATTCGCACGCCGCAAGCGGCCTGCCGATCCGATCAACCATTGCGCCATCAATGTTGCGATCTATCGCAGCGGCGGCAACCGCTGGGCGATGACGGAGCGGCCGCGCGAGGCGGTCAGCCGCACGATCGACACATTCGCGGTGGGACCAAGCAATCTGTCCTGGAACGGAAGCTCGCTAACCATCAACGTCGACGAAATCTCTGTTCCGATCCCCGGACGTCTGCGCGGCACCATCCGATTGGTCCCCATGGCGGTCACGCCGCAGGTCTTCCTGCTGAATCCGGCAGGTCGTCATCAATGGTGGCCGATCGCACCGTTCGCACGCGTCCAGGTAAGACTCGATCATCCCCACCTGAGCTGGCAGGGTGACGGCTATTTGGACATGAACCACGGCGATGAACCGCTCGAACAGGGCTTCTCAGATTGGCAATGGGCACGCGGAGCGATGCAGGACGGCACGGCGATCCTCTACGAAGCGGAGCGCCGCGACGGGAGCCGGGTCGACCTGGCGATGACGTTTGATCGCAACGGAAGAATGCAGGCGTTTGAGCCACCACCAACAGTGAAGCTTAGGCGCACAGGCTGGCGCGTCGCCCGCAGCGTGCGCAGCGACGGCGCCGCCAAGATCGTCAAGACGCTGGAAGATGCGCCTTTCTACGCCCGCTCGGTGCTCTCGGCGAAGCTCCTGGGCAAGCCCGTGACTTTGATCCACGAAAGCCTCTCCCTCGATCGCTTCAAGATGCCCCTCGTGCAGGCCATGCTGCCATTCCGCATGCCTCGGGCATTGCGGTAAACGAGGCATCGCGTCAGGGCGATTTTGTTCCGTCGGTTTGTTTCGCGCGTTCGGCTTCCTTCTTTCTGTCGAGCCGCCGGCAAACCAGCTCAAGAACGCCCCATGCCGCCGCGAACATGAGCACCACGAAGAACTCGACGAAACCGAGATAGCTGTCCATGATGTCGCCTCGCACAACTCTCCGCAGCTCTCGCTTCAGCGCAGATTTGGTTTCAGCAGAAGGCTACGTCCAGCTCACCAATGGCGGCATCGAGCTCAAAATGGTTTCGATATTGCCCCCGGTCTGAAGTCCGAACATGGTGCCGCGGTCGTAGAGCAGATTGAACTCGACATAGAGACCACGGCAGGCAAGCTGCTGCGCGCGCTCGGCGTCGGTCCAGGGCTCCAGCATCCGCCGGCGCACAATCCGTGGATAGACATCCAGCAAAGCAAGCCCGACGTCGCGCGTGAAGGCAAAATCCTTGGCGAAGTCGCCGGTGTTAAGATGGTCGTAGAAGATGCCGCCGACGCCGCGCGACTGCTCGCGATGGGGCAGGAAGAAGTAGGTATCCGCCCACGGCTTGAACTTGCCGTAGTAGGCTGGATCATGGGCGTCGCAGGCCTGTTTCATCGCCGCGTGAAACGCAACGGCGTCCGGCGCGTGCTGGGTTCGCTGCTCCGGCAGCATCGGCGTGAGATCCGCGCCGCCGCCGAACCAGCCCTTTGCCGTCGAAAGGAACCGGGTGTTCATATGCACTGTCGGCACCCGCGGGCTGCGCGGGTGCATGATCAGGCTGATGCTGGTGGAGACATAGTCGAGCTGAACGCCGTCGCCCGGCAGTGTTTTGGCCATCTCGGGCGTCAGCCTCCCGTTGGCCGATGACGTATGGATACCGATCTTCTCGAACAGTCTGCCGCCGCTGAGGAAGCCGCCGGTGCCACCGCCACTGCCGGACGCTCGCGTCCACGGCTTGTAGGTGAAGGTGACCGGCTCCCCGGAAAACAGCGCGGCGGGCGCCTCGCGCTCCAGCAGCTCGACCTCGGCGCAAATCCTGTCGCGCAGCGATTCGAACCATACTTTCGCTTCGGCGCGCTGCTGTTCGGCGAGACCGTTTCTGCCGTCGCGGATGGGCTCGGTCCCGTACATCCCATTTGCTCTATCGGTAGGAGGCCATGCGCTGCAACTGATCGCGGCGTTCGAGCCGCTCGAACAGGTCGATAACCCAGACCACGCGGTCTTCGATCGGCCGCCGCGGCTTGACGTTTTCGCGCAGCGGCGTTGCCGCGACGGCCTCGACCAGGAAACGAGTCTCTTCGACAGCCGCGGCTTGGGCGACAAGATTTTGCGCAGGCTCCCATTCCGCTTGCGGCAAAAGCAGCGTTCGCCCCAGCACCGCAATCTTGCGATTGGTGGAGACGATCGCACGCCTCGACACCGAATCCAGACCGCTCCGCTCCAGTTCGCGGCCAATCTCCGCATAAAGCGCGCGGGCCGCATAGATTCCCGGGCGGCAGCCAATCGGCAGATTGGCGATCCCGTGCGTCGCGCGGGAATAGAAAATATCGGCAGCATCGAGCAGCCGCTGTACGATGGCCGCGATCTCCGGCGTGAAGGACGGAGTCTGCAGCCATGTGTTCGGATCGATTCCCGCCTCGCGCAGCCACGATTGCGGCAGATAGAGCCGGCCGGCGCGGGCATCTTCGCCGACATCGCGGGCAATGTTGGTAAACTGCATCGCGACGCCGAGATCGCAGGCGCGCGCGACGATCTCGGGGGCGCGCCGCCCCATGATCAGTGTCATCATCGCGCCGACGGCACCCGCGACGCGTGCGGCATAGGCCGTCAGATCCTGCAACGTCTCATAGCGGCGGACCTCTGCATCCCATGCGAGACCTTCGAGCAAGGCTTCCGGCAGTTCGCGGGGAATACAGAACTTTGCGACAATTTCGGCGAACAGGCGATCTGCGGCACGGTCCATCGGCAGGCGTTGATACGCCCGGTCGAGCCGGTCCCGTAACCGCGCCACCGCGGATGCGCGATCATCTCCGAGATCGACCGCATCATCCGCCAAACGACAGAATGCGTAGAGCGCGATGGCGGGTTCGGCGACCCGGCGCGGCAGCACCTTCGATGCGGCATTGAAAGTCCGAGAGCCGCCCTTGAGCAGAGCGCGGCAGGCAGCCATGTCGATGGGATCGAGCCGTGTCGTCATGCGGTCACCAGGCTTGCAAGGTGTGAGGCATCGGGCACCAGGGAATCCAGAACCCGTGCCGAGGAGAGCACACCAGGCAGGCCCGCTCCAGGATGCGTGCCGGCACCGACCAGGTACAGATTTTGGATATCTTCGCTCTTGTTGTGCGGGCGAAACCACGCGCTTTGAGTCAAGATCGGCTCCAGCCCAAAGGCGGCGCCGCGAAACGAGGAGAGCCGGTCCTGGAAATCCTGCGGCGTCAGCAGGCGCGAGCTGACGATCTCGTCCTCCAGACCCGGCAATACAGTTCTGGCGAGTTCGCCTGCAATCGCCAGGCGATAATCTTCGGCCATCACGCTCCAGTCGGTTCCGCCTTGCAGATGCGGGACAGGTGAAAGCACGTAGAACGCGTCGCAGCCGTCTGGTGCGAGGGACGTGTCCGTCGCAGTCGGGCGATGCAAGTACAGGCTGAAATCATCGGCCAGAACCTTGCGATCAAAAATGTCGGTGAGCAAGCGCTTGTAACGCGGCCCCAGCAGGATCGTGTGGTGCGGCACTCCATCGTATCTGCGGCGTGTGCCGAAGTACCAGACGAACAAGCTCATAGAGTAACGTGCACGTTCGATGCGCCTATCGGTCCAGCGCGATCGCGCCGACGCAGGTACGAGATGCCGATAAGTCCATGCGGAATCGGCGTTTGACACCACGATATCGGCAGCGACGGTCTCGCCCGATTCCAGCCAAACGCCCCGCGCAACACCGTCGTTCACGACGATTTCGCGGACCCCCTGGTTGCAGCAGAGTCTGCCACCCTGGCCCTCGATCAGCCTGACCAGCCCATCAACCAGCCGCCCGGTGCCGCCAAGCGCAAAATGCACGCCCCAGCACCGCTCCAGAAATGCGATCAAGCAATAGATCGAACTCGCAGTGAGGGGATTTCCGCCGATCAACAACGGATGAAAGCTGAACACGACGCGCAGGCGCGGATCGCTGAAGAATTTCGAAACCAGCGAGTAGACACTGCGATAGCTCGACAACCGCAGCATCTCAGGCGCGATCTTCGCCATGTCGGTCCATTTGCTGAACGGCACGTCGCCGAGCCTCTCGAAGCCGACCTTGAAGATCTCTTCGCTGGCCTTCATGTATGCGTCGTAGCCGTCAACGTCGCCAGGCGAAAATCGAGCGATCGCGCCGCGCATCGCCCCGGCATCGCCGGAATAGTCGAAGTGCGATCCGTCGTGAAACCGGATCCGATAAAACGGCGAGACCGGCACCAGAGTCACGTCGTCGGACATCTTTAGTCCGCACAGCTTCCACAATTCCTCGAACAGAAACGGTGCGGTGACGATGGTAGGCCCTGCGTCAAAGGTGAAGCCGTCCTGCCGGTACACGTAGGCACGGCCGCCGGGGGCATCGAGCTTTTCGAGGACGGTGACGCGATAGCCTTTTGCGCCGAGCCGGATTGCGGCTGCCAATCCGCCAAAACCGCTGCCGATCACCACCGCGTGCGGTTGGCGCTGCGACGGCGCCGATGGCGTCGATTGGACTGAGATTGAATCCAGCATAAGACCACTGTAATTATTTATTGACACCTGCCTAGCCTGAAAGTGTACATTCTAAGGTACAATTTTTGTGCCGCTTGCTCGGCGGAGTTTGCGTGGGCGTATTTCATAATGAGCTCCGTGATCAGTTGCGGCTGCTCTTCGTGCGCGAGATGACCGAGGCCCGGCAGCCGCTCGATGACGGCACTTGGAAGAATCTCGCGAACCTGACGTGCGACCTCGGGCGATATCGAGCGATCATTGGTGGCGGCCACCAGGACCAGCGCTGTCGTCAGCCGCGGCAGATCGTGCAGCAACGGTTCGAGTTTCCAGTTCGCCATCATCCGAAGTGCGGCCGCAACATGCGCAGGATTCCGGACCAGCTTACGATAGAGTGCAATCCCATCCTGATCGATTGTCGAACCGGTGTTGGCGATCAACCGCTCGACCGCGCCGGCATGAGATGCCTGCCAAGCGAACACGCGTGGCACCAATGGATTCAGCACCAGCAGATTCGCCAGGGGCGAAAACAGATGGTTGGCGATTCCGCCGAACGGCATGAATGCGCCATTCAGGGCGATTAGCAGGCGCGGCGCCGTGCGGCGGGCGAGACACATGCGTGCCGCTATCGCCGCCCCTGCGGAATGACCGACCGTGATCTCCGGCCTCACCTCCAGTTTGCGGAGCTGTATGCCGAGGTCGGCCGCCATGCCCGGCAGCGACAACCGATACGACGGTGGTGATTGCGTAAATCCATGTCCGGGCAGATCCGGCGCAACCACCGAGAAATGCCTGGCCAGCAGTGGTAACATGTCGCGCCAGGAATGCGTTGCGGCTCCGGTGCCGTGGATCAGGAGCAGCGATGGCCCCTCGCCCATTCGCTGCACATGCCAGCGGATCCCGGCCGCTTCGACGAACACACTGGCATTTCGGTTGGGCCAGTCCGTACCATCGCGGCTCCAAACGAGACCGGACACGGCAGACCCTCATGCGCGCGATGCCGACGGCACGCCGGCAAGGAACGTGTCATAGGCCGCAATGAATTCGGCCTCGGCTTCGAAATGCGGCATCGCACCGGTCGGGAACACGCAAACGGTCCAATTGGCGCGGCCCTCAACCTGGGTTTTGTTGGAGTAGTCGACGAAGTCGCCGCGCACGCCGTGGCTCATCCAGACCGGAAGTGTCAGCGAGTGATAGATGCTAATAATGTCCTCACTGAACAGAAATCCGGATACGAAATAATACGGCGCATGCTGTGCGCCGGGTTGTCGCGTCGTCAGGTAGTCGTATTCAAGCAAGCCCTCGTCGATATTACGCGAGCCCCAGGTCTTGCTCAGGAAGTAGCGGATTCCGGCACGGCTGGTTAGCAAGCGGAAGAAGCCTTCGCTCCAAAGAGAAAATTCGAAGAGAGCGTGAAGCCACGGCTTGCCGCGCGTGCCGTCGCGCCATGATGTGGTCTTGTCGCTGCTCCTGAAACCGGTGGGGCTAACCAAGGCTGCGCTGCGAAACGCCAGCGGCGCCTCGCTGACTGCCCTGGCGAGAAATTCCGACGATAGCGACACCGCCAATGCGTCAACCGGGCCGCGCCCGTGATCGTTCTGGATCTCGCGTATCGCGATCAGAATCGCGTCGGTCATCATGCGGACGGTGTATTCGCGCTTTCCCCGCTCCGAATGACCGAAGCCCGGAAGCTCCAAAGCGTAGACCGTCCGGCTTCCGCGGTAGTGTTCGTAAAGCGGCTTGATCTCGTAAGCGGAGCCCGCGGCATTGATGCTGTGAACGAGCAATAGCGGTGGGAACTCGCCAGGAGTTTCGGGAGTAGCTGAATAGTATGTCAGTCTCCCAACCGAACTGCCGATCTCGTGGCGCTGGCCGGACACGGGCGCGGGTAACTCGTCCGCGCCACGCGAAGCGGCAGGGGTGATCGCCGGGGCGGCTGCGCTCATCGCAAATCTCCTTTTTCCTGCCAGATCGCATCTCGCCGTGGCCAAGACCGTAACAGCAGTGTATCAGGACTGACAATCATAGTTGTCGGCCAGAAACGGAAATGCCGCTTGACACAAGCTCCACCCATCAAACCGTTGCTGGAAGTGCTTTCCGGGCGGCGGCAGGCGGTTCCGCCGCTCTGGATGATGCGTCAGGCCGGCCGCTACTTGCCCGAATACCGCGACGTTCGCGCCAGGGCCGGCGGCTTTCTCGATCTCTGCTTCACACCAGAACTCGCTGCCGAAGTAACGCTGCAACCGATCCGCCGTTTCAATTTCGACGCCGCGATCATCTTCTCGGATATTCTCGTCATCCCCTATGCGTTGGGTCGCAACGTCAGGTTCGAAGTCGGCGAAGGACCGCGGCTCGATCCCTTGGACACGCCGGACAAGGTTCGCACACTTTCCTCGACCGGGGATTTCACCAAGCTCGAGCTGGTATTCGAGGCGCTGCGCCGGGTACGCCGTGAACTCGATCCGAGGATCACGCTGATCGGATTCTGTGGCGCGCCTTGGACGGTCGCTACCTACATGGTCGCGGGGCGCGGCACACCGGATCAGGCGCCGGCGCGCATGATGGCCTATCGCCAACCCGAGGCATTTTCGCAGATCATCGACGCTCTCGTCGAGAACTCGATTCGCTACCTGCTCGGGCAGCTCGCCGCCGGCGCCGACGTCCTGCAGATTTTCGACACCTGGGCCGGTGTTCTCCCACCGCGCGAATTCCTGCGCTGGTCGGTCGAACCGACCCGGCGCATTGTCGAGGGTGTCCGCAGTAAGGTGCCGGGCGCGAGGATCATCGGCTTCCCGCGGGGCGCCGCCGCGTTGCTGCCTGGGTATGTCGATGCAACCGGAGTCGACGCGGTCAGCATCGACTGGACGGCGGAACCGTCGCTGATACGTGAACGGATTCAAACGCGCGTTGCGGTGCAGGGCAATCTTGATCCACTGGTATTGATCACGGGCGGTGACGCGCTGAATCGCGGAGTTGATGACGTGTTGGCGAATTTCGCGGGAGGGCGACTGATCTTCAACCTTGGCCACGGCATCCAGCCGGAAACCCCGATCGCGCATGTGGAGCAGATGATAAAGCGGGTTCGGGCCTACAAGGCATCGCTTTAGCCGACGCTGGCGAGCACGGCCTTTGACAAGGTCGCGGCGTCGGCGTGCGGCAGCGGCAGATAGCGCGCGCCCATTTCTTTGGCGATAGCTTCTCCTGAAACGCCCGGACGCGGCGACGTATCGACGAGTACAACTGCAATACCGGCGCCGCGCAACTGTCGCGCTGCGCTCACCGCGTCGTCCTCGGCACGCGGACGCCCCTGCCCGCCATCGCGTGCAATGTTGGCGCGGCCGTCGGTCAGAACGATCACTGTCGGCGTTTGTCCCTTGCGACGAACCGAGTCCGACAGCATAAAGGCCGCATCTAGGCCTGCGGCCAGGGGCGTGCCGCCCCCGCCCGGCAGTCCTGCAAGGCTACGTTTGGCGCGTGCCAGCGAACGGGTCGGCGGCAGCAGCATTTCCGCGGCGCTGCCGCGAAACGCAATCAATGCCACCTGGTCGCGCCGGATGTAGCAATCCGCCAAAAGCAGTTCGACCGCACCCTTGGCTTCCGCCAGCCGATGCAATGCTGCGGACCCGGACGCGTCGACCACGAAAATCGTGACAGTTTCCGTGCGCTGCTTGAACCGTGAGATGCGGAAATCGTCCTTGCGGATCAGAATGCGGGGCCGGGCTTCCTCGCCCGACCCATCCGCTTCCCGGCGTCGCAAAGGCTGCCATGGCGCCGCTGCGCGCAAGGTTTCGATCACGTTGAGCCTCACGCCGCCACGCAATGCGTCGCGCAAGACGCCGGCCGGACGGCCGCGTGAGCTGGATTTCTGCAATGCGCCGGCCTTGCCGGAGGAACGACTGCGCGAACGTCCGGCAGATCCCGCGCGAAGTGCCGCCAGCACATCCGGCGGGATTGCCGCCTGCACAGCGGCCAGAATGACTTCGTCGAGGGCACGATCGTTGGTTGGCGTTTGATCTTTACCACCGGACGCTTCGGCCTCATCTTCGGTCGGCGGCGGAGGCTGCTCGGGTTGGGCCGGCTCCTCCGCTGGCGGAAACACCGGCACACGGGGCGCGAGCACCAGCCGCGCGGCCAAAGCGAGATCATCTTGTTCGACTCTGGAGTGACCCGCAAGCGCGGCACTGGCGCAGGCGATACGCAGCGCGAGCAACGGCGCACGCAACGACGCTATGCCTAACGCTATGGCCGCCGCACAAACTGCCTCGATCTGGACCACGTCGGGCTTGAGAGATGGCAACTTCGCACGTGCCGCAGCTGTTTCCCCGGCATCAGCAGAGAATTCCTCGGCGTCTCGGACGCCGATTGCGTTGAGATCGAGGTGGAGCGCCAGACGATCGCGCAGCGACGCCGGCGCGAATTCGTCCTCAAGGCCTTCGTCCAATGCGATCACACCGAAACGAGCAGGCATCCGAAGGGACAGTCCGTCGCGCTCGACGATGGTCTCCCCAGCGTCCATCGCCGCTGTGACATGCACCGTCATTGCGGCCGATAGCCGCTCTGCCATCGCCAACATGATCACGCCACCGTCCGCTTCTGCCAAGAGCCCGCGTTCGGCAACAGGTCGGCCGTTCAGTAGAGTCGCGTTGAGGTCCAATCCGCCGAGCAGCCGGCCCTCAGCGATATTCAGCGGCACTTGCTTCACATTGCAGGATGCCGGCAGTGCCAAACGAAGCAAGGCGAACCAACGATCTCGCACTGGGCCTGCGCGTGATCTCAGTAACACGCCCCCGGTCCCTGACGGGTCCACCGCAAACAATTGCGCCGCTGTCACCGCGTCGGACCAAACGGGGGCGCCGGTCACCCCAGCACCTCCAAAATCGCACGGTCGACCCGTACCGAGGAGCCCGCATCATCGAGCGGATTGCGCCGCAGCCGATGGCGCAGGGCCGAGGGAGCGATCCGGCGGAGATGATCGTCGGTCACGGCCTTGGCGGAGTCCAGTGTCGCTAGCGCACGGGCCGCACGCATCAAGGTCAATTCGCCGCGCAGGCCGTCGGTGCCAAGCGCCATGCAGAGTTTGGCGGCGCGCTCGAGCGTGACATCAGGCACCGAAACCGAGGAGAGTTTCTCCCGCGCCATGATGATCTTCTTGCGAAGCATGGCCTCGTCCTTGGCCCACTTTGTGACGAAGGCTTCGCTATCGTTTTCAAAAGCGTCACGGCGCCGCACCACCTCGATCCGGTCCGCAAGATTGTCGGGGGTCTTCACCTCTACCGACATGCCAAAGCGATCCAGCAATTGCGGGCGCAACTCGCCTTCCTCTGGGTTTCCAGTACCGACCAGCACGAATCTCGCCGGATGACGTATGCTCAAGCCCTCGCGCTCGACAACATTTTCGCCTGATGCAGCGACGTCAAGCAGGAGATCGACAAGATGATCCTCCAGCAGATTTGCTTCGTCGATATAGAGGAACCCGCGATGGGCGCGAGCCAACAAACCAGGCTCGAAGGCCTTTTCCCCGCGCGTCAGTGCCCGTTCCAGATCGAGCGCGCCGACCACGCGATCCTCGGTCGCGCCAAGCGGCAGATCGACGACGGGCACCGGGACCTGTACCGACTTTAGTCTACCCTTGCTCGCCCGAACGCGGCAATTCTCGCAAAGTTCCACCGGCCGATCCGGATCGCAATTGTAACGGCAACCCACGACGATCTTCATCTTCGGCAGCAGGGCGGCAAGCGCGCGGACCGCCGTGGATTTTCCGGAGCCGCGGTCGCCAAAGGCCAGTACACCGCCGACCTTTGGATCGACAGCGGCAATCAGCAGCGCAAGCTTCATCTCGTCCTGACCGACAACCGCGGAGAAGGGAAATGCTGCTGCCATGCTATGCTCTCAGTGCTCCGGACGCGTTCGCGCAATGATGTCGGCGGCGCCTTTGTCAAGCAGCTCAAGCCCGACCGCGCGACCGAGTTCGCGCGGGCGGTTTGCAGCGCCCGAACGGGTCACCTCGATGAACTGGCCCCCGCCCGCTTCATCCAAAACCGAGGCTGTGAGCGTCATCTGCGAACCTTCGATGGTCGAATATCCAGCTATGGGTGAATTGCAGTGGCCGTTGAGAACCCACAACACCTCGCGCTCCGCATCGCAACTGAGATGCGACGCAGAATCGTCGATCAGAGCGAGATGCCGCCGCGTCTGCCAATCATTGACCGCGCACTCGACGGCCACGATACCCTGCCCCACTGCTGGCAACATTTCCGAAGGCGACAGCTCGCAGGCAATACGATGGCCGAGGCCGATCCGTTCGAGCCCGGATCGAGCCATGATCAAAGCATCGGCCGGTCCCGCCTCGCCGCCACGAGGCAACCGTTGCATATCCCGATTGTCCAGTTTGCGAACTCTGGTATCGGCCGCACCGCGAAAGTGGATCACTTCGATGTCCGGAAACAGTCGCCTGGCATAAGCTGCGCGCCGCACAGCGTTGGTGCCGATCCGGTAGCCCTTGCCACGTGAGCGCTTGATGTCATCGAGAGAGACGCCCGGCCTCAGCACCAGCGCATCGGTCGGCGGATCACGCGGCAGTGTCGCACCGATCACGAGCCCCGGCGTGTCCTCATTGCCAGGCATGTCCTTGAGCGAATGCATCGCTGCATGAAGCCGGCCCGATGTAACGGCGGCGCGGATTTCAGCCACGAAGGCGCCGCCCTTCCCGCCGTGGACCAGAAGCTTGCTGGTCTGATCCCCGTCGCCGGTAGTCTCGAACCTGACGATCTCGACGTCTAATTCGGACGCGGCCTTGGATAGGCGCTGCGCAACATCTTCGGTCTGGGTCAACGCCATGACGCTCTTGCGCGTGCCTATCCGCATCGAGACTGTCACCACCACGCTCCAATCCGCAGCCGCACGACGCGCCGCGGGCAGAGATTAAGGCCAACCGTTGCCGGAATGCAAACCAAGGCCAGCGTGCGGTGCACACGCCAATTCAAGACACAATATCGCAGAATATACGAGCCAATCATCCGGCGTTTCACAGCGCGCCAGATTTTTTTGCCGAAGCACTCCGATCTCTTCCTGCTTCTGCGGGGCACGACGGAGTGTTACTCCTATCGCTGCGGAGCTCGGATGCAACAAGCCGCCGGAAATCGAGATCGCGATGAGCGCGGATGTCCTGATAGGTGACGGCGGAGCGGTGCGGCTGACACCTCATCCGTTGCGTGCAGCCGTACTCGGCGAGGTTCATGCTCGCCCTTTCACACCGGTTTCGGTGCCATCACGCATCGTGCATTTTGCCTTCGATACGTCGGGGGCACGTGCGCAGGCCGACCGCGCCAATCTGATCGCATTCTGCACGTCGCGCGGGCTGCAGCCGCCGTCTCCTGGCGAAAGGCATCATCGTGCACCGTTCGGCACCACCGTGCTGCGATGGGAACAGCATTCCGAATTCACGACCTATACCTGGGAAATGCCGGCCGATCCCGCGGCCGCGCCGTTCCATCCGGACGCGGCCTCGCTGGCGCTGCCAATGCGGCTCTTCGCGCAGCCCGGCCCGCTGCTGGTGGCCGTCGATCTGCATCTTCTGAGCGAGGACCCGCAACGAACCGCGCCCGAACGCCTCTTCGACAAAGCCAGTCTGGCCGTGGCCGAGAACTCGGACGGCGCCGCGGTCTACGCCACCGACTTCCAGCCGGGACCATCCGGCTTTGTCCGCATCCTCGTTGCCAACCGTACGATGTCGCCGGACCGCGCCGGGGCTTTGGTCCGACGGGTGATCGAACTCGAAACATATCGCACGCTGGCGCTGCTCGGCCTGCCTGAAGCGCAACGGCTGTCGCCATCGATCGCAGCGGTGGAGCGCCGCCTCGTCGAGGTCACAGACCAGATGCGCCGCGCCGGCGATCTCGCCGCCAACCACAAGCTGCTCGACGAGCTGACTGCCCTGGCGGCCGAGGTCGAAGCGGGGGCAGCCGCCAGTGTGTTTCGGTTTGGCGCCAGCCGCGCCTATGAAGAGATCGTCGAGCAACGCCTGCAAACCATTGGCGAACGCAAGGTCGGCGGCCTCCCGACGTGGTCGTCGTTTCTTGCACGCCGGATGAAGCCCGCGCTACGCACATGCGTCACCGCCGAGGCGCGGCAATCCAGCCTGTCGTTGAAACTCGCACGCGCCGCAAACCTGCTGCGTACGCGCGTCGACGTCGAGCTCGAACAGCAGAATCAGGAGCTGCTGAAGTCGATGAATGCGCGGACGCGACTGCAACTGCGACTGCAGGCTACGGTGGAAGGCCTGTCGGTCGCGGCGATCACCTATTACGTGGTGAGCTTGTTCGGATACATCGCCAAGGCGGCGCATGACAGCGGCACTATTGATCTCGAGCCCAGCGTCGCGACGGCCGCCTTCGTTCCGGTCGCCGGCTTTGCGATCTGGTGGACGGTGCACAGCATCCGCAGGAAGCACATTGCCGGCGAAGATCCATGAGGTTCTTTGTTGGATTCATCGCGATCGCGGCGATCCTGATCGGGCTTTTCAAATTGCATGAAGGCAGCCGGGACCTGAACATCACGCGGACCGTCGTCAGCGACACTCCGGTCACGATCTTCAGACGGCAATCCGCGTTGCCCGCGCCTGTCGTCGTGATCGCCCACGGCTTTGCTGGTTCGCAGCAGTTAATGCAGCCGTTTGCCGAAACGCTTGCGCGCAACGGCTACATCGCCGTGACTTTCGATTTTCTCGGCCATGGCCGCAACCCGGTCCCGATGCATGGCGATATCACCAAAGGCTTGACGATCACCAACGCGTTGCTGAAGGAGCTGACCGACGTCGCGGCGTTGGCTCGCGGACTGCCAGGGAGCAATAGCCGGCTCGCGGTGCTCGGACATTCGATGGCGTCCGACATCGTGGTCCGGTTCGCGCAGGCCCAACCGGACGTCGAGGCGACGGTCGCGGTATCCGTGTTTTCGCCCGTGGTTACGCCGTCCAGCCCGCGAAATCTGCTGGTCATCGTCGGCGCGCTGGAGCCTGCGATGCTCAGGAATGAGGGCCTGCGCATCGTCAATCTGACAACCGGCGGCACGGCAATCCCTGGCGAGACTTACGGGCAATTCTACGACGGCACCGCGCGCAAGCTGGTGCTGGCGCGTGGCGTCGAACATATTGGCGTGCTCTACAGTCATGACGGCATGGTCGAAGCCGCACGCTGGTTGAATGCGGTCTTCGGCGATCGGCCGCAGGAGGAAGTCGACAGCCGCGGGCGCTGGTTGGCGCTGGTGTTTGCCGGAATCGTTGGACTGGCCTGGCCGTTGTCGGCATTGTTGCCGGAGGTCAGCCCACGCCCAGTCGGCGCGAGCCTCCGCTGGAAGACGCTGATGACGGCAGCGCTGCTGCCCGCGATCGTGACCCCATTGTTGCTCTGGAAGATGCCGACTGACTTTCTGCCGATCCTGCTTGGCGATTATCTGATGCTGCATTTTCTGGTGTATGGAACTTTCTCGACCGCGATACTCGTGTACTTGCGCAGCAAGCAACCGCCGGCCACTGCGACGAATGTCGCCTGGACACGCGCCGCGATCGCGGCCGCCGCCGTGTCCGCCTACAACGTCCTGGCCTTCGGCCTTCCCATCGACGCCTATGTGTTTTCGTTCCTGCCGATTCCGGCCCGGCTGCCGCTGATCGCCGCAATCGCATGTGGGACGCTGCCCTATTTCATCGCCGACGAATGGCTGACACGTGGTAGCGAGTCCCGTATCGGCGCGTACGCTTTCACCAAATTCTGTTTCCTGACCTCGCTCGCCATTGCCGTTGCGCTCGACCCAATGAAACTGTTCTTCCTTGTCATTATCTTGCCTGCGATCCTGTTGCTGTTTACGGCCTTCGGGCTGATCAGCCGCTGGAGCTACGCGGCGACCCGCCACCCGTTTCCTGGCGCTCTCGCCAACGGCGCGCTGTTCGCATGGGCGATCGCCGTAACCTTTCCCATGATCGTGCGATGAGTATTGCCCGAACGACACCTTCTTGGAGTGGACGAGACATGTGGAGACCTAAGCGCATCGAACCCGCGGCTGGACAGGAGTCAGTTTGGGATTATCCCCGTCCGCCGCGGCTGGAGAAAATCGGCGCACGGCTGCGCGTCATTTTCAACGCACGCACAGTCGCCGATACGACGGCGGGCTATCGCGTGCTCGAGACCAGTCATCCGCCGGTTTACTACATCCCGCCCGACGATATCGCGCCACAATATCTGATGGATGCGCCGGGCGGCTCGTGGTGCGAATTCAAGGGGCACGCAAAATACTGGTCGCTTGATGTCGATGGACGGACGTCCGAACGCGCAGCTTGGAGCTACCCTTCGCCGTCACTTGCTTTTTCCGATATCGCGGATCACATCGCTTTTTATGCTTCGCGCGTCGATGAATGCTGGGTGGACGACGAACGCGTGCAGCCTCAGGAAGGCGACTTCTACGGCGGCTGGATCACCTCGCGCATCGTCGGACCGTTCAAGGGCGGCGCAGGGACTCGCGGATGGTAGAGTACGAATCTCCTGCTGGTCATCGCTACTTCGTTTGTCTCGTCGAACTGTTCGCGAGCCCAATCCCGGTATTTAATGAGGTCGGGGCAGCGCGGGTGTCGCGGGATTGATCGGCTGGTAGAGTTTCGGCGGATCAGACCGACCGGCTGTGGCGTGCCTGTGTTTGCGCCACCAACCGGCGTAGTTGCTTGTGCGGCTTCGGTGCGGGATTTGCCGTTGTAGTCGACCGTGAGCCGGCCTATCGCGGCGAGCGCGAGGACGGCGAAACCAGTTAGTTCGGGTCCAGCCCGCTCGGCGCGACGCGCGCCACTTCCGTTGCCTTCAGGCGCATTTGCCGCGATTTCGCGGTTGGTGGGATCGCAGAAAATAGATGAATCTTCCGGCAATGATGAATGTCGTGGCCGCGAGAGTGAATAACATCATCCAGGTGATTGGATCGCGCCTTGGACGAGCGGCATCGATTGTACGATTGGGATGACAATAGGAGCGATTGGACCTCGTCATAAAGAAAGGCTCCACCCGTCCCAAATCCGGGAAAAATTAAAAAAAGACGCTATTTCTGTGCTTTCTCGCGCGCCACGCCCAGCATTGTCAGAGCCGTATGTAAACTCTAGTTGACAGTCACATGTGTGTCGGAGAACTTGAGATCTTACGGAATTGCGGGGCAGCTCAGAGGGGGATGACATGGCGTCAATGAACGACTGCCGCATAGAGCGGTCCGATCCGACCGAGCTTGAGCAGCTCCTGCAGGGTATGGTGGAAGGCCACGAGCCGGCCTTCGAAAAGCTGCACGCGGCCACGCGACGCAAGCTGTTCTCCACCGTCTTGGTGGTCGTAAGGCGCCGGCATCTCGCGGAGGAGATCGTGCAGGAGGCCTATGTTCGCATCTGGTTGAACGCAGCCGGATATCGTCGGGCGTTGGGCTCGCCCATGATGTGGATGATCACGATCGCTAAAAACCTCGCGATCGACGCCGTGCGAAGGCCGTCGCGAGAAATCTATCGCGACCATTCCGCCCTGCTGGACTTTCCAGCCGACACACCCACGGCGCTGGAGAGCATGGAAAGCAAGGAAAACGAAAGCGACACCGTCAAGCTTCAGCAGAGCATGTTGTCCGCTCTGCAAACGCTCGACCCGACCCGGCGTCATCTGGTGATCGCGGCTTATCTCTACGGTGAGAGCCGGCAGCGGCTGGCCGAGCAGTATGGCGTTCCCGTCAACACCATCAAGACCTGGCTGCGGCGCGCGCTGCTGCAGGTACGGGCGCAGATCGGGGCAATGGCGCTGGGCGATCTTGCTCTCCTCGTTGACGGCATACGAGAACAGCAACTTGAAGACCGCGTAGGTTCAGAGATCGAAATCGGTCTCTTGTAGATGGTTCAGTCAACGCAGCTCAAGGTCAGAAATCTCGTCCTCGTACTCGGCGACCAGCTTGACGCGGATTCAGCCGCGTTCGATGGGTTCGACCACGATCTCGACGTAGTTATGCAGATGGAGGTAAACGAGGAAGCGACCTACATAACACAGCATAAGCTTCGTATAGCTTACTTTTTTGCCTCGATGCGCCATTTTCGGGAGGAAATGATCGCACGGCGGCGGCGCGTTCGCTATATTGCCATCGACGATCCCTCGAACACGGGAACGTTCGAAACCGAAATCGTCCGAGCCCAACAGTCGCTTAGCCCCGAGCGTACGATCGTCTTGGAGCCGGGCGACTGGCGTATCGCCGAGAAGCTCAAGCGACTTCCGCAACCGCCTGAGTTCCGACGCGACCGGCATTTCTTCAGCTCACAGGAAGATTTCACAGCCTTCACGCGCGACAATCCTGGACATATCCTGGAGACCTTCTACCGCCATATGCGGAGGAAAACCGGACTATTGATGGACCAGACTACCGGCAAGCCAATTGGATCGGCCTGGAACTTCGACGAGCAGAACAGAAAGCCGTTTGGTAGAAACCCGCCCGTTATTCCTCCGGTGAGACCCTGCAGGATGGATCCCATCAGCAGAGACGTTCGCGATCTCGTTTTAAAGCGCTTTGTGGGCAGCCCAGGTAGACTCGAAACGATCGACCTCCCGGTGTCGCGCGCCCAAGCACTCAAGCAACTCGACGACTTCGTTTCCGAAAGGCTTCCTCTCTTCGGGACCTATCAGGATGCGATGAGAAACGGCGAACCATTTCTCTATCATTCACGCCTTTCTGGCCCCTTGAATCTGCATCTTCTGACGCCGGCCGAGGTCATAGGAGCTGCGCTCAAGAGCAAGGACGCTCCTCTCAATGCGATCGAGGGCTTCGTCCGTCAGATTCTTGGGTGGAGAGAATACGTACGAGGCATCTATTGGCAACGCATGCCTCATTATGCCGACGAGAACGAATTGAATGCACATCTTCGCATGCCGCGGTTTTATTGGACCGGCGACACCGAGATGAGATGTCTCGCTGACGCGATCGCGCACACCATCGATCATGCCTATGCCCATCACATCGAACGACTCATGGTGTTGGGGCTTTTTGCGCTGCTGCTTGGCGTCGCACCATACGAAGTACATCGTTGGCACATGTCGATGTTTTGGGATGCGATCGACTGGGTATCCCTACCTAATACGCTCGGAATGAGCCAATACGGCGACGGAGGCGTAATGGGGACAAAACCTTACGCCGCATCAGGCAACTATATCAACCGAATGAGCGATCATTGCAAAAACTGTCGGTTCGATCCGAAGAAGTCGGTTGGGGACGATGCCTGCCCATTCACCACCCTCTATTGGAATTTCCTTGCCAAGCACCGCAAACGGCTCGTTTCCAACGGTCGAATGACAAATCATTATCGAAACCTTGATCGCAGGGATCGCAGCGAATTGAGGGCTATTAGAAGCCGCGCGGACGAGATTGAGGCGAAACCGCCGTAATTCATGGGTTCAGTAAGACGAGACCGGCATTCAAAGCAGAGGCGAAAGATACCCACAGTGTGTGGGGCTCGAACAATATCACCGAGAATCGATCACGAGACCATTGGTGCGTCATGAAAGCCAGGATGATCGCCAGCATTCGACGATAATGACCAACGCGCTTCTCGGCCGGTAAGCTATGGCCAACATCGGGCGGCAGCTCCAATTCACGCGGAGAACCTAAAGCATGATCCGGAAAAGCGCGAAGCGGTTTTCCGAAAGATCATGCTCAAACAAAGGGCTGAAGCGCGATGACGATTCGACCAAATCCCATCGCGCCATAGAGACGCCCATGGCAAAGCCGACTGATCGCCAGGCCGAGGCAACCAACAGGTCGGATCGTGCACGTTACCGATCATTTTCCTTACGGATCAGGTATGCGCCGGTAGGCGACACAACACGGCGGAAAAACTTGAGAGTAAGAAGCTACTGACCTGGTCCTTCTCCGGACGCCCGCAACGCCGCAAGTCCCTCGCGATAGGTTGGATAGTTGAGGTTCACGCCAAGTTCTTCTCGAATAAGAGCATTCCTCACACGACGGTTTTCATTATAAAAGCTGCGCGCCATCGGCGAGAGATCGGCCTTCTCGAAGGGAATACCGGGCGGAGGATCCAATCCACAAAGTTTGGACGCGTACTCCACGACATCCTGCGGAGGGGCCGGCTCGTTGTCGCAGACGTTGTAGATTCCGCCCGGCCGCGGCTTCGCCAGCGATGCTTCGATCACGGCGACAATGTCCGCCACGTGAATACGGTTGAATACTTGGCCAGGCTTGATGATCCGCCGCGCCGTTCCCGCCGCTAGTTGCGCCAGCTGGTTTCGGCCCGGACCGTATATACCGGCAAGCCGGAAAACGTGAGAGCCCAAGGCAAGCCAATCCTTCTCGGCATGAACTCTGAGTCGCGAGCGGCCTTTTCCAGGCTCGGTCGCCGTCCGCTCATCGACCCAACCGCCGGCTTGGTCACCGTATACGGCGACCGTGGAAAGATAGCCAACCCAACGCAATTTCGACGCTTCGGCGATATAGCCCGAAAAGGATTCGAGCACCGGATCACCACACTCTCCGGGCGGTACCGAGACCAAAACAGCGTCGCTCGATCTGACATCCTCAGCGATCTGCTCATCGATATGGTCAGATGAAAAAACTCGCGCCGCAATGCGCGCCTGAATCAAACCAATGGCCTTCGCGCGCGAACGCACCGTTGCGGTGACCTCGCACCCCGCACGCTGTAGAGCATACGAGATATGCAAAGCTGAGTAACCAAGGCCGAACACCAAGACTTTCATGCGCGCACTATACTTCAGCACGTAACCCAGTTCATCCAGCCAACTTGCCGAATTTGAATATGTTCGGGCGAAAATCCTGTCAGATGTGCATCGCTGGTTTGATCGGCGGAGCGATGAGCTGAATCACAGTTATCCGCCGGGCACTTGGACTTTCATTTTCTCTAGATTACACCTTTCCGAGATTAATCTCTCTCAAAATATCGCGCAAATATGAAGATTGGCATCAAATGCTCCGCGGTCAACGCCAGTCGTCCGCTTCGAAGCTGGTGATCCGCTTCCAGCACGCAGTCGTTACGGAAATGATTGCGACGTTTTGCGCGCGGTTATGAAAAATTTCGGTGTTTGTGGCATGATTAAAAACATTGCGACTCGGCTTGGCAGTTATTCGGATCACCCGGAACCGCGCTGCTCACTGGCCGGCAAGACTGCGCTTATGGTGGCTTTCAACCAGCCTTTCTATCCGCTCTATATGCACGCGATCGTTGGGCCGGCGGCCTGGCCGGCATGGCTGACCCTGTTGACGACACCGGTCTTCCTCGCCGTGCCTGCGCTGGCTAAGCGGCATTCGCTGGCAGGTCGCGTGCTGCTTCCGCTAGTCGGAGTGGCAAACACCGCGTTCTGCGTCAAGCTGTTCGGTGCTGCGTCGGGAGTCGAGCTATTCCTGATCCCCTGCGCGCTGCTTGGCACGATCTTGTTTCGGCCGGACGAACGCCTGAAGGCTGCGATCGTCGCGGCATTACCCTTCATCACCTATCTCTTCATCGATGCCCATCTAGGTCGACCGTTGATGTTGACGTCTGACTATTCAAGCCTCGTCGCCCTGAACGGAATGAGCGCGGCAGCACTGATCGCCGTTATCGGGTTGTTCTGCTCGGCGCTTCTGGCGGCACAAGACGTCTGCGCGCCAGATAGCGGAATGACCTCGCCATCGGCGCGCTGTGGGTGCTGGGGTGTTTCGGCCACGGCCAGATCAAGTCGTCGAAGGCGCGGACTGTGGCAGAAGTAGACCGGACATCCGCAGACCGGGCAGTGGGCGTTCGGGTTGACTTAGCTCTCGATCGTCCCGCGGCTGTCCCGTGCCCATCCGAGGGAAAGCGGTGCGTAGGGCGGCTCATTCGCTCTGCCGCCGCATAGCTCACCGATCGCCTTTAAAGGCTTGTGGTGAGCTTTTAGTTCTCCATCGAGACGAATGAGACCCGAGCGCAAATTGCGCTAAGTCGCTCTCTTAGCGAGTGGGCCACCCCGCCAATTGAGACCAGATACGGCCTCGTCTTGAAATTGGCCGCTGCTCGATGGAAAGTTCAGGATGGTGACCCTCGTGTCCGTACTCGCAAAATGTCAACCGTCCCGAACGGAGCATTCAGTCACCGCTATCGCTTCAATAGTTCGCCAACCCCTACGCCGAGAGCTTTAGCCAACTGAGCTGCTGCCGGTTTGATGGACACCAAGATTGGGTGTTTCATGAAGGCGGAGGTGGGCGATGAAGAGACGGAAGTTCAGTCGCGAGTTCAAGATCGAGGCGGTCAAGCTGGTCAGGGAGCGTGGGGTGTCGGTGGCGCAGGCCGGGCGCGACCTGGATGTTCATGAGAACGTTCTGCGCAAATGGGTGAAAGAGTTCAGCTCCGACCCTGTGCAGGCCTTTCCCGGCCAAGGCCAGATGAAGCCCGAGCAGCAGGAGATCGAGCGGCTGCGCCGTGAGGTCGCCAGGCTGAAGGCCGAGCGGGACATCCTAAAAAAGGCCGCAGCCTACTTCGCGAAGGAAGCGACATGAAGTTCGTCTTTATCGCGAAGCACCGGACGATCTGGCCGGTGGCATGGCTATGCGATGTGCTGGGGGTATCGCGGTCGGGCTTCCATGCCTGGATGAACCGTTCTCCCAGCGCCAGGTCCCGCAGCGACGAGGAGCTGGGCGGCAAGGTCAAGACCAGCTTCACCGCCAGCGACCGCACCTATGGCGCTCGCCGGGTCTGGCGCGATCTGCTCGCCGATGGGGTGGATTGCGGCCTGCACCGGATCGAGCGGCTGATGCGCCTGCAGGGCTTGCGGGCGCGGCCGCGGCGGCGGCGCTTGCCGAAGGATGGCGGCGATCGACAGCTCGACACCGTACCGGCCAACCTGCTGGACCGGCAGTTTGTCGCCGAGCGTCCGAACCAGAAGTGGATCGCCGACTTCACCTACCTATGGACCGTCGAGGGCTGGCTCTATGTCGCGGCGGTGATTGATTTGTTCTCACGTCGGGTGGTGGGCTGGTCGATGAGCGCCGCGATGACGGCGCAGCTCGTAACCGACGCACTGCTGATGGCCGTCTGGCGACGCGGCAAGCCGGATGCGCTGTTGCATCACTCCGACCAGGGCAGCCAGTACACCAGCGAGCAGTTCCAGAGCCTGATGGCCGACCACGGCATGGTCTGCAGCATGAGCCGTTCCGGCAATGTCTGGGACAATGCGGCGATGGAGAGCTTCTTCTCATCGCTCAAGACCGAACGGACCGCCAACAAGATCTACAG